>Ga0182737_1000064_pt1 | contig 237294 bp, 180 predicted proteins | sample eDN5th30CBELigOP_FD_128878 | JGI IMG/M metagenome (GOLD analysis project Ga0182737, IMG submission 128878) | Enriched Organic Plus compost microbial communities from Emeryville, California, USA - eDNA 5th pass 30_C BE-Lig OP (version 2) (version 2) ... | reverse complement strand
ATTTGCAATGGTCTGCGTCCGGTTGGCATCCTTGTACCATTTGAATACCGTGCCTTTTGTGCTTGATGGTGTCAGTACCACCGGAATATCTGCACAGATTGGCTGTTCATTACCCGTTACGGTAATATCCGCTGCCACAGGTGCAGCATTCACCACGATCTTCACAGGGATGCGATCACCGAAGCAATCCTCACCGCCGTTCGTGCGGAAGGCAACCACTTCATAAGTCAGTTCTCCCGTCTTGTCAATTGGCGCCGTTGTCGTTACCGAAGCACCGTCACCGATGACATTGCCTTCCGAATCGAACCAGCGCAATTGTGTATTCGGTGCAGCTGTTGCTGAAAGCGTAATCTCCTCACCCTGGCAATATGCTGTGCCATCTAGCGGTTGGATATCCGTTGGTGCTGGTAATGTTATGTTCGCGCCATGTATCCGCAAGCCGTTAGCAAGTAAACCAACCGCATCGAACTGCGCAATATGTACCCGATCGAAATCAGCACCGGCCACAAACCTGAATTGCGACACTGTGGTACTTCCAGGGAACAGGGTGACATCCAAGATCGCCCCAGTATTGGATCCGTCCTGATTATCCGTTGTACCGTTATAGGTAGTGATGGACAATGCGGTCAATACCGCCGCATCCAGTACTGAATTATTGCCACTCAATAATACTGTAACCGTATCGCCCGCCTTACCACCGTTCGGGAAGATCAGGTCTTGCCATACCGTACCCAGTACGTTCACAGTACGGTGCATTGTAGCGTAGCTATCGACGTTGCCGTCTACCGCCTTGCCCGCATCCTCAATTCCGCAGAGCAGACAGATACCCTGTACACCGCTCGTCTGTGCATTGGCTTCCAGACAGTCGCCGTTCACCACATTCTCTACGGTCACCACAACATCTTTCACATCCGAAACGCACATCGCTCCCTGAATACTTCTTACAAATACCTGATAGGTCGTGGTCTGCTCTGGGTTTACCGTATAGCTTGCCCCAACATGTTCCGTACCGTTATCCACCCATACAATCTCGTAATCGGACGCAGAGCCGGTCTGGCCATCGCCCAGGCTTGCGGTCAGTACGATCGACTGTCCCTTGCTGATCGATACATTTTCTATTGCCTGTGGTGCAAGCACCGCTTCATTGATATTGATCGTGGCCACGGCAAGGTCGCCTGCTTGGTTCTCGCAGTGATCCGCGTTGCTCACACTCACATAGTAGGTATGCGTTCCGGCAGCCAGACCGCTCACGGTCAGCACGCCATTGGCATCCACTCCTGTGGTTATTTCATTTGTCTTATTGATATCGCTGTACCAGCGGAAGATCGGATCGCTCAGCGAGCTGGCCGGTGTGAACACTGCATCGGTGCCCGCACATACATCCGCATCGCCCGTAACCGTTACATCTGCCGCAGTTGCATAAGGTTTCGCGCCCACCGTTATTGTGGTACGTGTAGCACTAGCACAACCGCCAGCATCGGCCACCCCTACTTCATATGTAGCACTAGCTATCACATTGGATACAATAATGCTACCGCTCTCGTAATGGATTACATTCGGATCCGTAATCTCCGTACCACTTAAATCAAAGAAGTGATACGTATAAGAAGGCTGATCTCCTTGCAAGGTGAATACAGCATCTTCTCCAGTACATACCATCAGGTCGTTTGCATCGAATACAGGAGCATCCAAACTACTACTTACTGTTACAGACACAGCCTTTCCGGTTTCACTTTCACAATAACCATCCGCCGTCATCACTACATAATAGGTATACGGGGTAGCATCAATAGCCAAACCAGTTATTTCCAATGCTCCAGTTGCGGCATCGAGTGTATAGCTTGCACCATCTATGGTACCATTTCCGCTTACAATCTCATCTGTCTTATCCGCATCGCGATACCATTTAAAGGTGGCTCCTGTAATACCATCTTTTGCGGCTGGCACCAGTATAACCGGAGAGCCAAAGCAAGCAGTTACGTCGCCGATGACAATATCGTCATCGATCGTTTGGTTATTGATCGTGAAGGTCACTTCTTTCCTGTTTGCAGGCAGTGTTTCGCAGAACTCATCCCCGCTCACACCCACCTGATAGGTATAGGTACCAGGTGCCAAATGACCTAAGTTCAATTGTGCATTATTCGCACCACTTACACCATCCGTTACCGGATTGCCATCCACATCATACCAATGGAATACCGCATTGGTAATGGCAGGATTTCCGCTCAAAGTAGCTGCCAGTATCACTTCATCAGTAGCTTCTAGACAGAAGGTACTAGCAGGATCCTGGCCATTCACTGTTACTGCTCCGATAGCCGTGGCAGGCGCAGAGGCTTTGATCTTAACCGTAATGGGTACACGAGCCCCTACTTCACAACCTTCCCGATATGCTTGAATATAGAAAGTATATTCTTGTCCTTCCACCAAACCATCAGGTAAATCGAACGACAAGCCATCGGCAGAAGTTAATTCTTCTGTACCTGTTTCGCTCGTAAATATTTTATATGTCGTACAATTGTCTGTTTTGTTGATCGTGATTGCATCATCTGCACACAATTCGAAGTCTTGATTGCCATCATATCCAACCACATCAATGGTTGGGAAGATGCTTACATCATAAACATTCGTCGTATTTCCTAATACACCTGCTACATTACCATAGCTGATGGTTACACGATCGTAAGGTTCTGTAGTAGGCGCTACGATCACAGAAACCTTTCTACTATCCGTACCGATTAAGCCTAATAATTTCAGACTGAGCGCCTGACTTGTTTCATCTAAAGCCGGACCTACAGGTACATCACCTAGATAGCGTTGTATTTTGTAACCCTTAATTAATTCAAGTTCCAAAAGTGGGCTTTGTGGAACAGCCGTTACAATACGTATCTGATCGCTTGGCAAGCTCTGTGTTTTGAAAATGGTTGTTAAGTAAGCTTCATTAGCTACACTTAATTCTCGATGAATGGTTGCATAAGTCGTTAAATTATTTTTATCCACCGCATTCCATGGATTTTCAACGGATGACGACGATTGTATCACACCTGCACCAATATCTTTTACCCCACTCAATACATCCAGTACATTTGGATCAACACCGTCTGCTACCGGTGTACAAAGCGTTCCATTAGCTACTTTGGTAATATAAGCACCGAATATCTGTGTATTCTGACCAGCCGATAAAACCGCTGACTGAATGACACGCACGCCTTTATATGCAATCGGCCCTGCATTATCGGCAGGCACAAATGTAAATTCAGCTGAATTATCACCCCCCAGTATATCTAGCAGACCACCTTGCACCCCTTGAACAATACCTGTTTCATTACCGTTCGCATCTAAACCAATTACATATATTCCTGAAGCCACACCTAAACCAGTAAAGTCTTTACCCAATTTAATGGTCACCGGTGTACCAGGTGTTTGTGCTCCTGCAAAAATCAAGTCTTGTTTCACTGGAGCCAATCCAAGCGCATTCAATCCTGATACAAGCGTCGAATGCGTGGTCGGTTTACCATCCACGGCATTAGCCGGATTTTCTACATGGCCTAAACCGAGGATAGCATCGTGTGGTATTTGTGTATTTGCCCATAGGCGTTCTACCGCTGGAGGACAATCATCTGTTCCCGTTACCGTAATCAACACGGTAGCTGAAGCAGAACATCCACCTGCATTGGTAGCCACCACGGTATAGGTATATATTCCCGGAGTTGCAAAAACACGCGTTTGTGTTGCCTGTCCTTGATCATTTCCTTGGTCATCATACCAAATATATGTAGCACCAGTACTTACTGTTACTGTTGGTAGCGTCACGCTATTTCCTGCAGCTATAGTATACACCGCCGAGCCATTTAAGGTAATCTCTGGTGCATCACCTACGGTTACTGTTACATCCGCAGCAGGTAAGCTTGTGCAAGTCGAAGTAGCATCGGTTACAATAACTGTATAAACACCAGCTTCTGAAACCGTAATCGATTGCTGAGTTGCCGCCGTACCCGTTAAAGGTGCACCATCTTTAAACCACTGGTTACCTACGCTAGCGCTGGAAGTCAAGATCACTTCCGAACCACTACAAATGGTCGTTGGACCAGAAGCGGTAATCGTTGGTTGTGCCGGACGCGGTGAAATCACCACATCGAATGCCGCCGAAACTGGACTGGTACATCCAGCTGCGCTGGTTGCCATCACGGTATAGGTTCCTGAAACGGTAGCCATATAGCTGGTTTCTGTACCACTATAAACCTCCGCACCATTGTTATACCATGTATAAGTATAAGGCTCGGTTGGTGTACCAGCAATGGTTAGTTCCACTCCTTCACCTTCACAAACCGTTGTTGGGCCATTAACGGTGATGGTTGGTACCTCCGGCATCGGATTCACTGTTACAGCAATTTCTTGTGGAGCTCCATCAAAGCAGAAGCCGCCACCTTCAATACGTACATAGTAGGTGGTGTTCACCATTGGTGAAACCTGAATCTCCGTACCGGCTACTGGTGTTCCTGTTAACTGTTCATTATCGTACCATTTGATCAAAGAACCATCGGTTATCCCTGTAACAGTTGCCATCAGCGTAATTTCTGTCCCTGCACAAGCAGGATCTGTCGGGCCTGTTAAGGTGATATCAGCAGCAGTCTTTGGCGTACAATCAGTCGGTAAGCTTACCGAAGCTGTTTCCGTTTTATCAGCCGTATCATCTTCGTTGCGATACCTTGCTGTTACCGTATCCTCAATCTCCGTTACCGTGGCTGGATCAATGGCATTGACTTTTGTGGTAAAGGTGAATGTTTTTGTTTCACCAACTGCCAAGGTAGGTATGGTTGCCGTTAAGGTCGTACCATTGGCGGTGAGGTCACCCGCGTCTTCCAAAGTGGTATTTGCCGGAACTTCATCGGTCAATTGTACATTGGCTAATGCTTTGTTACCGGTATTCGTCACGGTAATCGTATAAGTAATGATATCACCAGAAACCGCCTGACCCGAATTGCTTCCACCACTAACACCGGTTAAAGAAAGCTCAATATCGTGAATAGGAGTTACCGGAATAACGGTTGGAGTACCTGGTGTAGCACCTGGATCTGGACCCGCAGGCGGATTGCTCGGATCAGCTGGCGGCACCGTTGATGTACCCGGATCGCTTGGCGTTGTTTTCACTAAAGCAACATTGCTGATCTCCGTAACTGCAGACAGGTCGGTTGCCACCTTTACCGTAAAGCTCACCGATGTGGTTGCCCCAAAGGCTACATCGATTCCGCTAAAGGTTACATTCGTACCATCCGAAGTACCGCCTGAAACGTAAGTTGTTCCTTGAGGAATCGCGTCTGATACGGATAAGTCTGCTAAATCTTGATTGCTTGTATTTTTGATATAAATGGTATAGGTAATATTTTCACCGCCTCTAACAGCAGTACTATCAGTACTTCCATTAACGGTATAACCTTTCCATGTAACAATGGAATCTGTTGGTGTAACTGGAATGATCGTACCTGTTGGTCCAGATGGGTCTGGCTCATTTGGATCCGATCCCGATGGCGGGAAGGTTTCTGTTCCAGGATCACCCGCATTTTGTTTCACCAAGGCCACATTGCGGATTTCGGTTACTCCAGTCAGATTTTCATCCACCGTTACCTTAAAGCCCACTGTCTCCGTAGCTCCTACAGCCACGTTGATGTTTTCAAATACAACACTGTCGCCAACCAAATCACCGCCCGAACCAGCCACATATGTCGTATGTTCTGGGATCGCATCGGTAATTCTGAAATTGCTAATCGGCGCCGTACCTGTATTCCGTATATGAATGGTATACGTCGCTTCCTCGCCACCTGTTGCACTGGTTTCATTGTCCGGCAAAGTGTAGCTCTTCCAAGAAACAAATGATTGCACGGCATCACAATCTTGTTGAATGTAGTATAACCGTACGTTTGGAACGAGGCTTACTCCGACAAGGGATGTCAAGCGAATCGCTAATTCATCCACTGCCACATTCGGCGATACACTGATTTCAGGTGTTGCACCATTATTGAATAACTGCAATAAATTGACATTACCAATCACAGCATTATCCAATGGTTGAACATATACTTCCTGACCGTTGTTATAGCCTACTATTTGAATTCTAGCAAAAACATCTGCATCCAAAGTCCCCGTACCAACGGCCATTTTTATTTTGAAAACACTGTTTGCTTCAACCTCTTTATTAAACTGTACATTTTGTTGAATGGCTCCAGCAACACTCAATGTTCCAAGACTGATTTCCGAATAGTCACCATTATTGTTATTATCCAGTACACGAGAAGGGTTCTGTACACCATAATTTCCAATACCTGTTAATCCTGCAGTTAAACCCGAACCATCAAAAGAAGTAGTAAAGGCCTCTGCACAACCAGTAAAATCAGTTTCATAGCACATGCCATACACATTGATGCTATTATCTTGTCCTAATAACAATGCATCTGTATGATCTTCTATGCGGACGCTCTTATAATCTGTAGAAGGTGTGATAGCCAAATAGTATCTTCCCTCCTTATCTTGCACAATACGAATCTGATTGTTAGGATCCATTCCTGAAGATGAGCCTGTGAAAGCATCTTCGCTTGAGCCGGATACCACGGGATTGCCGTTCGCATCTTTAACAATGACACGGAAGTAATGATCACCTAACACCACGTTGTTCAAGATATCTGTTAGCAGCTTGCCTACGCTTCCAGCCAACAGCGCGTCTAATAAACCGCTCTCTGCATCGATACGAACATAAGAAGTAGTACCAGCTGGCACCGGAGCGGCATAACCAAACTCAACATGACCAGAATATTTTGTTACGCCAGCATCCGAACGTATGGTAGCATAACTATTAAAGTTATCATCAAAAAGATTTTGTAAGTCATCAGCGTTAGATGCATCAACGATCATGTCCGCGCATACCGGGCTTCTATATGGTGGAGGAATCACGTCTGGATCCGGACATCCCGCAGAAATGCGACTCACACCATAAAACCGGATTGGTGCACTGGTGTTGATCGCTACAGCCGATTGTAAACCAAATTGTACGCGATCGTATATTACACCCGGAGCAATCGTCAGTTGTTGAACACCACCCGAATTCAGTAATCCGAGTAAATCTAAATTATTGATCAGTGCCTCTTGCAATGGCTTATCATAAACCAATGCCTCTCCGTTAAATAATTTGATGTGATAAGAACCTGCGATATCCGCATTTAAAATCCCTGCCTCATTCAATTGAACCCTTAAGCGCAATGAATCCGCTAATAACGACTTGGATTTAAAATAGATATTTTGGTAAACAGAAGCGCCTACACCAACCAATCCTAAATTAATTGTAGAATAATTGGATGAGTTATTATCTATGGCAAATTCTGGATTAAACACACCACCTTTAGAAATATCCAATAAGTCCAGTGCGATACCTGTTCCATCAAAAGAAGTAAAGGTTGCTTGCTCACAAGGGTCAAATACCGTTTCGCGACACATGCTATAGACATTCATAGTCGCCGTATTGTTTCCACCAATCAAGGCTGCTAAATGATGGCTAATGCGAATGGACTTATAAGGCACTGCTGCGCTAACAGCAATGTAAAACCGGCCGTTGGCATCCTTCACGACCTTCACATCGTTCTCATGTCCATCAAAAGCATCTACACTGCTCGCGGTATAAATTTGGTTACCGGTAGCATCTTTCACTTCAACTTCAAAATAGTGATTTCCCAATGCCACACCACCTAATAAGTCTCCCAACGCATCTCCCAGTGTTCCACCTACCAAGGTATTCAACATATCCTCTTCCATATCAATACGGATATAAGAGGTTTCGTGTTCAGGAATCTCGTTTGGATATGCTAATTCTATAAAGCTGCTATAGGCTCCCAATCCGAGGGCAGTACCTGTACCTGCCGATAAAGTTGCATAGGTATCATTCTTACCATCTACCGTATTTAATGGGAAATTGACATGTTCCCAAGCCGTTACGGATGTACCACAATCTTTCTGTGTAAACGGTGGAGTCGTTTCTGCTGGATCTTGCAGCTCAGGATCCGGACAAGCGGCACTAAAGCGTTCGATACTGAATACTTGTAGTGGATTGGTAATCGCATTCGCACTCAACAATGATTCAATTCCGACAGCTACCCGATCAAATGCCTTACCTGGCCCAAATGGTAAGGATATAATTTCTCCATTTTTAAGCAGGCTCAACAGCTCTAAATTAGAGATTAAGCCATCTCGCAATTGTTGCGAGAAGACCTCTTGATCACCGTTGAAGGCTTTCACCACAATACTACCCAATACTTCAGCTGAGAGCGTGGCACCACCATCCATCTTTAATTTTACCCGGAAATGATCCGCGTCAGCAGACAGTCCGTGAAAATCAACATATTGATAGACACTTGCGCCTAGACCCGCAGCACCGATACTGATTTTCGATGCTGTATTCACATCACCATCTATTGCATGCTGTGCATCGGTAACGCCAGCCTGACCGAGTCCTAATAGATCTAAACTAATACCATTGGAACCTGAATAAGTAGCAAAAGCTTGTTCACAAGGTTCTGATCCAGTTGAATAACAAGCATGGTAAACGTTCATGTGCTCTACCGTACCTGCACCCACTAAAGAAGAGAGTGTTTCGGTTATGCGTACACTGCTGAATGCCGTAGGTGATGTAATCGCCACATAATAATGACCGTTCTTATCTTGAACAATCTTCACTTTACCGGTACCAACAGCATTGGGATCCGTATCGCTAAAAGCGGTATTGCTGGAGCGAGTGAGCACGGATGTATTTCCATTTTTCGCCTCTATCGTAAAATAATGCTTACCTAAAAGTACATTATCCAATGTGCTCCCTAAGAGATTCCCGAGGGTTCCATCCAATAAGCTACCCAATTGGTTCTCATCAAAATCAATGCGTACATATACAGTCGAATCGGCAGGAACTGGGGCTCCGAAGCCCAGTTCGATATGGCCGGAATAACCCGCGATACCCGCTGCAATACCAGAACTTGCTTCTAAGGTTGCGTAGGTATCATTATTACCATCTATAGTATTGTAAGGAAAATTAACGTGATCAAAAGACACCACACTAGCTTCCGCACAATTTTTATGGCTTAACATCGGTGGTGTTGACGTAACCGTTATCGGATTTGGATCCGGACATGTTAACACAGAAGAATTGGCTCCGCCATATCTTTCAACATTATATATCTTTAAAGGAGCACTCCCAGCAGAAACATTGACGACGGCATTAATGCCCACAGATACTCGGTCAAACGCTACTCCAGGACCAAACGGCAAAGTTACTGGTTGGCCAGATTTTAATAAATTCAATAAATCGAGGCTGTTGATTAAACCTCCTTGTATCTTGGTACTATATACTTCTTCGTTACCCTTATATGCTTTAATTTCATAATTCCCTAACAAACTTACATCAGCAACGCCGCCATCTATGGCTAAGGTAATTTTGAAATAATCTTGCTGATCTGATAATTGGTTAAAATAAAAGGTCTGTTTTGCACTCGCTCCTGCTGAAATAGCTAAATTCCCGAAACTAACAACGGAAAATGTAGTGGAGTTACCGTCAATTGCATTCTGTGGATCTTTGACAAGATCTCCTCCTAATAAATCAATATTTATACCCGACGATACACCGATATCAGCGTAATTTGCAATTCCACAAGTTGGATCATTAAAAGTGAATGCATTATAAACGTTTAAATAGAAATCGCCTATTTGAAGAAGTCCAGAGGGGTAGGTTACTATTATCCGAACAGAATTATATACTTCATCTTTTTCAGGAGTTATTGCTAAGTAAAAATTACCACTTCCATCAACAATAATTTTCGTATCCACAGTACTACCATTAACTAACGTACCTGAAGATGTTGAAGAATTTTCAGCGTCTACATAAATCTGAGCACTAATATTCGAACCAGCTAAGCCCAACAACTGGCTTAAGCTTAAGTTAAGGCCAAACAACTCAGGCTTATCTACTTTTATATACGTAGTTGATCCAGCTAGTCGATTGGTTGGAAACTTCAATTGAAGATACGCATCTCTACCGGCTAATACCGAAACTCGATCGGCACGCATTCTAGCGAAATTGGCATCTGAATTATTAGCTGCATTTTCAGGAGACGTGACTCCGCCATTCCCCCCCAGCAAACCAGCCTGAATATATCCCGAAGTCGGTGCCCAAGTAGCATATTCCTTCGTCTGCCCATACCCCTTTCCGATTGTACCAAATACAACCAGGAAAACTGCCAATACAGTGAATACAAAATGGGGGAAAGATTTTCTGAACGTAAAAGTTGTTTTCATACAACAGCTTGTTAAGTAGATAGAATTCGATGTCAAATGAAAAGTGCAGCCAACTTATATCCCGCATACGCATCTACTTTTTTAGCCAATGCGTAGCGCCCATAATAAATCAGTACACTAATCCGTTTATAAATTTATGCATGCAAGAAACGGTAGATAGATAGCCCTCCATTTCTTGCTTCATATATTTCTGTATAATAATTGCAATACAAATGTATTTCACCGAGTCGAAGAACAAGTCGTTCACAATGTTCATTCGCAGCACATTCATCCACACTGTTCAGTTTTGAGATAAAATGTTCAGTTTGTTCATTTTTTAATCTATATTCAAAAGCTATTCATACTTTTACGACACAAAACTTGTTGTTCAGAAGTTGTGGTTTGATTTTAATTGAAGCAGTTATAACAGAAAAAAATGCTCCGAAGGCCTTTAAAACGAATGGTTTAGTCATGAACAGGAACCATAATTAGCACCATTCACCGTGTTTTATAAGCGCCCTCATATTTCTTCCTATAGGTGGTCTTACAAAATTGTATGGATTTTTCTTTTTCTAGTCAATTTTGTTAACACTACTTTTAACTCCTATCTTTATCACGCCGTGTTGAACTCTAAATATTGACCAAAACATCTAGCATGAAGATATTTTTACAACCGCACATCCAGGAACTCAAAAACAAAGTACTCGAAATAGCTCAGATCGATAATATTATTGCGGCCGATTGTTATAAACTTGCGCTCGATATTTCTACGAAAACACATAAAACGATCAGCCAGACAACCATCAAACGTGTTTACGGTTTTGCTCAGGCACGCTATGCGCCGTCCACCTTTACATTAAATGCCCTTTCTCAGTATTGTGGTTACGAGAGCTGGACCGATTTCATCAAAGAGATGGAAACCAATGCGAATGATTGCAAAGACCATATCAGTTGGAACGAGATTGCACAGGCAGCCCACAATATTACCCGCTTCACTATTCAAACCAATAAACACAAATCGGGGATCTCTTACCTCTATACCATAGAACGGCAATCCATTAGCGAACATATGGAGTGTTTTTTGCAAACCGATGCTACAGGATGTATCATCAGTGCGCCTTCAGGTATGGGTAAAACCATCGGGCTCACGCATTGGGTGGATCGGCAACTGGCAGAGAACCATCTGCAAAAGCGCAATAACATTTTCCTTCATGTCAATAGCTCATCACTGTTTTTTGCGGCAGGTTTCGGCTTTCATAGCAACAAATGGTTGGCCCACTTGCTCAATTTTCCCCAACAGCAACAATTTGAAGACTTTATCCTGCAATATGAACAGCAAGCACCGGGCCATTTCTATATCATCATCGATGATTTCAATAACAACCTAATCAATAACCGGCTCTTTGATATTGTATTTAGACAACTCATTGATATGGTAGCGTATTTATCGCATTACCCATGGATGAAGATATTGATTACTTTACGGCCATCTACCTGGCAAAAATACGGGCATCTCATTGAGAATCATCCCGAAATCAGTAAATTGTGGCATACCAATTTCATTTCTGGCCAACGAGCCAACGCCATTAACCTATATCCATTTAATGTACAGGAAATCCAACAACTCATTGGAAAAATTAGTGGAAAAGCTATAGACACAATTGATTACTCACGTAAATACTTCAATGCCATTAGCCTACCGGTACATTTTCAATATTATTACCAATTAAAAGGTAATGCCATCCATCCGGATCTGCTTAACCCGGCCGATGAATTTGCCATCGCTTCCGTATACCTGCACAAAAATATCCTCAAAGGAGCCTTAGCAGCAGAAAAGCAAGTGATGCTGGGCCACTTGATCCATCTACTAAAATTTAATGATGAGCTCGCATTCGTCAATAAAAAGGAAGCATATCGCGTTATTAAAGAGAACAACAGCATTTATAGTGAACTGGTACATGCTGGTGTGATTTACGAATTCCAAGAAGAAAAAGGTACACGCGCCAATTATCAAATCCGGTTTAAATCGTTAGTAATAGCTACTTATTTTATCGCGCAAGAACAAGTCGAAAAACAGGAAGGCCGGATCGGAAAGCCATTGATTGATTGGTTGCAACACAATCATTATCCTGAGGAGGTAAATTTAGCTGTTTTGAAATGGTTTATCATCTTCTCTCTTGAATCGGGTGATCTGTCGATTTTTAACTTTATGAGAGGTATCAACTTCATCGAACCTTATCAAGCTTCACTGATTCTATTTACTTGCAGCAATCTGGACTATGTGATTGATGCAGATCCCAGCGTGGCCACCGTCCTCAACCAAACATTTGTAGATTCGGCCTTTATAGATATTGCATTGGATTATGTTTTAATGGAAACAGAATACCAACAGGCACTGAAAAAACTTTTAAACTATCACATTTCTTATCAGCAAAAAATTTTACTGCACACATCATTGGCATTCTTCGAATTGCTCAACTTACGTGATGAGGAAGTATTAAAGCACATCGAGATACTGCGGGCGATTCCACACGAACATTTTGCCGATTTTTCGCTAAACCCTTTAACTATCATCGAAAACATTCACCACTATTATCGTTATAATGTATTAAAAGACGATGCTTTTGATGAACTCCTACTCTTCTGTAATTACCCTGAAAGAGGAGCCGATCTACTACATAAGCAGGTGATCTATATATTGGGCTATATTTTCCTGAAAATTAAAGGCGCTGAAGAAATGATGTGGACGTATCTGGAAGCGGTACGTCAATATGGCATTGACCCAGAAATGGCCGTTACACCAGATTTTCTGGCAAGCATCCATTTGGGCATGGCCGAATGTAATCTGCTTATGGGCAAAAAAAGTGAGGCGGAACAGGAAATTGCAAAAGCTGAGATTTCCTGTCAATCACATACCATCAATCGTATACAGAAAGGTTTATTGGAGTTGGAACTTTTGCGACAAACCCATCAAGACTATCTGCCGCTTGCCCGTCAATTGATTTTAATCGCCAAGCAGTTCGATTTGAAATTTTTTGAGGCTAAAGTACGCATCTACCTGGTACACACCCTGCATCCAGAACAACATAGCGGACTGATTAGTGAACATAAAACCGCCGCACAATCGTTATTCGAACGCTCTCGGTATAAACCTGAAAGCTTCTATAATCTCCTCAAAGCGACTTTGATCAATTCTTCGACGGTAAGCTGAGAGGCATTGGCTCGGATAGTTTCTGTAAGTACTTTTTCTGCCTGGGCCTTATTGAATCCAAGCATAACCAATGCTGTCAATGCTTCTTCTGCGGCCGATTGATGCTGAGGTACCTGGATAAGTGTGTCTGGCCCTTCTTTCTTTAGTTTATCCTGTAGTTCTAAAATAATGCGTTGTGCTGATTTTGGGCCAATCCCTTTAATACGCTGGATTTGCTGCACATCTCCTTGAACAATCGCTGCTTGAATTTCAGTAGGTGTAATAGAAGATAATATCATCCGGCCGGTCGTCGCACCAATACCTGATACGGAAAGCAGGTGTTGAAACAGCCTACGCTCACCCTCCTCTGCAAATCCGTATAGGGTATGCGCATCTTCTTTTACCTGAAAACTGATAAAAAGCTTGCATTGCTCTTTATCTTTTATCTGTCCGAATGTATGCAAAGAGATGTGAATGTGGTAACCTACCCCATTCACATCCAATACCACATATGTTGGACACTTGTAAACCAATTTACCGTTGAAATATTCGTACACGCTTTTTAAGTTTTAAGTGATAAGTTATACGTTTTAAGTTAAGAGCGAAAAGCTGAAAGTGGAAAGCGTAGTGGAATCGAACAACGAACAACCGCCTATCCTCTCGACTGCACGTCGACAACTGCTATCGTCACCATATTCACGATCTCACGCACTGAACTACCCAATTGCAATACATGCACAGGCTTATTCAAGCCCAGCAAAATAGGCCCAACAGCTTCTGCCTCGCCCAGTTCCTGCAATAACTTATAAGCAATATTACCGGCTTCCAAATTCGGGAATACCAATACATTTGCAGGGCTTCCGCTTAAACTGCTAAAGGGGAAATTTTCTTCCAGCATCTGACTATTCGTAGCAAAATTTGCTTGCATTTCGCCATCCACCACAATATCCGGATACCTTTCATGCAGTTTTCTAACAGCATTACGCATCTTATTTGGTGTTTCTCCATCGTTTGATCCAAAATTTGAATAAGAGAGCAAGGCTATCCGTGGCTCAATATTCATTTTCTTCACCGCATTGTGTAACAATACGGTAATTTCTACTAGCTCTTCTTCTGTTGGGTTCTTATTGACTGTGGTATCACCAAAAAATACGGGTCCTTTTTTGGTAAGCATCATATACATCCCAGCAATCCGGCAACCGGCATGCGTACCGATGACATGCAGCGCTGGCCGAATGGTGGTAGCATAATTCTTTGTCAATCCGGATATCAAACAATCCGCTTCGCCGAATTCAACCATACTTGCACCGAAATAATTTCGATCGAACATAAACTTACGCGCTTCGTTGCTCGTTATCCCCTTACGTTGGCGTTTTTTGTAAAGCGCGTCAACATAGGCTTTAAATCTGGGGGTATCGATCTCTTCAAACGGATCAATCATGGCCACATCTTGTAAATCCAATGCACTTTCCGCAATAATCTGCTGTATTTTTTCCTTCTTACCCAATAATATGGGTACGGCAATTCCTTCGTCTTTTACAATTTGTGCTGCTTTTAGTATTTTATAATTATCGGCCTCGGCAAATACGACGCGCTTTGGACGCTGACGCGCCGCAGCACTCAAGTCGCGCATCAGTGTGTCATCCAATCCGAGGCGCTTTCTAAGACTTTCTTTATAAGCCTCCCAATCGCTGATTCCTGCACGCGCAATGCCTGATTGGATAGCCGCCTGCGCAACAGCCGGCGCTACCTCCGTAATTAAACGCGGATCGGTTGGTTTGGGAATAATATAATCCTTGCCAAATCGCAAGTTGTTGATATTATAAGCGAGATTAACCGATTCAGGAACGGGTTCTTTGGCAAGCTTAGCGATGGCATATACCGCAGCTAGTTTCATTTCTTCGTTGATGCCTGTTGCCCTAACATCCAATGCGCCACGGAAAATATAAGGGAACCCCAACACATTGTTTACCTGGTTGGGATAATCTGAACGCCCTGTTGCCATAATCACATCCTGCCGGGTAGCAATCGCTAAATCATAAGCAATCTCGGGATTGGGGTTGGCCATAGCAAATACGATGGGGTTTTCACTCATGGTTTTTAACATATCAGCGGTTAATACATCTGCTGCCGATAACCCGATGAATACATCCGCACCCCGAATCGCCTCTTCGAGCGTACGCAAATCCCGATCGGTTGCAAATTCGCCTTTTAGCGCATCCAATTTCTCCCGATCTTTACGAATAACACCCGTCCGATCAATCATCACAATATTTTCTGGTTTGGCCCCCAGCGATATATAGATGCGAGAACAAGAAATCGCTGCAGCACCTGCTCCATTCACCACAATTTTAACTTCCTCCAGTCTTTTATGCTGCAATTCGCAGGCATTGATCAAGGCTGCTCCAGAAATAATGGCGGTACCATGTTGATCATCGTGCATAACCGGAATAGACATTTCTTCCTTTAGTCGTCGCTCAATTTCAAAACATTCGGGAGCTTTGATATCTTCCAGATTGACACCGCCAAAAGTGGGCTCAAGCAATTTTACCGTTCGCACGAAATCGTCTACGTTTTTGGTATCTAATTCCAAATCGAATACATCAATATCAGCAAAAATCTTAAATAACAAACCCTTCCCTTCCATTACGGGTTTCCCACCTTCGGGACCAATATCTCCCAGCCCTAAAACGGCGGTACCGTTACTAATAACGGCTACTAAATTGCCTTTGGCTGTATATTTATATGCATCTTCCTTATTGGCAGCAATTTTTAAACAGGGTTCTGCAACACCAGGCGAATAAGCCAATGATAAATCACGTTGCGAATTGGTTGGCTTAGTAGGCACAACCGCAATTTTACCTGGCCGACCGTTAGCATGGTAATCTAACGCGTCTTGCTTCCGATTCATTTTACTCATTTTAATTGTTTCGATATATTTTATGGCCTTTTCTCGTCCGTTTCAAAGGTAGCAAGTTTTGTTAGAAGTGCTATCTTTTTGGCTACAAAATAAGCACTATGTAAAAGAGAGAGGACTATTCCCTTCATGCATAAAACTTCATATTATCTTCTGATTAAGTTCTACATTAGTAATTGTTTAACAAAGGGTTGACAAAGGGTTAACAGAGGGTTGACAGAGGGTTGACATAGGTGATATCTATGTTAACCCCTTATCAATACTTTATTAAGACTATATGAAAGCATTGTTTGTATAGAAGTTGGTACGGAGTTACCTCGGCCTTAAACTTAAATAGATGCCAGGCTATCTAAAAGATTATCTTTGTTAAAATTCTGTTAAAAAACGGAACTACATGAATATTTCAATAAATTAGCGATTTGAATAGCTAGATTTTGCTTTATGGTACATTTCAACAAATATCTTTTACTCCTTATTCTATCTTTTCTTTCCTTTACCTCTTTTGCGCAGTCTCGCCAAAAAAGCATTGATTTGAATACCATTGTGGAAAAAACCAATAAGCTAGCCACGCAGCTACCTTTTGAAAAGGTATATCTTCATTTTGATAAACCCTATTATGCTGTGGGTGATACCATTTGGTTTAAATCCTACCTCACTAGCCATCATCAGCTTTCGGCATTAAGCAAGATCGTTTATGTAGAGATGCTAAATGGTCGAGACTCATTGATCAAAACCCTCATGATCCCTATTGAGCAAGGCACCGGTAAGGGTTCGCTTGTCCTAGATCCTTTATTGTATAAACAAGGGAATTACAGAATGCGAGCCTATACCCGCTATATGATGAACTTTGATCCTGATTATTTCTTTAACAAGAACATCACTTTGGGTGATGTCTTTAATAAGCGCGTAAAAACACATGCTAGCTTTACAGCCAATCTGGCAGAAAAAGCTCCTTCCGTAGCGGGGAAAATACGTTATACGGATGAAGAGGGTAAGCCATTGGCAGATAAACGTGTCTCTTGGGAATTGATGCATGGTACAGCTACCTTATCAAAAGGTAGGGGAACAACCGATAAGAATGGCAATCTTCAGGTAAACCTGAGCACTGAACAACGCAAAGCTCTCCAAGAGGGTGTTCTCAATGCTTCTATCAGCTTGGACAACAACCGATCGGTACGCACGAGCTACACCCTTCGGTCGGCCTTTCAAACTCCTGAGCTTCAATTTTTTCCTGAAGGGGGTTATTTAATCGCCGACATACCTAGTGTAGTGGCCTTTAAAGCAGTGGGTGGCGATGGTTTAGGCCTAGATTTGACGGGTAAAGTGGTTGATCAAAGTGGACAGGAAGTTGCTTCGATCAAAACACAGCATTTAGGCATGGGCACATTTCATCTTACACCGAAAACAGATGCCGTATATACTGCAAAAGTAACCGTTAATGGTAGAGCGTTCAGTTATCAATTACCTAAAGTACGCCCTTTTGGAACAAGTTTAGCTATTAATGCCGCTGACAGTACCCATATTGCCGTCGATATCGTATCGAACGATATTTACCTACAAAAAAACCAAAGTAAGGTTTTCTCATTAGTGGCTCAAAGTGGTGGTGTTATTTATTATGCGGCACAGACTCCCCTCAACAATGGAGTTATCCACGCGACAGTACCTAAAAGTAAGTTTCCATCAGGCATTACGGTATTTACCTTATTATCTCCTGCCGGTATTCCATTGAGCGAACGCTTGGTTTTTATCCAGCGGCCACATGAATTAACGCTTCAACTACAAGCTGATAAGAAAACCTATAAACCCAAACAAGCGGTACAACTCAAGTTGCATGCACAGACGGATAGTGCACAAGCAGTGGGTACATTTTCTGTTGCAGTGATTGATGAAACAAAGGTACCTTTTAACGAAAATGCGGAGACCACGATTCAGACCAGTCTACTTTTAACATCTGACTTACAAGGATATATTGAACAACCCAATTATTACTTTAAAAAAGTTACCGATGAAACCAAGCGCAACTTGGATATCTTGATGCTCACCCAAGGGTATCGGCGTTTCAATTATAAAGACATTATCAGTGATAAAATTCCGGGATTGGTTTTCTTACCGGAGCAGGGTATCGACATTACGGGTACGTTGCGATTGCTGAATGGTATTGCTGTACCAAATGGGAAATTATTGTTAACCATCGGGAATGATAAAAATGGCATGGAAACTTTATCGGATGACCAAGGAAATTTCAAGTTTAGCAATGTTCAATTTACCGACTCAGCCCAAATTACCATTAGCGCTCGAAACAATGCCAATTATAAGAATTTGAAAATCACGCTAAACGGCGATTCTTATCCGGCCATTACACCTGCGCCAACTGGCCCCGACGAAATCTTAAATATTGATAGTACCCTGAATCCCTATTTAACGAACAGCGCCCGACAATATCGTACCGAGCGTTTACTGGAAGAGGTTGTTATTACGGAAAGAGCGGCTCCTAGACCCCGACATACCGAATACCCTGCTTTGTCGGGATTAAGTCCTATTCCCGATCACATGATTGATGGATCGCGTTTTTCCGGCTGTAACCTACTCATTAACTGTTTGCAAACAGCCGCTATGGGATTGACCTTCATGGACAACAATTTTTATATAACCCGTGATTATAATCAAGGGAATCGGACTCCCGTTCAGGTCTTTTTAAATGGAATGGCGATTGATGTAAATGGCATCAATACGGTTACTCCGATGGAAGTTGAATCTGTTGAAATTTTTCTACGGGATGATTTAGGTACTGTAAATCGTACCTACCAAAGCAATGGTGTTTTAGTGATTAATACCAAAAAGAAACCAGAAGGCAAACGTATTACCAAAGCTGAACTAGAAAGCTTATTGCCCAAATCCAATGTAGTAACCATTACTCCTCTGGGCTATGTGGCCGAGCGCAGCTTCTATTCGCCCAAATATACGCCAACCACGACACCAGGAATTGACCTTCGTACCACCATCTATTGGAATCCCGATATCATTACGGATGAACAAGGCAATGCCAGTTTCAACTATTATAATGCAGATGGACGCGGCACCTACAAAGCTGTGGTAGAAGGAATTGACCAAAACGGGCATATCGGCCGGGCAGTATATCGTTATCAGGTAGAGTAGCTGGGTGGGCTTTAAGCCGCTTTCACTTTTTTTTCCGGCTCATTAAATAGAGTCCGCATATACCTGCACAAGTGGCCAACATGTAGATGATAAAGACCATCATACCCGGCAACTCGGGATGGAATAGCATATACCAGATCCCAATAAAGGATAAAAAACCGGTCAGGGTAGCGATGAGGGGCAAATGTTGCTTCATACAGCTAAAGGTAGGTAATTATTGTTTTAAGTGGAAAGCGCATTTGCATATAAAAAGCATTTTGGTTAAGTTTATCCTATCCAAAACTTCATATCTGAATGAAGCTATTGCTAACTGTACTTTTCCTGCTCGAATTTGCACTACGCAGTGAGGCCCAACTGAAGGCGGCGGACTCGCTTTTTGTTAGCCAAAATTACCATAAACGAGAAGTAACAATTCCGATGCGAGACGGGACAAAATTATTCACGAGCATATACATGCCGATTGATTCCACCCAACAATACCCCATCCTCATGATGCGTACCCCTTATAGTGTGGCTCCTTATGGAGAAGCATTTAAAGTACCGCTCGGGCCAAACATGAGGTATACACGCGAAGGTTTTATTTTTGTTTACCAAGACATACGTGGAAAATATCTTTCTGAAGGTAATTTTGTAGCCGTTAGGCCTTACATTCCTCATAAAAAAAATCGAACACAAATAGACGAAAGTACTGATGCCTATGATACGATAGACTGGTTATTGAAAAACTTGCACCATCATAATGGAAAAGTGGGCATTTGGGGGGTATCCGCTCCGGGAGGCTACGCCACGGCTGCATTATTGGATAGTCATCCGGCAGTGGTAGCAGTTTCACCTCAGGCACCCGTCACTGATTGGTTTATGGGCGATGACCGCCACCACAACGGTGCATTTATGCTAATGGGATCTTTCTCCTTTATTTCATCTTACGGCAAACAACGCGATAGCATCAGTACCAAGGGGCTGGCCGGCTTTGGTCAATATGGTACTCCGGATGCTTATGATTTTTATTTGAAAGCAGGTGGGTTAAAGGAGATCAATCAAAAACTGGCCGGGGATCATAATCCCCTTTGGACCGACCTCATGCGACATGGCACATACGACACATTTTGGAGAGCAAGGACTCCACTGCCTCATTTAAAACGGGTAAAACCTGCTGTACTGGTAGTTGGCGGTTGGTTTGATCAAGAAGATCTTTACGGCCCGCTAAAAACCTACACGGCTATTAAAAAGCAGAGTCCACACACAACCAACACGTTGGTGATGGGCCCTTGGTACCATGGTAGCTGGGTACGCGATCAGGGCGACTGGCTCGACAACATTTATTTTGGATCTGAAACTTCCGAGTTCTTCAGAAGCCGGATAGCCTTTCCCTTTTTTATGCACTACTTAAAAAACACACTCGACCCACAGTTGCCTGGAGCCTATATTTTCGATACAGGTAGTCATCAGTGGAACCGATACCCCGCTTGGCCGCCACCAGAAGCCCAGCCAATAAACCTGTACTTACAGGCCCATGGGAGACTATCATATACACCTCCATCAAAATCAGGTGAATCTTTTGCGAGCTATTGGAGCGATCCCGCTCGCCCGGTGCCTTATACACAGGATATCACCCTGCTCCGAGGTCGCTCATATATGACAGAAGATCAACGCTTTGCTGCACGACGGCCGGATGTGCTTGTTTTCATGACCGATACCTTGCAACAGGCGGTACGCATTGCAGGAAATATTCAAGCACATCTTTTTGTTAGTTCTACCGGTACCGATGCCGACTTCATTGTTAAATTAATCGATGTGTATCCATCAAACACACCCAACAATAAAGAGAAACCAAATATTCAATTAGGTGGTTATCAGTTGATGGTACGCGGAGAAGTGATGCGTGCTAAATTTAGAAAAAGCTTCGAGACGCCCGAGCCCTTGAAACCCAATAAAGTAGAACCGGTCACTTTTGATATGCAAGACGCTGCCCATACGTTTAAGCGTGGTCATCGCATCATGGTACAAATTCAGAGCACTTGGTTCCCATTGGTTGATCGCAATCCACAAATATTTACAGATATTTACCAAGCTGACGCTTCGGCCTTTCAACCGGCTCAGCAACAGATTTATTTTTCTCCGCACTATCCATCGCATTTAGAATTGATGTCGCTCACCACTAATCCCGCATCTCATGATAAATAATTATATCCGCCACACCATAGTTGCTCTGTTTTTTCTAATGAGCATAGGTATCGGCCTGACTTGGGCACAAAGCAAAAATATCGACTCTCTCTATGGTGTACATATCATCAAAAAACTGGCTTCTAAAGCTTATAAGGGGCGAGGATATGGATTAGGAGGCGACCGAAAAGCGGCACACCTGATTGCCGATGAGTTTAGGAAAATGGGTGTACAGCCGCTATCTGGATATGGATATTTTCATGAATTCACATTGGATGCCAATATTTTCCCAAACAAGGTAAGTGTAAAACTGAACCATCAAAAGCTTCGCCCGGGTATAGACTACCTCGTGTGGGCAGGCAGCCCGACCATAAAGGGAACCTTCCACTTGGTGCATGCCTCCCGTATGCAATTGTACAACAATAAAAGCATCGATTCGCTCGTTCATCTCGCGGCTGACAAGTTTCTTTTTATTGATAACCGTACTGTAAATCCGGAGACAGCCGAACAGAAGGCTTTGATAAAAGAAGCCTTACTTCGATTACGGAATGACCCTACTTTGGCCATAAAAGGCGTGGTTATTTTCAGTAAGGACAAGCTGACGCAAACAGCGCAAACAGAACAAGGAATACGACCTGTTCTGCTGGTAAACCGGGCCGATCTAGCGCCTGCTGCGATGCAAGAAATCGAAGTCAATATCGTTAGTCGCTTTTTAAAGGATTACGTTACACAGAATGTTGCAGCCATGGTGAAAGGCACCACACAACCCGATTCCATGTTGTTTATCACTGCCCATTATGATCATATTGGTGTGATGGGCAAAAAAGCAATATTTCATGGTGCTAATGACAATGCCAGTGGCACGGCATTTATGTTGAGCTTAGCAAAATACTACGCGGCAAATCCGCCCAGATATTCCATGGTATTTGTTGGCTTTTCGGGCGAAGAATCCGGACTGCTAGGCTCGCAGGCTTTTGTAGAAAATCCGCCAATAGATTTATCTAAGATTAAATTTCTGATCAATTTTGATATGGTAGGTACGGGAGAAGATGGGATAACTGTAGTGAATGCACCATTGTTCCCAAGAGCCTTTGGCATTTTGCAGCAAGCGAACGAAACACATCACTACCTGAAGCAGGTAAAAAGCAGGGGCGAATCATGCAATAGCGACCATTGTCCTTTCTTTCAAAAAGGAGTTCCCAGCTTTTTTATCTATACCATGGGGGGCATTGCGGCTTACCATGACGTTTTTGACCGGGCAGAAACACTCCCATTAACGGAGTTTGCTGATTTAAAACGATTGGTTATTGATTTTTCGGAGAAACTTTAACAGCTAAATATATATTCAATTGCTTTTTTTCACATCTTGTTCATTATCAATTGTGTTCAAGCTGGCTTGCCGGTATATGCTTTTTCTAATTTGCATATAAACAGCAATTACTCACGATGAGATTTATTACAATTTTGTGTTCGTGAATGCCAGGCATTTTATCTAAGTTTTCGGCTGAATTGGTTCCATTTCACAATGGAAGCCGAGAGGTCGATAAATTGCTTTTATATGCTTTTTCTAATTTGCATATAAACAGCAATATATCTAAGTTTGTGCCCTTCTAATTTCACACGTGAATGAAGCTAAATATAGATTTTCAAGAGAAATTTTCGGAACGCCACATTGCGCCTGGCACACAGGATGTTCCGACGATGCTAACCACCATTGGCGTCGAAAGTTTGGAGCAATTGATTGATGAAACTGTTCCTTCCAAAATACGCCTATCACATCCCTTAAGTTTACCACCAGCTTTAAGTGAGCAGGCATATTTACAACGCCTACAGCAAATGGCGTCAAAAAATAAGGTTTTCAAATCTTATATTGGCCAAGGGTATTATGATGTCATTACCCCCAGCGTTATTTTGCGCAATGTTTTTGAAAACCCGGGCTGGTATACACAATATACGCCTTATCAAGCTGAAATTGCACAGGGGCGTTTACAAGCTCTGTTGAACTTTCAAACAGCTATTATTGATTTGACCGGGATGGAAATTGCCAATGCATCGCTCTTGGATGAGGCTACTGCCGCAGCTGAAGCGATGTTTATGCAATACAGCCTCCGGGCAAACAAAAATGCGGCGATTTTCTTTGTTGATGCCCAAACTTTTCCACAAACAGTCGATGTTTTACAAACACGTGCAATTTCTTATGGTATTGAACTACAGGTGGGTGATTATCGTACTGTTGAATTAAATGATCAAATTTTTGGTGCGTTGGTTCAATTCCCAGCAGCCAATGGGCAACTCGTAGACTATCGGGATTTTGCGAACCGTTTGCATGAACAACAAGCAACCTTGAGTGTGGTTGCAGACCTCATGGGCCTAGCATTATTAAGCCCTCCAGGTGAGTGGGGGGCAGACATTGTTGTTGGTTCGGCACAGCGTTTTGGTGTACCGATGGGCTTTGGTGGGCCACATGCGGCTTATTTCGCCACCAAAGATGCTTACAAACGCCATATTCCAGGAAGAATCATTGGCGTAACCATCGATGCTTCGGGTAACTATGCCCTGCGCATGGCTCTTCAAACGCGCGAACAGCACATCCGTCGTGATAAAGCCTCGTCCAACATTTGTACAGCACAAGCACTTCTGGCCATTATGGCCGGTTTCTATGCCGTGTACCATGGCCCCAAAGGCATCCATTATATTGCCAACCGTATCCATAGCTTAACGGTATTATTGGCTGATGCATTGGCTACTTTGGGTTATCGGTCTCAAAATGATACTTATTTTGATACGCTGACCTACGATCTGGGCGACCTCTGTAACCCACTCCACGCAGAAGCGTTGAACCATGAAATGAATTTTCATTATCAGGGTTCGCTATTGCGTATTTCTCTGGACGAAACCACTACTGTTGGCGATGTCCAAGAGATCGTCAAGGTGTTTGCCAAAATAAAGGCCAAAACCTTGGCAGATATCGATTTCACAAGCTTAGCCGATGCCATTCAAAGTCCTATTCCAACAGACTTACAACGTAGTTCGGCTTACCTCACACATGAAGTCTTCAATCAGCATCATTCAGAACATGAGATGCTCCGTTATATCAAGGCTTTAGAGGCGAAAGATCTTTCGCTTTGCCATTCGATGATTCCGCTGGGCTCTTGTACGATGAAGCTCAATGCCACCACCGAGATGATGCCACTTTCATGGAATGCTTTCAGCAAATTACATCCCTTTGCGCCCACCGATCAGGTCGGCGGCTACATGCAACTTTTGGATGAGCTCAATCACTGGTTAGCGGAGATTACGGGCTTTGCCAAAATGAGCTTTCAACCCAATTCAGGTGCCCAAGGTGAATATGCTGGACTCATGGTCATCCGTGCTTATCATGAAGATCGGGGCGATCATCACCGCAATGTGGTTTTAATTCCGTCTTCTGCCCACGGTACCAATCCAGCTTCAGCTGCCATGGCCGGAATGAAAATTATCATCGTCAACTGTGATGACCGGGGAAACATCGACGTAGCCGACCTGCAAGCGAAAGCGGAAGCATATCGGGATACATTGAGTTGCCTGATGGTGACCTACCCTTCTACGCACGGTGTATTTGAAGAATCGATTATCGACATCTGTCAGATTATACATGATAATGGCGGACAAGTATATATGGATGGTGCCAATATGAACGCGCAGGTTGGCTTAACCAGTCCGGCCTCCATCGGTGCGGATGTTTGCCACTTGAATTTACACAAAACTTTCTGTATCCCCCATGGTGGTGGTGGGCCGGGCATGGGGCCTATTGGTGTTGCTAAGCATTTAGTTCCATTCTTACCTGGCCATGCCGTGGTTGATATCAACGAAGGAAAATCGATCTCGGCAATTGCAGCTGCCCCTTTCGGATCAGCATCCATTCTCATCATCTCACATGCCTATATTGCCATGATGGGTGCTGAAGGATTAACAGATGCAACCCGATTTGCCATCTTAAACGCCAACTACATCAAAGCACGATTAGAGGGAGCATATAAAATTTTGTATGCGGGAGCTAATGGACGTTGCGCACATGAAATGATCATCGATTGTAGGAGTTTTAAACCCTTTGGCGTCGAGGTGGGTGATATGGCCAAGCGACTGATGGATTACGGCTTCCATGCACCAACGGTATCTTTCCCTGTTGCAGGCACATTAATGGTAGAACCCACTGAATCGGAACCGAAAGCTGAATTGGATCGCTTCTGCGATGCGCTCTTAGCCATCCGGAAAGAAATCGCGGCGATAGAAAGCGGCGAAGCCGATAAACAAAACAATGTATTGAAACAGGCACCACATACCTTAGCCGTGATCAGTGCTGATGAATGGGATCGCCCTTACTCGAGGCATGAAGCAGCTTTCCCGTTACCTTACGTTGCCACACACAAGTTTTGGCCCGCAGTAGGGCGTGTAAATGATTCCTATGGCGATCGGTCTTTGGTATGTGCATGTCCACCCGTGAGTGCATATGCTGATGCCGAGGCTTCTTTTTAAGTAACAAATTAAATTATTTTATTTCGCAGTTAGGTATACGTGTACGGCTAAAGTAATCATCAATAGTTCCAAACCATAATTTTGAATGCAATATGTATCTTTGCGCACTATGAAATGGAAAGTATTATCATCAACCTATCTGGTCAAAGTTCCCTGGGCCGTATTACGCAAAGATGTCTGCGAGATGCCAAACGGCCATCTCGTGCCTGAATATTATGTATTGGAATACCCCAATTGGGTCAATATCGTTGCTTTTACCAAAGAAAATGATATCATTTTGGTAAGACAGTACCGCCATGGAGCGGGCAAAGAGTTTTTAGAAATTCCGGGCGGCGTAATCGACGAAGGTGAAGATGCATTGACAGCAGCTACGCGCGAAATGCTAGAAGAAACGGGTTATCGTTTTGAGCAGATGGACAAGCTGGTTGATCTATACCCAAACCCCGCCACCAGCACCAATATAACGACTACCTTCATTGCGCGTGGCGGTGTAAAAATAAGTGAACAGGCATTAGACGATCAGGAAGAGATCGAAGTTATTTTGGCGTCAGTGGATGAAGTGAAACAGTTATTAAGCGAGAACAAAATCGGACAAGCTCTGCATGCTGCAGCGCTCTTTTATGCCTTAGGTAACGAAGGGCTTCATTCCAAATAAATCCCTACCTTTGCGCCATGGCTAGAGAGATACTGGAGAATAAGCGTAAGGCACTTAAAATTAATTTAAGCGAACAAATATATGGCACCTTTGCCGAGATTGGAGCTGGACAAGAAGTAGCAAGAAATTTTTTTACAGCGGGAGCAGCCTCAGGTACAATCGCTAAGACCATGAGCGCGTACGATATGGCTTTCAGTGACGCTATTTATGGTGTTGAGGGCAATGGGCGATACGTGAGTAGTTCACGCTTGGAGAAAATGCTGCAGCATGAATACGAGCTTTTAACCGATCGATTGCGCGGCCCAAAATACCAGAATCGCAAGTTCTTTGCTTTTGCAGATACAGTTACCACTTTAAACTTTAGCAAAACAAACGATCCGCATGGTTGGATCGGTCTGCGCTTTCAATCAGAGGTTGGGGGTGACCCCAATGAAATCGTGATTCATGTGCGCCTTTTAGACAGCGATGCTTCACTGCAACAAACCGTTTTAGGTATACTGGGTGTTAATCTGGTTTTTGCAGCCTATTTTTATATCCATGACATTCAAACCATGATCGAGAGTTTGGCCGACAACCTCGCTGCTCGATCGGTGGAAATTGACTTTGTTAAGCTAAACGGACCTGCATTTAAAGATGTGAACGAACGTTTAGTAAACTTATATCTTATTGCGAAGGGCTTTTCAAGTGCAGCAATTTTTGATCGCAATGGTCATGCCCATCAGGCAAAAGACTTCCTATACAAAAAGGATGTCATCATTTTACGTACCAAGTACCGGCAAAAATCGAATCCAAACTTCGACTTATTTAATTTGGCAGTAGACCAATTCAAGCGCAATTTAGGTGTACTAGATAAAAACCTGTTGGTCATGATCGAGGTATTGATGTCTAGCGGACTAGAAGAACAACCTATCGTAAGTAATGAAGATTTACGTTATTTTGCACAGCGTGCTGAAGATCTTTGTGCAACGGGCAACCACATCATTGTATCGAATTTTACCAGGAGCCATCAACTTGCTCGGTTTATTTCACAATTTAAGCCCAATAATGTGGGCATCTCTACCAATGTATCTAACTTGCGAAATATTTTCAACTCCAAAAACTATGGCGAACATTATACAGATGAATTGTTAGCCTATGTAAGTGGTATGTTCAGTAAAAACGTGAAGCTCTATGCTTATCCCTATTTAGATAAAAAGAACAACCAGATTATCACCACCAAAAATGTACCGGTATCGGCAGAAGCCAAGCCTTTATTTGACTTTTTAACCCAAAATCATTATATTATTGATATTGAGAACTACGATGAACGGTTCGTCAAAACAGTATAGGTATTTTCCGTTAACTATAAGCTGACCTTTAACCTAATAAAATCTTTTCCAGACAGCATTGTAAGCTATCACGCCAATGTGGGATGATGATATTAAATTGTGCTTTAATTTTCGATTTATCCATCACGGAATAAGCGGGCCGTTGGGCTTTGGTTGGAAAAGCGCTCGTAGGTATGGGTACAAGCCTTGTGTCCAAATGACTCATACGTAAAATTGCATGTGCAAAATCATACCAACTGGCCGTTCCCTCATTGCTGTAATGGTAAATTCCATACTCCCGTTCTGGCGAATCGATTAGCAGCAAAATTACCTTTGCTAAATCCATTCCATAGGTGGGTGTTCCCACTTGATCGGCTACGATGCGAAGTTCATCACGCTCCTGCGCCAAACGCATCATGGTCTTAACAAAGTTGTTTCCGTACTCCGCATATAACCAGCTGGTACGGATAATAACATGTCGTTCCCAAATTTGCTGTATCGCTTTTTCACCGTCCAATTTTGTTTGTCCGTACACCCCAAGCGGCTGGGTTTGGTCTGTTTCCGCTAACCATCCGGTAACATTACCACCAAAGACAAAATCTGTAGAAATATGAACGAGCTCTGTTTGATGTGCTTTACATACACCAGCCAAAACAGCCGGTGCATGTGCATTGAGCAACGTTGCTGCCTCTACCTCATCTTCTGCTTTGTCCACGGCCGTATAGGCTGCACAATTAATAACAATACGGGGCGTATATTGTTTAAATAAAAGGGTCAATCTACTTTCATCGCAAATATCCGCTTCAGATGATGACAAAAACAATAAGCGATCATCATGGGGAGCTGCGGCTCTTAAACATTGTCCCAGCTGCCCCTTTCCCCCAAAAATCAATATCTTATCCATTATTTGCTATTCGTTTATTTGGTCATGACCACAGGTTTGATCAAGCCATTTTCATCAAAGTGCATTTCATCGATACAAGTTACCCGATGGTGAGCACTTGTTTCTCCCAAAGGTCTTCTATGATAAACGATATACCATTTATCTTGTTTTTCAGCATGGATAACTGAGTGATGACCTGCACCAGTTGCCACTGTCGGATCTTGTTGTAAGATGGTTCCAATGCGTTTAAAAGGGCCAAAAGGTGAATCGGCTATGGCGTATGCTACCTTATAATCAGGGCCTGTCCACCCACCTTCAGACCACATAAAATAATATTTATTATCTTTTACAAACATAAAAGGTCCCTCCACATAACTTTGGGGTGTCACTTCTTTGTATAGCGTTCCATCTTCGAAGGGCACAATGCCCGTAAAGTCGTCTTTTAGTTTGACGATATTGCAATGCCCCCAACCACCATAATACATGTAATAGGTACCGTCTACATCTTTAAAAACGAACTGATCGATGGGTTGTGCCCCATTAACAATCTCATTGATGAGCGGTTTGCCCAAAAGATCTTTATAAGGCCCTTCAGGTTTATCGGCAACAGCCACACCAATCCCTCCTATTTCACCTTCGTGCACATCATTTGCACCAAAAAATAAATAGTATTTATGGTCTTTTTCCAATACCGCCGGTGCCCACATCGCTTTCTTTGCCCATTTTACCGCAGCGGTATCAATAATACGCGCATGTTTTTTCCAGTGCTTTAAGTCTTTTGAAGAAAAGGCATCCATAAAAATCTGCTCTTCGTAGGGGGCTGAATAGGTTGGAAAAATCCAATAAGTGTTTCCATATTTAATTCCTTCGGGATCTGCATACCAACCTTTTACGATGGGGTTATGTTGTGCATAAGTGTAAGGAACGGTAAAAAATAAACCCATGAGAAGGGCGATTGCCATACCTTGCGTGTTGATTAATGTGCTTCTATTCATGATGTATGTTGGTTACGATTACAAAAAAGCCAAACATAGATAAATTTACTTTCATGTGCAAAAGAGTAAGCATCACTTTAGTTTAAACTTCACCTAGCTTATTAAGTTAACTGGTGTAAGCTTGTACACTATGATAATAAACAGTATCTTGCTTTTGCATACAACAATTAGGCTAAAGAATCATTATGAAGTCCGTTTTTGCACGCAAAGAAACCCACGGGTTTGATTGGATCGATTTAAGCAATCCATCTGCGGAAGAAATTCAAGAGATTGCTCAACAATTTTCATTACATGAGGCTTCTATTAAGGATTGCATGCAACCCGATCATCTTCCGAAATATGAAATTGTAGATCATTATACATTTATCATTGTGCGTGTTTTTACGCAACATATTATACATGAAGCGGATACCATACAAGAGCTCACCAATAAAATTGCCATCTTTTATACAGCCGATTACCTGCTTACTGTACACCGTACAGACCAACCGCTAGTTGCAGAGGTAAAGACGAAAGCCATTGATGAGAAAGGTTGCAAAGATATTTGGTGTATTCTTATCCGGATTGTTCGCGCTTCGCTATTGACCTTTGATGAACCTAGTGCCAAGTTGGGGCAATCGTTGGATTACTTTGAGGAAAACGTATTTCTAAAACAGCGAAAAGCACCGATTTTAAGGGGCCTTTATTATGTAAAGCGAAAAGTGGACGTCATTCGAAGGCTACTGATATTGTCTTACGAGATTATAGACAAAATAGATACACCCAAGCAACGAAATATCTACACACGCGATTTACGCGACCTACATATACGATTACAGAATGTTTATGACAACCTCTCTGAGAATACCGCTCAATTGCTATCGGCCTATTTTTCCATCGCCTCGCATCGTACGAATGAAATTATGCGGATTTTGACTATTTTCTCTGTATTCTTTATGCCGCTCACATTTATTGTGGGTATATATGGTATGAATTTTCATTTCATGCCCGAACTCGACTGGCATTGGGGATACCCTTTGGTGATGCTCGTTATGGCTGGCATTACATTAGGCATTTATTTTTGGTTTAAACGAAAAGGCTGGTTATAAGGCGTTAAAATCTACAATCGATCGGATATCTGGATCAGTCCGGCCGACCATGATAAACCTACACCAAAACCAGCAATGATAATATGTGTTTCATCCATTGGCATATCGGTATTGCTGTAGTTTTTCAGTGCAATGGGTATGGTAGATGATACAGTATTGCCGCCATCACGCAGATTGATATAAAATTGTGACTCTTGCAAAGCTAACCGCTCGCGCATTACTTTTAACATGTGGGCATTCGCTTGGTGGAAAATAAACTGCCCTACATCTGCCTTTTTAATATCATTAAATGCCAATACCTCTTCAACGAATGGTGGTACAACGGTACTTGTGAAACGGAATATTTCGGGCCCATTCATGTACAGGTTGTTTTCTGTATAGATATTCCCGTTTCCATATAACTGCTCTTCTGCATCATTATTCATGGCATTCCGAGTGCCCCCGTTTTTTACAATCAACTTGTTAAAGCCACCACCGTCTGTACCGAACTTAAATTTATAAATACCATTTTTATCTGTTGCTGCAATCCATGTAGCGGTAGCAGCATCACCAAAAATAGCTCTGTTTGAACGATCTTTCTGATTGATATATTTCGAATAGGTATCGGTTGTAACCAGCAAGATATTGGTAGCCTGACCGCTTTCTATAAAGGCCTTGGCCATGCTCAAACCATAAGTAAACCCCGAACAGCCCAAATTAAAATCGAATGCCCCAACCGATTTGTTTAGACCCAACCGATCCTGTAGTATACAAGCTGTGGATGGCATAATGTATTCCGGACTTTGGGTGCAATATAAAATATAGTCTATCTGGGCTTTGTTTACCCGGTTGAAGAGCTTGTTGCATGCCTGTTCAGCGAGATCAAGCGCGGTTTCATCTGGAGCAGCAACATAGCGATTACTAATCCCGATTTTATACTCAAATTTGGAAAAGTCGTAGTCTGGGAACTCTTCACTCAAATCTTGATTGGTAATTTTTCTTTCAGGAAAATAATATTCGATCGCCTGTATCCTAGCCCCCATAAAAGGTTTCTCTAAATAATTTTTAATAAAAAAGAGTGCAAACCTACTCGTTTTCAAGCTATTTTTCGGCAAATCCTACAAGAAAATTACATTTGCGTGGCGAAGCAAAATAACGTTTAAAACGAACCCCAAATTGGTTTTCGGTTCATTTTCACACATTGGCCGACTTATATGGAATATGGAAGGTAAAGGTAGAGCCTTTCCCTTCCATACTCTCCACCCCGATATGACCGTGTTGTAATTTGATGAGCTGGTAACAGATATATAAACCCAAGCCGGTTCCAGGTCTAGTCTGACCATCTTTATCAGCTTGATAATATTTCGTAAATAATTTAGCTTGTTTATCTTGCGGAATACCTATGCCCGTATCTTGAATACGCACTTGCAGTTCGCACACATCATCTGATGTTAACACCAATGCACCGTATACCTTTACTCCACCATTGTCCGTATATTTAATGGCATTTCCCAGCAAATTAATCAGGACTTGCTTGAGTCTAAAAGGATCACCATAAACCATATGATCTTGCGGATTATCAAAGTGCAAAGTTAATGTAATTTGTTTTCGCTCTGCGATAAAACGCATGGTTTCAACAGCCTCTTTTACTTCATGAAAGGGCATGAATGACACCACTTTAAGCACATCCGATTGTTGGCTTTCCACCTTAGTCATATCCAAGATATCGTTAACAGTTTCCATCAACATATCTGAAGATGTCTTAATGGAAGCAACCATCCGTTCTTGATCTGCATTTAGAGAAGTATTTCGTATGAGATAAACAAAGCCCGTGATAGCAGTGAGCGGATTACGAATCTCATGACTCATTGTGGCCAACATTTCCGATTTTTGTTCCGCCAATGCGATAGCACGCTCATTTTCAGCTTTATATCGACCTTCTGCCTTACTTGCTTTTTTAATATACACCAATAATAAGACCACGAAGAGCAACACCAAAATAATGGCAGTAATCGTAAAACTATCCAAATCTGCTACAGCAGCTTCATATTGCGCCAAAGTCTCCCGTTGGTTTTGTTCCCAACTGTATAAATAACTATCTTTTATTTGGTCTATGAGCTGTCTTAACTGAATAATTAATGAAAGATTGGACGATATGAGTTGCTGTTGTGATTGCGCCAACAAATTGTGCTCTTTACTTAATTTCTCCAATAGGCGCTGTTGTCCCAGTTGGTTAGCTAGTTGCCATTCGCGATTGACGGAATCGCGTCGTGCATTGGCTTGTGTAACGGTTAACAATTTGGTGCGTAAGGAATCTGAGCCGGGTGAAAACACATTTTGCAAGCGTTTAAAAAAGCTTTTCTTTTCTACTGCAGTCGCAATTTCCTGAATGATCGTATCTTGTCGGCTTTGTATCAATGAATCACGCTTCACCTGCTGTCCACCTGTCTGATTGTTCCCGGTAATCTTCTCTTTGGTACTTAAAATGAGTAATGAATCAAAATTCTTTTTTAGGGCAAATACCTTTCGAGAGATATCCAGTTTACCTTCCAGAAAAGTTTTAAATTGTTTTTCGTCTTTGGTATATGATGATGTAGAGTCGGTTATCGCCGTGTACTCTTGTAAAACACCCTCTATTTTATTAAAAACACCCAATAATTTTTGCTGATACTCTTCCAATTTATCTCCATAACCATATAAGCTGGCCTGTTGGAAATCGTTTTCTGCGCTATTCAGTTCCAATAATATATTGCTAATCTCTCCCGTCTCTGGGGGCGCTTTCAGTTTTACACTTAAATAGGCCAGCTTCTCAGCAATAGAATGCCGTAACAGCAACGAACCGGCAGTCATGATAAAAATGAAAAGCAAAAAAACAACCAATAACCGTTGCAATATACTTGATGTCCGCTCCTGCTTTTGTTGTTTATCCATAAAGGTCATGTTCTCAGCGGGTCGTTCTTCCCTTCGTCATTACTGCTGCAAAGTTACATGAAAAATATGGGAAGCCAATAAGCCATGCGACATAAACGGAGAGCTGTTGCGAGCAGTGCACAATCTGTATCAAAGTATACCAGTGGTCTAGGTAGGTGCAGACAGTCATTGGTAGTTGGTGAGGTGTTGCTTTTTTTTAAAGCGTTGCTTTCATTAGTTTTGGCATTATTCATGCATAGAAAACAGCAATGAAACCAGAAAAAAAAATCCAGATAGGCATTATCTGGGCAAACCCCTACAATAAAAACCTCGGCGTAGCTGCTTTAGCATATGCATCATTGACACTTTTATATGATGTAGTTCAAGAAAATAAGCTTTCGGCCGACTTCTCATTTTTTGGCAGCGAACGCACAGGCTACGATGAAATTACCATTGGCACGCAAACCATCCGTTTTAGGAATATACCCGGACTCGATTTCTATGATCTGAAATGGCAATTTAAACTGCTTTGTTTTCCACATAAATATCGCCGTCAGGATATTAAATCACTTGATTATGCCTTTGACATAGGAGAAGGCGATAGTTTTACTGATATCTATGGCGAAAGACGGTTCAAAAAAATTAAAAATAGCAAAATTTATTTTGGAAAACGGGTAAAAAAGCTCGTCTTATTGCCCCAAACAATTGGTCCGTTTAAAGAGCCTCGCCATGAGCGCGCTGCTTTTGCTGCAATGGCATATGCCGATCTAATTATTAGTCGGGACCACCAAAGTTTCACCTATACTGCTACTCAACTTCCGATTGACAAATTGGCCGAGAGCATGGATGTGGCCTTTTATATGCCCTATACATCCCACTCATTCACTTCAGGCAAAATTCATGTGGGCATCAATGTATCCGGCTTACTCTGGAATGGTGGCTATACCCGAAATAACCAATTTGGCATGAAAAGCAACTATACACAATTGGTTATCGACACACTGAATTATTTCAGTCAACAAGAAGATGTTCAAATCCATTTGGTACCACATGTCATACCTGATCATCAACCTGTAGAAGACGATTATGAGGCAGCATTAGCTATTCAAAAGCAATTTCCGCACGTGCTTTTGGCCCCTCGATTTAAAACGCCTATTGAGGCTAAGAGTTACATTAGCGGCCTTGATTTTTTCACCGGCGCCCGTATGCACGCTTGTATTGCCGCTTTTTCTACGGGAGTTCCCGTTTACCCGATGGCTTACAGTCGGAAATTTAATGGCTTATTTACAGATACGCTGCAATACCCTTGGTTAGGCGATTGTGTACATACCGATGAGGCAACCGTATTAAATGGGTTAAAAGAGGCCTATATGAAAAGGCAGGAACTTAAAGAACAAATTGCCCATTGCGATGAAACCATTGTTCAACCGCGCTTAATCGCCCTAAAGCAGTTGATATACACAACCCTTACCCATTGATATGGCAACAAAAGTGTGGACAATTCAGCAATTAGACGCATATGGACTTTGCTTAGGCTGTGGGCTTTGTGAAAGTATATGCGGTAGTGAGCAAGTAAGGATGGAATTGGGATCCGATGGATTTTTTCATCCCCAAGTGAAGTGTGTTGACCCTCAAAAAGAAGCGATTATTAGCCGTATCTGTCCGGGTCTCAATATTGTGAACGACTTAATCTTTACGAGTAAAGAACGTGTTTGGGGCAAAATGGAAGCACTGTATGCTGGCTACGCGTCTGATACGGAAACCCGAACCAAAGGCTCCTCGGGTGGCGTGGTGAGTGCTTTGGCTATTCATGCGTTGGAAGCGAATGTAGTAGACGCAGTGCTCCAGGTAGGTGGCGATCGCCTTGATTACGAGCGAAACACTTTACATATTTCCAAAACCCGTGCGGACGTATTGGGTTGTGCATCTTCTCGGTATGCGCCGGCTACCATATTTTCTAAAATATTGGAAATCCTCGCTTCTAATGAAGACAGCTATTGCTTTATAGGAAAACCATGCGATATCTCAGCGCTTAAAAATTTTTTAAAAGAGTATCCCCAGTTTAACCATCGTTTTAAGCTTAAAGTGGCCATATTGTGCGCTGGCATGCCCTCTTTCAAAGGTACACAAAGCATCATTGAAAAATATGGGGCGGCACCTCCTGTAAGCGATCTGGCCTATCGCGGAAACGGCTGGCCCGGCTTTTTCTCTTTCACAGACAGCAAGGGAAAGCAATACCAGCAAAGCTATAACGATTCTTGGGGAAAAACATTGAACCAGCATTTACACTTTCGTTGTAAACTCTGCCCCGAAGGGATCGGCATCCAAGCCGATATAGCCGTTGGCGATGCTTGGGAAACAACGGATGGCTACCCTGATTTTACGGAAAAAGAAGGGCAAAGCCTCGTCATTGTTCGTACAGAAGAGGGGAAGGCTTTCCTTCAACAGGCACAAGAACAGGGCAGCGTATGGTTGCAGACCCTTCATCCAGATAAAATCAAGCTGATGCAACCCTTTCAATACCATCGCAGGTTAAGAGCCGCATCGAGAAGACTGGCATTCTTTATCGGTAGCGGGAAGTCATTAAACTTTAAAGAGCTACAACTTTTTAAAACCTTTTTATTGGCAGACAAATGGTTGCTCTTAAAAGATTTTCGGGGTACCTTACGTCGGGTACGCACTAAAATGAAGTCGGTATAGTTCGTTATTGGTTGTTCGTTGTTGGATATTGGTTGTTAGTGAGGTAGTCCTTAGCCATATGAGCGACATAGCCATTATCACTATTGCTTAGCTCGGTTACTACACGCATGACCCGTTTGTCTGATACCTGAAATTTGCGATATAGCTTAAAAATATTTGCCAAGGGTTTGCCATTCAAATGCTTCATCTGTTCTGCTAGCGCAACAGCAGAAGCTAGGTACAACGTTGATGCATGCATTAATTTTTCGAGTAAAAGTGATTGCAAGGCATAATGCACCACCTTCAATTGCGCAACCCATTTGTTTTGCATCAATGGGTCGTCGAGGCTTTTAGCAGGTAATAGCTTGATAACCCGTTCAGACAAACTGTAATTTTCTTCGTTAATCATTGCCAACAGGCTGTCTTGGAGTGTAGGCGCCAGATCGGTTTCCGTAAGATACGGAAGCACCCAGAGCCGATCGCTCCTATCCTTACCTGATATTATTTTCGCTATCAGATTTGGCGTTAACTGCGCTGCTGTAAGCCGCATGACCTCTTGTTGGGTATTTCCGTAAATGACGTGCCATAGCACATAGGTGGTATATAGGGCTCCTTTCACGACATACGGCGCTATTGATGGTGTTGTAGCTCCGGTTATTCCATCTAAATCAGCTTCACCCGACGTCTTTTTGATCTGCTGAATTTTCCATTGCCCCAAGGGTGAAAGCGAATCGGCCAATAAACCATTCAACCGCCAATACTCTGCCCTAGTAAAAGGCACGTGCTCTGTTTTACTCAAAAATTCACCAGGCGGAAGTGCTAGTCCCAAGTACCGTCCCGTAATGTTCCAATAAACCCAGACATTAAGCGGTCGACATTTTCCATCAAAACAAGCTTCTTGTTTAATTTTACGGTAGTATGCCATGGGTTCACCCTCCGCTGTCCGTATCTGGAAAAGCGTATCTTTACCTAGCTTCCCTTGTTTTCCCGTATCTATTAAGGTATGCTGTTCTGTACCTGATTGTTGAGTTACTGTTGGGTCCAGAAAATAACGGGTCATCGTCTGTCCATGGATCCTAGTACAACAAAAGAAGAGACTTATAACGACGACAGTCAATTTAGACATATGTTCATGCTTTTTGTTCAGGCACAATGGCCCCATGTTCGAGCAGTAGTTTCTTGACATCTTCAAAGGCAACGGCTGCTGGAGTTTTATTTTGTATATTGGCAATGACCGCAGTAGCTGCCGCCGCTTGCCCCATGCCCATACAAGAGGCCTGTACCCGAAGTGCTGAGTTAGCCAAGCGATCACTACTTAGGCAACGGCCAGCAACCAGAAAGTTTCGACTATTTTTAGGAATAAGTGCCCGCAAAGGCACGGTAGCCACTTTTCCTTCACTCAACTGCTTTGGCTGTACACCATTTGCATCGTGTAAATCAATGGGATAATAAGAATAAGAAATGGCATCGTCAAACACTTTACCACTTACATAATCATCACGTGTTATTTGGTATAAGCCATCGATACGATAGGTTTCCCGAACAGCGGTTTCATTCTGCATATCTAAAACTTTCAACTGTTCTAAGCCGGGCAGCGTACGCAAGAAACGTACCGTACGCAATAAAGATGCCCGCCCTTTGGTATTGGCTATCGTGTGCGTTTCAGAGGTAGTTGAATCTGCTCCTGCAATGTGTTGTACATTGTCGCCAGCATTCGCCAACAGCGATTCTACATGCAGGAATTCGCCCTTCACCAATTCGCCACGAGCTACCGCTTCATTAAACTTCGATTTAATCAGCGCCTTATCCAAGTTGGCATAATCATAACCACCAATCTGGAATTGTAAGGTTCCCGGTTGTGTTTCTGCCTCCCTTAAAAGCTTGAAACCAGCAATCGAAGCTGTATAGGCATTTCCTGTACAATCAATCAGTTGATTGCAAGAAATTTCTGCTGTGGTACCTTTTCCTATGGTGGTTACTTTCCATCCCGCTTTTATCTCTTCTATTTGAACTGGAGTTTCATAAAACCGGAGTTGTACACCTGCCTGTAAGCATTTTTCTTCTGCCAGCAGTGTGTAGATAGCCTTATTTACCCGCACTTGATGACGCCAATGCTGCCTGCCATGCGGTTTCGAGAAATCAGGCAAGGTTCCATCAGCCAATGTAACTGCATCTTGCACCAATTCCCAACCAATACCACCAATGATTTGTTTTCCCCAAGCGAAGAAAATCCCTGGAAAATTCACACCACCTGTTGTGGTTGTTCCCCCCAGCATACTCCCATTTTCTACCAGTATGGTTTTGCGGCCTGCCCTTGCTGCCTGAATGGCTGCAATGACACCCGCTGTACCACCACCAACAACTAAAATGTCTGTTTCTAGTTTCCTTTTATTCATTTCGTAGGGTTTAGCAAGCACTTCCCCTCGCAATAAGCGAGGAGAAGCAATACCCAACGAAACGGCGCCAATACTGGCTAAAGCTGTTCTACGTTTCATCTGTATTTCATTATTCTTTAATGGTCATCCACCAGCTGGCGGATCCAAATTACCTTCATGTTTGCGTCAGATTGCCGCGTCACGCTATTTCTAGCAATGACGCGTTTTATAAAGCATCCTTTGCTAATAACCTGGATTTTGATCAGTCTTTGGATCCAAAGCCTTATTGTAATTCATCTCTGAAACAGGGATTGGCCAGAGTAGGTGTTTCTCTGCGACCGTTTTACCTTTACCATATTGAATCAACTCGTCTACCTTTTCTGTTCTTTTCAATTCTAGCCAACGTTTGCCCTCATAAATAAATTCATACCCTCGCTCGCGGATAATCAAGTCAATAAAAGATGCTGCATCGTAATTGGTTGCAGCAAAGTCCACACCTGCAGGCACCTCCGGATCCAAGCCATAAGCCCGACGGTGTACTTTATTCAATGCCTCCATCGCTTCGGAAGTCACGGCATGATTCACCCTACAATTCGCTTCTGCAAACATCAACAAGATTTCTGCATAGCGGTATAAGGGTTGATCGTTACCCGCACCTTTTTGACTGATTGCTTTTTGATCGACATACTTTGAGCTGACAAGGGTATTCGGGCCAAGTCCAAAGTTAATCTTATCCCACAGCTGCTTACGAATGTCTGCATCATCCCAATTTATATAATTGGGGTTGGTGGCATTGCCGTGCACCGCATAGGCTCCATCAAAACTAAATAGGTTAGTGCTGGGATGGTTCGATATCCATAAGATATAATTTCCCTGATCAGGTAAACGTGCATATTTAAAGGAAAAAATTTCTTCCGGTGTGGTTTGGATATCTGGGCCATATAGTTTCTGCTGAAAATCTTCTTTATTAGCGATTTTTACTAAGGAAAAGTTGCCCGATGCCATCACTTCATTGGCTTTTGTTTCTGCCTGTTCATACTGCCCCAGCTGGAGGTACACATCACCCAGTAAGGCTTTTGCTGCCCATACCGTTGGCCGGCCACTATCGGCTTGTGTAGGAGGTAATTTACTTTCTGCTTCCAACAAATCGCTGAGAATAAAATCATAGATTTCATCTACAGAACTTTTGGGTAAATTGGGATCTAGCATGTTGCTTTCTGTTCGGAGTGGTACACCCGCCCAATTTCTAACGAGCTGGAAATAGCAAAAAGCCCGTAAAAATTTTGCCTCTGCCACATAACGGGCCACATCTTCTTCACTGATATCGGTGCCAAGCGGTGCATTCTTAATGACTAGATTGCAATCCCGTATACTTTCATAAAAGGTATTCCAGAAGCCGGAAACACGCGTTACATTGGCATCATTTAATCCTTGGTATTCACTGAGTGGCGTCCAACTACCACGGCCATACAGCCAGTCCGACTGGCATTCCAATGTAGCGATGTAATTTGGGAACATGGTCATCCGCAAAGGAGTATAAATGGCGTTTACAGCCGTTTCCACTTCCTCAGCAGTATTATAAAAGTCTTCCGCAGCTACGGCCTGCGGATGTTCCTCTAATTCTTTTTGGCATGAAAAGAAAAGGCATGAAACAAGCAGGAATGCAAAGGTATTTAGGGTTGGCAGCCCGCTTTTGCTCATTATCGTAAAAATGTTTTTTATCTGTTGCATGATGTGATTCTATTAAAACTAAAAACCTGCCCGTAAACCAAAGGTGATGGATTTCGCTAAAGGATAGCTGTTTTGATCCACTTGAAAATTAGTTTCCGGATCCCACCAAGAATATCCCGTTCCCGTCCATAAATTCTGCCCACTGACATATACTTGCAGGTTTTGCAGCCATGATAAGCCAAACTGCTGCACGGGCAAGCGGTAGCTGAGCATGATGTTTTTCAAACGGATATAAGAACCATCTTCTATGAAACGATCGGATGCCCTTACAGAAATATTTTTACTAATTCTTGGATATTTGGCATCCGTATTTTCCGGCGACCAATGGTCATATAAAACTTCCTTAGGCATATTGAGACCAAAACCGTAATCCATGGTATTCGAAATGGAGCTGGCATTAAAAATATCATTGCCATAGGAGCCTTGGAAAAATAGATTTAGCTCAAAATTCTTATATTGCATGGTTGAATTAAACCCAAAAATAAATTTTGGATTGGCATCACCAATATAGGTCTTATCAGCATCCGATATTTTTCCATCACCATTCAAATCTTTATACACAATATTGCCCGTATCATCATAACCCGCTTCTAAGTATCCCCAAAATTGGCCAACTGGTCGTCCTTCACGAAGAATGCCTGTTGCGTCGTTCACCACTAACATATTGATATTATCTCTCAAGATATCATCACCTTCATTTAACTTAATTACCTTGTTTCGGTTAAATGAAATATTGGCATTGATATCCCAATGGAACGGTCCCTCCAATGCTACGGCATCTAACCCCAGTTCAAACCCTTTATTCTGAATCTTACCAATATTCTTTGTTGTACGAAGGTATCCCATCGAGGAAGGTAGTGATACAGTACTTAACAAATCGCGCGTATTCTTGATATAATAATCGGCCGAAAATAAGAGTCGGTTATTTAAAAGTCCGAAATCGAGCCCTAAATCGAACTGTTCGGTGGTTTCCCACTTTAATGGGGCTGGTAGCGTTGTGGATGGTGCAAAAGTACCTGCATAATCGTCGTTAAAGATGGTTTTACCTGGAGGCAGTAGATTAAGCGTTGTATAGGGATCGATTGCTTGGCTGCCTGTTAAACCCCAACTAGCACGGAACTTCAAATCAGACATAAAACCGATTTGCTTTATAAATGGCTCATTAAATGCTCGCCAGGCGAAGGCAGCCGAAGGAAAATAACCCCATTTGTCCCCCTCGCTGTAACGGGAAGATCCGTCGCGCCGTAAACTGGCGGTAAAAAGATATTTATCGTTATAGGTATAGTTCACCCGTCCCAAATAAGACAACAGTGCCGATTTAGCATATCCCGAGGTGGGTATACCCGGAACATCCGCCGCATCTAGTTTCCCGGTATAAAAATCGTCACTCAAAAACCCCTCTCCACTGGCTGTTAAATAGGTTGTTTTAAAATTCTGATAAGTAAAGCCCACTACGGCATTGATGCGATGTAGTTCGTTAAACTCCTTACTATAGTTCAAGGTATTTTCATTTAATAAACTGGTAAACTGACTGGTTTTTACACTGGCTGAACCGATCGAATTATAGAACTTGGTGGTGGTGTACCCATCACTCCGATCGTCTCGATTTTCCATACCCCCAGCTACCTTTAAAAATAAATCGGGTGTGATATCGTATATGATGGAAGCATTCAATAAGGCCACGTTGGCTTTCGTTACATTAGATTGCTCATTGATGTAATTAATGGGATTCCGTAAATCTGTTGCCATAAACGGATAACTGGTATGCAAGACCCGATACGATCCATCATCGTTATAAGGCGTCAGAATAGGAGGTGAAGAAATAGCGGCCGACATCAATGAGTTTCCCCTATTTCCTTTCTCACTATCTTTCCGATAGGTAGCCAATTTGGATAATGTACCAGAAAATTCGGCTCGAAACTTATCACTTATTTTATGGTTAATGCGCGTTTGAAGAGAGTAACGTTTATAATCACTGCCTTCAATAATACCATCTTGGGAGAAGATACTTCCGCCCAATGAGAACACTGTCTTATCATTCCCCCCGTTGATATTCAAGGAAGTATTAGACATCGGAGCTGTTTTAAACACAAAATCCTGCCAATCAAAACCTTCTCCAAAAGCATTGACCTCCTCGTCAGTAAAATAAGGGTCGACCCCATCGTTCTTAGCCTGTTCATTATAGAATTGAGCATACTCGCGTGCATTCATCAAATCTATTCTCTTCAATAAACGCTGAGTGGAAAAACTGGTTTCAAAATCCACCTTGGTTTTCCCTGCTTTACCCGATTTGGTGGTGATCAATACTACTCCATTGGCACCCCTCGATCCATAAATAGCCGTTGCCGATGCATCTTTTAGAATTTCAATGCTCTCAATTTCTGAATTATTAATTTGAGTAGGTGAATCCTTGATGGGAAAACCATCAATTACATACAGCGGTTCGTTACTCCCTTGAATGGAGTTACCTCCTCTAATACGTACGCTCATACTCGGGCCTGGAGCACCCGAAGCTTGCCTAATCTGTACACCAGGGGCCCTTCCAGATAAAGCTTGCAACACATTGGCATTGGGAAAAGCATTTACTTCTTTTGCCTTTACCTGGGCAACAGAGCCCGTTAGATCGCTCTTCCGGACCGTACCATAACCGATTACTACCACCTCATCTATCTCTTGCACATGTTCTTCCATCAATACCTGGAGGGTTGTTTCCGAACCAACGATCTGTTCTTTTTCCGTATACCCCAATCCACTAAACACCAAAACATCTCCAACGCTTGCCTGTAAGCTAAAATTCCCTTCCTGATTGGTAGAAGTGCCCCTATTGGTACCCTTTACACGAACGGAAATACCGGCTACAGGGCCGTTTTTATCGCTGACCTTTCCTTTTATTTGTTGCTGTTTCGTCGTTGTTTGACTTGCCGAAGTCATTTTCGAAAGCACAATAACCCGATTGCGTCGCAACTCATAACGAATAGGCTTTTCTTTGAGCAATTCATCCAATACATTACTGAGCGGTTGCTTGCTAAAATTAAAAGAGACCCGTTCTTGATCATTGATCAATTGGTTGCCGTAGAATACGGTGAACCCGGTCTCCTGTTTCAACATGCTAAATGCCTTTGCCAGCGATACATTAGTTGCCTTCATGGTAATAACCTGTCGCAACCCTTCTTGCTCGGCTGCCACTGTAGCGGTCATTTGGCACACGGTGAGAACAAGTAAGGCAAACAGTTTTACACGTTTCATCTGCTTGTACATCATAATTTTTCCTTTGGTTTTATTATAAGTTATAATCGATTTGGCGCAGACATGACGTCCAATCCATATACGCTGCCAGTCGATTTATGCTAATACACCCCAAAGAGGGAAATGGGTGAATACAAAAAAGAAATAATTGATTATTTTAAGTAAAGTGTTTCTCCAACAATTTGGTACTTGATTCCGGTAGATGATTCCAAGTCGGCCAAGAAACCGCTCATATTGTTTTTTTCCATTAATCCAGTAACACTTTGCTGCGCGAGCAGTTTCCGATCAAAACGAACAGCGTAACCGTACCAACGACCAATTACATGGGCCAGATCTACAAGTGAAGCATGATGAAAATAATAGATACCCGCTCGCCATGCGAGCATTTCAGCAGGATCAAAAGTGGCTTTTTTGAAATTGCCCGAACCTTGGTCGAACTCCGCTGCATAACCCGGTTGCAATTGTATGCTTTCACCATTTTGGGCGGTTAATCTCACTCCACCTGTTACCAATGCAGCCTGTACACCCTGTGATTCATACGCACGCAAATTAAAGCTTGTTCCGAGTACTTCTAACTGCGCATTTGCTGTTCTCACCATAAAAGGATGTTGTTTATCGGTTGCTACTTCAAAATAAGCTTCGCCCGTTAGATAGACTTCCCTGTTTTGACCGGTGAAACGAGAAGGGAACTGAAGTGAAGAGGCCGCGTTGAGCCACACCTTAGAGCCATCGGGCAATTGCACCTGATAGGTCTCTTTGATAGGAACGCGCAAGGTACTCATTACAACAGCTGTGTCTGAACGTACGGTTAGGCTATGGGCTGTTGCATTTAACTCCATTCCGGCTATGGTATCCGATCTGGTTTGGCCCAAGATAACGGTTTGTCCATCATCAGTCGTTAATTGTACCCGGTCCATATCGCTTATTGGAGGCGAAACGGTAACCAACGTTTCTTTTGGTATCGACTGAAATGCGTCTTTTTTCCATACCATCCACACACCAATCAACACGAAAACAACAGTAGCTGCAGCATACGGTATCAGCCGCGTTCTCCGCTTGTTATTATTTTGAGCGAGACGCCCTTTTACCGCTAATAAATCAACATGAGGTTTTACTTGTGTATCGAAAGTACCGACCTCTAACTGCGCATACTCTTCTTCTAACGATTGCCATATACGCCGTGCCTGCTCATTGGTAGCCAACCAAAATTCCATCCGCTCATTGTCAATCTCTGAGATGATTCCGCTTATCTTTTCAATATATAATTGCCGTAACTTTTCCTTGTCAAATGCCATATTAAGCTAATACACACGAGCCATCTTTTCGGGTTAATTTTTATTTATTTTTTTTGAATCGGTCGCGTAAATTCTTCAACCCCAATTTAAGGTGTGTTTTGAGCGAATTTACACTAATCTGCATGATATGGGCTGCCTCCTGGTACCTTTTATCTTGTAAATAAACCATGGTCAATGCTTCTCTACGCTGTACAGGTAGGTCTTGAAGCGCTTTGTCTAACAACCTGTACACACGCTCCGCATCGCCTCTATATTCTCCCTGACCCTCCAGCACTGTTTCACGTTGCAACTGAATGATTACCTTTTGCGCGTTCGATTGTTTGCGAAGCTGATTGAGGCATTTATTTTTAATCGATTGATATAAGTAGCCCTTTATATCGCCCGAAAGATGTGCATAGCCTTTTTTTTCCCAAAAATCTACAAACAGTTGTTGCACCATTTCTTTTGCCTCATCTTCCTGTTTGAGATAAAAGTATGCATGAATACAAAGCATTTTATAATACTTCAAAAATAAAGCATCGAACGCTTTTACCTCTCCCCTTTTCAATTGCGTTAAAAGTACGGTATCTGGCAAATGGTTCATAAATAATTGGCCTGTATGAATAATTAGTGGTTGTTAAGCAGCCCAAATTAGACAACAAATTTGGTAATTCCAATTTCAGCGTATCAGGACAGTGCAGTACGGTTCTACGTTTAAAGCATATTTTTTATTCTTGCTATCAAATCACGAACGAGTTGTTTTTCGTCTGAACATAAGCCAAAAAGATAAATGTTTCCTGCAAAAAATAGTGCTGTCAATGGTATGCTGAATAGAAAACGGTAATCATGCTCGAGGTAATGTGTTAATAAAAAAACAAATAGGATGGTCAAACCAGTAGGTACTATTTCTTTACCAATAACACGCGACAGGTATACGCGGATGGCTAAGCCACCTAAGCGTTTCACAAATAGGATGCGCAATATGCCGGCAACACATTCAATTATAGCGTAGCTTATAATAACAGCATACGCGGGGTACTTCAGTTTCAATAGTACATATGCGATAGGTAGATTCAATAACAGCGTAGAACCCACCACCATTTGGTAGTATTTGATGGTTCCAATGGCTTGCATTGCTGATTGCAGACCGATAGTCAATTGGTTAATCAATGTAGCTATTAAAATAAGCCTACAGAATATGACGGTATTTGGAGGAACATCTTTCAACCAAACCTGCAAAATGGCTTCCATTTCAAAACAGGCGGGCACTGCAATGATAGCCAGCAAGAAAAAACCAAATTTGCTGGCCATCATAGCCAAACGCAACATCCGTTCCCGATCATTCGCTCCCTCACTTTTCATAATCTGCGGATTCAATGCCCTCAGCAGGGTGGCAGAAAAAAAATTCAGTTGCGTAGATACTTGATTGGCTATACCGTATGCGGCATTCACTATTGCTCCTAAAAACACATTCAAAAGCACGGCCACACCTTGTGCTCTACCTAAGCCGCTTAAAGTACCAAATAAATTCCAACCGGCAAAGCTAGTCAGCTCGCGCAAGAGCGAAGTGTCTTTTTGGGCAACCAATTGTTTCAATGAACAGTTCTCATAGTTCTTTAGGCAATAAACCGCATACAACACAAAACTAATCACACTGACCATGCCCATTAAGGCACCATATACCATCAACCGATCATATGTTAGCACACTAAGCAGTAGGGCAATGCCCAATTTGAGCAATGTTTCTATCACATTCACTACCGCTACCCACAGCATATTTTCATGTGCAATCAGCACGCCATTGAATGGCACAACCAATACATTAAAAAAGACTGTAATGGCCATGAAATGGTATACAAACCTCGTTGCTTCCATACGCTCAGCGGGGATATTGAGTGTGCCGTTAAACAAAAACAAGCCTACAATCTCTAATCCAAGCACAATAATCAAGGCAATACCCAAATGAAGCAAGAGGCTATTACTGAAAACGCGTCTTTGCATAGACAAGTTATCAGTGCCTTGATGAAAGGATAAAAACCGTTGCGTGGATGATGCCATCGTCGTGTTTAAAAAGGACAGCATCAGTACGATTCCTGCAACCAAATTAAATAAGCCATAATCGGTACTGCCTAATTCATGTAATACCACGCGTGTAGTATAGAGCGTGATACCCGTGGTAATTAACATTCGGATATAAAGTACAGAAGTGTTGAGAGCGACTCGATTGGCTGCGCGCATATTTATTGCGTTATCAATTGTTTGCTATTTACGCGCCTAATTTATATAAAAATCATGCCGATATCTTTCTATACGAATTTATTTGGACTGAAAATTGTTATATTTCAGCTATGAGATGGAGAAGAGCAGAAAGCTTCTTATCACGTACAACTTAAAACTTATAACGCGTTGTACTGATATATATGGATACATGATACTATTTGTTAACTATGATCAAATTTTCTATTTGCATTCCTGCGTTTAAGAGTCTTTATCTCCAACGATGCATTGCAAGTGTTTTAGAGCAGACGGTAAGCGAATTTGAATTGATCATATTAAACGACTGCTCGCCGGAACCCGTTGAAGCTATTGTGCAACAATTTGAGGATGATCGGATACACTATTACTGTAACGACACCAATGTGGGGGCTATTAAGCTGGTTGAAAATTGGAATAAATGCCTAGACTTGGCACAGGGAGAATACATCATGATCATGGGTGATGACGATGAACTGGAACCCAATTACTTGACGGCATTTAGCGAACTTATACAGCGATACCCCCAGTTGGATGTGTACCACTGCCGTAGTAAAATTATAGACGATCAGGGAAAAATCCAGATGCTCACACCTGCATGCCCCGATTTTGAATATGTTTATGATAGCATTTGGCATCGTCTGGAACAATATCGTTCTAATTATATTTCTGATTTTGTGTATAGAACAGCTGCATTGAGATCGCAAGGAGGTTTTTATAACCTCCCCCTCGCTTGGGGCTCAGATGATATCACTGCTTTTAGAGCTACAGGCACCAAAGGCATAGCCCACACAAATAAGTCGGTTTTTCGTTATCGTTCTAATGCCTTATCCATTACCTCGACGGGAAACAGTGGCATTAAAATGGAAGCGAACCTGGCTTATGCAACTTGGTTACATCATTTTCTGCTGCATACACCAGCAGATAACGAACAATTGATTGTACAAAAATACCTGTGTCAGCATCAGAAAAGACTCATGCGCGCCCGAAAACGATATACCATGGTACTTTCCATGCAACGGATGCGGCTAAAAAAATTTTGGTTCTGGTTAAAAAATCGAAATAAATATCAATTGCAACTTACGGACATTGTTATAGCAGCTGTAAAAAGCGCTAAAACATCCAGACATCCGATATAAGCTTTTACTATTTTTACTTTTTAATTAACACGATGAAAATCATCTTTAATCCTCCCGATAATAAAGAGAATCTATATATCCGTTTAATGATTGCACCTTTGGAGCGGGCAGGATTTGAGATAGAGCCGCTGGATAATTTTTTATCTTCATACCGCCACATGAAGTCTATTCAGCTGATTCATCTCAATTGGTTTGAAAACATCGATGATAGCAGTTTCTTTGTGGCTTTCAAAAGTTTCATTAGAAAACTCACTGTCTTAGTAGCTATCAGGCTTACTGGAAAACCTTTGGTTTGGACCATGCACAACCGTGTTTCGCATGAAAAGGGGTTGCGCTTTTTTAGTCGCACCATTACTTTTCTGTTATTCAGATGGACACATAAGATCATCGTGCACAGCCCTATTTCTATTCCGCTGTTAGCTGCACAAAGTAAAGCAGCAGCTGCTAAAGCGATCTATATACCACATCCTCATTTTATTGGCGCGTATGGCCCTATTATAATGTCACGCCCTATGATGGAAGAAGGTACATTACAATTACTATTTATTGGAGCCGTTAAGCCCTATAAAAACATCGAGCTCCTCATGACACTTGCCAAAGCATACGCTAAAGAAGTGGCCGTTACTATTGCCGGCAAACCTATAAATACCCTGTATAAAAATAAGTTGGAGCAATTGGTTGGTGCTGCTACGAACATCGATTTACAACTCCGGTTTATTGGTGATGAGGAAATTCCCCAACTGCTCGGTCATGCCGACTTATTAGTGCTTCCCTATGACTTGGCCAGTAGTTTAAATTCGGGTACCGTATTGTTAGCTTTTTCTTACAAAAAATCGGTTATTTGCCCTGATATTGGCACCATACAGGATTTGGGTAACGCGAAAAGCCAAGTATTAACCTATCATTATAGCACACCAGCGGAGCACGCACTTCGTCTAAGTGAAAAAATAGAAGAGGCTATTCGGTTAAAAGCAAAAAATCCAGCCATTTTTAATCAATGGGGAGAACATCTTTTCCAACATATGAGCCAACAACATGCTAACGATAAAATTGGAGAACAATTGATTGCGGTGTACATGGAATTATTAAATAAACAAGCAGCTTAGCCATGAAGATCCTTTATATCAACGCACTTTATAGTCCACTTATACAGGGCGGCGCCGAAATCTCGTTAAAAACGTTGGTTGAAGGTATGCAAGCTGCAGGGCATGAGGTGGTGGTGTTCAGTTTAAAGCCGACAGGTCAAACCACGGTAGATGAAGTAGATGGTGTGCGGGTGTACCGGGTGCCGCTCAAAAACAGCTATTGGCCATTCAGTAAAACGCAGCCGCCCAAATGGAATCGCTTATTTTGGCACATACGCGATCAATATAATAAGCAAATGCAGCAAGCTTTGCGCGATCTATTGTTACGAGAAAAACCGGATGTGGTGTCTTGCCATAATTTGGTAGGATGGAGTATTGCCGTTTGGGAAGAAGTTAAACGGGCCCAACTTCCACTCATACAGGTCTTGCATGATTTGTATCTCTTGTGCCCCAACAGCGATATGTTTAAAGGCAACAGCTCTTGTACCAAACAGTGCATGAGCTGCGCTATATTAAGACATCAGCATCAAAAAGCATCCATTCAGGTAGATGCGGTGGTAGGTATCAGTCAATTCATCCTACATCGTTTTCAAGATTACCATTATTTTCAACGTGCAAAAAAATGGGTTATTTACAATACACGTGAAATTCCCAATCGTCCTTTACCAAAAAAACGGCAGACGGATAAGGTGTTTAAAATAGGATACATCGGCACGTTGGCAGAGAAAAAAGGAATTGAATGGCTTATTGAGCAATTTGCTCGCCTCTCTATCCACGCTTCGTTAAGCATTGCTGGTGGAGGGAAAAAACCTTACGAACATTTTTTGCAAACAAAAGCTAAGGGGTATCCTATTCACTTTGTAGGCTATGTGGATCCGGCCGAATTTTATCAAACCGTAGACCTCTTAGTTGTACCATCCCTGTGGCAAGAACCATTAGGCATGGTAGCTATTGAAGCTTTGGCAAACCACGTACCTGTGATTGCCCATGCTGTAGGTGGTTTAAAAGAAACCGTACAGCATGAAATTAACGGATTATTATGCGATATACAACAAAAAAACTCGCTAGGTGATGCCATATTAAGACTGTATGAGGACGACGTGCTTTTCCGTCAACTAGTAGAGCGGGCGCGCCCTTCGGTACAACACATTCTGGATAAAGAACGCATGATACAAGCATATAACCAGATGATACTTGAAGCCGTTAGTCATTCATCAAAAGCACAAACCTGACACCTATGAAAACCGTGGGCCACTTTTCGTTATCCGATGCTACTCGTTGCTATCCAAGCGGTTTGGAAATCGCTTTTTGCTTATGTTTATTCAGCGTATTTCTACCGTTTAAAATATACCCAGTCGTTTTTAGTTTAAGTGCTGTATTTTTCCTTATAGTTGGGTATAAACAGGCGCTTCATTTAAAACCGTTTTTGCAACGATCAGGTTTGATTCCACTGGTTATTTTCGGGACATATGCTAGTGCAAGCTATTTTCTTACAACAGATGGTACAGCTCAAGCAAGTATTAACTTCATTAAAATGGTTGTGAATCTGCTATTTTTTGGATCTGCCTTATTTTGGCTCGACGGCAAGGACAATCACCGTTTGTTATTGTATATAGACCGATGCTTACATTTTATTTTTGCAGGCTGTTTGCTGCAATTACTCGTATACCACTACCATACAGGTTTTCATTTACTAGCAGGGGCAGGGTCTTCCGCCAAAGCCAGTGCTCTTTATCAAGCGGACTACTTCTTTTGGGGATTAGCTGATAAAAATATGTTTGGTGCGCGAATAGCCTTGTGGGGTTTTGCTTATTTACTGATTCCCATCGCACGTCAGCAAACTTTCCCTTATTTTCGCATTGCAGGGGTATTATTACTGGGTTATTTAACCTTGTCCCGTACCCCGGTAGTTGCCTTATTAATTGGCTTATTGGCCTTGATTGCTTTTTTTGGTCAGAAGCGTGTGAAGGTTTCGTTTTTTGTTCTTTTAGCATTTGCACTCCCTTTTATATTCAATAAACTGATCAGATTAGAACATCTGACGTCTTCGAATGATGGCATGGGTGTACGACTCACTTATTGGAAAGCCTTTTTTCAGCACTTTGACACAATATCTCCTCTCGGAAATGGTTTTTTGAAAGGTGGTGATTTTTTACAACAATATGCGGCATATTATCACGGTGAACCACATATCCATAATACTTTTTTATCCTGCTATCTAGAACTGGGGTGGCTTGGATTGGTCTCCTATAGTTTATTCTTATGGTTGTTTTATCGCTATTGCAATCAAAAAAATAAATTCCCTTTATTTTGGTTGGCAGCATTTTTGCCTCTATTGGCTATCATGATGATCCTTTATTCGGGCTACGATAATGATATCATGGTGTATTTATTATTGATTTTTATAATAGGAACAACCGCAACGAAGGTCAACAAACCAACGACGGACATAACATGAATGTACTGATAGATAGCAGATGGAAAGGAAACACTGGAATTGGTCGGTTGTACGATGAGGTTATATCCCGTAAACCGACTATCATAAGCGATCAGCACATTGCAAGCAATTTACCCCTGGGAAGCCTTTATTCACCCATGATGCTTGCCAAGGCCATTCGTCAATCTTCAGCAGATATTTTTTATAGCCCGTCTTACATGCCCCCACTTAGTAGCCGCATTCCATTTGTCATCACCATACATGACTTGATGCACTGGTTTTACTATACCCCTCTGCATCGCTTGTATTACAAACAAGTAATAGCTCGCTTAGCCAGACGAGCTAAGGCGGTGATTACGGTGTCTCAATTTAGCAAGCAACAATTGATTTCCTTGATGGGGATCGATGAGCAGCGTATTACGGTAATCTACAATGGTGTTGATGATCGGTTCGCTTCTAATCAGGAAGCATTCCAACTAAACCGCCCTTATCTGCTTTATATCGGCAACCGTCGCAAAAATAAAAATATTCCGGCCATGCTGCAGGCTTTTGCTCAGGCTAAGCTACCCAATGAGATTATATTTGCTTTAACAGGCCAGCCCGACGCGTATTTAATGCAAGAAATCACACGATTACATCTAGTTGATCGCGTGCAGTTTCTTGGTTTTATACCAGAAGAAAATCTACCTGCATTATATAAAGGGGCCATTGCAACACTTTATGTTTCGCTGATGGAGGGCTTTGGTTTACCCATACTTGAATCGATGGCTTCGGGTACTCCTGTACTTACAGCCAATACCAGCGCATTGCCAGAAATAGCTGGCCATGCAGCGTATTGTGTTAGTCCAATTGACATAGGAGAAATAGCTCATGGTATAGAAACGCTCGTCACGGACAGTGTGCTTCGACAACAGTATATAGACGCCGGTAAACAACGTGCATCTGCCTTTAAATGGGAGGATACGGCAAAATACACTTGGAAAACCATACTTTCATGAGCAAAATAGCACACAGACATCAATTACTTCCGGGGTTCTCACCGAACTGTTTACAACTTATTGCATGGCTTTGCGGTATTCAGCTCCTTTTTTCTGCTTGCAACAACGTCACAAGTTCAGGAAACGCAACACAGCATGTAGACACCATGCGTCGTACGACCGTGCGTACATTAAATGTGCGATCCTTTCATGCTAAAGGAGATGGCAAACATGATGATACACAGGCCATCCAAGCAGCCATCCGAGCAGCACAAGCAGGCGATACAGTTTTGATTCCATCTGGCACATATCTCGTCAAAACCTTGGTGTTGAGATCAGCTGTGCACATTAAGGGTATAGGTTTATTGAAGCAAGAGCTTCAGGATACCCAAAGGTTTACCCGCACGATACAGAATTCATCGGCCCCCTTGTTCTTTGGACGAGACATCCACCATGTTGATCTGCAATTCAAGGCAGTTACCATCAACGAAGCCCTTTATATATCTAAAAGTAGCCATATACGGGTTCACCATAGTGATGTAGATGGCCAAGGGCAAAAATTGCATGCTTTTCCTGGGATGCTTTGGTATCAATGCAACGATATTCAAATAGAACATACCTCCATTACTCGTTATGGCATCAGTCGGCAATCAGCCTCGAGTTATCAAGCAGGCACAGGTATCCGCTTATTATCCTGCAAAAACATTCAAATAAGCCATAATGAGATTCGGGAGAATGGTGAAAATGGCATATTTATGCATGGAACTGGCATTGTACAGATCCACCATAATGATATCGCGCGTAACGGCATGAGCGCTATTCAGATCGGCTTTGGAAAAACAAAGGTAGAACACCACTTCATTATAGCCAATAATACATTAGAAAACAATGCTGCTGACGCCATTGACATTAACAACAGAATAACCGCCACACCTTTTCCTATATACTGCACCATAACTAGCAATAAAAGTTGGAACAATGGTTATGTTAATGGGAAATCAACCGTTGACGGTTCTGGATTAGCTACTTTAGTAAATGTAAGCGGTGTAAACATTATCAATAACCGTTCAGAGCGGTCTAATAGACCTGCCTTATATATGGAAAAGTGTGGGCAAATAACGGCCAAAGGCAATTATAGTGACCATAAGATTGAAATCGTAGGGTCTTTTCAGCAGATTACACTTCAGAAAAACACCTTTGACGCACTCACTATTTTGGCCAATACAAAAGGGAAAAAACTTCATTTAATTGACAATCAGTTTCGAACAGCCTTACTACCCACGGGTATCACGATTGATTCATTGATTATGGATCATAATATATTGAGCGAAACCAATTTAAACATCAACATGCAGGGGAACTTGGTATTACGTCATAATGAAATCCATGCCAATGATCCAAATGGAGCGCTGTTATTAGTACAACTCTCTAGTGCTAAAATTGAAGAAAATGCCATTTACAGTACCAGTGGCTTTGGCGTTATTGTACGTCCCACAGCCAAACAAGTATGGTTACAAAAGAATAAGATTCAATCGGTGCAGGCTTGTGTTTATGACGATGGTTCTCCTAACCTCACACTCATCAACAATGAATTTATATCCATTCCGGGAGGTAAATTTAATCGTACGGTTATGAGCATGCATCCAAACAACCTACAAATGCAGGGAAACATCCATCATGGAGGTGCAAGGGATAATTCCATTCGATTTGTTGGCACAGGAACTGCACTTATTTCTGGTGAGCAGATTATGAGCGGGTATCCTGACTATGGACGAGTGGTTATCCAGCACGCAGCAAGTAATTAAATAAAGGGCTATGAACGCAGTTTTATATATCCCCACTTTCAATGCCGGAAAGCGATGGCCTGCAGTTGTCGCCGCTATCAACGAGCAGCATACATTACCCTACAAGAAAGTAATTATAGATTCCGGTTCGACTGATCAGACCCTTTCCTTACCTTCCCTATCTGATTATGAAATTATTCGGATACCGAAGCATACATTTGATCACGGGGGTACCCGACAATACGCTGTGCAGCAGTTCCCGGATGCCGACCTGTACATTTTTCTCACTCAAGATGCTATTTTAGCAAACCGATATGCCCTGCACCATTTAATACGTGTATTCGAAAACGACCCCACTATTGGTTGCGCTTATGGCAGACAATTGCCACACCAAGGCGCTCGTGTGTTGGAAGCCCATGCCCGTTTATTTAGTTATCCAGCACACATGCAATTGCGGAATATGGACAATGCACGTCAATATGGCATTCAAGCAGCATCTTGTTCTAATTCTTTTGCTGCTTATAGACGAACAGCTTTTGAAGAAGTAGGTGGTTTCCCCAACGGCACCATCTTAGGCGAGGATGTCATTGCGGCCGGGCAAATCTTGCTACATGGATGGCAATTAGCCTATGTCGCCGATGCACAGGTATATCATTCGCATAATTATTCAATAATCGAAGAATTTCGCCGTTATTTTGACATTGGTGTTTTTCACGCCACCCATCCATGGATCTTTACACATTTCGGTCGGGCCGGTGGCAATGGCTTGCGATATGTTCGATCGGTCTGTGCTTATGTGCTTAAACGAGCACCTTGGTTATTGCCCAAAACTTTGTTTTCTATCATGGCCAAATGGTTAGGCTACGCACTGGGTTTGCGGTATCGGCACCTCTCTCCTCGTTGGTGTCGTTCTTTTTCCATGCATTCGGGATTTTGGAAAAGGAAATCTTGATTTGATTCATCCGAATCAAATCGTAAAAAATAAAGGAAGGTTTATTTTAAACAGATTTTATTCATTGCCTGAGCGCGCAAAGGCTTTCCGTGCGGAACCGCACGGGTTTTTTCGATACTTTGTCCGCAACAAAGTATCACAAAATGCCTGGCTGGCCTGTTCCGTTGCCATTCGTTGCCAGCATGCCCCACCGCAAAAGGAGCCACTCCATCGCACACACCGCCCTTCGTTTCTTCTTTTGCTGCTTAACTGAAAGCTCCGCTGAACATCATCCTAAGGCATGCCGACTGCCGATGGCTGCCTGCACAAGCCTAGGCCATTTTCGCGCTTCGGAACGGTTATGCATTGCTCGCAACGGTAGCAAATATGGTGTTAATCGCACAAGCCCATAGGCCTGTGGGCTGGCTGACCGGCCTTGGAGGATACGGCCGCAACGAGCAGCAAAGCATGGGCAGAACCACTCTACTTGCTTAAGCCAAGCGTATGGAGGAAGCGGAGCGGCTGCCATACGCGCCGTAAATGCTTTGCAATCAGGTGCAACGTAGCCTACACAGCCTTGATTTTTGCTCAACTTTTTATCAAGAAAAAGTTGATTAATAAAAAGGTTCCTTTTTATTAGATAATATGGAAGAAAATAGTTTATAATTTTATGGGCAGACACTCATAAAATTCCTTTGAATCCGCCATCAATCTGTGGAAAAATTTCCCCAAAAATATAGGTAGACAATGGCAGTCAAATCCTAAAAACCCCTCTATTGATCAATAATGCACACCTGTATCGCTTGGCATATTTGTTGGCTTCTTACTAACATCCTTTGAAAAACAATTAGTCGAATGAACAATATGTTAAGAGATTCGCAAATACAAGAAATGCATGCAGTTGCTGGAACCGATCAACAACTCATCATGCCAAGCACGATGCTTAAAACGTCTTTTTCAAGTTTAATAGAAAACAATCTATTTTATTATACCGATTTTCCGTTGATCTTAATCAACAAGGGAGAAGCAATCGATATCAGTACCCGTTTTTTTAAAAGGTGTTTCGATATTTGCTTTTCATTCACAGCACTGATGTGCGGGTTACCTATTTTTCTTGTTCTTGCCCTCCTTATCAAAATGACTTCCAGAGGGCCCGTATTTTATAAACAAGAACGCATTGGTTTACATCAAAGACCTTTTTACATCTATAAATTTAGAAGCATGTATATGGATGCGGAAAAGAAAGGACCACAATTGGCTTCTGATGACGATCCACGCATTACACCAATCGGAAAATTCTTACGCAAAACACGTTTGGATGAGTTGCCCCAATTTTGGAATGTATTAAAGGGTGATATGGCCGTAGTAGGGCCGCGACCAGAACGCGCCCACTTTATCCGGCAGATTGTCGACAAAGCTCCTAATTACACGCAATTGCTTACCATCAAACCAGGCATTACTTCTGTTGGCCAAGTGAACTTTGGTTATGCACAAACGGTAGACGAAATGTGCGAGCGGATGTTATTGGATTTGCAATATTTGCATGGCATTAACTTTTTGTCTGATATGAAGATCATTCTAAAGACGCTTCGGGTCATGTTTGAGGGGAAAGGAAAATAGCTCTTAGGTTTTAGGCACCATTTTTGCAAAACATTCATAGCAAGCTAACTGTGAATTTTGTAAAATGAAACCTGCATGAGCAATTAGCTCATAAAAGTATTGTTCGTGCAAGCTTCGTTCTCTTTAAATAATTAATACGCATGAAGAAAAGAGAGTTGTTGCATTCTTATACCTATACCCTTCATAAAACACCGCTATTTGCCATAAAACCGGCAATAAGTGGCGTTACACCTCGCAAAGAGCTACTGGCTCAGCGCCATTTTAGCTATATGTTTTATACCGAAGTAAGTAGTTGTGTTACTGTTCAATTTAAAAAATTACATGATAAACAAGACTGCTACCGCGTTGTATTCAACCAGAGCGATTTTAGCGATAGCCAGCACAGTTTTATTAAACAAGCGCATCTTTCTGTGAGTAAACCACTGGAAGCAATTGCCCAAGTAATTGTTGATTTCATGATTGCCCAATCAAAGATCAAGCTGTTTATTGAACGCGATTTACAGCTTTTTAAATCGGTACTTTGTTCCCTTTGGACGGAGTTCAATGCTTTATTTAAGATCAAAGGTTTGTACAAGGGTATTTGGTCTGCCTGTCAACCGAATATGGATTATGAAGCGTATGCTTTAACAAAGTAAGGTCGTTTTTACCTTTTTTGTTTACCAAGAGGCGGCATTTCTTATTCCTAGAAAAAAAAACTTGATTAATAATGTATGCTATACTGGACAGTAGCATCAGTTGCTGCGCCAGTTAAGGCGTCCAGCACAAGTACCCGTAGAACCACCAACGGGTACTTTTTTGTGCTTAGACTATTCACACATGAAAAACGTCGAAATTATATAAGTTTATTATTTTTTGATAAAAATACAATTTATTTTTTATTTTGATACAAATAATTCAAATTTTTTTTTCAATCTTTTTCTAATTCGCATCCGAATTCATGTTTCAACACAATTATCACTTTTTTATTTGCTTTTCGGCACTACGTCTAATAAACCTTAAACGTATTTTTTTGTTAATACAGCAACGCCTTATTCAATGAATTAAGAAAAGGATGTAAAGAGGCTGATTCTACATCCGAGCTAGGTTAATCAGATTTTTATGAACGAACCCATTACATTAGATTTACTAAAAAAATTGCGGAGTGAAGGATTTACAACGCTGATTGCGAGTGCTCGTTCGGGCAACGATTTGGTGTATGTGCCCAGCAAAGAGCCTTTACCGGGAGAAATGTTAGACAATGCTGCGGTGACAGCGTTAAGTAACCTGGAGATATTGGGCATAGAAGAAGTTATAAATAACTTTTCTTTCTATGCCCGAGAAGGTATCGAGATTGAATTAGATGAGGGTGAATGATGAATTATCTCTTAGCGCTCATCTGGAATACCAGCTCTCCACCTGCTATTAAATCGCTATGCTTTAAACGGTTTGTTGTAATTTCTCTACCATTCCACATAACCTTTTTTACATATACATTTGTTGGAGATTGATTCAGCGCTTTAATAATTAATGTCTTACCATTTTCAAAAGTGAGTTGCGCACTATTTACAGTTGGACTCCCAAGCCAGTACTCGCCTGATGCAGGCGATACAGGATAAAAGCCAAGGGCACTAAAAATATACCAAGCACTCATTTGCCCACAGTCGTCATTTCCACCCAAGCCGTCAGCTCCATTATGATATTGATTTTTAAGAATCATGCGTACCTTTTCTTGCGTTTTCCACGGTTCACCCACCATATTGTACAAGTAAGCCACATGGTGCGAGGGTTCGTTACCATGCACATAGTTACCAATGATGCCCTCGCGTGTAATATCTTCCGTATGGGCAAAAAACTCATCAGGTAAATGCATGGTAAACAAAGAATCCAGATATCGCCTTAACCTTTTTTTCCCTCCCATATTCTCCATCATCCCTTCAGGATCATGCGGCACATACAAACTGAAATTCCACGCATTCCCTTCAATAAACCCCTGGCCATCTGTCTTTAATACATCAAACTCTTTCTTAAAGGTACCATCTGCAAAGCGCGGTCGCATAAAACCAATATGTTTATCATATACCTGTTTCCAGCTTGTTGCCCGTTTCATAAAGGTAGTATACACATTTGTTTTACCTAATTTTTTGGCTAATTGTGCAATGCACCAATCATCATAAGCATATTCCAACGTATTTGAAACAGCCGTACCTGATATATCTGCTGGCACATAGCCCAAGTCTATATAAGCACCAATTCCTTCATAATTACGTGCGTTCGCCGTTTGTACGCAGGCTTCTAAAGCATCGTTGGCGTCGCCTTTATATACACCTTTCAAAATAGCTTCGGCAATGACCGAAACACTATGGTAGCCGCTCATGCACCAATTATCATTTGCATAATGCGACCAAATGGGCAGCATATGCAAAACACTTTGTTCATAGTGTTTCATCATAGACGTTACCATATCTGCATTCCGGCTGGGATTAATCAAATTCAGATAAGGATGAAAGGCCCTAAATGTATCCCATAGAGAAAAAGAAGTGTAATTGGTATATCCATCTGCATGATGGATTTCCTGATCAAGCCCCTTATATTCACCGTTTACATCCATGTATACCGTCGGCATCAAGGCAGCATGATACATGGCTGTATAGAAGTTAACAAGATCAGACTTTTCAGGCATATCCACTTTGATTTTTTCCAGCTCTTTTTCCCATAGGTCCTGCCCTGCCACTCGAATCTGATCGAAGTTCCAATGTGGGACTTCGTGCTGCATATTTGCTAGGGCGTTTTTCATACTTACTGGGCTGATAGCAAATTTAATCTGGATAGCTTCTCCCTCGTGGGTAGCAAAATCAAAGTGCATACGCAATTGTTTTCCAGCAATGTCCGGAAAGTTCTTCGTCTGATCGAATTTGCGCCAAAATCCACGATAAACCTGCTTTTTATCATTGTTTTGTGTACCGTATGCTTTAAACGGTTTAGAAAAAGCCATGGCAAAATAAACCGTACGTGTACGCGCCCAACCATTCGTTTGTCGGTATCCTGTTACTAATGTGTCATTTACTACACGCACCACCGTCCACACGTTTTTATCTTCGTAATTATATATGCCCGACATCAAATCCAATATAATATGTGCCTGTTCGCTCTGAGGAAATGTGTAACGATGAAAGCCTACACGCGTACTAGTTGTTAACTCTGCCAATACCTTTGGCTCATCCAGCATCACGCGATAATAATTAGCCTCGGCAAGTTCTTTTTCGTGGCGATAGCTTGACCGATATCCGGTTTCGGGATGCGCAGCTGTGCCCGGATTCATCTGCAATTTACCTACGGTGGGCATAATTAAAAAGTCGCCCAAATCTGAGTGCCCTGTACCACTAAAATGGGTATGACTAAAACCTACAATAGTAGGGTCCTTATATTGATAACCTGCACAATACGAATAGACCTTGCCGTTGTACTTTCCGTCAACAGCATAAGGTATGGTATCCGTATCTGGGCTGAGTTGTACCGCGCCAAAAGGAACAGTTGCCCCAGGAAATGTGTGGCCCATTTTCGCTGTCCCAATTAAAGGTTTTACGTATTGTATCAGCTTGTTCTCTTGGGCACGTAATCCAAGTGGTAACAATACAATCCACCATATTTGCTTTATTTTTTTTGTCAATATCATTATACCTTTATTTATACGCATCTGCTAGCTAAATAACTGGATTACCGGCATATTGACTCCATAATTCATCAATTGTTTTACCCGTATGATGTTGCCAGAAGGATACATCATATTGTTTATTTCGCATAGCCCCATCCAACTTTTTAACAAAACCCTTCTTAACATGTTGTTCTATCCAATAAAAAAATCGGGCGGTAACACGATATGCGTCTTTATAGGATTGCTTTTGGTTAAACTCCGGCAATTTCCAGTTGGCACCTTCGTTATCAACTCCCAATGTGAAACGCACATAATCGGCAATCCCCTCGGTAATCCATCCAGGCCCTGCCCCACCGGGATATTCCTGTACCAAATGCATCACTTCATGCGTTACTACATCGATATCTTTAGGGTTTTTCTTAAACCATTCAGGATTGAAACGCACAATCCCATTGCTCGCTGCCGCCACTCCTTTATAATCAGGGTCAATCACAAATATCACTTTGCGCCGGGTCTTCTTATTATACAATTTAGCTTCTTTCGGATAATTTTCAAAAAAAACTTCAATTAGCCGAGTTTTCACCTGTTCATCAAAACCGGCTGATTTGTTGATAAACACCAAAGTATATTTCTTTTTTTTCAGCGTATCAACCCGAACTGCTGCTTTTATATCTGCCTGTGTATCATTCCAATCACTTTTTTGCCCATAGCTTGTGGTGTACACACCTATCATTAGGCAAAATAAAAATACTGTTTTTAATTTGTTCATTTTGAAGTTCATTATATTTGAGTTATTGAGAAATTGCGTACTTTAGTAACATAAACCAGCACCTGTAACGCTTTAGCATATGCAAAATTTAAAGATAAGCATCCGGCCAGCAGTTTCTTGTCAATCAAATCTTAATACAATGTTAATAGAATGTAAATACCTTATCTAGGTCGGCATGCACTTTTTTCATATCACACCGCTTTTACGCCATAAAGTCATCAGCCTCTTAAGCCTAACCATCTTATTGATCGTACAAGCCAAGCTCATTTATAACACATATGAGCTTAAGAACAAGCAATATCGATTAGACGAAAAGAGCACCATTGATCAACAATACAAAATAGCTATCCGCAATGATAAGTTATTCCCTGGCGGTGGTATCATCATAGACAGCCTGATCTTGCAGCGCATGGGTACGCTGGAAGAACTTTATTATACCAATCCAAAACAATTTGATCGCTATCGGCGGCTTACTTGTCAAAAACTCTTTACGTTATTACGTCAGGCCAGCACAATGGATAGCTTGTTTGCTACCATTAAGCAGGAACAGCAGCTGCCAGATGATCTATCTTATTTACTTACACTGAACGCCTTATCGGTAACTTTTGATGGTATGTCATACGTTACGCTATATCAACGGAACGATGCTGATCATTTTGAACCACCTTTGCAGGAAATCGATCGCGGTATCGTCATTGATGGTACCTTGCAAAATGTGAACAATGAAAACCTAACCACAAGCCTAAGCATATCGACCGCTACAGCACACACCTCTCAGATTACATTTTCCTTATACGTAGATCATAAATACCGGCAAGGGCAGGTATTCAAACAGATGGTGCCCACTCTCATGCTTTCGCTCAGCTCCATTATTTTTGTTTTATTGATTTATTATTTCACCTACCGGAATTGGTTGCGCCAAAAGAAGTTGGCCGAAATGAAATCTGATTTCTTAAACAGCATTACCCATGAATTCAACACACCGTTAACAGCTATTTTAGTAGCAAACAAAAGCTTGCAGAATAAGACCATCACGGCCACGGGAGAAAATATAGCTTCGCTCACAGCCGTTATACAGCGCCAGACAGATCGGCTGCAGGCATTGATCAACCAAGCTTTGGATATTACTTCCATGAGCAAAGAAAGTTTGGAAAAAACGGAATACGACTTAAATAAACTACTACAAGAAATTATTGATGATTATACGCTGAAAACTCCCGACCAAGTGGTCATTCGCTTTAAACCGTCAAAATTAGCTTCGCCTGTATCATTGAATTACTTTTTAGTAACAACCATGTTGTATAATATTTTTGATAATGCTATTAAGTACAATGATGCGGAAGTAAAAGAAATCAACGTAAAAACCACGATAAAAGATCAGCAAATCATGATCTCTATCCGAGATAATGGTGTGGGCATGTCTAAAAGGATGGCCGCCCATATCTTTGAGAAGTTCTATCGTGGCAAGGAGAACCAGCGCGCTGGAGGTCTTGGTTTGGGTTTATTTTATGTTAGACAATCACTCGAAGCCCATGGTTGGACATTAAATTTATATAGTAAAGAAGGAGAGGGAAGTGAATTTTGTATCTTTATTCCCTATACAACAAGTCAAGCTTGAACATATGCAGTATAAATTACTTTTTGTAGAAGACGAGCAGGATTTAGGTAATGTGGTTAAACAATATCTAGAATTTATGGGGTTTACCGTCATCTGGTATACCCATGCCGCACAGGCCTACCAACATTACCAACACGACCCTCTATTTCATTTATTATTGCTTGACATTCAACTTCCAGACTATGATGGCTTTGAACTAGCAGAACGTATTATAAAGATAAATGAAAGCCAACCGTTTTTATTTTTAACTGCCAGAAATGAAAAAAGAGATCGCATTTACGGATTAAAGATTGGAGCCGACGATTATATCAATAAACCTTTTGATGTAGATGAATTGGTATTGCGCATCAAGAATATTATTCGGCGCCATAACGGAACAACAACACCGGTGGAGGCTACTGAAAACATGAGCAATGCCTATATTATGGGCGACCTATTGTTTCAAAAAGAAGTCTTAAAACTTTCCTTTCCTAACCAAAAAACCATTTCATTAACACCTCGTGAATCGCAATTGCTCACTTTTTTATACCACCATAAGAACAAAGTGCTCAAACGTGAGGATATTTTATTAAATCTCTGGGGAGAAAATGACTATTTTTTAGGACGGAGTTTAGATGTATTCATCTCTAGACTGCGAAAGGCCTTGCATTATTCTTCCCAAGTACGTATCGAAAATGTTTACGGAGTAGGTTTTATATTCCATGTAGATGATCAAACCTAAGATGTTATAATACTATTATTTTTCCACTTCGTACAGATTCATCGCAAGCCAAGGCGATACGTAAGCTATTCACCGCATCTTGATTAGCCTTCGAAAGATCCATATCTTCATAGATGGCATCTCTAAAAAAAAGCTGTTCTCGATTACATAATTCCTGATGATCCGGTTCATCTGCAAAGTTTATCCATTCATCTGCTCGCACAAACTGACCTTTTTGATCTAAATCGGCATAATGTATGCGCAAGGATTCTGTTTGGGTATGGGCAGCCACATGAGCAGATCTTCCTGCCTTTCCAGCCTCCTGCGCCACAATAGAAACAGCACCTTTTGGCCCAATGATGTCTTTCACAAAAAAAGCAGTTTCACTCATCATAGGCCCCCAACCGGCTTCGTACCACCCTACCGATCCATCACTGAAAAGAATCTGTAGTTGTCCATAATTATAATTCGTCTCTGGAATTTCGGAAGTTAAACGTGCGCCTATGGCACGCACCTGGACTGGCAGCGCATCTGTCAGTTGGCACATCACATCAATATAATGCACGCCACAATCAACAATCGGGCTCAGGCTTTCCATTAAATTCCGATGTACCTGCCACATATCCCCCTGACTTTGCTGATTTAAATTCATACGCATAACCAAAGGGCTCCCTAAGCGACGGCCGTGAGCAATAAATTGCTGCCAAGAGGGGTGAAATCGCAGAATATATCCAACTACTAGTTTACACCTAGCTCGCTGGGCTGCAGCGACTACCTTTTCTGCACCAAGCACCGTAGTAGCCACGGGTTTTTCTATAAATACGTGACAACCCGCTTCGAAAGCCATGATGGCATAAGATTCATGCGTATCGGGATAAGTGGCGATGCATACTGCATCTGGCTTGGTCTCGCGCAAAGCTTCTTCATAAGCATCAAACAATGGATACCTTCCACCCAGTTGCTCGTTCAACACTACTTTGCTCTTTCCTCTGGATACCAAACCGCAAATCTCAAAACCAGAAAGGTTATGGTAAGCAATCGCATGTGATGCCCCCATATTTCCACAGCCTACAACCAATATTTTTAGCTTACTCATATGCATGTAATCGGCGTTCAATATATTCATTTGCAAATTGGCTAAATTTAAACAAATTTTGACTATCTCAATGTTTTGTATTAGGTTTACATCTCCATTAATTTGTATTAATAGCTACATATATGTCAATAAATAATCTTGATTCTTCCATTGCCCAACGTGTTAACGAGTGGCTATTGGGCAATTATGATGCGCAAACCAAATCCAGTATCCAGCAATTGATAGACAATCAAAATCTTGATGAATTGCAAGATGCTTTTTATAAGGATCTTGCTTTTGGTACGGGCGGGTTACGAGGTATTATGGGTGTGGGCACCAATCGGATGAATAAATATACCGTTGGCAAAGCAACGCAGGGCTTAGCCAACTACTTAAAAAAAACGTATCCCAATGAAGTTATCAAAGCTGCTGTTAGCTTTGATAGTCGCAATGCCTCACAGGCCTTTGCCCAAACCGTAGCCGATGTATTTTCGGCTAATGGCATACACGTCCATCTATTTGAGGCATTAAGGCCAACACCTGAGCTCTCCTTTGCCATTCGCGAATTGGGTTGCCATACAGGCGTTATGATGACTGCTTCACACAATCCCAAGGAATACAATGGTTATAAGGCGTATTGGAATGATGGCGGACAGTTGGTAGCACCACATGACAATCTCGTTATTGAAGAAGTCAACGCGATCTCCGTCAATCAAGTACATTTTGAACCTCGACCCGAACTGATTACGATCATCGGTAGTGAAATGGATGAGCTCTATTTTAATAAACTTGTTTCGCTTTCGCTCCGACCATCAGCGGTTCATGCACAACATGATCTTAAAATTGTTTATTCACCCATTCATGGCACAGGCATTACAACCGTTCCTCCAGTTTTGAAACAATGGGGTTTTACCGATGTATATGTTGTAGAGGCACAAGCAAAGCCGGATGGTAATTTTCCGACTGTAGTATATCCCAATCCGGAAGAAGAAGAGGCCATGTCTATAGGACTGAAAGAGGCCGAACGTTTGGGCGCAGATTTGTTGTTGGCAACTGATCCAGATGCCGACCGCGTGGGAGTAGCTGTTAAAAATTTGAATGGCCGTTATCAACTGCTTAACGGCAATCAAATTGGATCGTTATTAGTAGATTATGTACTCAGCTCAAAAAAGGAGCTCGGACAGTTGGTATCCACTGATTTTACATGTAAGACCATTGTTACTACCAATTTAATCAGCGAAATAGCTGGGGCATATGATGTCCCTTGCTATGAAGTATTAACTGGATTTAAATATATTGGTGAGCTCATGACTAAGCTCGTTGGTCAACAACGTTTTTTGGTTGGGGGTGAAGAAAGTTACGGTTATTTGGTAGGCGATTTGGTACGCGACAAGGATGCCGTTGTGTCTTGCGCCTTTATTGCAGAAATGACTGCCTATTATAAAAATCAAGGAAAAACACTCTTTGAAGCCCTAACAGATCTTTATCTTAAGCACGGATTTTATAAAGAAAAGCTTATCTCTCTTACCAAAAAAGGGCAAAGTGGCGCTGCGGAAATTAAAGCGATGATGGAACGCCTGCGTAACGACACTCCTCAAACTTTAGGAGGTGTATCTGTTATTGTATTGAAAGATTATGAGAATGGCATAGCGATTGATCAAGAAAGTGGCAAGCAAACGCCATTAGATCTACCTCAATCAGATGTATTGCAATTTATTACCGCAGATGGTAGTATTGTATCGGCCCGTCCTTCGGGTACAGAGCCTAAAATCAAATTTTATTGCAGCGCCAAGCTACCACTAGCAGCCGTAGACGATTACCATCAGGTTGAAAAGGCTCTAGAAGAAAAAATAGAACAGATGATGGCGGATATTGTTTAGTTGGCCACACCATAAAAAAGAAGCAGGGTTTTATAAAACCCTGCTTCTTTTTTATGTAATGCCTCTGGTATAGGCCTTGATGATCAAAAGATCAATGGATAGGAAAAGTAATACCCGCAAAAAAATCCTCACTCCTTGTCGGACTCAATAATTCCCATAGGGAAGCAACCGTCCATCCTGGGGCAAAAATATCGTTGTAAAAACCTTTACCGTTTTTTCCGTAATCCCAATGGGTATGTTGCACAACTTCTGGATAATACCCAACTTTGGCAATATTAAAGAGATGTCCTTTTACTGGCATTAACTGCAGCATGGAACTCTTGATCACATTAGAGAAACCTGAAAGACGCTGTTCTTTGGTTTCCTTGGCCAACCAATCGAGAACAGAAGCAAACTCAAAAATGAAAACATCGATATGGTTGTTTTCCACAGAAACATTACCCCATCCTCGCGATTGAAATCCAACATCACCCAACATCTGGCCAGGCGCAAAAGGCACATCCCAGGTATAATACCAAGTGAGGCAAAAATATGCCGCTTTTTTACACTGTTCTAAATAATGTCGTTTTTCCTCTCCGGTACTCACTTTGGATAAATAATACATGGCGGTAGACGCATATAGGGACGCTTCCTTATCTTCACAATTGGCATCCAAGGTGGATGAGAAGTAGTCTGACTTAGAAATGATGTTCTGTTCGAGATAGGCGGCCGACCGCTTTGCCTGCCGAAGGTAATCTACATCTTTAAAATAAGCATAGGCCATAGCCAATGGAACCGTTGCAGACGGAGTGCTGCCGCCACTCGCATCTTTCACTTGGAGTTGGTCATCAAACTTACGAGGGAAACTACCATCTTCCTGTTGCAGTTTAGCAAAATTGGCCAATAAACGTTTCATGTGTTGTTCCCATTCCGGATGCTTTCTGCCTTTTCTTTTTTCATAGTTCAAGTAATGTAGCATAGCAAATATTCCCTCAGACTGTCTCCGGATACTAAATACCTTTGTTTCATTATCATGAGTAAAATCTACGAACTCTCTAAAAAAGCCATTGGCTGTAAAACCATGTTGCAGATAGCTGTCAAAAATTGCCTTCGCATTGGCTACCAAATCCGGTTGTCCATGCGCTTCTCCGTATTCAAGCGCATTATACGCATTTAGCAAAACCCTTCCAACAAAGCCAATTTCGGCAGATCCGGTATTGGCACAATCATCTGTCCGCATGTGTACGCCAGAGTAATATTTTAAGGCTTCGTCGCCAACATAACTTTCCCGATAGAAATTGGTCAATATTCCTTTGGCTTCTTCTGGCGTATAGTTCGGTTGAAGCGCTACAGGTTGTTGTTTATCATAAGAATACGTCCATACTTTAGCCACAAAATCGCCGTAATTGTCGGCTTTACCTTCTTTGATTTCCCAGGAGAGCTTTTTGGTTTCTCCTTTTTCCAACTTTTCAAAAGCAATCACTTCTGGTGCGAGTGTCAGTTTTCGAAGGTAGGTTTTGGGTGCCTCATGATACGGGAACCCAAAAACCAAAGCTGATCTACCATCTTCATTTTTGAATCCGGTAAATCCTAAATCCGTCTTTCCACTTAAAATAACCTCACCACTTTGATGGGTAGTCAATGCATCTTGTGCTAATTGGTCTGTCCGAATAACGGTATAATAGCTATTGGTAGCGGCATTGAAAATACCCGTTAATGGTGTGCTCAGGCGATCTTCCCGTACTTGCCAACTATCACTGCTAGCAAAAGACGGGGCTTCCTTTGGTGAACGAAGGTTTTTATGGTACCAAAATCCCGGCATTAAGAACTCGCTCTCTTTATGGATATAGTCTTTGATTTTGAATGTCTTTTCAAAATTAAAGTAAGTACGTTCTTTGGCTGTAATCAGTACATTGACAATAGTGGTTTCCCCTTGCTTCACCACGGTTTGCTTGACCTCCACGGGCATTGCCTCCGCAGCTTCCAGTGCTCTTCCTCCTTTGTCGACCAATGCCAAACGCTTAGCCGGATTGCCCGGTGATTTCAGTAAGATTGCCTGACTCATCTCCTGTGCCCTCAATGCGTAACAATTTGCGGCAAGTAAAAGCGAAATTAAAAAGGTATGTTTCATCTGTATATATATATATATTGTTTTTGTAGTGCTCATTGTTGAGGGTCTATTTTTCTTGTGCTAGACTACTTTCTTTTTATTTTGGGACGGATAATATCCGAAGATATTTTCATAACGGGTAGCGCATCTGTTGTCCAGGTAACATCTGCAATATACATGGCCCGGGGATGTATACTATCCTTACTATGATGGGCATGAAAAACAATTTTAAGTTTACCTTCTTTATCATGAAAAAGTGCGTTATGGCCCACACCCACCAAATCCGCAGGCAACTGCAAAATCGGGTTGCCAGTATATTTTGTCCAGGGGCCTTCCGGCGAACTTGCTGTTGCCAAGCCAATGCCATATCGTTGGCTTTCATAGCTATTGGCAGAATAGGTCATGTAATACAAATTGTTGTGCTTAATCACAAACGGACCCTCATTAACTAGCCCCCATACTCTTTCCCATTCTTGTGAGACGGAAATATGCTGTTTTAGCGTACCCTGGTCCATTGTTTTCAGATCATTGCCGAGCTGTGCAGACCATACGCCAGACCCAGATACACTATTGAAACGCACGAAGTAGAGGTAGGCTTTTCCGTCATCGTCGATGAATAGACTATTGTCAATAGCCGATTCGCTTTCCAGCATAGGCACTTTAGGATCTTGCACAAATGGCCCCAATGGGGAATCGGAAGTAGCGACACAAATATGCTCATTGGCACTATAGTACATATAGAATTTCTTTTTATCCTGCATGTAATAAACCTCAGGAGCCCAGAACCACTTCCCTCCCCAGGAGTTTTCAGTTGTCAAAGCCAACTTGTTCGACCTACTCCAATAAAGAAGGTCATCTGAGGTGTATACTTCAATGCCGTTGTCTGCATTGGTTCCGTAAGCATAATACGTACCCTCATACAATAGAATGAAGGGATCACCCAATGGAACTTCGGGCTCAAACACAAAATCGCTTTTTTCAGATTTTGAACAACTGAAGCCACAAAATGCCAACGGCAACAACAAACAGATATAAATCAGTTTTTTCATTTCGATAAGATTAGTACATATAAACCAAGTACATGACAAAAAAGATCGTCATTGCTCTGCGTTCGCAATGACGATCTTTTTATCATGCGCTAAGATACATAACCCCTTAGTAATTGGGATTTTGCTTCACATTCGGATTATTGTTCGCTTCATCCGAAGGTATGGGCAGCACACGATGTTTACCAATAACAAAATTATTGAAGTCGGCATCGCGCTCCTTCAATTCAGTTAAACCTTCTTTGCTGTCCACCAATCCCCAGCGCTTGATATCCGCCCAGCGATGCCCTTCTGTAGCCAATTCCAAAACCCGCTCCGTCTGTAACCTCTTGAGAAATACAGCTCTATCCGTAGCTGCGCTTAAATAATTTACGGACAGTTTGGGCATGTTTACCCTTGCACGCACCCGATCCACGAGCGCTACCGCATCTGTCAGCGGGCCATTGGATTCCGCTATACATTCAGCATACATCAATAGGACATCCGAAAAGCGAATGAGCCGCACATTTGTCGGATTATAATAATCGTCAAAATCACGGAAATAATCAGAGCCGTATTTTCTAAAGAAGACGCGGCCCGGCCATTTGCTCCACTGTTCGGCATTGCTTGTTAGGTTATAGATCCGATTATTATTTTCGAAATCATCTTGCATGCCACTGTAGAAAGCGGTGTAGCGCAATCGAATATCGAATCCATTGCTCAGATTTTTTTCCTTTTTAAACGCATCAACCAACCAAGGGCGGAGTTCTCCATCTGTCCAACCAATACCCGGAGGGGCAAAAAACTGACCGCGGTTCAAACCTAAATTCGGCCCTACAGCAAAGTCATCATCACTAGCTGGCGAAGGGTTGGCATCTGAATATTGAATTTCAAAAACAGACTCCACATTATTCTCCTTTGCCTTGTCGAAATTATCAAAATAATTAGTTGTCAAATCATAATATCCTTTCCCTTCACCTTCAACGAGCCATTGCAGATCGGTCTTGGCTTCATTCCATTTATGCAGTTGCATATAAGCTTTTGCCCGGAAAGCTAATGCAGCTCCCTTCGTGGCTCTTCCTTTTTCGTCGCCATTCCACACCTCGGGCAGCCATGCCGCTGCTTGGCCAAAATCTGCAATCGCCTGTCCGTAAACCTCTGTCCCGGTATGTCCCTCGGGTTGCATATCTGGTGTAGAAGGCTCCAAAATAATGGGCAAACTCGGATTGTCGCTGCCCCATAATAGCGCCAAATAATAATAGTAAAGACCTCTCAGAAAATAAGCCTGTCCCAAAATATGTTCCTTATCGGTTTCATCTGCAAAAGTGATGTCTGGTACATAGTGTAGTACCTGATTGGCTCGGAAGATAGCTTCGTAACAATCGCGGTAGGTCCACCCATTCCCTTCCCAAAAATTGTAGTTGTTGTATCGAAATTGGGTCCACTCTTTAAGCTCGGCCCATGGGCTTTGGCTAAAGCCTTCATCAGAAGTCAAGTCTAGACGAAACCACATCCAGCGACTAAACGTGCCGGGTTTGTAAAACATATTGTATGTCGCATTGATGCCGTATAACGCATCCTGTTCGGTTTTCCAAAAAGTCGCCGTTGTAATCGTATTTGGATTTTCTACGTCCACTTTGCAGCCCTGCATCAGTCCTGCCACAAACAAAATATAGAATAGTTTTTTCATCGCTTTCAAATGTTAGGTTAAAAAGAGAGTTGAGCACCGAAAGTAAACCCCTTTGGGTTTGGATAATATCCTCCATCGTAGCTTCGATCCCAGATATTTTTGTTCAGAAATTCCGGATCCAAGCCACGATAAGAAGTGAATGTAATCAGATTCTGCGCATTGACATAAACGCGTAGTTGGCTCAGCGTCTTTCCCAACAAGGTTCGCGGAAAATTGTAGCCCAAAGCCAATTGCCTGATTTTAACATAACTTCCATTTTCCAACCAACGATCTTGATCGCCACGCACATTTCGTGAATCCGCATAAATAGGTCGAGGGTCTTTAGCATTGGGATTTTCTGGTGTCCAAGGGTCGTAATCCGCCCGGTAATTGGAATTATCGTCAAAACGATCGTATGCACTACGCGGCCCGTTAAACGATTTAAATCCAAAAGAACCCGTCAATTGCACTTGCAAGTCAAAACCTTTGTAATCAAAACCCAGATTCATGCCTAATTGATATAGCGGTATGCTGCGGCCTACGTACTGCCGATCCGCGTCCGTAATCTGTCCATCATCATTGAAGTCAATAAACTTCACATCGCCCGGTTTGGCTTCTGGTTGAATCAATTGCCCTTTGCTGTTTACATGCGCCTGCACTTCCTCTGCTGAACGGAATAAACCATCTGTTTTGATCAGGTACCAGTTGCCGATTGAACTGCCCACTTTAGACTTGGTATCCCATTGGGTAAATTCGTCTTTGTCATAACCCAATTTCAGTATCTTGTTTTTAATATAGGATGCATTGACGCCAATATGATAGCCTAGCTGGCCAATTTTATCGCGCCATTCTGTGGTAATCTCGACCCCGGTATTGCGCAATGAAGCAGCATTGACATTGGGATCACCACCATTATTCCCCGTTGACAATTGAATCTGCATGGGTGTCAACACATCTTTGGTCTCTTTGATAAAGAAATCAGTAGACACATTAAGTCTGTTGGAAAACAACTGTGCATCAAACCCGGTATTGAATTGAGCCACTTCCTCCCATTTGAGATTGGGGTTGGCTAACTTTACTTGAATCATCCCGGTCTGTACCGTTTGGCTATCACCAAATGCCGCCTGCGGGAATATATTAATAAAAGAAACCCAATCCCAGACACCGATGTTTGATGTACCCAATACACCATAATTGGCGCGCAACTTCAAGTCATCGATCCAGGGCACCTGAAAAAAGTTTTCCCTACTGATACGCCAACCTCCGGATACAGATGGAAAATACCCCACACGGTAATTTGAACCAAACTTGGATGATTCATCCCGGCGGATGGTAAAACTAAACAAGTATTTCTCGTCGTAGGTGTAGTTTACCCGGCCAAATACCGAAAACAATTTTTCTAAATCTTGATAATTTCCATTTTTTGGATTATCCAAAGCGGCATCCAAATTGGTGAAGTAATCATTCCCTGTCATCAGGACATTCGTTTTGGTACCCCAAAGCTGCTCGTAGTTGGATGTCTGATAGCTGATACCCGCAACAGCAGAAATGTCATGCTTATCAAAGGTCTTGGCATATTCTATGGTATTGTCATACACCAAGCCACGGTATTGTGCCTGGTTTTTGTTCAAAGAAGAAGGATCATATGGCTGATTATAGGTCCAGTATCCTTCTTTACGCAGGTACATATGCCTGTCGTTACTCAAGTCAAACCCGAAATTAAACCGGTATTTGAATGCCTTGAACAACTCCAATTCGGTAAATACATTCCCCCTGGCCCGCAAATTACCGTTTTCTGTTTGCTCAAAATCTTCTTTGGCAAAAGGATTGGTACCAAAAGTTACATCTCTATTTTTGTCTCCGAAACCATAACCGCCTTTGGCAGCATTGTTCTCATCGTAGATGGATATCGTAGGCAACATCCGATAAACATCAACAATAGGATTCGTATTGAGTTCATGGACATTAAAATTGCTAAGTGCTATATTTTCGCCCACATTCAGTCGGACGTTTTCACCAAAACTTCTGGAGGTAGACATATTGGAGCGCAGTGTAAAACGCTTGCTGGATGCCCCGATAGTCGTTCCGGTATTAGACTGGTAGTTTCCTGAAATATAATAACGGCTTTCTTTTCCCCCGCCCGAGAAGGCAACCTGTTGGTCCTGTACCCAACCCGTCTTGAAGACCTCTTCCTGCCAATCGGTATTGCCGTCAAAGTGGTTTGCCGGTTGGTTATTCGCATTGCTAAATGCCAGATCATTCAGGCTTATCCATTGATCGCGGCCTGTGAGATTATACCTGGGCAGCCATTGCGCGGTAGCACGGGAAGAAAGATCAATTTTCATCTGCCCTTCTTTACCCTGTTTGGTCGTAATGATAATCACTCCATTACCCGCCCGAGAACCATAGATAGCGGCAGCGGAGGCATCTTTCAGTACTTGAATACTTTCAATATCATTGAAATTGAAATCCCGATTGGCTCCTGATACAATGCCATCCACCACATATAAAGGTCCACTGGGCCCGAATGTACCCGTGCCACGGATCTCAACCTTCCCTTCTGACCCCGGATTACCCGCAGTTCGCACACTTAATCCCGGCAAGGTTCCCAAAGCATCCCCTACCGTACCTGTTACCGTCGTATTCTTCATCTCCTTAGGGTTAAAGACGGAAACAGCCCCCGTCAAATCTGATTTCTTAATGGTTTGGTAACCGATAACAACAACTTCATCCAGATCGGTGCTTTCTTCAGAAAGCGTCACATCGAGGGTAGGCTCGCCATTAAACACGATCGATTTGGTCTTGAAGCCAACTAAAGAAAAGATGATTTCCTGACCTTTACTAGCAGTAACGGCATAACGGCCATTTTCATCCGTCCTTTTAGCAACATTTAATGCTTTTACGGTAACTGTTACACCGGGCAATGGTTGCCCAGTTTCATTCAGCACCCTGCCTTGAAGGCCAATTGTTTGTGCCTTTACTGCGAAGGACGACAGCAAGCACAAGAAAAGAATGATAAATTTTCCCTGCATAATTTAATTCATTACATGTAAAACTGGTTATTTATAAATGGTCAAAGTCCAAGCAATTACAGCAGAATTCGGCTTTGAACACATACCCCAAATGTAATGGGCATAATTGATACAAAATGGCAGATACTACCCAAAAAATGGTAAAAACAGGTCATTATAACTTTTCAACCAACTTCTATCTCTTTTTAACCGATAAGTACCATTTATCGCTGATTATGTATACGGCTAGAATCATTTATTAATTCTATTTTAGCTCCTATGAAAGGAGCGTTGATTTTTCTAGTGAATTTCTTGTTATGGGTAACCACTATGGAATGCCGTGCACAACAATATTCGAATTTCCATTTCAGGAAGCTGCAGGTTGAAGACGGTCTTTCCGAAAATACGATTTATTGTATCATTCAAGACCAACAGGGCTTCATGTGGTTTGGCACTAAAGATGGGCTGAATCGTTATGATGGGAATACGTTTAAACACTACCATAATCTACCTGAAGAAGAGTTCTCTTTAGGGAATAACTTTATACGAAGTATTGCTGAAAAATCTCCTAGCAGCTTGTATATAGGAACAGATGATGGACTTTATATAATGGATAAAGATACGGAGTCTTTCAACAAGATTGAACTTCAGATGGATCAAAAGGAAAAGCTTACGTCGACGATCAATGCTCTTCATGTTGATAAACATGGAAATTTATGGATTGCAACGATGTTTCAGGGCATATGGCTCTACATGCCTCATGAGCATAAAACCGTACCTATACCGCTCCATGGCGCCACGCTAGGATCCAATGCTACTTGGGCTATTCTTCAGGATCGATCGGGTATCATTTGGGCAGCAACCCGTTTGGGCCTTTTACGATACAACAAGCAAACGTCCCAATTTGATATCATTACCCCTTTATTCAGTGCAGTTGGCGACCCCAAATTTGAAATTCTTTCGATGTGGGAAGACTCCAAAGGGGATTTATGGCTAGGAACCTGGTCTCAAGGCCTTCTGCGCTACAACAAACAGTCCAATGATGTTAGCCGTTTTTTAAGCAATACGGCTCCTCCGTATATTACGCACATTCGTGCATTACAAGAATTTCGCAAAGATCAATTGCTCGTCGGTTCGGATGATGGTCTCTTTCTCTTCCATACAGAAACAGGCACCTCCGAAAGACTGGATATTCCCTATTATAAACATGGCTTGAGCGATCAGAATGTCTATTCTATTGCGAAGGATCGAGAAAATGCCCTCTGGATTGGCACTTATTTTGGCGGCATCAACTATCTCAATACAGAGCTACTCTCTGTAGAGACTTTCTTTCCGGATATCCTGCCTGGTTTTCTTTCCGGAAAAGCTGTCAGTCAATTTTGCGAAGACAGCAAAGGAAACCTTTGGATAGCGACTGAGGACGGTGGGGTAAACTACTTTGATAAAAAAAAGAAACAAATTACGCAGCCCATCAAGGCATCGTACCATAATACCCATGCCCTTCTGCTAGACGGAGATCATCTCTGGATTGGCACCTTCTCTAGGGGCTTAGATTGTTACAATCTGGTCACTGGTCTGCGCCAGAATTTCAGACATGATGCCAAAAATATTGAAACCATTAACGATGACTGTATTTTTTCATTGTACAAGACAAAAGATGGTGATCTGTTGGTAGGTACACCTGCCGGATTAAGCAAATATGATAAAAGCAAGCAGAAATTTATTCGTATCCCCGAAGTCACACAATTTATTTACGATATTAAAGAAGATGACGAAGGCAATATCTGGTTGGCTTCTTATCAATCCGGCCCCATAAAATTCGATCGAAAGACTCAAAAATGGATTCACTATAGCATCAGCAAGCCCAAGGACCCTATTTCTTCTAGCAAACTCACCAGTATTTATATCGACAGCCAGCATCGCTTGCTATTTTCCAGTGAAGGAAAAGGAATATTTATCTATGATAAGGTAAAAGATAGCTTTCAAAATATTGGGCAAGCCCAAGGCTTGCCGAACAATGTCATATACGGCATACTTGACGATCCATCGGGCAATCTCTGGCTCAGTAGCAACAAAGGCATTATCTGCTTTCATCCCGACGCTCCAAAAAAATATAAGCTTTATACTACAGAAAATGGATTTTCGACCAATCAATTTAATTTCAAAGCATCTTTTAAGGCCAAGGACGGACGGTTCTATTTTGGTAGTATCAACGGATTTACAAGCTTTTACCCCAATGAAATCAGTACGACTAAAAATCAAATCGTGCCAAACGTTGTCATTACGCAAATCCATTTGCTGAATAATAAGCACCCACAATTAGAAAAAGATATTCAGATTCAATTGAACAAAAAGGAAAAAATTGTATTACCCTACCAATTTTCTTCTTTCAATATCTCATTTGTTGGTTTAAGCTTTGCCTCACCATCCAAGAATCAATACGCCTATAAACTGGAAAAAGCCGACGATGAATGGATTCCGGCAGGCAATAACAAGAGTGTAAGCTATGTCAACCTTTCGCCGGGAACTTATGTCTTTCATGTAAAGGCATCTAACAATGATGGGCTTTGGAATAATCAGGGAGCAGCAATTCAGATTGAGATACTTCCGCCGTTGTGGCTTTCTATCCCAGCCAAAGTGACGTACGCACTTTTATTAATCGCTTCATGCTACTATTGTTTACGGTATTACATTAAGGCAAATAAACGCAAACAAACGCGCCATCTATTGGCTTTCCAGTCAGAACAGGAACAAAAATCTTTCCGGTCTAAGATCGAATTTTTCACCCACATCGCGCACGAAATCCGCACGCCGCTCAGCTTGATTACAGCCCCTTTAGAAGAAGTGATTGCACAAAATGAAGGAAGCGAAGAAACCCAACACAACTTACAGATTATAGAAAAGAACTGTGAACGTTTGACTGGGCTCATCAATCAGTTGCTAGACTTTCGTAAAATGGATGAAAGCGGGCAAGCACTTAGCCCAGAACAGATAAATTTAGGAACATTATTGGAGGATCTCTATGAGAGATTCAGAAAATCAATGCAACACAACAAAATCCGATTTGATTTATCTATCCCTCAAGGACAGGATTTGATCTTAGAAACCGATTTGGACGCACTCATGAAGATCGTCAGCAATCTGCTTACAAATGCCATCAAGTTTGCACATACTCACGTACTACTCAGCTTGGAGAAACAAGCTGATCATTCATTTAAAATTGTCGTATCAGATGATGGTCCTGGAATCCCTGACGCCTTCAAAGAACTTGTATTTGACCCCTTTTATCAGCTCAACACCAATAAGGACCGATCCGGTACTGGCATCGGATTGTCGCTAGTTAAACATCTCACGAATAGATTAGCCAGTGAAATTACTATTGAAGATATCCTGCCCAGAGGTACCAGGTTTATCCTCACCATGCGCAATCTTAGTTTAGCGAATACACCTTCGTATCAGGAAGCTGAAAAAGCACCCATGGAATTGGATGAGCCTCTAACCAATTGCACCCGGATCCTGGTTGTTGACGATAACCTGGATATCACTGCTTTTATTTCCCATGCCTTAGCATCGTCTTATCATATTGATGTTGCTGACGATGCAACACAAGCGCTGAATTTATTAGACAAATGCATTTATAATCTGGTGATCTCGGATATTATGATGCCAAAGATTGACGGAATTACTTTTGTGAAACGGTTAAAAAATGATATTAACTATTCACATATTCCCATCATTTATAGGGGGTAAAACCAAACGTTATAAAACGGCAAAAAGTAAAAACGGCTAGAAAACGGCTAATTTGATAGTTTAAAGGCTGATTTTAATATAAAACGGCAAAGTTTCCGATTAAAAACCAAACGTTACATTTTACTATTTGCTACCATTCTTTTACCATTTATAAAACGGCCTGCGGCGCTTTATGGTACTCTGCTACTATTTATTGGTTAAAAATGGCTTAAAACGGCTAAAAAAGGCGATTTAAAAGGTGTTTAATTTATGATTAAAGGTTGCTGTTCATGAGAAGGGCGACCTTTTTTGCTTTTATTAAACCTGGCTTTTTTGACGGACTTTTTTAGTTGCGTATGCAGTTGGGTGCGCAGTTGGGTGCGCATTACTTGGTTTTTGACTGCGCTTATAAGCCCCTTTATGTATCATATTTATACTTAAAATGGCATAAAAATGGCCTTAACGTACCCTTTATGTACATATTGATATTAGCGTATAAAGGCTTTAATCTATTGATTTTTAGTTGATTGATATAGATTTGGCTGATTTGCTAAATTAAAAGTATGTGTTCTTACCATATTATCATTCCAAACGTACTAAACCGACTACCAATGCTAGTGACCTGATTTCTGACTTAGGTAGGTCAAACGGCGGATAGCTTGGATTATCTGATTCCATCTTCAGGTATTCGTCTCCTTTATCGGAAGGTTTAACCCGTTTACATAATGGCCCTTGTATTGTATCTAAAACGTAAATCTGTCCCCATTGAAAGAAGGTTATAGCTGGTATTCTTTTGCAGGCTACTAGGTCGCCGCTTCTGTAGGTTGGATTCATTGAGTTTCCGCTGATCTTAATCATATAATCAGCTTTGCTGGTTAATTCAGGTATATTATAGTATTCGCATTCCATCTCCATAATTGAAACGTCACCAGCGGCTATTCCGGCAACGGCGCTTATTGGGATTAAAGGTATCCCTTCTCTTTCTTGTTTTGTGGTATGGTAAGAAACAAACGGTTCGCTGATAATGTTTCTTTCGGTCTGTTTTTTTGATTCCATTTCGCCTATTCCTCGCAAAACCCAGTCAGAAGATAACAGCGGGAATTTGTTTAGAATATTTTCTAACTTATCAACACCTATACTACGTTTGTTTTTGAGCTGACTAGCAAATGCACCATTTGAAAAACCTACTTCCTTCTCAAATTGAGATATATTAAGGCCTTTATAATCAATATACTGCTTTATCCTGTTTAACGATTCCGACATGTTATAGAATATTTCTTAATTTTTCTTTGATATTTAGAAAATATCTTATATGTTTGCTGTCATAAAGGAAGCAAAACTAACAACGTAGCAAATGTATCAATTCTATGGATAAAAAAAACATGAAAAGTACTTCTAATTATTCTCCAAGGACCTACAATCCTTTAGTTATCGCCCGACTAGTTGAGAAACATGGTTTTACAAAAAAGTACATACAGCAATGTTTGAGGGGCGACCGGAAATGCGTGACGGCAGACACGATAATAAAAGACTACAAAGAGCTTGATAAGGCAGTTGCTCAAGCATTAAAGGATTAGAACATTATCTAACATTCCCGAAAGCGTAAGCTGATCATCGCCATCAGCCGGGAACCATTAAAATTTACTTGACTTATGCCATTTGAATTTAACCAAAAAATAGTCGTTACCAAGGATGAGCTTGTTCCTCACTTTTATAAGAGTGAGAATACGCTTAAGAGCCAAATACAACGCCACAAGGATAAGCCCTACGGAATTAAGCGTATCATGATTGGCGGTAATGGCCGTCAGTTGCTCATCAACTTCGATTCGTTGCCAAACGAAATAAAGGAAGGCCTTGGCGATCCGCGTAAATGTGACCACATCATGGAGCGTTATTATAAGGTTGATCCGGACGCTGTTCGTTTCTTCTCGATGTTCAAGTTTGATGATGGTACTTACCTTACGCAAGATCAGCAGGAAAAATACATCATAAATGCTAGCATGCTCAAGTCTATCATTAGGCTTAGGGAAGCGCGCACCAATGAGCGGAAGAGCAAAGGCGGATCACTCACCGGTATTGCACAGACACTACTGAGCGATGCTATTAGCTTTAACCAAACGCTCATCGTTAAACATCGCGTAGAGCATACTTTACCCGGCTCTTTACCGCGCTTTAAAGCTGCTTTAAAAGCGTTTGAAAATGAAGGTTACTCCAGCCTGATTTCGGGTAAGCATAAGAACGCCAATTCCCGTAAAGTGGATGACCAAACCCTTAAGCTGCTCCAAAACCTATTTACCGACAAAAAACGGAAACCAACAGCGACCGAAGTGCATGAAAACTATGCTGCTTTTATTGACGGGTATATTGAGGTGATCAATAATAGCACCGGAGAGGTCTATAACCCTAAGGGCTTCAAGAAGCTGAGCGTGGCTACGGTTAATAATTACCTGAACAGCTGGAGCAGTAAGGTTGCGACCTTCCAAATGCGATCTGATGATAGGAAGTACAACATTGACCGTTTCAAACCCTTTTATTCTTTTGATATGCCAAAAATGGCGGGCTCTATTATATCCATTGACGATAGACAACCCCCATTCAAAACATTGGATGGCAGGCGTGTTTGGTTTTACCTCGGTGTGGATATTGCCAGCAGGGCCATTACCACGTTTGTTTACGGCGAGAGCAAAGAGGGTATAATCTTGGAGTTCTACCGTCAGATGGTGCGCAACTATGCTGAATGGGGCTTGCAGCTACCGGCAGAGCTTGAGTGCGAGATGTCCCTGAACAGCTCATTCACTTCCACTTTTCTCCAAGAGGGTGCCATGTTCGAATTTGTGAAGATGGAAGCCAACAACCCACGCGGTAAGTACATCGAGCGGGTAAATGAGGAGCTAAGGTACCGGAAGGAAAAGAAATACGAGGGATGGATTGCCCGCCCTAAGGCGTTAAAGGAATCCAACCAGCCGGGCATTGATACCGAAAAGATCAAGAAGCTACCTTATGGCGATATCATTGAGCTGTGCCTACGCGAAATCGAGGACTGGAACAATGAGGAGCATCCTACGGAAAAAGGTATATCAAGGTGGGATTATTTCATGCAGCGTCAGCACCCCGACTTGTATCCGACCAACTACAAATCATTCATCAAGCATATAGGTATTAAACGTCCTTCCAGCTGCAACCTTGGAAATATTAACCTCAACAACGATTTGGCTCTGATAGCCGAAAATGGTGAGGTTGCCAAAGGCAAGTACCTCATTGATAAAATGAGTGTGATTGAGGGTAAGGAAATTGATGTTTACTGGATTGATGACAACTCCGGCAACATACTTAAGGCTTATGCTTATTACCACGATGAGTTTGTATGTGAGCTCGTACAGAAGCCACGGCCTAACCGGGCACGTAAAGAACGGAGCGAAAAAGATGCAATAGCAGAGCAGATTTTAGCCGCATACACCAACACGGTTGAATCATTCGCTAAAACCCAAAAAAGTGAGATTGATGAGGTTGTGATACTGGACAATAGGCCGAAACCTGAACGTAAATTCAGAATAGCCTCATTGGACAGGGTGCGTACCGAAAACCAATATTTTGATGATAAACCGGCCGAATTACTGCCAAGTGTAGGCTTTGACGAAATAGACAATTATACACCTAGTTTGAAATCCTTAAAAGACAGATTCTAATGTTACAGATAACCAACGATTACAGAAAAAAGGTAGCTGCCGCGCTGCTTGAAGTAAGAAGCAACTACGATGGCACCGACAGTGCATTTGCCCGACTTTGGGGCATGAACGGAAGTATTTACAGTCGCGTTAAAGGTGGCGAAACGGAAAACATCCTGAAAGACAGCCAGTGGCTCACCATTGGCCGTAAGCTGGACGTGAACCCTAATAACCGTATTTGGAACATGGCACGTACGGACGTGTTCAACACCATTGAGGAAGATGTTGATTTCTGCCAAACCTATTCTAAAAGCAAAATGTATGTGGATGATTGCGGGATAGGCAAGACCTATACCGCAAAGTACCTGAGCCGCACCCGTAAAAACTGCTTTTACGTAGATGCCAGTCAGGCCAAGACAAAACACCTTTTTACCCGTGCACTGGCAAAAGCCATCGGTGTTGATCCGCTGGGTACATTGGCAGAGGTCAAGGCGGAGGTTAAATATTACCTGAACATCCTTCCCAGCCCTATTGTGATCATTGATGAGGCCGGTGATTTGGATTACCCTGCTTTCTTAGACCTGAAAGAATACTGGAACGGCACGGAGAATTCATGCGCCTGGTACCTCATGGGTGCAGAAGGATTGCGGGAATATATTGATCGTGGTATCCGTAGGCGCAAGGTTGGTTTCAGGGAACTGTTCAGCCGGTTGAGCGAACGCTATACTTCTGTTGTGCCTATCGATCCACAGGAACGGTTGGGCTTCTATAAGAAGCTGATAACCGATGTTCTTTCGGTGAATATGCCTGACAAATCAAAGCTCAATGAAATCGTTAAGCGGTGCCTTACACGCGATGAGAGTGGCAAAATAGGCGGTTTGAGAAGGGCTGAATCTTTATTGATCCTAAACCAATAGTAAGCATGGCGAACGGCATCAGGTTACTTAATACACGCAATGTTTATGAAAAGAAATTCAAGCGTTTTGAATGCTTTGACGGAATATGGCTTGATACTCTTGGTGCGCCTGAACGCAACGGTCTGTGGCTAATATACGGCATGGAAAAACACGGTAAAACATGGTGTTCCCTGATGGTATCAGTACTGCTTAGCAGGTTTGCTAAAGTTGTTTTTATCAGTGCTGAAGAGGGTATATCCGCCAACTTTCAGGATACTTTGGACCGGATTGGCGTGCATGAAAGTAACAAGAGGCTTTATTACAGCGATTACCTATCCATTGATGAATTAAGGGCCATTTTAAAGAGCCGCAGGGCACCGGGTGTTGTGGTGATCGATAACGTAACCTTTTATCAGGATGAGCTTAAAAATGGGGTTGTACGGAAGCTACAAAAGGAATTCCCTGATACCCTGTTTATTTTTCTTGCCCACGAGGAAAAAGGCGAGCCGTACACTGCAACGGCAAAGCTGATCAAGAAACTGGCTAAAGTCATTATGCATGTAAAAGGACTCAGTGTGACTGTTTGGGGCAGGTGCCCCGGCGGCAGGTTTGATATAGACAATGAGAAGGCAGCACTTTATTACGGACAATTAAACTAAGATCAATATGGATACGCTAAAGAAACCATTTAAGATAGATCGCGTGAGGCATGATATTGCCGATCTGCAAACAAAGGTAATCGGCCTGATGGCATGGGATGAGGACAGGTACTGTTCGCACCAGTTCGAAGTATACCAAGAGTTCATAAGACTTGCAAACGAGGGTTGCCCTTATGTAGTACAAAGACTGGAGTATTCGCCTGTGTTCCGTGGATTTTGGAACAAAGAGTGGGCTGATAGGAACCTTAAATGGTTCGGGTATGCCAAATACCATCCGGTTGCTGAGGAATGCATAGTTGATGAGTATATCTACCGGCACACACCTTATGTGATGATGGATGACTGTCAGTTTATGGCGCGTTATGCTGCTGTTGTTGAATTAATTCTAAACCTGTAGTTATGAATCCGAATCATGTTTTGCAGTTGGTTGCCGATGAGTATATGATATCCGTTGATGATATCCTATCTGTGCACCGGCACCATCCTTTTCCGCAAGCTCGGCAGGTGGTGATCTATCTGCTGTCGAGCGAATTCAGGTGCACACAGATAGGAAGGATATTGAATAAAGATCATAGCACAGTAATAGTCAGCAATAAAAAGATGATTGATTACCTAGAATTTGACGAGCAACTTAAAGAAAGGGTAGACCGGCTCAAGAAGCAATTAAAGTTACCATATGATACGATCATGAAAGTTAGTTATGAACAGCTTAAAGCCCTGAAAGGGTTATTGGAATACTTCCTAGAAGGCTATAAGCCTAAAGATTTGATGGAAAAGATGTTCAAAAACAGCATGAACAGTCTTTATGAAAAGGTCAGAAAGAAGGTGATCACGAGAAAAAAGAACTTGACCCTTAACGAAAACGAACAGATCGCTTTCGCTCATTTTCAACGGCACCTGCACTCACTGCCGGGCATTGATGGGTTTGGATACGCGGAGAATGTGTGCCGGATAATCATTCAGCAAATATATATCGATTATGGATAGACCACTTACACCGGCTCAGGTGAGTGCGGAGATACTGACCTACGAGCAATGGATGCGCGACAACCCTTGCGCAGCCGATGACAGTAAAGCCGAGGTTATGAGGCGGCTTAGGGTTTTGAAACTGAAACTGGAACTATTTAAAAAACAGCAAAATGACAACAACAGTAATTAACAACTTAACAGAGGAAGAATTAGAGGCCGCATTGGCCGAGAAAAGAGCCGCTAAAGCAGAAGAACGCGAAAAGAAACGCGTGCAACTGGAGGCTTTAAAAATGGATGTAATCAAAGCAATCAGCGATGGTGCTTTGTCGCTTCATAAATCAATGCAAGCATTTAAGAAAGATGCTTTTGAGAGCATGAATAGTTACTATGATCTATTGCAGGATTATAGCGACCGTGCGCGTGATGGCAAGGGTAATTTTACGATAGAAAGTGATGCTTACCGTATCAAATTCCGTAACCAAACTATTAAGGGGTTTGATGAGCGTGCCGATCAGGCCGAAAAGCACATCATTGATTTTGTGAACCATCAGTGGCAGGGGGACGAAAGCACGCGTGAGCTTATCATGAGCCTGTTGGAGCGTAAGGCCGGGGCTTTGGATATCGACAACGTACAGAAGCTTTATAAGCTGGAAGATAGGTTTGATAACGAAAACTGGATACGGGGTTTGCAGCTGCTGAAAGAAAGCTATACCACTACCAATACAAAGAGTTATATACAGATTGAGGAAAAGGACGGTAACGGTGGTTGGAATCCTATTGTGTTGAATTTTGCCAGCATCTAATACAAAGGACGGCCTCCATTTGGCGATGATCCGGCCGCCCTTTCATCATTTAACTCAAATATCAAATGAAAACAAAGGTAACATTAAAGTACATCATGTCAAGGATTGACGTGATCATAATTTGGACGGTGATTGTTGTTTGGTTCCTAGCCGGAATGGCCACCTTCTTTTATCTACTAATCAAATTGTTAATCAGCCTAATATGAGGTATGAACTCGCCAAGGCGGTGATCATTGACAAGGTCGATGAAGCTGTGGAACATTTGAGCGTGCAGGAATATGCGCAATTGATGAGGGAATTATCGGAGGACTTGGCCATAAGAGCCGAAGCGGCAGAGGAGGAAATGTAATTTTTAACAATCTATAATAACAAAATGGAAACATTACAAGTAACAAAAGCAAATGCTTTAAAGGCTTTTGAGGAAGCCAACACAAAGGGCAAGGCCCTGCTATCAAACCTTTTCGGTGAGAAGGTTTTTCGCAAGAACGTCATGGAGCGCATCAAGAGTTATGAGGACGCCTGTGAGGAGCTGGGCGAAAGACCTCTTTCCTTATCCGACTTTAACTTTCTTCCTGCAATTGATCGTGAGTACCATTACCATGATCACCGTAGGGTAATTATTGCCCGCGCTCTAAACGAGGGATGGGTGTCAGATTATGGCGACACTGATCAGGCAAAATATTATGTATGGTACAAGTACCTTGGTTCGTCCCGCGGTTTCGCGTACTACCGCTACGACTACATCTACTCGTATTCGTTTGTCGGTGCCCGCCACGAATTTAAGAGCTTGGAGCTCGCCAAATACTTTGCTGCTCAGTTCATAGGAGAAATCAATGCATGTTTCACAATCAAACAATCATAATAAAATGGAAGGATTAGAATTTAACAAACCCACAAGCCTACAGGAGGCATTGGACTTCAATGGCGAAACATTGGAGCAATTTAACCACCGTACACAGTTCGATACAGATGGTCAAAAGGCCGGTAAGGAACTGGAAGTAATTGCCTTGGCAATCAATAAAGGCAAGGTACTGACCTATAAAGACACCAGTTACAGGAAATACTTTCCGGTGTTTTGGTCGGTTGGTTCGTCCCGCGGTTTCGCGTACAACTCCTACGACTACAACGCCGCGAATTCGCTTGTCGGTGCCCGCCTCACGGTTGTTTCTGCTGAGGCTGCCAAGTTCTTTGGAACGCAGCATTTGAGTATATGGGATAGATATATAAACGGTCAGTAAAATAACAGGGTGGTGTGCTGATTTACTTTCAGTTGGTTCGTCCCGCGGTTTCGCGTACAACAACTACGACAACAACTACACGAATTCGATTGTCAGTGCCCACATTGCTTAACAGATAATCTCAGCACAGACCTTGCCGAAAGGCAGAAAATAACAGACTACTTGAAGGGCGTTGGTAACCGACAACTAGCGGTGAAGGCGACCTATAAAGCAAAGGCTAAATGAAACGGTTAAATAACTTATATGATCAGGTGATAAGCATAGACAACATCTTGCTTGCCGACTCTATTGCCCGAAATGGCAAAAAAAAGCAGTATGGCATTAAGGTGTTTGATCGGAACTTTGAACAGAATATAGCCGATATTTACCGTGAACTGGCCACAAACACCTACCGAACATCCGCGTATAAAACACGGGTTATCAGGGAGAGAAAAGAAAGGACGGTATCCATACTTCCGTACCGAGACAGGGTGGTACAGCATGCAATAATGAATGTGTTGGAGCCGATGTTTGTTTCTACATTCACGGCCAACACTTTCAGTTGCATCAAGGGACGTGGCACCCATGCTGCGAGCAGAGCCTTGTCTAAGACACTAGCCAATGAGGGTGACACAATGTATTGCTTGCAGCTTGATATCCGCAAGTTTTATCCATCGGTTGACCACGAAGTACTTAAGTCTTTACTAAGAAAAAAAATAAAGGACAAAGAGCTGTTACAGCTACTTGATGGTATTATTGATAGTGCGCCTGGTCTGCCAATAGGCAATTATTTGAGCCAGTACTTTGCCAACTTCTATTTAACGTATTTCGATCACTGGTTAAAGGAAAATAAAAAGGTTAAATATTACATCCGATACGCTGATGACATCGTCATACTGCATCACGATAAAGCATATTTAAAACGCGCCATAGCCGGTATAATAAAGTACCTAGATCATAACCTTAAATTAGAGGTAAAACCCAATTACCGCATATTCCCTGTCCGGACTGGTGTAGACTTTTGCGGATACGTCCACTTTAAAAACTACAAATTACTTCGAAAAACCATTAAAAAGGCATTTGCCCGTGCCATATACCTGAAAAAGGGACGTGCTTCTATAGCGTCTTACTTAGGTTGGGCCAAGCATGCCAATTGCAAGAACTTAATCAAAAAATTATTACCTAATGAATGCGCCAATTAAATCGTTCAGTGAACTTGGTATCAAATCGGAAAACCAATTGTCCGGCGTTAAGATCGGTATCAACCATGTGCTTAACAAAGCCATTAAAGTTAATGATTTCAGGGTTGGAAAATCAAAATTTACCGAAATAGGTAACGGCAAGCTTTTGACTATTCAGATTGAAGTTGATGGGGAGGAACGTATCATATTTACGAGTTCTAATATCCTTCACGATCAGCTGGAAAAAATCAGAGCAGTTAACGGCTTTCCCTGCATGGCTACCATTATACCGCTGACACCAAGAGGCTACAAATTTACGTAACATGACAGATAAAGAATTTCGGGAAAAGGTTCGCGAGATGCGTGCCGCCCAAAAGGAGTATTTCAGAAAAAAAGATCAGGCAGTGCTGCGGTACTGCAAACGTCTTGAAAAGGAAATTGATCGGGAACTCGAACCGGTCAAGGAAGAAACGAGACCAGTTAACCAATTTTCAATGTTTTAGTTATGCCAACAGTGAACAGTTTATCAGGCGGTAAAACAAGCAGTTATTTGGCCGCTAATTATCCTGCCGACATCAACGTTTTTGCGCTGGTGTGTCTTGATGACCATAATGGTAATGCGCACTATAGGAAATACTATAAAGACCACGGTATTACGCAAAAGGTAAACGATAGGCTTCAAAAATATTGCAGTGATCAACGCGAATTTGTTGGAACGGCCGAAGACCCTAAGACCATCATTGCCATACTGGAATTAGAGCAATTCTTAGGTAGGGAGATTGTTTGGCTGCGTGGAATAGGTTTTGAAGACATGTTGAATGTACGTAGCTACATGCCTAATCAGCATAAACGGTTCTGTACCCAATTGATGAAGATTAAGCCAATATTCGAGTTTCTTTTCAAGTATCATGAGCTACCGGTAAAAATGAGAATTGGATATAGGTATGATGAGCAGGAACGACAGGAAAAATACAATGGTACTTTCAGGTATCCAATCCGTTGCGAATATCAAGAGAACTCGGGAAGATGGATTCAAAGGTGGGAGGAAATACAATATGCAATCGGTGATTTTCCACTCATTGAAGACAAGGTTTTGCACTATCACGTAAAGAGCTACTGGCAGGGAAAAGGGATTGATTTTCCTGAAGATAGTAACTGTCAGTTCTGTTTTTGGAAACACCCCCAACAGCTTAGAAAAAACTTTGAGACCAATAGGCCTATTATGTTGGTCGGGGCGGTGCAGGAGGACATGCATAATGCCTCCATGCGCAAAGATTATTCGCTGTTGGAAATAATGAACATGGGCTTACAGTTGGAATTTAACTTCGGTACGGGAAGTGGTTGCCAAGCCGGTTTTTGCACTGATTAAACAAAGTATTATGATAGAATTATATGTTCTTATCGGATTGATAATAATAGGAGTTATAGACCACAAAACAGCAAAAAAGAAATGAAAGCATTTGAAATGAAATTAGACCACGAGAAAGAGTGGGTATGCGCTAATACCAAAGAGGAGGCGCTTGAATATTATCTATCTGAATGGGTTGCAGAATCCGAAAAAGAGAAAGTGGTTTGTCGTGAAGTTCATGATGATGAACTTGATAATATAACGATTACGTACTATGGCGAGGAAGATGAAAGCGGAGAACTACCAACGGAGACATTTCGAGAGTATTTAAAGACAGCGACTTGTGTAGAGAAATTTTGCTCTACATGGGATTATTAATTTTTAAACAAGTTATGGTATTAGGATTTAAAAAACGTTTTGAGCAGCCAATATTGACCGGCTCAAAAATCCATACGGTTAGACAGGACGAAAAAGATAGATGGCATAGAGGTATGACCATCCATTTTGCAACCGGTACGCGAACAAAAAACTACAATTGCTTTAAGGTATCAGAAGTCATTTATACACAGCGAATATTCATGAGTTATGATTGGATGTTACATATCTCTATTGATGGGCGTGAACTTTTTGGATACAATGAACGTGAGCAGTTTGCGATCAATGATGGTTTTTCAAGTTTGGAGGACTTCGAAAATTGGTGGTACCCTATCTTAGAAAAAGATGAAGATCATACTTTCTCGGGTAAGGTTATACATTGGACGAATTATCAATATAAAAAAGCTTGGTAATGGAACGATTAACCGGAAAGTACTTCCATAAAAAGACCTGGTTCGGTTTTGTGCTGATGGTTGAGGTTGAGCGGCAAGTGTTCTGTGAGCATGACATGACCTTTATCTTTAAGTATAAAACCCATCGAAAAGCCAAAAGGGCTGACATTGTTAACTTAAAAATGAGATGAAAATGAATATACATTTTAGGGCGTTTGAGATGGCCGATTTCCTGCAAAGGCGTGGTTACACGGTGACAACAGAACCGGTAGAGCAACATTGGCACATACATGGAAGTCGCTTTATGACAGAAACAAACGCTGTAACATTTGCCGAAAAGAACGGTAAGAAGGTGACCCTTGATGAGGCTTTTGAATTTGAAATGAAACATAAACTATTGGAGCAATGAAAAGGGATTACAGATCGTTTTTTGCCTTCTGTAAAATGGCAGGTCGCGACTATAAAGAGGTTGTGCTTGAATTTACGGAAGGCCGTACGGATAGTTTGCGCGAACTTGGCGACAGAGAGTATTTGGAACTACTTATTGTTGCCAAGGGATTTAATAAAGTGCCGGTCAGCTGGAAGCCAGCACCGGGCGATGCACAGCGCAAAAAGATGATTGCTTTGGCCAAGCAGATGAACTGGGGCAATGGTGACCGCAATGTGTTATTAATTGAAATAGATGAGTGGCTTCTTAAACAGCCTAAGTTTGCTGCGCGGTTAAATGCGCTATCGCTGGATCAGCTTGGCCGTGCACTCTACGTTTTTGAACATAAGGTATTTGCTGATTTTATGAAAGGATTGAATAAATAAAATGCCATGGGAATGTATACAGAATTAATTTTGGGTTGCGACCTAAAGAAAGATACTCCGTCTGAAGTTATTGACACCATCTTGTTATTAATTGGTGAAGCCGTTAAAACGAAACCATTGATTGAGTTTAAAAGAAATCCATTAAATGGATCATCATACTATTTTGGGGTCAGTGAGAGCTTAACTTTTTTTAAAAGAGATGAGCTTACCAAAAGATGGATACTTAGTGTAAGGGCTAATATAAAAAACTATGATAGCGATATAGAAAAGTTCCTAGCTTGGATAAAGCCATATGTTTATTCAGGTTCAGGTGGTCTTGATACGTATGCACTAGTAATGTACGAAGAGGATTTATATTATAAACATTATAACCTATATGAAGTATGACAACTTACGAATTGGTATCACAAAGAGCAAAAGGGTCGGTAAAATTGACCTACGATGGCAACTATTTAAAAACCGTTGAAATTGATTTTAAAGAGCCTTTAAGCGTTATGCAGTTCGGGACACTGTTTGCCAGTATTCCGTATGTGCCAGCTGGAATAGAAGACCTTGCTTTGCTGGGGTTTGAAGTAAAAACAGCTTTACGGGATAATGAAAAGATTGCTTTGTTCTGTAGGTTATATGAGCAGTATGTGGGGATTAAGTATAAAGTTAGTGCCTCCGATAGTGGTAAGATAAAAAAGCTCGCACTTAATGAGAAATTGCTGAACCATTATTTTACCAGCACAAGGTTCGAATTTAAGGGAAAGCAGTCTATTGCTAATCTAGCTAAATATTGGAATGAGTTGCTACGGGATTATTGCGGAGACAGCTTGGTTGCTGACTACCCCAACCATTGGGATGCTGCCTTTGCCGCCAAATTGGATGGTGCGCAAACGAGTAAGTACTGGGCGCATTTGCGGCGACTTGGATTGAAGCCGAAAAAAGACCGGCACGGTAATGTTACAGAATGGTTGAAATAGTTGATTTTGAAATATAAAATATTTTTTTCTCCTTTGCCTTTGACTTACAATTACATAGTTCAAGGGCTAAAAACTTGAATTAATTTATTATTAAATAGCGGAAGCCCCGTTAACAAGGTGGTGCAAAGGAAACGATGCACTGGTTACTACGCCCGGCGTGTAATTGTAAGTCACACCTAAATTAACGGGGCTTCTGCGTGCAATTCTTTTTTCATGACTTACGAAAAGAATCAGCAGGTCATTAATCTGCAAGTTACCGATGGTTTGACGGTAGCGGTACTTCAACATCAAACACACGAATTCCTTATGCCTGTTAAGGATGTAGCTTTAGGCTATGGTGTATCTGACGGCACTATTAGAAAGCATTTAGAGAGAAATCAAGATGAATTTACGGAGAACAGACACTTTGTTAGGGGTGCGACAATTAGTCTCACCCTTAAGAATGTACAACCCCATGCCGTGTACTGGACTAAAGCAGGGATTGTCCGGTTGGGTTTCTTCATTAAAAGCGATCGCGCAAAAATGTTCAGGGACTGGGCGGAAAATGTAATATTGCAAACCATAAGCCCGCAATTACCTGCTGAACTACCGCCGGTTAGACGGCGTAAGCATAACCGGTTGACCAATGAACGCTTGTTGGATATTATGGCCGATGTGTGTTTGATAGAAAACACGGAGTTACGGGTAAGAATAGCCACTAAATTGAAAGGAGGGCAAAATGACTGAAATGTTAGTTGTTAAGAAGTTCGAGGAACTGATTACTAAGGAAATTTATGCACCTGATCTTGCTGCCTGTCTTGAAAAAATATTGTGGGGATATGCGTTATACTGCCTTGGAGACGGTGATATATGTGGTGATCCGGATAAGGTACGCTCCATTTATTGGAGTAAAGAATTGCTGGATATTTTAAAATCAGCTGAAAATAGTTAATTTTATATGCCCCATAGCGCGGTGCTAAGGGGCTTTTCAATTTAAACAAAATAAATCATGATGGAATTATTATTACTAATTAACGGCTGTATAGGCGCTGTTGCTATTATTTGTTTTTTTTATCTATGTTATAATGTGAATTTCATAAAAAATAAACTGGTTGATAAGGATTATGCGTATTGGGAACGGATGTATTATAAAGCAGATATTTACGGGAATTCCGAAGAAGCTAAGCGTGCTCTTGAAGAAATGATATGGATAGATGTTAAGTTGTTAAACAATAATTACACTAACTCGGACAGAAGAAAGACCGACTACACTTCTTTGAAAAATAAATATAGGGCTCAAATTGAAAAGGGACAGATAGCATTTCCTGAGCTTGATAAGATATCAGGTATACCTATTAGGCTATAGACGGGGGCTTTTTTATTGTTACTAACTTTTTTTTAATGTGTTTTTGCGTATGGGTAAATTTGTTGCAATGGCGTACCACCGTAACAATTACCTAAAATCTGTTAACTACATGATGGGTGTTTACCAATCTGTAAAGGAAAGTGATGTGCCTGATACCCGTATTATCCGTAATATTTTCCCGAAGCATGGCATATACATTAGTTACCGCCAGTGGATGAACATTAAGGGAATGAAGCCCAGCGAATATAAGCAAAGCCAGCTTTCTTTATTCTGATAACCGTTTAATTAGCAATAGATGCCTTCGGGCTGATGATGAATGGAGCCCCTTGGAATACGCCAAGGGGCTTTTATTTTTTACTAGCTTTTCTCGTAGAGCCACGTGCCATAAACCAAATTGATAACCTTTAACCCGTCCGGACGGTTTTCTTCCCGCTGGGATGCTCTTTCGAGCGGTGCATTGAAAATGGCGTTATCAATCTTTCCTTGTAGCAGATCATGAACGTTTTTAACGGTATCAAAGTACAGTAACGAAGCCTCTTGGGTTGCTGCCGGCAGCGAGCTGTCTGTTTCGTCAACAAAATCAAACACAAGTTTTAAAGTAATCTGCACGTTGCATTTTTGCAATTTGCGTTGATGGTTGACGGTCTGAGGGTAACTGATACCGATAAGTGCGGCAGGAAAATCCACCGGCGGCCTTACTTCGTAATTGTTTGCCTGACCTTTATCTAAATCAATCCACTTGATGTAGGGGCTTTGTTTGAGTTGCTCCTGAATGTACAAGAATAGTTCTTTCATGGTTACCTGTTTTTAAATTCGTTTAAAAATTCTTCTTTAATTATGCCTTGTAAGTGGTTTTTAAGTCGTGGTGATGATCCTAAGAACCTACGTTGCGGCATATTGATGGTATAGGATTTATAGGTTGTGCCCTTTCCGGGTTTGGTGTCTCTCCGGAATGCTCCTTTACCTCCGAACAGTTTGCCCAAACGGCCGCGCTGATGCCTGTTTCTAATAAACATTTCTGTTCGTGCTGCACGGTTGATGATACCGCCGTTATTGTGTATTTCGGCATACGGAAGGTCTGAACCAACAGTGATGCGCGTGAGCGATGAACTTACTATCCTGACACTACGCTGCAAGGCTCCAGTTTTGACAAGTAGTTTCCGGCGGTTCTTTTTATCCTTACGTGCCGGCCACTTTTGCCCTTCAAAAGATTCTGTTCGGAAATTATCCAGCGAGGCATTTACAACCTCTGTACCTATGATGTTGGCTAATCGCTGCTGCACGTTCTGTACCTTTTGGGCAAACTGGGTAAAGAATGCATCTATGTTCTGCTGGTTGTTCATTGCTATTTTAAAAAGTTTTGTATATTTGTGGTACGGAGATCGTCAGCAATGGGGGTCACCGTGCCCCGAAAGCACTGACACAAGTTGGTGCTTTCGGCATTTACGGACGTTTGTAAACCCATACCTCATCGTTAAACCTGAACTCAATAAGCTTTAAATGCTTATGATCCTTCCACCGGCCATTGGCTAACCTGTCCAAGATTATTTTATCCACTTCCTCGCTGAGATTGATAATGACATAGTCTGCTTGCTTGGAACCCTCGCCAATGGCGTGCTTGATGTTGTTGCTGTTGAAAGACCTGGTCGATGATTCTTCCTCGTATAGGACTTTGTCTATCCGCAGATCGGGTGACTTATTCGGCTTGGCATCGGGAAAGATAACGGCCCGTTGCGCCGCAAAACCATCAGGGTCTAATGTTGGCATGATGTCTACCATTATCTTATCGTTTACCGTTTTATCAATCGCAATCTTTAACAGCCTATCATAATCGGCCGATTCCGTATCGACCATGTAATGCCTACGAATGATGCCTTCTGTGTTGTTGCTGGCATCCAGTATGTCAAACTGCATGTTGTAGGGAAAGAATTGGCGACTGGCTTCCATAACCTCAGGCGGCATATCTTCGAAGTAGGCGTGATCTTCGGGGAATGCCAAACCGCGCTGCCCAAGGTTTACCTTGAATATGCTTGGAATGTTGGGATAAGCAATTTTACTTTCGTGGGTAACCTCTACATTACGCCGTTGCTTAACTGTTGAGCGACAATTGTAATGGTTTGGCGGGTAAAACTGCATCCAAAAGGCATCGTCTACCGGTCGGATCACACCGTCCAATGACCGGCACAGCGCTGTTGTATGTTCATCTTCTATGGCAATGAACTCCAAGTAAGGATAGATATGCTTTTGTGCCTGAATGGTATCCCACTTGGCGGCCATCTGTGCACCGGCAACGGCTGTTTGGTATTCTGTTTTCAGGTGCCTGAGCTGCTCGCCCGTGATGATGACGGTCTGAATGCGAAATTCATCGAACGACCTTAAAGAACCATCGGGTTTGGTAAGCGCATCGCTCATCTGTTTGAGCTGCGTGTAGGTCTTGGCCGCACTGAACTGCCAAACGTTTTTCTCTAGGCTGTACAGCTTTTTGTAATCAGGCGTATTGAAATCGGTATCGATGTAGTCTTTACCGTAACCTTTCTTGATCGCTTCACTCAGACGCTCGCCATAGGTTTGGATCAACACCGGATCATAACCCTGTTCGAGTGCCTGCTCCTCCCATAACTTGCGTGCCAGCTGTTCAATATAATCGCCAAAATCATTAGGAACCTCTGCCGATAAATGCACGTGGTTATTACAGCAATAATAGCTGTTCACCTTGTGGCCGTGCAGCCCGCCCAGATCGGGTTGATCTGAGGGGCTTAGTCGAAAAAATTGGATGGCAGCTTAGCGGAAAGCTTCTTGTTTCCGGGTTGTTTTGGTTCTGTTGCTTCATTCTTTGGCTTATCCAGCACCTCTACACCGAATTTTTCTTTGATCCATTCGTTGGGCACATCTTTATAGGGCAATAGCTTGCGGGTAAAGTCGAACAGCTTATTGATGTCTTCCGCCTCGGAATAGTTCATGTAAGAACCTTCTTTCACAAGCCCGTGGCTGGCCAGTGCCGGTATGACAATGGAGTTTACTTCCTGCTCTACAAAGCGCTGGTCTGCCATTACTTTCTGCCAAAGCATTTCCTGACTGGCTTCATCTTTGGAACGTGATCCGTTGACGGTATCCTGCCCGATGATGGCGCCCGAAATAAGCATTGAGATCTCGTTGTTGCAGAGCTGTATGAAATTACGGTATACATCGCCATTGGTTGTTGCTGCCGATGCAAATTCAAGCTCTTCGGTTTCGTCTATTATAAACCAAGCAGCAGCTCCCATGTCGCGCATCATCTGCTCGCCGCGGTTCATCATACCGGCATCCTGCGTGTTGGTTTTCAATACGCGTGGAGGTATGCCATATATCTCACATAATTCAGACCAGCAGGATTGTGCAAAGCGCTTCATGAGCACGTGCGGTGTCACCTTGTTTAGCAAACCAAATTCCTGCTCGTGCATGACCACGTTATTGAACTCTAACAGGAAAGTGCCGTATTCTCGCAGATCACGGTATTGAACCTGATCGGTTAACTCAACATAATCGGAATAAAAGGTGCCTGTTTGCGGAATGATGTTGGTTCGTGGTAGATCATCGGCTATCAATTGGCCAATGTTGTTGTGCAGCTCTACCATGGAGTAGCCGAAAAAGCGTGAATCCAGTATGGCATCAACTATTTTACGGAAAGCCGGTGAGTTGGATAACAACTTGGTGGCTTTATCATCCTCTTTATCATCTGCTGTTTTGATCACAAACTCGCTGGAAAAGGTTTGGTCTTTTCGGTTTTCCAACTGGGAGGTTAAGAGCGAATCTGTTTTGATGTTGTTGTACAGCAATTGTAGCTGCCAAGCTGATGGTTGCTCTACGTTCTGAAACGCTGCCAATGCCCTGCGCCACGTTTGTATGTCTTGCCGGGTTTGGCTAACGGCTTTTAATTTGTATGGTAGTACGCTCTTGAAAGCGGGTTTTGACTTGCCTATTTTACTGTTTGTAGTTGCCATGGTTATTCGTGGTTAAATTTTAATCGTGAACCCATACGGAATGGTTTAGCTAAACTGGTTGGATTGCCGTCTTCATCTACCGGGTCTTGTATGATGGGCAAAGTGGGGTCATTAGCCTCACCGGTAGCGAGGTCTTTCAGGTAATCTACCGCTGCCGAATACCTGTCGCGTATAACCTCGTAATGCACACCGGCATTGTTACGGCATATTAACCACCACATGGAAACGACTTTGGTAATTTCCAGTATGAGCGGGTTGCGTTCTTCTCCGGTGGCGGCAAATATGGTAGCGATGTCGTACTTTAACCGGCCGTCCTGCCATGACTTTTTGTTGTTGGGCGCTATGCGGCTGCGTACTTCGGTCATACCGGCGCTGATGGCCATCTCGACAATGGTATCGTCACTGTCTGATATCTGTGCGATCTTGTTCTCGCGGAGAACTGATCTTAATTCGCTTTTTGTTAGGAATGGCATATTTAAAATTTTTAGTATTTGCGTGAGGGGATTTTGCCCGACCTGTAAGAAGTTGCTTTTCTAGCACCTTTTTTGTTCTGTATGATCCATACCGCCCCTTCTTTTGCGTCCGGCCCATCTATGAGTGTAGCATTTGGTGAAACGGCCAGCATCTGTCCTTCCATGGTATCCATGTGTTTGGTTCCTTTCAGCTTGTCGCTGAAATGCAGGTTGCCATCTTCGTCGATAGGTTGCAACGTACCCTCTATACGATCATATTTTTCGGGCTTGTTCCTTCTGTCCGGCCGTAGCGGAATTGGATCAATACATTCGTCTTGGGCTTTTTTATAAATAGCGGGTTTGATTACCTGCTCGTAATGCGGGTCTTGGAGAGAGTTGTTCTCAATGTACATAATGATTGGATCGACCCCCTGCGATTTACAATATTCATGAGCTTGGTACAGCCAGTCAATAAATGTGGCATTATTGGTTTGCTCAAGCCTTAGCCAGTAGGTATAATACTTGAAGTTTTTATAACCTTCCACCAATACACATTTGTAGGATTTTGATTTGTTCTTGCCTTTCGGCTTATCCTTGTTCGATGTTGACGGGTCGGCATAAACAACAACCATCTCGCAGGTTCTTAACGGAGGTGCTTTGGCATAACTTACCTTTTCAAAGGTGTCGCCTTCGATAATTGGATCATTGAAATATTCACGTTGCCGGGCATTGTAGCTGATTGTTTTTAAAACACGATCTATCATTTCCTCCGTGTTCTTTTGCGGCCAAGTGCTTTTGCCGTTCTTATCGCGGATATTGATAATCTCGTGTTTATCGGCTTTTTTGGCCATTTCTGTGATACAGCAATACTGGGCTATGATGTTACCACAGGCTATGATAAGTAGCGGCTCTGATATTGAGCGTGTAGGAATAAGCGCCGATTCTATCCATTTAACCCGATCTTTTATGATGTCGGGATTTTTGCAGTCCTGATCTGTATCGATATCATCTATCAGTATTACATCAGGCCGTGCAGCTTCATTCCGTGTACCCCGTGGAGATTGCCCTGCACCGATTGCCCTGAAAGACTTACCATCCTTTGTTTTGAACTCGTGCGCCTCCCAGTTTCCGATAGACTGTTGGGTGCCGTAGTCGTTGATAATACGGTTATTGGCTTCGAAGTTTACTTTGTAGGGCAGTAACAGACGTACGGCATTTTCTTTGGAGTCTGAAACGAGCAGTACATTGCTTTTTTTACCAGTTAGAACCAATTTGATGACTTCCATCATGGTTCTTGCTGATTTAGCCAACTCCCGAGACCAAGAACGTACTAGGTAAAGTTCGGGGTTGAGCATAACCAGCTTGGTAGACTTTTTATGGAAGTCGGCAGGCTCTGAAGTGTAATAGTTTGGAAAGTAATAGGCAAACCAAGCTTCGTCATCTTTCTCAAGCTTTTCGATGCGCTGCTTTTTTTGTAAAGGGGTTTCGTTGATATCAATAGGCGTTGCCTTGTTGATATTGTCCCGGAACTGGCTCCAAAGCTCGAGATACTTTTTATCTGTGATTGATGCCATTACCTAACGATGCTTTGGATGTAGGTGTCACAATAACCTGTCAGGCGTTTGGCGAATTGCAGGTCATCGTATTGGATAAACTCTATCAGCTTTTTGCAGACCTCTACGGTTTCGCCAACGGAGGTCTCCACTTCCAGTTTTTCGATGGCCGCCGTCAGCTTGCTGATCACATCGGCCTCTTTGTTGTTGGCAACTTTCAGATCACGTTCAGCAATGTTATTGTTGATGAATTCCAGCTGATCGTACAGCATGGAAATTTGGTTTTGTTTGGTGGTTAGTAGAGAGCGCTTTAAATTCTTCCAACCCCCATCATTTATCCATTTGCCAAGTGTTTTCTCCGTAACGCCGACACGCTCTGCGATTACCTTTTGATGCAGGTTTTCCGAGACGTATAACGTCTTGGCATACTCCTTTGCCTGTGTCTTATTTAATGCCATAACTGTCTTTTTATGGCTCAAAAATCCCCTGAAAATACCCCCTAATGAATTAGTTGTGCAACCCTTGCGCAGTTATTTAAATGCCTAAGGCTGTTTGAGTTGCTTTGCGTCAGTTATGGCAAAGAGCACTAAAAATTCTGAATATGGATCGTTCGTCCTGAACGATGAAACCCGTGTGAATTCACATGGGTTTAAAGTCCCGAACAAAGAAATAGACCTTGTCAGGTTCAAGGAAAATGCAGTGCTGCTTTACATGCACCGGCGCGGTGAAGTGCATGGCCGCTGGGAGAACATCCGTATAGAAGGTCATTTGCTGCTGGGCGATCCGGTGTTTGATATGGATGATCCGGAAAGTGCCAAGATTGCCGGAAAGGTAAAGCGCGGTTTTATCAAGGGTGCATCTTTACACCTCAACTTTACACCTACAACAACCTTTGTTGAAGCCCTTGGGCAGCTGGAACTGCATGGTGTGGAAGCTTGGGAAGGCTCTATCGTTGACATTCCCAGCAACGATAAATCACTTAAACTTTTCTTAGAAGGCAAAGAGCTGGACGACGAAGCTATTAAGGGATATATGCTTTCTGCTGCCCCAGTTAACGACTCAGTTAAAATCAAAAAATCAATAAAAATGGAAAAAGTAACCCTATCCGCATTGGCAATTAGCGCCTTTGCACTGGCCGGTATTACACCCGGTGAAACCCCGGAGACGATTAGCAAAGCGGTTGAAGAATTGGGCGCAAAGCTTAAGGCCGAACAGACCGCGCATGGACTTGAGAAAACGCAGCGTGAGGTTTTGGAAAAACAGGTTAAAGATCAACAGTCTGCTGCGCTTTCCGCCATGGTAGACCAGGCTATTACCGATGGGCAGATTGTGGCTGCGCAAAAGGAAACTTTTATTGCGCTTGGCTTTGAATCTGCCAAGAAAGTAATTGAAGGATTGCCTAAAAAGGTGTCATTGGGTGCTGCCGCTGCGCCACAAAACCCAACCGGGGCCGGTGAGCCAAAAGACTTGGATGAATTTGAAAAGATGACCTTATCCGCGCAGCTGAACTTCAAGAACAACAACCCGGCAGCGTACGCCAAGCTTTTCGCTTAAGCGCCGGAACGATCTATTAACCCGATTTACAAACGATCTTAAAACTTAATTAAAATGCCTTTAAATTTTCCCGAAATGTGGGATAGCCGTGAGCGTAAATTACTCTCAACCTCCCACGTAGCCCCTTTCTTGGACGGTATTCCTGAGCTGGATGTTGAGGTTATGGTTGACCCCATTACCGACAACAACACGATCCATGTTCCGTTGGAAACCTTCACCCCTCAGGTGTTATTGAACAATACCACCTATCCGCTCACTATTGAGGAGCATGCCGATGGTTCAAAAACCATCAACTTGGATAAGCTGCAAACACTTCCAACCCGTATCAGTGAAGATGCTGCTTTAGGTGCGTCTTATAACAAAATTGATTCGGCCAGTGCCGGGCACATCAAGCAGATGAACCGCACCAAGTATAAGAAAGCCATCCATGCGATTGCACCGGCTTCTAATACTACTAAGACGCCCGTTATCATCTTGCCTGCTGATTATACGCCTGATGATGTGTATAAGGCAATTGTGGCATTGAAGTCTGCATTTGACAAAATGGAAGTGCCTGAAGATGGACGGCGTTTGGTCTTGGCTTCCGATATGTACAATAAACTTTTGGAAGACAGAGAACGTTTCGGTAATCTGTTAGTTGATCACCAGACAGGTAAGGTTAACCGCACGATTGCTGGGTTTGATGTGTACACCTATGTTTCCAACCCATATTACAGTGAAGCTGGTGTTAAAGCTGCTTGGGGTGCCACTCCGGGTGCTACCGACCATCAGGCCACTGTAGCTTTCTTTGTGGATAACATCGGTAAGAAAACCGGTATCCTGAAACGGTACTATGATGAGCCTAATACCACTACACAAGCGCACTTGCTGAACTATAGGCATTACTACATAGCCCTTCCTTTGCGTAACGAGGCGATTGGTGCTATTGTACAGGGAGCAGCTTAGTAATAATGGTTATGGGTAGCTGGTTTGAACGCATTCTGCATGACTATGGTTACAAGAGCATTGGTGCCTTTCTTTCGAGTTTGGCACCAAGCTCTAAGTATAATGGTATCGGCTTTCTTTCTTTCGGCATCAGTGCTACGGCTGTGCCGGTAGAAAAATGGCTGGGACTGGATTGGGCAGCCTTTGTTGCGCTGCTGCTGGTGCTGCTGTTTGAGCTGGTTAGCGGTGTGTGGGCCAGTGCTGTACGCAAGGAACCGCTATCAAGCAAAAAGCTTAGCCGGTTTACGCTGAAAGTGGCCAGTTACCTGATCATTATGGCGGTTACCAACCTAATGGCCATCAGTTACGCACGATCTCACAAGAGTTTGCCGGCAACCGTATTCGATTGGATGAACAGCTTCTTGGTGATACAGATTGTGCTTGAGCAGGTGGTGAGCATACTGGAAAATGTTGCCGAAATAAGTGGCAAGCCTAAAACCCACTGGATTAGCAAACTACAGGAGAAAATTGAAAGCTTTTGGAAATGAGAACGATTAAGTACATCGTGCTGCACTGCACGGCAACGCCCCAGAACACTACGATTGAAAGCATACAGAGATACTGGCGGGTAAACTTGGGCTGGAAGAATCCGGGTTATCATTTCATTATTAAACCTAATGGCGAGGCTGTACAGCTATTACCTATTGAGAATATTGCCAATGGTGTGGCAGGTTATAATACGCCCAGCATACACATCAGCTACATTGGCGGTGTGGATGCAGCTGGTAAACCGCTGGATAACCGTACGCCTGAGCAGAAGCAAACGCAGATAGCGCTTATCAAGAAATTTAAACAACAGTTCCCTAATGCGGTGGTACGCGGACATAGGGATTTTCCTAACGTGCACAAGGCTTGCCCCAGCTTTGATGTGCGCACTTGGTTGCAGTCAGTTGGCCTATGTATGCTGTTGGCTATGTTCCTTACTGCTTGTGGCACTAAGCACAAAACCGTTTTCAAACAGATAGATGTCGCTGAGCAGATCAAAAATCAGCGCAGTGAAACGGAGCTTAAAGCCACAAGCGAGATGGAAAGCCAGCGTGTTGTTAAGCGCGATAGTGCCGGAAAAGCCAAAACAACTATTTACGGAGCTAAAGGCACCTTCGCCAGCGATGGTAGTTTTACGGGCAGCGCTGATTCCATTAAAAAGGAAAATTCCAGTTTGAAAAACGAGCTTGATAGCACAAAGGCCAAACAGAAAAACGATAGTGCTGCGCGTGCTGCCGTGGAAAATCAGAATAAAGACCTACAGGGAACGGTGAACGAACTGGAGGAAAAGATAAAAGAACCCCCTGATCCGATTACCAGCTTTTGGTACACTCTTTTTGTGGGTGCCGCCATTTTGCTGCTCAGTTACCTGGTATACCTCATTGCAGCAAAGCGGGATGTGGTCAAAAGCTTCTTAACCCGAATTTTTAACTTTTTTAAACGCAAATAAAATGGCAAAAGAGAATAGCCGTGAGCAGAAGATGAAATACATCTTCGGCAACAACCCCCAAATTAAAGAGCTGCATGTTACCAGCGATGACCAGGCGTTCACGCTCGAACGTGATGCAGCCAATCATGCTGCCAACTTGGAAGATAAAGAGATTGCTTTGGTTAAGCGGTCTGAGTATGTGGCCGCCTCCAAGACAGAGGTGGTGGTAGATCAGGAAGCTGAACGCGAGGCGGCAATTGCGCGCCACTTGGAACTGTTTGACAAGGAACCGGCCAAGACTGCCAAGCTGGAAACAATTCTTGCAAAGATTGAAGCGGAAGAAAACCGTTTGCAGGAGGAGGCCGATAAAGAGCCGGAGAGTGATAGTGAAGGTGATGAGTAATTAACGGAGTATTTAACACTTAAATTTAATAAGATGCCTAAGTATCAATATGGTCTACTAAAATTTGAGACCGGAACAATGGATGCTGTTACTGGTGCGGTAAGCAACTGGACAGAAGAAAAGATATATCAGGATACGTGTGTTATTGACAGGCCGGAAGCGCAAAAAACAGAGCACTATGCACAAGGTGATCCTGATCCAAAGGTTATCCGTTATGGGAGGACTGCAAAAACGATAGCTTTTTCTGTATTTGACAGGAGTGCTGACAGCAAAGTTAAATGGCTTGGTGGGACAAAAACAACCGTTGATTTAGTGAATTCGTGGAACGCTCCTGCGAAAGCAGTTGCATCGACGAAAAAGGCGATTCGCCTAACTTTTGAGGACGGTTCTGTAGCGGTAGCACCTAACTGTTCTTGCGCTGCACGCGATAGTTGGAACCCAAATGACAGTGATGTCGCCGTCATTCCAGTTATAGCTACTGTATTGGGTACAGGTGTTGAAGCAGTAGCCTCTTGGACTGAAACGGATACAGAATAATACCTGTAGCATGGACGCAAATAAAACTGAATTGCATGCTGCTGAAACCTTATTACAAAGGGGCGTGAAGGTAAAAGCCCGCGCCCCTTTGTTGTTAAGGCTTTTCGGTAAGAAAACGATCACTTTGACACTTAGGGTTCCCACTGGCGGATCATTGTTTCGGATGGGTATATGGTTTTTCAAATGTAACCTATCTGCCGAACAATTGGAGAAAATAGCGGTTGAGGACGCCCTTTATTTCAGGATTAAACATGGTAAAAATATCTACAAAGCACTGGCCTGCCTCTTTATTGGCAATAAGCTTCTGACTGCAATTTTTTTGAAGCCATACAGTAGCTGGCTAATGGAGTGCCTGACGGATAAAGAGGCACTTATGCTGCTGAACACGGTAATACTGCACGGTGGATTGAAGGATTTTATGGATACTACCAGATCGCTCAAGAAAATGACCATTACGGAGCCAAGACTGGGCCACTAGACCAAGAGGAGTTAGTTCCGGTAGGAATGCATAGCCCTTGGGGACTGATCGGCCAGCTGTGTGAAAAAAACGGCTGGACATTGGAATATGTACTGGAAAAAATCAGTTGGGCAAATGTGTGCATGTTATCGGCCGACAGGCCAAGAATGGTTAAACGGTCGGAAATTGTAATCAGGATCAATAAAAAGGATTTAAAGAAACATCGGCAAAAATTAAAAGGCAATGGATAACTTGTTATTAGGTGTTGAATGGGATGTTAATGAGCCACAATTGAGGGCGGCCATGACGGCTGCCCGTCAGGATATCAATGGTGTGGCTCAGGCTTCTGATAATGCGGTGCAGCGGGTTACAACAGGTGTTAACAGGTTGGTGTCTGCCCAAAACCAAGCGGTTAATTCGGTTGTGGTTACTCAGCGGGCAGCGTCTAATGGTTTCAACAGCTTGCAGAACAGTATCAACCAAATAACACGGGAATTACCTGCATTTACCTTTAGTGCGCAAACCGGTTTCTTGGCCATCTCGAACAACATCCCCATACTGATAGATCAGATAGCTAGATTACGGGCAGAAAATGCCGCCTTGAATGCGGAAGGGCAACGCGGTGTGCCGGTTTGGAAACAGTTGTTCAGTGGGTTGTTCAGTTTCGGTACAGCACTTAGTTTGGGAGTTACCTTGCTGACCATTTACGGAAAAGAAATAGGTAACTGGATAGCGAGTCTGTTGAAGGGCAGCGAGGCTATTAAGGTAGCAACCGAAAATCTTAAAAACCTGAATGCTGTAATGGCTGCTGCCGATAAGCAGGCGGGCAAACAGCTTACTACATTAAAGATTCTTTATTCTGCGGCTACTGATGTGACCAACTCGACAAAAGAACGGGTGAAAGCTGCCAAAGCATTGCAAAAGATATTTCCTGAAGCTTTCTCTAATTCGAGGACACAGGCGTTATTGAACGGTGAAGAGAAAAAATCATTCGATGAATTAACGGAATCCATCTTAAAAAACGCCCGGGCCAAAGCTGCCAAGGATAAGTTGGACGAAATTGAAGCCAAACGCCTTGATTTAAATTGGCAACGGGAAAAAGCACGTGCAGCAAGTGAGAGTGAAAAGCAGCGCGGTGAGGAAGATTACCGTAAAAGAGCAGAAGCACTCAATAAAACCTATACAAACCAGCAGGAAAAATTTAAAACTACCGAAGAACAGTTGCAAAGGGAGATTCAGGCTAATATTGTCAATCCGTCTAACAAAAGACTTGATGAGACCCTAAAAGACCTAGATAAACAAGATAAAGCACTTGAAAAACAATCTAAGTTTTTAGTGAAGTTTGCCGGACAAAATGAACTTGTTAATGAGATTATCAAAGGCACCAAAGTGCCTAAAGGTGTGGGTGACTCTCTTCTTAAACAACGCCAAGCCCTTCTTGATAAAATTGCGGATATCGATCGGGAATACAACCGAAAGGCCATGACCAGTGATGAGGAGGAATTGCAGACTTTACGCGACAAGTTTGATAAAATACGCCGCGAGGTTGAACGGTTTAATGCAGACCCTAAGCATAGTAAGGTGCGTATCTCGCTGGCCGGACTCGATGCTGCGCAAAAGCAAGCTGAGGGTAATCTGTCGTATCGCCAGCAGACTGAAAAGCTTAAGGTTGAGTGGGACAGACAAAGGGATTTGTTCAGCCGTTATCAGGATGACCTTGCAACCATTGGCCAACAAAAAACCGATGAACGCTACAATAAGCAAAAAGCGGCTTTTAATAACTACTCGGAATACCTGCAAGGCGAAATTGACAAAGTAATGCATGGCTCCAACGGCTACAACTTAAACGATGTGGAAAAGCAGCGGGTTGAATACCTCACCAAACAGCGCAAAGAGGCACTGGCCAATGAACTCGCCCAGCGGCAAGCTGCTTACAACGACGCCTATGAAGTGGCCAGCACGGTTGAGGACAAGATTGCCAAGATACGGGAAGAATACGCGCGCAAGGAAAAGGCCTTGGGTAAGGACCTGACAGCTGATCGCGCTGCCGAACTCAATAAGCAAAAGCAAGATGCCATTGATGCCGTAAAAGATGAGGCTGTACAGAAGCTGGATGTCTTCAAAAAAATGTACGATGACATCGATTACATGAGCAGTGAATCGGCAAAATCTTTACTAGCCGATGCCAAGGCAGCACTTAATAGGCTTGTGGCAGACGGAAAGATAAGCGCTGATTTAGCTAAAGAGATAGCCCGGAACATTGCAAGCGCGACCGATAAGGTAGACAGCCGGTTGCCTGATGGTTTGAATGATATAGCAGGGACACTGGAGAATATATCGTCTTTGGTAGGTGATGTGGACGGTGGTTTTGGCAGTATGTTGCGTTCTGTTAGCAGTGTTTTGCGCGGTGTGGGTGAGATACAATCGGCAATCATCAAATTGGGTAACGTACAGAAGTTAACGGGCATAGATAAGGTTTTGGGCTTTGCCCAAGGCGGTGCGAGTATATTCGGTACGTTGTTCGGCCTTGGCTCGGCTATTTCCAATATTTTCAATAGTGCCCGTGAGAGGCGCAATGAAGAGAACCAAAACCGAATTGCCCGGGCCAATGAATTGCAACTGGCACAGACGGAAGCCATGACCAAGTTGCTGCAAAGACAGTTGGAGTTGGTTAATGATCTTTACGGCACGGACCGGTTGGATAAATACAAACAGTCTCTTTTAGATATTGAGAAAAATTATAATGAAACCAACAGTAAGCTGGAGGGCCGCTATAAGCTGACAGGAGACACATTTATCGATCCTATTTTGGAACGTTTGAACAATGGTGAAACGGCTAAACAAATACAGGATTCATTTTCCAAGTTTTCGGCCGATTGGTACCACGCCATGGAGGTTCTTGACGATGCGGGGAAAGGCAAGTTTGAAACATTTCATGCATTGTCATCAGACATTACAACCGCCCGTGAGGAACTGCAAAAGCTGCAATATATATCTGAATCCGGCAAAGCGGATACATATACCAAGGAGCGTATTGAGCAATTACAAACAATAATTGACCAATATAACGATACTGTTAATAAACTGAAAGAAGAGGTAATAGGAACATCTTTCGAGAGCCTATTGGATAATGCCTTGGAACTGTTCAGGAATAGCGGTCAGGATTCTGCTGAGGCATGGTCTCAGGGATTTGATAAGATCATTGAAAATTATATGGTGCAACGGTTCAGCCGTGAGTATTTGGAACAGGCAATGCAGGAATTTTATGATCTGTTTGATGAGCTGGCTGAAGATGGCCTAAGTAAAGACGACAAAGATGTTTTGCGAAAAGAATGGAAAAAAATAGAACAGGACAGTGAAACATACAGAAAGGGTATTGAAGATGTGCTTGGCGTGACCGGTAGTAGTTCTAAAAGCGGCGGTCTATCGAGTCAGATAAGCGAAAAAATAACGGAAAACACAGCGCTCGAACTGACTAGTATAACCAGAGCGACATTGGACAATGGTAAACAGCATAAGGCTGTATCGGACGAAATACTAGCAACCAACAAAGAAATATATGGTGGAATTGTAAGCGGTTTGAGAATCTTAGGAGCAATTGAACAAAATACTTCCGATACGGTAACAGAGCTTAAAAACGCGGTTGTAGAACTGAAATCTATTAATAAAAACACTTCCTCCAAAGGAATGAGGGGATATACAGCATAATTATGTGGCCATATCGATTAAACGGAAAATTGTTAAGTGACTATGGCATTATAGAGGGTCAGGTTGAAGGCAGCAATATTGCGATTGCCGGGGCGTGGGATATGCCGTCGAGGATAGGTAAAATATACCATGACTGGGCAGATGATAATGGTATTGAACCTTATCTCCGCGGTGATGAGATGTTTTTTGGAGGCCGCAACATAACATTCGCGGGATTTATTTTGGTTAACTCTAAAGAAGAGGCACTGCAAAGGGTCTACTCGTTCTTGGATGATATCGATGCATTCAATGGCTTGGTCCCTTTTGAGGGTGAGTTGGGTGCTTGGAATGTATACGTGTCTACTGAAATAAAGGTTGATTTCGATTACGACAATAATGTCGGGATTGTCAACTTTACATTCAGGGAGCCTATTGTTGACCTATCCGGTATGGTTCCGCCGGTCTCCGATCCGTTTACAACTGGGATCGACAATATATCTTTTCCGGATTTAGGTGTATGTACCCTTTCTTTTGAAGGCGATTTAAATAGACCACAACCCAAGCAACAGGTTTATACATCGTACGATAAAGAAGGATTTCAGGTCACCAAGCGGGATTTTCGAACTATCGTGATGAAAGGGTTCATCAAAACGGAAAGCTATGAATCATTTATAACGATACTGAAGGGACTGTATGCCCTATTTTCCTCTCCGGGGGCTAGGACACTCCATATGCCCGACAACACGGTTCGTGAATTTTTTCTGAAGGATGGGTTCAGGGTTTCAAATGTGGAAATTTTAGAAGATGAGGTGTTTGCTCTTATTGAAATACCAATGAGCGAAATCCGCATGCTTGAGAACTGGAACAAATTAACAGATAGTACCGGGCTGATGCTAGTGGATAAGTACGGGCGGCCGCTTACGGAGATTTTAAAGGATTTTTAAACAACAAATAAAGCAATATGAAAAAGTTAACAATTAAAGGTAACGGTAAAACAGTTTTCGGCAAGGCTGAAATGGAGGTAGTTAATAAAATGATCAGTCTTTCGGTAGAGAAAGGACTAGGTTGTCCTAAAATTAGCGGGTTGATGGTTGATATGTCGAAATGATAACGGGCGGGATATGTTCCCGCCCATTGTGTGGCTATTTGAAATAACCGTCTTTACCATCCCATTTATGCATACCGCCGCAATGGGGGCAGCTTATCGAGTTATTGGTAAAACCACTACGGTCCATATCCTTTGGAACGTTGATCCCAGTAGGAACATCTTTTCCTGTCTTGGGGCATTTGATAAATAACATTGGCATATTAAGTTTATTTGATTCGCACTAATATAAATAAAAAAGTAAAGAAAATGGCAGAAGGAACAAAAGACGTAACAACAGACTTGCAGGCGCGCACCGACCTACAGACAACAGACAGGTTATTGATGGTGAATCCGGTAACAAAAGAGGTGCAGTATGTGGAGGTTGAGAAGGTTAACAAATCTGCTTCCGATTCAAGTATACCAACATCATCTGACGAAACTTTTATAATGGTTTAGACATGGCAAGATTAGCAATAGATTCACAGGGGCGACAAACGATAGTCGACAATTTTGACCGGTTCACGGGACAGCCCTTCAATGCTGAGAAAGTGACCAAATGGCACGACGGGACGGATATGGATGATTCTAAAGTAGACAATGTGATTTATTTTAAGGCGCCATCCAATCTTGGAGGCGGTTATGCGAAGAGAAATGAAGATTGGAAGCTAAATGCGAAGTGGTTCGGAGCAAAGGGCGATGGTGTGACTGATGATACACTGTCTATCAGAAAAGCTATAGATTCTTTGAAAGACAGCAGCGTCTTATATTTTCCCCCCGGAAAATATAAAATAAGCCGCAATGCCCACTCTCCCTTAGCAATCGAAGGTATAAACACGTATGTGCTGAGAATTATGGCTAAAAAAAACCTGACGATTTCAGGTTATGGGGCTGAAATTATTCAACCTGATGTAGATGTAGATGGTGTATCTCTCGGAATATTTAATTGTGAAAATGTCCATATTGAAGGATTAGAGTTTGATGGTGAACATATCTATGATATAGATAACGAAATAAACCATAAACAACAGCTATTTCATCTCATAAAGTGTCAGAAGATTTCGATTATGAGGTGCTCATTTCGTAGAGCTTCTGGAGCTGGATTACTTATAACCAACATGTATAAGAAGCCAGTTACCCGTTCACCCAATAATGACAATGTTATTATTTTTGGTTGCACCTTTGAGAACATTACACAGGCCACGACGTATGGAGCAGGTACAGCTTTAATGAGAATTATTGGAAATTCTTTTAAAAATACTTACTTATCCGCATTTAAATTATCGTCAGACCAGTCGGACACAATTGCTGGTGATGATATGCAATATAGAGATGTTGTTATTTCTGATAATATCGCTGTGTGGGATGATAATTATGTAAATCCAAATAACGGAGGTGTACCAAATAATTATTTTACCGGTATTGACTGTGTGTCAAACGTTAAATCTCTAATCATTACAAATAATATTCTTGAATTTGACGGTCACGGACCCTCTGGAACGGGGATTAAAATCAATTGGGCTGAATCTGGGCAATCTACAACAGATATCGGTTATGCAAATAAAAATATCCTGATAACCGGAAATATAATCAGGAACTTGTCTTCAGGTTCGGCCGCTATTCAATTGAGCCCTTATGTAAGTGCACTGACAATCGCTAATAACCTCTTTGAAAACTGCCACAATGGTATCAGGGTCAATGTTATGGGGGCAAGTATCACGGGCTTCGAAGCCTCTACACATATAATTGAATCAAATCAATTTATCAATATTGGCAATGCAAACATTATAACAGATTCGCTCTTCATATATAATATGCTGATCAAGAACAATTCATGTTCAGGTAGCGGCGACCTGCAATTCATCTATATTAATTCTAACTGTAACGTTACCAATCTGGTTATAGAAAATAACGATTCGAATAAAAATATTTCCATAAATAAGTTTGATAAACTTCTTATTAAGAATAATAATATCAGTACTACATCTTCGGTGGCAATATTTGTTGACGGCGCTGAGAAGCAGGCAGATAGTGTGGCGATAATATCAGGAAATACAGTGATGGGCGGGAATGGATCGCTGGTAAGAAATTGCGGGAAAGCTGTGTTTGATGAAAACAAATATTTCTGCAACGGTGATCAGAAAGCCGCACGGTTCTCACTTATTGACAATCTTTACATAAGCGCCAACGTCATAGAATCTGCATCCGGTAATTATGGCCTGACAGATGTTGTTGCTGCTTTTGGAAACTATAACGGAACAGGCGTTCCTGAATTAGAATTGGCAAATGGATCGCAATATTCAAGATTGGACGGTAGTGGCGATTGCTTGTACTTGCGCAGGTCCGGCAATTGGATAGCAATTGGATAATAGCATGGTATTACAACTATACAGGAACGGCTCCAAAACGGTACAGGTGGACATAGACGAGAACACCGTCTACACGCATGAGGTTATAGGTGTGCATGAGATAAAGGCTTCCTTTATAACTAACAACCTACTCGATATAAAGGTCGATGACTATATCATGTTCAGAGGTGAACGCTATAACATCAACGTAGAATTTCCTGTAAAAAAAGTAAGCAACTTCCAGTACGAATACGAGATAACATTCGAGGGATATGTGTATTGGTTAAAGGAGCGCATATTAAGGCATTTAGGTGATATTGAGTTTTCCTATTTCGGCGAGGCAAGGGCATTCATACAGCTGATAGTTGATGTTATGAACGAAGAGGACGAAGGTTGGTCGGTTGGCACTGTTGATGATACAGAGGAAAAGTCAATTGATTTCTACGGAGAGGAAAAAGGATACACCTGCAAAGGCGCCCTCATGCTTATTAGCGAAACCTTCACCCTCGAATTTTGGCTAACCGGAAAAACCATTCATTTGACCAAACAGGCAGGCGTAGATACGGCTATCGATTTTGAATATGGCCGTGGGAAAGGTTTATATTCAATTACCCGTGGAGGGCTTGAAAATCCTCTTTATAACCGTATATATGGATTTGGAGGAACAACCAACATCCCGCAAGGTTACAGAGGTGGTGCGAAGCGGTTGGTGTTCGAGGCTAGGAAACTGGAACGGCCGTTGGCACCAGGGGAACGCAGGCGGGAAACGTCCGTAATATTCGATGATATTTATCCGCATAGGACGGGCACACTTACTGCTGTCAGCGATGATTGGCTGAGCTTAACGGACACATCCATCAATTTTGACCTTAAGGGGCAACGCATCGGATCGGAAAACGTAAAAATAAGCTTTACCTCGGGTGACCTTTCCGGGAAGGAATACGAAATAGACAGGTACAACCATTCAACAAAAACGATGGTCATATTGCCTTTTGAGGAGGAAAACGGATATGTAACTCCGAAAGCCGAAAGGCATGCGAATGTCGGTGATACGTATGTGCTGCTCAACCTGAACATGCCACAATCGTATGTTACGGATGCAGAGAATGAACTACAGTTAGCGACAGATAATATTTTCAAACAGCTTTCCCGCCCTCCGTATGAGGTTGAAATTGATGAGAAATATGTGCGCGATAATGGATTTATCATTAATGCCGGTGACCGAGTTAACCTGAAAGATGCTGCTTTGGCGATTGATGATAAAATACGGGTGACGTCTGTATCTTTCCCGCTCGTAAACCCGAACAAGATCACATGCGTGATATCGGATTCTATTACCTATACGAGCGAAGTGCAGCAGGAAATAGATAAGAACAAGGTTAAGGAAGAGGTTAAGATAGTAGACCGTACCAAGTCGGAGCTGGCGCGAAGGAACGTTCTTGGATTGCGGAGATTACAGAGCCTAACATTCGACCCAGACGGATATTTTGATGTAGATCGTATCAAGCCCTTATCCATTGAAACGTACATGCTTTCTGTGGGTGCCAAGTCTCAGAACTTCGGGCTTAACGGGGTAACAATAAACGCGAATACAGGCGGCGATCCAAACCACCTTACCCTGAGCGCTGGTTCTCTGGTGCATTACGAGGTAGAAATTGAAGGGCTTGGATATGTGTGGCAGTTGCAGGCAGCTGATTTCACAGACCTTGACCCGCTTAAATCATACTACCTTGCTGCCAAATGTGCGGATTATGAGCTGATAGGCGAATGGATAATCAGCGAGCAGCCGATACATACGGATGACATCGATGGGTATTACTGCTTTAATATAGGGGTTATTTATCCAGTATCTGATGGTTACAGGAGCTTTGACTTTACAAAGGGCATGACCTTTATTGTCGGTGACCAGATTACTACAGGCAAGATAAAAAGTCTTGACGGCTTGAATTTCTTCGACCTGTCGCAAGGGAAATTCAATCTGGGCGATGAAGAAAGCGGAATCGATTGGGACGTGACCACGCCCGGTGCGCTTACCATTCGGGGCGCTATTGCTTCAAGTACCGTGCTTGTTGGTTCGGGCGGCTTTGTAAGTGCCGGGTTGAGCGGCTTGAGCGAGGACGGTGACCAGTCAATCAGGTTTTGGGCGGGCGCAAGCTTAGAAAACGTTATCAATGCCAATTTTAAGGTGCTCAATAACGGAGATACGTATGTTAGAAAACTCATCATGGGTTATGGCGGCAACTCGCAGGGATGGGTAGTATCAAGCACAGGCATCATTTCAGACCCTCCAACCGGCGGTGCAGATAACTTTGCTCTTATCCGGGGTCGGAGCCTTAAATCACAGTTCAGTTTTGGAACAGAACTTATTCCTTCGCCATCATCTGTTCAGTTCAGTCTTATCGGCCGTATAGAGAACAACAACCTTGTAGCGGGTTCGCTTCCAGGAGAAGAAACGGAAAATATTGGCTTGGGAATAAAGGCATGGGGAGCTGACAAAAATATCGCACTGGATATTGACGGTGGGTTTATAAGAGGGTTGGCGGTTAATACTAAACGCGTCAATACAGGGTATCAGATTTTGAACAATGATGATTCGATCGTAGTCACAAATAATTCAAATGGCGATATATTTCTACCTGCAAACCCTGAAATAGGGCAGATGCATTTTATCAGCCATTATAACAGCGTTGATATTACACTTAAATCATCATCGGCTAACATGCGGGTAACAACAAATGTTGGTAGCGCATTCAACATCAGTTGGGGCGATTTATGGCAATGGGATGGCCAGTACTGGAACAGATTAGTAGCAAGTTCAGATTAAAAACGCCCCCAGCTTCCTTCTCTGAATTTACCACAAAACAAAAAAGTAAGACGCAATGCATCATGCCGGAGGCGAAGGCTAAGGGACTGTGTATTGCGTCTTTTTGTTTTGTGGTAGTGCAAATTTAAATAAAAAAACTGATGAATAAAGAGCTAAAAACACCGATATCGTATTATGGCGGTAAACAAAACCTTGTAAATACCATATTGCCGTTATTTCCTGACCATACAACATATGTTGAGCCATTTGTTGGTGGTGGTGCCGTTTTTTGGGCAAAGCGTCCAAGTGAAGTGGAGGTGATCAACGACTATAACCGTGAGCTGATAAACTTTTATGAGATTGTGCAGAATGAATTCGTTGAACTTGAAAAGATGGTTCGTATAAGTCTACATAGCCGAAGCATACATAATGATGCTTCAGTAATCTATAATAACCCCCATATGTTTAGTCGTATACAACGTGCTTGGGCGGTGTGGGTATTGTCTTCACAGTCGTTCAGCGCTATGCTGGATGGATCATGGGGATACGACAAAGTAAAAGGTACAACTAGCCAAAAGATAGGTAATAAACGTGAGGGGTTTACATTGGATTATGCAATCAGATTGCAGAGTGTGCAGATAGAGTGCACAGATGCTTTAAGAATAATCCGGAGCCGCGATCATGTTGGAGCTTTCCATTATTGTGATCCGCCATACTTCAATAGTGACTGCGGTCACTACGATGGTTATAGTGCGAATGATTTTGAAGCACTTTTAAGCCTGCTGGAACAATGTGAGGGAAAATTCTTAATCAGTAGTTATCCAAGCGATTTGCTTGCTTCTTATAGCCTTAAAAACGGCTGGTGTACAAAACGTATCGACCAGCCTGTTAGTGTAGCCCACGGAACCGGCGGCGGTGGTAAGAGAAAGATTGAAGTAATGACTGCTAATTATGATCTTAGCAATCCAAGAGATGATTTAAAGTTGTTTTAAAAGCCCTTTAATAGGGCTTTTATCTAACCGATGCTGTGCATAATTACATCCGGTGTCTCTTTGACAGTGATTATCGGCACATTAGGACTGTTTGCAATAATAACACTTGTGTAATCATCTCCCTCATATCTATTGAATATTACTATGTGATTCGTGTTTACATAATAAATAGAACTATTGGAAGTGTCTGTTAGTTTAATAATTTTTGTCATGACTTTAAGTTTAGTGTTCTCAAAGATAATATTTTTTTGTCACGTTTCGTTTTGTTAAAAATTACGTTTCGTTTTTTCGATTATACATTCTTCTTTCTGCGAAAATCCAAAATGCAACAAAAGTTGAAGGATTACTCTCCGGCGCAGACGTATTTATTGAAAAGCCATTTTCCATGGCTTTTTTAAAAGCGCAGATCGCAAGCTTGCTGCACAACCGAAAACATCTACTGGATAATTTTCAAGCTTCCCCGTTTGCCTCATATTCATCACTTGCAACCAACGCGCATGACGAAGCTTTCTTAAACGAACTCAACGCAGAAATCGAGAAACATCTTTCGGATGACAAATTCAATGTAGAGTCGCTGACCGATATCTTTAAAATCAGCCGATCCAATTTCCAACGAAAACTGAAAGCCATCAGTGGAACCTCTCCGGGTGACTATGTGCGGAACTATCGGCTTAAACGCGCCTGTACACTGTTGATCGAGTCTGACTACCGCATCAATGAAGTCGCATTTTTAGTTGGATTCAGTTCCGCTTCTTATTTTACAAAAGCTTTTATCAAAACGTTTAACATGACTCCAAAGGAATTCATAAACCATTCTCGCAAGCCATCTAAACCAAGCAAGATAGCTGAATAACGAAAACGATATTTTACAAATTAATTGGCCGACAATGCAATGGAATTTAATTGCCTAGGCGAACCATCCGGTCCCACGGCGATGATGTTATCAAATATGACGCGTGTACCAGGGCCTATACTGGCCAATGCCGATCGCATAGCGGGACTTAAATCGTTTCCACTTGTTGATAATACAACCGCATCTGCACGTGGTTTGGCAATAATCATGGTGAATTTGGTTACATTGAATTTGGCATCGAAGTCAAAGTTTTCTAAACTAGCAAATACCGCTCTTTGTGCTTTCAGCGCAACCGAAGCCATCGTACCACCAGATTTACCACCAAATTTCGCAACAGGATCAGGAATACGCTTTACCCGGAATTCAGTTGAGCTCAATGTTTGCATTTTTCCCGGAGCAACCTCTGCCGCAACAACAATCTTCGCTGTTCCGGGAGAAGATACCCGAGCAACATATTTGCCGCCACTACCAGTTAACCGGCCTCCACTCATACTCACCTTCATCTTACTAGCTGGTGTGCCCGGTGCAGAAACGGACAGCGGATTATCTACTCCAATATAAAGCACATTCATTTTATCTGGCGATACAACCGCCGAGGGACGGGCCACTTGATAATGCTGTTCAGGAGTTCGGTATTCCTTTATGGTACCATCGGTTTGTTTCACCCGGATTACTCCCGTCCAAGTAAAGGCTCCTTCTTTGCTCGTATTGATATTATAGACACCTTTACCGTTGGTTACCGGTACAGCGCTACCATTTACCGTGATGGAAGGATCTGATTTAGAATCGTAAGCCGTTAAAAAAACCTCAGCTGTATAAGGCTGCCCTTGTATTAAGTATGAAGTAGGCGCCACGGCTACAGCAGCAAACTGATCGAGGTTTACTACTGCTTGATCCATTTTACCCAAAATACGCTTTACGACATCTGATTCAGCATTTTGGGCATCTGTTTGAATCTTCGTAAGAATCGTCATTGCCGCTGTCAGAGGGGTACCATCGCCAAAATTGACCTCTTCCCAAGTACGCTTACCATTTGCACGCTTTTTGGGGTCGGCAGCTACCAATGAGAAGGTTGCAGCCTGTCTATCCTTTTGGTCGAGCAATGCCAATAATTTTTCACGGGTATGATTAATCTTTTCCTTTAACTCTTTTCCTTTCTTACCATTAATCATCAAACCCGGAGCAATATCCGTATTATCTCGCTGCGATAAATCACCCGTATCTTCATCATATCCACCACCACGCTTTTCAAACTCTTTTTTAAGGCCATTGATATAATTATTTAAATCGGCAATAATTGCCCGAGCTTGTTTCGCCTTTTCGTAAATAGGCCGGGCCCTTTCTGGTTCCTCCTTTAATTTGGTATTCTCAAACGCAGCAAATAACTGATCGACAGAATTATTAACATTTGTCCTTGAGGTTTCAAGGCTATTATTGATATTTTTAAAGGCATCTAAAACCGTATCCGATACATTTAAGGCCAGCATAGCAAGCAATACCAAATACATGATATTGATCATCCGCTGCCTTGGAGTTTCTCTTCCTAAAGCCATTTAATCCGTTGTGTTAAGGTTCATCAATGAATATCATTCTCTCTTAGATGCGAGGCTGATTCATAGCACTCAACATATTGCCGTACACCGCATTGAGCGCTGCCAGATTCTTGGCTAGTTTGTTCACTTCCTCTTTAAACTGTTTCGAATCATCCAATGATTCGTTGAAGTTCTGCATGGTCGCACTCAGATGCGCATAGAATTCATTCATGGATTGCAGATGAGCATGCGAATCGCGCAACTCACGTTCATACATGGTATTTAGCGAAGTGAGGTTCTTAGTTAGTTGGGCAACCTGATCATGGTATCCCCTGGTGTCCGAATCGGCCGAAGACATCGCAACTAAATTGGCAGAAGCCTTTTCAAACGCTGCACTTAGGTGATCAAACTTACTAGAAGCGTACCTTAGTTTGTCTGTAAACTCATTTGCAGCCAAAGAGGCATCAGCAATTTGATTAATGGCTGATACTTTATCATGGAAGGAACGCAAGCCTCTGCCCAGGCTCGCTATCGTTTCTGGCCCTACTTCGGCATCGGCAAACATTTTGTCCAATGCTGCTGTGGTAGAAGGATTCGCAGTTTGTACTACACGAGTAGATGATTTGGGTAATTCGCCTGCATAATCGTCTGCCAATTCAGGATAAACCCGTTCCCAAGAAGGTTCCTTGGCAGGTGGATTCAGACCCATTAGAAAAAATAAAATTGCTTCTACACCCAATCCAGCTCCAATCATATAATTTGCCATTGCACCACCAATGTGCAAAATCTTGAAAAGCGCCCCTAAAATCACGACACTGGCCCCCCAAGAAATGGCTACGTGCAACCAATTTGAATTGTCTTTCTTCTTCATTTTCTTAACGTATTGGAATTTAATTATTTATAACTGTTCTTAAAAAAAATATACGATATTCCAACCTGAACATTTAAGCCCTGCACAATATTATAGGGGAATGAACCCAACTTATCCTCCTTTTCTGCTGCCTCGGTAGGATCCATATCATAAGCGGTGAACGTCCAAGACGATGTTGGAATATAATATCCTACATGAACCCCTAAATTGAATCGTCTTCCCAATGCTATTCCGTTTAATCCTGTTCCTACGTAAGGCCTAAACTTGCTCCATTCTACATCATAATCTTTGGGTTGGCCACTTTCTTTACTCGCCCCCACATAGTGGGTAAATTTATTCTCGAAGAAATAGCCTGCCCCGGCACTCACAATCCATTTCCTGGCTATCCAGCTCGTTCTTCCATAGAGTGGCTGCCAATCGGCAAACAATGAAACATCAGAACGATCCACAGCGAATACCCTTGGCCCCAATTTTGTTTTCATAGAAGGGAAAATACTGGCTCCTAAACGTACATTAAATGCTTCGGCTACTGGGTAACTCCCTTCTATACCAATCCCCCTTGTTCCTAATTGAATTCCTACAGACGGATAAAAGCTCGAATATTCTTTCCAAATCTGCGCTTTTACCGTCAAACTAGCAAGTGCTAGCGCTAAAAAAGGCATTATTATTTTGTTCATTTTTTTATATCATTTTATTTATTCTACAGGTTCTGATTGTTCAGGCGCTACTGTTGATTCGCCTTGGTGCTCATTCGAAGGGCTTACCTCATTCGCTTGAGCAGGTTCTTCACTTTCAACTTTTTCAGTTTGCTCGCTCCGTTCAGCTGGTTTTTCGACACGTTTTTGACCGGCCTGATTCACCAATTCCTCTGTTTTCACGCCTTTTGGATTACGCCATAGCCTTTTTTTATACACATCAATTTTATCCTGTATTTGTTTCCCCTGAACAGGTTGCTCTGTTTGGCCATCTGCAGCGTATTGGCTTTGCATTCCGGGCGACGATTCCCGCACAATGGTGCTCGCAAACTTCCGTTGCACAAATAGGTCGTCCATAGTCATATCATAAATCCCCCGATCCGGATCTGAAACATCTACTTGTACCAAGATGTAACGCAATTGTGGAAAGTAAAGCCAAAAAGCCGGTGTCTCACCAACAGATTCGGCCAGCTCAGACGATGTATTGACCTTCATTAAGGGAGCAACCCCAATAATACGGGTTTCTAAACGGCCCCGTTGTTTATCGAAGAATATATCTTCCTTAATCCGGAACTTCGTTACTTTCTCAGGGTTAAATTCATTTAAAGCCATTTGGGCATCAATTTGGTTACCTTCATCGTCAAAAATAGGCACCAATACACTATCCGTAAACCGGGCCTCCCCTTCTCTTGCCGTCAGCCGACTTTTAAACCCATCATCCTCAGGGTTATAAGGCGTCAACTTTCCTTCTTTAATACCTTTCATAATCGCTTCTATTAAAGATGCTCCCGGTGTGGCATAAATATAATTCTCCTTATTGGATAAATCAATATCTCGCCATATACGTTTGTAAAAGCGTATATTTTTCGGATCGACTTTTGGGTAAGCAAAGGGAACAGCATCTCGCAAGTCGTTTACTTGATAAAAACCATCTTGTTGAGGTATTGTATCTTGCAGTATCTCCCCCGTATCAGGTATCATTGCTGCAGTTGCATCAGCAGGCACTGTATCTATAACCTGTTGGCCTTGCGGCATAACATGCTGCAAGGTATCCTGTACAGTATCGGGTTGCACTTGTGCGTGTAGTAAAGCAAACACGCAACAAATTAAACCGGTTAAACTTATTTTTTTCATCTGTGTATCAATTGTTTATCGATTCATTCATTTATTCAATAGCATCATGAGATCGTTCTGCTAGTCTCTGTCAATGAAGCAGTTTACCTCACTCTTTATTTATATCTCCGTGTTTTCACTTGAGGTGTTGGCATTTCAAATGCCGACATCACACAGCGGAATCCAATATACGAGTGTGCTTCATCTTGCTCCTCATAATTCCGTGTATCGCTATTGAGCATCGTTCCATTATCTTTCCATGAACCGCCACGTACTACTTTCCTTTTCAACATATAGTTGTCATTATCATCGGCATCGTACAACAGTACTGGATTTAGGTCGTTTACAAAAGCAATGGCCGATGGACTAAAGGCATCCAATGTCCACTCCGAAACATTACCCGCCATATTATACACACCAAAAGCATTCGGGGTGTATGATTTTACCGGCACCGTGAACGTTGCACCATCTCGTGAATAAGTACCTTCACCCTGTTTAAAGTTCACCGCCAATCTCCTTTTACTAGATCGTTTGTCCTTCACGGTCATACGGGTTTTTTGAATGGTGTCTGTAGGATCTAATTTTCCCTCGGCTGCATATTGCCACTGTGCTTCTGTAGGCAAACTAAACGTTAATTGATAACCTTTTAGATAAGCGTTCTTTTGCATCCGTGCCATTAGTTCTTTGCCCCTCCAATCAGCATATGCGCGAGCCTGTTTCCAAGTAACCCCTACTACCGGATTGTAGTCAAATGACTCGTGATCAAAATAATTGGCATCCATTGCAAACATTTGTGCATTTGGAAAATCTTTCGACCAGATTCCCTCTTCAGGTATAACGGATACCGTGTCTGTTACGTATTCGTCATTATTCTTCCCATCCATTTTGATATGCGAAAACTGGTACTGTACTATTTCTGGATTGAGTGCCCGCTGCCCTGCCCTTACGGTAATCATGGGACGCAATTTTTCCTGAATAGCCGGATCGTCGCTTCTCCATAAGGGTGAATTTTCTTTTACCCGATCCCAGTTAATGGCTTTTGTTACAGAGCCGGTCGAATCACTTCCTTCACCTGCCGATGCCAGAAAATATTGATCGTCGTTCAGATAGTCTGTAACTGCAATGGAATCAGCTACCCAATTCACGAATGCCCGATATTGCTTATTGGTCACTTCTGTTTGATCGATAAAAAAAGCGCTCAAACTTACATTTCTTCCTTCTGCCGTACTATCTTGCGACCCTTTATAATAGATAGTTCCAGAGGGGATATACACCATGCCCGGAGGCGCTGGCAAACGATTTCCGCGAAAGGAACTTACTCGCGGCGCGTCATACATTTTTTTTGAACTACAAGAAGTAAATCCAATGATCCCAGCTAGGATAGCATAAAAAAAAGTACATTGCTCTATTTTACTCCACCCTCTTTGAATTTTCAACATATGTTTCATTTGTTTTTTCGTAGGTTATGATCTTTAATCTCTGTTTTAATGATAATGCAAAAACGTCCACCGGTCATGCATGCAATAATGCTGCCATTTTGTAAAAAATACGTCAACTTTTTTCATTATAGTATGAAACAGGCCTTGTGTATATAACCGATACACTGGAATAAAAACGAAAAATGCCGAAGATTATTCCCCACATACATATTTTTATCTAAGTTTGAGAACTATATGGCAGACCAATTCAGCAATGCACTTTCCCATCTTCCCATACAGGCAATTATTCCTGAAGTACAACAACACTTATCCGAAGGCCGCAATGTATTGGTTAGCGCATCGCCCGGAGCAGGCAAAAGCACCTTACTACCGTTAGCTCTTTTAAACGAGCCTTGGTTAGCAGGTAAAAAAATATTACTCTTAGAACCCCGTCGTTTGGCAGCCACGTCCATAGCCAAACGTATGGCCTCGCTATTAAACGAGCCTCTTGGGCAACGTATTGGCTATTCTGTCCGGTTTGAAAGTAAAATTGCCCAACAAAACCAGTTGGTAGTCGTAACAGAGGGTATTTTAACGCGCATGGTCCAAGAAGATAATGCCTTGGAAGCCTTTGGACTAATTATTTTTGATGAATTCCATGAACGTAGCATCCACGCCGATGTGGCACTCACCTTTTGTTTAGAAACACAGCAAATTCTACGGCCTGATCTGCGTATCATGGCGATGTCAGCTACATTGGACGTGCCAAACTTGGCCGATTTTTTAAAAGCACCAGTTATCGTATGCCCCACACATTCGTTCCCCGTAGGCATTCACTATACCGATGCCCCAGATATAGCCGATCTTCCCATAGCATGTGCTCGGCTCATTTTACAAGTACTACGTGAAAAAACAGGCGATATCTTGGTTTTTTTACCGGGACAAGGCAGCATTAAGCGGTGCAAAGAATTGTTGGGATCTGTTAGCCGCGATGTGGTTGTCCATATGCTATTCGGGCAATTGTCTTTAGAAGCCCAAACAGCGGCCTTATTACCCGATCCAAAAGGTAGGCGAAAAATTGTTTTAGCTACTTCCATTGCCGAAACCAGCCTAACCATTATTGGCGTTCAAGTGGTTATTGATAGTGGCTTTACACGCAAAGCACGTTTCGATGCTAAAACAGGTTTATCAAGCCTAATAACAGTTCGTATTGGTTTAGATGCTGCTGCCCAACGTGCCGGACGCGCCGGCCGAACAGGTCCAGGCACCTGTTATCGTATGTGGACTAAAGGCATCGAAGCACAGATGCCGTTTTATCGACAACCAGAGATTTTAGAAGCCGATCTTATGCCTCTTGCCTTAGACTTGCTCCATTGGGGTATCTTGCACGTAGAACAACTCCGTTGGCTTACACCACCACCTATCGAGCAGCTGCAACAGGCCCAAGCCAATCTAACCTATTTAGGTATCTTAGAGAACGGCAAAATAACAAAGCATGGCAAAGCCGTGCACAAGCTTGCTTGTCACCCCCGCATTGGGCACCTACTATTAAAGGCCAAGGCAGCGCATGCGTTGCCTTTAGCAGTCGATTTAGCCGCCATCCTAGAAGAACGTGATCCACTCAACTTACCGCACGAGGCAGCTATCGACTTACGACTCGCTGCAGTGCAACGAGCCCGCACTACCCCAACAACGGATAAGCACCTCCATCGCATCATCCAAGCGGCTGCGACCTATCGCCATTTATTTCGTGCAGACACCACACATTATGCTTTAGATGCTTATCAATGCGGACGCCTCATAGCTTATGCCTATCCAGATCGCGTAGCTAGTTCCTTGGGTACAGATGGACAACGATTTATGATGGCCAATGGTCGAAAAGTCACTTTATCACCCCATGAGTCGCATTTATTGCATGAACCTTGGCTAGCCATCGCCCAAGCCGATATCCAATCGAATGAAGGCAAAATCTTCCTCGCAGCCCCCATTAGAAAGGACGACTTGATGGAAGCGTCTACCCAGCATACACAGGTAAGTTGGGACACGCAAAGAGGGGGGCTCATCGCACAGAAAGAATGGAAATATGGTGGATTGGTACTGCAATCAAAGCCCATCATTGACCCACCTCAAGCATTGGTTAATTCAGCTATTCTTGGGGCGGTCCGAAAAGAAGGGGTCCATTTACTTTCTTGGGACACCGAAGTGGTGGAATGGCAAAATCGGATCCAGAGTCTCCGCTTTTGGAATCCAACTGATGGATGGCCTTTAGTAACTACCGAACACCTGCTAGAATATGCCGCATCTTGGTTACTTCCTTATCTGAATGGTATAAAACGGGTAGACGAACTGAAAAAGCTATCGTTGGTTTCCATCTTACACCATACATTGCCATATGAGCAGCAGCAACAGTTGGAGCGACTTGCCCCTACTCATATACAGGTACCCAGTGGCTCGAATATCAAATTAGAATATCAGGCATTGGGAGAACCACCTATTTTGGCCGTACGGTTGCAAGAAGTATTCGGTCTACTTGATACACCTTGCATCAATGCAGGTAAAAACTCCGTAGTATTACATCTTTTATCGCCAGGATATAAAGCCGTACAGATTACTTCCGATTTGCGTAGCTTTTGGGAACATACCTATTTCGAAGTCCGAAAAGAGTTGAAACGCCGCTATCCGAAGCATGCCTGGCCAGATAACCCTTTAGTTGCGCAGGCAATCAAGGGAGTTAAGCGCCGGAATTCGTAATCGGTAATCAGTAATCGGTGATTGGTGATTGGTGATTAGTAATCTTTAATTACCAATTACCAATCAAATCACCAGTCACAGCTATGGATTTTCCCAACCTGGGTTTTGCTCCAAATTATTATTGATGGTTATCGCATTTGCAGGAATGGGGTAATAGTATTGCTTTCCGTTTTCATCCCAATACCGTGGTTGTGCTTTATACCACTCTAAATGTTTATCAGACGTCAGTGTTTGATAATTGGTTGCCTTACCTCCAACGGGTACTTTAGCACAACCCGTAGGCGCACTGATTGACTTCGGATCCTTACTTCCATCATAGAATAGTACATCCGCTGTACCATTATGATCCAGATCCATTGCTTGCTCCAAAGCAGGTACGTAAATACCAGACCACTCTAAGTTGGCCATCAGTTCACCTCGTTTCCAACGTTTCAAATCATTGAACCGAAAGCCCTCCAATGCCAATTCTACTTGGCGTTCCCGACGGATCTCTAAAATAATCGGATCGTTGATATCTGGAAAAAAGGTATTCTTAAGATAAGTATCCACTTTTGTAGGCAAAGCCGTCAAGCCTCCAGTTACACCAGCTCGGGCACGCAAGGCTCCAACGGTATTTTGCCAGTCGTCAGCAGTTATCTGCCCCAGCTCCGCTCTTGCCTCTGCGTAGTTCAGTAAAATCTCGGCGTAGCGCATCAAGGGCAAAGCATTCGTGTTGGTTGCACCATTATCATAATAGGGATCATCTAATGTATATTTAATCGCTTGGTAACCCGTGTATGAAAAACTAGCAAAATTAGGTGGCGATGCTACACCATTACGCTTGTAACCTGGTGTACGAATTAATTGGGCCAAACGGTAATCCCTATTTTGGCATTCTTCATAAAATTCCTGTGTATTGTAATTTGCTCTATCAGTATAAGGTGTTCCATCAAGATTCAAAATGGTATTGATAAAAGGTCGGACCAAACTATAACGGGGTCCATAAGTAGCCGAAGTCCACCACCAATTGGCATCACCCATAACCGATTGTTCTTTATTTAAAGCCACTGCCAACATTACTTCCTGTGTAACCGGTGCATCGCTAATGAAAAGCTGCCTTTGCGAAAGCTCCACTCCTTGGCCAGTATATAAACTATAGGGTTTTGCCTCCATCAAAATTTTAGCCGCATCGATTACATATTGATAGTACTGGTCAACCTCGTCCCTTATCCCTGGATGTGTGTTATCCAGTTCGGTATGGTATTTTCGAAAAGATGCTTCAAATAGAGCTGCCCGGGTTTTGAGTCCAAGAGCTGTCCATTTGGTGATTGTCGTTCCGTCAGAAGTCGTCGCCGTGATGTTATTATAGGCAAAATCCAGGTCTTCCATCACATGCTGCATCACAATTGCCCGCGAATCACGTCCAGCATATAGAATATCATCTTCATTGAACTTCAACTCATGGTCAAGCCAAGGCACATCGCCAAAACGTACTACCATATTATAATAAAAGTAAGCTCTGAAAAAACGTGCAATACCAATATAGTTATTCCGGACTGTCTCGCTCACTCTCTGATCGATACAATTATCAATGAAGTGATTAATATTTCGCAGTTCAGACCAAGACCAGCCTGAGCTAGTTTCAGCAGAATAACCGCCTTCTCTAATGAAATCATTAATATTGTTCACGGCTCCATAATCAGCCATAGCATCCATTTCATACGCGTTTGTTCCTGATGGCAACGCGTTATAAAACGAAAAGCTATAGGTTTTCAAGCCATTCTCTGTTCCGAAAATATCGTCTGCTGTTGCACTAGCCTTGGGTGTTTCATCTAATTTGCACGACGAAAGCACAGCAAATGCAAGTATCAAAGAATATATTTTAGTCTTCATTTTGTACAATTAAAAGTTAACTAATAGGTTTAAACTAAAACTACGCATAGTCGGATAATTAAATCCATCACCATAGCCACTATTGACGTCGGGATCTGAATTGCCAATATTCGCTACATCAATATCTTTTGTACGATTATACAAAGGAGACCACGTAAAGAGATTCTCTGCAGATAGGCCTACTTGCACCATTTGCAATTTCCACCTAGAAACCAAACTTTTGGGTAAACTATACCCCACTTGCAAATTTTTTAAACGCAAATAGGCTACATTTTGCAAATACCGTGTTTGTGGTGTCGTTTTAATAGAAGAGTTATATCCTGCATACCGCGGAAAATAACCATCTGGATGATCTTCTGTCCAATAGTTATCTACATGCCAAGCAGGTAAATTATTATAAGGGCGATTGTATTGTCCCCAGAAAATGGATTCATTACTCGGGTACCAATCCTGTTTTCCTACACCTTGGAAGAATGAGTTGACAAAAAAATTGTTCCAGTTCAGATTCACGCTAAAGCTATAAATATAGCGTGGTTCTTCATTTCCAATAATGGTTTTATCCCCATGATCACTAATCGTATTCGCTCCATAATCAATTGTACCGCTATGATCTAAATCGGCAAACCGCACATCTCCAGGGTAAATCTTCCCAGAGTTAGACGACTTAATTAAGGGTTGTTTAGGGGCTGCATCTATTTCTTCTTGGCTTTGGAATAAGCCCTGCGTCACATAACCCCAGATTTCACCTACCCTTTGGCCAACATAGTAATCAGAAAGAAGACCTTTCTTATTATTATATTGGTCTATGGTAGATTTATAATCTGCCAATGTGGCTTTCAGTCCAACTCGAAAAGGCTTCTCTGCTAACAAAAATTGATCATTGTATCCAATAGAAATTTCAAAACCCTCCGTTGTCATGTCCGCATAATTCCCTTTAGGCGAAGCTGCACCAAACACATCTGGTAATGTAGGTCCAACGGTGTACATATTTAATGTTTGCCGTACATAATAATCTCCTGTAAAGGTGAGCTTATTTTTGACAGCAGCGATATCCAATCCGAAATTGGCCGTACGCGCTGTCTCCCAAGTTAAGTGATCCGGTCTGGCATTCGGGACACTTGTATACGGATTTTTGGTTCCGTTAAGGATTCTACCTGAAATAGCGATTGTATACTGATCTAAGAAATTGTATGGATCGATATTACCATTACCCAGTGATCCGTACGAAGCTCTTAATTTCACGTCGGAGATGACATCGGGATTGACCTTCCAGAAAGCTTCTTGTGAAATCCGCCACCCAAGAGATGCGGAAGGGAAGAAAGCCCATTGTTCGTCGGTCGGGAATTTGGACGAACCATCATAACGCCCGTTGAATTCGAACAAATACTTCTCTTTATATACATAATTCGCACGGAAAAACACACCGGCAATCCGATAACGATTATAACCACCTGTAGCTGTTACTGCATCCCCTAAGGCTAGGTTAATATTTTCCGTATCGGGTGTCAATAAACCATTTTTGGTAATATAGGTCGATTCATAATTGCGTTGTTCGTAATTATATCCCAATAGCCCTTTGATATAATGATCACCTAAGGTCTTTTCATAGTCGGCGTAGAGATTCGTAAACAAATACCGATACTTTTGATCATACTTATATATTTGATCATTGATAGAACTTGTCAAATAACGTAACTCTCCTTCCTTTACGCTGTAAGGTGTAGGGACACGAATTCTTGTTGATGCAAAGTCTCTATTTCTGAAAGTAAGGTCTCCTCTGATATGAAAGGCATTATCAAAAAAATTGGTTTCAAATGCCGTCGTATTACGCAAATTGGTGTAATCGGTATTGATCCCATTTTTACCGTAGATAAAATCCCCAACCGTATAAGCCGCAGAATACGAGAAAGTACCATCCGGATTAAAGATGGGCGATGAAGGGTGTCCCTCATCCGCAATATTCCGCCCAATCACTCCTCCCTCACCAGCAGTAATGGGATCGTGGTATTGAATTGATGAATATTCCATATTATTGGTAATACGCAACCAATCAGCCACTTGCGTTCCACCTTTAGCGCGCATGTTATAACTTTTGTACTTATCGGTATTATAACGATAAATACCATCATAACCATAATAACGACCAGAAAGATAAAAGTCGCTTTTCTCTGTACTACCTGTTACCGATAAGTTTTGGTCTTTGGCAAATGTCCGGTCTTTCATCAATGCTCCCCAATAGTCTTCATTACCATAATAGACATACTCACCCTTATCATTTACCGTCACCGTTTCCGTAATCCCCTGTTCTTTCCTTCTTTTGAATTCTTCCAACCAATCCAACGTAAATATTTGTGTCTTGTTCAATTTACTCGGTACAGAAGAATAGTTGTTCCAAGCATTGTAAGCCTCGTAGAAGTGACTGGCATATTCATATCCGTCTGTGATAAAATCTGGCTCGGTTGCCTGTTTTTGCACAGATACATTTCCCGAATAGGTAAACGTTGTTTTCCCTTCCTTCGCCCGCTTGGTGGTAATCAACACCACGCCAAAAGTGCCTCTTGAGCCATAGATTGCTGCAGAAGAAGCATCTTTTAATACCGACACCGATTCAATATCATTGGGATTCAAGGTTGCCGGATCGCCTTCTACACCATCGATTAAAATCAGCGCGCTCCCTCCTTGTCCGATAGAAGTTGTTCCCCTAATATTAAAACTCGGATTACGAGTAGGTTTTCCATCACCAAGGTTAATATTTAAGTTTGGAACAGCGCCTTGGAGCATTTGAGAAGCATTAGCTGCAATACGCCCTTCAAATACTTCGCTACCTACTTGATCAACGGCTCCTGTTAAATTGACTTTCTTTTGGGTGCCATACCCCACCACCACAACTTCTTCCAGCTGGGTATTTGTTAAAACAAAATTCAGGGTTGCTGTCTTTCCCGCACTTATCTGTACGCCGGTACGCCTCTGTGCCTCGTAACCGATATAGGTTGCTTCGATAGTATAGGTGCCTGCATTTAATGTAAGGGAAAACAATCCGTTACTATTGGCAGAGGAACCTTTGTCTGTTTGTACGATCCGTACATTGGCTCCTGCCAACGGATTACCCAGATCATCAGTTACTTTGCCTGTTAGGATACCTGTCTGTTGCATCTTTTTAGGCACTTCCGCCTTAACCATATAGCATTGTAAAACCAATAACATGGAGAGGCCATACTTTGCAAAAACGGAAAAACAAGTGAAAAGATTTGGTAGATTCTTTTTCATTTCGTTGCGTTTATTTTTTATTTGTTCGTGGTGATTTTAACCTATTTATCGATCGGTTTGCTCAAAAAGCAATACCATAGTACTCATGTTACCATAACATCATCCATTTTTAATACGTTATGCCCAGACCCTGCGCCATTAGGCAATGCACAACATCGGCAAAGATATCTTTACAATATGAAGCTTATGTTAAATTTTCTATTTGCAATTGGCTTTGAAACACATTTTCAATTTTTCAAATCGGCTAGTTTTTTTTTAAGCACGTATTCTTTCGAAAAGAAAACAAAATAATTTCATTATTTTACCTAAGCTTCCTACAAATTTCGAATCTTTTCTTTCAAACCACCTATCTCCCAAAGAATATATTTACTTAATCGTTTTCGTAAAAACGGAAAGCATAGAGTGGAAAGCGAAAAGCTAACGTCATTTCGATTGAAGCTTAGCAGAGCGGAGAACCGACACTGCAACTTCTTACAACACACAACTGGCAACTGACAACGCGCAACTCAAAACTACTCCCCAATTACATCCTGTATCAAAGCATGCATAATTTTTTCTTTATCCTGAGCCTGTAAAATGAAGTATCTATGTTTACCGCTTGGCCTTGCTTGGAAAGTACTAACTCCTTTGTCATCGATCGTGATTTTGCCGGGCTTTGAAAGTTTAAAATACTTCTTTTCTGGCCGGACGGCTTGCAGAACCGCGGTTAAGTCCCACGTTTCCCGATCATAGGGCATTTTTATATAGTGGAAATAAGAATTGACAAGCGGATGCTCCCAATAAGGAGGAAAATGTTCAAGTAATGCTTTTGCAGGAAATTTCAGTTCGCTTCCCACTTCCCAACCACTCACTTCAATGGGCGTAGGCCATTCATTGAAGACTGTTTGCGCAGCAGAAATATCTTTTACAATGTTATATTCCGAGTATGGTTGATCACTAAAGCGTCCACCCATCATATACATTTTAGCTACTTTCCGGCTTACCAATTCTTTTCCAGATAAATCAGAGAACTCATCGGGTACCGAGTGGAGCAATTTCGCTATATTGGTCGAAAAGCCAACCACAATGAAGCTGATTGAATGATCCGCAGCCTCACTTAATAGCTTCCGTTGCAATTTGTATGCTTCTGGCACCTGTTTATAGAGGTTGGTATCTGCTTTAAATGGATATTTGCCATCTATCTCAAAACGTAGCGTTTGGTTCAGATAGGGTCCAGCTTCTGGTGTTTTTCCGTCATTACCTACATAAGCAAGTGGGATTTCCGGCAAACCGTAATATCGATTCAGCATATCGGTATATCCCACCGCTGCCGGATTCCCTTTTGAAATCGTTATTGCCTTTAAATCAATTAAACCTTTTTTATGATCATGATACAGCATGGAAAGTGCGAGAATATCGTCTACATCATTCCCTATGTCTGTGTCAAAAATAACTTGCATTTTTGTGTTCTGCGCATAACCGTTCATGGTTATGCATACAACGAACACCCATAAAAGCCAACTTGTTTGTTTCTTCATTTTGATTCTCAATTAAAATGACACCTATGATGATAACCCTGCCTGTATAATACAGTAAATACCCAGTATAAATAATATAAACATGGCAATCAGCAACATATTTGTCTGTTTGCCCGCTCCCTTAAACTCTTTCCAAACGCATACTCCCCAAAGCGCAGCAATCAAGGTTGCCCCTTGTCCTAAGCCATAGGAAATGGCTGGGCCTGCTTTTCCTGCCGCCAACAGATTCAATAAATTACCCAATGCCCAAATCCCTCCACCTAACAAGCCTACCATATGCCATTTCATTTTTCCACCAAAATAATCAGCGTAGTGCAATGGAGGGCCATCTAACGGTTTCTTCATCAAGATGGAGTTAAACAACAGGTTGCTCACCAATACCCCCATAGCAAAGAGTACGAAAGCCGTGTAAGGTGTCATCTTTCCGATGGTCGGATGCACGAAATTCTCCAAATCCATCCCTGCTGCTACAAAAGGATAAAAGCAGGACATGAGTATGCCTGCAATAATGGCCACCACAATCCATTTAACGATTCTTTCTCCTTGCTGTACCTTTGCTTTCTGCCTATACGCCTGCGCATTCAATACAATAGCTGCCGTAATCAACAGCACACCGGCAAAAAGTAACACTGGATCTCCTTTACTTAACAGAATATAATTCAGTACGACACCAATAACCAAGGCCAGTCCTATACCTATTGGAAAAGCAACGGCCATACCTGCACCAGCAATAGCTGCCGTCAATAAAATATTGGCTAAGTTAAAAACCACCCCACCAATAAAAGCAGCGCCAAGTGCAGTGCTTGAAGCCTGAGTCAAATCGTCCAAAAAAGGACGCCCATATTGACCTATACTACCCAAAGTAAAGGTCGCTATCAAACTCAAGATCACCATACCCCACACATAATCCCAGTAAAATAGCTCGAACCGCCAATTTTTAGCGGCCAATTTCTGCGTATTGGCCCATGAGCCCCAGCAGAGCATGGTAATGAAACAGAACAAGACAGCCAATGTGTAATTTTGTACGATAAACATAATGGTAGGTTTATTAATGATTTATACTATGAAATATGTTGCAATAAAACCTCGTTACGATAGGGAATGGACGACTGTGCTCCTAATCGGGTAACGGCAATCGCAGCCGCTCTACACGCAAATCTAACAGCTTCACGTAGGGGTCTATTTTCAGACAGATATACTGCTAAAGCCCCATTAAACACGTCTCCCGCAGCCGTTGTATCAATTGTTTTCACCACCGGTGTCGAAACATGTTCCACCCCTTCCTCATCTACAATCACTGCTCCGAGCTTCCCTAAAGTAACAATTACTTGCCTAAGCCCCTTCTCTTGGAGCATCAAAGCCGCTGTTTTAGCTGTCTCGACATCATGGATGGCAATACCAGATAACATTTCCGCTTCTTTCATATTGGGTGTGAGCAAATCAATAAATGAAAAGAAATCGGTTATACGTGGGTTCACTGGCGCCGGATTAACCATCACGAAGATACCCCTTTCGTGTGCACAACGAACGGTCGAAACCACTGTATCCAATGGGATCTCTAACTGCAGCAAAAGAATGGTTTTTTTTGGATAGGTTTTTAATCGATTCACCACATCATCTGGCCTCAGCTGTGCATTTGCTCCTGGGGCCACAACAATGCTGTTCTCTCCTGCTTCGTCTACGGTAATCAAGGCTATTCCAGACGGATAATCGGTATCAGACAGAATCCCCTCTCCATTGATTTCTTCCTCATCAAACAGCTGGGCCGATTGCCGACCGAAGATATCATTCCCTATTTTGGCAATAAAGGCCACGTCGCCTCCCAAACGCGCGGCGGCAACGGCCTGATTGGCACCCTTCCCTCCCGGATTCATTAAAAAAGTTCCACCCAACACCGTTTCTCCGGGTACAGGGATATGCGTTGTTTTAACAACCATATCCATATTGGTGCTGCCTACTACCACAATTTTACTCGACATAGATTCAATAAAGGTTAACTGTTTCTCATATTCCAAATGTAATCAACAATATCCAATTGGTTTTTACCATCTTTTTTTCTTTTCATGAATTCAATTCGATATATTTATTCACAATGTAAAACATAAATTATTATTAATCTGATATTTATACAATTCAAAAAACAACCATTTTATTAAACGAATGATACTGAAAGCCGATTTATTAAAATTAATACGTAGCACTTCAAGCGCTGAGCAAACATATTTTCGCGCCCGATTCCGAACGAAGGCTAAAGAACCCGAGTACCTCAAGCTATTTAACTTTATTCTCAAACATACACCCACGAATGTGTCTGAATTGGAAAATCTGTACAAGCAGCATTATCCATCTAGCTCATTGGACAATCATGCACATTATCTCTTTCACACATTGACCGATTGTCTAGTACAAATGCGTATTGATCAAGATCAGAGCTTCGATAAATGGTTTACCTTATTACGCGCCCAATTATTTACCGAGCGATCCATGACAGAAAGAAGCCTGTTAGCATTGCAAAATGCCAACCGTTATAGTAAGCATCGCCCTGATCCGTTCTTTGATTTCTTTCGATTGAGGCAAGAATTACTCCTACTGCACACACTCGGTTACCCCCACATGGAAGAAAATGATTTAGTAGATCTACAAATGAAAGCCCAAAACCGACTACGTATGGCTAGACAACTCCATGAGCATTACAGTCTCTTCGAAATGCTCAGCTATCGTTTAAGTCGTGCGGCTTCGACTCCTCTTTTGGCCGATTCATTGGCTGATTTGGTGCTTCACGAAATCAGTATTGTCAGTCGGGGGCATACACCTTCTTTCGAGCAACAAAAACTACACCTTTTGTTTCAGTCGTTTTATTTTATGCAGACCAACGATTATGGTTTAGCGCTCAAAGTATTCAAACAACTCAACCATTTGTTCGAACAGCATGAGGATCATTGGAATTTTCCACCATACGATTATTTAACTGCTTTAGAAGGCATATTAGATAATTTATATACTATTTCATACGCTTCAGACATGACCTATTTTTTGAACAAAGTAGCCCAGTTAACCGAAGCCAATCACCCAGAGCACTTTACATTGAAAGCCCAACAGGTTCATCTCATCTATAGTATGAAGCAACACCTAAATACCGGAGAACTCGAACAAGCAAAGGCTTTACTATCGCAAACACGTACGAACGGACGGATATCTCATTTTTTAGACACGGAAAAACAAGCCGAATGGTTTTTCCTCACCGGTATTCTCTATTTCAAAAGCCACGATACACGAAAGGCGCGGCAATATATTTTAGAGGCCATCCCCTTTATAGATAATCGACCAACTGACATGTTAAGCAGGGCCATTCGCTTGCTAAATCTCATACTTACCTATCGCGCACATGATCTATCTTATATCAGCCATGAAATTCGCAATTATAAACGCATGCACAAACAGAAGAGTAGTATGCTCCAATCGGAGAAATTACTGCTATATGTATTGAATTTAGATCCTAAAATGCTCAGTCGACCACGCAAGCGAGCCGTACTAACCAAATGCAGTCCAACTATAGCGCTCATCAAAAAGTCAAAACAGGAAATGAATCTATTGAAGCATTATGATTTCTGTCAATGGATAACAGAAGCATTGACCAGTAGTTCATAACCGAACTCCAATTAACGCTTGTATCCAGCTCGCCATATAGCCAGTCCACCAATGATGATCAAGCTACCAACGATGGTAGCGGTCAACCCTTTCGCTGCAATTAACCCTAATATCACTATTCCCAAACCAACAACCGCAATAGAGATACCGATGACCTTGACACCAAATACATTCTGTCGATCTGCTTCTCTATCTTTTTGCAAGTCTTCCTCTCCAATACGCTCAAATGCCGGATAGGATTGTTTACTATTTACGCATTCAAACAATGCCAATACTACCAAAGGCAGACCTACTCCCAAGGCTGTTTCCCAGAATCGATCGAGTTTGATATCCAATAGAAAAGGAGCCCCTATTTTCATGAACAAACTAACGAGCAAACTCAATAGAGATGCCATAACAATGGATTGGGCTGTTTGTCGTTTCGAAAACAGCGACCAGATCAATGGAGCAAACAGGGAGCCACCAGCAATGGCAGCCGTGCTTAAAACCATTTCCACAATCCCGCCTACATAAGGGATCAAGATGGCAAGAACCATGGTCAATATACCAAATAATGCCGTGAAAATACGGGCTACCCATACCAGTTGTTTTTCAGCGGCCTTGGGGAAGAAAATCTTTTTATACACATCATTTGCAAAGACCACCGCTGCCAGGTTAAGTGTTGTATTGGCCTTACTTGCGGTAGCAGACACCATACCCGATAAAACCAATCCAATGAGACCTGCCGGCAGTACCCTTTGTGCCATCATCATGTAAGCGCCTTCTGATGCTACACCTTCCAAGCCAGGATTAATTACCCGATAAATCATGGGTGGCAACATCCAGATAAAGGGACAGATTAAATATAGACCTGCAAACAAATAAGCCACCTTTCGAGCATTCCGTTCGTTCGAAACGCTGGTATAGCGTTGCACATAAGACCAGTTTCCACCAATATATACCGTCTGATACAATAAAAAGGCAAGAAAAAAACCAAATGTGTATTCGCTATTAAAAAAATCAAAAAATTTATCTGGCGCTTGTGATGCAAAGCTTCCCAATCCGCCCACATCTTCCAAGGCCAAAGGAATAACGATCATGACCGCTGCAGACAAAACAACGAATTGAACGACATCGGTTACCAGCACTGCCCATAAACCCCCAGCTGCTGTATACAAAACAATGATCCCGCCAATAGCGAGCACACTCCACTCAATGGATAACCCGGAGGCAACGTTAATCATTTTACCCACAGGGTATAATACCGCCGCTACCGAAAACAAACTATACAATAAGGTTAATACGGTATAAAATTGTTGCGTTTTTACACCAAAGCGCACACCGATGTATTCCGCTGCCGTCAAGGCTCCTGTCCGTTTCCAACGATGTGCAATAAAAATGGCTATAATCAAGCCGCCTAAGGTCATCGTTAATTGAATACCATTGGCTACAAAGCCTGATTGATAAGCGATAGAACCCCAGACCACAAAGGTCCCGGCCGAAAAATAGCTGATAAACAAGGAAAGTCCATTAATCCACCAGGGTGTTTTACCTCCTGCTTCAAAGTAAGCGGATGTGTTTTTACTACCAGCTGTAAAAAGTAGACCGATGCATAAGATCATCAGCGCAAAAATGGCCATAACGGCATAATCGATATTGCTCATATGGAAGATATATTAGGCATAACAACGTATTGCAAAAAGTGCAGCAGGTACCTGCGCAGATGGATGACTTAACTGAATGGTCAATGAATTGGTATATATAGGATCATCCAATTGGATATGATCATGGCTATGATAGTTTTCTTTTTGCTCATAGATCACTTCTTGATGTTCATCCAAGACACGGTATTGCCGAACGCAAAAAGGCATCACCGATTCGGGATGGGTCATCAAGACCGATTCCATTGGATGATCAAAATCTGTATCGAAGAAAAGATCAATCGACGAAATCCGTTGTTTTTCTGGCCATTTTAGCGTAAGAGTCGGACAACTATCCGCTGGGTCAGCCACCCAGGCATTAGACATCGTAGTCGGCCGGTCTACACCATTTTTTAGAAAATCAGTCTGGAAGATATGTAGTGGCTCCTTCAAAGTAAAACACAGGTTCTGGCCTTGCGGCCGACGTTCTGGGCACCAGAACTCAAATTCGTCCACACCTTTTCCCGCTGGTGGTAACTGCTTACCGAAATTGGAAACGGCTTTATTCTCACCATTTCGAACAGCCACAATACCCGTTACACGCCGTTCGGTATAGGGTAATTGTATTGCATCATTTTTCCTGAAAACAAGAAAAACATAAGCCGCCTGTGATAAGTGTACATCAAAAAATAAGTCTAATTCCTGTTCACCCTCATCCAAAGACAATTGTTTACTGCCCAGTAATACATCAGGCGTAAAATTACCGGCCTTTTCCGACGCCATGAGCTCAACGGTTAAAACGGTATTTTCAGATGCGCGTACGCGTATCTGAAATACTGGGCATTTCCCTACAGGTAGCGGTAGCAGCTGCCCCGAGGCAATCGTTAGCGGCTTCCATTGCACGGTTATCGGATCAAAACCCTTAAAAGCCCAAGTAGAAGAACTTTGTAGATTGGCTGTCTGCACCAAATCTGCTGTGTCCTTCAATTGAATGGCTGGAATGTAATGTCCTATCTTCAATAATTCATTTTGAAGGCATTCCATATATTCGTTTGCCGCGAGTTGCCGTGGTTTTACGCCTAAACGTTTACAAAGTGTGGCCGCTACACCCACCGCCTCGCCAACATAAGCGCTTGTTGCCATGACCCGGGTAGCACCAAAAGCTACGTGGCTTACACTGATAATGCGTCCTGCCAAGAATAGATTTTTAATATTACGACTATATACACAACGATACGGAATCTGAAAAATTCCTTTACTATGCCATTGGTCACAACCATTTTTTTGACCAAATACCCCATCTGCTGGATGCAGGTCGATCGACCATCCCCCGTAGGCGATGGCATCTGTATGTTGCCGTTGCTCTACCAAATCTTGTTGTGTCAATATATAATCACCTTCAAAACGCCTGCTCTCCCTTTTTCCCGGAATCGTGCCCACCCATTCCAAGGTCATGGTTTCAGCCTCTGGAAATTTCCCTGAATTCTTGATATAATCCCATACACCATATACGATTTTCCACAGATCGAACTTAATCTGTTCGCTATCATATACAGTGTCCATTCGGCCACCATGCTCTACCCACCACAGTTTACAACCAAATTCTTTCGCATTAAAATTCCTGAACCGAGGAATCTCTTTCGTTACATCTAAGGCAAATGCTGGTGGTATAAATTTAACGGGCTTACCTACATCTTTACTATAGAAGTAGAGGGAATGGCCTAGTAGTTCACCATATTCTTCATTTGGCGCCATCAATTCACCAAACTCGTCTTTGGATTCAGCACCCATCCTAAAAGCAGCTCCCGCCATAAAACCAACAATCCCATCGCCAGAAGCATCACAGAATAGGGGTGCCTTCAGGATGTATTCCGTAGAGTTCTGACTACAGAATGCCTTTATACTATCAATTTCGTCGGCATCTTTCTTTTCCAGATCATATACCACCGTATTTAACAGCAATGTAATATTGGTCTCCTGATAAACCTTTTCCAATAGAATCATGTCCAAAATCAACGGATTCCCCTCTGGATTACGATAGGTGTTTTCGACAAGGATTTCGTCGATTATTCCACCTTCCCGACTCCACCGATTATTGTTTCCCATGTGCGAGGTAGCACCCAATATCCACAAGCGAACTTCGCTCGACGCATTTCCTCCCAACACCGGTCGATCTTGCACTAAGGTAACCTGCAAACCTTTTCTAGCTGCAGCCAGTGCTGCGCACACTCCTGATAAACCGCCGCCTATTACCACAAAATCGGCCGTTATTTCCACCCTTTTTTTCTCTCTTTTTTCTACTGATAAAGCTTCCTTTACAATCATCGCCTCTTATTAAGTATTTAAATGTTTGTTATCGTATCTTTCCTTTGACTAAAATTTTCGCTACATATATTTTGGTATGTGCATATTTTTCAGGATGAGCCATGATATCGTCCTGTTGCTGTTTCCCTAAAATTTTCTGTTTATCTGGTATCTGTTGATCAATACTGAACGTAAACTCGTGTTTACCTTGGGGTACTTTTAGTATAAAAAATTGCCCTCGGTACCGATTATTGCAATAGTGATTAAAGCGATTAATCACCGATTCTCCTTTTTCGGCTATGCGGTATCGCACCCCTCCATCGTGGATTATTGAAACTTCTTTCCCATCCAATATGATACGCAGCTGCCCCACCTCCGGTCCACCGATATCAAACAACCCAATAGCATCACCCTCAAAACGAATGGTGCCAAAGGCCCCTGGTTTTTCTGCCGCCATCGCGTGAGAGAACCAACCAGCAAATTGCGCTAAACTATCTTTCATAGGCACAGATCTCCAATCAGCAGAAAATTGAACATTCCCAACAGGATCAACCCAAGTGGCATCTTCCCAATTATCTGGATATAGTGCTATGGGTAAACCGGCCAAGGTAGGCATGCTACCGGTATCACCTTGGATAACCGCGTTTTTCATCAACCTATCAATCGCTGCCGCATATAGATTTCCACCCTGTTTTAGTGGATGCACGCCATCCTCTGTAAATATTATTTTTCCTGTAGAGGTCTCTTGGCTCCCTTTAGCCTCCAATTTTTGTTGCATGCGCATCCAAGCAGGATACAAAGCCATGTGTATTGAAGGAATCCGATAGTAACTCGCCAATGCTTCCAGTTTCTGTATATGGGGCAATACTGTTCCTTTTACATAAGCCTGAAGCTGATCGGCCGTAGCTGCATATAATAAGCAAATATCCGTTTGGCTATTGGCCTTTTTTATTTGCCGAATAATCCCTTCCATTCCTTGTGGAAAGCCACCGTTTACTGCAAACTCAATAAAAACCAAATCTGGATGGTGAATCAGCACTTGCTCTGCTACCCTGCAAGCCCCCAGATCGGCATCTGTTCCCGGTATGCCCGCAGCGATTTCAATAATGGTTGCTTTTGGAAACCGTTGACGAATCAGATGTGTTGTTTGTTGTCGATATCGCTCATCAAGTTGCGTAATGCTGCCACCAATGTACGCTACACGAACAGTATCGTCAGCGAGGCACTTTTTATAAAAATAGGGAAGCCCGCCTCGCACTTGAAATTCCGTTATACCATTTAAATGAAAGGTTTGTTCCGCATTTTTTTGTTGAAGGAAAAGAAGCTTTTCAACCATATTGATCGCTACTGCTCCTCCCAATTCGTTCAAAGCTTGTTGGTTGTAATGGATATCATCCACCAACAATCGTCGATCAGGAAATTGATGGGTATTTTCAAAAGCTATATAAACTTGATCCATGGCGTGGGCTACATGTACTTGTGCCGCTCTCACCAAATTAAATCCTTTTTGCGGATGATGGCGATAGTATCCTGTTTTCACAATAAAGAAAGGGGTGCTTGCCTGTAGTGCAGATCGAAATCGCTGAATAAGCGCTTTCAAACTATTTTCATATTCTATCGGACTTAATTCTCCCCTATTAATTGCATTGGCATCACGCTCGCCTTGCACCCAAACAATTGCACTGAGTGGCAAACCTGTTTTTTTCATGGCTGCTTTTACTTTCATAACTGCTCCATCGAATAAAACCAGCTGTCCTGTCGGTGCCCAGGTCCCCATCCCTTTCAGTTCTGCCTTTTCGTGGTTAGAACTACCACCTCTGGCTGCGGCTACGATAACGATGGTATCGCCTGTAAGTCGATTAAAAGTTTGTGCAAATGCCGGCCACGCACTACCAGAGGCGGCTCGCTGAAAGTGCAGCTCTTCCTGACCTACCGGATCCATTAAAGCGTGTAAACTATCATCGGTATACGTATACTCCAAAGCCGTTCCAGGCATCACCACAGAAGACAATGAGGCATCCCCTTTACCCACACAATTACTTTGTCCGGCAACCAATACCAATCGTTTGTTTGCTTTTGCGGGCACCATAAAAAAAAGCCCTATTATTCCTATAAAAAACAGCTTCCGTTTTTGCATTTATTCGATTGTTATAGAAACCTGTCGGGTAAACCACCCCAAACCATAAGCAAATGTGAGTACATCCCCTCTTTTCAGATTGGTAAATTGATTAAGTGTAATGACGCCATCAAAACACAATCCATCAACACCTTCCTCTTCCAACTCAATCGTGCCCAGCGATTCATGATTATTTTTGGTAACAACAAGTCGCGCTTTTTCTTTAATAGATGCATCTAGGTTTAAGGGGGCAGCCAACCGTAAACCTATCTGTGCAGATCTGGATGCCCGTTTAAGCACTTGTTTGAAGTCAGCATCAAATAGATTCAAATGGGTTAAATCATGATTTCGATAGGCTATTCCTTCTATCCATGCGGTGTTAAAAGTTACCCAACCTTCGGTATGCCCAGGATCGCCTCCATATGGTTTATAAGGGTACATGTCTTCCTTAGGCGAGCCATCCAGCACACCACGAACTGTTTGTAACATACCTGCACCGCCTTCTAATTCTTGAAACCAAGGTAAATCAGCACCTACAAAATCCGTTAACGCATCGTAACTATAATGCCTGCCAGCAGGGTTTCTACCAAACACATTATCCATTTGGCCAACGGCTAATACGGCCAACTGATGTTGCAATGTTTTATCTCCAACAACTTCTTTAGCAATCAGCGCAGCGGCAGGAAAACCGGCAATATTCCCTGGCTCATTAAAGCTGCCATTGGGGTTGAATGTTGGATCAGATGCGGGTTTAATATCCGGTATAACCCATTTGCTGTCACTATACTTTCTAAAATCCCACAGATTATTGCCCCGGGGTACGACTATTTTTGCCCAATCGGTTATTTTTTTTGCTAAACCTTTAGGGCATTTGTTTGGATACTGTTGTAAAAAATAGCCTAGGTTTTGCAAGGTAACATATTCGTTCATGCGCTGTCCCTTTGTCGTAGCCGGATCCTGCCAGTTTAGATGTGCCATGATCCACTCTGTTTGTTTATAGGCCGCCTCCCAATATTTTTCCGCATCCTTTCGGCCTTCTCTTTTGGCCACTTCGTATAACATCAGGTTCGGGGCAATCGAATGTCCTGGAGGAAATTGGCCCTTACCTGTCCCTATGATCGTATAGGTCTGAAAGAGGTTTGCATCGTGATCAATGTCATGCCATCGCCAGCGATCATGGGCTGTGTCTCCCCAGATACCAAAGAGATAATCGCACGCCTCCTGATAGACATTTTCCGGAATATATTGCTTAAGCATCGGATACGCATATAAGAAATAGGCCAATTGCTCTTTCAATAAAGTATGATTTACTTTACCGCGTAAGTAAATATCTACCGCATAATAAATCAATCGCACCACTTCAGGTGTATGCGCTGGCAGCTGCTCCCGCAACCCTTCGTAATGTCCTTCTATCGGCATCCTTTCAACAGAAAATGCATCCGGATTGGAAAAATAGAGATTAATCAGGGCCTGTAATTCAAAAGAAAACTGATGACTATCCCGCCAAGCTACCCCAAGAAAAGGGCAGCCCGCATTTTCTTGCGTGGGTGCATATGCGGTGGTATTACCATACCAACACCGGTCATCAATCATAAACTGTAATGCAGGTTTATAGGAAACGCGTTCCATCAAGTAGGGCGCAATGAAAAATGGAAATGATTTTCCAACCGTTTGCCCTTTAACAACAATCTGATATTCAGCCGTTCCTGGCGGATCAAATGCCGTAAAATCGCCTATATGTCCTTGTATTGTACCTTGAAAAAGGTTTTCCTGCTGTCCAGCCTTCACAACCCAAAAGGGTGTACCATCGGTAGCCAATGGGGCCGTAAAACGTTTAATAGCCTGCGTATTATAACCACTTTGATTCACCATAACAGGTTGTGGCTCGTAGGCATACACCTCCAGTTCGCCCATCAAGGTTTTATTCTTGGGTGTATATTCCAAGATGAGTTTTCGGGCAGGTACCGGTTCAAAAGTAATCAGCTTTTTAACAGGCAATGTTCCTTCAAAAACAAGTGTATGGCGTCCGTTACTGTTCACAGCTGTTACACGCAAGGTATCATTGCCCCTAAAACCTCTCCATAGTACCCGATCAATGGTATACTCAGTCAATAAATCAACGGTCATCCGGTTCAGCGGTGCAGTAGGATAGGTATAGAACAAAGTCTCATCGCAACCATCAACTAAATGAGTAGGATCGTTATCAGCAATAACCGGCTCTGCTATAATAGGTTTTCCTTCTGCCAAATTCACCATCTGTGCAAAAACGGGACTCGAACAGCATACACCCACATTCAGGGCTAGAAATAGCAAACATACTTTCATCACTAAAAATTAAAAAATAAAAATTAAAAAACCGAGCTCATTGAAGCCGTTAAAAACAAACAAGATATCAATACCCCAAAGGGCTTTAATATATTTTATAGTGATTCCCTGGTGTAAACTCAAACTCAAAAGCATGTCGCTTCCATGTGCCAACAAGCGCTTTCCCTGTGCTCATATCCATCACTTTGATGTTGCTCCAATTCGGGTTTTCAATGGAAAAATGACTTTCTTTAGAATCGTTTTGATCAAAAAAGGTCATTTCCGTTTGCTTATTAACAGGGTAAACCCGTGCCACTAATTGTCCATTTACCCGTTCCACAACAATTCCCTTACCTCCTACAAACAGCCCGGACGAACCCAATGGTATTGGATAATCTTCCAGCCACAATGGCCCTTTAAACAGTTTGCCAGTATCATAATCTATCCAGGTTCCAGCAGGTAAATAAATCTTCCGACTACTTGCATGAGCATAATTATCCCCATAAATAGGTGTAGCTAACAACGATTCGCCTATCATCCATTGGTAGTTATGATCCGCAGTATTGTCTAAGGAATAAACCGCCGTGTCCTGCGGAAAAGCCAATGGCAATGGTGTTAGCGGATAAGGGAATCCCGTTTCAAAGGCATGTACGGCTTCACTGTATATATACGGTTGTAAACGATCGTGCAAGCGTGCAGCCGCGAGGCAAACCTGCATTGTTTGTGCATCAAAATTCCACGGACCGTAACCAAAAGCCATGCTTGGGTTTAATGCGGCGTACTGGGCATAACGCATTAAATAAACCCGTAATTTAGCTACCGATTCCTTTCCAAAACGCCCAGTAGCAAGTCCTGTCCCCCCTACAATATCCGGATACACATTTGGAAAGCCCGAATAGGCAAAAGCCAAACCATTAATGGGCCCTCTATCCTGTGGTTGCTCATAATTAAAATCCTCGTATCGTTGTAAATCCATCGCTGTGCCGAGGTAATTATTTCGCCCCATGATATATACCCCTTTATCCATCAATGCCTGATTAACCGGGTTTAATAAATCTTGGGGTTCAGACAACTGATAGCTAAATAAATCTTCTTTGAACCCATCCACACCATCATCCAACCATTTCTTGCACAGATCAACATACCAAGTTACCGCATCTACTTGGTGACTATCCAAAAGATAGGCAGGCGACCTCGGAAACTGAAGGTGGAAAAGCTTCGCTTTCCCATCGGCATCTTTTACAAAATACCCTTTCGCCAATCCCTCATCGGTAAAAGGCCCTCCATCAATAAATGTTATTCGGAGACCGAGCATAAACTTCAATCCCTTTTGATGAAAATTGGCGATCATCGCTTTGGGGTCAGGATACATCTTCTTGTCCCACATCCCAAAGCTGGTAGTTGCCTGTAACTTTTTTATCTCTGGAGATACCGTACCCGAACTGTAAGGTGTTCCGTGTTTATCAAACTCATTTTCATCTCTTGGCCAGAATCCCGATCCCACGACCATCCATTTTAGGGGGAAACCAAGTTCTAAATACTGATTTACATTTTCCGTTACACTTTGCTGATTGGTATTCCACGCCAGGGCACCAAAAGCTTCCCACCCTACACCAAACCAGGCATATTTTGGTTTATAAACCGGAAACCCCTCTCTATTCCTTGCCTCTAAAAATGCTTGATAAATCGCTTTGGGTTCACCAAAAAAATAATAGAATGCGGGCATAGCAGGCACATCTAAAGATCCCTGTAAATTTTCTTTATCGGTAATGCGCACTGTTTTTGGCCCAGGTGCGATATTAACGGCTGCCAATCGTTGCTTCGGAAAGATTACAAAATTGCTAGCCATTCGCTTTCCTTTCAAGGTGTCTGTTGTAAAATTGATTAATTGAGGCGATTTTACGTTAGTTCCTCCCGGTTTCCCATGCTGGAACGCTGCATGATCCCCCATCCCATAGGCGGGGCCAATTCCTGCAGTTGCCAACAGCATATTATAATGCGCTTTTTTTAAAGGTTCAACTTGGATCTTCAATGCATGCGGAAAAAACAGCAATCTAACATCAGCTTTTATTTTATGTTCGGTTATCGTCCGCAAAATGAGTTGCTCCTTCTCCTTAGCCTGTACCACCGTTTTCACAATGGGGTCTAAACCTATTTGCAATCCTGCTCTGGGGTGCTCTGCCGCCAAAATCTTGCCGAGGTTATCTAGTAAACGATACCTGAATCCTTCCCTTTGGATACGGATGCTATAATTTTCTGTATGTACGCTTATGGAATGTTTATCTTCTTTAATCTGATAACTATACTCTTGTCCAAAGCAGGAGTGGCCCGTCAACCATACCATCATAATAGCTCCGGATGCCCGTAAAAGATGTCTGCGCCATTTTTCTCGTATGTACCTCATAGTTAATTTTTTACAATGGATATCGCTTATTTTACTCCTGAAATTGCAATACTCTTAATCCGCCAGCTGGAATCATGATGTGCTGGGCCGCCATTGGATCTTTTAAACGAGCCAGTTCTTTCCCCACTTCGTCCAGTAAAATAAGCTTTTTTGGCACTTTTTTACCGGATAATAATTGAGCGAAGTTAGCCTTAACGGTAGCCTTTTGTTCCACCACACTATTATTCAATAAGATTAAAAAGAAACTCTTTTTATCCGTACTCTGTGCAGAAAGGTAGTCAATCCGTTCATTGGTTATGCTCAATCCTTGTTCCGGAAGTAGTATATCTGCGGGGATATGGAAAATCTCGCCCGGTTTAAATCCGTAGGGTTGATGCGGCCCCACTTTAGGGGTTACAAAGCCCCTTGGAAAACTGATTAAGTTCTTGCTTCGAACTGTCGCTTCCGATTGTAAGTAATCGGTAATCCAACCAATTTGCCACCATGCGTGATGAGGGTATGGACCTGCTCCTTTATTCATCGTAGGCCAATAATACGATGCTACATGGGTAGCCGGATCTACAAAAGCATCTCTGCCCCATGCAGCAGCCCTAGCCATATCTAAAAAAATGGAGTCTTGTGTTAGCCCGAACATACGGACAAACATACCCGCATGGCTGGCCAATAAAATAGGACCACTATAATTGGCTGAGCCCATTAAGCCGCCATGTTCAAAACTCAGTCCAGTTTGGCTAATTTCCCAGTCGGCATGCTGCGTACCCTTTACCAACTTCTGGACTTCACTGGCTATCGGATGTGTATAAATAGAAGCTGTGTAAATACGGGCAGTTACTTTTGCAGCTTCCAGATATTTCTGATTCTTTGTCAGTTCAAAAAAGTCTAAAAAAGCTTGTGCCGTTTGCGCAGTTGCAAAATCAGGTACAAAACGGGCGTCACCGCAAACGCCTAAGAAAGAGCCTTTATTAACAGCTTCTTTTAATAACCAGTCGGCCCCCTTTTTAGCACCATCCAAGTATTTTTTGTCTCCTAAAATACGGTAAGCAACCAGCAAACCATAAAAGGTAGGACGTCGGTCTTTAATATCCGTAAACATGGGTTGTTCGGTTGCCCGGTCATAAGCCACCTCCCAGCTACCATCCGGCTTTTGCCATTCCAGTAATTTATCGCCCCCCGCTCGTAAGCGATTACGCAATTCTTTGTCATCCGGTTGATATAGCAAAATGTTGCCAATATCCAGCATGGTGTAATAGGTCAACGCAATCGGTTCTACATAATCCCCCCATTCTTCCGTAAAACGTTGCCTTTTCCAAAGGTAGTATTGACCAACTGCCGCGCCTTTAAAGAAACCGTCTGCTGTCTGTTGCTGTACCAACTTAAAGTTTCGCGCATAAGGCAGGCGATCCTTATTAAGTACTGTGTCACCCGTCAGTTTTGCCAACATCCACATCGCCCCGTAATCAGAGTTCTTCATAGCATCCCTATCGGCGCCGACAACACCTCCAAAATATGCTTGTGCACCAATGTCCAAACCCTGATAAGGGAATATCTGCCACAATGAAGTCGAATCCTGACGAACATAATCCAGCATGCCATAGATACGATGTGTAAGCGATTCTTTCGTGTCCTTTAGTTTCAGAAAATGCTTAAACCGATAAATATCATAAATCGCGTGCTTATATTGATCAAACCAATCGCCTTTACTAAGCGCGTAGCGAAATTTCAGCACCCTACTTTCTCCTACCTCTAAATAAGAATCTCGCTGTCCCAATACCGGCCGATATAAAGTAGGACTTAATTTCCCATTACGGTTCATCAGCGATAGCCCTAATTGCCATTCGGTTTGGCTAATATGATCTTTGGACCAAGGATCCCGGCCCATACCCGGTTCAGCAATCACGCTCAGATTCACGCCCAATTTATCTTGTATAAGCGGGGCGAGTGTAGTGGCCGTTCTTTCCCTAACAATAACTGGTTTATCCGGGATCCCTTGCCCATAAGCATATGATAGCATTAAATTAGATTCTAAACGCTTACCTTGAAAATACCCTGGTAATATTGCCCAATTTAAAGCCTTCTTCTCAATGGTATATAAAGTTGGGCTAGCCATAGCAAAATATCCTGCAGTTTTTGCTTGGATACGTATTTCGACGGCTATATCCTGTAAAAAGTTCGTATCAAGCTTCCAAGTGGCATCAAGTACAAAATGCGCTGTTTCCTGTCTAAAATGAATGCCATCATGGAGTTGTTTTGCCTCTTTGGGATAAAAAGTAATGGCATCACCAGCAGTGTTCATTGGCACAGGGCGGAAAGCCTCCCGCCATTTTTTTATATGGTATGTATAAGGCTTGAACAACTCCAACCACAACGGATTTGGAAAATGCGATACGCTATCCGGTTTCTCCTTACTGTATAATACCGTATACAGTCCCATTGGGTCAGGAATGGGGACATCGTTTTGCTCCCCATGCAGTAATAAGCCTACTAAAGCATAGCCCTGACTCTCATGACGCCATTGCAGTTTTAGTCGTGCATTTTCAAGCTGAAGGTCTTGTGCCCATGCCACCGAAGCCATGAAGTAACATAGCAACGATAGCCATATCCCCATTCCTTGTTTTTTCATTCGAATAATTTGTTTTTATATCTTAATCCCAATCCGGGTTCTGATCCAATAAATTATTCGCATTCACTTCATCTTGCGGTATCGGAAAATACCGATATTTTGCCTGCACATTCCGTGTTGGATAAACGGAATTGGTTGCTTGAGGTATCACCGTTAAATATTTCCCCGTTCGGGTAAGGTCGTACCACCGATCGCCTTCAGCAAAAAATTCCCAAGCGCGTTCCTGTATCACCGCATCGATAAAAGCCTCTTTATTTAGCCCTGTCGATAGGTTCCCAAGCCCGGCACGATGTCTAATGGCATTCACCAAACCATACGCTTTATCTGTAGCACCATGCAAACGTGCTTCTGCCTCGGCCGCGATGAGGTATATATCTGCTAAACGTAAAATAGGAATATTACGAATCGTACCCGTGCGAGACTCCGGGTCTTGGTATTTTTTAATCAATACACCGTCGGTAGTAATCGGCGTAATTTTTGCCTGTGGCACCGTTTTCCCTTGTTTATTCACATAGGTTGTATCCAACAATTGTCGTCTACCATCTTTGGGGTCAAAAGAATCAAAGAAATCCATATAAGCAAACATGGAGCCATAAGAGGTAACGGCATATGCCGGGGCTGCGCTTCCAGTAGGACCGCATAAGCCAACCAATTGGTGTCCATTACCTGGCGAAATCGGATCAGCTTCATAAGCCCAAATCACCTCCTTCCGATTCGCGTCCTCTTTTGTATAGTCAAAAAGCTCCACTTCTGTATCTACCAAAGCATACATACCTGCAGACAGTACCGACTCGGCTTTTTCCAAGGCGGTGGCCCAATCTTCATTATACAAAGCTGCTTTTGCATACAAGGCGTTCACTGCCTCGCGGGAGGGTCTTCCCGCCTCCACACTGGGGTAAGAGGGCAATCCTGCCTCATAGGCCGTATCTAAGTCGTTATAGATTTGAGTATAGACATCTTTAACCGGACTCTTAGGTGTATAGGCTTCCTCTTGCTTCGTACTTGGAGTGGTCTTAACGGGTATCTCCCCAAAATTCTTGGTGAGCATCCAATGATAAAAGGCACGGAGAAAATGGGCTTCGCCCAAGATTTGCTTTTTCCTTGCTTCATCCATGTTCACTTCAGGCACTTTCGCCAGTACCCAATTGGCTTGCTCAATACCTTTGTAGCACGATACCCAGATCTGCTGTGGCGATTCATTCACCCGGCCTTGGCTGATCTGCGCAGTATACGTGGGTTCCAAGGTAAAAAGGGTCAAGGAATTTCTCCCAACTACGGCTCTTGGGTAGACTTGATCGGCGCTGAAATCAGGCACCAAGGTAGCCGCCGGCCCGCCATACAAACCTCCCATAACGCCATATACCGATACCAATGCTTTCTCAGCATCAGAAGCCGTTTTATAAAAAGTTTCCACAGTAATAGACGAATATAAATCCTCCTCCATAGAACATGAAGTATAAGCTGTGCACAACGCAAGGGCCACACAGAGCTTTAAGTAGCTTTTATAGCGAAAAGTTCTCATATCATTCGTTTTCATTTTTCAGTCTCTTTAGGTTAAAAATTCACTTGTAAGCCCATAATAAACGATCGAGCCTGCGGGTACACAAGGTTATCGATACCAATTTGTGTATTAGAACCTGCATAACTATTCACTTCAGGATCATAACCTGTGTAATCCGTAATCGTAAATAGATTGTTCGCGCTTACATAAAGGCGCGCATCCTTTAAAGCCTTTTTAAAATTTTTAAAGCGATACCCCAGTGTAATGTTGCGCATGCGCAAATAAGAGCCATTCTCCATCGGATAATCACTAATCGGTTGTCGGCCTCCCGCAAAACCACTTACATATTGGTTGTTATGGTTTTCCGGTGTCCAACGGTTTACCATTCCCTTGAAAAGATTTCGCTGCCCCAAGGGGTTTTCGAAAGAAAACCGGCTGATGTTGAAAATATCATTCCCATAGGTGCCCGATAAGAAGAAACTCATATCGAAATTTTTATAACTTAGGTTAGACGAAAATCCGTAAATAAACTTAGGGTTCGGGTTTCCGGTAATGATCTGATCGCTTGAGTTAATAACGCCATCGTTATTCATATCCTTTACCTTGTGCCCTCCCACACGACCATCATAACCAGTTAAAATCTCTTCAGCAGTCTGGTTTATGCCATCAAACACATAGGTCTTAAACACACCAATCGGTTCACCCACTTTCAATATGGAATAGGTATTCACAAATCGTTCCTTGGTAATCCCATTATCCAGGTCAAGTATTTTATTCCGGTTAAAGGTAATATTTGTTCCTAAAGACCATTTTAGTTCACCCGTTAGCACCTCGGCATTTAAGGCAAATTCAAAACCCTTGTTCTGTAAGGCGGCAAAATTACCAGTCATATTGGCATAGCCCGAAGAAAGCGGAAGTGCCAGCACGTACAGAAGGTCGTCTGTTTTCTTTTTATAATAATCGGCCACCACCGAAAGTCGATTGTTAAATAAACTCAAATCCAAACCAATGTCCAGCTGTTTTGATTTCTCCCAGCGCAGGTCGGGGTTGGCAATCCCTGTAGGCCCAATAGCTGTTACCCAAGCATGGCCGAGATTGGTACCACCGTTTGCTTCTACAATAGGCAAGGAATTGTAAGGGTCAATACCTCCGGCATTACCGGTTATACCATAGCTCGCGCGGATTTTCAGATCGTTAATCGCATTTATTTGCTTGATAAAATCTTCTTCGCCCAGCCGATATGCTGCAGCGATGGCGGGGAAAAAGCCATATTTATGGTTAGCCCCAAATTTACTCGATCCGTCAATACGTGCCGTCAGGTCAACAAAAATCTTATCCCTAAACCCGTAATTTACCCTTCCCATATACGAGTCGAGCCGTTGTTTAGTACGGTCACTCTTAACCTCTCTGTTGGCGGCCAATTGCAAGGCTTCATTTTGGGTAATATCATTCGGAAAGCCATTCGCATCGATGCGATTTTGTCTATACGTCTGTACCTGTGTAGCAAATAGCCCTGTCAATTTCAACGAATGATCGTCGGCAATTTTCGTGGTATAGGTCAACAAACTCTCATGCAGAAGGTTTAAGTTATCCTGATTATCCTTGGAAGCCGTTCCAGAATTTGCATTGATGTCTGACGCAGCTATTAAAGCAAGTGGAGAGTAGTTATCATACAAACGATGATCGTTATCGGCATTAAAGGAAGCCCGATAAACCAAGCCCGGCAGAATGGTATACTCGCCATAGAGATTAATCAAGGTTCGTTTAATATTATTCCGCCGCAATATTTCTATGAAATTGAGTGGATTAACAACTTCCCGATACCGGCCATTCCCCTGTTCGGCAAAGGGGTAGAGCGTACCATCTTCGCGATAAGCCTGCAATAATGGCGGTGCACCAATAGCCGCCCCTAGCACACTGCCTTTCACTACGCCCGCATTATCCAAGCCGGTCTCACCCGCACTGATACCGTTACTTGTGGTATAACTTCCCAAAATACTGGTACCTACTTTAAAACGGTCATTAATGCTATGATTCACATTCAAGCGATAGGAATAGCGTTTAAAATCCGAGTTCCGGATCACCCCATCCTGATCAAAATAATTGAGGGATAAGGCGAGTTGCGTTTTAGCACTGCCGCCACTGATAGACACTTGCTGGTTATTCATTCCAGCCTGCCTGAATATTTGATCTTGCCAATCGATTCCCTCACCTAAAGAAGCCGGATCCGTATAATAATTATCTTTGAACACTTCATTTTCCAGCTGCGCAAACTCACTGGCATTCATTACATCCAGCTTCTTTGTTATATTCTGTAAGCCAAAATAACTTTCCAAAGCCACCCGCGTAGCTCCCTCTTTCCCGCGCTTAGTCGTAATCAAAACTACACCATTTGCCGCCCTCGACCCATAAATGGCCGATGCAGATGCATCTTTTAACACTTCTACCGATTCAATATCGCTCGGATTGATAGTAGAAAGCGGGCTCACATCATTAATTCCACCACTATTGGAGATTTGAATTCCGTCAACAATGTACAAGGGTTCTGAAGTCCCATTAATGGAGTTCGTTCCTCGAATCCGTACGCTCACATTTCCGCCGGGCGAGCCGGAATTCTGATTAATCTGTATACCCGAAACGCGCGATTGCAAGCCCTGGGCCACATTGGCCACAGGCATCTGTGTCAACTCATCTGCCTTTACTGAAGCAATCGATCCCGTTGTTTCGATTTTACGTCGCGTACCATAGCCTACCACCACTACTTCTTCAAGCACTTCGTTTTTAGGTGATAGCGAAACATTTACCGTTGTTTGGTTCTCTCCTAATGTAATTTGCCGCACTTCATAACCCAGCAACGAGAATAACAATTCATGTTGCTCTTCGTCCAATTGCAATTGGAACGTTCCATCTGTTTGAGATTTAGCCAATGCTTGCTTTTTTGCATCACTGACCGTTACTCCCGGAAGCGGTTGTTGCGATTGCGCATCCATCACCTTCCCCGAAATGGTCCTTTTTTTTTGCGCCATAACCGTGATGCTTATGAGCGCACAGAGAAATGTTAAAAATAGTTTTTGCATGGTTAGCTATTTATTGTTCTAAATTGGTATGGTCTGGTTTGGTAAAACAGACAAGCAATTATAGGGAGATAAATTTCAAATTCCAAATTAATTTTTTACTTTCGTATAACCATAAAGGGATTTATTGAGATAACAATCCTTGGTCAGGGATGGTCGACAAATATTTCCAAGTATTACGAATCACCAGATAAACACGATGAACGAAAACAGAGAATCTTCTCAGCAACGAATGAAATATCTTCAGTTAGTTGAATACGTTCTACAATTAATTGAGACCGACGAACTGCAATTAAACGATCGCTTACCTTCTCTAAAGCAATTTGAACAACAGTTTAGCATGAGTAAAGAAACGGTATTGAAAGGGCTCAATTATTTATTGGAGAAAGGCATTATCGAATCGGTTTATCGAAAAGGTTATTATGTTAGGAAAAAATCAACAGACCACAGCTTCCGGATTTTTTTGTTACTCGATAAAATGAACCTCATGCGTGATAAATTTTATCACACCCTTTTTGATTCCTTAAAAGAAAAAGCAGACATTGATGTTTACTTTCATCACCATAATGCGAAAGTCTTTGAAAAGTTAATCGTAGAAAACCTGAATGCGTACACCCATTTTATTGTTGCTCCTTATTTAAAAGAAGACGTTTCGGCAGTTTTGGATCAAATCCCCCCCAATAAAAGAATTATCATCGACTTTGACCAACCACACCTATCTGGCTCCTACTCTTCCATTTACCAGGACTTTAAATCTGACATCTATGATGCTTTATCACACGTAACCAGCCGACTAAAAAAATACAAACAGCTCATATTGATTGTTCCCAACGAAGCCTTTCATGCCAATTTGGTTATGGATGGCTTTCTCCAGTTTTGCCAAAAATACCATTACAATTACATCATACAACATGAGATATCAGCCACCAGCTTTAAGAAAGGCAATGTCTATATCACCTTTAGCCGATACGACACCGATGATGTCGCCCTGATCAAACTGGCACGAAAGAAAAAACTACAGTTAGGAACGGATATTGGCCTCATTTCTTACAATGATACCGATGTAAAGGAAATATTGGAAGGCGGTATTACCGTCATCTCTTCCGATTTCGAAGCCATGGCAAAAACGGTTGCTGAAGTTATCCAGGAAAAACAAACGATCCGGCAGCGGAACCCTACCAAAATCATCTTGCGCCATTCTTTGTAACTGTCATACTTTTGTCTACTTTCAATAAATCCTACTAAACTCGTGGATTATCTATTTTTTATACTACCTTTGCTTCGTATTTTTGACTTATCAGGAGGCAACATGCTTATATTTTACTCTTTTCGTAATAAATTATCAAAATTCCATTCAGCTAAACGCATTCCGCAATCGTATATGTGTAGCTGAGCTTATTGCTGTACGGTGTAACGGTTCTTCCAACCGGTCATTATTTTCTTTCATTCTTATTTAATTTCAGTTTTATGTCAAAGCAAATCATATGGACCATATGGCTATGGTCATTATTTTGCCTGATCGGACACGCACAGACCCAAAGTTTGAGCGGATTAGTGCTCGATAAACAAACAGGCGAAGCCCTTCCAGGTGTCAGCATTCAAGTTGTAGGCAGCAACATCGCCACCCAGAGCGATGTCGCTGGCAAGTTTACACTTTCCGTACCCGCACAGAGTACGCTGCGCTTTTCTTATATTGGCTATACAGAACAGTTGGCCACACTTGCTGCCAATCAACAGTCAATCACCATTTATCTAGCAACCCAGACAAACGACCTCAATGAAGTCGTCATTACCGCCCTGAACATTTCCAAAGAAAAGAAATCGCTCGGTTACTCCATACAAGAAGTGAAAGGTTCCGACATTGCCGAGGCGAAAGAAAGCAATTTAGTTAATTCATTAAGCGGTAAAGTGGCTGGTGTACAAATTACAAACAGCCAAGGTAATATGGGATCTTCCCGTATCATCATCCGCGGAGAAACATCCATTGCCGGCAACAACCAGCCGCTGTTTGTGATAGATGGAACGCCGGTAGACAATTCACAGCTCGGCACCAGCGGCAACCGCGATTATGCCAACGCTATTTCTGATATTAACAGCGAAGATATCGCTTCCATCAGTGTGCTCAAAGGCCCCAATGCTGCCGCGCTTTATGGTTCTCGGGCTGCCGCAGGCGTCATCCTGATCACCACCAAATCGGGCAACAAGCAACAAGGATTGGGCATTAATATCAATTCCAACAATACCTTTGAACGCATTGCCGTATTACCCGAATATCAAGACGTATTTGGTCAGGGCGCTAATGGTCGGTTCAGCTATGTAGATGGCAAAGGAGGTGGTATCAACGATGGTGTAGATGAAAGCTGGGGGCCCAAGATGGAGGGTCAACTTATCCCTCAATTTTACTCCAACGGTGAAGCTGTCCCTTTTCTACCGCACCCCGATAATGTGCGGAGCTTCTTCGGCACCGGCCGCACACTGAACAACGGGATAGCCATTAGCAACGCTACCGACAAAATCAAGTATCGTTTTTCGTACAACAATAGCAATCAAACGGGTGTCATCCCGAATTCGTCCATTGAAAAGAACAACTTTAACCTCAACACTTCCTATCAAATTACGCCAGACCTTACTTTAACGGCTAACGCTAACTATGTGCGTACCGGTGCAGGCAATTTGCCCGGTGTAGGCGGGTATCGGTCAAACGGCTATATGTTGCAATTCACGTGGTTCGGTAGGCAAGTAGATGTGTCGCGACTAAAAGATTACCGCGATGCAGACGGCAATCTCATCAACTGGAACAACAGTTACTACAGCAATCCTTACTTTATTGCTGCCGAAAATACCGTGCAGCAACAACGCGATCGCATTTTTGGGAACGTGGGCTTAAACTATAAAATAACCGACCACCTCACAGCCAATTTCCGGTCGGGCAACGATTATTATACCGACCGGCGTAAAATCCGCATTGCCTATGGCACCAACGGAACCGCTTTTGGATCATACGAAGAAGACGCTTATACCGTAAATGAAAACAACACCGAATTCACCCTAAACTACAATAGACCGTTATCCGAAGATTTCTCACTCGATGCCTTGGTAGGGGGCAACATCCGCAGCCAATATCGTCAGCGCAATGATCAGAAAGCGCCACGTCTGGCTGTTCCGGATGTATATACCGTGGCCAACTCGCGTGACCCGCTTATTTCAACGAGCGAATACAATGGTTTAAAAACCTATAGCATCTTTGCTTCGGGCCAAATCGGTTATAAGAATTACGCTTTCTTAAACCTCACGGCCCGTAACGACTGGTCATCCACCCTACCGAAAGATAACCTGTCTTATTTTTACCCTTCGGTTAATGCCAGTTTGGTGTTATCAGAAGCGTTCCACCTACAAAGCAATACCCTTTCTTATTGGAAAATACGTGGAGGCTGGTCGAAAGTCGGAAAAGATACCGACCCCTATAACCTCATAGACTCGTATCTCTTCAGCGCACCTTTTGATAGCAATCCACAGTTAACGGTGAACGACATCAAGAAAAACCCCGATTTGAAACCCGAAACCACCACCTCGGCCGAAATAGGTACCGAAGTTGCTTTTCTGGATAATCGTCTGCGGCTCGACCTCAGTCTATACAACATCAACAGCATCAATCAGATCCTCAGCATTGACGTGAGCCCCGCAACGGGATACAAAAAACAATTGGTCAATGCTGGACAGATCAATAACAAAGGGTTGGAAGTACAATTAGGAGCCACTCCGATCAAGCAAGGCGACTTCCAATGGGACGTGAACCTCAATTTCGCCAGCAACAAAAGCAAGGTCGTCGAGCTAGATGCTGCTGGAGAGCTGCAAAGCTATACCATCGGCTCCAGTGGCAGCGTACAAGTACTGGCCCCTGTGGGAAGACCCTATGGTACGCTCTATGGCACCGCTATCCTTCGAGATGAAAACGGACGGATTGTAGTGGACGATAATGGCGTTCCGGCTACAGATCCCGTGAATCACTATTTCGGTAAATTCACCCCCGATTGGCTGGGTGGTATCACCAACAGTTTCCGTTACCAGCGTTTCGATCTGAGCTTTCTATTAGACATCCGGCATGGCGGCAAAATATATTCGGGCACCAATGCGACAGGAACCGGTACCGGCGTATTGGCCTCTACCCTACCGGGTCGCGATGCCGAGCACGGTGGTTTAACCTATACCAAAGACGGCACCACGTATGACGACGGCATCGTTGTAGATGGCGTAACCGCCAGCGGGCAGGAAAACCAGCAAATCGTTTCTGCACAACAATACTACAAGGCAATTTACCGCATCAACGAGCCCAATGTGTATGATGCCTCTTACATTAAACTGCGCGAAGTAAAATTAGGCTATCGATTACCCGACCAATGGATCCATAAAATCGGGCTCCAAAGTGCGTCTTTCGCACTGGTAGCCAGAAATCTCTGGATCATTCATAAAAATGCACCCAATATCGACCCTGAAACCGCTTTTAACACTGGGAATGCGCAGGGCTTAGAAAGCCTGCAACTGCCCACTACCCGAAGCATCGGTTTTAATCTGAACGTTAAATTCTAATCGCATGAAAACGAAATTCATTTATATACTGCTTTTATTCGTACTTGCTTCTGTCGCTTTCAGCAGCTGCAAAAGCGAGTTGGCCGATATCAATAAAAACCCCAATGAAGCAGAAACGCCTAGCACACCATACTTGCTTACAAGTACCATCAAGTTAACAGCCGATAGTTATTGGGGGGTATCTAATAACATGGCATCCAGCTTGTTGTTTGTACAGCATTGGGCCCGTATTCAATACACCGACCCCGATCGCTATATCTTTACCAACAATGATTTTACCGATGGTTGGGACACCTGGTTTGCCAAAAGCATCAGCCAAACAAAGCAAATCCAACAACTGGCCGAACAAGAAGGAAACAACAATTACAAAGGCGTTGCCTTGATATTGCAATCCTGGATATTTTCTTTATTAACCGATGCCTATGGTGAAATACCTTATAGTCAGGCAGGTGATATCAACCAGTACCTCACTCCCGTATACGACACGCAAGAGGCGGTGTACAAAGGCTTGTTGAACGATCTGAAAGAGGCACAGCAACTATTAGACCCCAATGGAGTGCCCATTGCAGGCGATATTATTTACGAGAATAATATTGCCAAATGGAAACGTTTTACCAATGCGCTCCGTTTACGCTTTGCCTTAAGAATAGCGGACCGGCTACCGGATTTGGCACAAAATACCCTGGCAGAGATTGCGACAGAGGGAAGTGGGTATATCACAGATAATAGTGAAATCGCCCAATTGGTTTATACCCAAGGTTACCGTAATCCGGTAGCCATTTCATTCGAAGCGCGCGAAGATTACCGAATCAGTGAAACCATGGTTGAAACGCTCAAGGCATTAAATGATCCGCGTTTATACAGCTATGCAGACACCACCCTTATCAGCACGCCCGAAAAATACATCGGTGTTCCCAATGGTTTAACTTCTAGTGGAGCTAGCGATCTCGGTTTCGATAAAACATCGCGCCCGGGCATCTATTTCCGTGATGCCGAAGCTCCAGCGGTTATCATGAGCTATGCCGAAGTGTTATTCAACCAAGCGGAAGCGATTAGTCGGGGTTTCATGCAAGGTAATGCTGCCGATTTATATCAGCGGGCTATCCGTGCTTCGCTCGAACAATATCGTGTAGATAAAGATGCGATCGATCGCTACCTAGCACAGCAAGTCATCAAATTCAATCCCGACCATTACAAAAAGTCTATTGGCGAGCAGAAATGGATCGCGCTCTTTGGTCAGGGATTGGAAGCCTTTGCCGAATGGCGCCGACTGGACTATCCCGTCCTACAGCCCGCGGTCGAAGGCGTTTTAGGTGGCAAACTACCGCTGCGTTTCTTATACCCAGGTACCGAGCAATCGCTCAATGGCAAGAATTACCAAGCCGCCATTGCGCGCCAAGGCAGCAACAGCTTACTCACACCGCTCTGGTTTGACGTGAAGCAATAGTAGAAAAAAAGAGCAAGCGAACCCTAAAGTTCGGATCCGCTTGCTCTTTTTTAAGTTGTCAGTTTTACGGTGCCCATTACTGTTGCGTTTTAGAGATAACCAACCAAGCATTGGCCACGGCACGTGGTGCTCCGTCAGATGGTCGGTTTCGGACTTCAAGCACATCCGTTAGCGAATTCCTTGTCAGCAATGTAGTAGATCCACCACCATCCAAATTCACTGCCTTCTGGGCACCAAAAGCCATAAAAATACTCGATAATTGGGCATAGTTCATTCCATTGGAATAAGGTATATCCCTACCGTCAACAACCACAAAATAGACCATCCCCTCGTCATCGTATCCTACGGCCGTTCGGGGGGCAATGGCGGTGTAAGGTTGTTTAACGGCAACATGGTTATTTACTAACAGAACGCCACTTCCAGTGGCATGATACAATTGTTCGCGGATGCTAGCATAGCCACTTTTAAAATCGATGTGCGGTGTACCTGCTCTTGTTACGCCAAAAAAGCTGACGGCTTGCTGTGGCTTCTTTTTGTTATCCATAAATATACCTTTAATAACCGTACCATTTTGATGCACAATCCCCAAAGGTACACCGCTATTCATGTTGAAAAAATCGCCATTAATACCTGCCATTACCTGATGGCCTGCCGTATCTACTACCGCTGCTTGTGCCGGCACGCTCTGCCTTGTAAAGGTCGGCAAGTTATCCGGCGTAGCCACTTCCAGTGATACTTCAGGTTGATTTAAATCAACCTGAAGTATAAATAAGTGCATCGTCCTACCATCCCTATCGGTATAATGGATATCGGTTTCCGTAACGCCGCGTGCTATCTCCACTAGGCTATCAGCAATCAGGTTACCGATCAAGTCCGTACTATCCACTATACGTTGAGTCAGCTTACTTCGTACCGGTGGATCAACTGGCCTGGCATAAGCTATATGGAAAGCAGTCAGAATAAGCAATAACGGTAATGCCCTGTGGCTCCTAACTTTCATGTTTTTATGCATTATTTAATCAATCGAATTTTACGAATACGGTGGTTTGTTACTTCTGCTACATAGATATTTCCTGCTTGATCTATATCCAAATCGGTTGGTTGATTGAATTTTGCCGTAGTACTCAACCCATCCGCAAAACCTGCCGAACTACCCGCAAGCGTACTCACTATACCCTCAGGTGTAATTTTACGGATACGGGCGTTCGTCAGCTCCGCAACCAGCACATTACCGTTGACGTCGACTGCAATCCCATAAGGGTCTGCAAATTTTGCTGCCGACGCATCCCCATCCAGCAAGCCTGCTGTTCCGGTTCCAGCAACCGTAGAAACCATTCCATCAGGTGTTATCTTACGTATACGGTGATTTAGCCTATCTGCAACCCATATATTTCCATCCGCATCAATCGTCAGCCCAGACGGATTTCTAAATTTAGCTTCCATACCTTTGCCATCGGCAAACCCGGCTTTGCCATCACCAGCAAGTGTGCTCACCATACCGGCAGGTGTTACTTTCCTGATCCGGTGTCCTGTATTATCCGCTACAATCACATTCCCTTCTGCATCTACGGCTACATCCAAGGGTTGCATAAATTGAGCAGCTGATCCTGGGCCATCGGCATAACCTGCCGTACTACCTGCCAATGTGCTGACAATACCGTCCGGACTAATCTTACGGATCTTAAAGTTATTGCGATCCGCGACAAACACGTTACCCACTGCATCCACCGCTAGTTTCCAAGGCAAATTAAATTGCGCAGTTGCAGCCGGTCCGTCAATATATCCGGCTGTACCATCGCCAGCATAGGTACTTACTGTACCATCGACCGTTATCCTGCGGATAAGGTTATTCTGTCGGTCGGCCACAAAGATATTTCCATGGGCATCCACCGCAACACCCTCCGGATTTCTGAACTGAGCCGCAGATGCCGGTCCATTTACCCATCCGGCAATACCGTTGCCCGCATATGTCTCAACAATGTATTCAGCTACCGGCGTCGCCTGATAGGTAAAAACCGGTCCTTCCACCGTTTGGCCATGTGCAGATACCGTCACTTTACCAGTTTCTCCATTTTCTGGAGCCACTACTTGTAATTGTCTATCCGAGGCCTCGATGACTATGGCATCCACGCCGTTAAATTGAACGCTATTGCCCTCAACTGTCTCATCGAAATGCTTACCGTTGATGGTCACAATCATGGCGCTCGTACCGCGACTTGGCCATAACGACGTGATGTACAAATCGGATGATGGCACAGGCTCTTCTGTTTCTTCTTTACATCCAATGACCAACAAACCAGTATATAAAAGGAAAATAATTAATTTCTTCATTTGCATATTTTTTAAAACATCGAAGCTATTTAGATACAACCAGCCAAGCATTTGCTACAGCCCGTGGCGCTCCATCAGAAGGCCTGTTTCTCACCTGCCAAACAGCGGCCAACGGATGCTTGATCATGAAGGTAGACGAGCCACCTCCATCTATATTAATTGCGGTTTTCACATTCATGGCAACCATCAACTTGGCCAACTGTTCGTAATCAATGCCATTAGAGAAGTAAAAATTACGACCATCAACTACTATAAAATACACTACATTATCGTCTGTTACGCCCACGGCTGTCCGCGGCTCCACGGTAGGTATGGTCTGTGTAAGCAGCTGGTGATCGCGCACCAAGAACACACCGCCGCCAAGCGCTTCTTTCAGCTGTGCCTGCACCCTCGGATAATCCGTATCCCGATCGCCAATGAAGGCCGTTCCATCAGCCAATATGCCCAAGAAACTCAACCCTTGCTGCGGTTTATCGGTATTATCTGAAAACGCTTCCTTTACAGCCACACCCTTTTTATAGACAATGCCTAATGGCACATAACTCGTTGTATTAAAGAAATCACCATTGATTCCTGCCATCACCCGTTGGTTGGCTGCATCCACATATTTAGCCATTTCCGGAACGGTTTGTGTTCCATAACCGGGCGCGTCATAAGGTGTTGCAGCCAACAAAGAAATAGCCGGATTTTTTAAATCTACCTTTAAAATATAGGCTCTGGTAGACAAGCCCTGCATATTCAAATAATGAATATCCGTTTCTTCTATACCCGGTTGCAATTGAAAAGTAGTATCTGAAAATACGGTGGCAATCACATCCGTTTTATCTATTATTTGCTGCGTAATTGCCGTGTAATCCCTTTCCGGTATACTCGATTTTTCCTTTTTACAGCCAGTAAATGCAAGCACTAAAAGTAGTAAGCGATATATGTTTTTACGTATCATGGGTTATGATTTATTAAATTTGTGCGTTAATTGACATATCCGGGATTTTGCTTCAGCGCCGGATTCAATACCAGTTCCTTTTCCGGCAAGGGCATTTTCAATTGTGCATCCGTTATGCCGATGTCTTGTTTAGCGCGTTGCAGCCTCACCAAGTCGTACCATCTAAACCCTTCAGCCAATAACTCCCTTCGTCTCTCCAGCAGTACAGCATCCAAATAATCGGCTTCATTGCCCGGATTCACCGCGTCGAGCCCCCGAAACTCCCTCAATTCATTCAGTCTGCCCAACCCTTTATTCAATCCCAACGCCTCTGCGCTGATCAGGTACATTTCTGCTAGTCGGGTAACCATAATCGGGTCGGTGCCCGATTGTCCGCTCGGGTATTTATTAATCACATTATCCGAACCATAAATATCAATAGACATGGCCTTGCGTTTATCCCCATCTTCATACAGCTGCATCACGTCGGGCGCGGGTGCATAGGCGTAGCTTCCTTTAACCGGATGGGCATAGGTGTAAAATAAGGTGCTAATGGCAATGCTCGATTCGGCTGTTAGGTTCTTGAAAGCAAATATCTCCTCTGTGTTTTGTTGATTTCTGAAAATCTTTTCAAAGCTATCCAGTTTAAAGGTTCCCGCATGGATCAATGTTTCTGCTAAGCTGCCAGCCTCTTCCATTTTTCCCTGGGCAAGCTTTACGCGTGCCATGAGCGCCTGCGCAGCTTGTTTAGAAACATAGTAATAATCGTTGTATGCAGGAGCTAGGTTCATGGCTTCCGTCAATTCCGATTCGATGAAAGCCCATACTTCCGATTCGGAATTGCGCGGTATATTTTCCAGCGAATTTTCTGCCAATATCGGTACTCCGCCCCATCGGGTAACCAAATGATAATAAATATATCCTCTAAAAAAATGTGCAGTCCCCAGTATTTCATTTTTGCGGGCAGATTCCTCCATGGTTTGGGCCGACTTCAATAATACATTCACCTGATACAAGGCACCATAATAACCATTCCAAGCCGCACTCACCATGCTTTGTTCTGGCCGCATGATCCCGTTGATCAACTGGATGGCCCCGCCTGTGCCCCTGGCAGTAATCAAGTTCCCTCCAATCAGATCAAACATAATATATGATTCACGTCCCGGAGCGTTCTGCACTTTGTTATATACACCGTTTAAAAATAGTTCCACATCCTTCGTCGATAAATTATCAGAAGATGCAGCCGAGTGCGGATACAAGTCCAACTGTTTTTGGCAAGAAAACAACAGCATTGGTATCGCCAAGAGTAATAATATCTTATAGTTCATTCTTTTCATTTTTTAAGCTAAAAAGTCAGGTTCACCCCTAAGTTAAATGAGCGTAATTGCGGCATGACCAGGTTGTCATCGCCAATAAATTTAGGGTCCAGGTTGTCGCTCACTTCCGGATCGATGCCCGAATATCCGGTCAGCAAAAATAAATTATCAGCCTGTACATAAACGCGCAATCGTTCCAATTTAAGCTTTGTTAAGAGCTTTGCGGGCAGGTTATACCCCAAGCTTACATAGCGCATTCTTAAAAAAGAACCATCTTCCAGGAAACGGGTTGAATTATAGGTGTTATACGTATTACCCGATATCGCCCTCGGCACGGTATTGCTCGTGCCGGGGCCTGTCCATCGTCCATTCGCTTCGCTTTCCAAAAAAGGAAAATAAGTTCCACCCAAGCGTGAGACATTGATGCGCCAAGGAGCATAAACCTCAGCGCCGTACGAGTAAGTAATGGCAAAGTTCAAATCAAAGTTCTTGTATTGAAAAGAGTTGTTCCATCCACCAAAGAAATCGGGATTAGAAGAGCCCACCACCTGCCGGTCGTTCACATCAATAGCACCATTATTATCTATATCCTCATAATGTACATCGCCTGCCCGAATACCCGTGTCATATAAGGTTTGCGGTACCTCTTCATCTTGCTGAAAAATGCCCAGTTGTTTATAGATATAGAAGCTACCTACCTCTTCCCCCACCTTCAACACCCGGTTGGCGCCGATCAGCAAAGCGTCATCGCCAATCAACGAGGTCAGTTTGTTTTTTATAAACGATATATTGAAATCACTTGACCAAGCAAGCTGGCCGAAATTCAAGTTGGCTTGAAGGCCCAACTCGTACCCCCAATTGCGCATCGAACCAATATTGGTTGTTATACTGGTAAAACCGGTTGTTGCCGCCGTTGGCTTTTCATACAATAGGTTCATCGTGTTTTTGACGAAGTAATCGGCCGTTAGGCGAAATTTGCCGTTTTGTATGCCCAGATCAATCCCACCATCAAACTGTCGGGCAGACTCCCACGTCAGATCACTATTTCCCACATTGGTAATCGCCAGTCCGCTCAGATTATTATAGTTATATCCCCCGCCGGCCAAAGCCTGATAGTCATAATTACCAATCCCTTCCTGATTACCGGTTTCACCATAGCTGGCACGCAATTTCAAATCTGTGTTCGCCATTTTCCAAAAGTCTTCCTTTGAAATAGTCCATCCGGCAGATACCGAGGGAAAATAGCCCGTGCGCTTTTTCGGTGCAAACCGCGACGAGCCATCTGCACGCATAGAAAGCGCTAACAGATAGCGATTGGCATAGGTAAAATTCGCACGGGCAAAATAAGATTCCAATGCGTACTCGGATAAGCCCGTAGAGGCATCGCTAATGGTTGCGGCCACCGAGTTCACATCAAAAGATGGCGATGGGAAACCATTCCCATCTACCATATTGTTCGATACGTTCAATTTTTGGAAAGAGTGACCACCTAGTAATTCCATATCGAGCAAATCCCATTGTTTTGTATATGTCAACGTATTTTCGGCAACCAGGTTGCTGAGCAAACGGGTGTTATCTATCAGTCGACCACTTCCTGTTCCATAAGGGTGGTTCTCATTATAATATACATAATCATGCGTATACACGATATCGGTACCCAGCGAAGATTTAAAAGCTAAATTTTCCGATAAATGAACTGTTGCATAGAAATTGCCCAGAAAACGATGATTGTTTAGGTATGATTGCTGCTCATTTAGGATCTGGACAGCATTGTTTCGCAACAGCTCCGATGTACCACCTACATAATAAGACCCGTCCGGTTTATAAGGGCGATCAAAAGGCCGCTGTTCCAACCCTCTAGCCAACACGGTCGAGCCCAAATTAGAGCCCGGGATCCGATTATTGTGCGAGAAACTAAAATTTGTGTTCGCCCCCACCTGTAGCCAAGAGAAAACGTTTTGCGTTAAATTGATCTTGCCGGTATACTTTTTCAGGTTATTGGTTTTTATCGCACCATCCTGATTCAAATAACTTCCCGAAATATAATAGGTTCCTTTATCCGAACCGCCCGAAAAGGAAATGTTTGCGCTATTGGTTTTAGCCGTCTGCAACACCAGGTCTAACCAATCCGTATCAGGTAACCCTGGATAAGGATTGGCAATATAAGGCACAAAATTGCCAGCTCCCGGTTCATAACCATATTGCAGGTTATAATGATCGATTGCCTCATTGATTACCTCGACATATAATTTTGAATCGGCCATCTTAAGCTTGTCCAAGTAGGGCACCTGTTGTATGCCCGTGTAAGCATCCACATTTAGCCTTGATTTTCCTTTTTTACCTGATTTGGTTGTGATGAGCACAACGCCATTCGTTGCGCGCGATCCATAGATAGCTGCTGATGCCGCATCTTTCAATACGTCGATGGATTCAATATCGCTGGGATTGAGTTCAGCGAGTGGATTCATGCTTTCGCCAAAATTAAACAGGGCTGCATTTCGCGCCTGTACCGGAATCCCATCGATCACATAGAGTGGCTCATTGCTTGCGCTGAGCGAACCAATACCGCGTATACTTACCCGATTGCCACTCCCCGGATTTCCAGAACCCGTAGAGACCATCACTCCGGCCATTTTCCCTTGGATCATCTGATCAGGCCCCAAAACCGGTCGCGAATTCAGTTCATCGGGTTTAAATGTGCTGATGGCACTGGCAATATGGTCCCGCTTCTGAGTACCATAACCTACCACAACCACTTCTTTCAAATCTTGCAGGTTGGCCACCAGCGTTATGGAAATTTCCGATTGATTAGCGGCAACCGCCATTTCGCGTGTTACAAAGCCCGTATAGGTCACAACCAATACCACTTCATCTGTTAGATTTCTTAGCGTAAAACTCCCCTGGGTATCGGTCTGCGTAACCAAGGAGGTGCCTTTCAACCGAACCGACGCACCTGGGAGAGGCCTGCCTTCCTGATCCTTTACGTGCCCCTTAATGGTCTGACGCTCTTGTATGACCTCTTTTTCACCCATGGGCTTCTTTCTCACCACAATGATTTTATGATCGAAAGCGTAAGTAAGCGGTTGGTCTTTAAAAATCTCTTCCAAGGCCTTTTCAACAGAGACCTGCTGTAGATTTACGGTAACAGGATGCGCCTGCTGCAATTCATTATATTTATAAAAAAAATAATAGCCACTTTGCTTTTCTATGGCCAACAAGGCTTGCTCAAGTGCTACATTCCGGCCAGTAAAATGAATATCCTGAGAATAGCTTCTCGCACTCAGTTGAACACAGGCTATGGTTAGTAAAAATACCGTTAGTTTCATTACAAGAAACGTTTTGGAGGGTAAAATCTGTCGAATTTTGCCACTAAAGTTTAATTGCATACTTTTGTGTAGTTTAGTTCAATAATTAAAGTCTTTCCAAGAGATACGGTTACGCTAAACGCCGCCGGAAATGTGGGTAGCACTTCCGGCACTTTTTTAGCCAACCGTTAAGCGTACATTGTTATGTTTCCATATCTGTTCGATTTAAAGGTTAAAGAATTGAATGTGTTATAATCAGTTTTTTATTTTCCAGTCGGCAATGGACATTGCTTAATTGAAGCACCCGTATCACCTGTTCAATCGGTGCGTTACGCGGTATTTTGCCCACAAACTCATCCTGCGGAACCGCACCCTCATACCTTACATCGATGTCATACCAACGACTTATTTGCCGCATGACCGACTGTATATTTACGCGTCTAAAAAGGAAATAACCATTTTTCCAAGCCGTAGCTTGTTCTATGTCCGCATGGCCAACCTGCAATCGATTGTCTTGAAATAGGGCTTCTTCTCCCGGTTGCAAAAGACAAGAGATATCTTTCGTCATACTCGATACCCTGACCTTTCCTTCTAAAAGCGTTGTTTTGGTCGCTTGCTCGTCGGCATAAGCATGGACATTAAAATGGGTACCCAAAACCGTTACCTCCTGACCGTTAGCAATCACCCTAAACGGAGTCTTCCCACCTTTAGATGAGCTAGAAGCGGCTTTCGCCACTTCAAAATACGCTTCGCCTGTTAACTCCACTACGCGTTCCGTGCCTGTAAAGGTAGACGGATACCGGAGCGATGAAGCGGCATTTAACCATACCTTCGTGCCATCAGACAATTGGATACGGTATTGCCCACCTTTGGGTACCTTTAATGTATGATAAGAAACTGGGTTGGCATATCTTTCGCCATGACCACGATGCTCGGTGGCATCCAGATACGTTAGCTGTCCATCCGCTTGCTTAACAATTCTAGAACCTACCTGCCCAGCCACTTCGCCGCTATCGGCATCCGTTAAATTAATTTTTTGACCGTCGGCTAATGTCAATATGGCCTTGTTGCTGCCTGGCACCACAGCGGATACCGATGCCATGGCAGTTTCCGTATGTGGTATCGTGCTCATATAAAAATACAAAGCACCTGCGACAGCCAGCAACACTATCGCAGCCGCTGCAACACGTATCCAAGCCGTACGGTGCATGCGGCCCTTTAAAGGCAAGCGCTCATACGTCATCCGTTGTATGTTCCCATAGTCGGGCTCTCCAGACATCCGCTTCTGACTACTTGCCCATTTGTTATACCAGCTTTCAACCAGCTGCTTTTCTTCTGCCGAACATGTGCCTGCCAAGTATTTATCGATCAATGCTTGCGCCTTTTCTTTCGTCATAATTTAGCTATCGAGTCGTACCCTATTTATTTATATGACAATCCAAGAAGGTGCAGGTAGACATCCCCAGGTAAAAAAAATAGAAGTATGGTTGTAATTTGGTTTAAATGCTTAGCACAAGAACGTCATCAAAGAAGATATTTGAGCCTTCAATACTTTTAAAGCACGATTGATGGTCTTCTTTACCGTATGGTCGCTAATATTTAATGCTGCTGCAATCGTTTTATGTGAGAGGCCTGATTTACGGCTCATCTCAAAAATCTCCCGCATTTTAGGTGGTAATTCAGCAATTTCCTGCTCAATATGCGTCAGTAAGTCGTGATAGTTCACCTGTTCGTCTGTAACATAAACTCCCTGCTCCATAAATTTAGCCAGTGACCATAGGTAGTCATCCTTGCGTTTGCTCCGATTCATCTGGTTCAGTGTTCGATTTCTGACCGCTGTATATAAGTATGATTGAAGGGAAGTCGTGAGCACCAGCTCTTCAGACATTTTCCAAAGAATGGTGAATATATCCTGTACCACATCCATCGCTTCATCATCATCTTGCAACATTTTCCGCGCATGCGCATATAGAACCGCCCAATACCGATTATAAATAGCAGTAAAAGCAGCTTCATCCCCCTTACGGAGAAAAGCAATCAGTTCCTGATCGGTACAAGCATTATATGCAAACATGTAAAGGCAAGTATGGGCACAAAATATTATACACGAAATTATTATAAATGTATAAAGTTAAAATCAATATAAGATTAAAAAAAATACCATTGCGAAACAAAACCATTTTAATTAAGTTTGTTTCGATACTAAAACTCTTTAGCTCAATATGACAAGCATGACTAAGAATTTTTTTGCTCTTTTAATACTCGCAGGCTGTTTAATTGGCTTTAGCCAAGCCCAACAGCTTACCGTTGCTACGTACAACCTGCGCAATGACAACAACAAACAAGACGCCGCTCAGGGCGATGGTTGGCAGCAACGCTTACCCATCGCTGCCGGACTGATCCGTTTCCATGGTTTCGATATATTCGGCACGCAAGAATGTTTACACCATCAGCTGGAAGGCCTGAAGCAAGCACTACCTGGCTTTGCTTACACCGGCAGCGGGCGTGACGATGGTAAACAGGCGGGCGAGTATTCGGCTATTTTTTATAATACCACGAAATTCAAACTGTTAGATCATGGCGATTTTTGGCTCTCAGAAAACACCACGGAGCCCAACAAAGGTTGGGACGCTGTGTTGCCCCGTATATGTAGCTGGGCTAAATTGCAGCTCAAAGAGAATGGCAAAACCCTCTATTTTTTTAACGTTCATTTTGATCACGTAGGCAAAATTGCCCGCAAAGAAAGTGCAAAGCTCATTTTACAGAAAGTAAAAGAACTGGCTGGCAACCATACCGCTATCTTAACCGGTGATTTCAATGTCGATCAACACAGCGACAGCTATCAAGTATTGGAAGGGTCTAGCATCCTGCAGGATGCTTACGAAGTAGCCGATTTCAAATATGCCAACAATGGTACATTCAATGCCTTCAACCCCAATAGTAAAACCGAGAGTCGCATCGATCATGTTTTTCTAACCACTGATTTTCAAGTGCAGAAATACGGTGTATTAACAGACACGTATCGCTCGCCATTAAAAGATAAAGAAGAGGCCTACACTTCCGGTAATTTTCCACGCGAAGTAAGCCTAAAAGATTTCCGAGCCCGCGTACCTTCTGATCATTTCCCGGTGATGGTGGTTTTAACGATGCCGTAGGGCATTAAACATAATTTTCACCAAACTGTATAGCCGCATCGGCTACCACCTGTTTTACTTCCTGCTCACTATCAATGGGGCAGATCAACAGGGTGTCATTGGCCTCCACTACCATGTAGTTGTGCAAGTTTCGCAGCACTACTTTCTTAAAGCCAGGCACACTCACCATACAATTGCTGCTATTATAGAGCATGACATTCTTGGCGTCAGGTATTAACGCATTTCCAGCAGCATCGTGGTCACATAAGCCATAAACAGAGATCCAGGTTCCTAAATCAGACCAACCAAAATCTGCGGGCAACACATACACCCGATCACTGCGTTCCATCAGCGCATAATCGATCGATATATTTTCGCATGCCGAGTAATGCGCTTCTATAAAATCGGTTTCAAAAGGCGTATTATAACAATCAGAACCCGCTTCAAAGATTGCATACAGGCTTGGCGCATGCTGTTGCAGCTCACGTAATGCCGTCTTTGCCTGCCATACAAAAATCCCGGCATTCCAAAGATAGGCACCGCTTTCGAGGTAAAGCCATGCCGTTTGTGCATCCGGCTTTTCCCGAAAAGCATTTACCTTTCCAAAATAAGAATAATTTCCAAGCCGCTGTGTTCCCGCCTGTATGTAGCCATATCCCGTATCCGGCCGCGATGGCTTGATGCCTAAGGTAATGAGCGCCTCATGCGCTGATGCTGCCTCTAAGGCCAATTGTATATCCCTAATAAATAAATTGGTTTCCTGTATCAGGTGATCAGACGGTGCAATCACCACCGTAGCCCGTTCATTTTGTGCATACAGCTTCCTGCAGGCATAAGTAATACAGGGAGCGGTGTTTCGCATCACTGGCTCACCAATGATCTGGTTATCATGCTTCATCCCGAGCTGTTCACGCACGAGGCCAACATATTGCTTATTGGTTAGGATATAAATGTTTTCCTCCGGCACAATCCGTTTAAAACGGTCGTACGTAGCTTGTATCAACGTGCGTCCCGTACCCAGTACATCAATGAATTGTTTCGGCAAACGGGTCCGACTCACCGGCCAAAAGCGGCTACCCACGCCGCCTGCCATGATAATGACATAATGGTTTTTATCCATAAATACGGTTCATCTTGTTATCTTCGTTATTTACAGCTTAAAACTCGTTAAAATCTGATATCCTAAGCTTACTACAGCCATAAATTGTATACCAACGGTGCATTTTTGAGTACCAGTGTTCTTCCACCCCATCCAGGCATATGTAGTTTTGTGCCCAATAATAAAAATTACTCACCGCTATGTATACAAAATCCGAATTTTGCTCCCGCTATAGTACTCTTTCCCATGTTTATTGTACAAAAAACACCTTTTATTGTAAAAAAACACCCGTTTACTAACAACACATCGGTTAATTTTGTAGAGCACACACCTTTAAAGCGTTTTTTAACGTTTTCAAAGGTTTAAACCGAAGAAAAAGGGACCGACTTAATTTTCAATTCAGACTTAGCTTCAATTGCAAATGACCTTATCAAGCAGATATTATCCAACACATGAGCGGGGGTCGCTGTCTTACCCAGACACCTCGCCATCATCAACAAAAACCACCACCAAAACCAACAGCGCCATGCTCGCTATCCAATATGAGGCTTACGGATTAAAAGGCACGATTTATGCAAAGTGTATGACCGGCGTATCGCTCACAAGCGATCAACATCATACCATGAGAACATTTAATCACGTAGATAAACCGTTCGATCTATTTATTACGAGCGGAAAATCAAACGGCGAAGCCGCTTTGCAGGCATTGCAAATAAGCCATCCCTCACTAGCCATTTATGATTTGGAATCTTTCAATCCAGCCAATGCTGATCAACAACAATGGTATATCATGAAACGTACTTCCGATCAGCATGCGCGCAAAGTAGGTGCTACCCGTGTCAATGACTTCACACAAGAGGCCCTTAAAATCCATTCAGCAGACGGTATCCTATTGGCGCAAAAGTTAGCCATCCAGCTTAGTTTAGGTATTGGCCCACTATCGGGCATCCATTTACTGGCTGCCATCACGCTACAGATGCATTTTGGCATTGATTTAGCCATTGCAACCGTATTACCTGATAATTACTTGCAGTTTGGGTCAAGTTGTCAGCATATTGGTTTTCGAGACGACAGCTATCGCTATAGTCATGACATTGCCTTTTTAGGCTACACGGTCTTCAACGGTGCATTCGTATAATTTGGGGCATTATCACTATGTTCGTTCGTACCCTTTCGGGTGCTTTTAGACGTAGTTATATATAGGCAAGCATCTTTATTCGGTACTTGCTATCAATAACAAAAAATTGGCAGCAAAAAGCCGTAGCTGAAAGGTTTAATTAATATGAAGAAGAGATTATCGAGCGCACCCCATCCATGCCGTCAAATCTACAGCTTATACATATCCGTCATTTGCGCGATGCCCAAGAACCGTTTTCTTTCGACGGTCGGTTTTACAGCATCCTATGGATTACCGAAGGCGAGGGCTTGGCACGTATCGATTTTCAAGAATATCTTCTACAACCACAACGTATTCTATATATTACACCCGATCAGAAAGGTTCAATTGTCCATATGGCCGATTCGGGCTACTTGTTGATGTTTACAGAAGAACTGTTATTAACTGCCTCCGGTACGAAAAGAAAATCGGCCGTTTTACAATGGACGGTAGATCCCTGTATGTATTTTGATATCAGTAGCGATCAGTTAGTAGATTTTAAGCTCCTTTGGGAAATTTTAGAACGTAACATCAATCGCCCCGGCACAAAGCTCCTATCCGCTAAAATTGTGCACTTGCTCTGGATTTACCCACAACTGGCCAAAGGCACGCATTCCGAAAAGACAGCTTCCGAAGAAGATGCCGACTTGATAAAGCGTTTAAAGAAGCTCATAGATACGTATTTTAAAGACCAGAAAGAATCGGTCTTCTATGCTGATAAATTGCAAATCCCTTTATGGAAACTCAACCGCATCTGCAAAGAAATTCTAGGCGATACAGTACATGATATATTGCTCGATCGGACCATAACCGAGGCCAAGCGCCTGTTGTTAAGCAGTAACCGATCCATTAAGGAAATCAATTTTGAGTTAGGGTTCAAAGACCCTTCCTATTTCAATAAAGTTTTCAAGCGCCTGTGTGGGCTTTCGCCCCGAGCCTACCGTGCACGAAAATGATGGTTAACTCGCAACGAACAACTATTCCGATGCTTCCTGTAAATACCGATTCGGACTTTGGCCTGTTTGCTTTTTAAAAGCCGTATAGAAGGTACTTCGCGAAGAAAAGCCTGCCTCTAGGGCAATCGCTTCCAAGGTAAAATGTTTTCCCTTTCCAGCTCGTATCTCCGCGATGACATAATGGATGCGGAATGTATTGATAAAATCATTAAACCGTGCCTGATAATGATTACTCAATACATAAGAAATATACCGGGGCGATGTATGCAGGTGTTCTGCCAAATCAGAAAGTTTGGTAATCGTCTTAAAAAGCAACTCTTCCTGCATGGCTTTTTCCATTTCGGCAGCCAATAGCGCCACCCGTTCCGCACTCAGCAGCTCGGCTTTGGCCTCCTCTTCCTTCACAGCGCTTTCTTCCGCTACAAGCTCCCGTGCTTCTTCCATTTCGAGCAAAACCTTTTCATCCATGTCCGGATAGATAACTGCCGGAGCAAAAAAGAGCTTAGCAATCAAGAGACAAAAACATACACTCAGAAAGGCCGCTGCAAACAAGGTTTTACTAATGACCACGAAATCCACCAAGGGGTTGATAAACGTATAATAAAAATTATTCAGGTAAAACACTGTAAAAAAGGCAACCAATACCAGCAACCACTCGCGGTGATTGCGCTTTACCTGCCCCCATCTTTTCCTTCTTTTTGCCTGTATCAGCAGTACTACGGTAATGATCATGTACACACACCCCTGTATGGGGCGAAAACCATAATGAAAAACAGCCGGTATAAAGCCTTCGCCCCGAAAAAAAAGCGCTGTTGGTTTTTCATAAATGAGCTGCACCATTTTATCCAATTCATGGCAGTGCTTATAGTAGTAAACCATCAAATCAGCAAGCCCTACCACAAAAGGTGCTATATGCCCAATAAAGCGTTCATAGCGTATCGGGCTTTCGCCCATTATGACCAATTGCACATAAACCAGCACAATGGGGGGCATCAGGTAATAAAACGGTTGGCCCAACCGAAAGAGATAAGGCATATCAACAATTGCTCCGCTGGTAATGATATTATAGATAAAAGCAAACCAAGCCATGATTAAAAAGAGCGCCGCCAGCAAGTATTTTTGAAACTTTTTCTCCCTATTAAAGCGAACAAGTAATAAGCCCAACAACAAACACATCGCCATAGCGGTCCATATAAAGAAGCGCCCAAAATCTTCCATCCGGTATATGTAAAATCCAATTTCAAAAAAAAAGACTATCAGGTATCACCCCAAGCTGTGTAAATATATCATCCATCTACTCGATATGAAAAGTGTTATCGTTCTCTGTGAACTTCCAAATAGCCATATAAAAAGTTCGCTGAAATTAATCAAATTGAAACGACAGCCCGTCCGCTTTCTGTAAGATGTATGCCAATGGCATATTTTTGTACACAACTTACCTGAAGGGCCAAAGAACCCATTTTTTTACTTTCCAATCATGTCTAGTTTTCCGAAATCCAGACATCAAGTATTTGTTCATTCCGTTCACATATCTTTTTTTTGTACCAAAATCAACCCGTATGCACATCATGGCAGCAGAACCAGTGAAACGTCGAAAATTGTCCATACATCATATTTCTTCTCATCAGCAGATAATCAATAATCGCAATCAACCAAGCCACGAACCACTTGTCCAATCAAGTGGTTCGTTCTAACGAACATTCATCATTTACGCAAGCATATATGAGCATGTCTACTAAAAAGAATCAGAGCACCATTATCATTATTGATCATGCAGCCGGTCAGAGTCGTTCCCTGCATGTAGGAGCCAGACATGTTTATCGCGCCAGGCATTATCTATGGATGCTGGCTATCCTTTTGGTATGTCTGATATGTACCAGTACACGGCTTTATTTCCGTGTCAACCAAAAGCAGCAAGAGCAGCATGCCTTGCAGGCACAGATCCGTGCCCTACAGGCGCAGATTCCCAGCACAACCGATACCATCAGCGCACAGGCCTATATCCAGCGTATTGAGAGCAAGCTCGAGAAAATCAACAGCTATCTTAAAAAAAGGGGCGTCAAAGGTTTCACCACCGATGCCGTAGGTGGGTATGAATCCGGCGCCCCACTATTGTCACCCACCGAATATTACAGTCTATACGATCAACGCTTAGAACGTATTTTCGAAGGACTAACCGTTACTCCCATGGGTTATCCCGGTAAGCCTACCCTTACTTCAGGTTTTGGTTACCGCAGCAATCCCTTTCATTCGGGGAGTAGCGAGTTTCATTCGGGCTTAGACTTTCGGGGCAACCGAGGAGATGCTGCACGCGCAACCGCCAGTGGCCGGGTCGTTTCTGCGGGTTGGAACGGCGGCTACGGCAACTGCGTACAGATCCGACATGCCAACGGTTATGAAACCCTCTATGGCCACTTGTCCAAAATCAGCGTCCAAGTGGGCCAGCAAGTGCAAGCTGGGCAAATCGTTGGCCTCATCGGTTCTACCGGTCGTTCAACGGGCAGTCACCTGCATTATGAGGTTCGCAAAAACAATAAGCCCGTTAATCCAACAGACTTTCTAACGTTCAAATAATCATCAAGCCGTGAAGAAAGGACGTAGTCAAGTACAAACACCTACCTTAGTGGGGCCCGACTGCCTCATAGAAGGGCACATCAAGCAGGTGCATCACTTACGCATCGAAGGCACCTTCATTGGCCAGATCAGTGCTGTTAAAGAAATCATCATTGGCGAGCGAGGGCATCTCCAAGGCAATTTACAAGCCGACAGTGTGATTATTTTCGGTCAGGTCCAAGGCGATATATTGGCCAGTTCCATTGAAATCAAGCCTTCGGGCAAAGTACGGGGCAACCTGCACACGGCATCCATCGCTATCCAGCAAGGTGGCTTATACGAAGGCCAGCTGACTATGGATATGCAAGTGCTCACCGAAGCGCAACAAACCATTGTTCATTCCTAATTTACCATATTTTAACCGTTAACACATGAAGTACAGCATTCAGTCTTTTTCCAGTCTTATTGAAAACAACAACACCATTTTAAGCAATACTTCGCGCGATCTATTGCACGGTTTACGCATTCAGCATGATAACAAATGGTATATTTGCGGTGATCTGGCCTTACAAGAAGGTCAGTTGCCCCACAAGCTCATTAACTCGTCTCCCGAAGATATAGACTATCAACTATTGGCCAGAGCAGGTCTGTTACTTACACACGATCAGGTGGAGCAACCCGTGGTGTTAACCACTGGCTTTCCATATGCCACCTACCATATCTATAAAGATCGCGCCGCAGAATTCCTACAGAAGACACACGTGATCGACTACGATGGTTCCACGTTCAGTCAGGCCGGCAAGAAAACGGTGGTATTAGAAGTGCAGCAGGCCCATATCATCCCCGAAATTGTGGGATGTACACTCGCTATCCGTAAAGGCGAAGAGCAAGTAGACGGCAATTTCTTTGTGCTCAGTTGCGGTTTCGGGACATTCGAATCTGTATTGAGTACCGATTCAGGCATCATCGAGCAAACCATGATTAGCACCCACGGCTTGAAATATGCAGTCCATATTCTGATGAACGAGTTGAGGAAAAAATACTACTTGGAGTTTCGCAATGCGCATCAGATAGATGAAGCCTTCCAGCGGGGGTACATCTTCTTGAACCGTAAGAACATCGATCTGCGCGAGCTACGCAAAACAGCCATTCAAGCCTATTATCAAGAAGTTGTTTCGCCCAATTTACGCAATATCATTACCGATGCCAACTTGATGAAATCCAATCGGGTATATTTATGCGGAGGTGCCATGTATTACCAAGATCTGATCGACTGTTTTCGGGAAGAATTTGGTGACATCGTGCAGTTGGAAATACCCGGTAATCCAGAGACGCTCGCCACTCGGGGCTACGCCCTGAATTCCTTAAGGCTTTCGCATGGCCGCCATCAATCAGCCATCGGCTTGGACATCGGCAATGCCACCACGATCGTCACTACGTTTAACGTTCCAGTAGCAGACAACCCGACTACCGATGATGCACGTGTTTAAGCGATTATTCGAACCCAAAAAAACAAAACAAACATATCCTGAGGCTCCCAAAATTATCATTCACGGTCCAGACACCCTTTCTTTAGGGAGCCTCGAGGTGAACACCACCCTCATGGGCGATTTTTATGCTCGTGAACGGCTGGTCGTTTCGGCCGAAGCATCTATCACGGGTCATATATTCGCTCATGAGGGTGAAGTAGCCGGCCGCGTGAGCGGCAACATCAGCTGTTTAGGTAACTTGTACATCGGGCCCACAGCTTGGGTACAAGGCGATATACAAGCATCTTGTCTAGAAGTAGCCCGAGGCGCCCAGATCAATGGCAATATCAGTCTGCTACGCGATAGCCAAGCCATCGAGCATTTATTGAATGAAAAACTGCAATTGGCCGAGCAAATGGAAGGCCGTAAAGGAACGGTTCCCAATTCCCTTGCACCAGCTCAGGTACCATCAGTTCAAGAAGCAGAAAAGGTTCCCGCATCGACTTCGGTAAAACCCACGACCAAACCATCTATTCCGATGCCAAGCAATCGGCCCCATACCGCTGCATCAGATGATTCTGCATCTTGGTGGTAGTTGGTTGTGAGTTGTGCGTTGCCAGTTGTACGTTGCGAGAGGCCGTTGCAGATTTAACTTCGTTGAGCCTTCGGGTTCTCCATTCCAGTCGAAATGAACCACCAGAAACGTCATGTCGAGCGGAACGAAGTGTAGTCGAGACATCTTTCAGCAGAAATCCCTATCGGTTCATTTGAATACGCTGTAATCAAGCGCCAGGCGGAATTGCCCGTCATTCAAGGTTGGAATCCGCTCTCCCGAGACCGCTTTGAAGTAGGAGAGCTTAATATTCACTTTATTTTTGATCAGAATACCCATTTCAATCTTCGGCCCAGCAGGCAATTGATTGACCGCTTCACCAAAGTACGATTTCAGGTCGTCCTTTGCCATGCTCATGATCGCATAGCGCGCCTGCAGCCAAAATATGCCACCCTCTTCATAACCCGCATCTGCTTCCCAGGCACCGGTCTGAAAGAATAGTCCCGCTTCCAGAAAACCCATCGGCGTCGCCTTTCCATCGGAAGATAAGGAGTCTCTACCCGTTACCAGTTTCCCACCCAATTGCGAAGTGAAGCGTAGGTTGGTAATACCTGAATTGGATTCCAATAACTTTACATAGAAGTTGGTCGACAGGTTAAGCAGTCCACCCGTGCTATTAATCATGCTCAACACCGTACTCTTGTTAAGTTTCTCCGACCCTATATCGCCATTAGTTGCGCCTACCAGCAGATAGATGGGAACGTAGAAGCCCTGTGGTTCACCGATATTGATTTTTACGGCCTGTGCAGATGCCTGCACCTGACCGGAAAAACCATAATCAATCAGCCCTTTGCTGAACAGGTCAACTTTCTTTTCGGTACCGGCAGCGGCTCTGGTTTGCCCTGTAAAAACCTCGACATTCTGTGCCATTAACAGGCAGGGGATGGTCATCATGACCCAGATGGTAACAATCGATTTCATGGTATTGGTTTTGTAATGAACAATAAAGGGTTATGGCGTCAAATCGCCATGCGTATCATCATATCCGGCAATAAAGCATCCTATTTTCATCATAACAAGAATTAGTTATCTTCACAAAGATATCGGCTAGATTGCTAAAAAGCATACTCACTGCTAGGTATTTTGTTTGTCACCCTGAGAGAGAAGTGTTTTGGGAAACACAAAGGAAATTAGATGACAAAGGGGATGTGTGGTTGTCATGCCGAGCGTAGCGAAGCATCTTATTCAGGTTAACACCTTTCACTGAGCGAGAAGATCCTTCACTCCGCTAAGGCTTCGTTCTGGATGACAGCCCACAAGTCCATACAATAGGTCATTGGTGGCGAAGTTAGTTATATTGCATCCTCGTTCATAAACCTTTCCCTGTGCTTTGGTAAAGATGAACGCCTCATAGGATAAGATACCTCCATATGTGCGTTTTTACCTATACTTTACCGATAGGTATCCGATAAAAGGCCGTTTTTTGGGCTTTTTAACGTACCATATAGGGATATTACTCGGATAGCACACGGATGGAGCACGGACAGGACATGGATGAAGCATATGGAACGGATAGCTATGTCTAATACTAAAAAGCTATACGGATTAATGAATTAATTTTAAACTGGCTATACATTTCGTTTTATTATTTTTATTTGAGCTATCACATTCCAAAAAATTTCCGTAAAGATACCTGCCCCCCCACACTGTTATTTAACATCTTTCCATAATCCGCGGCCAATACCAATCCCACAGAAAATCCGTTCCTAAGATTTCGATTTGCTTTTAGGTAGGTAGAGAATTGACTCACCGGAACGAAAAGACCGTAAGACTCACCAAATTCACCATTCATAGACCCACCCCATTGACTCGTTGAAAAAGTACCAAAATGACGGGAATAACTTGCTTTCAAAAGTAAATCAGTTTTCAATATACTTAAATCCGCCCCCACATGTAAGGCAGAAACCCGATTACTTATAAAATACTTCAAGGGGTTTGAAACCTGACCCTCTTTGGCATCTACTGCAGGGATAATCAAAGGATTACCCATCCCCATTCCTTTATAAGACCAACCTTCCAAATAATAAGAATTATTATAATAATCTTCGTCACCAGAAGCGGTTTTCTTTGACCAAGGATAGCCAGCCTGATCTTTGCTATAAAAAACCTCGACTATAAATTTCTTCCAAGCCCAATTGTTTGTATTCTCTCTTCCATAGTTCAAATTCTCTATCGCCAATCCATTTAATCCATCCCGTATATTGGCCAATTTAGAAATTGCACCTACGTCGTAAAAATTCTGGCGATAACCAAAGAGTCGAATCTTATCAAAATCATAAGATACTCCCATATCAATGGAACCCAACTGATTACCTAGTTTCGAACTTGGAATAGAAGAGCTAGAATACGCCTTTCCCGTAAAAACATAATAAAAGGCGCCAACACTAGACAAAAGAAATGCGTCCCCGTATACCTTTTTTTCATTTCCCCAATACGCTTCGTGATTTATCCCTCCATAGAGATTCAATTTCCATCCATCTCTTCCGATGCGGCCATACAAAGATTTTTGGTGGTAAAAACTGTTAACATGGTAATCTTCTGAAGGTATTAGAAATTCTTTTTCATATACCAAACGTCGGCCGACCCAGCCGTGTACAAAATTTCCTTTTAAGGAAATCAATCCACTCCAAAAGGGCAAGCGGTAGTAGTCGGGAATACGGATTTCCAGTTTTGGAATACCCAATGCATTTCCTGAAACGGAGAAATTACCAGAACTCAGAACAGTGTCTCCATTCAGCCCAATGATATCTTTAGCTCTTCCGGCCCGGCCCTCCAATATCCACCATTTGGCTTTGATTGCTCCCTCAATAAGCTGGACAGCGGTATGCTCTGCCAAGTTGACTCTCGCTTGAAAATCTATCCCCCAATCTACGCTTGAAAAATCGCTCGAATCATGCGGACCCCGATATGCTCTATAGAAACTTCCAATCCAACTATTGGATAACCCGGCGGCTGGAACCGACCCAAACTGATTGGAACGCATCCACAAAGGAACCACATCATTACTGGTGTAACCGATTTGTGTCTCTATGCCTGCCCTCCAAGAAGAAACAACTTTTTCTTGTGCACATAATAGCTGCGAGAACAGTATAAAAACAATAAACCCAAAGGCGGCCTTTTTCATAAAGAGGTTTTTTTCCATTTTTTAATAGCTTTAAAAAAAACGAAGCAACTGATTTTCGTATTAATAACATAACACTTCCGCATTCAACAAGGGGTCTTGTCTGGTCTACGCCTAATCTAAAAACTGCCCCGAAAATACTTTTTCGTAGAATTGAATCAACTTTTTACTCTCGTACTCCCAAGATAGTTCATTTAAGACCCTGTTATACCCATATTCTCCCATCTCTAACCGAATAGATTCATTATCTAATAAATACATGATTTTTTCCGCAAAGTCTTTCGTATCCGTATTATTAGCATACAAGGATGCTTTTTGTGCTGAAAATCGCCCTTCTTTTAGGTCATACTGAACAATGGCTTTTTTTAATGCCATATATTCCATAATCTTGTTCATGGTCGAAAGATTATTCATCTCCGTCGGTTTATCCGGGTTCACGCACACATCTGCTGTATTCAATATATCGATCATGAGTTGATCAGAAACACGGCCGTAGAAATCCACATAGTCTGATAAACCCATACTCACAGACAATTTTTTCAGAATTTCAAGATCCGACCCTCCACCCACAATAGCAACCTGTATATCATCGCGTTGTGCAACTATGTATTTTATGCTATCCAAAAGCAAATCAATTCCCTCTTGTTCACCTATTACGCCTAGATAACCTATCAAGTACTTGCGCCCCTTTTTGTATTCAGGTTTTGGTTCTTGGAGCTTCAAACGCTCCAACTTGGGGCCACTACGGACAATCTGTACTCTTTCGGGCTTCATTTTACCACGCTTTATCGCGATTTCACGATACGACTCGTTTGTGGCTATACTTGCAACGGCATTTTTAAAAGTCAGCCGTTCAAAAAGAATCATCAATTTATAAAACAAGTCCTTCTTATCATATTTGGCAATGTATAGTTCAGGATTGATATCGTGATGATCAAATACATATTTTACTCCTTTGCGTTTAAAAAACCAAGCAGCTATAAATATTAGATCAGGTGGATTGCAACCATGTATCACATGGAATGGCTTTTTTTTGTATATCTTAAAAGCCAACCTCAGTTCCCAATAGATAGCGGTCGCATATTCCGCTAAATACCCCATTGCTCCCCGCGCTTCAATTGGTAAGGGATGCCGATATACCTCAATCCCATCAATTACCTCATAGGGCGTAATATACCCTTTCATTTGAGGGCAAATGATAGAAACTTCAGCCCCATGCTCTTTCAACGTAGTAGCCTCCTGCCACACCCTCCTGTCGAATGGTACAGGCAAATTTTCAACAACAATTAAAACATGTTTCCCTGTTAAGCCCATTGTCTTATATATTATTTAGTACTGTGTCTTCGCTTGAAATATATTCTCCCTCATCCAGCTTTCTGCCCCAATTGATACCGGTGTAATTTTTTTTACCTAAAAATTCATCACCAAGTCTCACAAAGTCTATCACGATCTTATCGTCTATAAACTGCAATTTATCGCTAAACTCCTTTTCCTTCGTATTCACAATCAACACGTCACAATTTGCTATTACATCATCCAAATCAGGATTCAGAAGTTTTGAGAGGTGCGGTATGCGCGCGTCAATGTAATCTTTGTTGGTGCCTGTAAGCATAGAGGTATTTATATTCCGATCATAAACCGTTATATCGGCTCCCTTACCCAATAATGATTCGACTACTTTTACAGCAGGGCTATTACGTAAATCGTCCGTTCCTTCTTTAAAGCTCAAGCCCAGAAAACCCAGTTTTTTATTCCAATATTTGCTTATAATTTTTATTGCCCTTGCAATCTGAATTTCATTGGTTTTATCAATACTGTCTATCAACGGCACGTTTACATAAAAGTCATGTGCTAATGTTTGCAGACCTCCTAAGTCTTTGGGAAGACAAGAGCCACCATATGCAAATCCGGGTTTTAAATAATAAGGAGAAATATTCAACTGTTTATCTTTACAGAATATTTCCATAACATCATGTGAGTCAATCCCCATTTCACTGCAAATATTCCCTATTTCATTTGCAAAAGAAATTTTCAATGCATGAAACGTATTATTTACATATTTCATGATCTCGGCAACTTTTAAGTCGGTAATTATTACTTCAGCAGGGAGATCTTCATACAGTGATGCTAATTTTTTAGCCGCATCTTTATTATCCGAACCGATTAAGGTTAACGGCGGATTGTAATAATCCCGTACAGCAGTTCCTTCACGTAAAAACTCGGGGTTATCAATCACCGCAAATGCCACGTTTCTTCTCTTTCCTGATGATTTTTCGATGATATCGGCAATTTTATCACAGGTGCCAGGCATTACCGTAGAGCGCAGCGCGATGATGTGAAAATCGCTCTTTTGTTTAATTGCCTCTCCAATGCGTTCCGCAACATTAAAGATATATTGCAAGTTCAGGTGCCCTCTTTCCGTACTTGGTGTACCCACGGCAATTATACTTAATTCCGATTCCAAAACAGCTTTTTCCGAATCTACGGTAGCTGATATATTGCCGGCAGCGTGTTGTTCCTGTATTATTTTATCAATGTCTGTTTCGATAATAGTAGGTTTTCCACGGTTTATCAGATCTACTTTATTCTGATTGACGTCCACACCGATTAATTTATGTCCGTTTTGAGCCAAGCAACCCAAGCTGACACAACCTACATAACCCAGTCCAAAAATGCTAATATTCATGATTTAAAAAGCTATATTTATTTCCGATTTTATTTTCAGTTTATTTCCCTTTTTTTCCTTCCATGTACCCAGGATCGTATAAGTTGGCCGTTTCACCATAAACGCGTCTGAATACCATCCTAATAAGGGAGATTCGCGCCCCTTATGGATTTCCACATTCAATTCAGCGTCAAGAACAAGCTTACACATGACTTCTTCGGAGTAGTGATTCTTTAAAAGAAACTCATTTTTTGAAAGGGTCTCCATATCGATGTCAGGATGAAGATGCCAAGGCAGCTCAACATGTCTTTCCAGTTTATCCAAAACAATATCATCCTCTATGATGAACTTATTTTCATCTTTTAAGAAGTTTACAGTTCTCATATGTTGGCAATTGATGTCTAGATATCCTGAATGAGTAGCTATAACCTTTTCCATGTTATCATGCTCTTGCATATTTAACACTTCACATTGATAGTGCTTACGCCACATGGTGGGCCCCGTCAATTCCGCTTGATCTTTGTAATCAATGCATACTGTATTATGAGCGCGCGTACTCACGAAATATTTTCTCCATTCCCTTTCTGTATGGTAGGTATACGTACCTACATCCGTTAAAACAGGGATACCATTTACATGTAAAGAAACAGATAGCGCATCTGCATGTCCATGAGCTGCAATGGATAAGAAGCCTAAGGGTGCAGCATCAAAGTGGAGATATATTTCCCTCTCATCTTCCTGTTTCCTAAAAATGAATTGTCCGTCTTCTTTAAAAAAGGATGATTTCCTTTCTTCAGGTTGCTCTTCTAGAAGATTATAATCAACATGCCCACCATTTCCAAATAATAAAAGGTTCTTCAAATCAAACCCATTATCAACACGTTTAAACCGGCCATCATTAAATAAAAGGGCACCAGAGGTCAATAAAGAAGAAAAGTTATCAAAATGCGGGTCTAACGAAACAACCAATACCTTCCCGTCATCTTCATCCCCATATTTCCGATATCCTTTTCTGATATCCAATAATTCATAGATGTAGTTCAATATTTTGGCTAGCTGAATTTTATAATTTTCAGAAAATTGAATATGCTCCTTTCCTTGAGAAGCCGCATATGGGATAAGAAAAAAATCAGTAATAAACTGAATATATTCAGCTGCTTGTTCTTTATTTACGCCGTTCTGCGAATATTGTATTTGTATTTCCTTTTCAAGACCCTTTTGAGCATATTTAATCCATTTTTCTGAATAAGGAAACGACCATTTTAATGCCGCTACAAATAGCCCCGAATACTCTGCAACCAAATGATTGTTCGCGGAGGAAAACTTTGAAGGGTTTGAGAAGCTATACACACTATGTTCGTAGATTGAAGGCAGCCACACCTTTTCTACAAATTCCAAGAAAGCGGCATCTGCTGCTACCTGCTCATCCGAAAACAAAAGCTCCCAGCAATAATACCAGACGATTAAGCGTATATTGACTTCGATATTACTATACCAGTTTACTCCTCGCAGATACGGATTCTCTTCTACCCAATCCGTTACCAATTGTTGGAATCTGCGTAAGTCTTTCATATCCTTAGTGACCTTATACCTTAACACCAAAGGAATTAAAAACTGAAGTCTATTTATTTCCCATACGACCTTCGCCGAACCGTATTTGTCTGATCTTATATCAATATCTTTCGAAAAAGTCACAGGAAAACTCTTTCCTGTTGAAATATCCAAATGCCAATCTATCGGATTAAAGACGTTGATCGTTTGATTGAAAAAGGTATACTTTTCAAAAGACCGGTATCCATCCATATTTTGGAAATCGAAGGCAGGGCTACGTTCTCTATCCAATTGTTGAAGCTGGCTTCTTAAAATTTCAGCATAAACATCTTGACGATGATTAATATACCTCGCATTAACTTTTTCCATTAGTTTCTGCCCCTGTTGTCCAACCCGGTACACCATCTCGGGTAAGGACATAGAACAAAGCCTGCTCCAATACCATTTGAGCCTATTCATGCCTGTTTATTTTATTAACCACCAGTTTGTATTTACCTGCTTTTGTTTTTTCGATGTCTGTTTCACTGACTTCACGAAAATCTATGTATATGGAATCACCTAAAAGTTTACGCAGATTACTCTCTAGTAGCTGGGATTGAAATGGAGATTTTTTTGGGACAACGTTTACAGTAATCGCACCGATTTTGTATTGATGGATTTGGGCGTACAACAGATTTTCCACACCCTTGCATGCTATATCCAAACGTCCTATTTTAGTGCCGTCAGATAACGTTACACTATCGTCCGCACGCCCCAATATGGATGATACTTTAAGCGTAGGCGGAAAGTCCTTATGATTTGGTAATGCTGCAAATGTAATTTTATCACTAACATGATACCGAATGAGTGGAAATGCCGTATTGATAAGTGAAGTTGTTAATAACTCTTCGTTATATGGCTCAACAATGGCGTATCCCGGCACCTCATAATAATCTCCATCAGGATACTGACCAATGGCCACTGTTCTTTCGGCATTACCATACCAGTCAAACACGTTAGCCCCTAAAGATTCTTTTATTTTCTCACGTTGGAAATCATACAATGTTTCTGAAGATGTGATAGCAATAGGGATTTGGCAATGTGCATTTATTTTATGCAATTCATTACACAAATTCTCTAAAGAACTGGGGTAAGCTAGTATTCCTTTAGGTTTAAATTCACTGATTAGTTCAATATACCTGTTAACCGTTTGTGCATTGATATTATAACTAGACAAGTACAAGATATTTTCGGCCTTATCATAAACATAAATCTTCGTTTTATCCAGATTACCCCGCATAGATACTATGGGATCGCCTTTACTTAAACCATGGATATATCGGAAATATGTTTGATAAGCTTGCTCATTCAGAATGGAATCAAAAGATCGATAGACAGTCAACGGGCTCCCTGATGTACCACTTGTGTAGCCTTTCATCATCAAGAATTTCGGACAAGTGATAATATCTGATATATTTTCTCTAACGATTTCCTTGTTAATAATGGGCAAACGATTAATGTCTTCAATCCTCGTTATGTTCTGAAGACAAATACCATGGTTTGCATACAATCTTTTATAGAAAACAGATTTCGATATTGCTCGCTTAATTAGCTTTACAAAACGAGCACTTTTATACTCATTCAGCCGTTCAGGAGTCATTTGGTGAAGATGCTTTATATCTTCTACCTTTTTATCAACTATGAAGTTATTTCTGGATTTATATTTAACCCAAGATTTCATGATTATATATTGATTTAAGCTGTGTTAGTACATTCTCTATAAGATATGGTTGTACATATGTTTTCGACAGTTCTCCCATATGCCTCGTCAATTGTAGATTCTGAACTAACCATTTAATTGCCTCAGCCAAACCCTCACGATCACCTGGGGTTATCAAGAATCCGTTTTCTTGATGTTTTACAACTTCGGGTATACCCCCTACTTTTGTCGATACAATCGCCTTTCCATAACTCATTGCTTCCAATATGGAAATAGGTAATCCCTCATTATAAGACGGCAACACCAAGACATCGCATTCAGATAGTAATTCATGTTTCTTTTGACCATCTACCCAACCGGTATATTCAATAATATTGGAGAGATTTTCTGTTTCTATAAATTTCAGTAAACGATCCACGTCACCATCACCTCCTATTTTCAATTTAATTTTACCTTCCCATAGCTCTTTATGTCTATTGATAACCTCGATTAAGTCGAAAACGCCTTTCCTATCACCAACTCGCCCCAAAAACAATATATTCAATATCTTTTCATTTCTTTCAAAACGATTCCACGCCAGCTTTTCAGGCACTGCTACAGGATTATTAAGGATTACTATATTCTTGATGTTAAACTGAGTAATTAAATAGTTTTGCCAATATGTCGACAAACAAACAAAAATATTCACTGATTCCGCTAAGTGTTTAATTAGGTAACGAATAACAGAGCCACTGTTTTCGTAAAAAAGATGGAATCTTCCACCATGTAAATGATATATCACTTTTTTCCTGAATAAAAATTTGACAATCAAAAAGACAAGGTACTTTCTTACAAAACTTCCTTTGGAAGCACCATGAATATGGACAATTTTTATTGACCTATCTGAGAGCAATTTCTTAATTATTCGGAATATCGACAAAATAAAAAGTCCTATATTGAGTAGTATGTTATATCGGCCATCATATGTAGCGATAAACTTAAATCCGTCAATACATTGTGCGTACGATTCAAGTACTGCTCCAATACCGCCACGGTGGTTTTTATAATTAGGTCCAATAAATAAAATATTAAAAAAAATAGGACCTGAGGTTTCTACTTCTCTTTCTAATAGTACAATATTTTCATTAAACATAACTGAAGGTTAATTAAAATCGTATTAAAGCAAATAAAATGGATAACCCAAATGACATAATTACAATAGGTGTAATTACATTTTTATAGAATTTTGAATGATATTTACCAAAAATAAAATACAACATTATTGCTTGATAAAGGAAAATTGGATTAAAAGGCAATGAACCAGATCTCAGTGACCAAAATAACTGCAACGTATATAACACATATATTATTGAATACACCAACTTCCCATTATTTTTCATTTTCAAATAAATCACCTTATATATTAACCCACTCAAAAAGGAGAATATAATAACACCATATATTCCAAAGTCTAAATAGAAACTAAATGGTATTCCTATCGATTGGGCCGTATCTTGATCCGTAAATAACGTTCTTAGTAATTCGGCCCCGTGTGCAGAGTCTGAGATATTTAAGACCCCATAGAATTCGCCAAGAGAATAATTCCCATAAAAATATTCCTTCGTGTTTTCAATGATATATGCACCAAAGGAGGAGGATGTGGAAATCTCACCAATAGTTACCCAGAACAATAGCTGAAACGGGTCATCTATCGTTCCTCCCGAAAGATTGTATGTGCCATATCTAATGACTCCTAAGCCGCCAATAAGCAATAATAGGACAACGCTTCCGCCAATCATTGTTAAAAAAATCTTATATAAGGAGTATTTTGATCGCAAATAAGTGATTGCAAAAATTCCTATTATCGCAATAATCACATCTTGTCTTTGGGTAAAGAATAACGGAAGTAATATCGACAAAATACAGAGTAGCAAAAACGGAGCTTCTTTAACTCTCCTATAAATCCAAAAAGAATATATTGAAACCACAGGAAGAAAACGAGCAGGATAATCTGGGAACCCTCCTAAAGAATATTTATATCTACTTAAAGGATTACCAAAAAGAGGAATATCCCTAATATTTATAAACTTAAATAACATAAAAATTAATGCTAACGAACTTATCAGCATCACCTTATTTCTGCGAATACCTCGAATTGATGCTTCAAAAAACTTAATCTCTTTAATCCCTCCAACTTTTGACCCTATTACAAAAAAAATGGTATAAAAAAGATAAAGGTGAAAATACTTGGTCATATCAATATCTTTATATCCCCAACCCAACGGATTATCAAGAAATGCCGATAGATAAAGCAACCATAAACAGATTATGAATACTAAAGTGCCAAAAATATTATATCCTCTCAACTTCATTTTTTATATTTTAGCCACACTGCTAAATTTTCGATCTACACAGATCAACATAAAATATCTAAATAAATGACCAACAAACATCAAAACTTGAAAAGCCATGATTAACTTCACACCGAATAAAAAGTTATCCAAGCATAAGTAGAGGAAAATAAATAGTAAAAAGGAAAATAAGTTTACAGCAAAAATTTGATGCTCTTTTTCCTTAATCACAAATAAATTAGATATGGGTAATACTATCTGAGACGTCAGTCCAGATAACGTCATAAGTATTGCAATCAAAAGAAAAAAGTCAATATTCGATTCTGTTGTAAAAGAACTAATATAAGGCGTATAAGCAAATATGATTGCAAGGATTGCAGTTGATATAAAAGCGCCTAGGTTAATGTATAAATTTCTTCTATTGAATCTCTCATATATCTTCATGAGCCCAATTCTGTCTTCTAAAGTATAAGACATTTTTACTGTCTCAGAATAAGAAAACGATCTTGGAATCAACGTTAAAACAGTTACAAAGTAAGAAACCATTCCTACAATGTTAGTTTGATCAGTACTTAATAGATGAAATGTAAGTGGTGTAAAAAAAAGTGAAATGCTTCCTGTAGTAAAATTTGTTAAAGAGTTAAATATATTTCGCCTAATCAAACTTGGTTGCCACGATACTTTTAGAAAGTCTATACGTTTTTCTTTTACAAATAAGAATAAAAAAATAAACAAGAAAGATAATGATTGTCCAATGAGTACCTTCAAATGAAAAGAAAAAAACAACCACGCAAATATTACACTTAGAGCAAGTATAACAATTTCTACCAACATCAATTCATTATACCTTTTTTGAGCTATATAGAACATTCGAAAGTTTTGGTAACAAGTTGTTGCTATAAGATAAATACAGCTACCAAAGAAATCTACAATCCACCCAAATCTAAATAAACCATACATAACGACAACTGAAGGTATACAATACAGTATTCCATAGAAATTAATTATCTTAAAAAATTCAAATTGATTAGTTACTCCCCCCTTGTTAAGGTCTGTCAAAATTAATGTAGACCACGAAATACCGGTGAATATTAATATGATTTGATTAATAAAAATATCATTTAGATATAAGCTTAATATGTGTCCAGAATAAAGGTATTTCAAGACAAATAAATTGGCAATTTTAAACACTCCAGGTGCAGCTGTCACTAAAAGTAATATCACCTTATTAAGATATTTTCGTTGCTGTTTAAATTCTATAAACATATCAAATACTTACATCATATTTCATATAACACCTTCGAACAAATTAATATTTTATAATTATGCACCTTTCCAGATTTGCCACCATTTCTTTGGCTCAACCGCTTGTCCATAGTTGCCATAACCGTAACCATAGCCATAGCCGTAACCGTAACCATAGCCATAGCCGTAATTGTGATAATAACCTCCTTTGGCTTTGATGTCGTTTACAATCAATTGCACGGACTTGATTTTACCCGTCGATACCAAATCTGCCGGAATACGCAATTGTTCTTTGTAGGTATGCCCTTGCCGCACCAGATATAAACAAGCATCTGCATAACGAGACAGGAGCTGCGCATCGGTGACCATACCTACCGGTGGTGCGTCTATTAAAATATAATCATAACGCTCTTTCAATTCTTGCATCAATTCGGCTACCCTGGGTGCAATCAGCAATTCAGCCGGATTAGGAGGAATGGCTCCGGCTTGCACCAAATCTACGAGTTCATGAACACCTGAGGGCACAATTACCTCATCCATATGCATATCGGAACGTACTACATAATGCGAAAAACCTTTGCCTGCCGGTAAGCCCAATTTATTGGTGATGGATGGCTTCCGTAAATCCAGTTCCATCAGCAAGACTTTTTTATTCATTAAGGCCAGGGAGACAGCTAAATTCAAGGCGACGTAAGATTTTCCTTCACCAGACATGGAAGAGGTAAATAAGATGGTCTTTCCACCTTGTAAAGAAAATTCCAAATTGGTGCGCATGGCACGGAATTGTTCGGCTATGGCAGAACGCGAAGTTTTAGAAACCACCACCTGTTCCAGCTCCTCCGAATGGGCCACCGTGCCCAGTACAGGAAGCTGTGTTCCTTCTTTAATATCCGCTATACTACGGACGCGTACATTGAATAGATCACGCAGGTAAAAAACGGATAAGGGGATAATCAAACCCAAAAATGCAAAAACGGCATAAATCACCTTTTGTTTGGGCGAAAAAGGCTTTTTCTCTGCTTTCGGCGAATCGATGACCTTGGAATTGGAAACATTGGCCGTACGGCCGATGGCGGTTTCTTCCCATTTCTCTTGTAAGAATATATACTGGGCTTGTTTAATCTGCTGCAAGCGGGCCAGATCGATATAACCCCGCTCGATGGTAGGCACTTGGGTAATCTGTGAGGAAACACTGTTGGCCAATGCTTGCTGGCCCTGTTTCGCCAACTCTAATTGACGCCGTGTGGATGCCACATTGGCAATCATATCTTGCCGTGCACCCGCTATCTGGGCGGTAATATTCTGTACCATCGGGTTATCTTCGGTATTGGCCAATAGCAAGCGTTGCCTTTGCAATACCAACTCGTTATAGCGTTGGATGAGTGCATTAAAGCCCACATCTTGCGGAATAACCGCCGAGGGAACCACCCGCGGATGTTGCGCATCTTTCAAATAGGTTGTTACCGCATCTAGCGCAGCTAATTGCGTCTCCACCTCGGCTAACTTCTGGGTAAAATCTGCAGAACTTTCTATAAGTACCCGGCCTTGCTCGGATATATCGGCCAATTGATTACGTTTTTTGTAGCCCGAAATACGGTCTTCTACCCCGGCTAATTCGTCGGTGATTTTGCGGAGTCGCGTGTTGATAAAGGCCAAGGTCGAATCGGCAATGACATTTTTATCGTGCAGGTTCAGCTCTACATATTTTTCAATCAGGGTCCTTAACAATTGCTCGCCCAGTTTCGGCATGGTTTGTTCCAGAGTCAGGTCGATGGTGGAGACATTTTTATTAGTAACCTCTACCGTCAATGCTTTACTGAAACTCTCTACCACATCGCGTATTGGGTTGAGCTGAAAACCGTAACTCTCTTTATTTGGCGCTTTTGCTGTTTGCTGGATGCGCAAAAGACCGGCGGCCGGCAAGCGGAAAGACTCGCCCCACCGTACCTGGAACACCGTATCGGGATTGGATAATTCCACTTTGTTTCCTGCTATGGGCTTCACTTCAAAACCATAGGGAAGTGCAATCGAATCCGGATCGCTCAGCAAATCCACCGAAAAGGGAGCTATCATAACCGGCACATTGTGTACCGTACCCTGATTGAAATAGCCGATATAAGCCTTCTCGGCCAAAACCATTTCCCGCATGAGATCGCCTGTTTTCAAAACCTCCACCTCGTTGTCTACCGAATTCTTGGTTCCCATCAGGCTGGACAAATCGCCCAATGCGGAAGAAGATAACATCCCCCCCCCTTTCTTATCGTCGGAAACCAACAACTTCGCATGGATTTTGTAGGCCGGGACAGTATACCGCAAATAAATAAAAGCACCTACAAAACCAATGGTGCCGCACAAGGCAAACCAGTACCAATTGGAAAGGATACGCCCGATAAAACGGAGCAGTTCTTTATTATCGGATTTCTTTTCTTCGAAATCAAATTCGTCTTCCCAATCTATATTTTTCTTACTCATATTCTCTCGTAAATGCAGATTCTCTAAATTATTTATAGGCGGGTAAGAGCAACAATCAGAACCGAAAGCACAGAACCAATAATCGCAAGTGTCTGCGTTCTAGCGGCATTATTCGCAGCCGCTTTTGCCTTACCCGGCTCGACATAAATCACATCATTCTGCCGCAAATAGAAATATGGAGATTTAAAGACCTCGCTGTCGTTTAAGTTCAATCGGATCAACTCTTTCTCTGGCCCTTGATCGCGCACCAACAATACATTTTCGCGTTTACCGTAAATGGTTAAATCGCCTGCTAAACCCAAAGCATCAAGTACGGTTACTTTCTCATTGGGTACGGTATAGGTAGCGGGTCTTGCCACTTCGCCCAAAACCGTAATCTTATAGTTGGCAAAGCGCACTTGCACGGTGGGGTTTTTGTAATACTGGGCGGCTAAGGCCGTAATCTGCTCGCGCGCTTGATAGGTAGTTAAGCCTTTTACTTTAATCTTTCCCAAAAGCGCCATCTGGATATAACCGTCTTTATCAACCAGGAAACCGGAGATCACTTGATTACCTACGTTACTCGCCGAACTCGCTCCAACTGCTTGTACAGCCACAGCCTGATTGGCTACGGCGGCCGTGGTCGGGTCGAGCGTCTGAATGGTAACACTTAGTATGTCGTCTGTCTGGATAACGGGTTCTGTAAAGGTTGCAGCCTGCTTGAGGATACGCGTGGTATCTGTGGGAAGATCGTTGAAGTAGACGATTTTCTTGACCGAGCAACCAGTCATGAGGCATAGGAGCAGTAAGGGTAAGGGTGTAATGCGGAGGAGATTGCCACGTCGTAAACTCCTCGCAATGACGCGTGGAAAGGTTAACTTTTTCAAATTTAATTTTGTCATGTTAATGAACTTGTAAATTGTAGTGGTTTGGGTATTTCGATCTAAAATATTACCTGCTGATTGCTTTATAACCCGAAGAGAAATTCATCTCCGATTATTAGAAATATCCGGCCGGCGCGCCCGGCCGGAATATTTCCCTACAATCACAAGTTAACACTTGAGTTCTTCTAATTCTTTGGGTCTTTTTATAATTTACTACATTCTTCGGTCAAGATAGCTAAATTCGTTGCACCGGCTTTTTCACCGATGATGTCACCTGGCTGTATCCCTACCGTTGCGGTATTGTCTTCACTCACCGTATGCTTGTTTACTACTTTCACCCGATCGCTCCAGATGGCTTTGAAATCGTACTCGGTACCATCGGTCTTTAACAAGCTGGTGCGTAAGAAACCGTTATCTACCGTACCTAAGTATTTGAATTCTGCTGTGCCTGATACCCGGTAGAACAATTGGAAAGTAGGTAGCAAGGTAATGGTAGTTGTCTTATCCGGACAACGTACGTACAATTGCAAGGTCGAGGTCGTACCACTTGCATCGCCTGGATTAGGCAACTGCATGGTGGTAGTCTGACCACATGCTGCCAAAGCACCTTGTTCCAAGATATTGCCCGCACTGTTGCGTACCACAATGCTGACACCCGAGGTAGGCACATTCATGATGCTGATGCTCTTATTGTTCTCATCGATGGAGTATTGGCCTGTGGCAATGACTTTACCACCCCATACTGCTTGTACAACGATGGGGTAAGTGGAACCGGTGCTCATCCAATCGCCCGAGAAATTAACGATTCGCGCAGAAGAACAGGCTGTTGCGAATTCGCCGGCCATGTAGAACGTTAAGTGGCTGATCGGGAAGCTGACACGGAAACCACTGGCTGCCGAACCGGTAACGGTACTGTTTTGCTCGAAACGCCAAACACCATCGCCACTGTTACTGTATATTTGGAATGTACTTCCGGCAGCAACGGCTTGCCCGGTTACCGGGCTTACATAATTGGCTGGAATAGGCATGCTCACCACCAAAGGTTGGCTAAATTGCTTTACTGAAACACCATTCACGAGCATCTTGATATCGGCAACGGCGGCAGCACTGAACGTTCCGGCAGCGGTATTACCATCTGCCATCACCACTTCATCGCTACGTAGATCGCCACCAGGCAAGAGCACTATCGCATCTTCATTATTGGCATCAACACTGGTCACAACAATTTGCACGCTGGTACCGGTAACGACCGCACCACTGGCATCTTTAAATTGTGTTCCAGCAGGAATGGTCAGGTTCATATTTCCTTCGCCTGTCGCAGAAGGTAACTCTATTGTAGTGGCCGCTGTCGTAGACCCATCGGTATTCAGATCAACGTTTTCTTCCACTTCCTCGGCACCATCAGGCACTTCGGTAGGTTTCGTGAGTACGACCGTTTGGATACCGGCCGATGCATCTGTAATGGCTACAGGCACCACTTGCGTGTTATAACCACTGGCTGCAAACTGCACCCGGAACCGAATGGGATCATTGGCCGTGGGCGTACGTTTGGGATCTACACCCAAGGTGAGCAGATTATCGGTCAGCTTGAAATCTTTGTATCCACTCATATTGTAGATATCTTCTGTATCGCCAGATACCAACGTTGCTGAAACACCACTGACATTGTTTCCTTCGGCATCTACTACTCGCAAGGTAACATAATGCTCAATAACCTCTGTGCTGATCTGCAAGTTAAAATCTTCTAGCGGACTGTGGCATGAAGCTACACTTCCTAAAAGTGCTACCGCTAACGTATATATTGCTAATTTCTTCTTCATCGTTTAAATGTTATATTTTACTTATTTCGCCTACCAAAACCGATAACTAAAACCAAACTCTAAACGGGGCAAATACCGGTAATCCTTAATATTGCGCTCAATCGTGGCCGCGTTATTCACATTCTCTTCCAATAAACCGGTAGCCTCCATGGATACACTGGGCTTAGAAAGGTAATAACAACCCAGATCGATGCTCATAGAGAACCGACTGTCAATAATGATATTACTCCAACCAATACCGGCATATGGGTTGACGGTCTGTTTCCAAGCTACTTGCGTGCTAATGTTACCTACACGGTCGGGAGCTACATCGATCTCGCCATATTTATAAGGATCACGCAAACGGGTGGTCAGCTCGCCTTCCAGCTTATAGAAGTAGGCCGCTCCCAATTGGATGTTGAAACTCCGAAAGAATCCGCCACGCTCTACAAAAGGAGTCCAGCCGAAAGCGAGGGATACGTTACCGGATTTGGCCTCTACATGACTTCGGGTGGCATAACCGCTGTAAGTGCCGGCGATATGTGTATTGAAAGGCATGTAACTGGCGCCCACCCGTAGACCGAACTGGGTTCCTAAAGGTTGATAAACGTGTAAGCCTACACCGGTAGTACCTACATGGACGCCCAGGGCGAAAGGATAGGGATAGCCATGTGAATAGGCGGACTCAGGGATGCTGTCGCGTTTTTCCTTGGCCTGTGCCGAAATAGCACCTAAGGTTAAGAAACTGATCAGCGTGATAAAAACTTGGGTAAATCTGCGTTTCATAATTGTATAAAATAATTCTATGATAAAAAACGTTCACTGATATGCATATGGTAAGGAATGTGTAAAATCGCCTATTACGTATATGTCGGCATGCTGTGCATGGATGTTTAAGTTGATTTGTAACGGATTGATTGATTCTAAAAAACAATGTTGCTTTTTCTTTTAACTGCGCAACAACATTTCAATTACATTAAAAATTTAATCATAGATTGCTAAAACATTTTCAACAAAAATACCCACCGAATTGGCATTGCCACTACCTATATAGGGTATTTGTACATGAACGGCAGGTTATTGTGTGTATCTGGGAATATTTAGTAGAACGGAGGGCGTTGCAGATACACACCAACTAACTTCGCACTATCTTCTGCTTTAACAGGGGGTTAACGAAGGGTTAACAGGGGGTTGACCTAGGGTTAACATAGGTTGTACCTATGTTAACCCTTTGTTAGAACTATGTGAAGACATGGTGAATCCATGGCTTATATAGGAGTAGATAAGAAGAAGGGGAGATGAAAGTACGGAAGGAATAAACGCTTATTCTGTATACAGATCTAGGTAATCTTCACCACTCACAAAATCATCGTAGAACTCTACACTACTGCTGTCTTGGTCTGCTTCATGCCCCAACTGCTTTTCTTCTTGCGATGATACATTCCATATGATCGCTTGCTCCTCAGGCAATACGCGTTGCATTCCTGTTTTCATGATAGATCGCTTCATATAATCCATATAGGTGGTTAGCCCAAACTAGGTTTGTAGATTCAAAAATTGTACCAATCGTACCAAATAGCTTGCCTTTATCGTAAGCTATAAAACGTTCGCGAACACTTGGCGCACTTATAGTGCTTGAATGGCAGAAAGCCCAAAAAAGTTCTGATCATGGTACTTCGCCTGATCCGGAAGCAGTTCTCGGATCCACAACGATGGCAACAAACTCCTTGCTTCTCTGTTTGGAATGTTGGTTTCATACGGTTTAGCTGATTTTAATGCGATTCAATATTACGTCATGAAATACCGCTTTAGCAAGCCAAGGTGTACAAACAACACAGAATTGTGTAGGAAAAAGGGCGCCTACAGCTAACTGCAACCCATTTTCAGTAATATTGAGATTTATTTCCGTTTTATGCAGAAACAATCCCGTATCCTTGCAGACAAGAAAATCAACAACCGTTATGCAAATTAAACCTTCTATCCGTAACTTTCTCTTCGTTATGGCCATCCTATTTCTAATCGGATTATTGTCTACCTTGAGTTTTGACCATCAAGTCATCAAACCGGATTTGTCGTTGAAACCAAGCGTCAATTACACAGGCATTACGCTTGCTTTTCCAGGTTCCTATCCAAGCGAGTGAGGTGGTAAGGAGATGAGATGTGAGATGATAGAAGTATTTAGTACATCGTACTTGACATCAATAACCAACAAAGAACACTTGTAAAAAAAAGCAAATTTATCTATGTTTGAGGCTGTACAATATCATCAGCCATGAATCACTTTAAACCGTTTATACTCTTTTACTGCCTTTTCTTTTATGTGGCTCATGCCATAGCTTATCCCAGTATCTATAACATCGATAAACAGCAAAAAAATATCCGATCGCTGCTGGCGAAAGACCCTAAACTGGCTGAAAAGCTGGCAAAACAGGTCTTAAAAGATAGCGAAGAACTGGGAATCGATTCACTCATCGCGAAATCAAAATACCTGTACGGCATTGCCTGCTATTATCAATCGAAATTTAAACTGTCTGCACAGCTCTATGAACAAGCCCTGAAGAGCGATTACGCACAACAAAATGATATTTTCAGAGGGGCACTCTGGAATAACCTGGGGATTAATTATGAATTTAACTTACTCTATCAAGAAGCCTTGCGTGCCTATTATGAATCCTTGCGCATCAGCGAAAAACAAGCGGATTCTAGCAGCATGGCCATGTCTTGGATCAATATTGGCCTACTCCATTATAAAATAGGCGATACGGTAAAAAGCAACCAGTTATTCCATGATGCCCAGACTTACTTTGAACAAAAACGGGACACCGCTAACTTAGCACTCTGCGAACAGAATTTGGCCATAGGCGCACGCGACCGGGGCGACTTTGTGCAGTTTAAACGGTATAGTTTACGGGCAGTCGAGTTCTTCCATATACTGGGTTACCTCCAGGATGAAATGGGTATTTATTGCGATCTAGCCGAAAACAGCCCTACAGCAAAAGAAATAACCGAGTACTATAACCATGCAAGGGCTCTGAACGAAAGTACACAAGATTCGGCCATCAATACGCGATTGGAAATCATCGAGGGCGATCTGCATCTCAGAAAAGGACATTATACCGCAGCGCAGGCACTATACCTGAAGGCAAGAGACGAACTACTGATCCGAGGCGATAAACAGCGGGCAAACGACCTGCTTGTGAAACTGGCCGAGGTAAATGCGCGTTCGGGCGACTTTGATAATTTTGCCGCCTATATGGAACGGGCCCGGCAGCAAAACTCCAGGCTGTTCCAGGAAACGAACAATGAAAATATTGCTAAGCTGAAATTGTGGTATGAAACGGATAAGAAGGAGGAAAAAATTGCACATCAAGCCGCGCTGATTAGCTTTCAGAGTAAACTGAAATGGTTTTGGATGGCCCTAGCCTTGGCCTTTGCTTTGGCAACGGCTTACATCGGCATGCTGAACAGCAAATATAAAAAGGCGAACCGCTACCTCTTTAACCTGAACAAGGAACAGATTTTACTGACAGATATGGTAGCTAAGCCACAAGAAGCAAGCGAAGAGAGCACCAACGCGATCGAACAGCGGCGCATGAAAAAACTTTTCCAACAAATCGCTACCTTTATACAACAACCTGAAAATTTAACCAACCCGCATTTTGGTGTTGCCGAAGTGGCACAGGCCCTCCACACCAACGAGAAATATGTATCGCAGGCGGTTAACCAAATAGGTGGCATGAATTTCAATAAACTCCTGAACTCATACCGGATCAATTCGGCTAAAAAGATGTTGCTAGACCCCACCTACCTCCACCTCTCGGTTGAACAGATTGCCGATCGCTGTGGTTTCGGAAATCCAAATACTTTTTATATCCGCTTTAAAGATTTTACAGGTTTGACACCGAGGAAGTTTAGGAATATGCATTTGAAGTAGTAGTTCCACTTTCTTACCGAAGAAAGTGGAGCAAAGACTCGTCGCTTGGAAGTTTGCTACAACGTTAGTGCATCAACGTGCAAACCGCAAATTTCCTAGGCGACATAAGAGCAGAACGGAGAGTTCTTGCGAGCATGAATAGACTAGCATTACTGCAACTGGCAACTCACAACTGGCAACTAATACGCCTGCTTATCACCAATAACCACCCGCCAGAAGGTTAAAAAAACGATCTTCAGATCAAGCATAAAGTTCCAGTGCTCAATGTACCAGATATCGTGCTCAATACGGGCCTTCAATAATTGCGGATCGGATGATTCGCCTCGTAGTCCGTTCACCTGCGCCCAACCGGTTAACCCGGGCTTTGCCTGGTGCCTAACCAAATAGTTTTTGATGGTATGGGTTGATTCTTCGTTCATCAACGAGGCATGTGGGCGAGGCCCAACAACAGACATTTCGCCCAGCAATACGTTGAAAAATTGTGGAAATTCGTCCAAGCTCGTTTTACGCAAAAATTGCCCCACTGTGGTAATGCGTGCATCGCCCTTCTTTGCCTGCTGAAACTTGCCCTCCGCATCCGTATCGGGTGCGGCTTGCTTCATCGACCGAAATTTATAGCAGATAAACGGCCGATTGCGCTTACCCCATCGTTCCTGACGGAAAAAGACGGGCCCCTTCGAATTGAGCTTGATGGCCAAGGCTACGACCGGAACAAGCCACGAACAGATAAACACCAATACGAACAAACTGAATACGATATCAAAAATCCGTTTCACCGTTTGGTTATACATGTCTTCCAATGGCTCATTCCGTACACTGAGCAGGGGAACATTCCCCAACATACTGAAGCTGTACATCCCTGAATTATTGAGACTGAACATATTGGGAATAATGCGCAAACGCACGGCATGAGCACTGAGTACAGAAGCAATTTCGCGGGTATTGTACAGAGCAGCGGGGTCTTCGGTAATAAACACCTCATCTACATCCTTGATATCGCCCAAGGGCTTATTGTCTAAGAGCAGGGTACGGCCGTTGAACGTAGTTTGATCGTCTTTTGTTAAGCGGAGGGATCCATGTACATAGCGCACCAGCTCATAGCCGAAAAACTTATTGTCGCGCAGATACCGGCAGAACAATTCGCCATTTTCTCCACCACCGATCACCAATGCCCGCTTACGCAGATAACCATGCCGATAGAGCACAATATAAATACGCTTCAGTACAATCTTGCTCAATGGTAGGAAAAACCCCAACACAAATCCATAGACAACTACAAAGGTGCGATTATAGGTATTATCTTTTAACGTGAAAATGAAGAGTACCGCCAGCATGACCTGCCATAAAAGGGCATTGGCTGTCTTGAACAGCTCGCGCATTTGGTTCTCCCTGAGCTTATCATCATATAAACGATTGGAGCGTGCAGTAAAATACCAACCGCAGAGTAAAAAGAGCAAAAAACCCAGTTCATAAAACCGAATAGGTACCAAAGCATGCTTGCTCACACTGATGGCGATATAAAAGGAGCTGGTGATCACACCAAAATCAGTCAGCAGATGGGTAAAATAGAAAAAATTACGGCTTTTTGAATTCATGTCACAGGTACGCTGATTGTTGCATTGTTCATGACGCAAAGGGCGGTTGATTCACAGGTTGATCTTATCATACTCGTGCTTTGCGAGCGATTTTGCGGCAAATATAAAAACAAAAAATGGCGTACTTTTATAAATGACCAGACTTTCCTATTTTTTGTGTACAAAATACCTATTAATGGGTATATTCTGCATACGTTCTTCTCTTTTTCTTTGTGCAAGAGGTATCGGCATGTCGAGCATCGTCGAGACATATCATTAATTTTATGCACTAAAAAGATGTTTTTTTCGTATTTTAGCCGCTAATTAAATCAACACTCAAACCACTTGCTTAAACGTTACAAATATATATGCTATGTTGTTGCTATGGTGCCCCTCATCGCCCATGCAATAACGGCCTGCGATCCGGCAGATACCACGCGTATCCAAAGCTGGTACCGCCAGGCATATGCCGCATTGAATAATCATCCACTACTGGCCGACTCGCTAATTTCGCTCGGATTATCCGCCGCAACCCAGCTTAACGATCAAGCCCGTATAACCGACGGACTGTTTTTACAAGCTTGCCTATTGGATAACCGCGCCGAAAACGAGCAGGCAATAGCGAAATTAACGCAGGTACTGAACCGGTACGTCAACCAACCGCAACACCAACCTTATCTTATTGAGACATACGGTCGATTAGGTCTATTGTACAACAAGAAGGGAAACAGCAACCAAGCCCTCAACTACCTTTTACAGGGCATGGAACTGGCCGAGCAGCAAAACCGCCCCAAAGATCGCCTCCATTTGCTTATTGTGCTGGCCATGCACCATAATGACTATACCAAAAACTTTGATCGGGCGGCACATTATCTGAAACAGGCTGAAACTCTGGCCGGGCAATTGAAAGAATCTAAATGTCTGCCACATATTTATTTGCAATATAGCGTTTGTTATCGCTATCAAGGCCAAATAGACCGTGCCTTATATTATTGTCGGTTGGCAGCTCAGCGCTTTCAGAAAACCAGCACCGACGCGAATGTGTTACGGGCTCGCTTTATCGAGGCCGGCATTTATACCGATACCCAGAATGCTACCGCGCTAGAGAAACTGCTCCAAACCATCGAACCTCTGGCACTGAAAGTAAACAACTGGCAGATCAAAGGAAACATGGCTTTCTTCAAGGCCCAATTGCTCTACATGCACGATGCCTATCCACAGGCCTTACAACAAGCAAAAGAAGCTTTACATGCTTTTCAGGAAAGTGCAGATGTACTAAACCAGCTAGCTGTAAAGGCCCTGCTAGGGCACCTGTATCTGCTACAGGGAAATAGGCAAACCGGTGATAGCTTATTGCGCATACTCAACCACGCAACGGATAGCAATTATGCCAATCAGATTGCGCGTTATGATGCCGAAATGCGGCAGAAGTATGAAAGTGTAAAGCGCGAACGGGAACTGGAGCAAAAGGAGGAAAACTTAACCCGGGCTAAACAGCAACGCATGGTCTTGGCTGGCTCGTTGATTTTATTGATCGCCTTTTCAACGGTCTATTACAAGCGCTATCAAGATAATAAAGAATACAACAATCTATTGAATGAGAAAAATCTGGAAATTGAGCGCCAGAACCGCATGTTGCAGAAAACGAATGCCCAGAATGAACTCTTATTACGTGAAATACACCACCGGGTTAAAAACAACCTGCAATTGGCCTGTTCGCTCTTGAATATGCAGTTGCGCAGCACACCGAACCCGGAAGCCGTATCTGCCCTGGAAGAGAGTGCTAGCAGGCTCCAATCCATGTTATTGGTGCATCAGGAGCTGTATGATAAAGACAATTTAGGATTGGTAAATATGATGGACTATAGCCAGAATCTAACTGAATTCCTGTTGAAGTGCTATAACCACCATGGTTACGAAATCCAGCCCACCATTTATATCAACAACATCAATTTAAGCACCAAATTCGCCATTTCTATTGGCCTGATCCTGACTGAATTGATAACCAATTCCATGAAATATGCCAAACCCCATACCGGCGAAATACTCCATATCGGTATTGAGCTCAGCGCCATAGACGACAGCACATACTGCCTGTTTTATAGTGATAATGGTATGGGCCTGCCTGCTGAGTTGGATATATCAAACGTAAAAACCATGGGTTTGCGCCTGGTTCGCGACCTCACGAAACAGCTAAGGGGCCGTTTAAGCTACCAGTACGACGGTGCCACTACCTTTATTATTGAATTTAAAAAAAATAAATGAACATGTTACATGCACGTTTAGCCATTGTTGAAGATGAAATGATTATTGCAAGCGACATATGTGATATGTTGCAAGAATTTGGATACGCTGTCTGCGAAATCGCTACATCTTATGATGAGGCAGTTACCCTCGCCAAAAATGAACATCCGGATCTATTCATACTGGATATCAATCTTCATGAAGAGAAGACAGGCATCGATCTGGCCATGGTACTACAAAGCATGAGTATCCCTTTTATTTTTGTTACCTCGCATGCGGATAAGCAGTCCATCGATTTTGCTAAGCGTACCCGACCACTCGGATACCTCATTAAACCCTTTACACAAGATGATCTCTATGCCTGCATTGAAGTGGCTTTGGGGCATCAAATAGGGCGCCCTGCCAATAATCTTTTCTTACCGATGGGAAAAAACAAAAAACGGGTTGGCATGCAGGAAATTTATTATGTACAAGCTAATGGCAATTATGTTGAACTGAAAATAGGAAACCAACGGGTAGCTTTGCGCAAAAACCTGAAAGAATTTGAAAGCAAATTACCCGCTGGCCATCCATTTGTACGTGTACATAAATCCTTCTTGGTAAACCGGTTTCATATCAGTTCGTATGCGCAAATTGAACTCAAATTAACGGATGGCAGCCATATTCCTATTGGCCGAACCTATCTTACCGAAATTAAAAATCTTATCAGCGCTTTATAGTAAACGTTTATACACAAAAAAAAAACGTTCAGACACATATCTACCTACCCGATCACCTTGTTAGTAAAATTGCGATTATCTTTAAGCCAATAAGAAAATCAACACCATACCACATGTTTACATTTTTACAAAGGCCAGCTACTTGTTCAATCGGCGAGATTTTGGGCACCGATCTCAATATTGATCTTTTGACTGTTGCTGGTGGAGCACAGCCGAGTAAAGACGTAGTTGATGGATTAAAAGAAACGGGTTACAATGGCGTGATAGGCACTTCTTCCCATCAGCATGTTGCCAATTTAATCTTAGCAGAGAAGCCCCTGCATATCCGAACGGCTCGCATTTACGATGTTGAATTAGAATTGGATGAAATCTTAACCAGCAGCTCTTTACTTGTATTAAATGCAAACAACATCTTGATAAAAGCAGATCTGGATATTCCTATTTTCCATTTGGCCGATGGAATTACCCAAATTTTTGAAAAGGGCTACGTGCCTATCTTATCGAAAGCCGAACGGTACGAATGCTTGCAAGACAATTACCGCAATTTGAAACACATTGTGCAAGAAGGCTGCCTGTTGGAAGCAGATATGTTATCATTAACCGGTTACCATGGAGCCGATGCAAAACGCTTGGCAGAGAAGCTCTTCCGTGAAAACCTAGTGAGTTTTGCAGGAACAGGTATCTGCAATGCATACGAACAAGAATTGATCCATGAACTGTTCCGGTCGAGAAAATTGGCTAAACAGCTGCAGTCTCCCAATATTAAAAATCGGGAATTGTCTGTATAATTCTTAGAACTAAGCCTTAAGTCCACGTCATAGCAAAGATTGATTCACCCTGGTCACTCTGTTTCTCACTCTGCAGAGTGATGCGTGGGCTTTTTTTAAGCGAAGGGCTCCATAAAGTTGTAATAAGTTTTACGTTGTAAGAGCAGCGTCACGCCGCGTGTATACGCAACCGTGTCGCGTCGACAATCAGCAGATCCCCTTCCATACTCACAACTATCTACCAATAACTCACAATATCCGAAATAGTGTCTGCTTTTCTGAAAACTATACAGGCTATCTTTGCTAATACGCTTGAATATGGCGTCTTTTGCTTCAAAATCGACCCCATTAATTATTTAACAAAATAACTAAACCCCAAACACCCCGTGAGAACAACACACTCAAAAACAGAACTATTCATCCCAAATTTCACAACAATGAAAACGACGATAACCCTACTGCTCACCATCACCAGTATGGTGGTTGGCTGCGGAGATGATTATGACCTGGATCAATTCGCCTTAAATGCCACAACATTGGCACTCCATTACGATGATGTTTATCCGTTTTCGATTAAACTTGGAAAAACAGATATTGCTGCATCAACATTTAAATGGAGCTCCAGTGACGAGCACGTGGGTACCATAGATGCCAATGGCGTATTTCACGCAAAAAAAATCGGAACGACCACCATCCATGCTACCAATAACACCTCCACTCTCAGCTGTACCATTTCCATCGAGCCCTATGAGACCTTCCTGACGGAGCCTGTCTCATCCTTTGGTGCGTCTGTAAGTGACGTGAGGACCTTTGAACAACGTAAATTAAGTGCCGATGTATCGGGATCTTTATTATTATACAACGGTGAAAATGATTTGGTGGACGGTGTCATGTATAATTTTCAAGACGAGAAACTGGCAAATTGCATCGTATTATTCGCCAATACTAGTGAATTGGTGGAGCGGGTCAAGACCTTTTATTCAGAACGGTATACATATATGGGCGAAACAGATGACGTATTATACTTTGAAGGAAAAAACAACTTAATCATTGCGCTTAACATTAAAGGAACGGGTAGTAAAAATGCCGTTTATCGATCAAAAAGCATTGAACAAACAAAGCGAATCGTATCTGCAATTAAACAACGATTGCAATGGATGGAAAAATTATTGAGCGATGAATGAGCTATAAGCTTTACGTACTGTATTTCCTAAATTTATACTGCTTATTCATGCAGTTGTGGCAAAGAAAATGGCTGAAAGGCACCCAGAAAAAAAGAGATTTAACTATTTTTGGTTGATGGATACGCACTAAGTTGGGTGACATGCAATAGCTGCACCGCTCTGCGGCATCAGCTGTGATGAATGCATTACTTTTATTGCCTATCGTATTCATATTAAACCTGTTTTACAATGGTATTTTTTGTACAACGCAAAAATAATACGATACGCCATTAACAAAACTGACATTTTCTTTAATAAAGCTGCCAATTCAAATGAGCCGTAAAGATATGAGTAAACAAGATGCTGACCATTTTTTCGATTTAGAATACTTTTTTGAGTTAAGTCCTGATTTACTGTGCATTGCTGGATATGATGGTTATTTCAAAAAAATCAATCCCGCGGTTTCAAAAACACTGGGCTACACCCCTGAAGAATTAATGGCTAAACCGATCAATTCATTCGTACATCCGGAAGATCAAAAGTTAACGGCATCCAAACGCGACCTTATTCGCAAAAACATTCCTTTACTGAATTTTGATAATCGCTATATCACCAAAAATGGCGATATCGTATGGCTTACCTGGACATCCATGCCGATTGAAAGCGAGCAAGTAGTGTTTGCCATCGCTAAAAACATCACCTATCGAAAAAAACTGGAAGAATACCACCGTATCTCTGCTTTGTTGAGCCCTCATGACAAAAAAGAAAACAGCGGGGGTGCCGACCTGATATATTCACCAGCAGATCAGGCCTGGTTGAGCGAGTTCGAAATGCTTGTGCGCAAACTCACAGGTAAAATAGACCTCAATATCCGCCGCTTGAGCAACGAATTAGCCATGAGCGAGCGACAGCTATTTAGACGCATCAAGCACATTATGGGTATAACTCCCAACCAATATGTTCGTGCTATACGCCTGCGTATGGCCATGGAGGCTATAGAGCATGGAAAATGTCGCACTGTTTCTGAAATAGCCTATATAGCGGGTTTTGACACTCCTGCCTATTTCAGCAAAATATTTAAAGAGGTTTATGGAGTAGAAGTTACCACTTTAATTTAGACAGGTAGCTTTTCAGTACAACACGTTCTAAGTTCTAAGTAATAAGTGCTATGTTTTACGTTCCGTCATCCCCACTACTTCTCTTAACGCGCAACTTGTAAATAGGTATTAGCCTTTAGTTATTAGCTAACGACTAATACCTAACACCTACTACCTAATACCCCTCATTTTGCGTAAACACATCGGAGGCATCCAGTGTGGATTGCGGTATAGGATAAATTCTCCGGAAAGGTTCACTGGCTGGTTTAGCAGTACCGGCTGCATCGAATTTTCCGAAGCGAATGGCCTGTTTCCGCCTTTTCATCTCCCAATACATTTCAAATCCAATCTCACGGTATAGGATGGCTTCGTTTACTTCGGCGATGGCTTTTCCAGGTGCTTCATTGTATAACTTTTCGCGCATCCGATTAGTACGGAGTGCATTCACGTCGGCCAAGGCCAATGCCGTTTGCCCTTTACGCAAATAGGCTTCAGCGCGCATACATAAAATACCCCCTAACCGATACAATGGAATATCAACGTGACTGCTGCCATTATCTTTTTCGGGATCGTATTCATATTTAAAAATACGCACGCCTTGATTAATCTGCTCTTGGGTAAATACGGCCTGACCATTTTTAAAATCCAGCGCGGGGGTAAAATTCATCGCCAAATTGGTTTTTTTCTCACAGAACAGCTTACTCACCTGGATTCTTCCGTCATTCGTTCGCTCAAAATCGCCATCGGTGGATACCTTCGGTCCGTATTGCTGACCCACCATCATGCCCCGGTTAAAGTGAAACCAAGGTAAGCCGTCGCTATTCGGCACAATGCTCGTTGCCGGTACACTGACATCGGTACCATCGTTCATAAACCAAGTACCATCATCGTATTGATAGTGGCGATGAAAACGTGGATCATCGTGGTAGCCATCCCAGGTATGGTAAAACTCGGGAGTGGTACAAGTAGCATTGGTGCCTCTGTTCACAGGAGAAGGCTTTTGGTTTCGCTCCATAGGCATATATGCAAAATCATTGTCGCTACCCCGTTGGGTATTGATATCCTGCACCACGGTAAATATCAACTCCGAGCCACCGGTATTGTCTATATCAAAATTCTGAAAATAATTGCTCTCCAAGGTAAAACGGCCCGACCCGACTAGCTTCGAGCAGTAATCAATCACTTTATCCATATCGGTACCTTGTCCATCTGCTGCCTGTTCGGCAAAATTAAAACTGTTGGCATAGGGGTCTTTCAATACGGCCCTGTTCAAATACATATCAGCCAATAGGGCGTATGCTGCCTGCTTGGTAAATCTCCCTGCATGTGTTGCATGTTCGCCCATCTCTGCTAAATCCGGGATAAGGGCTTCCACTTCGCTTATCAGCTCATCAATGGCGGTGGGTGCTTGCCGCACCGTAAGCGGTGCATCGGCAACCAACGGATCACGAAAAGGCGCTTGCCCGAAGAGATCCAGTGTATGAAAAGTGTAGAAGGCCAGTAGACCCTTGGCTTCTGCCATGAATAACGGCTTATCCGCAAAATCCTGCTCATTGATGGTACTGATGGCCGTGAGCGATTTGGTTATCCCGTTATTCAGGTTATCCCACGTGGTGGTTACTACCGCATTATCGGGCGCCCAGGTAAACTCATGGATGGCCCGCCATTTACCACCATCGCCCCAATCGCTCCCCCGGGTGGGCAGCAACGCCTCATCTGTGGAATACTCCTGCAAGGCAAACACCTGACCATGATCTACAAAGGTGCCATTACCCAATTGGCCGTATGCGGCGGCTAAGGCGTTTTCTGGACTGGCAACTTCGGATCCTAAAACCTCATCAATGACCTTCTCTTGAAGGTCTGTACATCCTACGAAAGCTAGCGTAAGAAGCATACAGGTTATTTTATTGCGTAAACTAAGTGTTTTCATCTGTTTAAATTTGTCTTTATCGGTGATGAAGCTTGCATAAATGAATCATGTCTTTTGTTTATGGCAATTCATGCAGGTTTCATCTGTTTAAAATTTAATAGTTGCACCCAACATGAACGTTTTCGCCGCCGGATAAGTGGTATAATCAATGCCTAGAGACTGATTGCCGCCAACCGTTTTTGCGGTATTGACCAGTGGGTCGTATCCAGAATAATCACTGATGGTAAATAGATTCTGAGCACTGACATACATGTTGACGGACTGTAACCATTTCCATCTATTCAACATAAAAGTATACCCTAACCGAACGTTGGTTAATCTGAGCATATCAGACTTTTCGAGGTATAAAGAAGAAAGTTGTACGGCATTAGCAGGGTTAGCGCCCGCATCATAGTATTTAGCCAATATATTCCGGTCTGAGGCCAAACTATTGATATTCAGATCCAAGGCCGTATTGTTTACCAGATATCCACCTGTTTGCCCTAAGAAAGAGAAAGCAAAATCAAACTGCTTATAGCGCATCTGGCTATTGATACCAAAGTTGAAATTAGGCAAGGCCCCTTCAAAAATCTGGCGGTCGTCTACACCGATTACCCCATCGTTATTGTAATCTTCAAAAATGTCGCGACCTACATTTGCATCATCTTTGTCGGTCGTTATATCGTCCTGAACATAACCAAGGTGCTTCAGCATGAAAAAAGAACCGGCCTCATAGCCGTTTTTATAGATATTAGCATTTACGTCAGAGAGTCCCGGACCGGAAATACTGCCCGAATAGAGTTCAGAAACGGGCAGATCTTTGATCACGTTCGATAATGTCGCACCCGTTATATCCAATGTCCAATTGAAGTCTTTCTTCGATACCAGCTGAGAGCCTAAAAGAAATTCCACCCCTTTGTTTATGATACGTGCATCCACATTTTTCCACACCGTTGTGGTCGGGCTCAGCGGCTCGGAAGGGATATTCAAGATGGGGTCTTTTGTGGTCTTGTTATAAAATTCTAAGGAACCGTACAATTTATTGTTCCAAATATTAAAATCCAATCCCAAGTTATACTGCTCTACCACTTCCCATCTCAATTCCGGGTTTGCCGTACGGTTAATGGTTACCCCATTGACCAAGGCGAGATCGCTGTTAAAGTAGTAGCCTGAGCCGGGCGATAGGGAGTAGCTGGCCTGTGTAATTTTATTGGGCACCTCCTGGTTTCCGGTTTGCCCCCAGCTGGCACGCAATTTCAGTTCATTAATGGCTTTGGCTTCTTTCAGAAAGCTTTCGCGTGATAAAACCCATCCTAAAGCAAAAGAAGGAAAATAACCGTACTTGTTGTTCTCACCAAAGCGCGTAGAACCATCTGCACGTAGAGAGGCAGTTAACAAATACCGGCTGTCATAATTGTAATTGACCCGGCCAAAGAAAGATTGCAGTTCGTTCTCTTGCGCATAACCACTGGGTGTTCTGGGAATACCTGAATATCCGGGATTGTATTCAGGGGCTACCCCTTCTCCCTGATCCGCAATATCTTCAATCCCAAAAGCCGTTCCGGAAAACTTAAATTGCTGATAAGAAAAACCACCGAGCACTTCCATTTGATGTTTATCAACAGAAAAGTTATACGTGAGGTAATGATCAATCAAGGTGGTAAGCGAAGAAAGGTTGTTTTGCATATAGGCACCATTGGGCGTACGGTCGGTTATATTGGGGTAAATGGTCGAATTCCGTTCGGAGGTCGATTTATCCACCCCCAGGTTGAAACGATAATCCAGGCCCGGCAGTAACCGCAGCGTAGCCTCTAAATTTCCCAAAACACGGAAGGTATTGGTTTTATCATCATAGATATGCAACAGATAGGCCGGGTTATAATGCGCATTCATGTTAAAGTTGGTGTACTCACCGTTTTCATCGTACACATTGCGGGTAGGGTTGGCCATCAGTGCATGTATGATGAGCTGTCCGTCAGAACCGGCCGTATTTCCATTTGGTACTCCTGTTTCCTGGATATCACTGGCGGTGAGGTTCATCTTGATCCGCAGGCGTTTATTGTCAAAAAAAGACTCTTCGCCATTCAGCCGGGCAGTTGTCCGCTTAAAACTACTCTTCTGCACAATACCATCTTGATCCATGCGCGAAACCGACGCGAGGTAATTTCCGGTAGACGTTGCTTTAGAAAAAGAAAGGTTGTGATTTTGGGTTGTAGCATTCCGGTAAATCACGTCTTGCCAATCGGTATTTCCGTGATGATCATAATCCTCAGCAGCTGCCGCACGATACGCATCCGCGGAAAGTAAATCCAATTTTTTGATCACTGAAGAGGTACCCACATAAGCATCGTAGGTGAGGTTCGGCTCTTCTTTACTTCCTCTTTTGGTGGTAATCAGCACCACCCCGTTCGAGCCTCGTGCACCATAGATAGCGGCTGCCGAAGCATCTTTCAACACGGTGATGGTTTCAATATCACTGGTATTCAGAAAGTTCAAAGGATTTTTGGCTTCCGAGCTACCCAAGCCAAAATTAGCTCCACCAGCACTTACATTGTCGTTACTCAAGGGTACACCATCTACCACAAATAAGGGGGTGCTTCCGCTCCGAATGGATCCCACACCCCGAATAAACACATCTACCCCGGCACCTGGCTCACCGCTCGATTGCGCAATACGCACACCTGGAACTTTGCCTTGCAGCATATTATCAACCGAAACGGTCACACCCTGCTTAATGTTATCGGCTTTGAGTTGTGTAACGGCCCCGGTGATATCTGCTTTGGTTTGGTTACCATAACCCACCACGACAATTTCATCGAGTTGATTGCTGCTCTCTGTCAAGATGACGCGGATAACATCTTGATCTATCGTAAATTCTTGTGCCGTATAACCCACGTAAGACACGAGCAATTTATCGCCCTTTTTAGCTGATAGGGAAAATCCCCCTTGCTCATTGGTAGTAGTGGTCTGACCCGAAGTCAGTGATTTCACGGTAGCGCCAGCAATGGGCGTGTTATCTGCTCTAACCACCACACCTTTTATGGTAGCTTGTCGCATCACTTGGCTCTCAGGAGCCGGATGCAAGGGCTTGGCCATGAGTAGGCCAGCAAACGATAAGCACAATGCCATCGTCAAAAGAAGTTTTTTGTTCATTTGGTGCATTTTTAGATATCTTTCTCCATATGTAACCACCACCATTACTTAGCGAGGTATTTGTCTGATCAATCCTGTCTGATAGTTCCGATAAGAGAAATGAATTGGTTGACGTAAAAGTAACAAAAATTTAGAAAAACAAATACGGAGTGCTTGACTAAATCTGTATAGAATAAACCGCATGATGTGTTGTATAAAATTATCCGCATACAATGATACAGGCTGTTTAAGAATTTTATGTTAACAGCATGTTATGAAACCTGCTGTTATGCGCTGCCCTTAAAAAACAACGCGTACAAGAACTAAAAGTAACGCCCAGTTATGTATCTTTGAACCCGATACTGCTTGGACAGTATCAATATCCCAAATTAGACCATGAGAAGACAAAACCTTACCTGTCCGTTCGTCCTACTCCTCGCCATCTTTATATCATCGGGGTGCGAAAAAGCACATAGCGATATGGATTCCTTAACCAACACAACATGGAAATTAGCCAGTACAGATACAAATCCATCTAGCAACCCTACCGGAGAAATTATTTATAGCCCCCTGATGGCATGTGCAGCTGATGACACCTACTATTTTTCTTCAGATGGAAAGCTCACCATTAACCACGGAGAAAAACAATGCACAGAAAGTGAGGAAAAGGAGGTTGTCGTAGATTATTTCTACAATAAAAAAAACAATACATTAACTATAAACGGTGAAAACTATACCGTTATTGAGATAACCGATACCCAAATTAAATATTGCAAAGCCATTGAGGGTACGAATGGATTTACTTATTTAATCTATGTATTGCAATAAGTTGTAAAAGCGGAAAACTTATTGACGATCGTCATCCCGAGCGGAGTCGAGGGATCTCCCTGGGTTTGATAGATGTCTCGACTGCTCTTCGTTTCGCTCGACATGACGTAAAGGGATTATGTCGACATGGCAATGGGGTTCACTCGACATAACGGACAGATTGAACACCATTAAAAATTTCATTAAATTACGCCATCAATTTTCCAGCATTATGCATTACGGCGGTTGTATTTACATATTAACCAATAAAAGTAAAACTACTTTGTACATCGGGGTAACATCTGACCTTAAAAATCGAATCTATCAACATAAATCAAATCATTACCCGTCATCTTTTTCTGCAAAGTATCATCTAAATATATGTGTTTACTATGAAGCTTTTCTTCGAATAGAAGAAGCAATTGCACGGGAAAAACAACTAAAAAAATGGAATAGAAATAAAAAAGAAATGCTGATTCAAAAATTAAATCCAGCTTGGAACGACCTATGGGATCAAATAAAAGATTGGTAATAGATGTCTCGACTGCTCTTCGTTCCACTCGACATGACGTAAAGGGGTTATATACCAAAACGTCATCTCGACCGGAGTGGAACGCAGCGGAGAGATCTTATTATCGTTGTTAGTTGTGCATTGCGGGTTGCCAGTGTAAGGAGACTGCTTTCCGCTTTAAGCTTTATACTTTATTTGAATATCCGGGTTAATAACCAGCAATGCTTCAATAAATGTGTCATTGTTATCTGGCGATAAGTAGATATCATCAAATCGGTTGTATTTAACAATGACCCCTTTTCTTGCTAAAGCAAGGCGGTAACCTGTCCACATGGTGGTATCACGTTCTATCTCACGTATCGTTTCAATTGGGATTTCCCCTCTTAATGGACCTGATTGATAATGAAGATATCGGTTATCGACACGGTAATACGTGCCGTACCAAAGCCACAACAAAAAACCGATTACTATGAAATTAACCACATGAAACAACAAACCGATGTGCCATCCCTCAAATAGGAGTTGTACCACAAAAATGCCCAGCAACATGAAGCTGATACCGAAGATGATACCACCGTATAATCGGTCTTTTCGACTTTTAAAGGTAAAGTAATGTGGTTGTATCATACGTCACGCATTTTAGATTTTGTTAAAATACAAAAAAATCGCCACATCTATTAAGCCCGGCTCATTTACACACTTGGATGGTATGGTTCTGTTGCGTATGTTTGAATGAGCACAAAAAAGCCATCAACACATGGAACAACATAACAGCAACATAGCACCCGATAGCACCGCCGCCAGAACCGCCTTATGGCGGGCATTACATCTACAAGTGGATGCTAAGCCTTATATATTGGAAGATGAAATAGGCTTGAAATTGCTCGCCCCGCCTGCTGGTTGGCAGGAGCGGCCCGACATGAAATTTACCAAACGCCTCCGCGCCTCCATCCTAGCACGTGCTCGCTTTATCGAAGATCTCATTATTGAACAAAGCAAGCAGGGCATTCGGCAATATGTGATTCTTGGAGCTGGGCTCGATTCTTTTGCGCAACGCCGACCAGCTATTGCTTCTCAGCTCCAGATATTTGAAATTGACCAGCCCAACACCTTAGCTTGGAAACAAGAACGACTGGTAGCACTGGGCTTCCCTATCCCCCATTATTTGCATTTTGTACCGGTTAATTTTGAAGTTTCATCTTGGTGGGAGGAATTGTTAAAGGCCGGATTTGATTTACATCAACCTGCTGTGGTGGTTTGCACAGGTGTAACCTTATACTTAACACAAGAAGCCATTACCGCAACTTTAAAGCAATTGGCTGCGTTGGCTCCCCATTCCAAACTGGCTATCACCTTCTATTTACCCATTCACCTATTAGATGAAGAAGATCAGTCCATGCAAGAAATGGCAGAGAAAGGCGCTGAGGCTGCGGGCACACCTTTTGTAAGCTTCTTCGCGCCAGCAGAAATCATATCATTAGCACATGAAGCGGGCCTGCAGGATGTGCATATCCAATCTACCAAAGACATGGAACAACGCTATTTTTCCGGTAGAGCCGATCAGCTACTTCCCGCAAGCGGAGAAGTTTTTTTATTGGCTACTACTTGATTAGCTGCGTTTCAAAAACGAAAACACCTTTTTTCCGAAAGTTAGAATAGCTACGATCATAAGTCCGGCTATGAAACCAATGGCCATTTCTTTTATTACCGGTGGTACCGCAGAAAGCACATGATGCAAATAATCTATATTATGAACCAAAATACCACCAGAAACCAGCAGCAAAGCAATGGTGCCCACTAGTCCCAATAACTTGATAATAATGGGTAATGCTTTTACCAGTAAATGACCAATGGTAGCTAAAAATCCTTGATCATGTGTATTCTTTATCAGTTTAAAACCTGCATCGTCCATCCGCACGATCAAGGCGACAATACCATACACCCCCACTGTGGCTAAAAATGCCACCACAGATACGGTTACGATCTGAATGGGTAAACTTTTGTCTAAAACCGTCCCCAGTGCAATAATCACAATCTCGATAGAGAGAATAAAATCAGTTGTTACGGCCGATTTGATTTTAGTTTTCTCGGCATTGCCATCACTTTCTTCGCTTTTCTCGATGACTTCATGGGCCGATTTTGAACGATGAAAAAAATATTCTACTATCTTTTCAACGCCTTCATAAGCCAAATAGAGCCCTCCAAGAACCAGGATAACTTTGATGGCCAACGGAAAAAAGACTTGCAGCAAGAGGGCAATGGGAATGATGATCAATTTATTGACTAAAGATCCCTTGGTGATGGCCCATAATACCGGTAATTCGCGCGATGACAGAAATCCGGTTGCTTTTTCAGCATTTACAGCGAGGTCATCGCCCAATATCCCTGCCGTTTTACGTGTTGCTACTTTTGCAGTAACAGCAACATCGTCCATTAAAGAAGCTATATCGTCTAAAATTGCAAAAAATCCGGATGCCATATTTTTCTATTTCGTTTATGGCTGTAAAAATATAATTTAAATGTGAAATATGAGTTGTTCGTTACAACTCAAAAGCTTTCTGCTCCGCCGCCGTCATGAATTCATGCATCCTTTACTTTTTTAATCTTAACCCTGATCACCACGAGCGCAGCAAGCAGGCAAATCAATGCGATGATACCTAATGAAAATAGGGCATGATACGTATGATCGTTTTCTCCATGTTGGATAAACATCAATCTAAAAACACGCAGATAATGGGTAGAAGGAATAACGTTTGCTAACCACTGCACCCAAGTAGGCATCAAGCTAGATGGCCAAGTAAAGCCGCTTAAAATAAATGCTGGGGTTGCAATAACCATCAACACTTCTGTTGATTTCAATTGTGATGGCAACGCCGCGCTTACTAAAATGCCCATGAAGCAAACAGCCAAAAGGAATACAAATGTACATAATGCAAACCACCAAAAATCGGTTTCTAAAGGCATTTTATAATATATACCAAAACCTCCATAAAGCATCAATATACCTACCGACATCAACAGATAGGGTATTATTTTAACCAAAATCAAACCGAGCGGATTGGGCATCTTCTGCACTAGTTCTGAAAAAGTATGTTGCTCAAATTCTGAAGAAAAGGATAATGCCAACCCCAATAGCATCACTTGCTGCAACACCGTAATCAACACACCCGGAAGCATAAAGTACAGGTAGTTACCACTGCGAATATTTTGCTTTACAATTGTGGTCTTAAAGGGTTCATACTGTTGTGTTGCTACTGCCGCAGGCACTCCTTTCTTCATTTGTGTCTGGATTTGTATGCCCGCTTTCATCGTCATTGCACAGACATTGACCGCCATCAAGGCTGTATTAGAAGTGAGGGTATTCGATCCATCTACAAAGATGATCATTTCTGGTGTACGGCTCTGTTGTATTCCTGCAGAAAATCCGTCTGGAATATATACAACAGTAGTTGCTTCGTTTCTAATAGCCGCATCCTTCGAGTGGAATAGTGATGGTAATATCCGCACCACTTCAATGCTCTCATTGTCTTGCAGCATATCAATAAATGTGCTACTTAGCGGGCCATGATCTTCATTCACTACAATAATGGGCATTTGTGTTACTTTTCCTTGCTGATAAACATGCCCAATCAAGACGCCATAGAGCACAGGTGCGCCTAGGAAAAGTACCATCAAGACCTTATTATGATAAAAGAGCCTGAACTCACGACGAATTAATTCGATCATTTTTTTCACTTTCCTCCCTTTCTAATTTGCACGAAGAAGCACCAAGGTTTTTGTTAACAGCTTGTTCGCTGCCAAACTATCTTGAGGCACCACTTTCACCTCAAACAAAGCGAGTTGGTTGTCATAATCCGGATAGGCTGTAGCAATATTGGCATATGAGCTCAATGCCTTTATAGTCATTACCTTACCCGCCATCTCCTTATTATTTAAATAGGGAATCCGTACGGTTACTTCGCTTCCAGAAGCCATTTTGCCTATTTTATTCTCTGGAATGGTAAATCTAAAATAGGTACTGTGTTGAATAAAACCATTAACGATTGGGTAGCCTGCCATAGCCAACTCGCCCACCTTGAGGTTAACCGTTTCAATGCTCATTTCCTGAGGTGCCAATAAATATTTTTCTCTTGCAGCTATATTGACCTCAGCAATGGCGCCCAGTGCACGTTCTTTTTGCCCCAAAGCCATAACCTGCTGCTCATATCGGGCTCCATGCTCCGCCTCTTCTAGTTCGGCCTGTGCCGCTACATACTGATTTTTTGCTCCTTGGAATTTAGCATAGGTTTCATCATACTTCTGTTGCGAAACCAAACTGTCTTTCAATAAATTATCCAATCGCTCTATCGATTTCTTGGCAAACACATATTGCTCTTTTAAGCCATCAACTTTAGCCCGCAACTGTATCAACTGTCCGTTTGTGGCTCCTTTTACCGCCATCTTATATTGTGCATTGGCAGACTGTAAGGCACCTTTCGCCTGTTCAGCCTTCGCTTCTACTTCAGGAATATCCAATATGACCAAGGTATCTCCAGCATGCACCAAGTCTCCCTCGTGTACTAATATTTTGGCTATTTTCCCTGGAACTTTCGTAACAACCGTAATCTGTTCGCGCTCCACCTTGCCTTCGGTAAGTTTTTCTTTTACTTCTTTACATGACCAGGCCAATAGTATCCATGATATGAGATATAATTGTTTCATTTTATCCATGTTATTCGTGTATGATGGACAATAACTTTCCTGAAGCATGCAGTAGCTCCAGCGCTGCCGAACGTTGCTGTAAAACATGACTATAATAATTCAAGCTTACCTTATACCAATCATTTTCAGTAGCCAACAATTCAGTTATATCAATTAAACCTGCTTGATATTGCCGCGAAGCCATCAGTAAATTATTTTCCGCAACTCTCCTTTGTTGATCGCCCACTTTCAGTTTTTTATTTACAGTTTTATAATCTACTTTATTTTTATCGAGCAATAAATTCAATTTCTCTTCGGCATTCATCCGTTTGGTAGTAGATATCGCTTGATCTAATTTCACCTGCTTTACTTTATTGCGATGTTCGCCACCATTAAATATATCCCACTTTACGCCAACCCCAACCATGACATTTGGGCTACCTTTCAACTGGTTGTTAGCCAGTTTCACGTCGCCTAAAATTGGCCTGTTTTTAATCGTTAGATTGGAGTTGAATACATTTAAATAATTTGCCGAACCGAAAGCAAAGACAACAGGTAGTGCCGCTCCGCGTTCTTTTTTGTATAAATATTCGTAAGCATGAGAAGAAGCATCCAACGCTTTCAATTCTAATCGCTCTTGTACATCTGTTGGAATTTCTGATAGGTAAATGGGTGAAAGATGGTAACTTACTGCTTGTACTTCTGAGGTAGATATACCTGTTTCTTGCTGTATCTTCTTGATCAGTAAATCCCGATTACCAGCAAGCTCCACCTTCTTTTCATCCAGCTCGAGCAAGGCTAGCTTGAGCTTCTCACGATCATAGGGAATGGCCATACCATTCACGATTGCCTGATTTACCTTTTGCTGTTCTTTCTGTAATCGCTTTTCAGAATCCAAGATAAGCTTATCTACTTGATCTAAAAGCATCAACTGGTCAAAGGTAAATACAATCATCTTTGCGATATTTTCTTTACCCGCTTCTGCCAAATAGTTTTGCGCCTTTGTTTTTTCCTGTAGCGCACGCTCTCCATTTGGAATTTGTAGGCCTGAAAAAATCACCTGACGCACTGAAACACCGGCATAAACAGCCTGTGTGCTCATATCAAAGTCTGTCGCTCCTTCAAACAAACCAACATTTAAGATAGGTAGATAAACGGTAGGTAGGTCTAAACTCCCATTGCTATGCAGGTACCCATACAAACCCGTGGCCGAAACATGAGGTAGCTTATTGGTCTTCACCCCTTCTGCTTCTAAGCGGGCTTTTTCAACATCGTAAACTTGAAGTTTTAAATCGCTATTGGTCTGAAATGCCCGCCAAATAATTTCCTTTACCTGCGGGTCTATCATCGATTGCCCCAAAGCCTGGCGTTGACAGAAGATCATGCTTATGGCAAACAAACCCCAGCACATTTTTTTCCTCATACGTTCGTTTATTTATAGCAAAACAAAATCAGATGAAGATGGTTTGTGCCCAGTTTCGCGCTACATAAGCTGGGGCCGCCATAGCTCAGCAGCCCCCATTCGTTAGCGTTCTACCAACTCTTTAACTGACTCTCCATAGAAATCAATCTCCTGCCCATTCATCTGCAATAATTGATACCATTTTTTGAAGGCTCCTATAAACACAATCAGCATCAGTACCATCGCTACCATGGCTAAAGTGGCCAATAGGTATTGACCGTTTGGCAAATAGCTATCGGCAATCTGGAGGTAGCCAGCCCAAAAGGTAATGAGCGCCATGAAGACTCCCGGTATCGCGGAACACAGCGCATGTTTACCCCGGTTTAAACGAATTAACATGGTGGTACAGACGATCAGGCCGCAGGCAGCTAGCAATTGGTTACTTATTCCAAATAAAGGCCATATGCTACTTACGTTGCCGGTATACACCAGGTATCCCCAAGCAAACGTGAAAAGCAAGCTACTGATGATAATTCCGGGGGTCCAGTTCTTATCATTGAACCGCGGCCATACACCGCCTAACATTTCTTGCAAGAAGAAACGCCCCACACGCGTACCGGCATCAATGGCCGTGAGAATAAATACAGCCTCGAACATAATGGCAAAATTGTACCAATAGGCCATGAGTGCATCCATGCCCGGAATTTTGTTAAAGATATGCGCCATACCCACCGCCAATGAAACTGCGCCACCCGTTCGGCCATGCAGATCGATCCCGATTTTTTCTGAGAAATAATCGATCTCAACGCCGTGCAGTGCTGGATGTGCCGCTAAGAAGGCATCATAACCCTCCTTGGGTGTGTTAATGGCAAAATAATCACCCGGTACCAAGGTACATGCAGCAATCAGTGCCATGAGGGCCACAAAACCCTCCACCAACATGGCGCCATAACCTACAAACAAAATTTCCCGTTCATGCGTAATCATTTTTGGTGTTGTTCCCGTAGCAATTACCGCATGAAACCCTGATATGGCTCCACAAGCAATCACAATAAAAACGAAGGGCAGCACCGGTCCACCAATGATGGGCCCGCCCCCGTGAATGAAGGCAGTAAGCGCAGGCATCTGTAATGTGGGATGAATCACGATTACTCCAATAGCAAGCATCACAATGGTTCCTATTTTCAGATAAGTAGACAGATAATCCCTGGGTACCAATAGCAACCATACCGGCAGTACCGAGGCAATAAAGCCATAGGCAGGTATGGCTAGTGAAATCGTCTTGATATCCCAACTGAAAAGGTTATCCATCACTTCGTATTGCATCAACTGATGCCCTCCAATGATCCCTATAATGAGCAACACCCCGCCCAAAATACTGGCAAATAAGGTACTGTTTGCCTTATATCGCATAATTAACCCCATGATTACCGCAATTGGCATGGTGATTAAGACAGTGAAAAGCGACCACGAAGCCTCATGCATAGCATTGATACAGGCCAGCGAAAGTCCAGCCAATGTTAAGATGAGAATAAATAAGATAGCAAAACCAGCAACCGTACCTGTTAGTTTGCCAATTTCTTTCGATGCAATGGTAGCCAAGCTCTGCCCCTTATGCCGTACCGAAGCAAAGAGTACCACCATATCGTGTACACCACCTCCTAGCACACAGCCAATCAATATCCATAAGGTGCCGGGTAAGTAACCAAATTGCGCTGCCAACACCGGGCCAACCAAGGGGCCTGCTGCTGCAATAGCGGCAAAATGATGACCAAAAAGCACATTCTTGTTGGTAGCTACATAATCTTTGCCATCGGCAAATTCAATAGCAGGTGTAGCGTATTGATTACTTAATTTTAGTGTTTTGTTTGCAAGGTAAATGCCGTAATAACGATAGGCTATGGCAAAAAGTAAGATAGCGGTAAAAACCAAGGTAAGTGCGCTGACTCCATTTAAAAATTCCATCGATGTTTCTGAACTAGGGTTTATAATGTTACCCTACAAACATAATAAAATTCTGGAATATTAGACGGAAGTCCATTACTTCATACTTCCCGTCTCGCGGAAACGCGTATGCCAATTAAACGCTTCTTTCTATAAATGAGACGTATCCGTTCGTATGCCATGTGTTTCGTATAAATGATGGGCCGCAATTAGCAATTTTCCACAAAAAAGGCCTCGAATTGGAAATTGGAATTCGAGACCTTTTTATAATCGCGGGTTGGTTTACTGTATATTTTTCGCTATCGCATTAACCAACGGAATCACATTGCCACAACCTGCTGCAGCTCCTACGGCTGCCCAACCTACTACCTTGCCTGCGAAATTGGCAAACGCGGCGCCACCATCATCGCCACCTGTAATTTGTATTAAGGCTTGCTCATCCAAAGCTTCAAAGCCTACTATTTCTAATTTTTCCATTTTTTCTATTTAATTAAGTAAATATTTAAGAGACTAACTGGCAACCGACTTATAGCCGGCGGTAAACTCGTCCCAATTATTAACAATAGCAGAAACTACCGGCACTGCTATAGCAGCAGCAATTGCTACTGGAATGAAACCACCATCCGTGGCCACCATCTCATCCATGTTGAGTGTTCTTAACTCTTTTTCTTGCTTTACTTCCATCATATTTGTTTTTAAAAGGTGAAAAAATAATATTAACGAAGTAAAGCTACCCGCTTTTATAAAACCAAACAATCCACGAAATCCACTATTTTTTCTGCACCGTGTTCACAGGCCATCCCTTTGCAACGAAGCTAAACGGGCCAGCATTTCTACACAGGCACCCTCATGCAATATTTCCCATTTCGTTTGGGTTGTACCACCCCTAAAATCGCTGTTCAACAAGTTGGTAGACCGATTGCGACAACTCGATAGCCACGCATTGGCCAATGTTTTCTCATAAGCATCGATGTACGTTCGGTTATGATCTACTTTATACAGCTCTACAAAGCCCCTTAACATGATGGCCTGGAACCAAACATGCCCTGGTTCCAAGATACGGAACGACTCACCCAAAGCGTATGAGTGAAACGGAATAAACCATTTCTGATAAGCTGCTTCGGCTATGCGCTGGGCATCGGTCAAGTACGTATCGTCGTGGGTAATGTTATACAACAACACAGCCGCTTGCATGGGTTGCCCGGAATTATAGGGAAATTTGTTTTTATCTATTATAATAGTACTATTAGGATCGTGCTCATCCGATAGGTGCACATTATCCCAATACAGATAATCGCTGGGATCCTGCAATAGCTGTTTACACCACGCATACAGTGTTTTAGCGCTTTCCAGATAAGGTGTTTCATTGGTTGCCAAGTATAACTTTGCAGCCAGTACGGCGGCAGGTGCTGTTGAGCAGGTATTCTTTCCCAGATCACCTTCTTTCCAGTGCACACCACCCCCCATGAGGTCATCTGTGCCGGCCAACACGAAATTCCAGACAATTTTAGCCCGATCCAAATATTTCCCTTCGTGCGTTAGCATATAGAGGTCCACCATATCCAGCCCTACCCAAATATTATCGTCATAGTACCGTTCGTCCCCATCGCCGGGATATACGGCATAGGCTTCCGGCCCGCCGTTCCGCTTATTGCGGAATTGATCGATAGCCGTGAGCAGCCGATTATCATATTTTGTGGCAAAAGCCTGTTGATAATCAGGAAAACCATTGGCTGCTTCCTTGAGTGCTGCATAACCCGAAAAGGCAGCACCGTGACCCCAGATTACTGCTGCACCATCCCAATAGCCATCACTTTGCGGGTAGGTATTACTCCAAATATCCCGAGGCTTCCCATCCAAATAAAGTTGGGTAATGGCTTTCATAAGCGTATCCGCTCGCTTTAAAAACAACGGCATTTGCATCGCGCCCACTTGGGTGGTGACCTCCAACTGCACCTTTTCTGATTTGATGCCCGCTTGATTGATGGCTACAGCCGTTACGATATAAGTGGCTTGTGCCGGAAACTGAATTTTTACCGTCGATTTGGTACCAGCCTTCACGTTCACCAATAAGGGGTTGGCACTTGCACCCACTACCGAGCTTTTGTTCTGATAAGCAATCTCTACTTTAAATAAGTCATCATCCGCCGGATTCTCCCAACTCAGTGTCATTTCATTCTTCTGCATGGTAGCAACTGCTTGCAGGTTCATAATCGGTGCAATGGTTCTTCCTACACTGTCTGTTGGTTCTACAACTGATTCCTCGCTACATGCTACAAGCAGTAACCCCATAAATAGTACATTGATTTTTTTGATAAAAAGCGATTTCATTGGCATATAATCGTTATTTTTCATTTATTACGAGCTTTGCGTTAGTTTGATGCCGGGCAGCCTTTTGCAACAAAAGCATCCAAGGGCACCATGGTCAGCGTATAACTACCATTATGCTTGGCATTGGCCAGTATCAAATTGGTTTCGTATTGGCCACCATTGGTATCTTGAATATAATTGGTTTCCATTCCGGCCGAAAAATCCCACCTAGCCAGTAATCCATTAGGCTTCTCTTCCGCAAGCGCACATATGTTCTCCTTAATCTGTTGGGCAGTACGGGCCACAGTCCATACCCGCGCTTCAGACACCATGCCCCGCAGCACACGCCAGTCTTGACCAAAAGCCCGGCCAATCTCAAAGCGATCACCGTCATTACTCGAAGCTAAATTCACCGTGCTATGGGTCTGTTCCTGACGTTGCACCACCAGCTCATCTTGCACACCATTGATATACAATTTGTATTTACTTCTGATGTCCTGCTCGTTACAGTCTACCACCAAAGCAATACTCATCCATTCGTTCAGGTTAAAACTGCGCTTGCTTTCCAACATCACTTTATCACCCAATCCGGCAATTTGGATCGGGTGCGTATCCCGATAGTCATCATTCTTGCCGCGGATAATTAAATTACCTTCCAGGCCCATGAAGGTCTGTAAGCCGCGATAGCCATTGAGCTTGCAAACCAATTCAAAAGTTACCTGCTTGCAACTTTTAACAGATGCATCAACCACCGCAATATCCCTGAAATTGGCATAACCAAAATACTGGTCGCTCAGATTTAAGGCATATTCCGGTCCGTCTATCGTCAGTGCCACAGCAGTCTGTCGCCCTTTCGCATCCGCTATCTGGATGGTAGCCGAACCATTTCTCTTACCGGTAATAAAAAGCGTATCTTGTTTTATTTTTACGTTTGCAATCAGCTCATTATCCATACTCACCTGATAAGGCGCATAACCATGAATAGCTATTTTGCCCTGTTGTTGCATGGCATGAAAAGCAAGGGCTGTTTCATCCACCCGCAAAGGTACCAAATTCGATATCTGCACATTTACAACAGCTCTTTTAAACTGTGCGTCTGTCACAATGATCACTGCTTCGGCCGCTTCCGCTGTTGTTTTGGCCTCTACGGTAACCACATCTCCACTTAGGGTAGCTTGCACCACCTCACTGTTCGAAGAGACCACCGTATAATCTCCATTTCCAGAAGTGATATGTACATCGGTGATTCCATTAGCGGCTAAGTGAATTGTGGTGGCATCTAAGGTTAAATCAACCACAGGCGTTACTTTATCTTTTTTTGCACATCCACAAAAAAGATAAATCAAGCTGATGAACATGCCTGTATACGTAAATTTTCTAATCATAAAGGTTTATTATATTTGGTTTATTGGTAAAACAACTTACGGAGACTAAAGTAACAAGATTTATTTGAATTACTAAAACGATTTAACAATTCATTAACAAGTCGGAGCTAACTATACTGACACCTATCACTTGTTTAATTCAATTTAATCGTTCCCGTTAACAATAGGCGCTTACCATCCAGATGGGTATATCCTTCCCGATATAACTTCCCCTGTCTTGTATTTCTCGGTTAAACGGTAAGGTGCATCAGGTGTCTCACTCGGCTATTTTCGGTCAAGGTTATCCATTTTAGATAAGATGAAGCAATAACTCATCAGGAGGCAAAACGGCAATCTCTGCTTTTTTAAAATCCTTTACATTGCGCGTCACAATGAAATCGATATTGTTTACGGAGTGTGCGGCAAATATCTGGATGGCGTCTTCAAAATCCTTATGGTTAGACAATAAGCTCTTTTTTATGATAGCCAGGTCTATTGAAACCACCTCTACATAATCCAGCAACGAAAAGATTATCTGCCTCAATTCTGCCTCCTGGATATATTTTTTCAATAAATAATGGGTAGTCGCTATGATATGTGAAGACGTAAAAAGGTTAACTTTTTTCTTACTCGCCAAATCGAAAATTTCGATGGCAAATTTGCTAAAAGGCCGCCTATCTGCTAAAAGATCTATCAGGATATTGGTGTCAACAAATATGTTCTTCATAACCTATTTACAGGTGTTTCTTTTCATAATATGTTCTCAACTCCCTTTCTTCGTCAAAATCATCGGGAAGCTTTACCACACCTATTATCTTTTTCAATTTAGGAGAAACTTGTTGTGTATTCTTATCTTCAGCAGTGAGCGTATGGAGGTAATTCTCCACCAGTTCGGATAAGCTTCTGCCTGTCTGCTTTGCGTAAGATTTTGCTTTCGCTATAATCTTCTCTTCAACCGTAAGTGTTAATTTCGTTGCCATAACACGTGTCTTTTTTACAAAGATACGTATATCGAAAAGCAAAAGCAATATATGGATAGTGTTTGATGCGTAAAAAAGCCGCTTTCTTGTGCAGAAAAGCGACTTTTTTAGGTGGTGACCCCGGACAGGTTCGAACTGTCGACCCACTTTTGTCCGTTATATCCTATTATCTTACAGGTGCTCCAGCCTTCTTACTCGGTGTTTCCGCCGCTCCAGGAGAACCTATCGGTGCAGACCCTTTTCTGATGAGCTCTGCGGCCGGTTTTGCCAAGTACGGAGGTAAATCTTCCACCTCCAGGCCCTGCCACAATATACCGGTCATGGGGCACCCCCCCTCGGCATCTATGTAGCCTATGGTTGTGTAGTGGTTATTGCCCAGGGCATCTACCTTTAAAGCATACCTACAGAAACCATCCATTTGTGTGCCCATAATCATGTAACGGGGCTTAGCGGCCTTTTTATTAACCATTACGGCAAAAGCAGAAAGTGAAATCAGCAAGGCCATTAAAAATACAGATAACTTTTTCATGATTTTAAAAATTTAAAAGTGAAACATATTGTTAATTATACCTATATCAAGACGCTTGCTATTTTGTTACCTATTAAAAATTTTTTTCAAAATTTTCAAAATACCCACCATTGGGTATAGAACATCCGTCATGCTCGCACTACCTTTACCCTGTCAATATTCAACAAACAACCCTTACACCCATGAGAAAAAAATACTTCATATTCAACCATGCGCTTTTATTTGCGAGCCTGGCACTGAGCCTCTATATCACAGCCTGTTCCAAAAAAGATCCCGCTCCATCAGACCAATCCGAACAACAAGGAGGTGGTGGTGAGAACGAAGAAGAAACAGGAAATGAAAATGATAGCGAACTTTACATCAGCTTCAAAGCACCCGACTGGTCGCAAAAGATAGATTGCAGCAAGCTCAACTTTGCACCGCAATCGTGCTCAGATTCTGTGCTCTATGTATATGCTACGTCCCAATCTACCAAAGCAGTCCTTTACATTGCCTATCCCTTAGATAGTACTACCGTGAGCAAGATCGCGCTCAACAAAAAATTCCCGATGTATGTAGACTATTGCGACTACCGTTCCAACCTGCAAGAAGCCATTACCTTTTTTGTGGCCGTTCCACAAAAAAGTGGCGATGCTTCTACCTATTGGATCCCTACCCGCAATTTTGCAGATAACAATTATACCATCGTCAAAAAAATCAAATACCTGGAATCCGATACCCATTACGCCAAGTTCCTGGTTGCCGGCAGTTATAGCAGCAACTCTATCCTAACCAGTATGAGTACCGGCCAGCTCAACACAAATGGTATGGTGTCTGGCGATTTTCAGCTAATCATCTGGGCAGACCGTGTCAACATTGGCGACCAGCCCGATCATCTGCCCCGCAATATCAAAGCCAATGGCTCCACTTACTTTGAAGGTTCCGCCAATCAAACACTCAACACGCCCCTCACTGTACAGGTACAGAACGACTGGGGCATGTATTTAGCAAAAGAAGAAGTGCAGTGGGTAGTAACCAAAGGAGGAGGTAAAGTGAGTGCCGATAAAACGCTCACCGACTATAACGGTCGCACCTCTGTGGAGTGGACACTAGGTGCCTCTGGCCAACAAGAAGTAGAAGCCCGTGTTTCCCGCTATGATGGCAAACCGGTAGAACCTTTGGTGTTTACCGCAACGGTAAAATAAGCGGTCACGCATATCACCATCTTTGTTTGTTTTTGGTGAGCAGTACGCATGGTGCGATTCCCACTCGCCCATGCGCTGCTTTTTTTAGTGATTAGTGATTCGTAACTAGTTTACCAGTCACAGATCACGAGTCACTGATCACGAGTCACAAATTACCAGTCACCAGTTACAATCCCGAACCGTCCTGTACTGTCATGTTCTTCATTAAACACCCCTGTTTTACCTTCCAAACACAAGAAAACACCCCGCACAAACAGCTGATTAACAACTAAATAGATAATAAAAAATAAAATCATGTTACGATAACGTTATCGTAAATATTTGTTCTTACTCCAGATAAGACTATTGTTTAAGCAGAATCTTATTTATAACATTGTCGCTATAGTTACCATTGTAAGTAACTATAATAAACGCCAAATTAATAACCACTATGTTTAACTAACTAATTGTGATGCTATGCAAAAATTTCGACATTTCATTTAGCGGTTGATAGCCCCTAATCATTTACTGATTTTAAACCATCTATTTTCCAATTTTTTACAAACTCGCATTATGAAAAAAACAATCAGTTGTTTTTTAGCGACAGGCCTTCTTATGCTCTTATTCGTCGCTTCGGCAAGGGCGCAAGAACAGCAGGCCGGTCAAACACAACAAGTAACCGGTTTGGTTACCGACTCAACGGGGAGCACCCTGCCTGGTGTATCTGTTAAGGTCAAAGCGCGCACGGGCATCGGCACATCGACCGATTTGAACGGTCGTTATGTGCTCGAAGTACCTAAAGGCTCCGTACTGATTTTTAACATGGTAGGTTTCGACCCGCAAGAAATTCCCATTGGCAACAAATCGCAGATCAATGTGGTTTTACATGAAGCAACCAATCAGTTGAACGATGTAGTCGTGGTCGCTTTCGGTACACAAAAGAAATCCGAGGTGGTCGGTTCCGTTACAACAGTTAATCCTTCCGAACTCAAGGTACCTAGCAGTAACCTCACTACGGCATTGGCAGGCCGTGTGGCCGGTATGATTGCTTACCAGCGGAGCGGTGAGCCGGGGCAAGACAATGCCAATTTCTTTATCCGTGGGGTCACTACTTTTGGTTACAAAACGGATCCGCTTATACTCATCGATGGCATCGAGGTCTCTACTACCGATTTGGCCCGTTTACAACCAGATGATGTGGCCAGTTTCAGTATCATGAAAGATGCCACCGCCACCTCTCTTTATGGTAGCCGCGCCGCCAACGGCGTTATTCTCATTACCACCAAAGAAGGTAAAGAGGGAAAGGCCTCTATTTCACTCCGCTTAGAGAACTCGCTATCTCAACCCACTAAAACGGTTGAGCTTGCCGATCCCATTACCTATATGCGTTTACACAACGAAGCGGTGCTTACACGCGATCCATTGGGTCAACTCCCTTATCCGGATGAAAAAATAGACAATACCATCAATGGCGTAAACCCCATTGTGTACCCTACCACCGATTGGCAAGATGTACTTTTCAAAGACTACACCATGAACCAGCGGGCCAATCTCAACATCAATGGAGGAGGCTCCGTAGCCCGTTACTACGTAGCCGGTTCGGTTAACCGTGATAACGGGATCATGAACGTAGATGGCCGCAATAACTTCAACAGCAACATCAAGCTCACCAATTACTCGCTGCGTTCCAACGTCAATGTCAACCTCACTAAAAACACGGAGATGGTCGTACGCTTGGCAGGTAATTTCGACGATTATACGGGGCCATTACCTGGAGGAACCAGTTTATACCAACAATCGCTCCGTACCAATCCGGTGTATTTCCCCGCCTATTATCCAGTTGACGAAGAGCATCAATGGGTCAAACACATCATGTTCGGTAACTATGATGACGGCACCGGTGCTTACTTACTCAATCCTTACGCCGAAATGGTTCGTGGTTACAAAAACTATTCGCGCTCTACCATGTCGGCACAATTCGAAGTCAAGCAAGGCTTAGATTTCATCACGGAAGGATTAAAAGCCCGTGCCCTGCTCAACGTATCGCGTTATAGTTACTTTGAAGTAAACCGGGGTTACAGTCCCTTCTGGTATTCGGCCAACTCCTACGATCGGCTGTTGGACACCTACCAGTTAACCCTCATGAACGAAGAAGAAGGAACCGAGTACCTCGATTATAATCCCAGCGATCGCACAACCAGCTCCAAGTTCTACCTGGAATCAGCTTTATCTTATAATCGCATTTTTCAAGAAAAGCACAGTCTGAGCGGCACCTTTGTATTTATGGTACGCAATGAGCTTACAGGCAATGTCAGCAGCTTGCAGGCTTCGCTTCCCTTCCGTAATGTAGGTTTAGCTGGCCGTGCTACCTATGGATACGATAACCGCTACTATGCCGAGGTTAATTTTGGCTATAATGGCTCCGAACGCTTTTACAAAACCCACCGTTGGGGCTTCTTCCCATCGGCAGGTGTTGCCTGGACCGTTTCGAACGAAAAATTCTTCGAGCCACTTAAGCATGCCATCACCAACCTCAAAATTCGCGGAACCTATGGGCTCAGCGGTAATGATGCCATTGGCGAAGAGACAGACCGTTTCCTATTCCTATCAGAAGTAGATATGACCAGCGGCGGGCACAGCGCAGTATTTGGCACCAATAATGGCTACAGCAGACCAGGCATCTCGCTATCGCGTTATGGCGACCAAAATATTTCCTGGGAGACAGCCGCCAAGGCCAATTTGGGGCTAGACCTGTCTCTTTTCGATCGTTGGAATATCATGGCCGATGTCTATCATGAGCACCGTAGCGGTATCTTGATGCAGCGCACGGCTACACCGGCCACCATGGGCTTGTCGGCCCAACCCAAAGCCAATCTCGGGGAGGCCGTAGGGAAAGGCATCGATTTCTCGGTCGATTATAACCAAGCCTTTGGTAGCGATTGGTGGTTGCAGGGACGTATCAATTTCACTTATGCAACCAGCGAGTACCTGAAATACGAAGAACCTTACTACGACGAAGCTCCATGGAAACGGCATGTGGGGTATTCGCTCAGTCAGCAATGGGGATACATTGCCGAACGCTTGTTCATTGATGATAAAGAAGCCAAGAATTCGCCTCAACAGTTCGGCGAATATGGAGGTGGCGACATCAAATATTACGATGTCAATGGCGACGGTGAAATTACATCGCTCGATCAAGTACCGATTGGCTTTCCCACCACGCCCGAACTCACCTATGGCTTTGGCTTTTCATTAGGATATAAAGCCTTCGATTTTTCGGCCTTCTTCCAAGGTCTGGGCCGCGAATCGTTCTGGATCGATTACGATGCCACAGCACCGTTCACCCAATATTATTACGATGGCGAAGTGCTATCGGGCAAACCCATGAACCAACTGCTCAAAGCGTACGCCGACAGTTATTGGAGTGAAGAGAACCAGAATATCTATGCACTCTGGCCCCGTCTCAGCACCACCGCTGCAGGCAATGACAACAATAAATTAAAAAGCACATGGTTTATGCGTAACGGCGCATTTTTACGGGTAAAACAAGTAGAATTGGGCTACAGCCTACCCAAACATACAGCAGATAAGCTTTACCTAAAAAACCTGCGTATTTATGCCACCGCCACCAATTTGTTTACCATCAGTTCCTTTAAAACCTGGGATGTCGAAATGGCCGGCAACGGTTTAGGCTACCCTGTTCAACGCGTATTTAACCTAGGCTTGCAAGCCACCTTTTAAAACTGAAGCTTATGAAATCGTATAAAAAAATCGTATTGATCGGCCTCATGGGCATTTGCTTACAAGGCTGTAATAAATACCTAGATATCATTCCTGATAATGTGCCTACGGTCGACTACGCATTCCAGCTCCGCACCACGGCCGAGCGTTATCTGTTTACCTGCTATTCGTATATTCCAGCTTTGGGCAATTTTTACACCAATCCGGCCAATGCCTCGGGCGACGAGTTTTGGCTCATCCCTACCAACAGCGGCAATGCATGGAACATCGCCAAGGGCAACCAGAACAAAACCGACTCGTATGCCAATTTTTGGCAGGGAACCCGTGATGGGAAAGATCTCTTTGAAGGTATCCGTACCTGCAACATTTTTTTGGATAATGTAGATAAAGTCCCCGAATTGGAATCTGCCGAACGCGAGCGCTGGCGATCTGAAGCCAAATTTCTGAAGGCCTATTTCCATTATTTCCTCTTGCGTATGTACGGCCCCATTCCAATCATTCGCGAAAACGTTCCGGTCGATGCGTCCGAAAGCGAGGTATATCCCGTGCGTGAACCAATCGATACCTGTGTCAACTACATCGTACAGTTATTGGATGAGGCCACACCGGGCCTGCCAGAACGCATCAATAATGAAGTGAACGAACTCGGCCGTATCACCAAGGCCATTGCTATATCCATGAAAGCCGAAGTTTTGATGACGGCAGCCAGTCCGCTATTCAATGGCAACCCCGATTACAGTGGTTACACCGATCCACAGGGTACCTTGTTATTCCCGGCCACCGCAGACAAGGCTAAATGGGAACGTGCAGCCCAAGCATGCAAAGAAGCAATCGACTTTTGTGAATCTGTTGGGCACCAGCTCTATACCTTTAATCCGGCATTTTTCTCTTATAACATCAGCGACTCTACACGCATCAAGATGAACATCCGCAACGCCATATGCGAAAAATGGAACTCGGAAATCATATGGGGCAATACCAACAGCATGGCCATCAGCATCCAGGGTCAAGCCTATCCACGGGGTTTAGACCCCCGGTATGTTACCAACAGTAATACCTCCGGAAACATTGCGCCCCCCATCAAAATTGCCGAAATGTTTTACAGCAACAACGGAGTACCCATCGATGAAGACATTACTTATGATTACGCCAATCGTTTCCAACTCAAGAATGTTACTTCGGCAGATCGTTATTACTTACAAGAAGGTTATGTAACCGCTAAGCTCAATTTCAACCGCGAACCCCGCTTCTACGCCGATCTCGGTTTTGATGGAGCTATTTGGTATGGACAAGGGTTTTTCGACGACAGTCAGAGTTTACTGTTCGTATCTTCTAAAAAAGGGCAACCGGCTTCTGCACAGAACCAGAATAGTTATTCAGTCTCAGGCTACTGGCCAAAGAAGCTGGTACATTTCCAAAGCGTGATCGGTCAAACCAGTTGGACCACCGAAAACTATCCCTGGCCTATGATTCGCTTAGCCAGCCTATACCTGTATTACGCCGAAGCATTGAACGAGGCTTCAGGGCCGAGTGATGAAGTGTACGAGTATGTGAACCGGATTCGTGAGCGAGCTGGCTTGCAAACCGTTCAATATGCCTGGTCGCACTATTCAAGCAATGCACAGAAATACCTCACTCAAAATGGGCTACGCGAAATCATTCAGCGAGAGCGCCTTATTGAAATGGCTTTCGAAGGACAGCGCTATTGGGATATCCGCAGATGGAAACTGGCTACCACCTACTTCAACCAACGGATCACCGGCTGGGATCTTGATCAAGAAGATGCAGCGCTATACTATCGCGAAAAAGTGATTTACAATCAAAAATTCACTACGCGCGATTATTTATGGCCTATTCCAGAAAGTGAATTATTGAGCAACAAACGGATATCCCAAAATCCAGGATGGTAAAAGGCAATCTATTAAAACTGTTTAAAATGAAAAGATACATCATCATACTTACCACCTTATTCTCCAGCGTTCTATGGAGTTGTGAGCCCGAAGCCTTAAAAGACCCGATCGATGGCGATGGCGATACACCAGGCCAGGTAAGCAACATCCAGGTCAAGAACATCGCCGGTGGTGCCACCATCAGCTATGACATTCCTTACGATCGGAATTTACTCTATGTTATGGCAGAATATACCATCCGCGAAGGTGTTACCAAGCAGGTAAAAGCATCTTATTACGATAACAGCCTCACGGTAGAAGGTTTCCCTAATACCGATCCGCGTACCGTTAAGCTGTATGCCGTAAGTCGGAACGAGAAACCTTCCGAACCTGTTGAGGTTACGATCAATCCGCTCACACCACCGGTACAGGCTACGTTTCAATCATTAAAGATGGAAGCTACTTATGGTGGCGTGCGGCTGTACTTTGACAACGACGCCGAAGCCAATTTGGTTCTTACCATTTTAGGTCGCGACGACAATGGCGAGCTGAAACCAGCGCAATCTTATTACACGAAGAGCATTGCTGGTAATTTTGCAGCAAGGGGTTTTAGCCCTGAGAAACGGCAATTTGCCGCCTTCATACGCGACCGGTGGAACAACTTATCAGACACCTTGTACGGCGAATTTGTTCCCTTCCCGGAAAAGCTGCTCGACAAAACCAAGTTTAAGGCAGTTCAACTACCTGGCGATACGTATGAACAGCATTCCGCTGGTTCGGGCATGGCAACACTATGGAATAATCAATGGAACGGTTCAGGCGGCGTATTCCATACCAAACCCGGTTCGGGCTTGCCGCAATGGTTCACATTTGATCTGGGCATAAGCGTCAAACTAAGTCGCTTTAAAGTATACCATCGTAAAGGCAGTGGCCAAGGGCAATTTGATAGTGCTTATACCGGCGCCGATCCAAAAGAGTTTGAGCTTTATGGCAGTAATGACCCTTCTAGCGACGGCTCGTGGGATTCCTGGACACTCATCGGCACCTTTAAGTCCACTAAACCCTCCCAATCAGCCGATGGCATCGTAACCGATGAGGACTTCCAGTTTGCCGTGGTTAACGGTGAAGAATATGATATGCCTCCCGAAGCCAATCTACCATACCGGTATATCCGATGGAAAACGAATAAAGTATGGGGTTCGCTCGACCATGTATATATAGAAGAGTTCACCTTCTGGGGCGACGAAACAAGCGAAACAGCGCAATAATTAATCCGCGCTTTATATTCAAAATAGAGAATACCATGAATCGATATATCAAAACACTCCTCGGCGGCAGCGCATTGACTACCATAGCGTTCGCGTTGCTGCTGCATGGTGCTTGCTCCAAGATGGACAGCACCTACGAAGATTTCATCAAAGACGGATCCATCATGTACACTGGATCGCCAGACTCCGTGTATGTCATGCCTGGCAATGAGCGTCTCCAATTGCGTCTGTTTCTATCCGATAAGACGGCGCACAAAGCCAGGGTTTATTGGAATAATCGAAGTGATTCTGCCATTTTTGAACTCAATCAGCAGTCGATAGCCGATCTGACCTTCGAGCACCTTCCCGAAAGTTCATATTCTTTCGACATTTACCTTTATGATGATAAAGGCAATCGATCCGTAAAAACAACCACCGTTGCTTTGGTTTACGGTAGCCAATATCTAGAAGGGCTCTTACCACGGGCTATCCGGAACGCTATTTACCAAAACGATACAACCACCATTGTGTGGGGAGCCACCGATCCAACTGTTTTAGGTACCACCATCCGTTACATAAATAAGAGCGGAGTAGAAAAAGAAGTATATAGTCCGCTTGCACAAACATCAATTGCGCTACTCGATTACGATTTCGAACATCATCCAGACTTTTCTTATAGCACTTCTTACCTACCAGACACCTTAGCGATCGATACGTTTAGTACCGCTTTCATAAAGGTGGCGGCGCAAGGGCCACCCATTGAGTACGACCGGAGCAACTGGGTAGCATCCGGCGATGATTACGACGGGGCACGCGTACCATCCAACATGCTTGATGGCAGTACCTCTACCGTTTGGCACATGAGCAAGAGCCACGGTTACCCGCATGAATTTATGATGGATATGCAAGAAGAGCTAGAGGTGCATGGCTTTACCTATAACCAACGTACGCCGTTGGATGGGGCTGCAAAGCTAGTCGAAATCTATGTGAGCCACGATGCGGAAACCTGGCAATCGCTCGGCCCATACACATTCGAGAATAGCGCGGACAAACAATACCTCGACTTATTGGAGCCGGCTACTTTCCGATATTTCAAAATTATCTTTAAATCAGACTACAAAAGCGGTAGTTTCACAGCTTTGTCTGAGATTGCCACTTATAAGCGTTAATCACATTTACCTGATGAGGCCATTTATCATGCATGCATCCCTGTTTTTCGCATACGAAAAACAGGGATGCTTTTTTCGTGATTAGTGATTCGCAACTAGTTTGCTGATCACTAGTCACCAATAACCAGTCACCAACAACTAACAACCCACGCCACTTACCTTAAAGCCAATGGCTTCCAGCTTCGCTTTATCCAGGATGTTGCGGCCATCGAACACATGGGCCGGTTTCAGCATGTTATCGTAGATCTTTTGCCAGTCGTAGTCCCTGAACTCGTCCCATTCCGTCAGCACCGCAATGGCATGAGCCTCTTTGCAAGCTTCATAAGGATCAGTAACCACCTGTACGTATTGATTGTTCTCCTCTGATGAGCGGGTGCCCAGGTAATCCAGGTCGGTATACATTTGTTGTTCTGGCACTTTCGGGTCATATACCGCAATATTAGCTTGCTCATTCAGCAGGTGGTCGGCCACATAGATGGCCGCCGATTCACGCGTATCGTTCGTGTCCTTCTTGAAGGCCCAGCCCAGGAAGGCAATTTTCTTGCCATTCACCGTATTGTATAATTTGCGGATGATTTTATTCGCAAAGCGCCGTTTCTGGTGGTCGTTCATAATGATCACCTGCTCCCAGTAATCGGCCACTTCCGTTAAACCGTAGGTGCGCGCAATGTACACCAGGTTCAGGATATCCTTCTGGAAGCATGAGCCCCCGAAGCCCACCGAGGCCTTCAAGAATTTCGGGCCGATGCGGCTGTCCGTCCCGATGGCACGGGCCACCTCGTTGATATCCGCTTCCGTGTGCTCACACAGTTCAGACAGGGCGTTGATGGACGATACCCGTTGTGCCAGGAAGGCGTTGGCCGTTAATTTTGATAATTCGGAGGACCATACATTGGTGGTCAGGATGCGTTCGCGTGGTACCCAGTTGGCGTAGATGTCCACCAGTGCCTGAATGGCTTTCCGCCCTTCCGTGCTCTGGTCGCCGCCTATCAGCACCCGATCGGGCGCGAGCAGGTCCTGCACCGCCGTTCCCTCCGCCAGAAACTCCGGGTTGGAGAGGATGTGGAACTTCACCCCATTGCCCGTGTGCTGCAGAATATCCTTCAGTGTACTGGCCGTCCGTACCGGCAGGGTCGATTTCTCCACGATGATCTTGTCCGATTTGCTCACCCGGGCAATCTGCCGGGCACACAGCTCGATCCATTTCAGGTCGGCCGCCTGCCCCTTGCCCGCTCCGTAGGTCT
>Ga0182737_1000062_pt1 | contig 240427 bp, 242 predicted proteins | sample eDN5th30CBELigOP_FD_128878 | JGI IMG/M metagenome (GOLD analysis project Ga0182737, IMG submission 128878) | Enriched Organic Plus compost microbial communities from Emeryville, California, USA - eDNA 5th pass 30_C BE-Lig OP (version 2) (version 2) ... | reverse complement strand
GAGCCTGGTCATCGACCGCGCACGCCACCTCGTTACCGCCACCTTCTCCGCCCGGCCGCAGCCGCCCTACGCCGCCGCCTACGGCATCGACTTCACCGCCGAACGCAGCGCCTTCCAGCAGGCGGTGAACGCGCATCTCGGCTGAACGGTCAGGACGCGGCGCTTCCGGCGCGCCCGGGGCGCAGCAGCCTCAGCGTCAGGTAGATCGGCAGCGCCGGCAGCAGGATCCCCGCGCTGTCCAGGTAGCGGCCGGCCGGGAAGGTCACGAGCACCATCAGCGCGCCTGCCGCCACGGTGTAGGACACGGCCAGAAGCAGCAGCACCGGCATGTCCAGCGCGTCGCGGATGTCGCCCGGCGCGTCCCGGCGCGGCGGCCGCCAGCACGCCGCCGCGAAGGCCGCGGCCAGGGCGATGAAGCCCAGCATGAACGCAAGGTTCGTGACCAGCAGGCGGCCCACCGCCCGGCTCGTGCCGCCCACGACCCAGGCCGCGTAGCGTGCGGGGGCCGCGCGGATGGTGGCGATCGCGAAGCGCATCAGCCGCTGGTTCCAGGCGACCCAGTCCTCGTCCCCCCGCAGCGCGTTGATCTCCTCGTAGAGCAGCGCGTCGTAGGTGCGGGCATAGATGTCGTAGTAGCCGGCCGCCGCCGATACGAAGGAACGCTGCCCGGTCGAATTCGTCGGCGTGGGCAGGACCGTGCCGCGCGCCTCCGCCTGTGTCCTGCGGTCGAGGATCTGCCGGGCCAGGGGCTGGATATCGGCCGGCAGGCGCCGCACCACGTCCTCGTCCAGCATCAGCCCGGCCATGCCGGACATCTGGAAGCCGCCGAAGGAGACGATGTTGAAGTCCCGCACGGTCGCAAGGCGCAGGCTCGCGACCGCCAGGAACGGCAGCACGCAGGCGAAGGCCACGCCCAGGAAGGCGGGCGCCGTCGCCCTCCGTCCCTTCAAGCGGCACAGCGGCAGGTAGAGGAGGGGGAACAGGATCGCCGCGGGCAGGAAGGTGGGCCGCAGCACGTAGGATGCCCCGAGGCTCAGCCCCAGCAGGCAGGTGTTCGCCACCGGCCGGTGCCCCGCCGCGCGCAGCAGAAGCGCTGCCAGCGCCACCAGCGCGCATGCGACGGCCAGGCATTCCGGCAGGATCGCGTTGCTCCACAGCAGGACGACATTGGAGATCAGCACTCCGGCCGAGACCGATCCCGCCGCCCGGCCGGAAACCCCATAGCGCCGCAGCGCCCGGTGCAGCAGCACGACCGCCAGGAAATACAAGCCGAGCTGAAGCGCCGGCACCGCCGCAAGGCCGCCCGGCAGCCAGCCGACCAGCCAGCCATAGAGGGGGTTCCGCGGCCGGGCGAGCAGGTCGGGCCAGGGGCCCAGGTCGAAATACCCGGGCGTGTCCGGCGATATCCAGGGCGAGAGCCTTCCGGCCAGCGCGAGCATCACCGCGATCGCTGCTGACGCGGCGAGCAGCCAAAGCGTCTCGCGCCGCAGCCCCTCCGGTTCTTGCGCGGCGACAGCGGGGGGCGATGCGTCTTCGGACGATGTCAAAGGCCGATCCGTCGGAGAAGGCGTGCCGCGACGGTGTGGCGGATCGGGCGGAGGATGTCGATGCATCCAGCGCACGGCGTCATGCCACCGGCCGTATCCGCCGACCTCTCCGCCGCGTCCTCTCTCCCGCCAATATCAGTTCTTCATCAGTCCCGCCGCCTTCAGCGACGCCTCGTACACCGGCGCCTCCCGCGCGATCGTCGCCACCACTTCCTCCGGCGTGGTCCCCGTCGCATCGATACCGAGCGCCGCGAAACGCTGCCCCATCTCCGCCTCCTTCACGATGGCGACGATGTGTTGCGACAGCATCCCGATCACCGCCTGCGGCGTGTCCCTGGGCGCGAAGAATCCGTTCCACGCCTCGTACACCCCGCCCGGATACGTCTCCGCCACCGTGGGGATGTCCGGTACCTGCGGGCTGCGCCGCGCGCCGGAATTGGCCAGCACTTTGATGCCCTTGCCCATCTGCGGGATGATGTCGGCCGGCGAACCGAAATGGACCTGGATGCGCCCGCCCAGCACATCCGCGATCGCCGCCGGCACGGACGGGTAGGGGACCATGACGATGTCGATCCCCGCCTTCACCATCAGCATCAGCGGCGCGAGATGGCTGGAGGTGCCGATGCTCGAACTGCCGCAGTTCAGCTCGCCGGGATGTGCCTTCGCATAGGCCACGAATTCGGCGAGGTCCCTGGCCGGGAAATCCTCCCGCACGCCCAGCAGCATGCCGTTCACGCCGACGATGCTGATGCCCGTGAGGTCGGCCACAGGATCGAAGCCCAGCTTCTGCATGCGTGGCAGCGCGTTGAACACCCCGCCCGCCGCGAACAGCAGCGTGTGCCCGTCCGTCGCGCGTGCCACCGCCTCCGCCCCGATCGCGCCACCGGCGCCGGTGCGGTTCTCCACCACGAAAGGCTGGCCGATCCGGCTGGTCAGTTGCGTGCAGATCATGCGGCACATCGTGTCCGTCGCGCCGCCCGCGCCATAGGGCACGATCACCCGCACCGTCCGCTGCGGCCAGGATTGCGCCCGCGCCGGCCGCGGCAGGGCGGCGGATGCCCCAAGCAGCGCCAGGGCCGACCGGCGGGCGATCCGCCTTCCGTCATGGGGCATCGGAACCTCCGTTCAGTACATCTGGGCCTTGTCGAGGACGTTGCGCATGTCCTGCCTCCGGCCTTCCAGCCAGCAGCGCAGGTTGTGCTCGAAGATCTCGGTGATGCGGTCGTTCTCGCTGGGCGGCGTGCTGGCCGAATGCGGGCTGATCAGGACGTTGGGCAGATCCCACAACGGGCTGTCCGCCGGCAGCGGTTCCACCAGCGTCACGTCCAGTGCTGCGAACCCGATCTGCCCGCTGCGCAGTGCTTCGATCATCGCGGGTTCGTCCACGATCTGGCCGCGCGCGATGTTCACCAGCGCCACGCCCCTGCGCATCGCCGCGATCGCCTTCGCGTCGATCATGTTCTCGGTCTGCGGCGTGTGCGGCACGGTCAGCACCACCGCATCGGCGCGGGCCAGCGCGGCATGCAGGTCGGACTGCGCCACGACCTCGTCGAACAGGTCGTTGTGCGCGCGGGACTTGCCGGCCTCGCGCGCCACGGCGATCACGTGCATCTCCAGCGCCTTGGCGATCTTCGCGGATCCGCGCGCAAGGTCGCCCGCGCCGATAATGACCAGCGTCTTGCCGGCGACCTCATCGCCGCAATACCGCTCCCAGCGATGCGCGCGTTGCTCGGCCTTCAGGAACTCCAGCCCGCGGAAATGCGACAGCAGCGCCATGAATACGAATTCGGCCAGCGGCCGCGCATGCACGCCGCGCGCGGTGGTCACCAGTACGTCGCTGTCCTGCAGGCCCAGCCGCTTGATCGACTGGCCGACACCGGTGCTGGTGGTCTGGATCCAGCGCAGCTTCTTCGCGAAGGGCACGTCCTCGGCGGACGGCAGGTCCCAGAAGATGTCGGCCTTGCCGATCAGTTCGCGCCAGCGCGCCTGCTGCTCCGACGTGCGCGCGAAACCCTCCACACCCTTGTGGTCGTTGCGGTAGCGCGTGGGCGGCAGCAGGCCGGGTTCGTACAGCACCTCCAGCCGGTCCGGCGCGACCGCGGCGATGCGCGCGACATATTCCGGCTCAAGTGGTGAGGAAATCAGGATGGTCTGGCGGGATGTGGCCAATGGTATTCTCCGGACAAGCCGGAGACGCTAGCCAGCCCCCATGCGTGCGGCAATCGGATCGCCAGCTCAGCCTCCGAAGCCGGACAGGTCGTCCCAGGCGATGATGATGTTCGACGATCGCCATAGCGGCCCCGGATCGATGCTGCGCCCGGCCGGAACCCCGCCCAATGCCGCGTAGAAGCTGAAGGCGCGGTCATTGCCCTCGACCACCGCCAGCGCCATGCCGGCGAATCCCTCCGCGCGCAGGAACCGCGCGAGGTCGCTCAGCATCCGTCGCCCGATGCCTTGGCGCGCCCGCGCCTGGTCCACATAGAGGTACTTCACCTCGCCACGGCCGCCGAAGGCCGGGTCATCCGTGGGGCCGGCCAGGCCGAAGCCGGCGAGCATCCCGCCGCACTCCGCCACCACGGCACGCTGGTGTGGCTTCGGTGCCGCCAGGATCGCGGTCCAGGTCGCCCGCCGCCGCGCTTCGTCCAGCGCCGCGATCGCCTCGGGCGGAGCAAGGTCGCGATAGGTCGCGTGCCACACCGCCGCATGCAGCGCGGCGATGGCGTCGGCATCGTCCGGCCGCGCCGAACGCAGCCGGGCGGGGCTCATCCGCCGCCGATCATCCGCGTCATCACCGCCAGCGCGCGCCCTGGCAGGCCCATCCGGTCCACATCGGCGCCCGCGAACAGCGGCACGCGCATCGGCGGTACGCCTTCGCCGGACAGCGCGAGATGTCCGATCTGATCGCCCCGCCGCACCGGCGCGGGCACGGGCGACTGGTATTCCACCTTCACCGTCGCCGTGCGGCGCCATGCGCGCGGCATGGTCATCACCAGCGCATGTCCGCCCACCAGCGGCACGGTGCTCCGCTCGCCCAACCACACCGGCGCTTCCTCGACCACATCGCCCGCGGTGAACAGGGTGACGTTCTCGAACTCGCGGAAGGCCCACTCCATCAGCCGCGTGCCTTCCTCGGCGCGCTGGCGCATGGACGACCAGCCGTTGCACACCATGATCACCCGCCGCCCGTTGCGCAGGCTGGAGGCGACCAGCCCGTAGCCCGCCGCCTCCGTGTGGCCGGTCTTGAGCCCGTCCGCGAGGTCGCGCTGCACCAGCGGGTTGCGGTTCTGCTGGGTGATGTTGGCGTAGCGGAAGCTCTTCTCCGAATAGATCTTGTAGAACTCGGGGAAGTCGGTGATCAGCCGCCGTGCCAGGATGGCCAGGTCGCGGCAGGTCATCTGGTGTTCCGGATGCGGCCAGCCGGTCGAGTTGCGGAAGGTGCTGTGGCGCAGGCCGATCTTCTGCGCGGTCTCGTTCAGGATCTCGGCGAAACCGGATTCGCTGCCGCCGATCGCTTCCTCGAACACGAGACAGGCGTCGTTGCCGGACTGGACGATGATGCCCCTCAGCAGGTCGGATACCGCGATCGTGTCGCCCACCTGGACGAACATCTTGGACCCGCCCATCCGCCACGCACGCTCACTGACCGGCAACTTCTGGTCCAGGGTCAGCCGCCCCTGATGCAGCAGGCTGAAGATGACATACACCGTCATCAGCTTGGACATGGAGGACGGCGGCATCGGCGCGTCCGCGTCCTTCTCCAGAAGCTCCGCGCCGGTGTCAAAATCGATGATCAGCGCCTCCCGCGCGAATACATCCAGCGGGCCGAGCGGCGTCCTGGCGGGGGAAGCGGCCGGTGGCGCCTCCGCCTGCGCTGCCGGGCGGCGCTGCGCCAGGGCAGGTATGGCGAGAAGGGCAGGGGCAGTGGCGAGCAGGGTGCGACGAGAGGGCATGGGTCAATCCACCACGATACGGCCTTCGGCGAGGCCAGCCTTGAACATGCGGTCGAGCGTGTCATCCGCCGTCCGCACATCGGGCAGCGGACCCACGCGTACACGCCAGATCGGCTTGCCGTCGGCCGTTCCCGGCACGGACATCGCGCCGAATTGGGCCAGCCGCGCCCGCAGCCGTTCGGCGTTCGCGACACGGGTGAAGGCCCCGGCCTGGATGTAGAGCCGGCCGGGACGCGGGGCGACCTGCGTCACCGTCTCGGGCAGCGGGCGCGGGGCAGGCGCGGGCTGGATGGCGGATGCGGCTGCAGGGCGCGCCGGTGCGCTGCGGATGGCGGAAGCCTGCCGCGCGCCGGGTGGCGGTTCCAGCGCATCGGTTTGCACAGCACCGCGCGGGGCGGCCGCGACCTGGATCGGCGGAGCCGCCCGGCTGCCGATCTCGCTCGCGATCAGCCGGCTTTCCTCCGGCAGCACCTGCACGCGCACCCGCGCGACACCGGTGCGATCGAAGTCGAGCAACTGGGCCGCGCGCGGCGTGACATCCAGGATGCGGCCGTTCGCCATCGGCCCGCGTTCATTGATGCGCAGCACGATCTGGCGGCCGTTCTCCAGGTTCGTCACCCGTGCCACGGACGGAAGCTGCAGCGTGTTGTGTGCCGCGGTCAGCCGGTCGGGATCGTAGCTCTCCCCGGTCGCGGTGCGGCGGTTGCGGCTGGCGCGGCGGTCGATGCGCGCGATGCCGGTTTCGTCGTAGTCGAACTGTTCGCGCGGATAGTACCAGGTGTTCGCCACCTTGTAGGGCGCGCCGATCACGTAGGGGCCGGTCGCAACGGTGCGGTCCGCGCTGCCTGAACCCCGCTTCAGGAGCTGCGCCAGGAACCCCGTCTCCGCGCAGCCCGGCAGCAATGCCAGGACCGCGCAGAGCGCGAATGCGCGCTTCATGCGGTGACCAGATCGCCGATCAGGCCCACGGCCAGGGCGTAGAAATAGGGCGTGTTGTATCTGCGGATGACGTGGAAGTTGGGCAGCACCAGGAAGGTCTGGCCGCCGCCGCCTTCGGGGATCACCAGCTCTCCCATCGGGCCACTACGGGGCAGGGGCGCGCCGTTCGCCTGTCGCACGCCCAGTCGCGCCCAGTCCGCCATCGGCCGCGCACGTTCCTTCCCGGTCAGCGAGAAGTCGCCCACCGGTGTCACCTCGAAGCCCCAGGTCTCGCCGTCGCGCCAGCCGCTGCGGTGCAGGTAGTTGGCGATGGAGGCGAGGGCGTCGGCCCGGCTGTCCCAGATGTCGCGGCGGCCGTCGCCGTCGAAATCCACTGCGAGGCGGAAGAAGTTGCTCGGCATGAATTGCGGCTGGCCCAGCGCGCCGGCCCAGGATCCCTTCATCCGGTCGGGCGCGACATGGCCTTCATCGAGGATCTTCAGCGCGGCCAGAAGTTCCTTGCGGAAATAGGCGCCGCGGCGGCCTTCCCAGCCCAGCGTGGCCAGCGCCTCGATCGCGTTCATCCCACCGGTGTAGGTGCCGAAATTCGTCTCGGCGCCCCAGATGCCCATCAGCACCCGCCGCCCCACGCGGTATTGCGCCTCGATCCGGCCCAGCAGCGCGCCGACTTCGCGATACGAATCGCGCCCGATCCGCAGCCTGTCCTGCGTCAGGTAGCGGCTGCGATAGACGCTCCAGTCCGGCCGGCCGGTAGCCTGGCGGCGATCGAGTTCCACCACCCGTTGATTGGGCGCGATGCCGGCGAACGCGCGGTCCACCGTCACAGCCGCGATTCCCTGGGCGCGCGCGTCCCGGCGCACGCCCGCGAGGAATTGCTGGAAGCTTTCGCCTGCCGCCAGGGCGGCGGAGGGCAGCAGGCTGGCGGCGAGCAAGGCGCGACGATGCATGGACTTGATCTGCCACCGACGGCGAGTCGAAATCCACCCGGCGGCGAAGCTTCGCCGCTCAAGGATGTGCGAGAGGAAACCGCCCCATGGCCGTCACCGCGGAATTGTCGCGCTTCGCCGCCGGGTTGAGCTGGACAGCCCTGCCCGATGAGGTGCGGGAGCGAACGCGGTTCCTGCTGCTCGACCTCGTCGGCAACATGGTCCGTGGCCGCCATGACGCGGAAAGCACGCCCGCCCTGCTGGCGGCCGCCCGCGCGCTGGGCCTGGGGGCGGGATCGTGCGGCGTGTTCGGCGACACCTCCCGCTGGACGCCGGCAGGGGCCGCGTTCCTGAACGGGGCGCTCGCCCACAGCCTGGATTTCGACGACACGCACGCCGCCGCCACGCTGCATCCGGGCGCGCCGGTGATCCCGGCCGCCATCGCGGCGGGTGAGATGACGGGCGCATCGGGTGCGAACGTGCTCGCCGGCATCGTAGCCGGATACGAGGTGACGATCCGCACCGCGCTCGCCCTGCCGGCCAAGGCGCATTACGACCGCGGCTATCACCCCACCGCCACCGCGGGCGCGTTCGGTGCCGCGGCCGCGGCGGCGCGGGTGTTCCGGCTGGATGCGCAGGGCGTGGCGGATGCGCTCGGCATCGCCCTGTCGCAGGCGGCCGGATCGCTCCAGTTCCTCGCCAACGGCGCCTGGACCAAGCGGTTCCAGGTGGGCTGGGCGGCGATGAACGGCCTCGCCGCCGCCACCCTGGCGCGCGAGGGCTTCAAGGGCGCGGCCGAGGCGATCGAGGGGCGACACGGCTTCCTGCGCGCCTATGCGCCCGCACCGGTGCCCGAACGCGCGGTGCGCGATCTCGGCACCGTGTTCGAGCTGATGAATACCGCCGTGAAGCCCTATCCGTCCTGCCGCTATGGCCATGCCGCCATCGACGCGGCGCTGGCATTGCGGACGGAGCACGGCTGGACGGCCGCCGACATCGAGAGCGTGACCGTGGGCCTGCCGGATGCGGGCATGTTGCTCGTCGGCGCGCCGGCGGAGAAGAAGGCCGATCCGCGCAACGTGGTCGATGGCCAGTTCAGCGGCCCGTTCGTGGTCGCCGCCGCCCTGGCGACCGGCGCGATGGGCTGGGACAGCTACCAGTTGCTGCACGATCCCACGATCCGCGCGCTGCTGCCGCGCATCGCCTGCGAGCAGGATGCGGAGGTCGAGGCCGAGTATCCCGCGAACATGTCGGCCAAGCTGACCGTGCGCGCGAAGGGGCAGAGCTTCGTGCGCAAGGTCGTGGTGTCGAAGGGGGAGCCCGCGAACTTCCTTTCCGAGGCGGAGTTGCGCGCCAAGTTCCACGGGCTGGTGGATGCGGTGCTGGGCGCGGAGCGCGCCGGGCGGCTGGCCGATGCGGTGCTGGACCTGGAAAGCGCGAGCGGTGTCTCGTCGCTGGCGCAACTGGCCGCGCCGCTGGTGGCGGCGCGGCTGGCAGGGGACTGACGCTACCGCGTGATTTCCGACATCGGATCGTTGTCGCCCGGCTGGGACAGGTGCAGCGCCACTTTCGGGCGCGGCGAACGACCCTTGTCCGCGCCGCCGTCATCATCGTCCGTGTCGAATGCGTCGGTGAGCGGCGGGGAGGGGGACGCGGCGAAGCCGATGCAGGTCGAGGCGATGCCGCGCGCCGCCTGCATTGCCCACTGCTTGTTCGCCGCGCTTGCCCATTTGTACCGGAACGGGTCGGCATCCCCGGCCACCGGTGTGTCCGCCATCACGGCCTCGTAGTCGCCCGCCGTCCAGCCGCGCGCGAGCCGGCGTGCCATTTCCTCATAACCGGCGAAGAATGTCCGCATGCGCACGCGCCTGTGGTTTTCCCAGGTCAGCCGGGGGCGCTCGCCGCTCAGTGGATCGACATTGCCGTCCGCGTATCGGGCGATCAGCAGGTTCGCCGCTTCTTCGCCGTAGACGCCGACGCGCGCGATCACGTCGGCGGGCATGTTCAGGTTCATGCCGCCTTCGCTGTCGGACAGGGCGACATGGACGATGCGGTCGCGGTAGCCCGGCATCATCGACAGCTCGGTATCCGCCCAGTTGCGCGCCGTGTCGTTGAGCCGCGCGAGGAAGGCGCCGAGCTGGCCGATGCGGCCGCGTGCCTGCGGGATCGCGATGCCGTCGCCGTCGCGCAGCAAGGCTGGGTCGAACAGGCGTGGGGCGGTCCAGGCTTCTTCGTCCAGCGGCGCCTCGATGCGTGGCATCGGCTCCTGCGGGTTCGGCCTCACGGCGCGGGCCAGCGGCACGAGGTTGATGCCGAAGGTTGGCCGGCTCGGCAGCGGTGCATCGAACAGGGAGATCGGGAAGTTGCTGGTCAGCCCACCGTCGGAGAACCAGCAGCGCACCGGCCGGGGCGGGATGTCGGTGTTGATCGGGTCGGGCGTCCAGAGCGGCACCTGCGCGAGAAGGCCAGGGAAGGAGAGGCTCAGCCGCGCGCCGAACAGGATCGGCAGGTCGCACGGCGCGGGCAGACGGTGGAATCCCTCCGGCACCACCTCCGCTTTCGCTGGCGGGCGGGGATGGCGCAGCAGCCACGCCACCACGTCGTCCGGGAACAGCCGCCGCATCTCCTCCTCGCGGAAATAGAGCCGGCCGCGGAAGCTGCCCTCGATGAAAGGCAGGCGGTGGGAAATGCCGCGGCCGAGATTGGTGGTGACGAGGACCAGTTCGATCTGGCGGGGCGCGGTGGCGGAGGTGGCGCGTGTTCCGGCTTTTGCACCCCACAGGTCGCCGAACGTCACGGGTGGGCCGCCGGGCGGCACCCCGGCCGCCCTCTGGATGCGGGCGTGCATCCAGTCCGTCAGTGCCGGCCGGTCCGGCGTGCCGAGGCCGGAACACAGGCCGAAGCCCTGTTCGGGCAGGGCGCCGAGCCCGATCCAGACCGAAAGCCCCAGCGCCGCGCCGAGCGCGGCCAGCGTCGCGAGTACGGCCCAGCCCAGTGCTATCCAGAATGGCAGCAGCCCGAACAGCAGGGCGATCACCACCGCGCCCGCGAACAGCGGCGCGAGGGCAGACGGCGTGCGCAGCAGCGCGAGCACCCCGCGCACCGGGCCGGATCCGGCATAGGCCAGGAAGGCGCGCATCAGATGCGCCGCGCGCCCGGCCGGCTGGAACAGCGACTGCAGCATCGACCCGCCACCGGGCCCATCCGCTCCCAGCTCCTGGGGGATGCCGGCAAGTTCCGTGAAGGGCGTGATGGCGCCACCGGCGCGCCAGCGCCCCAGTTCCGCCGCCGCGGCGATCGTGGCCGCGATGGCGCCGGCCGAGGTGCCGCCGATCGAGCGGAAGCGGAACACGGCGGCCAGCCGCGCGATCGCCCTGGGATAGACGATGCCGCTGGTGATCCCGCCGCGCATGATCAGATCGCATTCGCGTGATGCGGCAGGGGCGGCGGACGTGTCGGGCATGGAGGGATCCTCAGGCTCGTCGCCTGTGGACGGTGCCACTTCGAAACAAACTGCGCCATCGAGTACGGGTGGCGCGTGTGCGGTCTGTCACATATCGTGGTTTGCGGGGCGGAAGATGTCGTCCCATGTAGCGGCAATGATTGCGCGGACAGGTTCGCGCCCAGCCCCAGGCGCTCGTGACGCATCTGCCCCCCAGGCCTCTGCTTGCCGTGCCCAAACCCGCCCAGGACGCCGCCCGGCGCCGCAGGCGGCTGCGGCTCGCGCTGCTGGCATCGCTGCTGCTGCATCTGGTTCCGGCGCTGCTCCTGTTGCTCTTCGTCCCGGCGCGCCGGCTTCCGGAACCGTTGCCCGAGCCCGGGATCGCCGTCGTGTTCGAAGGCGGGACGGGGGAAAGGACCGAGTCGCAGCAGACAGGGCCGCTGCCGCAGCCCCAGGAACCATCGCCGGAACCGCCGCCCCAGGCTGCGGAGGCGCCGCCCGCGACGGAGCCGCCGCCTGAGGCGGAGCCCGAACCGGAGCAACCCGAAACCCAGCAGGCCACCCCCGCCGAGCCCCCGCCCGAACCCGCCGAACCGCCAGCGGCCGAGGCCGAGCCGCCCCAGCCCGAACCACAGCAGGCCGCGCCGTCTCCACCGTCCGACGAGGTTCCGCCGCAGCTCGCCGAACCCCTGCCGGTGCCGCCCCCGTCGCCGGCACCGCCGACGCCCGCGCCGCCATCCGCGCGCCCGTCGCCTTACGCGGGGCTGCCCGTGCTGCCCCGCGATCCCTTCGCCCGCCCGGCGCGCCCGACCCAGCGGCCGCGCGCGCCGCAGAGGGGCATCGATCTGTCGCTCGGCCCGGTCATGCCGCCCCCGCGGCCGGGCGGTGGCCAGGCCGCGACCGATCCGAACATGAGCGTCCGCGGTGCGGAACTTGGGCCGGACTGGCGCGCTCTGTTCCGCGAATGGCTGGAACGGCACAGCTTCTACCCGCGCCAGGCAGCGGAACTCGGCCAGGACGGGCCGGTGACCGTCCGCTTCAAGGTGGACCGCTACGGCAAGGTCAGTTCACTTGAGCTGATCAACCGTTCCGGCTCCCCATGGCTGGACACGGCGACGCTCGCGCTGCTGCGCGGCCGGACCCTGCCGCCCTTTCCACCCGGCACACCGCAGAATGAGGCGGAGATCGACCTGACCATCCGCTACATCCTGATCCGTCGCTGAGGGGAGACGACGCCATGTCCAACGCCGCCGAGCGCTTCCGCGCCCTGCACGCCGGTTCCGGGGCCTTCATCATGCCGAATGCCTGGGACGGCGCATCGGCGGTGCTGATGCGGCAGGCGGGGTTCGCGGCGCTCGGCACCTCTTCGGCCGCGATCGCCTGGGCGCTGGGCCGGCCGGATGGGGCGCATGCGGTCGCGCGTGCCGAAGCGATCGCCAATGGCGTGCTGATGGGCCGCCTGACCGGATTGCCAGTGAACGGCGATCTGGAGGACGGGTTCGGCGCGTGGCCGCAGGATTGCGCCGCGACCGTGACCGCCGCCGCCGATGCCGGGCTTGCCGGACTGGGCATCGAGGACACCACCGCCGACCCGGCCAACCCGATCCATGACTACGACCACGCCGTGGCGCGGGTGCAGGCGGCGGCCACGGCGGCCAAGCGGCGGATCGTGCTGACCGGGCGGACCGATCTGCTGCTGTTCGGCCGTGGCGATCTGGATGAGGTGATCCGCCGGCTGGCCGCCTTCGCGGAGGCGGGCGCGGACGTGCTCTACGCGCCCGGCCTGCCGGACATGGACGCGATCCGCCGCGTCGTGCGTGCGGTGGCGCCGAAGCCGGTCAATGTGCTGCTCGGCCCGCGCGGCGCGACGGCGACGCTTGCGGACCTGTCGGAGGCGGGCGTGAAGCGTGTCAGCCTCGGCGGGGCGCTCTACCGGGTGGCGATGGGCGCCGTGGCGGAGGCGGGGCGGCGGCTGGCGCAGGGCGATCTGTCCGCGATGGCTGGAGCCTTGCCGTCCTCCGAGATCGAACCGCTGTTCACCTGATCAGCGACAGCACCGCATCCGCGAACGCCTGCGGCGCTTCCTGCGGGATGTTGTGGCCGATGCGGGGCAGGTGCAGCGCGCGGAAGTCCAGGCCGAACATCCGGCGCACGCGCTCGTCGCGGGCCGGGGCGGCCACGCCGTCGCTGTCGCCATGCAGCGACACCGTGGGCACGGCGATGCGCGGCTGTACGGCGAGTTTCGCCTCGATCCCGGCATAGGTCGGATCGCCCGGTACCAGCCCGTAGCGGTGGCGGTAGGAATGCACCACCACTTCCACGAAATCCGGATTGGCGAAAGCGGCAGCGCTGCGCTGGAACGTCGCCTCATCGAACGCCCAGTCGGGGGACCACAGGCGCCACAGCAGGCGGCAGAACCCGTCGCGATCCTTCTCCAGCCCCGCCGCGCCGCGCGCGCCGTGCAGGTACCACTGGTACCAGTACCGGTACTCGCTCTCCGCATCTGCGGGGAGGCTGGCGCGGGCGATGTTCTGGATGTTGTAGCCGTCGCCGGTGACGAGGCCCGTCACCCGTTCCGGCCACAGGGCCGCGACGATGCAGGCCGCGCGACCGCCCCAGTCATAGCCCGCGACAATGGCCTTTCCGATGCCCAGCGCATCCATCAATGCCAGCAGATCGGCGCCCAGCGCCGCCTGTTCGCCGGATCGCGGCGTCGTATCCGACAGGAAGCGCGTGGGACCGTAGCCGCGCAGGTACGGCACGACGACACGGCAGCCCGCCGATGCGAGGCGCGGCGCGACCTCCGCATAGGCATGCACGTCGTAGGGGAAGCCGTGCAGCAGGATAGCCGCCGGTCCGTCCGGCGGCCCATGTTCCTGGTAGGCGACGCGAAGGACGCCGGCGTCTACCGCCCCTGCCATGCCGGCGCCCGCTTGTTCAGGAACGCCTCCATGCCCTCGCGGAAATCGGCGCTCATGTAGCAGAGCTTGATCAGGTCTTCGTTTTCCTTGCGGTTGATCTCGCCCAGCCGGCGCAACGCTTCCTTCGTGGCGCGCAGCGTGAGCGGGGCGTGGCTCGCGATGGTGCGGGCCAGCTCATCGGCGCGGGCCTGCAGCGCATCGTGATCCGGCAGCACCTCGGAGCACAGGCCGATCGCCTTCGCCTCCTCCGCGCCGATCAGCCGGGCGGTGAAGATGATCTCCTTCAGCCGCGCGGGACCGATCAGCGCCGCCATGCGCGCGGTCGCGCCGGAGGACAGCGTGTTGCCCAGCGTGCGCGCGATCGGCAGGCCGAAGCGCGCGTTCGCGGTGGCGATGCGAATGTCGCAGCAGCCGGCGATGCCGAGCCCGCCGCCCACGCAGGCACCCGCGACCGCGGCGATGGTCGGCACCTGGCAGCGCTCCAGCGCGTCCAGCACGCCGCTGATGCGCTTTTCATAGTCCATCGCATCCTGCGCGGTCTTGAAGGCCCGGAACTGGCTGATATCGGTGCCCGAGGCGAAGGCCTTGTCGCCCGCGCCGGTGAAGATCAGCGCGCGCAGCCCGGTCTGCTCGGCCTCGGCGCAGATCTCGACGACGCGCTGGTACATCGAGAACAGCATGGCGTTGCGCGCCTGCGGCCGGTTGAAAGTGACGCGGCCGATGCCGTCCTTCACCTCATACAGAATTTCGCCGGCAGCCTGTGCGACGTCGTTCATGGCAATCCCTCCCGGTTCGGGCACGAACCTACAGCGTCAGCCGATCCGCACCAGCCCTTTGGCGAAGCGCTGTGCGTTGCCGACATAATGCCGCCCCGGCTGACCGGCGAGCCTGCGGCCGGCCTCGTCCAGCGTGCGGATCACCTTGGCGGGCACGCCCACGGCCAGGCTGCCTTCCGGAACCTCCTTGCCTTCGCCGAGCAGCGCGTTGGCGCCCAGGATCGCCTGCTTTCCGACCCGGGCGCCGTTCAGCACGGTCGCGCCCATGCCGACCAGTGCCTCCTCCTCCACCGTCGCGCCGTGGACGATGGCGCGATGGCCGACCGTGGCGCGCGGGCCGAGCGTGCAGGGGAAGCCGGGGTCCGCGTGCAGCACCGCGCCTTCCTGGATGTTGGCGCCATCGCCGATGATCAGCGGTTCGGTGTCGCCACGCAGCGTGGCGCCGAACCAGACGCTGGCACCCGCTCCAATGCGGACATTACCGATGACATTGGCATCCGGCGCGATCCAGGCGTCGGACGCGATCTGGGGGGCGATGCCATCGAGCGCGTAGATGGGCATGTGTGCTGCGTCTCCTCCGGTTTGTCGGCCCAGTGTGGCAGGCCGGCGCACGGACGCGAAGGGACCAGCGGCTTGCGGCAAGGGCGGTATCGGAATAGGATCACCGCATGATCACGCGCAGCCGGCCCGTCTTTTCGTGGCGGTGGCCCCTGTCATAGGGCGGCCGCGTGATCCTGTTCTTCCCTGGCCGCCTCGGATTTCCGGGCGGCTTTTTCATTTCCTGACCTGCGACATGCCCCCTGGAGCCCGAGGCGCCTCAGCCCGGAGTATCCGATGTCGAGTGTCTCTCCGACCATCACCTACCGCACCGAAGGCGGCCTGACCGTCCGGCGCGCCAGTCTGGACCTGCCGCACGGGCAGGGCATCGCGCCGCTGGCCGAACGGCTGGATCGTCAGCGCGGCGTGCTGCTGTCCTCGTCCTACGAGTTTCCGGGCCGCTACAGCCGCTGGGACCTGGGCTTCGCCGATCCGCCGCTGATGATCACCGCCCGTGGGCGGGCGATGCGGGTCGAGGCGCTGAACGCGCGCGGCCGGGCGCTGCTGGCCGCCATCGCTCCGGCGCTGGACGGGATGCCGGAGCTGGAGGGGGTGGAGACCGCCGCCGACACGCTGCGGGCCGATATCCGCCCGGCCGCCGGGCGGTTCCCGGAGGAGGAGCGCAGCCGGCAGCCCTCCGTCTTCTCCGTGCTGCGGCGCCTGCGGGCGGTCTTCGGCAGTCCCGAGGACCCTCATCTCGGCCTCTACGGCGCGTTCGGCTACGATCTGGTCTTCCAGTTCGAGCCGATGGCGCTGCGCCTGCCGCGCGCCGCGGACCAGCGCGACCTGGTGCTTTACCTGCCCGACGAAATCCTGGCGGTCGATCACATGCGCGGCGTCACCACGCTGCACCGTTACGAGTTCGAGGCGGCGGGGCAATCGACGGAGGGGCTGCCGCGGGACACCCCGCCCGACCCGTTCCGCCCCGGCGCCGATGCCGCGCCGCCGGAAAGCGACTACGCGCCGGGCGAATACGCCGCGATGGTCGCGCGTGCGCGCGCGGCCTTCGCGCGTGGTGACCTGTTCGAGGTGGTGCTGGGCCAGACCTTCGCCGCCGCCTGCGCCGATGCGCCGAGCGTGGTGTTCGACCGGCTGCGGCGGGTGAATCCGTCACCCTATGGCGCGCTGATGAACCTCGGCGACGGCGAGTTCCTGATCGCCGCCTCGCCCGAGATGTTCGTCCGCGTCGAGGGACGCCGCATCGAGACCTGTCCGATCAGCGGCACCATCCGGCGCGGCCGCGACGCGCTGGAGGATGCGGAGAACATCCGCACGCTGCTCAATTCCGCGAAGGAGGAGAGCGAACTGACCATGTGCACGGACGTGGACCGCAACGACAAGGCGCGGGTCTGCGTGCCGGGCAGCGTGCGTGTCATCGGCCGGCGGCAGATCGAGATGTATTCGCGCCTGATCCACACAGTGGATCATGTCGAGGGCACGCTGCTGCCGGAGCGGGACGCGCTGGATGGTTTCCTCTCCCACGCCTGGGCGGTGACCGTGACCGGCGCGCCGAAAAGCTGGGCGATCCGCCATGTCGAGGCGGAGGAGCGGTCGGCCCGGCGCTGGTATGGCGGCGCGATCGGCCGGCTGGGTTTTGACGGCAACATGAACACCGGCCTGACGCTGCGCACCATCCGGCTGAAGGAGGGCGTGGCCGAGGTGCGCGCCGGCGCCACGCTGCTGCATGACAGCGACCCGGCATCGGAGGAGGCGGAATGCAGACTGAAGGCCAGCGCGATGTTCGCGGCGATCCGGGGCGGGGCGGCGCCCGTGATCCCGGCCGTTTCCGCTGGCCCCGAACCGGAAGCACGCGGCGCGCGGGTGCTGCTCGTCGATCACGAGGACAGTTTCGTCCACACCCTGGCCAGCTACCTGCGCGCGGCCGGTGCCACGGTGCGAACGCTGCGGCCGGAGCTTGCACGGGCGGAACTGGCCGCCGGCGCGGCCGCCGATCTGGTCGTGCTCTCCCCCGGGCCCGGCCGGCCGGCGGATTTCGCCATGTCGGAAACGCTGGAGATGATCCTGCGCCGTGACCTGCCCGCCTTCGGCGTCTGCCTGGGGTTGCAGGGAATCGTCGAGCATTTCGGTGGGACGCTGGATGTCCTGCCGAAGCCGATGCACGGCAAGCCGTCGCTCGTGCGCAATCTCGGCGGCCGGCTGCTCGCCGGGCTGCCCGCGCAGTTCACGGTCGGGCGCTACCACTCGCTGCATGCATGCCGCGCGACCTTGCCGGCCGTGTTGCGCGTGGGCGCGGAGACCGAGGACGGAATCGTCATGGCCATCGAGCATCGCGACCGCCCGATCGCGGCGGTGCAGTTCCATCCGGAATCGCTGATGACCGATCCGGCACGCATCGGCATGCCGCTGCTGTCGGGGCTGCTGCTGCGGCAGCCCGTGGTGGCGTAGGCGAACGGTTCAGCCCGCGATGCGTGGCCGCGCGGGCTGCTCGTCCTTCAGCATGATCCCCGTGCTGCGGATGCGCCGCATCTCGCGTACGAGCCAGGCGAGCTTGGCGGCGGCATCGGCGCAGGACAGGCCGCCGGGACGGATGTTGGAGATGCAGTTGCGCTCCGCATCCGTGCGGCCCGGGCGGGGCTGCCAGGTCAGGTAGATGCCGACGCTGTCGGGCGCGGACAGGCCGGGCCGTTCACCGATGATGACGGCGATCGCTTTGGCCCCGAGCGCATCACCCACAGCATCGCCCAGCGCGACCCGCGCCTGCGCGGCGGCAACCACCGGCCCCGCGAGGCCATGCCGCCCGGCCTCCGCGATCAGTGCCGCAGCCTGGGCCTGAACGCCGGCCGCGCAGAGTCCGTCCGCGATCAGGAAGGCGAATTCGGGCGCGGTGCGGGGCAGGCTGGCGCGATCGTCCGGATGCAGCGCGCGGCCGAGGTCCGGACGCCGCAGATAGGTCGCGCGATCGGGGGCCGCGCTGCGCACCGCGATCAGATCGGGGATCGCCGCGCGCAGGGCATCGAGATCGAGCGCGCCATGCACCGCATCCCGCGCCAGGGCATGCGCCGCGGCGAAGTCGAGCGCGGCCTGTGTCGGCAGGCCGTTGCCGCTGCGGCCGAGGCCGACGCGCGCATCGGTGAAGCGCCGCAGATCGGTCCAGCGTGCCGGACGCTCAGCCAAGGCCGATCGCCGCCGGGGAGAGATGCGCGGGGATCGTTGCCGCCTGCCCCGGCAGGCCCACGCGATCCAGCCACGCAGCGAATTCCGGCGCGGGTTCCAGGTCGAGCGTGGCGCGCAGGTACAGCGCGTCGTGGAAGGACGTGGACTGGTAGTTCAGCATGATGTCGTCGGCACCGGGGATACCCATGACATAGGTAACCCCGGCCGCGCCCAGCAGGGTCAGCAGCGCGTCCATGTCGTCCTGATCGGCCTCCGCATGGTTCGTGTAGCAGACATCCACGCCCATCGGCAGGCCGAGAAGCTTGCCGCAGAAATGGTCCTCCAATCCCGCACGCGTGATCTGCTTGCCGTCGAACAGGTATTCGGGGCCGATGAAGCCGACCACGGTGTTGACCAGAAGCGGGTCGAAGGCGCGGGCCACGGCATAGGCGCGGGCTTCGATCGTCTGCTGGTCCACACCGTGATGCGCGTCTGCCGACAGCGCGCTGCCCTGGCCGGTCTCGAAATACATCACGTTGTTTCCGACCGTGCCGCGGCCAAGCGACAATGCCGCTTCCTGTGCTTCGCGCAGCAGGGCGAGATCGACGCCGAAGGAACGGTTGGTGGCCTCGGTCCCGCCGACGGACTGGAACACCAGATCGACCGGCGCGCCGCGTTCGATGGCGCGCAGCGTGGTTGTCACATGCGCGAGCACGCAGCTTTGCGTCGGGATGGCGTAGCGGTCGCGGATGCGGTCGAGCAGGTCGAGCAGCGCGATGGTGCGCTCGACGCTGTCGGTGGCGGGGTTGATGCCAATGACCGCATCGCCCGCGCCGAGCAGCAGTCCATCGAGCACGGAGGCCGCGATGCCGGCCGGATCATCCGTGGGATGGTTCGGCTGCAACCGCACCGATAGCCGTCCCGGCAGGCCGATCGTGTTACGGAAGCGCGTGGTCACGCGGCACTTGGCGGCGACCGCGATCAGGTCCTGCAACCGCATGATCTTGGACACGGCCGCCGCCATCTCCGGCGTCAGGCCGGGCCGCAGGGCGGCAAGTGCCGCCGCGTCCGCCGCGTCGGACAGCAGCCAGTCGCGGAACCCGCCCACGGTGAGCGCGGTAACGGGCGCGAAGGCGGCGCGGTCATGCGTGTCGAGGATCAGCCGCGTGACCTCATCGGCCTCGTAGGGGGTCACGGCCTCGTCAAGGAAGGCCGCGAGCGGCAGGTCGGCCAGTGCGTACTGTGCCGCCACGCGTTCGGCCGCGGTCTCCGCGGCGATCCCGGCCAATGCGTCGCCGGAGCGGAACGGCGTGGCGCGCGCGAGCAGCGTGCGCAGGTCATCGAACACGTAGCGCGTGCCGGCGATGGTGTGGGCGTAGGGCAGGGGTGCTTGCTCCTTCTCCGGCGCGATGGTGGCATCTGTGCCCATACGAGGAGAAGAGACCATGCAGTCACGCCGCATCGTGCTGGCCCGCCGGCCGGATGGAGAGCCGGTGCCCGAGGATTTCCGCCTGGAGACCGTCACGCTGCCCGAGCCGGGCGAGGGGGAGGTGCTGGTGCGCACGCGGTTCCTCTCCCTTGATCCGTATATGCGCGGGCGGATCAGCGACGCGAAGTCCTACGCCCGCAGCGTGGAGATCGGGGAAGTGATCGTCGGCGGGACGGTAGGAGAGGTGGTCGCATCCCGTGACCCGTCCTGGCGGCCGGGCGATCTCGCGCTAGGCGCGAGCGGCTGGCAGGAGGCGGCAGTGGTCCCCGCGACGTCGCTGACGCGCGTCGATGTGGGTGGCGAATCGCTCTCCGCCGCGCTGGGCGTGCTCGGGATGCCGGGGATGACCGCCTACACGGGCCTGCGCGAGATCGGACGGCCGAAGCCGGGCGAGACGGTGGTGGTCGCGGCTGCCTCCGGCGCCGTGGGATCGGCCGTGGGACAGATCGCGCGCGTCTGGGGTTGCCGCGCCGTGGGCATCGCAGGCGGGGCGGAGAAGGTCGCGTATGTGAAGGACACGCTCGGCTTCGACGCGGCGGTTGATCACCGCGCACCCGATTTCGCCGCGCGGCTCGCCGAGGCCTGCCCGGATGGCATCGACGTTTATTTCGAGAATGTCGGCGGTGCTGTCTGGGATGCGGTGTTCCCGCTGCTGAACTTCTTCGCGCGCATCCCGGTCTGCGGTCTGATCGCGCAATACAACGCGACCGGGCCCGCCGCCGGGCCGGACCGGCTGCAAGGCTTCATGCGCCAGGTGCTGACCAAGCGGCTGACCCTGCGCGGCTTCATCGTCGGCGACTTCGCGTCCCTGCGCGGCGATTTTGTCCGCGACATGGGCACATGGGTACGCGAAGGGCGGGTGAAGCACCGCGAGGATATCGTGGAGGGTCTGGAGAACGCACCCGCAGCCTTCATCGGCCTGCTGAAGGGGCGCAACTTCGGCAAGCTCGTGGTGAAGGTCGCCTAGGTTGCGGTGCCCCGGCATCCGCGCGGTTGCCGGGGCGAAGCTCACCTACGGCGCGGCGGTCACGTCCATTACCAGCGTGCCCTCATAGCTGCGCGGCTGCACCTGATACGGCTTCCGCGCGGCCCAGACGCCGTGCTGGTGGTGGATCGGAATCGTCGCGACATCCTGCCCGATCGCGAGGTCGGTGGCGCGCTCCAGCAGGCTGGCGCGCTTTCCGTCATCCACCGTGCGCAGAGCCTCCAGCACCAGCGAATCGAATTCCGGGTTGCTGTAGCGGGCGCGGTTGGATGCCCCCATCCCCTGCGCAGGATCGACGGTGCCCAGCAGCGAGCGCAGGGCGGAGGCGTTCTCCCCCGTGCCTGAGGCGAAGCCGAGCAGGATGAAGCTGAAACGCGGCGTGCGGTTGGGCCCGCCGGTGCTGGCCTGGGAGAAGAACACGTTGCCCGGCATCGCCTCGACCTCCGTGCGGATGCCCACGCGGGTCAGCATCTGTGCGATGGTCTGGGCCAGGCGCGCGTCGTTGACGTAGCGGTCGTTGGTGGAATGCAGGGTCAGGCCGAACCCGTCCGGATAGCCGGCCTCGGCCAGCAGGCGGCGCGCGCCTTCGGGGTCGAAGGCTTCGGGTTTCAGGTTGCGGCTCGAACCGAAGGCGAAGGGCGGCATGATCTGGCCGGCCGGCTCCGCCACGCCTTCCATCACGCGCTCGACGATGGCCTGTCGGTTGATCGCCTTGCTGATGGCCCGGCGCACGCGCACGTCCCGCAACGGGTTGCGCCCGTTCGTGCCGGTCACGAACGGGCTGTCGTCGCGGAACTGGTCCATGAACAGATACATGGTCCGCGCGGTGATGCCCTGCGTGACGGTGAAGCGCGGATCGGACCGCAGACGGGCGATATCCGCCGTAGGCGGCTGATCAATGAAATCGACCGAGCCTGACAGAAGGGCCGCGGTGCGCGCTGCCGCGCTGCGGATGAAGGTGATGGTCACGCGCGGATAGGGCTGCGCGCCGCCCCAATAGGTGTCGTTGCGCTCCATCACGAGCTGCGAGCCGGGCGTATAGGAAACGAAGCGGTAGGGACCGGTTCCGACCACGGCAGCGCCGCTGTTGAAGTCCTGCGTGCTCGCGCCTTCGCTCTTCGCCTTCTGCACGATCATCACGTTGGCCAGAAGGTTCGGCACCAGCGGGTTGGGGCCGTCTGTCAGGATGTGCAGCGTGCGATCGTCCACGCGCTCCACCTTCATGCCAAGCACGAAGTGGCCGAAGGATGACGGCGAATTGGGCACCGAACGCGCACGGACCAGGCTGAAGGCGATGTCGTCGATGGTCAGTGGCGTGCCGTCGTGGAAGCGCACGCCATCACGCAGGCGGAACTCCCATGTCGTGTCGTTCAGCGGGCGCCAGGTTTCCGCGAGCCCTGGCGCAGGCTGGTTCTGGCGGTCGAAATTGACCAGCCCGTCGAAGAAGTGCTGCGCGACGGCATTGTTCGGTGAGAAGTTGTGATAGTGCGGATCGAGGGACGACGGATCGAGCGCGAAGCCCGCCCGCAGTTCCTGTGCCGCAAGGGTACACGGCGCCAGCAGCGTGGCGATCGCAAGCAGGGTGCGGCGTCGAATCATCGTGGGGATCCAGTGAGTGGTTCGGGGCAGTCCTCACGCGGGATGTGGAAAGCATCCGCGGGGACCTGATCGTTGAAGCTCAGCCTGCTGAGATCGGTCATCCGCATCGGGTAGAGGATGCCGTCCAGATGATCGCATTCGTGCTGCACCAGCCGCGCGTGATAGCCATGCGCGACGAAGTCCACCGCCTCGCCCTCCGGCGTCATCGCCCGCACCCGCACCGAGGTGTGGCGGGGCACCTCTCCATTTAGGCCGGGGATCGACAGGCAGCGTTCCAGGCCGATGGGGCGAAGCCGGTCGCTCAAAGGCTCCAGCTCCGGATTGATCAGGGCGCGCCACGGTTCGGGGCGGAAGCTCTCGCATTCGGGCAGGCGGCCTGCCGGGATCGCATACAGGATCACGCGCAGGCTGACGCCGATCTGCGGCGCGGCGATGCCGTTGCCGCGCACGCTGTCCAGCGTATCGCGCATGTCCTGGACGAGGGCGGCGATTTCGGCGGCGCGGGGGGCGGTGACCGGCTCCGCACGCAGCAGCAGCGTGGGGTGGCCGAGCTTCAGGATCGGACGGACGGGCAGGGGATCAACCTCGGGCGCTGGGCGGTGCAATCATTATGCTGCACTGCAGCGCGGGTCATTCCCGCCAGCAAGCACAATCGTCCACGACGGCCGCAGACCCTTGATCTGGCGCGCGATGCGGCTGGTCCGTTCAGGCGCTGCGTTTCACCTTCAAGAAAGGCGCCGCGCCTATGCCGCCGGGCGGCAGCGCACCCTGTGGTCCGGACCGATCTGCACCAGTTCGCTGGGGGCGGGCTCGGCATACACGTCGGGGGTCGAGACATCCTCTGGATGGAAGCGCCAGCCTTCGGGCGGAGGCGCTTCGGGCAGGCGCTCAGCGGCCCCTTTGCGCAGGATCGCGTCCGGATCGGGGATGGTGCTGATCAGCTTGCGCGTATAAGGGTGGGTCGGCCGGGAGAAGATCGGCTCCCAATCGCCGATCTCCACGATCTGGCCGTAATACATCACTGCCACCCGGTCGCTCATGTGCTCCACCACGCCTAGGTCGTGACTGATCATGATGTAGGAGAGCGACAGCTTTTCCTGCAGGTCGAGCAGCAGGTTGATGATCTGTGCGCGGATCGACACGTCCAGCGCCGAGACCGGCTCGTCCAGGACCACGATGCGCGGATCGAGGATCAGGGCGCGCGCGATGCCGATGCGCTGGCGCTGGCCGCCGGAGAATTCGTGCGGGTAGCGGCGCGCATGCTCCGGCAGCAGCCCGACAAGGCGCATCATCTCCGCCACGCGGTCGTCGATTTCGCTGCGCGTGCGGTTGCCGTGCAGATGTAGCGGCCCGGCGAGGGAGGAATAGACCGTCTGGCGCGGGTTCAGCGACGCATACGGGTCCTGGAACACCATCTGCGCGATGCGGGCGCGGTCCTTGCGGGCGGGCGCATCCGGCCCGGTCAGCGACTTGCCGCGGAACAGGATGTCGCCCGAGGTCGGCGCCTGAAGTCCCATCACCGATAGTGCGGTGGTGGACTTGCCACAGCCGGACTCGCCGACGATGCTGAGGCATTGGCCTTCGTGCAGGTCCAGGCTGACACCGTTGACCGCGCGCAGGATGCGCCGCCCGCGGCCGAAGAATTTCCCGCCGACTGGGAAATGCACGTGCAGCGAATCGATACGCAGCAGCGGTTCGGTCATGGCGTGGCCTCGGCGACGCGGGGTCTGCGCGGCGCGAAGAACAGTTTGTCTGTCAGCCGGGACCGGTCGTCGATGATGCTGTCGATATCCACCAGCCGGCTGCGGCCCTGACGCTGGCGGGAACCGAGCCGGGGCAGGGCGCCCAGCAGGCCCTTGGTGTAGTCGTGCCACGGGTCAGAGAACAGGTCGTAGGTGTCGCGTTCCTCGACAATTTTGCCCGCATACATCACCCCCACGCGCTGGCACATGTTGGCGATCACGCCGAGGTCGTGGCTGATCAGCAGCACGGCGGTTCCGCGCGCCGAGCACAGTTCCTGGATCAGCTTCAGCACCTCCGCCTGCACGGTCACGTCGAGCGCGGTGGTCGGTTCGTCCGCGATCAGCAGGGCCGGGTCGCAGGCGAGCGCGATGGCGATCATCACACGCTGGCGCATGCCGCCGGACATCTGGTGCGGATAGGCGTGCACGCGCTGCTCGGGCGCGGGGACCTTCACGCTGCGCAGGGCCTCGACGGCCAGCGCTTCGCCTTCGCGCCAGGTCTTACCCTGGTGCAGCACGAACATCTCCGCGATCTGCCGCCCCACCGTGGCGAGGGGATTGAGCGCGGTCATCGGCTCCTGGAAGATCATCGCGATGCGCTCACCGCGCAGCCTGCGCATGGCGCGGGCGGGCAGGGTGCGCAGGTCGCGCCCCTCGAACATGATCTGCCCGGCCGAGGCGCGCAGCGGCTTCTTCAGCAGGCCGATCACGGCGAGGGAGGTCACGCTCTTGCCCGATCCGGATTCGCCGACCAACCCGTAGGCTTCCCCGGGCAGGATGCTGAAGGAGATGTCGCGCACGATCTCGTGCTGCCTTCCCCCTCCCGCGGGCAGCGAGACGGTCAGATTGCGCACGTCGAGCAGCGGCTCGCGGTTCATACCTTGCGTGTCCGCATATGCGGGTCGAGCACGTCGCGCAGCCCGTCGCCCAGAAGGTTGAAGCCCAGCACGGTCAGGAAGATGGCGAGGCCCGGGAAGATCGTGGCCCAGGGCGCGATCATGATCAGCTCCCGCGCATCGGTCAGCATGTTGCCCCAGCTCGGCGTCGGCGGGTGGATGCCCAGGCCGAGGAAGGACAGCGCCGCCTCCGACAGCACAGCGGAACCGATGCCGAGCGTGGCCATCACCAGGATCGGCCCGACCATGTTGGGCAGGAGCTGGCTCGCCATGATGCGGATGTCGCCGTAGCCCACGGTCTGCGCCGCCTGCACGTAGCCCAGGCTCTTGAGCGAAAGGGTGGAGCTGCGGGCGATGCGGCAGGTCCAGGACCAGTTGGTCAGGCCGAGTGCGATCAGCAGGCTGCTCAGGCCGGGGCCAAGGATCGCCATGACCGCGAGCGCGAAGATCAGCGACGGGATGGCGAGCATCACGTTGGTCAGGCCATTGACGAAATCGTCCCACCAGCCGCCCCAGTAGCCGGCGGAGATGCCGAGCATCAGGCCGATCAGGGAGTTGATCCCCTGCGAGACCACGCCCACGGTCAGCGACACCCGCGCCCCGTAGAGCACGCGCGTGAAGATGTCGCGGCCCTGCGTGTCGGTGCCGAACCAGAACTCGGCGCCGGGCGGGATCTCGGCATTCATCAGGTCGGCGTCCATGATCGGGTCGCGGCTGGTCAGCCAGGGCGCGAAGACGCCGCCCAGGATCACCAGCGCGGTGAGCAGGCCGCCGACAACCAGGTTGAAGCGCAGATACATCCGGATCAGCCCTGCTTGATGCGGGGATCGATCGCCGCATAGACGAGGTCGATCAGCGTGTTGATGCACAGGAACCAGAGCACGATCACCAGGATCGTGCCCTGCACGGTGGGGATGTCGCGCACCGCCACGGAATCCACCAGCAGCGAGCCGATGCCGGGCCAGGAGAACAGCTTCTCGATCACCACGGCCTGGCCCATCAGCGATCCGAACTGGAGTCCGACCGTGGTCACGATCAGTACCAGCGCGTTGCGCGCCACGTGCCAGCGGACGACGCGGGCGTTGCTCATTCCCTTGGAATGGGCGGTGCGGATGAAATCGGCGTTCAGCACGTCCAGCACCCCGGCGCGCGTGGTGCGCGCGAGCAGGGCGAGCGGTGTCAGCCCCAGCGTGATCGCGGGCAGGATCAGGTGCAGGAGGCCGCCATCGCCGTAGCCGAAGCTCGGCAGCCAGCCCAGTTGCAGGGCGAAGACATACATCAGCAGCAGGCCGAGCCAGAATTGCGGCATGGACAGGCCGGAAACGGCGCCGATCATCGTGCTCGTGTCCAGCAGGCTGCCCGGCCGCAGCGCGGCGATGAAGCCCAGCGGCACGCCGAACGCGGCGGCGAATGCCATCGCAGCCACGGCGAGCTTCAGGGAAGCCCAGATACGCGCCTCGATCAGGTCCACCACGGGTTGGCGGGTCCGGAAGGAGGTGCCGAGATCGAACCGGGCGATATCGTAGAGGTACTGTGCGAACCGCTCGTATAGCGGCTTGTCGAGGCCGAATTCGCGGTTCAGCCGCGCCAGAAGCGCGGGGTCGGCGTCGGCGCGGCCATCGGCGATCAGGCTTGCGGCGAAACTGCCGGGAACCACGCTGAAGATCACGAAGATCAGCAGCGCGACCACGATGACCGTGGGGATCATCTGGAGCAGGCGTCGGATGGTGAAGCGCAGCATTCCGGAACCTTCAGTTGGCTCCCGGCCGGCAAGCGGGCCGGCCGGGGGTGAGCGGTCTCGGACTCAGCGGCGCGAGGCGGGCGCGGTGGAGTCGATCCAGAGATCTTCGTAGTTCTGGAGCGCCATTTCGGTCGCGTTGGGCTGCAGCCCGTGCAGCCAGGGCTGATACGCCATCACGGCCTTGTTGTAGTTGAAGAACCAGACCGGTGCTTCCTGCTGGATCAGGTTGTTGGCCTGCCGCAGCAGATCGGTCTGCTTGGCCGGGTCGCGTTCGGCCTGGGCGGCTTCGAACAGTTTGTCGAATTCCGGGTTGTTGAAGCCGGTATAGTTGCAGGCCGTGCGCGGGGTCTTGGAATAGAAGCACTGCAACGCGGATAGCGGATCGGGGCCGGTGGCATTGGACCAGATGTAGGCCTGGAATTCGCCCTTGGTGACTAATTCCGCATGCACCGCGCTTTCCACCGGGCGTGGGCGCACCTTGATGCCGACCTGGGCCAGCATCGGGATGATCGCCTCCACGATCGGTACACCCCAGCTCTCATTCGGGGTGGCGTTCACCTCGAACTCGAAGCCATTGGCGTAACCCGCTTCGGCCAGCAGCGTGCGCGCCTTGGCGGGATCGTAGGCGTAGGGAACCGCGTCCTTGTCGAACGGGGGGGCGGAAAGCGGCAGCCAGCTCGTCGCCGGATAGGCCTTGTTGCGGGCCAGCCGCTGGATGATCAGCGGGCTGTTGATCGCATGATTGATCGCCTGCCGGACGCGGCGATCGGTGAACGGCTTGTAGCTGAGGTTGAAGCCGATGTTGCGGGTGAAGACCTCCGCGACTTCCAGCACATGTTCCTTCAGGGCCGGATCGGCCAGGTAGGCCTGATACTGGGCCGGGCCGAGGATGGACACGTCGATCTCGCGGTTGCGGAAGGCCACGTCGCGGGCCGAGGCATCCCCCATGATCACGAGGTTGATCCGGTCGAGATAGGGACGGCCTTCCTTGTAGTAGCGGTCGAACCGCTCCACCACCGCCTGCGATCCGGGAACGTGCTCGACGAACCGGAACGGGCCGAGGCCCACGGGCTTGGTCGCGAATTCGGGCGTGCCGCCGATGTCCGACGGGTAGATCGCCAGCGTGCCGCGCATCAGCGTGAAGCCGGGATTCACCGGACCGACGAAGGTGATTTCCAGCGTATGGTCATCGATCTTGCGCAGACCGGAAATGGTGGTGGCCTTGCCGTCGGCGTATTCGGCGACACCCTTGATGTTGGCAAGGTAGCGCGCACCGGGGAAGGCGTTGGCCGGATTGGCGACCCGCTGGTAGGTCCAGATCACGTCATCGGCGGTAAGCGGCTTGCCATGATGGAACACGGCGTTCGGGCGCAGCTTGTAAGTGAACACCGTGCCGTCGGCGGAGACGTTCACCTCGGTCGCCAGTTCCAGGACCGGCTCGTTCCTGGCCGCGTCCCACCGGTACAGGCTGCGATGGATCGCGGATGCGAAGATGTCGTCCTGGACGGACGGCGTCGCGTGAACGTCAAGCGTGGAGAAGCTGGTCCCATATGGCGCAGTGAAGTTCAGCGTGCCGCCCCGCTGCGGCGTCTGGGCGAGGGCGCCGGCCGTCGTTCCGGCGGCCAGCAGCCCGGTCAGCATCAAGGCTCTCAGCATCGTGTCGTTCATCCCTGGTGAGGTTCGTTATTGTCCTGCTGCGGACGGTATCCATGATGGTTGCTTTGGCGGAAGATCCGGTCCGGACAGCGGTGAGCCGCTACGCCGCGGCCCGATGCTGCGGGCCGGGCGCAACAAATCCCCGCGCTTCCGCCTCAGTCCGGCGCATACGCGGCGCGGCCGGATGCCTGCATCTGTCGGTCTGCAACGGATGTTGCCCACGCCCCCCAAAGCCCATTTTATCCCGTTGGGCGAGAAACGATCCCGCCATGCGTCCGCATAGTTTCCGTCATCGGATGGCAGCAGGTCAACACGATCGGATGCGATGCGTGCGACGCTGTCTTCCGGGCCGGGGCAATCCGGGCGTTCGGTCCTGCGGGTCAGCGCCGGAGGGGCGGGGTCAGGCGCTGCGTTTTACCTTGAAGAAGGGCGGCGCATCCTTCGGGCGGATATCGGTCAGCGTGCCGCGGTAGTGGCGCAGGTCGTAGGGCTTGTAGGGATGCCGCGCGCACTCCGCCTCGTCGAAGTCGATCCCGAGGCCGGGTTTCTGCGGGATCTCCATCCAGCCGTCCTCCAGCGTCAGATCCTCGTCCACCAGCGCTTTCCGCCACGGGATGTCGGTGGCCATCGTTTCCAGCATCAGGAAGTTCGGAATCGCGGCGGCAAGCTGCAATGTCATGGCGTTGCCGATCGGCCCCATCGGATTGTGGGGCGCGACCGGCTTGAAGGCGGTATGCGCCATCATCGCGATACGCTTGGCCTCGCCCAGTCCGCCCACATGGCAGACATCGGGCTGCAGGATGTCCACGGCCTGCTTGGCGAGCAGCTCGGCGAAGCGGGTGGGCTCATACAGGCGCTCCCCGGTCGCGATCGGAATGGGTGAGCGGGCGCGAACCTCCGCCATCGCGTCGATGTTCTCGGGCGGGATCGGCTCCTCGAAGCAATAGGGGCGGAAGGGGGCCAGTTCCTGCGCCATGGCGATGGCGGTGGGTACGTCGAGCCGCCCATGGCCTTCGATCAGCAGTTCGACATCCGGGCCGACCGCATCGCGCACCCTACGCACGATGGCGACGGTGCGGTTGCGGGCCTCCCGATCCATCTGGAGATAGGCACTGCCGAACGGGTCCCATTTCAGCGCGCGGAAACCCATCGCGAGCGCGGCATCCGCCTTGGCGGCGAACTCGTCCGGCGTGCGCGCGCCGGTGAACCAGGCATTCGCGTAGCAGCGCACGCGTGTGCGGTGCGCGCCGCCGAGAAGCTGATAGGCCGGCACGCCGAGCGCCTTGCCCTTGATGTCGAGCATCGCCGCTTCCAGCGCGCTGATCGCGGAGCGCACCACGGCCCCGGTGCGCCAGTAGGATTCGCGCGACATCATCTCGACATGCGCGTCGGTCGCGAACGGGTCCGCGCCGATCAGGTCGCGGCCGGCCTCCTCGATCATCGCGGCGACGGCGCGTTCCCGCATCTCCAGCGTGCCTTCGCCCACGCCACTGATGCCGGCGTCGGTCAGGACGCGGACGAAGACGAAATTGGTGCGGAAGGCATCGACGATGACGGGGCGGATCTCGGTGATCTTCATGCGGTGCGCCTGAGGGGGACGGGAGGTTCGGTGAGCAGGCCGGCGGTGGCGAGGTGGTCGAGCAGCTCGTCCCGCGCGGAAAGGACATGCAGCCGGGAGATCGCGCGCGCGCCATCCACGTCATGGGCGGCAAGTGCTGTGATCAGGTCCCGGTGCTGGGCCCGGATTGCCGCGATACGCTCGGGCCGGAAGCCGAGCCGGATGCGCAGTGCGACGGTCAGCGGCCAGCCCCGCCGTGCCGCCTCGGTCGCCTCGCCGTTGTCGGCCACGGCGGCAATAAGGGCGTGGAAGCGGGCATTGGCGTCGAGCAGGCGGGCGGCATCACACGACACGGCCGCGCTTTCCCACGCTTCCTGCCGCGCGGAGAGGTCGCGCAACTGCGCCTGGGTGATCCCGGCGGCGGCGCGCGCGACCATCAGGCCTTCCAGCGCCTCCCGCACGTCGTAGAGATCGCCCAGCAACTTTGCGGTCAGCGGCCGGACCATCGCCCCGCGATGGGCGGCAAGCTCGACCAGCCGCTCGCCTTCGAGCCGGCTGATCGCCTCCCGCACGGGCAGGGGGCTGACGCCGTAGCGGGCGGCGATATCAAGAATCTTCAGCCGCATGCCGGGGGGAAGGGACCCGGAAAGAATGTCGTCCCGCATGGCGGCGACGACGCGTTCCGTGACCGTGCCGGCAAGGTGGCGGGCGGGAGGACCTGTATCCGTTGACATATGATAGTTAATAGATGTTATTTGATCAAAAATCAAGATTGAGGAATGCCATGCCCCTGCACCGCCGCCTCGTCCTTGCCGCCCTGGCCTTGCCTGCGGTCGCCCGCTCCCAGCCGGGGGCGTCCTGGCCGGAGCGTCCGATCCGTGTCATCGCGCCGGATCAGCCGGGCTCAGGCAACGATGTCACCGCGCGCCTGTTCGCCCCGCTGCTGGAAGCCGCGCTGGGCCAGCCCGTTGTCATCGAGAACCGGCCGGGCGCGGGCGGGCGCATCGGTGTGGAAGCCGCATTCCGCGCAGCCCCGGACGGCCACACCTTCCTGATCGGCAATGCCGGGTCGAACGGCGTGAATGCGGCACTCTACCGGGACCTGCCCTACGACCTGGAGCGCGACTTCGTGCCGGTCTCGCTGCTGGTGCTCGGCCCCAACGTATTGGTGATCAACCCGAAATTCCCGGCCCGTACGGTTGCCGAACTGATCGCCCACCTGAAACAGCATCCGGGCGAGGTGAACTTCGCCATCACCGCGCCCGGCGCCTCGGGGCACATGATCACCGAACTGTTCCGCGTCGCCACCGGCACGGAGTTCGTGCAGGTGCCCTACCGCGGCGCGCCCGACATGGGGCGCGCGGTCGCGACGGGAGAGGCGCAGGTGAACTTCAACAACCTGGTCAACATCATGCCGCAGGTCCAGTCGGGTGAGGTGCTGCCGATCGCCGTGACCACGGCGGAGCAGAGCCCGCTGCTGCCCGGCGTGCCGACGATGGTGGAATCCGGGTTGCCGGGTTTCGAAAGTGCGGCCTGGAACGGCCTGTTCGCGCCGAAAGGCACCCCTGCCTCGATCGTCGCGCGGATGCAGGCCGAGTTGGCGAAGCTGCGCGGCAACGCAACGCTCGCCGATCGCATCCGGCTTCTGGGTGGCGAGCTGATCGTCTCCGACGGTGAGACGCTGGCCGCCCGCCAGCGCGAGGATATCGCGCGCTGGAAGGCATTGGTCGAGCGGGCTGATATCCGCCTGAACTGAACCCGGGCGCCTATGCGGAGGCGGCGTGCCGCCGCATAGGCGCCCCGGGCTGTCGCCGTTCCCATGGCGCTGCATCTGCCGGGCCTTCGTGGTAGGGGCGGGGCATGCGCAGATTCTTCCTCTCCCGCCGGAACATCGCCCCCAGCGCGGCCGGGCTGGGCAGCGTGGCCGGGATCATCGTGGCCAAGGCAACGGAAGGCCTTGGCGCCCCCACTGAACTGATCGTCTCGCTCGCCGCGGCGGTCCTCGTCGGCGGCGTGGTCGCGGTCCTGATGCTCCGGGCGGCGGCGCGGTAGGCTCGCGCCCCGCGTTCCGCTTTCATTCTCCGGCGTTTGCCCCTATGTCCCGCCGCACGCGCCGGCGCCATTCCGCGCCGGCCCACTCCGCGACATCATGACCGACACGCCGCTCGACCGTATCCGCAACTTCTCGATCATCGCCCATATCGACCACGGCAAATCGACCCTGGCCGACCGCCTGATCCAGGCCACCGGCGCCGTGACGGACCGGGAGATGAAGGAACAGCTCCTCGACAACATGGAGCTGGAGCGGGAGCGCGGCATCACCATCAAGGCGCAGACCGTGCGCCTGTCCTACCGCGCGAAGGACGGCAAGGACTACGTTCTGAACCTGATGGACACGCCCGGCCACGTGGACTTCGCCTATGAGGTCAGCCGCAGCCTGGCCGCCTGCGAGGGCAGCCTGCTGGTGGTCGATGCCTCCCAGGGCGTGGAGGCGCAGACGCTGGCCAATGTCTACCAGGCCATCGACGCCAACCACGAGATCGTCCCGGTCCTGAACAAGATCGACCTGCCCGCGGCCGAGCCCGACCGGGTGAAGCAGCAGATCGAGGACGTGGTCGGCATCCCGGCCGACGACGCGGTGATGGTCTCGGCCAAGACCGGGCTCAACATCGAAGGCGTGCTGGAGGCGCTGGTCACCCGCCTGCCGCCGCCCAAGGGCGAAGCGGAGGCGCCGACCAAGGCACTGCTGGTCGATAGCTGGTACGACGCCTATCTCGGCGTGATCATCCTGGTGCGGGTGAAGGACGGACGGCTGCGCAAGGGCCAGCGTATCCGCATGATGTCCACGGGCGCGACCCACACGGTCGAGCAGGTCGGCGTGTTCACGCCCAAGATGCTCGCGGTGGACGATCTGGGGCCAGGCGAGATGGGCTTCATCACCGCCGCCATCAAGACGGTGGCCGACTGCAATGTCGGCGACACGATCACCGACGACCGCCACCCCGCCGCCGAACCGCTGCCCGGCTTCAAGCCTTCGATCCCGGTGGTCTGGTGCGGCCTGTACCCGACCGATGCCGACGATTTCGAGAAGCTGCGCGAGAGCCTGGGCAAGCTGCGGCTGAACGATGCGTCATTCCATTACGAGGCGGAGACATCGGCAGCACTCGGCTTCGGTTTCCGCTGCGGCTTCCTCGGCCTGCTGCATCTGGAGATCGTCCAGGAACGGCTGTCGCGCGAGTTCGACCTCGACCTGCTCGCGACCGCGCCCTCCGTTGTCTACAGGATCACGCGCACCAACGGCGAGGAGATGGAGCTGCACAACCCGGCCGACATGCCGGAAGTGTCCACCATCGCGAAGATCGAGGAGCCGTGGATCAAGGCGACCATCATGGTCCCCGACGACTATCTCGGCGCCATCCTGACCCTGTGCAACGAACGTCGCGGCGTACAGGTGGACCTGACCTATGTCGGCAACCGCGCCATGGCCGTCTACCGGTTGCCGCTGAACGAGGTGGTGTTTGATTTCTACGACAGGTTGAAATCCGTCAGCCGCGGCTATGCCAGCTTCGACTATGCGATGGATGGCTACCAGGAGAGCGAGCTGGTCAAGATTTCCATCCTGGTGAACGGCGATCCGGTGGATGCGCTCGCCTTCATCGCCCATCGCAGCCAGGCGGACAAGCGCGGCCGGTCGATCTGCGAGAAGCTGAAGGACCTGATCCCCAAGCAGCTCTTCAAGATCGCCATCCAGGCCGCGATCGGCAGCCGCATCATCGCGCGCGAGACGATCGGTGCATTGTCCAAGGACGTGACCGCCAAGTGCTACGGCGGCGACATCACGCGCAAGCGCAAGCTTCTGGAGAAGCAGAAGGAAGGCAAGAAGCGCATGCGCCAGTTCGGCAAGGTGGAGATTCCGCAAAGCGCGTTCCTCGCCGCTCTCAAGATGGACGCATAGGGAAGGGCGCCGCCACCGGATCATTCCGGTATTGCGTACGGCGCCGATGCTCGATACTTCGGATATCACCGAAGACGGCAGGCGATCCGGGACGGAGCGGGTGTGATCGAGCCACGGGATATGCGTCGAGGCGTGATGCCCGCATGACGGCGAAACTGGCGCTTCATCTGCTCGGCGTTCGGGCGCTGCGCCATGTGGCGCTGATCCTCGCCATCGTCGGCGCGCTGTGGATGCTGCTGGGCGCGCTGATCCTGATCGACCTCGGAGACGGCCATCTCAGCGTGGTGATGGATACGCTGGGCGTGCTGTTCGTCGTCGAGGGCGTTGTGGACGTCCTGGCCGCCATCGTGGCCGGGATCCGGCGGGAGAGGTGGCGGCTGGCCCGCGGCGCAGCGTTCCTGGTCGCCGGCTTCCTCGTTGCCGACATTCCGTGGGACAACAATATCGGCAGCACGGTCCTGTTCGGCGCGGCATTCCTGGCCGATGGCATATTCCGGATCGTTTCCGCGCTCCTGGTCCGCGGGACACGCTGGTGGTGGCGTGTCGCAGCCGGTGTGTTCGAGCTGGGCGCGGCCGCGGCGATCTGGGTCGGCTGGCCGGTCTCGCATCGCTGGACGATCCCGCTGTGCATGGCGGTGCTGCTGCTGACGTCGGGTTACGCGCTGATCGCTTACGCGCTGCGTCTGCGGGAGAGCCGATCGGATAATGTCTCCTCCAGGGCGGTGGCTCCGGTCGTGGATACGCCGCTGATCCTGCATGTCTGGACGGCGACCGGTTCGGCCGAGGGGGGCGCTGACGGCCCCCGTGTGGTGCGCCGCTACATCGCCGCGGTGGACCGCAACGGCAACATCTCGACCGGCCATGCGGCGCTGGAACTGCCTCCGGATCTCTATGTCAGCCACTATCCCGCGCAGGAAATCGAGCACGACCCCGACAGCTTTCGCCGGCTTCTCGATTCGGGGCCCCAGAACGATGTGCCCGGCAAGTTCCAGCCCTCCTACGCCGAAGAAGCCGCTGGCTGGTGCCCTGCTGACGGCGAGGTCCGTTTCGTGCGCTACGACGCGAACGCATTGCGCGTATTTTGGTCGGAATATTCCCGCGACACGACCTACAACCTGACGCGGCGGAACTGTTCCTCCACGGTCATCGCGGCGCTCGATGCTGCGACGGAGGGTGTCCTGGGGGATGGGCCGCGGTTCCTGCCGTTCCTGCGGCTGCTGGCCGATCCGCGGATCTGGCTGCTCGCCACCATCCGCGGCCGGGCCGAGGCAATGGCCTGGACGCCGGGGCTTGTGCTCGATTACGGCAGGGTGCTCCAGCGGATCATCGAGGTCCGCAGTGCAGGGTGGGGCGCGCGGCTGGCGGAGGCCTGGCGCACGCGGCGCAGTTCGGCTGCCGAACACGCTGTCTCGTGACCCGCGCCACGCATGGGCTGAGTGCCCGCGCAGCCATCATCGTCACGGCCGCGATCTTCGGCCTGACCTATGGGCTCAGCGCCCCGCTGATCGCGCTCGACCTCGCCGCCGCGGGGTTGGGGGAGGCGTGGATCGGGCTGAACGCGGCGATGCACGCGGTGGGTGTGCTGGCGGTCGCGCCGTTGTTGCCCGGGTTGTCGGCGCGGATCGGTCCACGGCGCCTTGCCCTGGCCGCGCTCGGCCTCGCCGCGTTGATGCTGGTGCTGTTCCCGGCCGCGCCATCGGTGTGGCTGTGGTTCCCGCTGCGGCTGGTGCTTGGCGCCGCGTCGGACACGTTGTTCGTCGTCTCGGAGACATGGCTGAACGGCCTCACCGAGGAAGGATCCCGGGCGCGGACGATGGCGACCTACACCGCCGCGCTCTCACTGGGTTTCGCGCTCGGTCCGGCGATCCTTGCCGTGACCGGGGCAGGGACGGCGCTGCCTTATCTGCTCGGTGCCGCCATTGCGCTGGCCGCACTCGGGGTTACCGCGGTCGCACGCGTCGCTGCCGTGCCCATAGAACGCCCGCAACCCGGTACGACGCTACGCAACGTGATGCTGCTGGCCCCCGTGGCGCTGACAGCCACCGCGCTCAATGCCGGGCTCGAGACCGCGGGGCTGGCCTTTCTGCCGCTTTATGCCATCGGACTGGGATGGACCGAATCATCGGCGGCGCTGCTGATCTCGATGCTGATGCTTGGCGCCGTGCTGCTGCAGCTTCCGATCGGATGGCTGGGTGACAGGATGGACCGCCACCGCCTGGTCGTGCTGCTGGCCGCAATCTCGGCGCTGGGGGCGGTGCTGTGGCCGTTCGTGCTCGCACTGCCGTTGATCGCCTATCCGATGCTGTTCGTCTGGGGCGGTGTGTTTGTCGGCATCTACACCATGATGATCACCATCGTCGGCAGCCGGTTCGCCGGCGGCCAGCTTGTCGCGATCTACGCGATGATGTCGGTGGCATGGGGCGTGGGCGCACTGGTTGGGCCGCCGGTGGGCGGAGCGGCAATGCATCTGCACGATCATGGCCTGCCACTGGCGGCTGCGCTCGCCTGTGCCGCCTTCGCGGTCTTTGCCCTGCGGCGGGGGCGCAGCGCATGATCGGATCCGGAATATTCCTGGGTGCGGTTGTTCGATCGGGAGCAGCCTCCTAAGACGTGTTCATATCGAGGTGGAAAGGGAGCCGGGTCCTTGAAGAAGCTCATGCTGTTGCCGCTGCTTGTGACGTTGGGTGCCTGCGGCGTTGAACAGGCGCTCGACCGGATGGATCACGAAGCGGACGAACGGCAGTGCCGTGATTTCGGCTTCCGGCCCGGCACGGACACCTTCGCGAACTGCATGCAGCAGCAGGAGGCGCAGCGGCGGGAGGAGATTCAGCGCAGTCTCGACCGGCAGGCCAAGGAGGACGCCGCGCGAAAGGCACGGAAACGCTAGCTTCCTTACCTGATCGGCGCCGTCCGCGGCGCTTGCATACGATAGCGGGACGAGCCTAGCTGTCGTGGCAGTCCAGGAGGAAACAAAATGATCCGCCGCATGATTCTGGCCGCGGCCTGCCTGTTTGCAGTGCCAGCAGGTGCCCAGAACTTCCCGACGCGCCCCGTGCAGATTGTTGTTCCGTTCTCGGCCGGCGGGCCGACCGATGCCGTTGCGCGGCTGATTGCCGAGGCGATGAGCCGCGAACTCGGCCAGAATGTCGTCATCGAGAATGTTGACGGCGCGGGCGGCACGCTTGGCGCCCAGCGCGCCGCGACCGCGCGGCCGGACGGCTACACGCTGCTGCTGCATCATATCGGCATGGCGACCGCGCCGATCCTGTATCGCAAGCTGCCATATGATGGGATCAACGGCTTCGAGACGATCGGCCTGATCACTCCGGTGCCGATGACGGTGATCGCGCGCAAGGACATTCCCGCCAGGGACTTCGCCGAACTGGTCGCCTGGATCCGCGAGAAGAAGGAGGATGTGAACCTGGGCAATGCGGGCCTGGGCGCGGCCAGCCAGCTATGCGGTACCCTGCTGCAGCACCTGTTGCAGACCCCGGTGACGGCGGTTCCCTTCCGCGGCACCGGCCCGGCGATGACCGAACTGCTTGGCGGGCGGATCGATGTGATGTGCGACCAGACCACCAACACGGTCGAGCACATCAGGGGCGGCGGCGTGCGCGTGTTCGCGGTGACCACGCCGCAGCGCCTCTCCGTGCTGCCCGACGTGCCGACCACGGCCGAGGCGGGGATGCCTGACCTGGCCGTATCCATCTGGCACGGGCTGTATGCGCCCAAGGGCACGCCGCAACCGGTGATCGACCGCCTGAACAAGGCGCTGCGCGTGGCGGTGCAGGACCCCAAGGTGACCGGCCGCTTCGCGGAACTCGGCACCGTGCCCGAACCGCTGGAGCGTGTGACGCCGGAAGCGCATCGCGCCTTCTGGCAGTCGGAGATTGCCAAGTGGCGCCCGGTGCTGGAGGCGGCCGGCCAGTACGCCGACTGAGAAGGCGTCGCGATACCGTCCGCCTGTCCACGAATGATTCCCCGTCGGCGGCGCAGCCGATGGGGGATTTTGTTTTCGGACGCAGGGCAGGCGGCCCTTTCACAGGGAAGGGAGGCGGTCATTTAATTATGATATAGAATCAATAATATCATTGGACGATACAAAATAAATATATCGTCTTGTATGTATTGACGATGGCGGGATCAGCCGGGATATCCGGCGCCGTGGGTGGGACGCGACGAACGCCAAAGGACACGGACGGGCTGCGCACGCTGGCGCGGGCGACCGACCTGCTGCGCCTGCTGGCCGAGGCACCGGCGCAGCCTCAGTCGCTCGCGGCGATCGTCCGCCGTGGCAACCTGCACAAGGCCACCGCGCATCGCCTGTTGGTGGCCCTGGCCGCCGAAGGTCTGGTTACGGTCACCCAGGATGGCTACGCGTTGGGCCATCAGACATGGCTGCTTGGCCAGGCGGCCGCGGTGCGGTTCGACCTGACCGATCTGGCCGCTCCCTCGCTCGAACGCATCGCCGCGCAGACCGGCGACGTCGCGCTGTTGTCGGTCCCGACCGGACGCCATGCCCGCTGCATCGCGCGGCAGGAGGGAGGTCACCCCATCCTGCCGGTGACACTGAAGCCGGGTGCAGTGCGGCCGCTGGGCTGCGGCGCGCATGCGCTCGCCCTGCTCGCCGCCATGCCGGACGCGCAGGTGGAAGGCGTTATCGCCCGTGAGGAGGAGCGCGAGGCCTATCCGCGTTTCACCGCGGCCTATCTGCGCGAGAAGGTCGCGCAGACGCGCAGCGTTGGCGTCGCCGTGTCGGATCAGGACATCATCCGTGGCATGACGGCGCTCGCCGTCGCCGTGCTGGACGCCTGGGGCAATCCGGTGGCGTCCCTGAGCTGCGCGGCCATCAGCGAACATCTGGCGCAGGACCGCAGGCCCGAGGTGGCGGCGCTGCTGCGCGTCGAGGCGGCCGCGATGGAATCGCGGCTGCGCCGCGATCGGGATGCCGCCTAGCGGCGAAAGGGAAACATCAGTGGCGACGCAGGAACAGATCAGGCTTCTCGCGGCAACCGGCTGCATCGGATATGGCTTCACCGAAACCGCGCTCGATACGGCCGTGGCGCGTGGGCTGGACGTGATCGCCGCCGATGCCGGTTCCTCCGACCCCGGCCCCTACTATCTCGGCGAGGGCAAACCCTTCGTCTCGCTGCGCGCGACGGAGCGGGATCTGCGGTTGCTGATCCGTGCGGCGCGCAAGCTCAACGTGCCGCTCATCATCGGTTCGGCTGGCGGCGGTGGCGGCGTTCCGCATGTCGCGCTGACGCGCGCCATCATCGAAAAGATCGCGGCCGAGGAAAAGCTTTCCTTCCGCCTCGCGGTCATCAATGCCGAGCCGCCGCGCGACCTGATCGTGGAGCGGCTGCGCGCGGGGCGTATCGCCCCGCTCTGGCCCGCGCCGGTGCTCGACGAGGCGACGGTGACGGACGCGACCCGCATCGTCGCGATGATGGGCGCAGCACCCTTGCAGAAGGCCATCGCGGACGGCGCCGATGTCGTGCTGGCGGGGCGGTGCAGCGACAGCGCGCTCTACGCTGCCGTGCCCCTCGCGCGCGGCTTCGATCCCGGCCTCGCGTGGCACCTGGGCAAGACGATCGAATGCGGCGGCGCCATCGTGCGGCCCAAGACCGGGCAGGATTGCGTGATCGGCACGCTGCGCCAGGACCATTTCGAGATCGAGCCCGCGCATCCCGACAAGCGCTGCACGCCCGAAAGCGTGGCCGCGCACACGATGTACGAGAACCCGTCGCCGTATGAGGTTCTGGAACCGTCCGGCCTGGTGGACACGCGGGCGAGCCAGTACGAGGCGCTGGATGCGCGCCGCGTGCGGGTGCATGGCAGCGTATTCCGTCACGCCGATCGCTACACCGTCAAGCTGGAAGGCGTGTCGCTGTGCGGCTACCGGGCCGTGTTCACCGCAGGTATCCGCGACCCGATCCTGATCCGCCACATCGACGCCTTCACCGCCCAGATCATCGACCGCGTGCAGGGGGAGGCGGTCAGCCTTGGCATCGATCCCGCCAGCTACACGCTGACCGTGCGCCGCTACGGCCTCGATGCCGTGCTCGGGCCGCGCGAGACGGCGACCGATACGCCGCATGAGATCGGGCTGATGCTCGATGTCGTCGCCGCCACGCCGGACGATGCGGCCACCGTGCTTGCCAAGGCGCGCTACGCGGCGATGCACACCGAATTCGAGGGGCGGCTGTGCACGGCCGGCAACCTCGCCGTGCCGTTCGCGCCGTCCGATGCGGCCGTGGGCCGCGCCTATCGCTTCTCGGTCTGGCACACGATGGAACTCGACGATCCCATGGAGATCTTTCCGATCGAATATGTCGATGTGGCGGGGGCCTGAGCGATGGCGATCCTCGGCTCCTACGCCCAGACGCTGCGATCCAAGAACGCGGGCGCGTTCGTGCTGACCATCGATGTCATCTTCAGGTCGGAAGCGGACTACCAGCGTATCGTGCAGAGCCCGTTGCTGACCGCCGAGCGGATCGCGGCGCTTTACAGCGTCGCGCCGGGGGACGTGCAGGTGATCCCTTATCCGCAGGTGCATGCGGTGAAGGTGACGTTGCCGCGCGCCATGCCCTCCGGCGATATCGGCGACACCGACGTCTACGGTGCGCAGCAGCACGTGCCGCTGATGCTGCTGGAGGTGGATGAGCTGTCCGCCGGCTGAACGCGCGCGCTACGTGACTTGTCCAAGGAGAACCATGGAATGATGATGAATCGCCGCAAGGCGTTGGCCCTGGCTGCCGGGACGGGTGTGGCTGCCCTCGGCGCCCCCGCCTTCGCGGAGACTTATCCGACGCGGCCGATCCGCCTGATCGTGCCTCTGCCGCCGGGCGGCAGCACCGATGGCGCGGCGCGGCTGATGGCCGAACGGCTGACTCACCGGCTGGGCCAGAACATCGTCGTGGAGAACCGCTCGGGTGCGGGCGGCATCGTCGGCACCGAGATCGTGGTGCAGTCCGAGCCGGACGGGTACACGCTCGTCTTCGGCACCGTCAGCACCGCCGGCATCAATTATCCGCTGTTCGGCGACCGTATGCCCTACAAGGCGGAGGATCTGGTGGGCGTGGGACTGGTGATGTCCGCGCCGAACATCGTCATCGTCAGCGCGAAGTCGCAGTTCAAGTCGCTGCGGGATCTGATCGCCTACGCCAAGGCGCACCCGGGCGAGCTGAACTTCGGCACCACGGGGCCGGGGTCGTCTGTGCAGATGGCCGGTGCGCTGCTGCGGGTCGCGACCGGTATCGACGTGGCGCCGATCCCGTATCGCGGCGGGGCGCAGGTGTTGCAGGAATTGATCGCGGGCCGCGTGGATTTCGCCGTGGACAGTATCCCCTCCGCCATCGGCCTGATCCGAGCCGGCGAGATCCGTGCGCTGGCGCTGACCGCCACGCCACGTTCGGCGGTGCTGCCGGATGTGCCGACGACGGAGGAGGAAGGATTGCCTGAGGTCGTGTCCTCTGCCTGGTTCGGCATCCTTGCGCCAGCCCGCACGCCCCGGCCGATCGTGGAGGCGCTGGGCCGCGAGATGGACAGCATCCTTCAGGAACCTGCGGTGCAGGAGCGTCTGGCGGAGCTGGGCGCTGGTCCGCTGCCGTTGCCGGGCGGGCGCACCTCACCGGAAGCATTCGATGCCTTCATCAAGGCCGAGATCGCCAAATGGGCCGAGGTGGTCCGCAAGACCGGCGTGAAGCCGAACTGACGGATGCGGTCAGCCCATCCCCGGTCCGCGGCCGGGGATGGGCCCCACGTCTACGTATCTGCGGTGATCTTGTTGTCCCGGATCACCTTGCCCCAGCGTTCGACCTCGCCGGCCAGGAAGCGGCCGCATTCCTCCGGGCTGCTGCCGACGACGTCCGCCCCCTGCGCCTCCAGCTTCTCGCGCACCGAGGCATTGGCCAGCACCTTCGCGACGGACGCCTGCATCTTGCGCACGATCGGATCGGGCACGCCCCTAGGGCCCATCAGCGCCCACCAGGTCAGCGCCTCGAAATTGCCGATGCCTTGCTCCGCGAAGCTCCTCACGCCCGGCAGATGTCGGCTCTCCTTAGCTGTCGTCACGCCGATCGGGGTCAGCCGGCCCGCCTCGATATGCTCCTTGATGATGACGACGTTCGACATGAACAGCGGCACGTGTCCCGCCAGCGCATCCTGGAGCGCAGGTCCGCCGCCGCGATAGGGCACATGGGTCAGCCGGATGCCGGCCTCATTGGCCAGGCGCACGGTCGCGACGTGCGCAAGTCCGCCGATGCCGGACGTGGCGTAGGACAGGCTGTCAGGCTTCGCCTTCGCCTCCTGCACGATATCGGCCCAGCGCTTGAACGGCGCGCCCGCATTCGCGACCAGCGCGAGCGGACCGGTCGCGACCAGCGTGGTCGGGGTGAAGTCAGTCGTGGTCTTGAACGAGAGGTTGGTGATGCTCTCGTTCGTGGCCTGGTTGTCGTAGGCGAGAAGCCACGTGTACCCGTCGGGCTGGGCGCGCGCGACCTCGCCCGCGCCCAGTGCGCCGCTGGCGCCCCCCTTGTTCTCGATGACGACTGGCTGTCCCACCGCCTCGCTCCACGCGTTCTGCATCACGCGCGCCGTGGCGTCCGTGGAGCCGCCGGGCGGGTAGGGCACGACGAGCCGGATCGGCCGGCTGGGCCATGTATCCTGGGCGCGGGTGACGGCGGGTATGGCGAGGCCGCCGGCAGCGGCAAGCAGTACGTTGCGACGCAGCATTCCTGAATTTCCTTCCCAGACTTCGCGGGCTTGGGCCCGTCATCGCGGTTCGTTGGTCAGATCGGACGGCAAGGAGCTGTCCGTTCCGAAAGGGAAAGGTATCAGGCAGGCGCGAGCCTGTCGTCAGGCAAGGTGAAAGGCGAGGTCCGAAAGCAAAACGCCCCGCCTTTCGGCGGGGCGTCTCGTCAGCCAGGCTGCGGTCAGGTCAGACCGAGTAGTACATCTCGAACTCAACCGGATGCGGCGTGTGCTCGAACTTGTACACCTCGCCCCACTTCAGCTCGATGTAGCTCTCGATCTGGTCCGCGCCGAACACGTCACCGGCCATCAGGAAGTCATGGTCGGCCTCCAGCGCGCCCAGCGCCTCGCGCAGCGAGCCGCAGACGGTCGGGATGCCCTTCAGCTCCTCGGGCGGCAGGTCGTAGAGATCCTTGTCCATGGCTTCGCCCGGATGGATCTTGTTCCGGATGCCGTCGAGGCCGGCCATGAGCATCGCCGAGAAGGCGAGATAGGGGTTGGCGGTCGGGTCCGGGAACCGCACCTCGACGCGCTTCGCCTTCGGGCTGGTCGCATACGGGATGCGGCAGGAGGCGGAGCGGTTGCGGGCCGAATAGGCCAGCAGCACCGGTGCCTCGAAGCCCGGGATCAGCCGCTTGTAGGAGTTGGTGGACGGGTTGGTGAAGGCGTTCAGCGCCTTGGCGTGCTTGATGATGCCGCCGATGTAGTACAGCGCGGCGTCGGACAGGTCGGCGTAGCCGTTGCCCGCGAACACCGGCTTGCCGGCCTTCCAGATCGACTGGTGCACGTGCATGCCGCTGCCGTTGTCGCCATAGACCGGCTTGGGCATGAACGTCGCCGTCTTGCCGTAGCTGTGGGCGACATTGTGGATCACGTACTTGTAGATCTGCATGAAGTCGGCCTGCTGCACCAGCGGGCCGAACTTGGTGCCCAGCTCATGCTGCGACTGCGCCACCTCATGGTGATGCTTCTCGCCGGGAACACCCATCTCCATCATGGTGGAGAGCATCTCGGCACGCAGGTCGGCCTCGCTGTCCACCGGCGGCACCGGGAAGTAGCCGCCCTTGACCCCCGGCCGATGGCCCATGTTGCCCTCGGGGAAGTCCTTCATGCTCGCGCCGGGGCCTTCGATGCTGTCCAGCGAGAAATGGCCGAAATTGCCACCCGTGCCGAACTTCACGTTGTCGAACACGAAGAACTCGGCCTCGGGGCCGAAGAACGCCGTGTCGCCGATGCCCGTGGACTTCAGGTAAGCCTCGGCCTTCTTCGCCGTGCCACGCGGGTCGCGCGTGTAGGGCTGGCCCGTGGATGGCTCGATGATGTCGCAGAACAGGATCAGCTGCGGCTTGGCGCTGAACGGATCGATGCAGGCATTCGTCGGGTCCGGCATCAGGATCATGTCGGACTCATTGATCGCCTTCCAGCCGGCGATGGAGGAGCCGTCGAACATGATGCCGTCGGTGAACGTGTCCTCGTCGATCGTGGACACGTGCTGCGCGGTGTGCTGCCACTTGCCGCGCGGGTCGGTGAAGCGCAGGTCCACGTATTCGATGGAATGCTCCTTGAGCATGTCCATCACCTTCTCCACACCCGTCTTCTCGGTGCTGGTGGCCCTTCTCGCCATCCTGTCCCCGTCCTTCTCTCAGTTGATGGTCGTCGCCGCGCCAGCCGTCCCGGCGCGGGGTAAGTCCAGTCCCCCTAGATCGCGTCCTCGCCGCGCTCGCCGGTGCGAATGCGAATGGCTTCCTCGATCGTGGTGATGAAGATCTTGCCGTCGCCGATGCGGCCGGTGCGCGCGGCCGTCATGATCGCCTCCACGGCCCGTTCCACGACGGCGTCTTCGCAGACAACCTCGACCTTCACCTTCGGCAGGAAGTCCACGACGTATTCGGCACCGCGATACAGCTCGGTGTGACCCTTCTGCCGTCCGAAGCCTTTTGCCTCCACGACCGTGATGCCCTGCAGGCCGACCTCGTGAAGCGCCTCCTTCACCTCGTCGAGCTTGAAGGGCTTGATGATCGCCTCGATCTTCTTCATCGCCGTGTGCCCGGACATGCCGGGCGTCCCATCCCGTTTGTTGTGGCGACGCAAAGGACGCCGAACGCGGCAGGTGATCCCGCCGCGCGGGCCGGAAGGTTGCACGCGCCGTGCCAACGGGCAACGGCGCGCATTCGTGGGGTTGAGGCGGATTTCGCCGCTCTGCTGGGCGTTCTGCCCAATCCGCGGGCAGGTTCTTGCAACATCGGCGCCCGGTTCCGATAGTGGCACCAGCGAGAGGATACGATGAAGCCAGCCAACACGCTGCTGACCGGAACCGGAACGACAATCTTCACCGTGATGTCGGCACTGGCCGTGGAGCACGGGTCTATCAATCTCGGCCAGGGCTTCCCCGACACCGAAGGCCCGGCGGACGTGGTCCGCGCGGCGGCGGACGCGCTGCTGGATGGGCGCAACCAGTATCCGCCGCTGACCGGCGTGCCGGAACTGCGCCGCGCCTGGGCCGCGCACGAGGCCCGGTTCTACGGCATCGCCGCCGACCCGGATCGGGAAGTGGTCGTCACCTCCGGCGCGACGGAGGCGATCACCGCGTCGCTGATGGCGCTGGTCGATCCGGGCGACGAGGTCATCCTGTTCGAGCCGCTCTACGACACCTATCTGCCGGTCGTGCGCATGCTCGGCGCCACGCCCCGGCTGGTGCGGCTGGTGCCGCCGAAATGGGAGCTGCCGCGCGCCGAACTGGCGGCGGCGTTCGGCCCGCGCACCAAGGCGATCCTGCTCAACACGCCGATGAACCCGGCAGGCAAGGTGTTCACCGCGGCCGAGCTTGCGTTCATCGCGGACCTGCTCCAGCGCCACGATGCCTATGCCGTGTGCGATGAGGTCTATGAGCATCTGACCTTCGACGGCTGGCGGCACATCCCCCTGATGAGCCTGCCCGGCATGCGGGAGCGCTGCCTGCGCATCGGTTCGGCCGGCAAGACCTTCGCGCTGACCGGCTGGAAGGTCGGCTATGTCACCGCTCCGGGACCGCTCGGCGGGCTGGTGACCAAGGCGCACCAGCTCCTGACCTTCACCACCCCGCCCAACCTGCAGCGGGCCGTGGCCATGGGGTTGGCGAAGGAGGATGCGTATTTCCGCGGCCTCGGCCTGGCGCTCCAGGCCAAGCGCGACCTGATGGCCGCCGGTCTGGCGCGCATCGGGTTCACGGTGCTGCCGACAATGGGGTCGTATTTCATCACCGCGGACTTCGCCCCGCTCGGCTTCGCCGGTGACGACGTCGCCTTCTGCCGCCATATCACCGAGCACGCCAAGGTGACGGCGATCCCGGTCTCCGCCTTCTATGACGGCGACGCGCCGACGCATTTCGCCCGCTTCGCCTTCTGCAAGCAGGATTCGGTGCTGGAGGAGGCGATCGCGCGGCTGGCGGCGCATTTCGCCGGGCGGGGGACGGCGAAGTTGACGGCGGCGGGCTGACCGCCCTATTCCGCCCGCCTCACGGTGGCGGCCTTAGCTCAGTTGGTAGAGCGCCAGGTTGTGGTCTTGGATGTCACGGGTTCGAATCCCGTAGGTCGCCCCAATTCCCGCTAGCATCGCAGCGCTGATCCTCGCAGGCGGCCGCGCGGTCCGGATGGGCGGCGGCGACAAGCCGCTGCTCGACGTCGGCGGCGCCAGCATGCTGGCGCGTATCCTGGCCACGCTGCGGCCGGACCATGAGACGATCGCGATCAGCGCGAACGGCGACCCGGCGCGATTCGCCGCGTTCGGCCTCCCCGTCCTGCCGGACGGCCCGTTCGCCGGTGAGGGGCCGCTCGCGGGCGTGTGCGCCGGCCTTGCCTGGGCGGCGGAGCGGGGGGCGGGGGCGCTGCTGACCGTCCCCGGCGACACCCCCTTCATCCCGGGCGGGCTGGCCGCGATGCTGGACCCGGCGCCGTCCTGCGCCGCCAGTGCGGGCGGGGTGCACCATCTGGTCGCGCTCTGGCCGGTGGCGGCGGGGCCGGCGCTGCGGGCCTGGCTGGCGGCGGGGCGCCCACGGCGCGTGGCGGCGTTCGCGGCCGAACTCGGCGTCCGCCATGTTCCCATCGGGACGCCGGGATGCGATCCGTTCCTGAACGTCAACACGCAGGAGGATTTGGCTGCCGCCCGCGCCACGGCCCACGCACCACGGAGGAGACCGCGATGACCCAGCCGATCACGATCTATGGCATCAAGAACTGCGACACGATGAAGAAGGCGCGCGCCTGGCTCGATGCGCACGGCGTCGCCTACACGTTCCACGACTACAAGGCGCAGGGCATCGACCGTGGCACGCTGGAGACCTGGGCGCGCGCGGTCGGGTGGGAGACGTTGCTCAACCGCGCCGGCACCACGTTCCGCAAGCTGCCCGATGCCAGCAAGGCGGGGCTCGACGAGGCCAGGGCGATCGCGCTGATGGTGGAGCAGCCATCGATGATCAAGCGTCCGGTTCTGGTCTCCGGCCACGGCCGGCCCGTCGTGGGCTTCAAGCCAGAGACCTATGCGGCCGCGTTCCCGCCCGGCTGAGGGGGCGGTGCCGGCTGGCCGCAGAATACCCCGGCGCTGGGGGGATGGGGGACCTGTCGAGAGCGGCATGTTCAAACCGCGGCGCCGGGCGTAACGGACCCGTTCCGCCAACCTGCCGCGCTGCCCGCGGCGCCGTCCGCCCGAGTTCGCCCCGTGCCGCTTTCCCGTTCCCGCATGCGTCGCCTGATCAAGGTCATGGCCAGCCTGCGATCCTGGGCGCGCGCCAACGAAACGGGGCTGGTCGGCATTGCGCTGATCGTGGGCCTGGCAAGCGGTGGCTTGGCCGCGGCCATGAGCGGGGCTGCCCGTGCGCTGCACCGCCTGTTCGGCCCGGGCGTGGTGAACGGGCTGCTGAGCGCGATGGAGAATGCCGATCCCCTGCGCCTGCTGCTGCTGCCCGCGCTGGGCGGCGGGCTGCTGGCGCTGCTCAACCACATCCTCGCCCGCCGGCGGGTCCGCGCGCCGGTTGATCCGATCGAGGCCAACGCCCTTCATGGCGGCCGCATGTCGTTGCAGGACGGCGCGGTGGTGGCCGCGCAGAACATCGTCTCCAACGGGTTCGGCGCCTCGGTGGGGCTGGAAGCGGGCTATACCCAGGTTGGCAGCGGCGTCGCTTCGCGCCTTGGCCTGCTGTTCGGCCTGCGCCGTGGCGATCTGCGGCTGCTGGTCGGCTGCGGTGCGGCCGGGGCCATCGCGGCCGCGTTCGACGCGCCGCTGACCGGCGCCTTCTATGCCTACGAACTGGTGATCGGCACCTATGCGATCGCCGGCCTCGCCCCCGTCATCACCAGCGCGGTCGCCGCGACACTGGTCGCACGGATGCTGCATGGCCAGACCTATCTGGTCCAGCCGGGCAGCGTGCCGACGCCGGAATGGGGTGGCTATGGGCTGGCGCTGCTTCTGGGGCTGCTGTGCGCCGTGGCGGGCATCGCCCTGATGCGTGGCGTCAGTCTGGCGGAGGTAGGGCTGAGGAAGGCGATCCCCTGGGGCTGGCTGCGGCCTGTCGTGGGCGGGCTGGGCGTGGGCATCCTGGGACTGCTGTCCACGGGCGTGCTCTCGGCCGGGCACGGCGCGCTGCATATCGCCTTCAGTGAGCAGGAACCGGTGCAGGCCGTGCTGATGCTGCTCGTGCTCAAGGCGCTTGCCTCTGCCCTGTCGCTGGGGGCCGGGTTTCGCGGCGGGCTGTTCTTCGCCTCGCTGCTGCTGGGCGCGCTGCTGGGCAAGGTGTTCGCGGTGGCGGCCGGGGCCGTCGGGGTGCCGGCCGCGGACCCTCTGTTGCTGTCCGTGGTCGGCATGAGCGCGTTTGCCACGGCGGTGATCGGTGCGCCGCTCGCCATGACCTTCCTGGCGCTGGAGAGCACCGGCAGCTTCGCCATCGCCGGTATCGTGCTGACCGGCGTGACGGTCTCCGGCCTGCTGGTGCGGCGCGCCTTCGGGTATTCCTTCGCGACCTGGCGTTTCCATCTGCGCGGCGAGACGATCCGGTCCGCCCATGATGTGGGCTGGCTGCGCGATCTGACCGTGGGCCGGCTGATGCGGCGCGACGTGCGGACGGTCCACGTCGACATGGGGCTCGACGCGTTCCGCCGGGAATTCCCGCTGGGTGCGACCGAACGCGTCGTCGTGCTGGACGGGGAGGAGCACTACGCCGGGATCGTTCTGGTGGCCGAGGCGCATGCCGCGGCACCGGAGGCGGACGGCACGCTGGCGCCGCTGCTGCGGCTGCGGGACCGTGCCCTGCTGCCCGGCATGAACGCAAAGCAGGCGATGGCCATCTTCGATTCGGCGGAGGTGGAATCGCTGGCCGTTCTGGACGGACTCGGCACGCGCAAGGTGATCGGTCTGGTCACCGCGTCGCATCTGCTCCGCCGCTATGGCGAGGAACTGGACAAGCGCCGGCAGGAGGAGGTCGGCCTGACCTGAGGTCGCGCGACGCCGCTTGTTCTGGCATGCACCGTCTCCGCATTTTCAGGTGGAGGGCAGGCCGTGGGCCAGCGGGAGATCAATCGATGCTGACGGTGGCGATCGGCGGGCTGGGCGCCATCGGCCTCGACCTCGCCCGCGCCATCGACGCCGGAGCGGAGGGGTTGCGCCTTGTCGCCGTGGCGGCGCGGGACCAGGAGAAGGCGCGGGCGAATCTCGCGGGATTCCGGACACCACCCGTGCTGGTGGATCTGCCGGGGCTCGCCCAGGCCGATATCGTGGTCGAGGCCGCGCCCGCCGCGGTGTTCGAGGCGATCGCGGCCCCCGCCATCGCCGCCGGCCGCATCTTCGTGCCGTCCTCGGTCGGCGCGCTGCTGCCGCGCATGCATCTGGTGGATCAGGCGCGGGCGTCCGGCGCGCGCATCGTGGTGCCGACCGGCGCCCTGCTCGGCCTGGACGCGGTGCGGGCGGCGGCCGAGGGTGAGGTCGAGTCCGTGACGATCGAGACGCGCAAGCCGCCGCTTGGCCTCGCGGGCGCGCCGTACCTCGAACAGAACGGTATCGACGTATCCGGCGTCACTGCCGCGACGCGGGTGTTCAAGGGCAACGCCTTCGATGCCGCGCGCGGCTTTCCGGCCAACGTCAACGTCGCCGCGGCCCTCGCGCTTGCCGGCATCGGGCCGGAGCGGACCATGGTCGAGATCTGGGCCGACCCCGGCGTCACCCGGAACACGCACACGATCCGCGTGGAGGCGGAGGCCGCGCGGCTGACCATGACGATCGAGAACGTGCCGAGCGAGGCCAACCCGCGCACCGGCAAGATCACCCCGCTGTCGCTGCTCGCCTGCCTCAAGGGGCTGGTCGCGACGCTCAAGGTCGGGACGTGATCGACGCCTTCCTCTACGCGCTCGTCGCGCTGACGGTGATCTTCGATCCGCCGGGCACGGCGGCGATCTTCGTCGGTATCACTCCGAACGACACGCCGCGCGAGAGGAAGGAACAGGCGCTGCGCGCGACCTGGATCAGCTTCCTGGTGCTGGCCTTCTTCGCCATTGCCGGCGAATGGCTGCTGCGGGCCATGGGCATCAGCGTGGCGGCGTTCCAGATCGCGGGCGGCATCCTGTTGTTCGTGCTGGCGGCGGACATGGTGATGCAGCGCGATTCCGGCCTGCGCGCCACCGAGAAGGAACGCGCCGCCGCCGTGCAGACCCAGAACGACATCTCCGTCTTCCCGCTCGCCATCCCCCTGCTGGCCGGGCCGGGCGCGATGACGACGATCGTGCTGCTGCGGGGGCGGGCAGGGGAGGATCCGGCGCTGCTGGCCGCCCTGGCCCTGGCGCTGGCGGTGTCGCTGGGATTTGTGCTCGCGGCGCTGCTGCTTGCCGCGCCGCTGACACGGCTGCTGGGCGAATTCGGCAACGCCGTGCTGTCGCGCGTGCTGGGGGTGGTGCTGGCCGCGCTCGCCGCCCAGATCGCTCTGGACGGCGTTCGCGCCGCACTGGAGTAGCGGGGGGTTATCCGGCCTTCAGCACCTTGTCCCGGCACCATTCCGCGACCTGTGCGTGCGTGGCGAACCAGCAGTTGCCGAGCGACTTGGCGTGCTTGATCACCTGTTCGACCACGCCAATGCGGCTGCGATGGCCGCTGACATGCGGGTGCATGGTCAGGATGTACAAGCCGCCTTCCTGCCAGGCGCCGTCCAGCTCCGCGATGAAGATCTCGGCGACGGAGCGCGGCGGCGTGTAGGGGCGCAGCGCGGAGAAGCGGACGAAGTTGTAGTAGACCGCATCGTCGCGGATCCATTCGGGCGGCAGCTCGACGACGCCGGTGGGCTCGCCGTTCGCGACCAGCTCATAGGGGTCATCGTCCGCCATCAGGCTGCTGTCATAGAGCAGGCCCAGCTCGCGGATGATGTCGAGCGTGTTGACCGAGAAATCCCAGGACGCGGTGCGGATGCCGACCGGCCGGATGCCGGACAGCTTCTCCAGCGTATCCGCGGCGCGGAAGGTCAGGTCGCGCTCCACCCCCGGCGGCAGGCGGGTATTGGCTTCATGGATCCAGGAGTGAATGCCGATCTCATGCCCTTCGGCGACGACGCGGCGCACTTCCTCCTGATGCAGCAGCGCGGACACCGCCGGATAGAAGAACGTGGAGGGCACGTCTTCCTTCTTTAGCAGGTTCAGGATGCGCGGCATGGCGGAACGGTTGCCGTACTGGCCCTGGCTGATGCGCATCGGGCTTTCGTCCAGATCGCGCAGGGGGATCGTCTCGTGGTCCGCGTCGAAGGACAGGCATACCGCGCAGCGTGCCCCGTTCGGCCAGGCATCCGGACGCAGGCTGCGCCCGGCGCGGGCACGGCCGATGATCCCCCGCCATGTCTCCTCCGACCATTCCCAGGGTTCGCCGGCCGGATGTTTCGGGGATTCTGTCATGGGGTTCTCCGCAGTAAGGGTGCGCACATGGTGCGCGCGATACGGTCGTGCCGAAAGGGGGGCACGGCGGTCGCGGAGGAGAGCACCCGTATACCTGAGCATCTCTTGCCTGGGTTGCACCGATCTGTGATGAGATCGCGTCTCGTAACGATAACCGGAGGTCGGCCCGCATGGCTTGGTTCACCCGTGTCACCCGTTTCGGCGACACGCATCTCGTCTATGGCCAGGAAGCGAACATGTCCTGCGGCATCGCTTCGCTGATGATGTGCGTCTTCAAGCTGAACAAGCTGAAGCCCGGCAAGACCGCGATCACGGTCGAGCAGGACATCTACAAGAAATACGAGGCGGCCATGGGCGGTGTGAAGTACCAGCCGAACCAGGTCGGCACCTACGGCGACAAGCTTGCCACCATCCTCACGTCATTGACGTCGGGCACGTGGCGCTGGCACACGACGCCGCCGAACAGCGTCATATCCACGCTGATCGACAAGGTGGGCGTTGACCCGGGTATCGGCCCGGTGGTGGATGTCGAGCCCGTCATCCTGGGCGTGGACTGGGATCTGGGCGGCGCGCACTGGGTGGTCGTGGACACGATCCGCGATGTGTTCGGGACCCGCTATGCGACCATCTGCGACCCCTGGGATGCGAACGTGCATATCCAGAAGATCAAGGACACCGGGCCATTCTATTACGATGCCTCTTCCGGCGGCTTCAACGTCAACTTCTGGGGCACCAAGCCCAAGGGCACGTTGATGGGCATGAAGTACGACAACTCCAGCAAGGGGCAGGTGAAGACCTGGGGCATGATCTACCGCGACTGATCGTTTCCGGATGGCGGCGATGACGCAGTCGTCCTGGCTGTTCCTCCGGCAATTCTTCACCGCGCCGCGTTCGGTGGGCGCGGTGCTGCCGAGCTCGCCCGCGCTCGCCGACGCGATGCTGGCGCCGATCGACTTCGCCGCGCCGCGAACGATCGTGGAGTTCGGCCCCGGCACGGGCGCCTTCACCCGCGCCATCGCGGCGCGGATGCAGCCCGGCAGCCGTTATCTGGGCATCGAGCTGAACCCGGCCTTCTGCCGCACGCTGGCGCGGGATTTCCCCGGCCTGACCTTCGTGGAGGGCAGCGTGGCCGATCTGGGCGCGATCCTGGCCGCGCATGGCATCGGGCAGGTCGATGCCATCGTCTCCGGCCTGCCCTGGGCATCGCTGCCGACGCAATTGCAGGACGAGGTATTCCCCGAGGTCGAGCGCATACTGGCGCCGGGCGGCGTGTTCGTGACCTTCGCCTACCTGCACGGCCTGGCCCTGCCCGCGGCGCGCGCGCTGCGCACGCGGCTGAAGCGCAGCTTCGCGGAGGTCTCACGGTCGGACATCGTCTGGGCCAACGTGCCGCCGGCGCTGTGCCTGATCTGCCGCAAGGCCGGCTGACACAAAGTGTCGGCCGGCCTGCCGTCCGGTCAGAAGGTCTCGCCGACCATTTCCTCGCTCTTCGCCCACAGCGCCTTGGCGCGTTCGGGATCAAGCGCGTAGGGGCGCACGCCTTCGCTCATCATGCTGATATTGCCGTCGGTCGTCAGCACGGGAGAGACATGGCAGTTCTCGCAGTAGCAACCGCCGATCTCGTCGGCTGGTGCGACCACACCGGCCCAGACCGAGGTGGCGGCCCCTTGCGGGATGGTCTTGAACTGGTAGGGCGGCTTTCCTTCCGCAGCCTGTTCGGCGTTGATCGTCTCAACCATGCTCTGAAGCGCGCCGTCATCGAGATGCCGCCCGAGCTCCGTCTGGATGCCGCCGGGATGCAGCGCCGCGGCACGGATGCCCCGGCCGCGATGGCGCCGGTCGAATTCGACCGCGAACAGGATGTTGGCAGTCTTGGACCGGCCATAGGCGATCCAGGGATCATAGGGCGTGCGCGCGAAGTTCGGATCGTCGAGATCGATGTCGGAGAACCGGTGGCCAGAGGAAGCGACGTTCACCAGCCGCCCGCCGGGCCGCAGCAGGGATGCGATCCGGTTCACGAATACGAAATGGCCCAGATGGTTGGTGCCGAACTGCGTCTCGAACCCGTCGGCGGTATGACCGAACGGGGGAGCCATGACACCGGCATTGGAGATGATCAGGTCGAGCGGCCGGCCCGCGGCAACGAGTGCGTCGGCACAGGCGCGCACGCTGGCCAGCGCGGCGAGGTCGAGCGCCACGAGTTCGAAGCTGCCGCCGCTCTTCGCGGCATCCTTGCGCACGACGGCGGTTGCCGCCTCCGCCTTGCGCAGATCGCGCGCTGCGCCGATGACCTGTGCGCCGTGGGCGGCCAGGCTCCGCGCCGTCTCCACCCCGAGGCCGGCGGAAACGCCGGTCACCAGGATGCGTTTGCCGCTGAGGTCGACACCCGCAAGCACCTCGTCGGTCGTGGATGTCGCGCCGAATGGAACCGTCATGTTCATCTCCGTGGATCCGTCAGAAAGGTCGGGATGCCGCCGCGCCAGGCGTTGCCGTCCGGCGAGGCCCGCAGTAAGGGGAGGCGTCCTCCGCTTTTATATTCGGAGGTCGCCTCCGTTTATCAAGGGGGAGGATGAAAATGGCTGACGGTGCCAAAGGGGCAGGGCGCAAGCCGCGTGCGGATGCGCAGCGCAACCGGGAACACCTGCTGGCGGCCGCGAAGAAGGCTTTCGCGGAGAAGGGGGCGACGGTCAGCCTGGAGGAGATCGCCCGCGCGGCCGGCGTGGGTATCGCCACGCTCTACCGGCATTTCCCGACGCGCGATGCGCTTGTGGAACAGGTCTATCGCAGCGAGACCGAACAGCTTGCCACGGCGGCCGAACGCCTCGCCGCCGAACTGCCGCCGGTCGAGGCCCTGCGGCAGTGGATGCGGCTCTTCGTCGGCTATCTGGCGACCAAGCACATCATGGCGGACGCACTTGGCACTTTGGTGGGAGGCGCGGCAGACCTCTATGCGGTGTCCGGCACGATGATCAAGACGACCATCACCACGCTCGCCCAGCGGGCGGCCGAGAGCGGGGCCATCCGCCTGGATATCGATCCCCTCGATCTTCTGCGGGCCATTGGCGGCATCACCTACATCGCCGCGGAGCCGGGATGGGAGGAGAACGCGCGGCGTCTGGTCGATATCCTCATCGCCGGCATGCAGGCGCCGCCGCCGAAGGCATGAGGCTGTCCCTAGGTGGGGTTTCCTCCAGGGGCCGAACCGCCCATGCTGTGCGCGACGCCCTGCCCCGAAAGAGACCATGACCGACATCGCGCTGCTGACCGCCGAGGAGATGCTTGCCAACTTCGCCCGTGGCAGCCTCTCGCCGGTCGAGGTGCTGCAGGCTGTCATCGAGCGCATCGCGCGCTTCAATCCGCAGCTCAACGCGATGGTCGTGATCAACCCGCGCGCCGTTGCCGCGGCCGGGGAGAGTGAGGGCCGCTGGCGCGCCGCCCGCCCGATCGGGCCGCTGGATGGCGTGCCGGTCACGATCAAGGACCTCGTCGATGTCGCGGGCTTCCCGACGCGGCGCGGCTCGCGGATCACCGACCCCAAGCCGGTGCCGCACGATGCGCCGCTGACCTTGGGCCTGAAGGCGGCGGGCGCCATCGTCGTCGGCAAGACCACGACCACTGAGTTCGGCTGGAAGTCGCCGGGTGACTGCCCGCTGAACGGGATCACGCGCAACCCGTGGGGCCTCGACCGGACGCCGGGCGGCTCGTCCTCCGGCGCGGGGGCGGCGGGGGCTGCCGGATTCGGGCCGCTGCATGTGGGCACCGATGCCGGGGGATCGGTGCGCATCCCGGCGGCATGGTGCGGGCTGGTGGGGCTAAAGCCGACCTTCGGCCGCATTCCGCAATGGCCGGCCGGCGCCTTCGCCCCGGTCGCGGCCGCCGGACCGATGACGCGCAGCGTGCGTGACAACGCGCTGATGTTCTCGGCCATGGCGCGCTTCGATCCGCGCGATCCTTACTGCCTGCCCGACGATCCGCGCGACTGGCGCGACGGGATCGAGGAGGGCGTGGAAGGGCTGCGCATCGCTGTTCTGCGACGCCCCGGCTTCGACGCGCCGGCCGATGCCGCCGCGATCTCGGCGGTCGAGGACGCGGCCCGCATCCTTGCCGAGGCGGGGGCGGAGATCGAGGACGCCGATCCCGGCCTTCCCGACACGCGCGACATCTTCGGCCGTATCTGGGGCGTGGCGCTGGCCCGGCTGGTGCATTCCTTCCCCGAGGACAAGCGCGCCCTGCTCGATCCCGGCCTGCTGGAGGTCGCCGGCGCCGTTGGCGGCATGTCCGCCACCGAGTTCCTGGGCGGCGAGGCGCTGCGCGTGCAGGCCGCGCACGCGATGTCGGTGTTCCACCAGCGCTACGACCTCGTGCTGTGCCCGACCGTGCCGGAACCCGCGCTGCCGATCGAGGAGGGCACCGGCGATGCCCGTACGGCGCTATGGACGCGCTGGGCGCCCTGGACCTTCACCTTCAACCTGACGCGCCAGCCCGCGATCGCCATGCCGCTCGGCGTGGATGAGCTGGGTCTGCCGCGTTCGGTGCAGCTTGCCGCCGCATTGTATCGCGACGACCTCGTGTTCCGTGCCGCGCGCGCGATCGAACGCGCCGCACCAGTCCGCGCGGCACCCCTGGACGCATAGGAGAGCGTTGATGAACGTCGAGACCACCGAAGGAAAGATCACCGCCTGGCTGGCCACGCAGCAGGACGCGATGATCGCGCTGCTGCGCGAGGCCGTGGATATCGACAGCGGCTCCTACAACAAGGCCGGGGCGGATGCGGTGGGCGCGGTGTTCGAGCGCTTCTTCGCGTCGCATGGCATCCCGGTGGAGCGCGTGAAGCAGTCCGTCCATGGCGACTGCCTGCGCGCCACGCCGGCATGGGATGGCCCCGGCGGCAATGCCGGCGGCAACATCGTGCTGATGGGCCATCGCGACACGGTGTTCCCGGACGGGGAGGTGGCGAAGCGCCCCTTCACCATCACCGACGGCATCGCGACCGGCCCCGGCGTGGCCGACATGAAGGCCGGGCTGGTGATGAACGCCTTCGTCCTCGTCGCCTTCGCCAAGTTCGGCGGCGCGCCCGCGCCTCTGGTCGGGCTCTATACGGCGGACGAGGAGATCGGCAGCCCCGAGGGGCGCAAGGTGATCGAGGATGAGGCCCGCAAGGCGCGCGTCGTGTTCAACAGCGAGCCCGGCCGACTGACCGGCAATGTCGTCACCGGCCGCAAGGGCGGTGTGTTCATGGTCTTCCGCATCACCGGCAAGGCCGCGCATTCCGGCGGCGCGTTCCAGGACGGTATTTCCGCCATCGAGGAGCTGGCCCGGAAGATCCAGGCCATCCACGCGCTGACCGATCTCGACCGCGGCATCACGTTGAACGTGGGGCTGGTGAAGGGCGGGCAGAGCGTCAACACCGTCTCCCCCTGGGCCGAGGGCGAGATCGATCTGCGCTATGTCGAACCCGGCGACCGCGACGACATCATGGCGCGCATCCAGAAGATCATCGACACGGCCTATGTGCCCGGCACGAAGGCGGAGCTGCGCATCAAGGGCGAGTTCCTGCCCCTGAACCAGACCCCGACCGCCAAGCGCCTGTTCGAGACCTATGTGGAAGCGGCGGCCGATTCAGGCCTGACCGTAGGGGGCGAGTTCTCCGGCGGCTGCGCGGACAGCGGCTTCACCGCCGCGGTCGGCACGCCGACCATCTGTTCGGTGGGACCGGTCGGCGGCAAGGCGCACAGCCCAGAGGAATTCTTGCGTATCGACACCCTAGTGCCGCGTGCCCAGGCCTGCGCCCGAGCGATCCTGCGGCTGGATCGGGCGGGGATCTGATACCAGCGGCCTTGTCGGCTGGTTCGTAAGGGCGCACCAAACGCCCTCTCCCGCTGGCGGGGGAGGGATGGGATGAGGGCGCCTCCGCCAGGAAACCCGCCGCGCCCAGGCCCGACCACCCTCGCCCCATCCCTCCCGGACCGGAAGGAGTGAGGCGAGGGCGGCGGGTCAGGGTCAGTCGGCGGCGAGCGCCATGCGGCTGCGGGCCAGCACCTTGCCCACATGGTCCTCCAACGCCTCGGCCACGTCGTCGGCGTGCGACGCGAACACGTGGTCGGCCTTGGGGAAGATGCGGTAGTCGACCTTCACGCCCTTCTGGGTGTTCAGCTTGTCGACGAGCTTGCGGACCGCGGGCTCGGGCACCAGGTCGTCGCTATCGCCCACGATCATCAGCCCGCCGCAGGGACACGGGGCGAGGAAGCCGAAATCGTAGTGGTTGGCCGGCGGCGCCACGCTGATCCAGCCGGAGATTTCTGGCCGGCGCATGAGAAGCTGCATGCCGACGAAGGCGCCGAAGGAATAGCCCGCGACCCACAGCCGCTTGGACTGCGGGTTGACCATCTGCATCCAGTCCAGCGCCGCCGCCGCGTCGCCGATCTCGCCGATGCCGCCGTCGTAGCGGCCCTGGCTGCGGCCCACGCCGCGGAAGTTGAAGCGCATCGTGGAAAAGCCCATGCGCTGGAACGACTGATACATCGAATAGACAATTCGATTGTTCATCGTGCCGCCATGCAGCGGGTGCGGATGCAGCACCAGCGCGAGCGGGGCGTTCTCCTCCTTGCTATGATGGTAGCGGCCTTCAAGCCGGCCGTCGGGGCCGGCGAACATCACCTCAGGCATTTGCGCTTTCGTCCGTTCCTTGCCGCGCCCGCAAACACGTGGCGCAGCGTGCAGGAGCCGCTGTCCCTTCCTGGCCGCTTATATGTGCCGAACTGACCCTGCGGGAAACTTGACCCGGCAGGTCGGAAAAAATAACGTCCCGTTGGCGACAAGAGGTCGCGGGCATGATCCCCGAATGGCACCGATATGGCCTTGGTCCCCGGACTAGGGCTCCAGCGTCCGGGGTGCGCGGAATATAGGCAGGTCGTCCGGACGGACCTAACGGAATCCGATCATGGCATTCATGTTTCTACGTGAGAGTTTGAAGGCCTATCGGGATCGCGACCCGGCGGCACGTTCCTCGGTCGAGGTGTTGCTCTGCTATCCAGGGTTGCACGCGCAAGTCTGGTATCGGCTGGCCCATGCGCTGTGGCGCCGGAATCTGCGCCTTCCGGCGCGGCTTCTGTCCCATCTTGGTCGCATGCTTACCGGAATCGAGATTCATCCCGCAGCCAGGATCGGCCGGCGGCTGGTCATCGATCACGGCGAAGGTGTCGTGATCGGGGAGACGGCGGAGGTCGGCGATGACGTTACACTTTATCAACAAGTCACGCTGGGCGGCACATCCCTGGCTCAAGCGAAGCGCCATCCCACGATAGGGAATAACGTCATCATCGGTGCCGGCGCCAAGGTGCTGGGCCCATTCAAGGTCGGTGACGGCGCGCGCGTCGGCGCCAATGCGGTCGTGCTGGCGGAGGTGCCGGCGGGGACCACGGTGGTCGGCATTCCGGCGCGGCCGGTGGAGCGGTCGCGGCCAGCGCCAACCTTCGATCCCTACGGCATGCCCGGCGGGGACTGCCCCGACCCGCTTGAGTGTGAGATCGAGCGGCTGCGGACGGAACTGTCCGAGCTTGAGGCGCGGCTGGCCAAGCTTGCCGACGCCCGGCTGGAACGGCAGCCGGGATGAAACTCTCCTCGCGCGGCCGCTATGCCGTGATGGCGCTGGCCGACCTGGCCTGCGAGGAGCGCGGAGGCTGCTGTTCCCCCGTCAGCATCGCCGATATCGCGAACCGTCAGCGCCTGCCGGTCGCCTATCTGGAACAGCTTTTCGCGCAGCTCCGTCGTGCCGGCGTGGTGGCCAGCACACGCGGCGCGGCGGGCGGCTACCGGCTGGCGAACGGGGCTGCCGGCACCCGCATCGCGGACATCGTGGCGGCGGTGGACGAGAACCTCCAGGCGACGCGCTGTGCGGAGGGGGGCACGGGCTGCCTCGGCGGCGAGCGCTGCCTCACGCATGATCTGTGGGATGCGCTGGGCGACTGCATCCATGGCTTTCTCTGCTCGATCACGCTGGACGACGTGATCCAGGGGCGGGTGAAGCCGGCGCGGGTCGAGAAGGCCCGCGTCGAGGCGTGATCTACCTCGACGCCAACGCGACCGAGCCCCTGCGCCCCGAGGCGCGGGCGGCGGTGCTGGCCGCGCTCGATCTCGTCGGCAACCCGTCCTCGGTCCACGGCGCGGGACGGGCGGCGCGGCGGGTGCTGGAGGACAGCCGCGAGAGCGTTGCCGCGCGCTTCGGTGCCGCGCCCGCCGATGTCGTGTTCACCGCCGGTGGCACGGAAGCGAACGCCGCCGCGATCCACGGGCTTGGCCGGGGCCGCCGGGTGATCGCGGGTGCTACGGAACACGACGCGGTGCTGCGCGCTGCGGATACGCCCGTGTTGCTGCCGGTCGATCATGACGGGATCGCCGATCTTCCGGCACTGGAACGCATGCTCGCGGACGGCCCGCCCGCGCTGGTGTGCCTGATGGCCGCGAACAACGAGACGGGCGCGGTCCAGCCGGTCGCCGAAGCCGCCGCGCTGTGCCGGGCCCATGGCGCGCTGCTGCACGTCGATGCGGTCCAGGCGGCCGGGCGCATCCCGTTCGATCTGCGCGCGGCCGGCGCGGATTCAGCCGCGCTGTCCGCCCACAAGCTCGGCGGCCCCAAGGGGGCGGGCGCGATCCTGTTGCGGCCGGGCCTTCACCTGCCCGCGCTGGTCTCGGGCGGCGGGCAGGAGCGGGGCCGCCGCGGCGGCACCGAATCGCTGCCGGCCATCGCGGGCTTCGCCGCCGCGGCGCACGCTGCCGGCGATGCCTCGGCCCTGGCGGAATTGCGCGATGCGGCCGAGGCCGCCTGCGTGGCGGCGGGCGCGATCGTGGTCGGCGGCGCTGCGCCGCGCCTGCCCAACACGACCTGCCTCGCGCTGCCGGGCGTGCGCGCGGACACGCAGGTGATCGCGCTCGATCTCGCCGGCATCGCCGTGTCCGCCGGGGCGGCCTGCTCGTCGGGGAAGGTCGCGCGGTCGCGCGTGATCGACGCCATGGGCCTGCCCGATCTCGCCGGCTGCGCGATCCGCGTCTCGCTGCCGTGGAACGCGACCGCGTCCGATATCGTGGCGTTCACGGAAGCCTATGCACGCATGGCCGCGCGGCTGCGCAGCCCCGCGCTGGCCGAGGGGTGAGGCGGCCCGCGTGCCGCCCCATATGCCGGACATGACAGCGATGCCGCCCCGTCCCAATCGCCCCGTCTATCTCGACAACCAGGCGACCACGCCGCTCGATCCGCGCGTGTGGCAGGCGATGGTGCCGTTCTTCACCGAGCATTTCGGCAACCCGCATTCGGCCGAGCACGCGATGGGCCGATTCGCGGAAGAAGCGGTCGAGACGGCGCGTGGCCATGTCGCGGCGCTGATCGGCGCGGAGCCGCGCGAGATCATCCTGACCTCCGGCGCGACCGAAGCGAACAACCTCGCGATCAAGGGCGCCGCACGTTTTGCGGCCGCACGGGGCAGCGCGCGGCGCCGCGTCGTGACCGTGGCGACCGAACATAAATGCGTGCTGGAGAGCGTCGCCGACCTCGCCGCCGAAGGCTTCGAGCCCGTGGTCCTGCCGGTCCGCACCGACGGGCTGCTCGACCTCGATACGGTGGCGGCCGCGCTGGACGACCGCACGCTGCTGATCTCGGTCATGGCCGTGAACAACGAGATCGGCGTGACCCAGGATCTTGCCGCCATCGGCAGGATGGCGCGCGCGAAGGGCGTGCTGTTCCACAGTGACGCAGCGCAGGGGGCTGGCAAGATCCCGCTCGACGTGGCGGAGACCGGCGTCGATCTGCTCTCGATCAGCGGCCACAAGCTCTACGGCCCCAAGGGCATCGGCGCGCTTTACGTGCGTCGCAGGCCCCGCGCGCGCATCGCGCCGCTGTTCTCCGGCGGCGGGCAGGAGAGGGGGCTGCGCTCCGGCACGCTCGCCCCGCCGCTCGTGGTCGGATTCGGGGAGGCGTGCCGCATCGCCGCGGCCGAGATGCTGCTCGATGCGGGAAGGATCGCCGACCAGCGCGACCGGTTCCTGGACAGGCTGGCGCGCGACGTGCCGGGCATCGTGATCAATGCCAACCGCACACGCCGTATCCCCGGCAACCTCAACCTGACCTTCCCGGCCGCGCGCGCCGCCGACCTGATGCAGGCGCTGCCGGAACTCTGTGTCTCCACCGGCTCGGCGTGTTCCTCGGCCGAGGTCGAGCCATCCTATGTCCTGCGCGCGATCGGCGTGCCGGACGAGGCAGCCGCCCGCACCTTGCGCGTGGGGCTCGGTCGCTTTACCTCGCCCGCCGACGTGGATTACGCCGCCGCCGCACTCGCCGCCGCGCATGGAGCGCTGGCAGCGAAAGCAGCGTAGAGGGAACAAGCAGACGATGCCGAAGATGGTCTTCATCGAGCGCGACGGGACCCGACGCGAAGTGGACGCGCCGCTGGGCCTGTCGGTGCTGGAGATCGCGCATCGCCATGGCGTCGATATCGAGGGCGCGTGCGAGGGCAGCCTTGCCTGCTCGACCTGTCACGTGATCGTGGACAAGGCGTGGTTCGACAGGCTCACCGATCCGACCGAGGACGAGGAAGACATGCTCGACCTCGCCTTCGGGCTGGAGGAGACCTCGCGCCTCGGCTGTCAGATCGTGATGACGGAGGAGCTGGACGGCCTGACCGTGAAGCTGCCCGCCGGCACGCGCAACGCAGCGGACGGCTAGGCGTGGCTAGCCCTCACCCCAACCCTCTCCCGCAAGCGGGAGAGGGGCCAGACTCCCTCTCCTCCCGGGGAGAGGGCCGGGACGAGGGGGCAACCGCCGCGTTTACCCATTTCGACGAAGCCGGCCGCGCCCGCATGGTCGATGTCGGCGCCAAGCCGGTCAGCGACCGCACGGCGACCGCCCGCGCCCGCGTGGTGATGACGCCGGAAACTCTCGCCATGATCCGCGAAGGGACCGCGAAGAAGGGCGACGTGCTGGGCGTCGCGCGGATCGCCGGCATCATGGCGGCGAAGCGCACCGCGGAACTGATCCCGCTCTGCCATCCGCTGCCGCTCTCGGCGGTGGAGATCGAACTGATGCCGGATGTCGCGGCTTCCTCCGTCGAGATCGCGGCGACCGTGCGCACCACGGGTCAGACCGGTGTCGAGATGGAGGCGCTGACCGCGGCCTCCATCACGGCGCTGACCATCTACGACATGTGCAAGTCCGCCGATCGCGCCATGCGCATTGAGGCGCTGCGCCTGACCCACAAGGCGGGCGGCAAGTCGGGCGTCTACGAGGCGCCGTGACATGATCCCGGTCGCTGAGGCGCGCGCCCGCATCCTCGCCACGCTGAAGCCCGTGCCCGCGGAAACGGTCGCGCTGTCCGAGGCATGGAACCGCGTGCTCGCCGCCGATGTCGTCGCGCGCCGCACCCAGCCGCCCGCGGATGTCTCGGCCATGGACGGCTGGGCGGTGCGTGCCGCGGATGCCGTGGTCGGCGCGCGGCTACGACGCATCGGCACGGCCCCGGCGGGCCATCCCTTTACGGGCCGGATCGGCCCCGGCGAAACGGTGCGCCTGTTCACGGGCAGCGTGGTGCCGGATGGCGCCGATGCGATCGTGATCCAGGAGGATGCGCGCGACCTGGGCGAGGCGATGGAGGTGACGGAGGCGGCCGTGGCGGGAAGGCATGTCCGTCCCGCCGGGCAGGACTTCAGCGCGGGCGATGTCCTGCTGCGCGCGGGCCGCCGCCTGACCGCACGCGACATCGGCCTCGCCGCGTCCGGCGACCATCCGTGGCTGACCGTGCATCGCCGCCCGCGCGTGGCCATCCTCGCCACCGGCGATGAGATCGCGCTGCCGGGCGAACCCGTGCCGCCGGGCGGCATCGTGTCCTCCAACGCACATGCGCTCGCGGCCCTGGTACGCTCGGCCGGGGCGGAGCCCACCGTGCTCCCTGTCGCGTCCGATGATCTGCACGCGATGGCGGAGGCGGCCGACCGTGCCGCGGGATTCGATCTGCTGCTGACCACGGGCGGCGCGAGCGTGGGCGAGCATGATCTCGTGCAGGCGGGCCTTGCCGCGCGCGGGATGCAGCTCGATTTCTGGAAGATCGCGATGCGGCCCGGAAAGCCGCTGATGCACGGGCGGCTCGGCCCGCTGCCGATGCTGGGCCTGCCGGGCAACCCCGTCTCCGCCCTGGTCTGCGCCATGCTGTTCGCGCTGCCCGCGCTTGCCATGCTCGCGGGTGAGGATGCGCGCGGGCCCAAGGTGGACGAAGCGGTGCTGGGCGCGCCGGTGAAGGAGAATGACCGGCGCGAGGACTACCTGCGCGCCGACTTCGCGGACGGGGTCGTCACACCCCATTCGCGGCAGGATTCCTCGATGCTGGCCACGCTGGCGCGGTCCGACGCGCTCATCATCCGCCCACCGCTGGCGCCCGCGGCCGAAGCCGGGACCAAGGTCCCCGTCATCCGTCTCGCGCAGTACGGAGTCTGAACGGCGCGCCGTTCGCGCGGGCGGGATTGTGGACAACTTGACGCGGCAACGGGAACCTTCATAGAACATCCCCATTGGTTGCCGGTTTGTTCACGGCGGCCGCGGTGCGAAGGGGATTGCGTCTCATGCTGACGCGCAAGCAGCACGAACTGCTCTGCTTCATCCAGCAGCACTTCAAGACTCACGGCTACGCGCCGTCCTACGATGAGATGAAGGCGGCGCTTGGCCTGCAGTCGAAGTCGGGCGTCCATCGCCTGGTCCGGGCGCTGAAGGAACGCGGCTTCATCAGCCACATGGCGAACCGGGCCCGCGCGATCGAGTTGCTGCGGGAGCCGGACATGCCTGGCAGCGGCGGTGCGGCGGCGCCGGCCGAATCCGTATCCGCCTTTGCCCCGAACGTCATCCAGGGGCATTTCACGCCCAAGTTGCAGGCGGCGCGCACCGCGCCCGAGGCCGCGGCGGTGCATCTGCCACTCTATGGGCGGATCGCCGCCGGCCTGCCGATCGAAGCACTCGCCAGTCCCGGCACGCAGATCGAGGTGCCGTCGGCGATGCTGGCGCGCGGCGATCACTACGCGCTGGAGGTGGCGGGCGATTCGATGATCGAGGCCGGCATCCTCGAGGGCGACACGGTGATCATCCGCAAGACGGACACGGCGGAGACCGGCCAGATCGTGGTCGCGCTGGTCGAGGAGAGCGAGGTCACGCTGAAGCGGCTGCGGCGGCGGGGCGCATCCATCGCGCTGGAGCCGGCGAACCAGCGCTACGAGACCCGCATCTATCCGGCGGAGAAAGTGCGCGTGCAGGGCACGCTGGTCGCGCTGCTGCGGCGCTACTGACGATCAGCGCCGGCATCGGCGGGGGCGGGGATCAGGCTGATTTCCGCCACGGCGAGCCGGCGTAGCCGCCGCCGGCGGCGGACCAGCGGCCACCAGTCGTAGAGGAAGATCTGCATCGGGTACCAGTTGGCGACCCAGCCGAGGATGACCAGCCCCTCGTCGAAGAACCGGCCAAGCCAGCCGGACCCGAGAACGGCGCGCGCCACGGTGCTGAGCACGATGCAGACGCCCAGGACCGCCATGCCGATCAGCAGGGCGACGCGGCCCATGCGGAACAGTTCCCGCAGATCCCGCGTCACCGCCTCGGCGCGTTCGGCGAAGTAGTTACGGATGGCCTCGGCGGTCTGCGCCGCTGGCTGCCGGTCGATTTCGGTCTGCGGCAGACGGATGATGATCCGGATAGACTGATCGGCGGGCAGTTCCCGTGCCCAGCCGATCACGTAGTCCTCGACATCCGTGTCCAGGTCCCGTTCCCGGAACGGAAGTGGATCGAGGGAATGGAAGAGCTGCCCCACCTCCCTGACCCGCAGCTCGATCGGCTGGTGCTCCCGGTCGGGGCGGAGGGGATCGGCCAAGATCGGGGGTTCCTGCTGCGGTTCGCGATGTGGGATCCGGGCGGCCCGTCAGGGACCGTTATCCCTATGCGTGCCGCTGTACCCGGTTTGCGACGAAGCGTGCGACGGACGGTCCGGCCGCCAGCGTGGCCAGCAGCCGGATTACCTGCATCGCCATGACGAAACCCGCATCCACGTTGCTGGATGCGGCGATCACCGCGACGGAATCCATCCCGCCCGGGCTGGTCGCCAGATAGGCGGTCAGCGGATCGACGCCGAGCGCCAGCACCAGCAGCCAGGCCAGCACGGTGCAGAATCCCATCAGCGTGGCGATGGACAGGATGATGTGCGGCAGCGCGCGCAGCGCATAGACCAGCACCGGGCGCGTGAAGCCGAGTCCGACATTCCAGCCGATGATCGCGTAGCTGATCGTCAGCAGCCAGCCCGGCAGTTCGAGGTTGATCAGCCCCGCCCCGTGCAGCACCGCGCCCAGCATCATCGGCAGCAGCATGCCGCCGGCCGGCAGCCGCAGCCGGTGCCCCAGCGCGCCGCCGCCGAAGGCGATGGCGAGCGTGATCAGCAGATCGACCGGATGCAGGGGCGGGAACCACGTCATGGCCGGGCCGGCACCGCCCACCCCGGCCAGGCGGCCGACCAGCCCGGCCGAGCCGGCGACGATCAGCACGCGGAGGTACTGCATGAACGCGACCATGCGCACATCCGCCCCGTAATGCCCGGCCATCAGCATCATTGCCGCGGCCCCGCCCGCGGACGTGCCCCAGACCGCGGTCGTTCCGGGCAGCCGGCCCCAGCGCGCGAGCAGCCATCCGACCACGCCGCTGGCGAGCACGATGGCGGTGACCACGGCCAGCAGCAGGGGCCAGTCCGCGAGCACCGAGGTCAGGATGTCGGGCGTGATGGTCGAGGCCACCACGCAGCCCACGATCGCCTGTCCGCCGCGGAAGGCCCGGGTGGGCACGCGCAACGTCGAACCGGCGAGCGAGATTGCAATGCCCGCGATCATGGGGCCGAGCAGCAGCGAACCGGGCAGCCGCGCCAGGCTCAGCGCCGCCTCGCAGATCACCGACAGGACGATCAGGCCGCCCCAGCGCAGGATGTCGCGCCCGTCCAGTGCCAAGGCGGTCAGACCGCCGCCGCGTCCCGGCCCGGCTGGGCAGGGGCAACGCGGGTGGACCGCCGGGCGGAGCCGGCCGAGGCGTCATCGCGAAGTCGGTGGTGCAGCCGGACCGCCAGCGCGGGCCCGCCATCCCCCATCGGACCGCCCATGCTGGTGCGGAGCGGTCCGTGGGGGGAGCGTGTCATGTGTGGAACAGCCTCGTGCTCTGGGTGGGGCGCCGCCGCCCGGCGCGGCACGCCGCTCCGCCGACCCAGCCCAATTCAACGCATTCCGCCTTCCGCGCAACCAACAAAATCATGGCTGCGCGTTGGACAGGCATGCGCAGCCCCGCATCAAGCAAACGAAACCGGCGGCGCCTGGGGGGCGCCGCCGGTGACAGAAGAGTTTGACGGGTGAGGGGATGGCGCCTCAGAAGGCGGCCACCGCGGCGGCGGTCTTCTCCCGCTGGGCCGCGATCTGCGCCTTCATGGACTTCTGCAGCTTCTCGAAGGCGCGGACCTCGATCTGACGCACCCGCTCACGGCTGACCTTGTAGTGGACCGACAGGTCCTCCAGCGTGGTCGGGTTCTCCCGCAGGCGCCGCTCGATCAGGATGTGGCGCTCGCGCTCGTTCAGCGTCTTCAGCGCCTCGGCGAGCAGGGCCTTGCGGCCGGTGAACTCCTCGCGTTCGGCAAGCTGCGTTTCCTGGCTCTCGGCATCGTCCACCAGCCAGTCCTGCCATTCGCCCTCGCCATCGGCGCGGACCGGGGCGTTCAGGCTGTTGTCAGGCGCCGCGAGCCGGCGGTTCATCGAGATCACGTCCTGCTCCGGCACGTCCAGGACATGGGCGATCTTGGCGACCTGCTCGGGCTTGAGGTCGCCTTCGTCGATCGCCTGCATCTGGCCCTTCAGCCGGCGCAGGTTGAAGAACAGCTTCTTCTGGGCGGCGGTGGTGCCCATCTTCACCAGCGACCAGGAGTGCAGGATGTATTCCTGGATCGCGGCCCGGATCCACCACATGGCATAGGTGGCCAGACGGAAGCCGCGGTCCGGGTCGAACCGCTTGACCGCCTGCATCATGCCGACATTGCCCTCGCTGATCAGCTCGCTGACCGGCAGGCCGTAGCCCCGGTAGCCCATGGCGATCTTCGCGACGAGGCGCAGATGGGAGGTGACAAGACGGTGCGCGCTCTCCATATCCCCGGTGTCGCGCCATGCTTGGGCGAGCCGGGCCTCCTCCTCGTGGGAGAGCATCGGGAACTTGCGGATTTCCTGCAGATAGCGGGAAAGGTTGCCTTCGGAAGCGATAGGAATAACGGCGGTGGCCAAAACGAGCCTCCTTTGAACGGACGCTGCGGACTTCCCAGCTAAAAGGCGAAGCGAGCGATCCGGTTGCGACTGTAACCAGCCCAGGCGCAGAAACGGCTTTCACGTCCCAGCGAGAAGTTCCATCTGGAGCGGCAACCTCTCACGGGAGGCCGGCCGCGGTTCGGCGCCTCCGGGGAGCCGCGGCACAGGTCGTATAGCGGACCGGTATTGTCCTGTCAATGAAATCCCGACCTCATGGGTCGGTTATGGCGCATCCAGGGCGGCGATGAGAGCGGTCATGTCGGGTGGCGGATCGGTGGCGAAGGCAAGGGGGGCGCCAGTCCTGGGGTGGGAAAAGCCAAGCCGTGCCGCGTGCAGGGCTTGGCGCGGAAAATCCAATAAAATCCGTCTTCTGTTTTCCGGAATCACGCGTGAGACAGCGGGCGTCCGGCGCAGGTACAGCGGATCGCCGACGATCGGATGGCCCTTGGAGGACAGATGCACGCGGATCTGGTGGGTGCGGCCCGTGGCCAGCCGGCACTCCAGCAGTGATGTAGCCGCATACCAAGACCGGACCGTTCGGTAACAAGTTAGTGCGGACTTGCCGCCCCGGGCCGTCACCGCCATGCGCTTGCGGTCGCGGGGGTCCCGTCCGATGGCACCCTCGATCTCGCCGGACGGCGGCGCGGGCAGGCCCCAGGCAAGCGCCAGGTAGGCGCGGTCGAGGTCGCGTGCAGCAAACGCCGCCGACAGCGTGGCATGCGCCAGCTCGGTCTTGGCAACGACCATCACCCCGCTCGTATCCTTGTCGAGCCGGTGCACGATCCCCGGCCGCCGCTCGCCGCCGATCCCGGGCAGGGCATCGCCGCAATGGGCGAGCAGCGCGTTGACCAGCGTCCCCGTCTCGTTACCCGGCGCGGGGTGGACCACTAGCCCGGCCGGCTTGTCGAGCACGATCAGGTCCGAATCCTCGTAAAGGATGGGAAACGGGATCGCCTGCGGTTCCGGCCGTGCCGCTGCCGGGTCGGGCAGGACCAGCGTGTAGCGCGCCCCGGCCCGGACGCTTTCGGCGGGGTCGGAAAGCGGGTGGCCATCGCGCGTGGCCGCCCCCGCTTCGATCAGCGCCTTGACGCGCGAACGGGAGATGTCGCCTAAGGATGCGGCGAGGAACCGGTCGGCGCGGTCGCCGGCGGCCTCGGGAGGCGCGGTCGCCTCACGGAATTGGGGCATGGCGCGATGACTACACCAGAGACCGGCGGCATGCTCGCCCCCGGTTCGCCGGGATACCGGATCCTGAAGATCGCCGTGGTGGCCATGGGCGTGCTGATCGTGATCGGCACGGTCGCGCTCGCCATCCTGGCCTCCGGCCGGCTCGGCGGCGGAGCCGGTGGCGCGGTGGCCGTGACCACGCTGGACGAACCCGCGGGCACGCGCATCGTCGGCATCGCCGCGGCCGGCAAGCGGCTGGCCGTGCACGTGACGGGCGGCGGGCGCGAGGACCGGGTGCTGCTGGTCGATCCCGACCGGATGGCGGTGGTGGGCCGGCTGGCGGTCGGGCCCTGAACGGGCCGCGCCGGGCTACAGCCCGCCGCCGCTCGTTCCCGTGTTGCGGGTCTGGCTGCCCAGGCCGCCGAAGCGGCCGACATTGCCCAGGAGCTGCTGCATGATCGTCTGCTCGTTGCCCGGCGTGGGGGTGGTGCGGGCGACCATGCCGACATCCTGGCTGTCCGCCTCGGTCAGGGTCTTCATGCCGCGCAGCACGCCGTCCTGGTCGAAGTTCAGGGCGACCACCTGCATCGCCTCGACGCCCTGGACACGGCCGACGCGCGGGCGGGTCGTTTCGCTGATATAGTACCAGTTGTCGTCGTCGAACGTGCCGCGCGCGGTGGGCGTGCCAAGCAGCGCCTGGGCATCGGCGCGGGTTGAAGTGCCGACCACCAGCTCGTTGAGCAGGACGGAGTCGACCTTGTTGCCACGCACCTGGGGCGGGGCCTCGACCAGCGAACAGGCCCCGAGGCTGAGCGCCACCAGGGACGGGAGGAGGAGACGGCAGACCGGGCGCATCGCTTGTATCCTGATTGACCGACGGGAAAACCGCCGCCACATCCGCTGTCATGCGTGACCGTCACGAGTCAACTGTCATGGCCCGGAGGGGCTGAGCGTGCTGGGCCTGCTGCGCCGCAACCGGCACGAGCGTGCCGGCTATACCCTGTACGGGGCTGCCGTCGGGGCGGCCCGTGCGCCCTGGTTCTATACCGTGATCGGCGCGCCGGACACGCTGGACGGGCGCTTCGATCTGGTCGGCATCCACGTCTATCTGGTGGTCCGCCGGCTGACGCGGGAGCCCCCGCCTGGCCCGGCGCTGGCCCAGGCCGTATTCGACGCCATGTTTTCCGATATGGATTTGAATTTGCGGGAAATGGGGGTGTCCGACCTTGCCGTCGGCAAGCGTGTCCGGGCGATGTGGGAGGCGTTCCACGGCCGGGCCGCTGCCTATGGCGCTGCCATGGATGCCGGGGATCGCCCCGCGCTTGCGGCCGCGGTGGCGCGGAATGTCTGGCGCCTGCCGGCCGACGCGCAGGCGCCCTCCGGTGCCGCGCCGCTGGCGGATCACATCTGGGACGAATCGGAGATGCTCGCCACGCAGGACCTGTCTGCGCTGATGGCAGGTGAGGTGCGGTTCCGGGGGCCGCCCGCATGACCCCGGAGTGGTCCGTGCCGATCGTGGCCGCGCGCGTGCCCGAAGCGGGCCAGACAGTCCGTGCGGACGCCGAAGCGCCGGTTCGGGCCGCCGTCGCCGCCCGGCTGGGCGTGCCGGGAATCGACGCGCTTGCGTTCGAGGCGCGTCTGGTCCCGACCCTGGGGGGGGCGATCGCGGCGTCGGGCACGATCTCCGTCCGGCTCACCCAGGTCTGCGTGATCACGCTGGAACCGTTCGATTCGAAGCTGTCCGTCCCTTTCGACCTGCGCTTCGTGGCCCGGCCGGACGAGGCGGATGCGCTCGACCCCGACGCACCGGACGAGATCGCGCTTGAAGCCGGCGTGCTCGATCTGGGGGAGGCGGTGGTGCAGACGCTTGCGCTGGCGCTCGATCCCTATCCGCACGCGCCCGGCGCGGCGCTGCCGGAATCCGGCACGGACGCGGCGGCGGAAGGCCCTTTTGCCGCACTCGCCCGCAGGCGGGGTGGAAATGCCTGATACGCAAGGGTCTGGGCGCGCAATGCCTTGCCGCCTCCAACCCCCTCTGCTATGGCGCGCGCCTCACCCATATTGCCGGTCCATGACGCCCGGCCCGACCCGAGGAAGCCCAGCCTATGGCCGTTCCCAAGAAGAAGACCTCGCCCTCGCGGCGCGGAATGCGCCGCAGCCACGAGGCGCTGACGATCATCGCCAGCCAGGAATGCCCCAACTGCGGCGAGCTGAAACGCCCCCACCATGTCTGCAGCCATTGCGGCCACTACGATGGGCGCGAGGTGGTCGCGACGGGCGGGGACAAGAAGGCCGTCATCCGGCTCTGAGATCGCACACGCGGGCGGGACGGTTCCCCCTTGCCTGACACGTTCACGCTCGCGGTCGACGCGATGGGCGGCGACCGTGCGCCCGAGATCGTCATCGCAGGCCTGAACATCGCCGCGGAACGCCATCCCGGGGCGCGTTTCCTGCTGATTGGCGACGAGGCGCAGATCTCGCCGCTGCTGGCGCGCTACAAGCGCGCCGCGGCGGCCAGCACGCTGCGGCACACGCCGGACACGATCCCGGGCGACATGAAGCCGACCCAGGCGCTGCGCGTGCGGCGTGCTTCCATGCGGCTCGCCATCGACGCGGTTGCAGCGAAGGAGGCGCACGGCGTTGTCTCCGCCGGCAACACCGGCGCGCTGCTGGCGCTGGCGAAGATCGTCATGAAGGGGCTGCCCGGCATCGACCGGCCAGCCATGGCCGGGATCGCGCCGTCCGCGCGCGGCGATCTGGTCATGCTCGACCTCGGCGCCAACGTGCAGTGCGACGTGCGTAACCTGGTCGAATTCGCGGTGATGGGCGACGTGTTCGCGCGCACCGTGCTCGGGCTGACCGCGCCCACGATCGGCCTGCTGAACGTGGGCAGCGAGGAGCTGAAGGGCGACGACCGCGTGCGCCAAGCGGCCGAGGTGCTGCGCGAAAGCTATATCGGCCCGCAATTCTACGGCTTCGTGGAAGGCCACGACATCACCGCCGGCACCACGGATGTGGTGGTCACTGACGGGTTCACCGGCAATGTCGCGCTGAAGACCGGGGAGGGGGCGCTGAAGCTGGTGCGCGACCTGCTCAAGCAGGTCTTCTCCGCGTCGCTCTCGGCCAAGATCGGCTATCTGCTTGCCAAGCCGGCGCTGGAGCGCCTGCGCGAATGGCTGGATCCGCGCCGTTACAACGGGGCGGTTTTCCTCGGCCTCAACGGCGTGGTGGTGAAGTCGCATGGCGGCACCGACGCGCAGGGTTTCGCCCATGCCGTGGACGTCGCCATGGACATGGTCACGCATCGTTTCAACGATCGCATCCGCGAGGGGCTCGCGGGGATCGTCTGGCCCGGCAACGGCCCCGCCCGTCTCGCCGTCGCCCAGTAGGAGTCCGGCTTGCCCATCCGATCGCACGTCGCCGGGGTCGGCGGCTACCTGCCGCGCCGCATCGTCACCAACGACGAACTGGCGCAGACCATGGACACTTCCGACGAGTGGATCGCCGGGCGGACCGGTATCCGCCAGCGCCATATCGCGGGACCGGACGAGACCGCGGCGATGATGGCGACCGCCGCGGCGCGGGGCGCACTGGCCGACGCCGGCGTGGAGGGCAGCGCGGTGGACGCGGTGTTCCTTGCGACCACCACCCCGGACCAGCAATTCCCCGCCACCGCGGTGCGGGTGCAGGCGGAACTCGGCTGCGGCGGATTCGGCATGGACCTGTCCGCTGCCTGCTCGGGCTTTGTCTTCGCGCTGGCCGCGGCGGACGCGATGATCCGCCAGGGCGCGGTGCGCACGGCCCTGGTGATCGGCACCGAGGTCTATTCCCGCATCCTGGACTGGACCGACCGCGGCACCGCCGTGCTGTTCGGTGACGGCGCCGGCGCGATGCTGCTGCGGGCAGGGCCGGAGGATGGGCGCGGAATCCTGTCCACCCACCTGCATTCGGACGGCAAGTACGGCGACCTGCTCTACATCGACGGCGCGGTGGGCCAGCGCGACAAGCCCGGCCATCTGCGCATGAACGGCCGCGAGGTGTTCCGCCACGCGGTGGTCAAGCTGGCGGAGGCGGTGGACGAGGCGCTGGCCGCCAACGGCCTGACGCACGCGGACGTGGACTGGCTGGTGCCGCATCAGGCGAACAAGCGGATCATCGACGCGATGGGCCGCAAGCTCGCCCTGCCGCCGGAGCGTGTCGTCGTCACGGTGGACCGCCACGCCAACACATCGGCGGCTTCCATCCCGCTCGCGCTGTGGGAAGCGCGCGCCGACGGACGCATCCGCGATGGCGAGCTCGTGGTGCTGGAAGCACTGGGCGGCGGGCTGACCTGGGGCTCCGCACTGTTGCGCTTGTAACGCCCTGGCTGATGTACGGCGGGATACCTGCACGCCAAGGGGCTGATACTTCTGGATTTCATTGACCCTGCCCCGACCGCGTCCTAGGGTTCGTGAGCGAAAGAGGGGATGACGTGGAGACCGTCACGCGGGCGCATCTGGCCGAGATGATCTACGCGCAAGTCGGCCTGTCGCGGAATGAATCCGGACAACTCCTGGAGACGGTGCTGGAACGGATCAGCGCCGCGCTCGAGTCTGGAGAATCCGTCAAGATCAGCGGGTTCGGAACATTTTCTGTGCGCCAGAAAGGGCGCCGGATCGGCCGTAATCCCAAGACCGGCGTCGAGGTGCCGATCCTGCCGCGCAAGGTTCTCGTGTTTCGCCCCAGCCAGTTGCTGCGGGCCCGCGTGAATGGTGACGAGGCCCCGGCCGGCGGGGACGACGAGGCATGAACGGCGAGGCCGAGGCCGACGACAAGGGGCGTCCCCGCAAGGCACCCAACGCCTTCCGCACGATCAGCGAGGTCGCGGACGACCTGCACATCCCGCAGCACGTGCTGCGCTTCTGGGAGACGAAATTCACCCAGGTGCGGCCGCTGAAGCGCGGCGGCGGCCGGCGTTATTATCGGCCCGAGGATATCGTTCTGCTGCGGCGAATCAGCGATCTGCTGTACATCCAGGGCTACACGATCAAGGGCGTGCAGCGCTTGTTGAAGGATAGCGGCGGCATTCTCGCGGACGACATCCCGCCCCCCAGCGCGGCGGAACGTGCGGCGTCGGAACCTCCGGCCCCGCCGACCGAACCCGAACTGCCGATGCCCGGCCTGCCGCCGCGCCCCCAGGGCGTGGCGCGCGTGGCGGTTCGGCAGAAGCAGGACCCCGAAGGCGAGCGGCTGCGCGGCGTGCTGACCAACTTGCTCGCCGAGCTGGAGGCGTTGCGCGCCCGCCTGCCGTGAGGGCGTGACCGTTGGCGGTCCTGCGCATCGTCGCGAACCTTGCCGCCACCGATCCGCAGGCGGCGCGTGCCTTCTATGAGGGCGTGCTGGGGTTGAACGTGGTCATGGACCACGGCTGGATCCTGACCTTCGCAGCCCCCGACGCAACCGCCCCGCCGCAGCTTAGCGTGGCGCGCGACGGCGGTTCCGGTACGCCGGTGCCGGATCTGTCCATCGAGGTCAGCGATGTCGATACTGTCCACGACGCCGTGCGCCGGGCAGGGTTTGAGATCACCTATCCGCTGACCGACGAGCCTTGGGGCGTGCGGCGTTTTTTCGTCCGCGATCCGCTGGGGCGGCTGGTCAACATCCTTGCGCACAGGCGATGAGCTTCCGACGCTGTTGCGTGGTGGAGAAGGCGTTGCTATCCGCTCCCCCACGCCGTCTCCCACGGTCGGGCCGTAGCGCAGTCTGGTAGCGCATCAGTCTGGGGGACTGGGGGTCGTGGGTTCGAATCCCGCCGGCCCGACCAATCAGATCTGAACGCTGACGGGCCGCTGAGGAAGCGGATCCGAAAAGAACGGAAGCAGTTCCATGATGCGCATGGTCCTCGCGTTCGCCTTGCTGACTGTTCCGGGCATTTCCTTCGCGCAATCCGGACAGGTCGATCTGGACGCTGTGGAGAGGGAGATCGGCCGGCTGGAAGTGCATTACGGCGATATCGTCTCCGACATCGGCTGCACGGCTCCGGCGCTCCCGGCCCACAGGCTCATGTGCGAATCCGCGAGGGCCACCCCGCCGACCCTCTGGCGCGTGGGCCGCCTCGACGATCTGGCCTGGGCCTACGCCTATGAGAATGCGACCAAGCGCGAAATCGATCGGGACGATCCGCCAAGGGATGCGGCGTTCATCGCTAGACGCGACGCGTGCCGCGATGAAGCCTGCCTTTTCAGCGTGCTCATCGAACATACGAACGCCAGCCTTGGCGGAGAATCGCCTTACCGCGCGCCCTGACCAGAGCCCGTCACGCCGCTTCGGCCCGTGAAATCCGCGGCGGAGCCTAGGCCGGCTCCTTCTCCCGTGCCTCCGCCATCTTCCGGAACGCCGGGCGCGCATGGCAGGCGGCGATCCAGGCGCGCGTGGCCGGGGCGTCCGCGAACAGTTCCGGCGCGGCCAGCGCGTAGCGCAGGACCTCGGACACGTTGATGTCGGCCACGGTGAAGCGCCCGCCGACCAGATGCCCGTCCTTCGCCAGGGCCTGCTCCAGCACCGCGACCGGCGCGCGCAGTGCCGCGACCGCGGCATCGGCGGCCGCGGCATCGCGGTCCTGCGGCGGCTTGCTGACGCGGTTGAGGAGCACCTGGAGCGAATGCGGCTCGACCTCGGTCGCGGCCCACAGCGCCCACATGCCCATCTCCCCGTCCTCGGCCGGGCTCTGCGGGCCCAGCACGCCGCCATACTGGCGCGCGAGGTAGAGGTTGATGGCAAGCGACTCGTACAGCACCAGGTCGCCGTCCTGCAGCGCCGGGACACGCGCGTTCGGGTTCAGCTTCAGGAATTCGGGGGATCGGGTGTGCAGCGGCGCGTCCGCCGCGTCCGGATCCGCCAGCCGGTAGACCTGGATCACGGGCACGTGCCGGAAGGGCAGGCCGATCTCCTCCAGCAGCCAGATGTTGCGCGACGCGCGGGAGCGGTAGACGCCATAAAGTGTGATCATGGCCGCACGATCCGGCCCGGGCGCGGAGACGTCAAACCTTCGCCTCCGCCGCGCTATCGCTGCAGTGCAGCATTCCGCTTCGCGCGTGCCGCAACCGTGCTAGGGTACGCCCTGCATACGCAGCGCCGCTCCGCTTTCCGGCAGGGCAGGCCCCTGCGCTGCCGATCACGGTGAGGAAGATGCGATGAGCGAGGCGCAAACGGTCCCCGGCACGCGCAGCACGCTGGACGATTTCAGCAGCTACATGCTCGATCTCTGGCAGCGGAACATCCTGTTCCTCGATGTTCTGCGCCAGCGCGGCAACCAGTACCATGAGCAAGTCGCCCGGGCGGCGCCGTCGGTCCTCGATTTCGACACCGAGACCGTCGTGGACGGTGCTGCGCTGCCGCGCCCGGTGAACTACCGGCTGAAGCGCGTGCTGCCGCCTGAAGGCGTGACGACCGATCCCGTCAAGCGGCCGTTCATGATCGTCGATCCGCGCGCCGGGCACGGGCCGGGCATCGGCGGCTTCAAGGCGGACAGTGAGATCGGCGTGGCGCTGCGCGCCGGCCATGCCTGCTATTTCGCGAGCTTCCTGCCCATGCCGGTGAAGGGGCAGACCGTGCTCGACGTGGTCCGCGCCGAGATCCGTTTCCTGGAGCACATCATCGCCGCCCACCCCGAGGCCGAGGGCAAGCCCGTGGTGATCGGCAACTGCCAGGCCGGCTGGCAGATCATGATGGGTGCCGCGCTCAAGCCGGAGCTGTTCGGCCCGATCATCATCGCCGGCGCGCCGCTGTCCTACTGGGCCGGCACGAAGGGCGGCCCGCCCATGCGCTACAGCGGCGGCATGCTGGGCGGTTCGTGGATGACCGCGCTGGCCGGCGATCTGGGCCACGGCCTGTTCGACGGTTCCTGGCTGGTGCAGAACTTCGAGAATCTCGACCCGACCAATACCTGGTGGTCGAAGCAGTACAACGTGCTGTCGCGCATCGACACGGAGCCGGCCCGCTATCTGGGTTTCGAGAAATGGTGGAACCGTCACGTCCTGCTGAACGCGGACGAGATGCAGTACATCGTGGACAACCTGTTCATCGGCAACAAGCTGGCCACGGCCGAGCTCAACACCGAGACGGGCGAGCGCATCGACCTGCGCAACATCCGCTCCCCCATCGTGGTGTTCTGCTCCAAGGGCGACAATATCACCCCGCCGCCGCAGGCCCTGGGCTGGATCACCGACCTGTATTCGGACGTGAACGACATCCGCGCCCGGGGTCAGACCATCGTCTATGCCGTGCATGACAGCATCGGCCATCTCGGCATCTTCGTCTCCGGCAAGGTGGCGAAGAAGGAGCATGAGGAGTTCGCCTCCAATATCGACTTCATCGATATCCTGCCCCCCGGCCTCTACGAGGCCGAGATCACCGAACGCGCCGACGGCGCCGGCGGCAATCCCTATCTGATACGTTTCGCCGGGCGCACCCTGGATGACATCCGCGCCATCGTGCAGCCAGATCCGGAGGATGAGCGCCGCTTCGGCACGGTGCGGCGGCTGTCGGAAAACAACCTCGCCGTCTACCGCACGCTGATGCAGCCTTTCGTCCGCGCCATGGTGACCGAGCCGGTGGCCGAGACGCTGCGGCGGCTGCACCCGCTGCGCATGTCCTACGACTTCTTCTCGAACCGCAATCCGTTCATGTTCCCGGTGGCCCAGCTTGCGGAGATGGTTCGCGCGCATCGCAAGCCTGTCGCGCCGGACAATGCGTTCCGGCAGTGGGAGGCGGACGCCTCCAGCCAGATCGAACGCAGCCTCGATGCGTATCGTGACGTGCGTGACGGCGCGATCGAACGGATGTTCCGCCGCATCTACGGCCTGCCTACCTTGCAGGGGCTGCTCGGCCTGCAGCAGGGCCAGACGCCGCGACACCATCCGGGCGTCAGCCGCGACCACCAGGAGTTGCTGCGCATCCAGATCGGCAAGCTGCGCGAGGACATGGCCAAGGGGGGCGCGCGCGAGGCGACGCTGCGCGCCATCCTCTATGTCGCCCTGGCCGAGCGGATGGCCGACGAGCGCAGCTTCGAGGCACTGCGGCGGCTGCTGGACGAGGAAGGCGATGACATGAGCCTTGTCGCCTTCAAGTGCGACCTGCGGACGCAGTTCCTGATGCTGCTGATCGACCGGCGCGAGGCGCTGGCGACGCTGCCGAAGCTCCTCGCCGGTCTGACCCCGGCCGAGATCGCCGCGCGGCTCGCCGAGGTGCGGCGCGTGGTGACGGCGGGCGGCGCGCTCGGCCCCATGGCGACGGCACGCCTCGCGGAGATCGAGGCGCTCTTTGTCCCCGCCGAGCCTCCTCCGTCGACGAAACGCGTGCGCAAGGCCGCGCCCCGTACGCCGGCGCTGCCGCGTTCCCCGGCCGCCAACGGGACCCGCCGCCGGTCGGTGCACTGATCCCGATGACCGGCAGCGCCGCCCCGGCGACGCCATCGCTGCATCCGCACTACGACCGGCTCATCGCGCGGGTCACGGACCTGGAGCCCGTGACCTGCGCGGTGGCGCATCCCTGCGACGAGTCCGCGTTGCGCGGTGCGCTGGATGCGGCTGCGCATGGCATCATCACGCCGATCCTGGTCGGCCCCACGGCGAAGATCCGCGCCGTGGCAGCGAAGGCCGGGCTTGATCTTGCCGGTATCGAGATCGTGGACGCACCGCACAGCCATGCTGCTGCGGCGGCGGCCGTGGCGCTGGTGCGCTGCGGGCGGGCGCACATGCTGATGAAGGGCAGCCTGCATACCGACGAGGTGATGCACGAGGTGGTGGCCAAGGATACCGGGCTGCGCACCGCACGCCGCATCAGCCACGTCTTCATCATGGACGTGCCGGGCCATCCGATCCCGCTGTTCATCACCGATGCCGCGGTGAACATCCAGCCCGACCTGGCCACCAAGGCGGACATCATCGCCAACGCCATCGACCTGCATCACGGGCTCGGCCTCGGCACGCCGCGCGTGGCCATCCTGTCGGCGGTGGAGACGGTGAATCCGAAGATCCCCGGCACGATCGAGGCGGCGGCGCTGTGCAAGATGGCCGATCGCGGTCAGATCACCGGCGGCATCCTCGACGGGCCGCTGGCGATGGACAACGCGATCAGCGAGGAGGCGGCGCGCATCAAGGGCATCGACTCACCCGTGGCAGGTCGCGCCCAGATCCTGGTCGTGCCCGATCTCGAAGCGGGCAACATGCTGGCCAAGAACCTGACCTTCCTGGCCGGGGCCGACGCGGCGGGCATTGTCGTCGGCGCGCGCGTGCCGATCATCCTGACCAGCCGCGCCGATTCCGCACGCTCCCGCCTGGCCTCGGCCGCTGTCGCCGCGCTGTACGCGAAGCACCTCACGGCCACCGGCAAGGTTCCCTGAAGCAGCCCTCACTCCAGCCCTCTGCCGCAGGAGGCGGGAGAGGGACAGGGTGAGGGGAGGCGGCTCCGGCCTCAGTGGCTCAGCAGACAGGCGATTCCGGTCTGCTGGAGCAGCGTGCGGGTGACGCCGCCGAAGGCCCATTCGCGCACCCGCGAATGGCCGTAGCCGCCCGCCACGATCAGGTCGCTGCCGAGCTCGCCCGCGACCTTCAGGATTTCCGTGCCGGCGTCGCTCGTGGTCAGCGGACCGATCTTGGCCGTCGCCGTCACGCCGTGGCGTCCCAGATGCGCTGTGGCGTCCTCGACCGCCTGCTTGATGCTGTCGCCGTACTCGGCATCGTCCACGCCCAATACCACGACCTGGGACGCGCGCTTGAGCAGGGGCAGCGCATCGGCCATCGCGCGCCGCGTCTCGGTCGCATCCTTCCAGGCGATCAGCACGTTGCGCGGGTTCAGCGCTGTCGCGCCGGCTGCGGGCAGCAGCACCGGGCGGCCCGCGACCATCAGCACGTCGCCCGGGTCGGCCGGCAGCAGCGCGTCGCCCGACGTGGTCTCGGGCGGGTGGGGCAGGACGATCAGGTCGGCGGCGCGGCTCTCGTTCGCGATCGTGTCGGCCACGCCGCCTTCGAAGCTGCGCCAGGCAACATTCGGCGCCTGCCCGGCGGCGGCGCGGAATGCCTTTTCCGCCGCGCCCAGTGCTTCGAGGAGCTGGGTTCGTTGTTCCTCCATCACCTCCGCGACGATGGCCGCGCTCATGCCGTCGGCGACCGGCACCACGGCCGGCAGGCCCGCGGCGAGGCCGATCAGCAGGGCATCGTGCGTGGTGGCAAGGTTGGCGGCCGCGGCGATCGCCGCGTCATGGGCGTCGCTGCGCGCGACGTGAACGAGGATGCTGCGGTAGGTCATGAAAGCAACCCTAGCACCATTCCGCCCCGGGGCCATTGCGGCAAGTCAAACGCCGCCGGCCCGGGTTGCGCCTTCACCCGATCGGCGGCGTAATCCGGCCCATCAGGGACAGGATTGGACAAGAGGCAATGAAAATGGGACCCGGCCGCCGCGCCATGATGCGCGCGCGGCATGCATGTCTGGGTGCGATGGTCGCGCTGGCCGCGGCACTGCCGGCGCGGGCTGAGACGCTGACGGTCGGCGTGCGCGCGCCGTTCGGGGTCGATCCGCATTTCATGTTCACCGGCCCGAACATGGCCGCCGCGCGGCACATCTACGACAGCCTGATCAACCGCGACGTGGAAAGCCGCTTCATTCCCGGCATCGTGGAATCCTGGACCGCCATCGAGCCGACGGTCTGGGAGATGAAGCTGCGGCATGGCGTGAAGTTCCACGACGGCAGCCCGTTCGACGCCGAGGACATCGCCTTCAGTATCAAGCGCGTGCCCGCGGTGCCGAACAATCCGGGTCCCTACAACTCCAACCTGCGGACCATCACGGGCGTCGAGGTGGTGGACCCCTACACGGTGCGCATCCGCACGGCATTCCCCAACCCGACGCTGATCGGGCAGCTGACCAACATCTTCATCGTCTCTTCCCGCGCCGCGCGGGGCGATGGCGGACCAGCCGGGGCGCCGACCTCGGATTTCACCTCCGGCAAGGCCGCGGTCGGCACCGGGCCCTTCCGGCTGCGCCACTACAATGGCGCCGAGGGCATGAGCCTGGTGCGCAACGAGACCTATTGGGGCGAACCCGCCGCCTTTGAGGAGGTCGAGATCAAGGTTCTCGGCAACGACGCCACGCGGCTGGCCGCGCTGCTGTCGGGACAGGTGGACCTGATCGAGTCCGTCTCCACCACGGACGTGGCGCGGCTGTCGCAGGATCCGCGCATCAGCGTGTTCCAGCGCAGCTCAGACCGGGTGATGTTCCTGATCCCGAACATCAAGCCGGACACGTTGCCGCTGCTGGTGGATGCGGACGGCAAGCCGCTCGACCGCAATCCGCTCAAGGACGTGCGCGTCCGCCGCGCCCTGTCGCTCGCGCTCGATCGCAAGCTGCTGTCCGACCGGGCGATGGACGGGCAGGCGACGCCGACGGTGCAGATCATCCCCGAGCAGTTCGCCGGCTACGATCCGGCCATGACGGTGCCGCCCGCGAACGTGGCCGAGGCGAAGAAGCTGCTGGCGGAGGCCGGCTATCCGCAGGGCTTCGGCATGACGGTGGGCTGCACCAACAACCGCTGGCCCAACGATGCGCGCATCTGCCAGGTGATCGGCCAGATGTTCGAACGCATCGGCCTGAAGATGACGGTGGAGACGCAGCCGCAGAGCGTGTTCTTCCCCCGCACGGTGGCCACGAAGAACGATGTGCCGGTGATGATGTACGGCCTGTCCACTTCTTCTGCGCGCGATCCGTCCTATGTGCTGTCGAGCGCGATCCACACCCGCCAGCCGGCGCGATCCTTCGGCCAGGGCAATCGCGGCAACTACAGCAACCCCGCGCTGGACGCGAAGATCGAGGCGGCGGTCCAGCTTTCCGGACCGGACCGGGAGCCGACGCTGCGGGCATTGATGCGGGAGGCGCTGGCCGACTACCCGATCATCCCGATGTACTATCCGCGCGTGATCGCCGCCGGACGCCGTGGCATCGTCTATGAGCCACGGATGGACGAACAACTGGTCGCCTATCACGCGCGCCCGGTGGCCGCGCCATGACCACGCGCCCTGTCATTGCCGGCCCCCGCCACGCCGTGAGCGCGGGCCACTACCTCGCCGCCGCCGCCGGGCTCGCCATCCTGGAGGACGGCGGCAATGCGATCGATGCCGGCGTTGCGGCCGGCCTCGTGCTTGGCGTCGTGCAGCCGGACATCGTGAACGTGGGCGGTGTGGCGCCGATCATCGTCCGCCGCGCCGACGGGCGGATCGAGAGTATCGCCGGACTCGGCCACTGGCCGCGCGCCATCCCGCCCGACCTGTTCATGACGCGCTTCGGCGGCAAGATGCCGCGCGGCGTGCTGCGCACCGTGATCCCGGCAGCACCCGATGCCTGGATCCAGGCGCTGGAGCGGCACGGCACGATGGGATTCGCCGATGTCGCCCAGGCGGCGATCCGCTTCGCGGACGAAGGCTTCCCCGTCTATCCGATGTTCCACGAGAGCATCAGCAAGCACATTGCCGACTATGCCGAGTATCCGTCCAACGCGGCGGTGTTCCTGCCGGGCGGCAAGCCGCATCCGGTGGGTGCCTTGTTCCGGCAGGCGGACCTTGCCAGGACGCTGCGCTACATGGCGGACGAGGACCGCAGGGCCGCATCCGCGGGCGGGCGGCTCGCGGGACTGAAGGCCGCGCACGATGCGTTCTATCGCGGCGACATCGCGGCGATGATCGTGCGCTTCAACCAGCAGGAGGGCGGGTATCTGTCGGCCGAGGACATGGCCGAGTACCGGTCCCGCATCGAACCCGTGGTGACGCGCCACTGGCGCGGCCATCAGGTAACGACCTGCGGCCCGTGGTGCCAGGGGCCGGCGCTGCTGGAGGCGCTGTTGCTGATCGAGCGTGCCGGGCTGGACGGGCTGGAACACAACTCGGCACCGTACCTGCATCTGATCGCCGAGAGCGTGAAGGTGGCGATGGCGGATCGCGAATACCATTTCGGCGATCCGCATTTCGTGGACGTGCCGTTGGAGACGCTGCTGGGCGAGACGTATCTGGACGCGCGCCTGTCGGGCATCGACAAGGCGCGGGCGCATCCGGGCATGCCGGCGCCGCTGCTCAATCGCGGCACCGATATCCCGGACCCGAGTACCAAGCCGATGGCGACGATCGAGCCGGACACATCCTATGTCGCGGTGGTGGATCGGGAGGGGAATGCGTTCTCCGCCACGCCGTCGGACGGCACCTATAACGGGCCGATCGTGCCGGGGGTGGGGTTGATCGCCTCCGGCCGCGGCACGCAGTCGCGCCCCGATCCGAAGCATCCGTGCGGCGTGTGGCCGGGCAAGCGGCCGCGGCTGACGCCGAACCCGGCGATGGTGGTTACACGAGACGGTGACGTGATGCCGTTCGGCACGCCGGGCGGGGATGTGCAGACCCAGGCGATGCTGCAGGTGCTGCTGAACCACCTGCATTTCGGCATGGACATCCAGGCGGCGATCGAGGCGCCGCGGGTGGCGAGCTATTCCTTCCCGTCCTCCTTCGCGCCGTATGACTACTTCCCCGCCCGGCTGGCGGTGGAAGGGCGCATCCCGCAGAGCGTGCGCGATGAGCTGCGGGAGATGGGGCACGAGATCAAGGACTGGCCCGACTGGATCTGGCTGGCCGGCAGCGTGGAGGCGGTGCGGGCCGACAAGGCGACCGGGACGCGGATGGCAGGTGCCGATCCGCGGCGGCCGGCCTACGCGGTGGCGATGTAGCCGGGCAGGGCGCCGGTCGTTTGCGATGCTCCCTCTCCCGCCAGCGGGAGAGGGAACGCGGCCGAAAGGTTGGCGAAATGTGCCGGCGGTCTCCACCCACTTGGCAGATGCACGGTTCGATGGTCGATTGCCGCCGCGTCGATCACGGGAGGAACCACGCAAGATGCCGCGCATGACTGGTGGCGATGCGATCGTCGACAGCCTGCTTCGCCACGGGATCGACACCGTGTTCGGGCTGCCCGGCGTGCAGATGTACGGTCTGTTCGACGCCTTCGCCCGTAACGCCAACCGCATCCGGGTCATCAACACGCGGCACGAGCAGACCACGGCCTACATGGCCCTTGGCTATGCCTGCGCGACGGGCAAACCCGCCGTTTATTCCGTGGTGCCGGGGCCGGGCGTGCTGAACACCACCGCCGCCCTTTCCACCGCCTGGAGCGTCAACGCGCCGGTACTGTGCCTGACAGGGCAGGTGCCGTCCGCCCAGATCGGGCGTCTGCGCGGCCAGCTCCATGAACTGCCCGACCAGCTCGCCACCCTGCGGACCCTGGTGCGCCACGCGGAGCGGATCGAGGACCCGACCGAGGCGCCGCGTAAAGTGGCCCGCGCTTTCCAGGAGATGAAGTCCGGCCGCCCCGGCCCGGTCGCGCTGGAGGTTCCGCTCGACCAGCTGCCCGCCGAAGCCGATGTGACGCCGTGCGATCCGTTGCCGGCCCATCCCGCGCCGGTGCCGGACCCGGCGAAGATCGCGTGCCTGGCCGAGATGATCGATGCGGCGCGCAGCCCGATGATCTGGGCCGGTGCCGGGGCCATGGCGGCCGGGCCGGAAATCCGCGCGCTGGCGGAGAAGATCGGCGCGCCCGTGGTGCGCTATCGCGGCGGCCGCGGCATCCTGGACGACAGGCATGACCTGAGCCTGACTGTCCCCGCCGGCTACAAGCTGTGGCCCGGGACGGATCTGCTCATCGGCTTCGGCACGCGGCTCGATGTGCCGGTGGCGCGCTGGGGCAAGATGCCGGAGGGCGTGCGGATCGCGCGCATCGACATCGACCCCGCCGAGATGCGCAGGCTGGCCGTCGATCTCGGCATCGTGGCGGATGCCGCGGATGCGGCGCGCGCCATCACCGCAGCGGTCGCACGCCGCGACGATCCGGCCCGTGCGGCCGCGATCGCGCGGGCGAAGGCCGAGGTCGCGGAGGAGATCCGGTCGCTCCAGCCGCAGATGTCGTTCCTGGAGGCGATCCGCGATGTGCTGCCGGAAGACGGCATCTTCTGCGACGAGATGACGCAGGTGGGCTATGTCTCCGCGTTCGGCATGCCCTTCCACGCGCCGCGGACCGCGATCGGCTCGGGCTTCTCGGGCAATCTCGGCGCCGGGTTTCCGACCGCGCTCGGCGTGAAGGTCGCGCATCCCGACCGGGCCGTGGTGGCGGTGACGGGCGATGGCGGCTTCCTGTTCGGCGGATCGGACCTGGCGACGGCGGTGCGCTACGGCATCAACCTGGTGACGGTGCTGTTCAACAACCAATCCTACGGCAATGTGCTGCGGGACCAGCGCCGCCTCTATGACGGCCGTCATTGCGGCGCGGAACTGACCAATCCCGACTTCCAGACCTATGCCAAGGCGTTCGGGGTGCGGTCCTGGCGGGTGGAGGATGCCGCCGGACTGCGCGGCGCGCTGCGTGAGGCGCTGGCCGCGAACGCGCCCTGCCTGATCGAGGTGATGACCGACATTACGAAGGAGCCTTCGCCGTTCAGGTTCGTCTCGCCGCATAGGGGGTGAGGGAAGGGGGCTTTCCGCCGGGCGGAGCGCGAATTTGAAGCGGCTACATTCCCGCCAACGGTTCGCCGGCCGACTATACCGCCTACGTATCGGAAGAAAAGCGTTTGGACGACGACCTCCTCGCGGCCCGCTACCATCGCTTCGCTACGGAGGAAGCCTCCGGCCGTTCACCCCTCTACGAAACCCTGGCCCACGCCATCGCCGAGGACGCGGACATCCTCGGCTTCCTCTCCACGCTGCCGCAGGCGAAGCAGCAGCCGAACCTGCTGCTCGCCGCGGTCCGCCATCTGTTCGGCATCCAGCCCACCCCGGCGCGGTTCCGCCAGACCCTGCTGGCCAACGCGGATGCCGTCCGCGCCCTGATGCAGTCGCGCTCCACGCAGACCAACGAACCGGCCCGTTGCGCCGTCCTGCTGCCGGTCCTCGCCCGACTGCCGCAGCCGCTTGCCCTGATCGAGGTCGGGGCATCGGCTGGCCTCTGCCTGCTGCCCGACCGGTACGGATACGATTACGGACGCGCCACGCTCCGCCCCCAGGCGGACGGCGCCGCATATCCCGTGTTCCACTGCGCCGTCAGCGACGCCGCGCCGCTTCCCACGTCGCTTCCCCGGATTGTCTGGCGCGCGGGGCTCGATCTCAATCCGCTGGACGCGGCTGATCCGGAAGAGGCCGCCTGGCTGCAGACCCTGGTCTGGCCCGAACAGGCGGAACGCCTGCGCAACCTGCAAGCCGCTCTCCGCATCGCCGCCAGCGTGAAGCTCCATCTGGTCCGCGGCGATCTTCTGGGGGAGGCGCTGCCCGCCCTGTGCCGTGCCGCGCCGAAGGATGCCACGCTGGTCATCTTCCACACGGCCGTCCTGGCCTATGTCGCGGAAGCCTCCGCCCGGGCGGCCTTCGCCGAACGCGCCGCATCCCTGGCGGATTACTGGATCAGCAATGAATCGCCGCGTGTGTTCCCGGATATCGCGCACCATGCCGCCGCGCCCGCATCGGCGGGCAGGTTCCTGCTCTCGGTCAACGGGCGGCCGGTCGGCTGGGCCGACCCGCACGGCGCGTCGCTGGAATGGATCGCCGCTCCGCGGCCCTAAAACGCTGAGGCGATCACGCCCCCGCCAGGATGCTCCGCAGCGCCGCGTTGAACGCTTCGGCCGCCTCATAGGCCACCCAGTGCCCTGCTTCCGGCACGGCGCGGAAATCCAGTTCCGGATGGCTCTCCAGCAACGCCAGCCGCCGCGATTCGATCTGGCCCGCGGCGGCGTTGTCGCGCGTGCCCCAGATGCCACCCAGCGCGGCCGTCACGCGCGGCAGCACCTCACGCAATGTCGCGGTGCGGCTGATCTGCGGGCTGCGCACGCGCCCGGCCTCGGCGTTGCGCTGCTGGATAGTCAGCGCCAGCGCATCGATGCGGGCGGGGTCCGCGAACATCAGCACTTCCAGCGAATGCCGGTGCACCGCGCGGCGCTCCTCCGCCGTGGGCAGCGCGCGCCACGAGCGCATGTCGAGCTGCGCGCGCGGCAGGCCCAGCCCGTTCGATCCCACGATCACGAAGCGGCGGCACTGTGCGCCAAGCTGTGCGGCGACATGCCCGCCGATGACACCGCCGAAGGAGAAGCCCACGAGATCGACCGGCGCATCGCCCACCAATGCACGCAGGCCGCTGACGATCTGCCGGGCGAGGCCTTCGGCGGTGTGCGGCTCCGGCGGCGCGTCGGACTCGCCCAGGCCCGGCAGGTCGGGCGCGATCACGCGGCGTTCGGCCGAGAAGGGCAGGATGTTGCGCACCCAGTGCGCCCAGGACCCGTAGCCGCCATGCAACAGCACCAGCGGCGCGCCTTCGCCCCAGCTTCGCCACGCCATGGTGCCCCCGCCATCCAGCGGCGTACGGTGTGCCGTCGCGAGGCTGTCGAGACGATCAAGGATGGCCCGAGGCGTATCGCCAAGCGCGGCCATGTCGGAAGGGAGCGGTGCGAGCGGGCGCTCGCCGGCACTGTCGTTCATGCCGGCCAGAGTAATACGTCCCGTGCCGTTTGCTGACCCCGCTTCCGGTCAGGCCCCAAGGCGGCGTACGATCAGGATGGTTCCGTCCACCCCGTCCACGCGCACGGCATCACCCGGCTGCGCCTCGCCTGCGATGCGTGCCGCCCAGTCGGAATCGCCGATCCGCACCCGCGCGCCCGCCGCGCCGCGTTCGGTCAGCGTGCCGGTGCGGCCCACCAGCCCGGAATCGGGCGTGTTCACCCGCACCGCGGGCCGCTGCCGCCGCCGCAGCGTCAGCGCGATGGTGATGCCGGCGGCCAGCAGCACCAGGAACACCACGACCTTGGTGCCGAAGGGTGGTGCTGCGGCCATGTCCAGCAGTCCGGTGCCGATCGCGGCGATGCCGATCCACAGCAGGTACACGCCCGGCACGAACATCTCGGCCACCAGCAGGCCGAGGCCGACCAGGATCCAGATCAGCCCTGCGTCCATGGTCCGCCCGTGCCCGGAAGGCCGCCCTGCGGCGGGGATGGCGGTGTCGGCCGCGGGCGCAGCGGGGCCGGGGCAGGGCCTTCGCCCGGCGGGCCGCGCAGCAGTTCCAGCGCCTGGACCACGCCGCCGGCCAGCGCGGCGCTTTCCATCGGCACCAGCACCAGCTTCTGGTTCGGGCTTTCCGCCAGCTTGCCGAAAGCCTGCACGTATTTGTCGCTGATGAAGTAGCGCAGCGCGTCCTGCCCGGCGCCGGAGGCGGCGTCGGCGACCATGCGCGTGGCGTTCGCCTCCGCCTCGGCGAGGCGTTCGCGCGCCTCGGCATCGCGTCGCGCGGCTTCCAGCCGGCCTTCCGCTTCCAGCACCTGGGCGGCCTTCTCGCCCTCGGCCCGCTTCACCTCCGCTTCCCGATCACCCTCGGCCTTGGCCACGGTGGCGCGGCGCTCGCGTTCGGCGGTCATCTGCAGGTTCATCGCGCGGATCAGGTTCTCGGGCGGTTCGATCTTGCGGATCTCGACGCGGCTGACCTTCACGCCCCACGGATCGGTCGCCCCGTCCAGGATCGAGAGGAGCTGGGAGTTGATCCGCTCGCGGCCGGACAGCGTGCCGTCCAGGTCCATCTCACCGATCACCGCGCGGATGTTGGTCATGGACAGCGCGGCCAGCGCCGAGGTCAGGTCCTGTACCGCATAGGCCGCCTTGGCCGGGTCCATGACGCGGTAATAGACGATGCCGTCCACGCTGACGGTCGCGTTGTCGCGCGTGATCACCGCCTGCTCCGGAATGTCCAGCACGACTTCCTGCACGTTGATCCGCCGCCCGACCGAATCGATGTATGGGATGATGAAGTTCAGGCCGGGGTTCAGCAGGTGCGTGAACGCGCCGAAGCGCTCCACCGTCCAGACCTCACCTTGCGGAACCTGCCTGATTCCCTTGGCGGCCGTGACGATGCCGACGATGATCAGCACGATCAGCACAAGCGTGCCGAGCGACGGGATGTCCATGCGCGGGCGTTCCGTTCCGGTTCTGCCGTCACAATAGCCGCGAATGCGGCGGAAAGGAGGATTCGTGATCGAAGGCGCGAAGACGCCGCTGCCGGTGGACCTGACCGGCCTGCGCGTCGCCATCACCGCCGGTGCGGGCGGGATCGGGCGGGTCATGGCGGACAGCTTCGCGGCGTGCGGGGCGAAGGTGTTCGTCTGCGACGTGGATGCGGCAGCACTGGCTGCCTGCCCGCATCCTGCGATGCGCGCGGACATGGCGGAGGTGGCGGAGATCGATGCCTTCATGCAGGCGGCGCTGGGCGCGCTCGGCGGCCTGGACGTGCTGGTCAACAACGCCGGCATCGCCGGGCCCACCGGCCCGGTGGAGGAGGTCGAGCCCGATGCGCTGCGCGCGACCATGGCCATCGACATCGAGGCGATGTTCCACACCGCGCGCCGCGCCATCCCCGCGCTGCGGCGGGCGGGTGGCGGGGCGATCGTCAACCTGTCCTCGGCCGCCGGGCGCTTCGGCTTCCGCTTCCGCGCGCCCTACGCGGCGGCCAAATGGGGCGTGGTGGGCTTCACCAAGACGCTCGCGATCGAACTCGGGCCGGACGCGATCCGGGTGAACTGCATCCTGCCCGGCCTCGTGGAAGGGCCGCGCATCCGGGCGGTCCTTGCCGCCAAGGCGAAGGCGGCCGGCGTGGGCGACAACGAGATGACGGAGCAGGCCCTGGCCAATGTCAGCCTGCGCTGTTTCGTCACGCAGCAGGACATCGCCAACATGGCGCTGTATCTGTGCTCGCCCTTCGGCGCGACGATCAGCGGGCAGGCGATTTCCGTGGACGGCGATATCCAGCGGCTGACGTGATCCGCGCCGGCCGGCCCGCCAGCCGGCCGATCGCGTCCGCCAGCGGAAGGGCCGCTGCCGCGAACTCCGCCCACGGATCGGCTTTCGGCGGCGCGGCGAGCAGGTCGCGCAAAGGCACGCCGCCCGCCTTCAGGTCGCCGTCCAGCGCCGTCCAGGGCAGGGGCACGGCCACGGGCGCGCCGGGCCGCCCGCGTGGGGACCAGGCCGCGACGGCGGTCGCGGTGCGGTCGTTGCGCAGATAGTCGAGGAAGATGCGCCCGCCGCGCGCCTTCTTCGCCAGCGTCACGGTGAACCGGTCCGGCGCGTCCTGCGCCATATGCGTGCAGAGCTGCCGCGCGAAACCCTTGGCCTCCGCCCATGTCGCCCCGCGTTTGAGCGGCACGGCCACGTGCAGTCCCTTGCCGCCGGTCGACTTCAGGAAGGGGGTAAGCCCCAGCGCGCTCAGCCGCGCCTTCATCTCCGCTGCCGCCTCGATCACGCGCGCGAAGTCGAGGCCGATGTCGGGGTCGAGGTCGAAGATCAGCCGGTCCGGCTTGTCGAGCGCATCGACCGTCGCGCCCCAGGGATGGAACTCGACCACGTTCATCTGCGCCAGCGCGATCAGGCCGCCGGTATCCACGATGTAGAGATACGGCCCGACGGTATCGTCGGGCAGGTCGATCTCACGGATCGAATCCGGCCAGCCCTTCATGACGTGGCGCTGGAAGAAGGTCTGGCTGTCGATCCCGTCCGGCGCGCGCAGGATCGAGACCGGCCTGCGGGCCAGATGCGGCAGCAGCCGGTCCGCGAAGGATTCGAGATAGCGCGCGAGGTTGCCCTTGGTGACGGCATCGCTGCGCGCCGATTTCGGCCAAAGTACGCGATCGGGATGACTGATCGCCATGCCGGCGATGACCATTTCCGAAGTGTCGGGGTTTCGTGCGGGTGACACCCTGCTTCTCCCTCGTGGCTTCGGTGGTGCCGCGCCGGCCGCGATCTCGTCGAGCGTCCTGCCCGAGACGACGGATGTCTCCCACGCCAGCACGGCCCCGCCTTCACCCGGCCGTGCGGCCGCGTCGCGTTCCTTGATCAGCAGCCAGTTGCGCCGTCCGCGATCCTGCGCGCATCCCTTCATGCGCACCAGGGCGAAGCCGCCCTTCAGCCGCGCGCCGTGCAGGGTGAAGGTGAGCTTGCCGTCGCCCAGGTCGCGCGACACATGGCCGGGATCGTCGGGCTCCCAGGTGCCGCGGTCCCAGATCTGTACCGTGCCGCCGCCGTATTCCCCCTGCGGGATCGTGCCCTCGAACCTGTTGTAGCTGATCGGGTGATCCTCGACTTCCACGGCGAGCCGCTTGTCGGCCGGGTCGAGCGAAGGGCCGCGCGTGACGGCCCAGGACTTCATCACGCCGTCCCATTCGAGCCGCAGGTCATAGTGCAGCCGGCGTGCCGCATGTTTCTGCACGACGAAGGCGAGGGGGCCGTTCCGGCGCGGGGGCCGCGTGTCCCGCGGTTCCGGCGTGCGGGCGAAGTCGCGTTTCGCGCGGTAGGTGCCGAACCGGCCTCCGCGCGTCGTGCTCATCGTTGGCCTGTGGCGCCGCGCGCTTGTCGTGAAGTCATGATCCGCCCCCCCAACCTCCTGTCAGCCCAACGCGCGGGCGGCCCGGCCGTTGCCGGCCGAGGTCAGGCGGCCCGGCGCAGCGAGGATTCAAGGCCGAGCATCAGCGCGAGGTTCTGGATCGCCGCCCCGGACGCACCCTTGCCGAGATTGTCCAGCCGCGCCACCAGCACGGCCTGCCGCTGCGCCGGGTTGCCGAACACGTAGAGTTCCAGCTTGTTGGTGTCGTTCAGCGCCTCGGGTTCCAGCTTGCCGCCGGTCTCCGCGACCGGGACCACGCGCACCCATTCGCTGTCGGCATAGCGCACGGTAAGCGCGGCTTCGAGGTCGGCGGGCGTCGGGCTGCCCGGCAGCGTGTCCAGGTGCAGCGGTACGCTGACCAGCATGCCCTGGCGGAAATTGCCGACGCTGGGAACGAAGATCGGCCGCCGCGTCAGGCCGGAATATTTCTGCAGTTCCGGCACATGCTTGTGTTCCAGCCCCAGCCCGTAGAGTTCGAAGGCAGGCGCGGTGCCGGCGTCATATGCGGCGATCATCGACTTGCCGCCGCCCGAATAGCCGCTGACCGCGTTGACGGTGATGGGGTAGTCGCGCGGGATCAGCCCGGCATCGACCAAGGGGCGTAGAAGCGCGATGCCGCCGGTCGGGTAGCAACCGGGATTGGCCACGCGCCGGCCGGTGCGGATCGCCTGTTTCTGTTCGGGGCCGAGTTCCGGCACGCCATACACCCAGCCGGGCGCGACGCGGTGCGCAGTGGAGGCATCCAGGATGCGCGGCCCGCCATTGGGCAGGGCGTCCGCCATCGCCACGCTTTCCTTGGCCGCGGCATCGGGAAGGCAGAGCACGACCAGATCGGCGGTGGCGATCGCCTCGGCCCGGGCGACGGGGTCCTTGCGGCGGTCGTCGGGCAGCGAGATCAGGGAGACCGGCTCGCGCGCGAGGCGCTCGCGGATCAGCAGCCCCGTCGTGCCCGCATCCCCGTCGATGAACACCTTCGGCGTCGCCATGGCGGCCTCCTGCTATCGATGCCGCATCAAATCAGGTCGGCCGGCCGCGACTCAACAAGGATCGGCGGAACACCGCCATGCGCTGGGGGCGGAGCGTGGGAGGGAGAAGGCCGTTCAGACCTTCTCGACCTGCCCGTATTCCAGCTCGACCGGTGTGGCGCGGCCGAAGATGGAGACGCTGACCTTCACGCGGCCCTTCTCCTCGTCAACTTCCTCGACCACGCCGTTGAAGGAGGTGAACGGGCCGTCGGCCACGCGCACCTGCTCGCCGACCTCGAAGATGACGGAAGGACGCGGACGCTCCACACCCTCGGCCTCGGCCTTCAGGATGCGGTCGGCCTCGGCGTCGGTGATCGGCGTCGGGCGGGTCTTGGAACCGAGGAAGCCCGTAACCTTCGGCGTGTTCTTCACCAGGTGCCAGGCGTCGTCGGTCAGCTCCATCTTCACCAGCACGTAGCCGGGGAAGAACTTGCGCTCCGCGTTGACCTTCTGGCCGCGGCGGACCTCGACCACCTGCTCGGCCGGGACCATCACCTCATCGATCTGGTCGGCAAGGCCCTTCTGGGCGGCCTGCTCCTTGATCTGCTGGGCGATCTTCTTCTCGAAGCCCGAATAGACATGGACGACATACCAGCGCTTGGCCATGGCTCAGGCTCCGAATCCGAACAGGCCGCGCACGCCGAAGGCGATCAGGTGGTCGACCACGAAGAAGAAGATGGCGGCGAGTGCCGACAGCGCGAACACGAGCCCGGTCGTGATCAGCGTTTCCTTCCGACTCGGCCAGGTGACCTTCGCCACCTCCGAACGGACCTCCCGCACGAACTTCGCCGGTTCGAACGCCACTGCCATTCCCGTCCTCAAACAAGCACCCGGCGGGAACATCCCGCCGGAAAAACCGTAGTCCCGTTGTGGTGAACCGCCCCAATCCTGGAGCCGCACCGTCCCGTGGCAGGGGTGGAGGGTCTCGAACCCCCAACCTCCGGTTTTGGAGACCGGCGCTCTAGCCAATTGAGCTACACCCCTTGGGCGGGCCGCGTAAAGACGCTGCCGGGTCGGGCGGTGTCAAGGGGGCGCTTGCCGGGTTCGTGGGCAATGCATCCATCCACCGGCCAAATGTTCGATATCGAATAAAAATTCTTGTTGCGGCGCACCCGGCCCGTCATGTCGTCGCCGGTGCAGACGCGGAAGGAGCGCGCAGCGATGGCGAAGGTTCTGGTCCTCTATTACTCGACCTGGGGACATGTGGAGGCGTTGGCCGAGTCCGTGGCCGAAGGCGTGCGGTCGGTGCCGGGCGCCGAGGTGACCATCAAGCGCGTCCCCGAGCTGATGCCCGAGGAGGTGCAGAAGCAGTTCCACGTGAAGGCCGACCAGAAGGCCCCGGTCGCCACCCCGGGGGAGCTGGCCGACTACGACGCCATCGTCATCGGCACGCCCACGCGCTTCGGCAGCGCCGCGGCCCAGATGCGCAACTTCCTGGACCAGACCGGTGGCCTGTGGGCCGGCGGCAAGCTGGTCGGCAAGCTGGCCGGCCTGTTCGTCTCCACAGGCTCCCGTGGCGGGCAGGAGGCCACGCATCTGAGCCTGCTGCCGACGCTTGCGCATCACGGCCTGATCTACGTGCCGATCGGCTATGCGCGGCCGGAAGTGGGCAATCTGGAGGAGGCGCACGGCCTGACCCCCTATGGCGCGGGCACCGTCGCGGGCCCCACGGGGCAGCTCCAGCCCAAGGCGAGCGAACTGGCCGTGGCGCGCTATCAGGGCGAGACGATCGCCAAGCTCGCGGTGAAGCTGTTCGGCTGACGGCCCCGCGGCCCGGCCCCATCCCGGACATCCGTCCGGGACGCATGCCGGGCCGTCCACGCCGGGCGCGCATGCCGCTTGCAAAACGGCGGCCGGCAGAGCATCTAGCGCCCAATCCCGACCGGGAAACAGCTCAGGCGCCCGTGGAACCCTCCGCGGGCGCCCGTTCCGACTTAGGAGAAGGCCGTGGCCGCCAACACGCTCGAGACGATCCGCAATATCGGGATCACCGCGCATATCGACGCGGGCAAGACCACCACGACGGAGCGGATCCTCTATTACACCGGCGTGTCCCACAAGATCGGCGAGGTGCACGACGGCAACACCACGACCGACTACATGGAGCAGGAGCGTGAGCGTGGCATCACGATCACCTCCGCCGCGGTGACGTGCGCGTGGAAGGACCACCGCATCAACATCATCGACACGCCCGGCCACATCGACTTCAACATCGAGGTGAACCGGTCGCTGCGCGTGCTGGACGGCGCGATCTTCATCATCGAGGGCGTGGCCGGCGTGCAGCCGCAGTCCGAGACGAACTGGCGCCTCGCCGACCGCTACAACGTCCCGCGCATCATCTACATCAACAAGCTCGACCGGACCGGGGCGGACTTCTATCGCGCGGCCGCGACGCTGACCGAGAAGCTCGGCATCAACTGGGTGGCCTTGCAGCTTCCGATCGGCGCGGAGGACCAGTTCGTCGGCCTCGTGGATCTGGTCGAGCAGCGCGCCATCATCTGGGAAGGCGGCGAGCTCGGCGCGAAGTTCCGCTACGAGGAGATCCCCGCAGACCTCAAGGACAAGGCCGCGGAGTACCGGCAGAACCTGCTGGATACCGCACTGTCCGTCGATGACGCGGCGATGGAGGAGTATTTCGACAAGGGCGATGTCTCGGTCGAGACGCTGAAGCGCTGCATCAAGAAGGGCACGATCTCCGGCGCCTTCCGTCCGGTGCTCGCCGGCACGTCATTCAAGAACAAGGGCGTGCAGCCGCTGCTGGACGCGGTGGTCGATTACCTGCCGTCCCCGCTCGATGTGCCCGGCATCAAGGTCGCGGCCGAGGAAGGCGCGGACGAGTCCGAGGACGCCGACCGCCGCATCATCAAGGTCGATCCGGACGCCCCCTTCGCCGGCCTCGCCTTCAAGACCATCAACGACAAGTACGGCACGCTGACCTTCGTCCGCGCCTATTCGGGCACGGCCAAGTCCGGCGACATGCTGCTGAACACGACCAAGGGCTCGCGCGAGCGCATCGGCCGGATGTTCCAGATGCACGCCGACAAGCGCGAGGAGATCAAGGAGGTGCACGCCGGCGACATCGTCGCCATCGTGGGCCTGAAGGACACCGTCACCGGCGACACGCTTGCTTCCCCCGAGGATCCGGTGGTGCTGGAGCGCATGGCCTTCCCGGTGCCGGTGATCGACATCTCGGTCGAGCCCAAGACCAAGGACAGCGTCGAGAAGATGACGCTCGGCCTGCAGAAGCTCGCTGGCGAGGATCCGTCGCTGCGCCTGCGCACCGACCAGGAGACCGGCCAGACCATCCTGTCCGGCATGGGCGAGCTGCACCTGGACATCATCGTGGACCGGCTGAAGCGCGAATACGGCGTGGAGGCGAATATCGGCGCCCCGCAGGTGGCCTATCGCGAAACCATCACCCGCGCCCACACCGAGACCTACACCCACAAGAAGCAGACCGGCGGTTCGGGGCAGTTCGCCGAGGTGAAGATCCTCTTCGAGCCGCTGGAGCGGAACAAGGGCATCGAGTTCGACAACAAGGTCGTCGGCGGTGCGGTGCCGAAGGAATACATCCCGGCGGTCGAGAAGGGTATCCGCGCGCAGGCCGACACCGGCGTGCTGGCGGGCTTCCCCACGGTAGACTTCAAGTTCTCCCTGATCGACGGCAAGTATCACGACGTCGACTCCTCGGCGCTGGCCTTCGAGATCGCGGCCAAGGCGTGCTTCCGCGACGGCATGAAGAACGCCGGCCCGGTGATCCTGGAGCCGATCATGGATGTCGAGGTGACGACGCCGCAGGATCATGTCGGCGACGTAGTGGGCGACATCAACCGCCGCCGCGGCATGATCCAGAACCAGGAAAGCTCCGGTACCACCGTGACCGTGCGCGCGCATGTGCCGCTGAAGGAGATGTTCGGCTACATCTCCGACCTGCGCAGCATGACCAAGGGGCGTGCTTCCTTCACCATGCAGTTCCACCACTACGATCCCGTCCCGCGGAACATTGCCGACGAGATCATGGCGAAGAGCGCCTGATGAGGGCACGCTAGTCACCATGACCCGCCTTCGCTGGACGCGCGGGCGGGCGGGGGACGGCACCGGCGAGGAGCCGGCGGCCGAATGGATCGGATGCGACGACGCGGGCGAGACCATCGCCCGCGTTGTTCGTTTGCAGGGTCCGCTATGGACGGGATGGCGTCTCTACCGCGCGGTCGCGCTGGATGAGGAGGGGCGGGTGATCCGCCTGCTGCCCTCGGTTCCCGAAGGCGCGGGTTGGCTCGCCTATATCGGCGGACAGGTGGTCGGCCGTGCGGATGTGCCGCTCAAGGCCGTGCGCGCGGCGGAGGCGGCGCTGGCGGGCTGAAGCAGCAGGGGAGGAGCCTGCGGTATCATTCCGCCGGTGCGGCGACGGCGCGCATGCGGCCGGTGCGCATCAGCATGAGGGCGAGGAACGTCACCGCCGCCGCCGCGCTGAGGTAGTAGCCGACGAAGGGCAGGCCGTAGCCCGTGGCGAGAGTGGTCGCGATGTAGGGCGCGAGCGAGGCCCCGACGATGCCGCCGAGATTGAAGGTCATCGACGCGCCCGTGTAGCGCACCGCCGTCGGGAAGGGTTCGGCGAGTGCCGTGCCGAGCGGGCCGTAGGTGAAGCCCATCAGCAGGAAGCCGACCACGGACAGCGCCGCCGCGCCCGCGAAGCCGGAAGTCAACAGCGGCGCGTAGAACAGGCCGAACACGCCGATCCCGACCGTGGCGGCAAGCAGCATCTCCAGCCGTCCGACCCGGTCCGCGATCAGGCCGGAGACCGGGATGCCAAGACCGAAGAATAGCACGCCGAACATCTGCACCGGCAGGAACTGCTCGCGCGGGAAGCCCAGCGCGCGAGTCGCCCAGCTCAGGGTGAACACGGTCATCAGGTAGAACAGAACGAAGGTCGCGAGTGCGGCGAATGTGCCGAGCAGGAGCAGCCGGCCATGCTCCGTGAGCAGGGTCAGCATCGGCAGGCGGACCCGCTCCGCATTCGCCATCGCCTTGCGGAAGTCGGGCGTCTCCGCGATGCGTAACCGCACGTACAGGCCGACGAAGACCAGCAGGGCGCTGGCCACGAACGGGATGCGCCAGCCGTAGGAGAAGAACGCCGCATCGCCCAGCCATGCGTTCAGCAGCAGGAAGCTGCCGGCGGCCATGATGAAGCCGATCGGTGCGCCGAGCTGGGGGAACATCCCGTACCAGGCGCGCTTGCCGGGCGGGGCGTTCTCGGTGGCGAGCAGCACGGCTCCGCCCCATTCGCCGCCCAGACCCAGCCCCTGACCGAGACGGCAGAACGCGAGGAGCAGCGGCGCGATCACGCCCGCCTGGGCATAGGTCGGCAGCAGCCCGATCGCGACCGTGGAGATGCCCATCAGCGTCAGCGCCGCGACCAGCGTGGTCTTGCGTCCGATGCGGTCGCCATAGTGGCCGAAAATCGCGGCCCCGATGGGGCGGGCGAAGAAGGCGATGGCGAAGGTGGCGAAGGATTCCAGCACCGCCGTGGTCGGGTCCGCGCCGGGGAAAAACAACGCCGGGAAGACCAGGACCGCGGCAGTGGCGTAGATGTAGAAATCGAAGAACTCGATCGTGGTCCCCACCATGCTCGCGATGAGGACGCGGCGGGGGGAATTGGTCGGGTGCGGAAGAGCCTGGGCAGACGCCATCGCGCGCAACTTTCGAAACGTCGAAAGCAGCCGATCTAGGCTTGCCGGCGGCCTCCTACAAACGAGGCCGCGTCCTGCCTGCCTTGCTTCCACGGTCGGGCTGCTGTCGCCGGCGGTGGCGGGACGTGCGGGTTCTCCGGCGGAAGTTCCACCGGGCCCGGCGTGGGATACGTATCCGGGCCGGGCGGCGGCGTTTCGGGCGGACGTTCCGGAGGCGGCGCCTCGGGCGGGCGCTCCGGCTGCGGTGGGTCCGGTGGCGGGCGCTGGCCCGCGCGGGCACGGTTCATCATCGCTCCCCTCGCTTCTGTGGCTTGTCCTTCCGGGCTTCCTTCTTGTCCTGCTCCACCTGGTTGGCGGTCTGGTCGACCGCCTCCTCGTCGCCGGTGATGCTGCGCGTCGGGCTCGTGACCGCGGGCGGGTCGCTCGCGGGGAAGCTGTCCTGCAGCGCCTTCTCCAGCGCGCCTTCCTTGCGTTCTTTGCGTTCTTTCTTCGTGCGTGGATCGTTCATCGCGCGTCTCCTTTTCAGTGGGCTGCGCGGCTGGGCGTCAGGCGATGAAGAACGAGACGACGAAGGCCAGGATCACGAGCACGAGGGAAATCAGCAGCACCCACCGGACGATCCCGAGGGCAATCCCCTGACGCGCTTGCGTTGCCGTCTTCTCTTCGCCGGAACCGTCGTGCCCAGTGCTCATGGGCCATCAACGCCGGGCCGCGACAGCGGGTTGCGCGGCAACCGGGTGCCCCGGGGTGACGTTGTGGCGGCAGGCGGCGAAACCCGCCGCATCACCGACAAGCAGGAGACCGTCCATGGCCACGACCAGCACGAATCCCGCCACCGGCCGCGATGTCGCGCATGAGCGCGAGAGCACGAGCGCATCCGTCATCGCCTCGGACAAGGTCGCGGGCACCGCCGTGTACAACCCGGCCGGCGAGCGGCTGGGCACGATCGAGACCGTGATCCTGGAGAAGGTGAGCGGAAAGGCCGTTTACGCCGTGCTGAGCTTCGGCGGCTTCCTCGGCATCGGCCAGAGCCACTATCCGCTGCCGTGGAGCATGCTGAAGTACGACACGGCCCAGGGCGGCTATGTCGTCAACATCAACTCCGACATGCTCGACAACGCGCCGCGCTACGACACCGAGGATCCGGTGTGGGAGGACCGCGCCTGGGGGCAGCGGGTGCACGACTACTATCGCGCGACGCCCTACTGGATGTGACCGGCGCTCCCCCCCGCCCGTAAACGGGCGGGGGAGGCGTGCGGCTACTTGCGCAGGATCTGTTCGGTCAGCGTCGCCCAGTAGGAGGCGCCGACCGGCAGGATCTCGTCGTTGAAGTCGTATTTCGGATGGTGCGGCTGCGGTTCGTCCGGCGTGCGGCCGCCGCCCAGCATGATGTAGCTGCCCTGCTTGGCGTTCAGCATGAAGGCGAAGTCCTCGCCGCCCATGGTGGGCTTGGGCAGTTCGATCGCGCGCGCCGCACCCGCCACGGCCTGGGCGGCCTTGGCGGTCAGCGCGGTGGCGTCGGCCTCGTTCACCGTGGCGGGGTAGGTGCGCTGGTAGATCACCTCGGCGGAGGCGCCGAAGGCCGCGGCGATGCCAGTGGCGAGGCCGCGCACCTTCGCCTCCAGAAGGTCGCCGATCTCGGGTTTGAACCAGCGCGCGGTGCCGCGCATCAGCACCGTCTCCGGGATCACGTTGTAGATGTGGCCGCCTTCGATATGGCCGATGGTGACCACGCCGGCCTCCACCGGCTCCACGTTGCGCGCGACGATGCTTTGCAGCGCCTGCACGATGGCGGCGGCGATCACGATCGGGTCGTTGCCGTTGTGCGGCAGCGCGCCGTGCGCGCCCTTGCCGGTGATGCGGATCTCGATGTTCGCCACCGCCGCCATGATCGGCCCGACCCGGTGCGCGAAGGTTCCGGCAGGGATGGACGGCCAGTTGTGCATGCCGAAGACCATGTCCATCGGGAACCGTTCGAACAGGCCTTCCTTCACCATGATCTCGCCGCCGGCGAGGTTCTCCTCCGCGGGCTGGAAGATCACGTAGACGGTGCCGTCGAAGTTGCGCGTCTCGGCAAGGTATTTCGCCGCGCCGAGCAGCATGGTCGTGTGCCCGTCATGGCCGCAGGCATGCATCTTGCCGGCAACGGTGCTGGCGTATTCGGCGCCGGTCTCCTCGTGGATCGGCAGTGCGTCCATGTCGGCGCGCAGCCCGATGGCGCGCTCCCCGGGGCGGCCGCGGATCACGCCGACCACACCCGTCTTGGCGATACCGGTCACCACCTCGTCCACGCCGAAGGCGCGCAGCTTGTCGGCGACGATGCCGCTGGTGCGGACTTCTTCCAGCGCGAGCTCCGGGTGGCGGTGGAAGTCGTGCCGCCATTCGGTCATCTCGTCGTGGAACTCGGCGATGCGGTTGATGATCGGCATGCGGATCCTCCGTGTGGCGGCGTCGTCTTACGATGAGAAGGTCCGCGCAAGCCCCTCGGCAAGCGGAACCGGGTCGAGGCCGAGCCGCGCGCGGGCCGGGCCGATGTCGAACGCCTTGTCCTCCAGCAGCCGGCGCAGTTCGGCGGCGCGGATCGTCGGCAGGAAGGGCAGGCGGGTGAGGGGGGCGAGCGCGATCAGCGGCGCGGCCGGCACCGGCAGGATGCGCGGCGGACGCAGCCCGGCGGCACGGGCGATGGCGCGGACGAAATCGGCATAGGGCAGGGGGGCGGGGCCGGCGATTGTCAGCACCTCCGGCCCCGTCACCTTCACGCGCAGCGCGGCCAGGATCGCGGCCGTGACGTCGCCCTGGTGGATGGGCTGCACCAGCGCGCGCCCGCCGCCCGGCAGCGGCACGACGGGCAGGCGGCGCAGCAGCGCGGCCAGGCGCTGCACGTTGTCCTCGCCCTGGGCGCCGTAGATCATGGTCGGATGCAGCAGGAAGCCGGGGCGTCCGGCGGCGCGGAAGGCGGCTTCGCCCGCGATCACGCCATTGCCGTGATCGTCCGGCCAGCGGGTGAAGCGGCGGGTGCTGCCGAGGAACACGAAGCGTGCGGCGGTGGGGGCGGCGGCGAGGATGGCCGGGATGTGCCGCGCATGGGCACCGGAGGCCACCGCGACCGCATCGCACAATGCTGTGGCGAGTGCTGCGGGGTCGCGCAGGTCGGCGAGGCGCGGCTGGCCGGGCAGTCCGGTCGCTTCCCAGCGCGCGGCGTCGCGGACCACGGGGACGACGGTCGTGCCTTCGGCCAGCAGGGCGCGGGCGAGGGCCGCGCCGGAGCGGCCGGAGGCGCCGATGAGATGGACCGTGTCAGGCACGGAACTGGCCCTCACCCCAACTCTCTCCCGCCAGCGGGAGAGGGCGAAGAAGCCCTTTCTCCCCGCTTCGGGGGGAGACGGGTTGGGGTGAGGGGGCGCATGACTCCGATACGCCTCGGCGCTTGTGTCAGACGCCCTCCGGCCGCATCACCGCGAGGTCGCACCCCTCATCCGCCTGCAACACCTGATCCGCCACGATCCGGTCCCACCCGCGCACCGGCAGCACCGGCGGGCGCCACGCTTCCCGCCGCCGCCCCAGCTCATCCTCCGCAACCATCAGGTCGAGCGTCCGGTCCTTCACCGAAAGCCGGATGCGGTCGCCGCTCTCGACCAGCGCCAGCGGCCCGCCGGCCGCGGCTTCCGGGGCCACATGCAGCACGATGGTTCCGAACGCCGTGCCGGACATGCGGCAATCCGACAGGCGCAGCATGTCCTTCACCCCGGCGCGCAGCAGCTTCTTCGGGATTGGCAGGTAGCCCGCCTCCGGCATCCCGGCGGGCGTGCGCGGGCCGGCATTCTTCAGCACCAGCATGTCGTCCGGCGTGACGTCCAGGTCCGGATCGTCGATGCGGCGGCCCATGTCCTCCGGACTGTCGAACACCACCGCGCGTGCCTCACGCTCGAACAGCGCAGGCGTCGCCGCACTTCGTTTGAGGATCGCCCCGCGCGGCGCCAGTGAGCCGAACAGCGACACGATGCCGCCCACCGGAGAGACCGGGTCGGAGGCCGCGCGGATATAGGTGCGATCCACGAAGGGCGGCTCTACCAGCCGCTCGCGCAGCGGCCTGCCGGTCACGTCGATGCAGTCCAGATGCAGCAGATCCCGCAACTCCCACATCAGCGCGGGCATGCCGCCGGCCGAATGGAAATCCTCCATGTAGCCTTCGCCGGTCGGCTTCAGATCGACCAGGACCGGCGTGGTGTCGGACAGCGCGTTCAGCCGGTGCAGATCGACCGGCACGCCGCGCCGCCCCGCGATTGCGGTCAGGTGGATCAGCGCGTTGGTCGATCCGCCGAGCGCCATCAGCACCCGCAGCGCGTTCTCCACCGATTCCGGCGTGATCAGGTCGGCCGGCCGGATCGGGCGGGTCAGGAAGCTCATCGCGATCCGCCCGGCGTCCTCCGCCGCGCGCAGCCGGTCCGCCAGCACCGCCGGGATGCTCGCCGCTTCCAGCGGCATGAAGCCGAGTGCTGCCGCCACGCAGGCCATGGTGCTCGCCGTGCCCATCACGCCGCAGGTGCCGGCGGTGGTGGCGAGGTTGCCTTCGATCGTGGCGATACGCTCGTCGCTGACCTCGCCCGCGCGGTAGCGGCCCCAGTAGCGGCGGCAATCGGTGCAGGCGGACAGCCGCTCGCCCTGGAAGCGCGTGGCCAGCATCGGCCCGGTGACGAGCTGCACCACCGGCACGTCCAGGCTGGCGGCGGCCATCAGCTGTGCCGGCACGGTCTTGTCGCAGCCGCCGACCAGGATCGCCGCGTCCATCGGCTGGGCGCGCAGCATCGCCTCGGTGTCCAGCGCCATCAGGTTGCGATAGTGCATCGAGGTCGGGTGCAGGAACGGCTCGCACAGGCTGGTCGTGGGGAAGGGCAGCGGCAGCCCGCCCGATTCCAGCACCCCGCGCTTCGCCGCATCGACCAGGTCCGGCACCGAGCGGTGGCAGTTGTTGAAGCCGGAGAAGGTGTCGGCGATGCCGATCACCGGCTTTTCCAGCATTTTCTGCGAATAGCCCATCGACTTGGCGAAGGACCGGCGCAGGTACAGCGCGAATTCGATGTCGCCGTAGCCGGCGGCGTTGCGGGCGAGGCCCCGGGGCGGATCACTGTCCATGCCGGACTATCGCCACGGAAGGGCATGGACGGAAAGAGGGCGCCTGTCCAGGTGTCGCGCGGAAGGGGATATTTACTGACGGAAAACACAATCTATGATTGTGTTTTTGAAGCTGGCGAGAAAGAAAATGTCCTTCACCTCATCGGGACCGCGATCGGGGCTCAGCTCCGCGAAAGGCTACACTTCGGTCTCCGGCACGAGCTCGCATGTCGGGCTCAGTTCCGTGACTTCCGGCTCGTCCGTCGGCGTATCGTCCTTCCTTTCGGACAACAGCAGGGTGGGCGCGCAGATTTCGGCTTCCCTGCGTCGCGGCCTGCCGAACTATGCGGCTGTCGGGCCGCTTGCCGGCGATGTCTTTTTTCATGTGGACGGGGAAGTGGCTGGCCACACCAACATGATCGGCCCGGATGTCAGCAAGAAGATCGATTCCGTCGATCCCATCGGCGTGCGCGAGGCGCCGTTGGACCGGGACCGGCATCCCGCGCTGGTCTATCGTTTCCATGACGCGGGTGTTGCGCAGCGTGCGGCGCGGATCGCCCATGACTGGGTCGCCAACGTTCACTATTCGGATGGCGCCAAGGGGTTCGGTATCACCTTCCGGGTCCTGGGCGCCGTATTCGGATCATGCAAGTTCGGCACCGGGGCGGAGGCACGGCTGATCAAGTATCGCGCCCGGCAAGGCATGGCGCCCAAGAACGTCATCTGCTCCGAGATGTGTGTGCTCGCCTACCAGCTCGCGATGCGGGAGACGGATGCCGGCTTCCCGAAGCTGGACGCCAAGCACACGCTGCCCAAGGATTTGATGAAGTATTTCAATGGCAGCAGCCACTGGACCCTGATCGCCTATCGTCCGGGCGGATAGCGCCGCGCAACTCCAAGCTGTGCCCTGGCCGAAGATCAGGCTAGCATGCGGGGGCGGAACAATCAGGGCAGGACCCTCCCATGGAGCAGCTCCTCATCAACCTCGTGGCTGGCGCTCTTGGCGGCAATGCCGCGGGCAAGGCGTCTCCGCGCCTTGATCTCGGCACGCTCGGCAACACGATCGCGGGCCTCGTCGGCGGCGGCGTGCTTGGTCAGGTCCTGACGATGCTGCTGCCCGCCGTCATGGCGGCGGCGCAGTCGGGCAACCTGAGCATCGGCGGGATCATCGCCCAGGCGATCGGCGGCGGTGCCGGTGGCGCGATCCTCACTTCCATCATCGGCCTGCTCAAGAACAAGGCCGCCTGAGGCGGCGGACCACGAGCCGCGCTGTCCGCGCGGCCGTTCCGCTGGCGTTCGGCAGGACCAGGGCCGGGAACCGGCGGCGATGATAGCCTTCCGCGTGCATCCGCCGGGTGCGCGCCCGTTCCGCGGCGGACAGGCCGCGCCCGCCGCGGCCGCGCAGGATGATCGGCAGCGGTGTCGCGAGCGTCACCACCATCAGCCGGCGCCGGCTTCGCCCGCACACTGTCCGCAGGCGCCGGTAGCCGGTCGGGTCGAGCGGATAGGCGATGACGAGGACCGGTGTATGCGCGCGAAGCGCGACCGCCCGCAGCAGCGCATCGGTGGCCATGCGCCAGCGCCGCCGCGCCGGCAGGTGCCGCGGACCGGCATGGTCGTCGCCGTCCAGGAACCGCGCCCCGGACAGAAGGCCGGCCAGCGCGCGGCCCACCGCGGTTTTCCCCGCGCCGATGGCGCCGTTGACCCAGATCACCGTCACCCGCCGCGCCTGGGCTTGATGCGTGACACTTTGCTGAAATCCCCGTCCGTGGCTTGAGCGGCAGGCGGCGCCCGCGCCTTCATCCCGGCCCCGCGGCGGTCGCGGGAGACACGGCGAGGAGCGGATGCCGGACGATATTTCATCCACGCTGCCATCCTGCCATGGCCTGCTCTGGGGCCGCAGGCTCGGTCGGGCGGAAACCCTGGACGCCGCCGAGGTGGAAGCGGCGGTCGCCGCCGGGGCGCCAGCGGAACCGCTCTGGCTGCATTTCGACCTGCTGGACACGCGGGCGCACGATTTCCTCCAGGCGCTGTCCGTCCTGCCGCCGCAGGCGCGGGACACGCTCGACGAGCGGGCCGAGGTCGCGCATCTCGAAGCCGCTGGCGAGACGGTCTGGGGCAGCCTGGTCGATTTTCACTACGAGGTGTCGGAGGAGCCCTGCGCGACCCAGATGGGCATGCTGCATATGGCGCTGACGCCCAACCTGCTGGTAACCGCCCGCCGCCATCCGCTGCGCGCATTGCGCATCGCAGGGCATGAGCCGGCAACCGCCGGAACTCCGGCGGCCCAGTGGGACCAGATCCTTCGCACCGTGCTGGATGGAATCGGCCGCGCCATCGCCACCCTGTCCGAACGGCTGAACAGCATCGAGGACAGGCTGCTGCAGGACCGGCCGGTGGCGCGTGCCGAACTGGCGGCCGCGCGGCGCGAAGTCGTGCTGCTGTTCCGCCGCGTGGAGCCCTCGGCGCGGCTCTATGCCGATCTCGCCGAGCAGACGCCGGCCTGGCTGGAGCGCGCGGGCCACGATGCCGGCCGCGCCGCCGCCCGCTTCGACTCGGCGCTGCGCATGATCGCCTCGCTGCAGGAACGCGGACGCATCGCGCAGGACGAGCTGGCCGCGCGCGCGGCGGAGGAGACGAACCGGCGCCTGATGGTGCTGTCGGTGCTGACCACCATCCTGCTGCCGCCGACGCTGGTCACCGGCATCTTCGGCATGAACACGACCAGCCTGCCGGGCACCAGCGATCCCGGCGGGTTCTGGTGGGCGCTCGGCGCGATGGCCCTGGCCGCCGGCGTGGCGGTGCTGGTGCTGGTGCGGCTGGGCCTGCTCGATCTCGGCGGCAGGGACCAGGGCGGGCGGTAAGGCCTGTTCCCGCCCGGTCTCACAGCCATGTGATGCATATATCCTCTCCAGGAGGATAGGATAGCGTACATGGTTCAACGCCACGCCAGCCACGCGGATGCGCTCAAGCGTCTCAAGCGCGCCCACGGGCACCTCGCCGCCGTGATCGCGATGATCGAGGGCGGCCGCCCATGCCTGGACCTTGCGCAGCAGCTATCGGCGGTCGAGAAGGCGCTGACCGCCGCGAAGCGCACGCTGATCCAGGACCATATCGACCATTGCCTCGACCGCGCCGTGGAGGAGGGCAAGGCCGCCGAGGCCCTGGCCGAGTTCCGCGCCATCGCGCGCTTCCTGTGATGCCCTCGTAGGAGATTCCAATGATCCGACGTCTCGCCCTCGCCGCCGGGCTGCTGGCCGCGCCCGCCATGGCGCACCATCACCTCCCCGCGCAGGGCGTGCTGCTGGCCCAGGCCGGACATGACGGCCACGGCGCGGCACCACAGGCCGCGGCATCGTCACCCAGCACGCGCGCGTTCGAGGCGGCGAACATGAAGATGCACCGCGACATGGAGATCCCTTTCACGGGCGACGCGGATCGCGACTTCGCCGCCGCGATGATCCCGCACCACCAGGGCGCGATCGACATGGCGCGCATCCAGCTTCGCTACGGCCGCGATCCCCGCATGCGGAAGATGGCCGAGGCGATCATCGCCGCGCAGGAGAAGGAGATCGCCGAGCTGCGTGCCTTCCTCGCCGCCAAGCCGGGCGAATGACCGGACGCGAGAACGGCGCCGCGCTGGTCCCCGATGAGCGCAGCCCGGTCGTCATCCTCGTCCGCCCGCAGCTTGCCGAGAACATCGGTGCCGCCGCGCGGGCCATGGCCAATGGCGGGCTGTTCTACATGCGTATCGTGGCGCCGCGCGACGGCTGGCCGAACGAGCGCGCCTGGCGGCTGAGTTCCGGCGCGCACGCGATCCTGGACGCGACCACGGTGCATGAGACGGTGGCCGACGCGGTGGCCGACCTGCATCGCGTCTTCGCCACCTGCCCGCGGCCGCGCCATGTGATCAAGCCGCTGCTGACCGCCCGCGGCGCGGCGGCGGAGCTGCGGGAGGTCACCGGCCGCGGCCTGCGCACCGGCATCCTGTTCGGCCCGGAACGTGCCGGGCTGGACAATGACGACATGGCCGCCGCCGACACGCTGGTCCGCTATCCGCTGAACCCCGACTTCATGTCGCTCAACCTCGCCCAGGCGGTGATGGTCATGGGCTACGAGTGGTGGATGTCCGGCGAGGCCACGCCGCCGCGCGAGATGATCACCAACGAGACCCATGTCGCGACCAAGCGGGAGCTGGACCGGTTCATGGATCACCTGATCCGCGAACTCGACGCCTGCGGCTTTCTGCGCAACCTGCCCAAGCGGCCCGGCATGATCCGCAACATCCGCCACCTGTTCGCGCGCGGCGAGGTGACGGAACAGGAGCTGCGCACCCTGCACGGCATCGTCGCGGAACTGGTGAAGGGCAGGGGGCGGGCGCCGGTCGCGTAGCGCTATTTTGGCAGATTCTCCCGCGCCGCGAGCCGCCGGGCCATCACCCAGCCCACGATCGCCGCGGCCGGCGCGCCGGGGAGCACCAGCAGCCAGCCCAGGTGCTGCCCGCCGGCCACGAGGTTCATGCCGATCCCCAGCATCAGCCCGCCGATCAGCCCGCCGGAGGTGCCGGAGGCGATGCCCAGCCAGAGTATGTCGCCGCGCGTGACCATGGCGGCCACCTAGGCCGCCCACGGCCGGCGGGCAAGCGGCCGGCCGGTTTGACAGCGCGGCCGCCGCCACCTATAGGCCGCGCCTCCTGCCGGGAACGCGGACGGGCCTTCGGGGCCTGCGCCCGCCGGGGGCGATTTTCGCCCCGGGCCTACCGGTGCAACAAGGCATCGCCGCCATCAGGCGCGGGCCATAGAACCGAAAGGCAACGCGCATGACCAAGCGCGCCGAGAGCAAGTACAAGATCAACCGCCGCCTGGGGGTGAACCTCTGGGGCCGGCCGAAATCCCCCATCAACAAGCGCGAATATGGCCCCGGCCAGCATGGCCAGCGGCGCAAGAAGGTCACCGACTACGGTGTCCAGTTGATGGCGAAGCAGAAGCTGAAAGGCTACTACGCCAACATCAGCGAGAAGCAGTTCCGCAAGTATTACGAGGAGGCCGTGCGCCGGAAGGGCGACACCTCCGCGAACCTGATCGAGCTGCTGGAGCGCCGGCTGGACGCGGTGGTCTATCGCCTCAAGTTCGCGATCACGCCATTCGCCGCCCGCCAGCTCATCTCGCACGGGCATCTGCTGGTGAACGGCAAGCGGGTGAACATCCCCTCCTACCAGGTGCGCGACGGCGACACGATCGAGCTGAAGGAGAAGTCCAAGCAGCTCGCCTCCGTGCTCGATGCCTCGCAGACGGCCGAACGCGACGTGCCGGAATATGTCGAGGTCGATCACCGCGCCATGAAGGGCCGCTTCATCCGCACCCCGAAGCCGACCGACGTGCCGTATCCGGTGCAGATGGAACCGAACCTGGTGGTCGAGTTCTACTCGCGCTGAGCCGCGTCAGACTGGCGTATATCGGAACGCCGGGCGGAGCCATCCGCCCGGCGTTTTCGTTTGCGGATTGCCGCGCTGATCGCACGGCGGCGGTGGGTCGGCGCCATGATCACCGCCGAGGCCCGGCGGCTATGGCACGCGTCGCCCCCTCGTAAGCACCAAGGCTGCGCGCCCGCGCCCCACCGCTACAGGATGAACCGGCTCAGGTCCCCGCGGGCCGCCAGCGGGGCCACGCGCTCCCGCACATAGGCCGCATCCACCGTCACGGTCTGCCCGGCGCGATCCGAGGCGGTGAAGCTGATCTCCTCCAGCAACTTCTCCAGCACCGTGTGCAGGCGCCGCGCGCCGATATTCTCGACGCGTTCGTTGATGTCGGCGGCGAGGTCGGCAAGTGCGTCCACAGCGTCGTCCGCGAATTCCAGCGTCACACCCTCGGTCGCGATCAGCGCCTTGTACTGCTTCAGCAGGGAATGTTCGGGCTCGGTCAGGATGCGGCGGAAATCCTCGCGCGACAGGGGCGACAGCTCCACCCGGATCGGCAACCGGCCCTGCAGTTCCGGCAGCAGGTCGGCGGGCTTCGACAGATGGAACGCGCCCGAGGCGATGAACAGGATGTGGTCGGTGCTGACCGGGCCGTGCTTGGTGCTGACCGTGGTGCCCTCGATCAGCGGCAGCAGGTCGCGCTGCACGCCCTCGCGGCTGACATCGCCGCCGCGCACGCCGCCTTCGGAGGAGCGGGCGATCTTGTCCACCTCATCCAGGAAGACGATGCCGTTGTTCTCGACATGCTCGATCGCTTCCTTGGTCAGGCGCTCGGTGTCGAGCAGCCGGTCCTGCTCCTCGCGCTCCAGGGCGGTGCGGGCCTCGGCCACGGCCATCCGGCGCGGCTTGGCCGGCCGGCCCATCATCTTGCCCATCATCTCCTGCAGATTGATCATCTGCGCGCCGGGCATGCCGGGGATCTCGAACTGGCCGAGCGGTGCGCCGGCATCGGCGACGGCGACCTCCACCTCCTTCTGCTCAAGCTCGCCGCCGCGCAGCATGCGGCGGAACTTGTTGCGCGTGTCGGCGGAAGCGCCTTCGCCGACCAGCGCGGTCAGCAGCCGTTCCTCGGCGGCGAGCTGCGCCTTGGCCTCCACCTCCTTGCGGTGGCGGGTGCGGGTCATGGCGATCGAGGCTTCCAGCAGGTCGCGCACGATGCTTTCCACATCGCGGCCGACATAGCCGACCTCGGTGAACTTGGTGGCCTCGACCTTGATGAACGGCGCCTCGGCGAGCTTCGCGAGACGGCGGGCGATCTCCGTCTTGCCGCAGCCGGTGGGGCCGATCATCAGGATGTTCTTGGGCACGACCTCGGCGCGCATCGCCTCGGGCAGTTGCTGCCGGCGCCAGCGGTTGCGCAGCGCGATCGCGACCGCGCGCTTGGCGTCCGCCTGGCCGACGATAAAGCGGTCCAGCTCGCTGACGATCTCGCGCGGGCTGTAGGTGGGCGTTTCCATGCTCAAAGCGTTTCCAGCGTCAGGCTTTCATTCGTGTAGACACAGATATCGGCTGCGATCTTCATCGCGCGGCGGGCGATTTCCTCGGCCGGCAGGTCCGGGATCGTGATCAATGCGCGCGCGGCGGACAGCGCATAGTTGCCGCCCGAGCCGATGGCGATGATGCCGTCCTCCGGCTCCAGCACGTCGCCATTCCCGGTCAGCGTGAAGCTGCGCTCCTTGTCCGCCACGGCCATCATCGCCTCCAGCCGGCGCAGGTAGCGGTCCGTGCGCCAGTCCTTGGCCAGTTCGACACAGGCGCGTTCGAGCTGGCCGGGGAAGCGCTCCAGCTTCGCCTCCAGCCGCTCCAGCAGCGTGAAGGCGTCCGCCGTTGCGCCCGCAAAGCCCGCCAGCACGGAGCCGTCGCCGATGCGGCGGACCTTGCGCGCATTGCCCTTGATCACCGTCTGACCGAGCGAGACCTGTCCGTCGCCCGCCATCGCGACGCGGCCGTCGCGCCGCACGCACAGGATCGTGGTCCCGTGCCAACCCACCGGATCATGCATAATTGCGGCAGATGGCCTCCGCCGGGCGCGGATGCAAGCCGGGGAACCCCCGCGCGGCCGGGGTGTTGGCGCTGCATCGCACGCAACGGGAGGGGCACCATGGTGCATCTGGACGGCAAGAAGGTCGCGATCCTGGCCACGGACGGGTTCGAGCAGAGCGAATTGCTCGAACCCTACGCCGCGCTGAGGGAGGCGGGGGCCGAGGTCCATGTCGTCGCGCCCCAGAACAGCGAGATCCAGGGCATGGAGCATCACGACAAGGGCCGCATGGTCGATGTCGATTTCACGCTCGGGGAAGCGGTGCCCGACGGCTACGATGCGCTGGTCCTGCCGGGTGGCGTCGCCAACCCGGACGCGCTGCGCACGGACCCGCTGGCGGTGGCGTTCGTGCGGCATTTCGTTGACACCGGCAAGCCGATCGGGGCGATCTGCCACGGCCCGTGGACCTTGATCGAGGTGCAGGACGGCGTGCGCGGCCGTGTCGTCACCTCATGGCCCTCGCTGCGGACGGATCTGTCCAATGCCGGCGCGCGCTGGGTGGATGAGGAGGTGGTGGTGGATGGCGGGCTGGTCACCAGCCGCAAGCCCGACGACATCCCGGCATTCAACGCGAAGCTGATCGAGGAGATCGCGGAAGGGCGTCACGCCCGATAGGTGCGGCGCCGGATCGCGCTCGATACGTGGCCACGTCAGTCAGCCGCCCTGCCAGACGCGCCACCAGTGCAGCCCGCCCATCACCACCATGGTGGCGAGTGCGGCCAGTGCGGCGGCGTTGATCCAGCGGTTGAGGCCGCGCTTGCCGCGGGCGACCAGCCCCATCCGCGGCAGGGGGCCGCCACGCTGTTCAAGCCGCGCCATCACGAAGGCGATGATCACCGTCATCGCCAGCATCAGGAAGACGGAGGCCTTGATCACGGGGCACGGCCCCGCATGTCAGGCTACCTCGACGCTGAATTTCTCGATCACGGTGTTGGCGAGCAGCCGGCGCGCCATGGCCTCGGCCGCCTCGCGCGCCTTCACGGGGTCGGTCTCGTCCAGTTCCAATTCGATCACCTTGCCCGCGCGTACCTCGCCCACGCCGGTGAAACCCAGGCCCCGCAGCGCGGCGCCGATCGCCTTGCCCTGGGGATCCAGCACGCCCTGCTTCAGCGTAACCGTGACGACGGCCTTCACTGGACGGTCTCCGGTCCCTTCATGTCGCGCGCGCCGGCTTCCGGCAGGATGCCCAGGCGGCGGGCGACCTCCTGATAGGCTTCCTCGACCTTGCCGAGGTCGCGGCGGAAGCGGTCCTTGTCCATCTTCTCCCCGGTCTTGCTGTCCCACAGCCGGCAATTGTCCGGGCTGATCTCGTCGGCCAGCACGATCCGCATCTCCTCATTCTCCCACAGCCGGCCGAACTCCAGCTTGAAATCGACCAGCGTGATGCCGACGCCGAGGAACAGGCCGGTGAGGAAGTCGTTCACCCGCAGCGTGAGGTTGACGATGTCGTCGAGGTCGGGTGTCGCGGCCCAGCCGAAGGCGGTGATGTGTTCCTCGCTGACCATCGGATCGCCGAGCTGATCGTTCTTATAGTAATACTCGATGATCGACCTCGGAAGCCTTGTTCCTTCAGGGATTCCGAGCCGGGTGGAGATGCTGCCCGCGGCCACGTTCCGGACCACGATCTCCAGCGGGATGATCTCCACCTCGCGGATGAGCTGCTCACGCATGTTCAGCCGACGCACGAAGTGGTTGGGCACACCGATCTCGGCCAGCCGCATCATCAGGTATTCGCTGATACGGTTGTTGAGCACGCCCTTGCCGGTGATCGTGCCCTTCTTCTGGGCGTTGAAGGCGGTGGCATCGTCCTTGAAGTACTGGACGAGCGTGCCGGGTTCCGGTCCCTCGAACAGGATCTTCGCCTTGCCTTCGTAGAGCTGCCGGCGTCGTGCCATCGTCGTGCGCATCCCAAGTTTCCGCCCGGCCGGGGGCGGCGGGCGGCCCAGCGGGCGCTATAGCAAGCGCGGGACGGGGTGGCCATGACCCACGGGCGCCGGACTGGCCTGCGGCGGCTGGCCGGCGCAGGCGTGCGGGAGCGCCACGGGCCGGAACGGCTGCCGGTCCGGCGGCCCCGCGCTGAACCGCCAGGTCGCGGCGCCGTCCGCGCCGAGCGCGAGCAGGCTGGAGCAGACCGTGCCGAAGCCGCTGGTCCAGGGCACGTTGAGCGCCTCGCCCCGGCCGCCGGTCCGGTCGCCGAGCAGCGTCTGCCATGCGGTCCAGTCGCCGGTTTCCGGATCGGGGATGTCTGCGGCCCGGAACTTCGGCAGGTGGCGCGCCGTGCGGGGGCTGGCGGGATCGTCGGGGTCGAGTGCCGTGACCATGTGCAGGCCCGGCGGCAGGGGCATTGCCTCCGGATGGCCGGTACCCTCGCCGCGCAGGAAGATGACCGCGCGGCGGTCGGCGACGATCAGGTTGAAGCTGCGCCAGTCGCCGGCGTCCAGACGGGCGATCCGGTCGGCGGCGGCGGCCGCGTCCCCGGCCTCGGCGGCCAGCAGCGGCAGTTCGCCGCGCGAACGCTTGCCCGCCGCCGGTCCCAGGCTGCCGGGCCGGTTCAGCACGCAGGCGATCACGCCGGCGGGGCCGAGCGCCATCCAGGTGCCGCCCGCATCCCGGTCCCGGCCGCCGACGATGCCGGGCCGGTCGGGCCACCACGCGGCGGGCTTGTCCCACGCGCGGTCAACCCGCTCGTCCCGGTTCGCCGCCAGAAGCAACGGCCAGGGATGGCCGGGGCGCAGCAGGGTCACGACGGTGCACATCAGTGCCCAGCCTCTACCCGGTTCCCCGCGGAGGGGCGATAGGCCCCGGCTGGTTCAGTACCGCCAGTACGGCCGCGGATGCCGGTCGTGATAGCCCCACGGGCGCGGCGGCGGGGGGCGCCAATGCGAAGCCCGCGGCGGTGCATGCCAGTAGCGGGGTGGTGGCCGGTACCAATGCCGCGGCGGCGGCCGATGCCGGTTCCAGTGGACGGCGGTGGCGCCGGACACGGCATCGCCGGGTACGGACTGGGCGCTCTGCGCGGGCGGAGCGGCGGCAACGCCCAGCGCCAGCATGGCGCCCAGGGCAAGAACGCGCGTGATCATCGTCTTCCTCCCTCTTCTGCGTCAGCCATGCCATCCCCAGCCGCGATAGCGGCGGTAGGGATAGGGGTAGGGCCGGTAGGGCGGAGGAGCGGGCCGATACACCGCCGGCGGCGGTGCCACGTACACCGCACGGGGCGGAGGCGGCGGCGCCCTGTACACCGCGCAACCGGCGAGAAGCGCCGGCAGAACGGTCAGGGCCAGCATGGGAGCACGTCGCATGGCAGGCCAACTCCTCCTGCTGCCTATGCGGCGACGTTCATGGCGGATGGTGGCGCCTTCGCGGCGGTGGTCTTCTCAAATCGTGGCGTCGTGTAACCGGCCGCCGCCGCGGGGATTCACGCCGCCGCGCCGAACACCCGCGCGAACACGTGGTCCACATGCGCCAGATGGAAGGAGGGATCGAGCGCGCGGTCCAGCGTCGCCGCATCCAGCTTTCCCGCGATCTCCGGATCGGCGAGCAGGTTGTCGCGGAAGCTCCGCGCATCGGCCGCGCCCAGCCTGGTCCAGGTCGCCATCGCGTTCTTCTGCACCAGCCGGTAGGCGTCCTCGCGCGAGATGCCCGCCTGGGTCAGCGCCAGCAGCACCTCACCCGAATGCACCACGCCGCCCAGCGCCTCGACATTCGCCGTCATCCGCTCACCGTAGATGGTCAGCTTGTCGATCAGCCCGGTGAGACGGGCGAGGGCGAAGTCCAGCGCGATCGTCGCATCCGGTGCGATCACCCGCTCCACGGAAGAATGGCTGATGTCGCGTTCATGCCACAGCGTCACGTTCTCCAGCGCCGGGATGGCGTAGCCGCGCAGCAGGCGGGCGAGGCCGGTCAGGTTCTCGCTCAGCACCGGGTTGCGCTTGTGCGGCATCGCGGAGCTGCCCTTCTGGCCGGGGTGGAAGAACTCCTCCGCCTCCCGCACCTCGCTGCGCTGCAGGTGCCGCACCTCGGTCGCCAGCCGCTCGATCGCGCCGCCGATCACGGCCAGGGTGCAGAAGAAGGCCGCATGCCGGTCGCGCGGGATCACCTGGGTCGAGACCGGCTCGACCGACAGGCCGAGCCTTCCGGCGACGAATTCCTCCACGCTCGGGTCGATATGGGCGAAGGTGCCGACAGCGCCGGAGATCGCGCAGGTGGCGACATCGCGCATCGCCGCCTCCAGCCGGGCCCGGCCGCGGGCGAACTCCGCGTAATGCCCGGCGAGCTTCAGGCCGAAGCTGGTCGGCTCGGCATGGATGCCGTGGCTGCGGCCGATGGTCAGCGTGTGTTTGTGTTCCAGGGCGCGCCGCTTCAGCGCCGCCATCACCGAATCCAGCCCGGCCAGCAGCAGCTCCGATGCCTCCTTGAGCTGCACGGCGAGGCAGGTGTCGAGCACGTCCGAGGAGGTCATGCCCTGGTGCACGAAGCGCGCCTCGGGCCCGATCGATTCGGCCAGCCAGGTCAGGAACGCGATCACATCGTGGCGGACCTCGCGCTCGATCGCGTCGATCCGGTCCACATCCGCATCCGTCATCGCCGCGACCCGCGGGGCGCCCTTGTCGCGGATGATCCGGGCGGCCTCGGCCGGGATGGTGCCGAGCTCGGCCATGCGTTCGGCGGCCAGCGCCTCGATCTCGAACCAGATCCGGTAACGATTCGTGGGGGCCCAGATGCGGGCCATTTCGGGGCGTGTATAACGGGGAACCATGGGCGGGCTCAGTCGTTGCGGCGCCCGGTGCCTAGGCGCGGGCGGGCCGGTTGACAATCCCCGACCGTCCCGCCAATGCCCGGGGAAAATTTCGCCGGGAAGCGAAGAATGTTGTCCGAGACGTTGATGTCAGAGCTTAATGCGCTCTGGCAAGTGCTTCTGATCGACCTCGTGCTGGCGGGCGACAACGCCGTGGTGGTCGGTCTCGCCGCCGCCGGCCTGCCGTCGGATCAGCGCCGCAAGGCGATCCTGCTCGGTATCGGTGCCGCGACGGTCCTGCGCATTTTCTTCGCGCTGGTCACCACCCAGCTTCTGGCCATCGTCGGCCTGCTGTTCGCGGGCGGCGTGCTGCTGCTGTGGGTCTGCTGGAAGATGTTCCGCGAATTGCGGCAGCACGATCAGGTCGAGGTGACCGTCGGTGACGCCGAGGCAGCACCGCGCAAGACAATGGGCCAGGCGATGCTGCAGATCGTCCTGGCGGACGTGTCGATGAGCCTCGACAACGTGCTCGCGGTCGCCGGTGCGGCGCGCGAGCATCTGTGGGTGCTGGTCATCGGCCTCGGCGTGTCGGTCGTCCTGATGGGCGTGGCCGCGACGATGATCGCCCGCGTGCTGCAGAAATTCCGCTGGATCGCGTGGGTGGGGCTGCTGCTGATCCTCTACATCGCAGTCAAGATGATGTGGGACGGCGCGCCGGAACTGCTCGCCCTTATCCGCGGCGCATAGGGGGAAGGCTGAACGATCCGGCATCCCATCGGATGTCGGATCGTTCATTTTAGCGCAATCTTCCGGTAAACCTGCCGGGATCACACCTCCGCGCGCGGCGTGCCGGACTCGCGGCATCGCGGGTCCGGGGGAAATGATGGACGGCCTTTTTCATGCGGTATCGCAGTTCCTTGAGATTGTCTGGCTGAACGCCATCCTCTCCGGCGACAACGCCGTGGTCATCGGCCTCGCCGCGGCCGGCCTGCCGGCGGCACAGCGCAACAAGGCGGTCCTTTACGGCATCCTCTTCGCGGCGGTGCTGCGCATCGGTTTCAGCCTGTTCGCCACCGTGCTGCTCGATCTGTGGTGGATCGACGTGATCGGCGGCGTGGCGCTTCTCTACATTGCCTGGAACTTCCTGTCGGAGCTTCGTTCCGGCGAGCAGGAGGACCATGCCGACGGCCACGCGCCGCAGGAGAAGACGCTGATGCAGGCGCTGTGGCAGATCATCGTCGCGGACGTGTCGATGAGCCTGGACAACGTGCTCGCCATCGCGGCCGTGGCGCGCGACGACAAGGTGATGCTGGTGGTCGGGCTTGCCGTCTCGGTGCTGCTGATGGGCGCGCTGGGCGGCGTGCTGGCGCGGATCCTCGATCGCTTCCGCTGGATCGCCTATGTCGGCGTGGCGCTGATCGCCTGGATCGGCCTCAAGCTGATGTGGGAAGGCGCCTACGCGGCCGATGCGACGATGGGGCTCGGCATGGGCGTGCCCGCGCCGGTCTGACCGGTTCTTCCCGCCTGCGTTGTCCCCACTTCCGCCGTCACCCGGGCGGGCAGCTTGCGCTCAGGCCCGGGCCACGCCCTTCGTGGTCAGTGTCTCAGCGATCCAGGACCGGTCCATCGTGCCGGAAGCGATGGCGGCGAAGCTGGCCTCCTCCTTCCTCGCGTGTCCCTCGGCCGCCGCCACCGCGGCCGCGGCGTCCGCGTGCGGGATGACCACCACGCCGTCCTCGTCGGCTGCGATCAGGTCGCCAGGCATCACTGCGAGGCCGCCGCAGGCCAGTGGGTAGCCGATCTCACCCGGGCCGTCCTTGTACGGGCCGGCCGGCGTGGCGCCGCGCGCCCAGATGCCGATATCGAGCTTGGCCAGCCCCGCCACGTCGCGGATCGCGCCGTCGATGATGATGGCGGCGATGCCGAGCTTCGCGGCCTGCGTGGCCATGATGTCGCCCAGGATGGCGGTGCCCAGGTCGCCGCCGGCATCGCAGACGATCACGTCACCCGGCTTCGCGAGGCCGAGCGACTCATGCAGCATCAGGTTGTCGCCTGCGCGGGCGCGCACGGTCAGCGCCGGGCCGGTCACCGTCTTGCGGCCGCCATAGGCGATGAACCCGCCGCGCATCGCCTGCATGCGGTTCACCACGTCGCCGATATTGGCTGCCGGTACCTTGGCCGCCCGCGCGCACAGCGCGGCATCCACACGTTCGAACTCCGCCTTGATGCGGAAACCCAGCGTCATCCTTCGTCGTCCTTTCGGTGATCTCGCCAGCGCCAAGCAGGCAACCTTGTGGAGCCTCGCTCCGCGTCAGTCCATGGTGATGCCCGCGCTGCGCACAACCTCGGTCCACCGGTCGATCTCGGCCACCAGGAAGCGGTTGAATTCTTCCGGGCCGGCGTAGAAGGGCACGGTGCCGAGCGTGGCGTAGCGGGCGATCAGGTCCGGATTGCGCAGAACCGCCTGCACCGCGGCGTCGAGCCGCGCCAGGATCGGGGCGGGCGTGCCGACCGGTGCGTACAGCCCGTTCCAGGTGCCCATCTCGAAGCCGGGCAGGGTCTCGGCCACTGTCGGCACGTCCGGCATGTCGGGCAGGCGGGCAGGAGAGGCTACCGCGAGCAGCCGCAGCTGCCCGGCCCGCGCCATGGGCAGGGATGATACGGAGGTGTCGAACATCACCTGCACTTCATTCGACATGAGCGCCGTCGCGGCGGGCGCGGTGCTGCGGAACGGCACGTGCAGCAGATCCACCCCGGCCATGGATTTGAACATCTCCGCGGCAAGATGCGAGGAGGTGCCGTTGCCGCCGGAGCCATAGGCGAGGCTGCCCGGCTTCGCCTTGGCCAGTGCGATCAGCTCGGCCACGTTGTGCGCCGGCACGGAAGGGTGGACGACCAGCACGTTGTAGCCGTTGGCCAGCCGGGCGACCGGCGCGAAATCCTTCACCGGGTCGTAGCTGAGCTTGGCGCCGTAGAGCGGCACGTTCATCGCATGCGTGCTGATTGTCCCGAGCAGCAGCGTGTCGCCGTCCGGCGCAGAATGCGCGGCAAGCTCCGTGCCGATGATCCCGGCCGCGCCCGCGCGGTTGTCCACGACGACGGATTGGCCGAGTTCGCGGCTCAGATGCTCTGCCGTCAGCCGTGCGAGCACGTCGGTCGCACCGCCGGGGGCGAAGGCGACGATCAGCCGGATCGGCCTTGTGGGCCAGTCCTCGGCCCGCGCGGCCGGGACCATCGCTGTCGCGGCGGCGAGGGCGGCGAGGGTGCGGCGGCGGATCATGACGCTCACTCCCGCCACGGCCGGCGCTTCCACAGCGCCCGCAGCTTCGCATCGTCTTCCATGAAGAAGGCGTGCTGCTCGTCGCCCGTCATCGGCCGCAACGGCATGTTCAGCCGCTTGGCTTCGGCGATGAAGGCAGGGTCGGCGAGCGCGTCCGCGAAGGCCTTGCGGAAGCGGTCGCGCAGTTCGTCCGGCAGACCGGGCGGGGCGATCACGCCGCGCACCGATCCGGCGACCATATCGATGCCCTGTTCGCGGAAGGTCGGCACGTCCGCCATTGGCGCCCAGCGCGTGGCGCTGGCCTGGCCCACGAGATGGATGGATTTCTGCTGGAACAGCCCCAGCCCTTCGCTGAGGTTGAACGACCCCGCGACGATGTCCCCGGCGAGCAGGCCCGCCACGATGGGAGGGGTGCCGTTGTAGGGGACATGCGCGAAGCTCACGCCCGTCGCCTCCTGAAGCTGCAGGATCAGCAGATGGTCGTCCGAGCCGATGCCGGCGGAACCGATCGTGACGCTGCCGGGTTCCCGCTTCGCCCGGGCGATGAGGTCGGCGAGTGTCTTTTCCGGCGCATCGGCGCGGACGAACAGCCCGCCCGGATCCTCGACCACGTTGGCGATATAGACAAACTGATCGGCGCGGTAGCGCACCTGCCGTTCGATCGGCAGCGTCAGCATGTTCGGTGTCTGCGCGACGCCGATCGAATACCCGTCCGGTGCCGCGAGTGCCACGCCCTCGAAGGCGAGTTGGCCGGCCGCCGTGGGCCGGTTGATCACCACCATGGTGGCGTTGCCGAGCCGCGGTGCGACGAAGGGCAGGATGGTCCGCGCCAGCACATCCATGCCGCCGCCCGGCGGACCGGGACAGAACACCTGGATCGGCTGGTCCGGCCAGGCAGCCCGGGCGATCCCCGCGCGGCCCAGGATGGCCACAAGGGGAAGGGTGGCGAGATGTCTCCGCCGCATCGGCACGTCTCCTCGGGTTTCGCCCATCGTCTGAGGCGCGGGCATTGGCGGGGAGGTTAGGGCGGCGTCGTCTGGAACGCGAGGGGGCGCGATCGCATCAACCGGCCAGCGCAGGGGCGTCGCGCACCTGTTCCGTCTCGAAGCTGCGCTCGATGTGTTCCGCCAGCGCGTCGGTGATCGGCTGGCGTGCCCCTGGCGTCTTGACCAGCATGATCCCGAATTCCGGCAGCGGCGGCAGACCCTCATCCGGGCGCACCGGCCGCAACCCTTCCGGCAGCCAGGCCAGTGTCGATATCGTCACCGCGAGCCCGGCGAGCACGGGGGCCACCGTGCCGATCTGCGTGCCGGCGATGTAGGCGAGCCGGTAGGGCATGCGCGCATGTTCCAGCGCGGCGACGGCTGCGTCCCGCCATGTGCAGTGGTCGTGCGCGGTTGCCAGCGGCAGCGGTGTCAGCCGGTGCGGGCTGGCGCGCTCGGATGTCACCCAGACCAGCGGGCCGCGCCACAGCAGCTTCGAGGGGATGCGCGCCGGTTCCTGCCCTTCGCTGATCAGCGACAGGTCGAGCTTGCCCGCCTTGATCAGTTCTGCGAGGTCGGCGGAAGGCAGGCACACCACCTCCACCTCGACGGCCGGATGCGTCTCGGCGAAGCGGGCCAGCACAGGCGGCAGCCAGCGCAGTGCGTAATCGTCCGGACTGCCGAGCCGCACCCGCCCCGCGACCTGCGGCGCGCGGAACGTGGCCACGATCTCATCGTTCAGCTTCAGCAGTTCGCGCGCGCGGCCGAGCAGGTAGACGCCGTGCGGGGTCAGTTCGATCCCATGCGGCGAACGATGCAGCACCGGCTGGCCCAGGATCTCCTCCAGCCGGCGGATCTGCATCGACACGGCGGACTGGGTGCGGCCGACCAGGGCTGCGGCGCGCGTGAAGCTACGGCCTTCCGCGATCAGCACGAAGGAGCGGAGCAGGTCCGGATCGATATTCGCGAGTGCGGCCACGAACATCAAATTATCTGATCAGCCTCATCAAAACAATCCGTTTCACTTATTTTGACCGGGGCCGCACCTTCCGTTCCACATCGCCGCCATGGTGCCGCGATGAGGTTCCGGAGAGTCCGATGGCTGCTCGTTCCGTTGTCGTCGCTTTTCCGCTGTCCGCCCGGCACGGCGGTGGCGCACGTGGCGTCTGGAGGGAGGTATTGCGCGTCATCGTCACCCGCCGCCAGTTACGGGAGATGGATGACCGCATGCTGTCCGACATCGGCATCACCCGTGCCGAGGCGCTGGCGGAAGCGGAGCGTGCGCCATGGGATACCGGTCCGCGCGGGGCGCTTCGGTCCGCGGGGCGCTGAGGACGGTCTTCCGCCTCAGTCCATGACGATGCGTGGCGCCGCCGGCCGGGCCCCGGCCGGATCGAGCGTCGCGCGCAGCCGTTCGGCGATGGCGGCGTAGGCACGCGCCGCCTCGCTGTCCGGCGCGCTGGCCGTGATCGGCGTGCCGGCATCGGCGGTCTCGCGGATCGCCAGCAGCAGCGGCACCTCGCCCAGAAACGGCACGCCCAGCCGCTCCGCCTCCGCCCGCGCGCCGCCGTGGCCGAACAGATCGGTCCGGTGGCCGCAGTTCGGACAGCAGAAGAACGACATGTTCTCGACGATGCCGAGCACGGGCACGCGGGTCTTCTCGAACATCCGCACCCCGCGCCGCGCATCCAGCAGCGCGATGTCCTGCGGCGTGGAGACGATCACGGCACCGGCCAGCGGCACGCGCTGCGCCATGGTGAGCTGCGCGTCACCCGTGCCGGGCGGCATGTCCACCACCATCACGTCCAGCGCGCCCCAGGAGACCTGGCCCATGAGCTGTTCCAGCGCGCCCATCACCATCGGACCGCGCCAGATCATCGGCGTCTCCTCCTCGACCAGGAAGCCGATCGACATGGCCTTCAGGCCCCAGGCCTCGATCGGCCGGATGATCTTGCCCTCCGCCTCCGGCCGGGTGGTCACGCCCAGCATGCGGGGAAGGGAAGGGCCGTAGATGTCGGCATCCAGCAGCCCGACCGACAGCCCGCCGCGCGCCAGCGCGACCGCGAGGTTGACCGCCACGGTCGATTTGCCGACGCCGCCCTTGCCCGAGGCGACGGCCACGATGGCGCGGACCTGCGGCAGCAGCGGCGCGGCCGCCCCCGGCTGCGCCCGGCCGGCGGGGGCGGCGGCCGGCGCTTGCCGATGTGCGGTCAGGACGGCGGTCACGTTGAGCACGCCGGGAATCGCCGCTGCGGCGTCCTGCGCGGCGCGGCGCAGGGGTTCCATGGCGGCGGCGCGTTCGCGGGCCGTGCGCAGGCCGAACTGCACCAGCCCGTCACGCACCGTCAGGCTGTCCACCAGACCCGCCGCGACGATGTCGCGCCCCGAGTCGGGGTCGCGTACCCGCGCCAGAGCTGCAAGGACCGCCTCGGTCGTTACCGTCATTGGCTTGAAAACCCTCGAAACATAGCCGATATGCGCTGCGCTCTGGGCCGCGGGGGCCAGATGAAGCCGCCGCGGCGCCGGCGGGATATGGACCCCGCGTTCCGCCCTGCCAACGGCGCGCCCGGCCCCCGGACAAGATTGAAGGACGGAACCGACTTTCATGGCTTGGAACAATGGCGGCCCCAACCCCTGGGGATCGGGCGGCGGCAACCGGCCCGGCGGACCGTGGGGGTCGCCGCCCGGCGGCTCCGGCGGCGGATTGCCCCCGACACCAGATTTCGACGCGATCCTGCGCCAGGCACAGGACGCCGTGCGCCGCTTCCTGCCGCGCGGCTTCGGCGGCGGCGGCAGGGGGCTGGTGCTGATCGCCCTGATCCTGGTCGCGGTCTGGGCCGCCAGCGGCTTCTACCGGGTCCAGCCGGACGAGCAGGGCGTGGTGCTGCGCTTCGGCGCCTTCGACCGAACCACCCCGCCCGGCCTGAACTATCATCTGCCGTGGCCGGTCGAATCCGCCACCACGCCGCGGGTGACGCGCATCAACCGCGTCGATGTCGGCTTCCGCTCCCCCACCGAAGGTGTCGCCCGGCCCACGCCGTCGCGCGATATTTCGGAGGAGAGCCATATGCTGACGGGCGACGAGAACATCATCGACATCGATTTCGCGGTGTTCTGGCGCATCCGTGACGCGGGCGAATTCCTGTTCAACACCCGCAACCCGGAGAGCACGGTCAAGTCCGCGGCGGAGAGCACGATGCGCGAGGTGATCGGCCGCACGCCGATCCAGCCCGCGCTGACCGAGGCACGCGCTCAGATCGAGGCACAGGTCCGCCAGCAGACCCAGGAGATGCTGGACAGCTACGGCGCGGGCGTGGAGATCACGCAGGTCCAGCTCCAGAAGGTCGATCCGCCGAACGCGGTGATCGAGGCGTTCCGCGACGTGCAGCGCGCCAATGCGGACCGCGAGCGGCTGCGCAACGAGGCCGAGAGCTACCGCAACGACATCATCCCCCGTGCCCGCGGCGAGGCCGAGCGCATGGTGCAGGAGGCGCAGGGCTTCAAGGAAAGCCAGGTCGCCCGCGCGACCGGTGAGGCGCAGCGCTTCCTGTCCGTTCTCGCCTCCTACGAGGCGGCCAAGGACGTGACCCTGCGGCGCATGTACCTGGAAACGATGGAAGAGATCCTGCGCAAGAATCCGAAGATCATCGTGGATGACCGGCTGCAGGGCATCGTGCCCTTCCTGCCGCTGACAGGTGGCGCCGCCGGCGCTTCGGTGCCGCAGTCGCCGCCCGCCTCGCAACCTGCCGGGAAGGGACCCGCACGATGAACCGCGCGCTGCTTGGCGGCCTCGTCGCCCTGGTGGTGGTCTTTTTTGTCGCCACCTCCACCCTGTTCACCGTGCATCAGACCCAGCAGGTGCTGATCACCCAGTTCGGCCAGCCGATCCGTATGATCAGCACGCCGGGGCTGCATGCCAAGGTGCCGTTCATCCAGACCGTGATCGGCTTCGACCGGCGCCTGCTCGACTATGACGGCCCGCCGGAGGAGGTGATCCTGGGCGATCAGCGCCGGCTGATCGTGGATACCTTCACAAGGTTCCGCATCACCGACCCGCTGCAATACTTCCAGACCGTGGGCTTCGGGGAGAACGGCATCCGCGCGCGGTTGAATTCGATCGTCAGCTCCTCGCTGCGCCGCGTGCTGGGCAACGAGCCGTTGCTGTCGGTGCTGTCCGCCGATCGCGGCCGTATCATGGGCCAGATCCAGCGGCAGGTGAACAACGAGGCGAAGCCGTTCGGCATCGAGGTGGTGGATGTGCGCATCCGGCGCGCCGATCTGCCGGAGGAGAACACGCAGGCGATCCTGTCGCGCATGCAGTCCGAGCGTGAACGCGTTGCGCGCGAGGCGCGTGCCGAAGGTGCCGAGGTCGCCCAGCGTGTCCGCGCGGGTGCCGATCGCGAACGCACCGTGCTGCTGGCCGAGGCGCAGGCCCAGGCCGACATCCTGCGTGGTGAAGGCGAGAAGGAGGCGATCCGTATCTTCGCCGACGCCTTCCAGAAGGATCCGCAGTTCTTCGCGTTCTGGCGGTCGATGCAGGCTTATCGCGACGCGTTCGGCGAAGGCGATGCGCGGCTGGTGCTGACGCCGGAAAACGACTTCCTGCGTTACCTGCGCAACGCCCCGTCCACGCAGGATGGGGCGGCGGCGGCGCCCCCGGCCGTGCCGGCAACCCCGGTCACGCCGGCCCCCGCCCCGGCGCAGTGAGCTGGGCGCATCTGCTGGCGGGCGTGTCCGCCGCGGTTGCGCTGGAGGGCATCGCCTACGCACTCTTCCCCGCCGCCATGCGCCGCGCGGCGGCGGGGATCGCCTCCGCCGATCCCGCCCGGCTGCGGGCGGGCGGTCTGGCCGCGGCAGCGGCGGGCACTGCCGCGGCCTGGCTCATCGCAAGCCCGTGAACCCGGCCGCGGCACGCGCTGCGGCCTTGTAAGGCCCGGGTCGCGACGCCCATCATTGTCGTAGTTTGGGGTACTGCTCACATGCGTCTCGCTGCCGCACTTCTTTCCGCCGCACTGGTCGCGGTGCCGCTCGCCGCCCCAGTGGCGCAGGCGCGCTCCGCGCCGGAAAGCTTCGCCGACCTCGCGGCCCAGCTTCTGCCCGCGGTGGTCAACATCCAGACTTCCCAGACCGCGGTCGCGCGCGGGCCAGACCGGGGCGGTCCCGAGATGCCGCAATTCCCGCCGGGCTCGCCTTTCGAGGAATTCTTCCGCGACTTCCTGGAGCGCAACCGACCGGGGCCGCGCCAGGGGCAGCCCGGCCCGCAGGCGCCGCGCCGGCAGCAGTCGCTCGGTTCCGGCTTCATCATCGATCCGTCCGGGATCGTGGTCACCAACAATCACGTCATCGGCGATGCTGATGAGATCAGCGTGGTGCTGCAGGACAACACCACGCTCAAGGCAACGCTCGTCGGTCGCGACCAGCGCACCGATCTCGCCGTACTGAAAGTGGAAAGCCCCGAGCCGCTTGTCGCGGTGAAATGGGGCAACAGCGACAATATCCGCGTGGGCGACTGGGTGCTGGCGATCGGCAACCCGTTCGGCCTGGGTGGGTCGGTCACCGCCGGCATCGTCTCGGCGCGCGGCCGCAACATCAACCAGGGCCCCTACGACGACTTCATCCAGACCGATGCCGCCATCAACCGCGGCAACTCGGGCGGCCCGCTGTTCAACATGGCGGGGGAGATCGTGGGCATCAACACGGCGATCTACTCGCCTTCCGGCGGGTCGATCGGCATCGGTTTCTCGATCCCGGCCAACCTCGCGCAGAATGTGGTGGCGCAGTTGCGCGAGTTCGGCCGCACGCGGCGCGGCTGGCTGGGGGTGCGCATCCAGCAGGTGACGGATGAGCTGGCCGAGAGCGTGGGGCTGCCCGAGGCGCGCGGTGCGATGATCGCCGGCGTGAATGAGGACGGCCCGGCCGACAAGGCGCAGATGCGTAACGGCGACATCGTGCTGCGCTTCAACAACCAGGACGTGAAGGAAATGCGCATCCTGCCGCGCATCGTGGCCGAGACGCCGATCGGCCACGAGGTCCCGGTGGTGGTCTGGCGCGACGGCAAGGAAGTGACGCTGAACGCCACGGTGGGTGAGCTGCCGGACGACCAGCAGCTTGCCTCGACCACGCCCGGCCCGTCGCAGGACGGCGGGCGCATCACCGATGTGCCGGCGCTCGGCCTGAAGATCGCTCCACTGGCCAACGAACTGCGGGAGAAGTTCCAGATCGACGAGGACAAGCAGGGCGTGGTGATCACCGACGTCGCCGCCGGCAGCAGCGCGGCGGACCGCGGGGTGCGGCCGGGCGACCTGATCGTCGAGGTACAGCAGGAGACCGTCAGCACGCCTGCCGATGTGACCGAACGGATCGAACGCAGCCGCCGCCAGGGACGGCGCAGTGTGCTGATGCTCATTGAAGGCCAGGGCGGCCAGCGCTGGGTGCCGCTGCCGCTGACGCCGCCCCAGGGCGGGCCGCAGCGGCAGCCGGGCTAAGCCGGTCATCCCGTGTGGTGCGGGGGGTGCGCTGCCGCGTACGCCCCGCACCATGCTTCATTTCGCGCGACGGCGGATGAAGCTGAAGTGAGGGCGCTTCCGCGCGGAAGCCCTCAGCCTGCTGTCACGAACGCGTGCGCCGGATAGCCCTGGAAGAACAGCAGCGCACGCAGGTCGGTGTGATCCACGCGCGTCCGCGCCTCGGCCGCCACGATCGGCTTGGCATGATACGCAACACCCAGCCCGGCCGCGCGCAGCATGGCGAGGTCGTTTGCCCCATCGCCCACGGCCAGCGTGTGCTCCAGCGCCAGCCCGCGCTGCGCGGCCAGTTCCCGCAGCGTGGCGAGCTTGGCGTCACGGTCCAGGATCGGTTCGCCCACCTTGCCGGTCAGGACGGTGCCGTCATGCAGCAATTCGTTGGAGCGATGCACATCGAAGCCGACCTTGTCCGCCACGCGGCCGGTGAAGAAGGTGAAGCCGCCGGAAACCAGCGCGGTCAGCGCACCGTGGGCGCGCATCGTGCCCACCAGTTCCGCGGCGCCCGGCATCAGCCGCGTCGCCTGCCAGGTGCGCTCCAGCGCCTCCAGCCCCAATCCCTTGAGCATGCCGACGCGCAGCCGCAGGGCTTCCGCGAAATCGACCTCGCCGTTCATGCTCCGCCGCGTGATTTCCGCGATACGATCCTTCAGTCCCGCGAAGGCGGCGAGTTCGTCCAGCGTCTCGGTGGTGACGATGGTGCTGTCCATGTCGGCGATCAGCAATTGCTTGCGTCGCCCCTCCGCCGGACCCGCGTGCCAGTCGGCCGGGGCGCTGCCCAGCGCGTCGCGCACCGCATCGGCATCAGGCGGGGCGGGCAGTGCGATGTCGGCGGCCTCACCGGGGGAGAGCCACTCCGCCGCGCCGCCGCGCAGGGCGTCGCACACGCGGGCGACGAGGGCAGGGGACAGATCGCCTGGTCGTGCGACCAGGGTCAGGACATGCGTCATGCGGCGCGTGATGGCATGACGCGATGATGGTTGAGAAGCCATCCGTCCTGATCGTCGCGGGCCCCACCGCATCGGGGAAATCGGCGCTCGCGCTGGCGGTGGCCGCGCGCGTGGGCGGCGTCGTGATCAACGCTGATTCCATGCAGGTCTACCGCGAACTCCGCGTGCTGACGGCACGGCCGACGCCGGAGGAGGAGGCGCAGGTGCCCCATCGCCTCTACGGCGTGCGTCCGGCCGCGGAACCCGGCCACGCGGCGTGGTGGCGCGGCCATGCCTTGGCAGAGATGGAAGCGGCGCGCGCGGCGGGGCGCCTGCCGATCCTGTGCGGCGGCACGGGCCTGTATTTCCGCGCCCTGACCCACGGCCTCGCAGATATCCCCGAACCCGGAGACGCGGCGCGGGCGGAGGCGCGGGCGCTTCTGGCGGAGCTTGGCCCCGCCGGCCTGCACGCGCGTCTGACGGCCGCCGACCCCGCGACCGCGGCGACACTGCGCCCGACCGACAGCCAGCGCCTCGCCCGCGCCTGGGAGGTCTGGCGCGGGACCGGGCGGGGCCTGTCGGACTGGCAGCGGGCGGGCGGCACCGGGCCGGCGCCGTGGTGCTTCGCCGCCATCCTCATCGACCCCCCGCGCGAGGCGTTGCGTGCGGCGATCGCGGCCCGGTTCGACGCCATGCTCGCGGCCGGTGCCCTCGAGGAGGTGCGGGCGCTGCTGGCGCTGGGCCTCGACCCGGCGCTGCCGGCAATGCGCGCCCACGGCGTGCCCGAACTCTCAGCCCATCTGCAGGGCCGGCTGACGCTGGCGGCCGCATCCGAGCGCGCACGGCTGGTCACGAGCCAGTACACCAAGCGCCAGGCGACCTGGTTCCGCCATCATGCGCTGGCGGCTCCGGATCGGACGCATATGATCCATGCGCGTTTCGCGGGTCTAACGCAGTTTTCTAACAAGATCGTGGACCAATTCTTCGCATTTGTTGACTTGGTGGCTTGACGCGCTGCAGCGAGGCAGGCTACCGCCCTGACCCCGGCGCAGTCCGGGGAAGTGGGAGTTAGGCCAATGACGGCAGATGCCATGGCACCGGGTGCTGAGATTGTCCTGCGCGCGCTGAAGGCGCAGGGCGTCGAGGTCATCTTCGGGTATCCGGGCGGCGCCGTACTTCCGCTCTACGACGCGCTGTTCCAGCAGAACCACATCCGCCACATCCTGGTCCGGCACGAACAGGCGGCGGTGCACGCGGCGGAAGGCTATGCGCGCTCCACCGGCAAGGTCGGCTGCGTGCTGGTCACCTCCGGCCCCGGCGCGACCAATGCGGTGACGGGCCTGGTGGACGCGCTGATGGATTCCATCCCGATCGTGTGCCTGACCGGGCAGGTGCCCACGCACCTGATCGGCAACGACGCGTTCCAGGAAGCCGACACGACCGGCATCACCCGGCCCGCGACCAAGCACAACTACCTGGTCAAGCGGTCGGAGGACCTCGCCCGCACGGTGCACGAGGCATTCTACGTCGCCCGGTCCGGCCGGCCCGGCCCCGTGGTGATCGACCTGCCCAAGGACATCCAGATCAACCCGGCCCCGTGGACCGAGGCGCCGGAGACGCCGCACCGTTCCTACCGCCCGCAGACGGAGCCGGATGCCGGGGCGATCGGGCAGGCGATCGCGCTGCTGAAGGGGGCCAGGCGGCCGGTGGTCTATACCGGCGGCGGGGTGATCAATTCCGGCCCCGAGGCGTCCGCCCTGCTGGTCGAGTTCGTGCGCATGACCGGCTTTCCCTGCACGAACACGCTGATGGGGCTCGGCGCCTATCCGGCCGGTGATCCGCAGTTCCTCGGCATGCTGGGTATGCACGGCACCTACGAGGCGAACCTCGCCATGCACGGGTGCGACGTGATGCTGAACATCGGCGCACGGTTCGATGACCGTGTGACCGGAAGGCTGAACGCGTTCAGCCCGGACAGCCGCAAGATCCACGCCGATATCGATCCGTCCTCCATCAACAAGAACGTGCCGGTGGATGTGCCCATCGTGGGCGACGCGGCCGCCGTGCTGCGCGCGCTGATCGCGGCGTGGAAGGCGGATAAGACGAAGCCCGATGCGCGTGCGCTGGCGCAGTGGTGGAAGCAGATCGACGCGTGGCGCGCCGTCGATTGCCTGAAGTTCACCCAGGACACCAAACCCGGTTCGATCATCAAGCCGCAATATGCGCTGCGCCGGCTGTACGAGATCACCCGGGAACTCGGCCGTGAGACCTTCATCACCACCGAGGTCGGCCAGCACCAGATGTGGGCCGCGCAGTATCTCGGCTTTCAGAAGCCGAACCACTGGATGACCTCGGGCGGGCTCGGCACGATGGGCTACGGGTTGCCGGCAGCGATGGGCGTGCAGATCGCGCATCCCGACGCGCTGGTGGTCGATGTCGCCGGCGAGGCGTCCACGCTGATGAACATCCAGGAACTCGGCACGCTGGCGCAGTACCGGCTGCCGGTGAAGGTGTTCATCCTCAACAACGAATACATGGGCATGGTGCGGCAGTGGCAGGAACTGCTGCATGGCAGCCGGTATTCGGAAAGCTACTCGGCAGCGCTGCCCGACTTCATCAAGCTGGCGGAGGCGTTCCACGGCAAGGGGTTGCGCGCGACCTCCGTCGATCAGCTCGATGCCGTGATCCGGGAGATGCTCGCGACCGACGGTCCGGTGATCGCCGATATCTGCGTGGATCCGAAGGAGAACTGCTTCCCGATGATCCCGTCCGGTGCGGCGCATAACGAGATGCTGCTCGGCCCGGGCCAGGCCAGGTCGGGTGCTGCCGTCACCGACGCCGGTCTCGTCCTCGTCTGATCCTTCGTTCCCGCCGCGGCGGCGCGCCGCGGCGCGCCGCATCGGGAGTGCCATGTCCGCCTCGACCGAACAGCGTTCCGCGACCATCTCGGTCCTCGTTGAGAACGAGGCCGGCGTGCTCGCGCGTGTCATCGGCCTGTTCTCGGGCCGTGGCTACAACATCGACAGCCTGACGGTCGCGCCGGTGGAAGCCGACGGGCGGCGGTCACGCATCACCATCGTCACCTCCGGCACCGAGATGGTGATCGAGCAGATCAAGGCGCAGCTCGACCGGCTGGTCCCGATCCACAAGGTTTCGGATCTGTCGCAGGAAGGCCCCTACCTCGCGCGCGAACTCGCGCTGATCAAGGTGGTGGGCACCGGCGAGAAGCGGATTGAGGCGCTGCGCATCGCGGATGCGTTCCGCGCGCGCGTCGTGGATGCGAGCATCGAGAGCTTCGTGTTCGAGATGACGGGCGCCACCGACAAGCTGGACGCCTTCCTGGAACTGATGCGGCCATTGGGACTGGCCGAGGTCAGCCGCACGGGGATCGTCGCGATCGCGCGCGGTCCGAAAACAATCTGACGGATCGAGAAAGGGACTGAGAGAGATGCGCGTCTACTACGACCGCGATGCGGACGTGAACCTGATCAAGGGCAAGAAGGTCGCGGTCATCGGCTATGGCAGCCAGGGCCACGCCCACGCCAACAACCTCAAGGACAGCGGCGTGAAGGACATCGTCGTCGCGCTGCGCCCCGGCTCCTCCGGCATCGCCAAGGCCGAGGCCGCGGGGCTGAAGGTTGTGACCCCGGCCGAGGCGGCCAAGTGGGCCGATCTGGTCATGATCCTGACCCCCGACGAAGGGCAGGGCGATCTGTACCGCGACGAGATCGGGCCGAACCTGCGTGACGGGGCCGCGGTGGCCTTCGCGCACGGGCTGAACGTGCACTTCAACCTGATCGAGCCCAAGCCGACCATCGACGTGCTGATGATCGCGCCCAAGGGCCCCGGCCACACGGTGCGCAGCGAATACCAGCGCGGCGGCGGCGTGCCCTGCCTCGTGGCGGTCGCGCAGAACCCGTCCGGCAACGCGCTCGACCTCGGCCTGTCCTATGCCTCCGCCATCGGCGGCGGCCGGTCCGGCATCATCGAGACCACGTTCAAGGAGGAATGCGAGACCGACCTGTTCGGCGAGCAGGTCGTGCTGTGCGGCGGGCTCGTCGAACTGATCAAGGGCGGCTACGAGACGCTGGTCGAGGCAGGCTACGCGCCGGAGATGGCGTATTTCGAGTGCCTGCACGAGGTGAAGCTGATCGTGGACCTGATCTACGAGGGCGGCATCGCCAACATGAACTACTCCATCAGCAACACGGCCGAATACGGTGAGTACGTGACCGGCCCGCGCATCATCACCTCGGAGACCAAGGCCGAGATGAAGCGCGTGCTGGCCGACATCCAGAGCGGCAAGTTCGCCCGTGACTGGATGCTGGAGAACAAGGTGAACCAGGCCTCGTTCAAGGCCACGCGCCGCCGGCTGGCCGAACACCCGGTCGAGCAGGTGGGCGAAAAGCTGCGCGCCATGATGCCGTGGATCAAGGGCAACGCCCTGGTCGACAAGACGCGGAACTGATGTGATGCCGCCGGGCGGGGGCGACCCCGCCCGGTCTTCATGGTTTGATCCGGATCATTGCCCGCCCCGTTCGGCGGGCTTATTTCTTGCGCGAACCGGGAGAACGGTCATGCAGGAAAGATCCGCGCGGGAACTGGTGCGCGATCAGCTTCCGCTTACCATGCCCCAGACGGCGACGGTGGCCGAGGCTTGCGCGGCCATGCATGCGCGGCGGGTCGGCGCTGTTCTGGTTGTGGACAAGAACAACAAGCTCCTGGGCATTTTCACCGGCCGTGACGCCGTGCGCTGTCTGGCCGAAGGCTGCGATTCGTCCGGCACGGCACTGCGCAAGGCCATGACCCGCGCGCCGGTCACGCTGGCCCCGCACCAATCGGCCATGGACGCGCTGCGACTGCTGAACGATGCGGGTTTCCGCCACCTTCCGGTCTGCGAGGACGGCCGCGTGGTCGGCATCATCTCGCGCTACGACCTCCGCGCGAAGGAACAGGCACGCTACGAGGACGAGACCGGGTTCTTCGAAGTGCTGCGCTGACCGGCGGCTGCGTCGTAACCGGCTGGCGGGGCCTATTTCGGCCGGCGGACGACGCGCAGCTTGCCGCTGCTGCCGCCGCCGCAGAAGAAGCGGTCCGCGCCGTCGGATTCCAGGCCGGAAACGCCTGTTCCCACCGGCATGTCGAGCTGCTCCAGGACCGCGCCCGTTTCGGGATCGATCCGCCGCACATCGCTCTCATCCCCGTCCCATGTCCCGTGCCAGAGCTCACCGTCGATCCAGGTGACACCGGTGACGATGCGCTTGGCTTCGATCGTGCGCAGGATCTTCCCCGTCTCGGGATCGATCTGATGGATCCTGCGGCCGCGGTGCTGCCCGACCCAGAGCGTGCCTTCCGCCCAGGCGAGCCCGGAATCGCTGCCCTGGCCCGGCGCCGGGATGGTGCCGATCACGCGGCCGGTCTTCGGGTCGATCTTCTGGATACGATCCTCGGCGATCTGGAAGAGGTGCTTGCCATCGTAGGCGGTCCCTGCGTGTGCGGCGACATCGATCGCGCGCACGATCTCGCCCGTTTCCGGGGCGAGGGCGTTGAGCCTGTCCCCGGAGGCGAACCAGACATACTGGCCGTCGAAGGTGACGCCGTGGACCTGCCCCCCTTCGGGGAAGGGATCGTATTCGCGGATGATCTGGGCTTGTGTGTGTTTCATGCCGCGAATCTAGCCACCCGGCGGAGGACCCGGGAGCAACAAGGTTGTCGGGAATCCCGGCACCGAGGGGACCGTCCAGCGCCGCGACCGGCCACGACCGAAGGACTGCACCTTGTTCGCTGCGGCGAGCCGGTCGAGTGCCCGCTGCACGGTGCGGGGGCTTGTATCGAGCGCGATCGCCAAGGCTGAACTCGACCATGCCTCGCCGTCCGCGAGCAGCATCAGCACCGCCGCGTTTGGCTCGTCAACGGGCGGCGCCAGCACGACCGTCTTCTCCGCGTGGCGCGGTACGAGCGCGAAGCCATCCTTCGTTGCATTCACCTCCGCCAGCGGCCGCACCGCCACACGCAGGCGCGCGATCTCGACACGCAGGCGCGCGCGATGCGATTCATCGGCGTGCTTCGCACGGAAGGCGCGTGCGAGAAGCGTGCTCCTCGACACATCGCCGGGCCACGCCTCGCCGAGGGCGCGCGCCAGGGCGAACAGGATCGGGCGAGTCCCGAGCGGGATCATCCTGTCACGATCGCGCACGATGTTGCGGCAGGCATCTATGACAAGGGCGCGCGACGCCAGCAGCGCCTCGATCTCTTCAAGACCGATAAGATTCTCGCTGCCGCGCGCGATCATGCGCGCCGCGGGTATGTGCAGGACACGGGCCGCGCTCTCGACTTCGGCCGTCAGTGCGGGAATGTCTGCCTGTCGCGCGGCCTCGGCGGCGCGAACAAAGGCCGCACGCGCCTCGCCCGTCCTGAGGCGCCGGATGGCGATGCCGGCGATCGTCAGCTCATAGGCGGCCCGCGACGCGGGCGGAAGCGGCGACGGGTCGAGCCCGCGCAGCACTCGTTCGGCTTCCTTCAACCGGCCGATCAGCAACAGGCGCCGGCCCGCAAGATTGCGCGCATGCGCGGCATTCACGGTGTCGCCATGGGCCTCAAGCGTTGCCTTTGCCGTATCGAGCGAATTCTCCGGCCGGGTGAGATCCCGTGAGACGAGTGCGATCTCGGCCTCGGCAACGACACAGCGCGCGCGGGCGACCGCCTCCCTCGGGCCGAAGCCGCGCGCGGCGCGCTTGAGCAGGGCCTTGGCCCGGTCGAACTCGCCGAGCTGTGCCATGGCGATGCCACGCAGCGCGAGTGCGGGCGGATCGTCCCGCAAGGCGACACGCTTGAGCGCGCCGAGGAGATTGCCCGTCGCGAGAGCCCGTGCCGCAGCGATGATCAGTGAATCCATCGGAATCCCGTCACGTTTGTCACTCTCACGGCAGCGAGGCCCGGCGCCAGGTTTCTGCCACGACCGAGGGCGGTCGACAGGCGAAGGAAGGAGCCAGGCGATGAGAAAGCCAGCGGCCAGCACTCCCGGCAAGTCGGGGGAGGATATCGCAGGCCACCGTATTGTATCCCGGAACGAATGGACGGCGGAACGCCGGGCGTTGCTGGCGCGGGAAAAGGAGCTGACGCGTCTGCGTGACCGGATCGCGGCCGAGCGGCGGGCGCTGCCGTGGGTGCGCGTCGAAAAGGACTACCGGTTCGATACGCTCGACGGCCGGTGCACGCTCGCCGACCTGTTCGCCAGCCGCCGGCAGTTGCTTGTCCAGCACTTCATGCTCGCGCCCGGTTGGGAGCAGGGATGCTCGGGCTGTTCCTTCATGGCCGACCACAACGACGGCATGCTTCCGCACCTGGCGCATCGCGACGTGACGCTGGTAGCTGTCTCCCGCGCGCCGCTCGCCGACATCGAGCGCTTTCGCCAGCGCATGGGCTGGCGCTTCAGGTGGGTCTCATCGCACGGCAGCGACTTCAATTACGATTTCCAGGTCAGCTTTACGCCGGAAGACCTAGCCAAGGGCTACCTCGACTACAATTACAGTACGTGGCCCCACGCATATGAGGAATGGCCCGGCATCAGCATCTTCTTCAGGAACGATGCGAACGAGGTGTTCCATACCTATTCGACCTACGCACGCGGCACGGAAGTGATGATGGGCACCTATGCCCTGCTGGACCTCATGCCCAAGGGCCGTGACGAGAGGGAGGTGGAATACAAGATGGAGTGGCTGCGCCACCATGACCGCTACGAGGCCGAATCTGTCGAAAGGGCAGCAGCGGCCGGTTCGGTCGAGGGGTTGATGAGCACCCTCAGGAACGGGTGCTGCCACTGATCTCCGCTTCAGGGAGAAACCGGATGCGCGCTGTCAACTTGGCGTGGCGGATTGGCTGCATCTCGCGGCCACGCCGACCTTCGCGCTCATGGCGCTGCTGACGGCCATGCCCGAGGGCGATGCCTATCGGGCGACCTGCCTTGGACTCTCCGGCGGATCCACGCTGGGCGGCATGGGTGTGATGTATCTACTTATGAGTATATTCCACGCCGCGCCCTGGGTGAGGCTGGCTTGGCGCTGGGGGGAGCGATCAGGCTGATCCGCTATGGGCGGCAACTGGCGGAGAGAGAGGGATTCGAACCCTCGGTACGCTTGCACGTACACACGCTTTCCAAGCGTGCGCCTTAAGCCACTCGGCCATCTCTCCGTCCAAGGGCGCTTCCTACCGGCGGAAGCGGGGGCGGGGCAAGCGTTGCGATGCATGCCCCGCCTGCGTCCAGCCTAGGCCATCGCCTTCTTCAGGTTCTCGTCCAGCTTGGACAGGAACTGCTGCGTGGTCAGGAAGGGCTGGTCCTTGCCGATCAGCACCGCCAGGTCCTTGGTCATGAACCCGCTCTCCACCGTGTCGACGCAGACCTTCTCCAACGCCTCGGCGAAGCCGGTCACGTCCGGCGTGCCGTCGAACTTGCCGCGATAGGCCAGCCCGCGGGTCCAGGCGAAGATCGAGGCGATCGGGTTGGTGCTGGTCTCCCGGCCCTTCTGGTGCTCGCGGTAGTGGCGCGTCACCGTGCCGTGCGCGGCTTCGGACTCCACCGTGCTGCCGTCCGGCGACAGCAGCACCGAGGTCATCAGCCCCAGCGAGCCGAAGCCCTGCGCGACGATGTCGGACTGCACGTCGCCGTCGTAGTTCTTGCACGCCCAGATGTAGCCGCCTTCCCACTTGAGCGCGGAGGCGACCATGTCGTCGATCAGCCGGTCCTCGTAGGTCAGGCCGCGCTTCTCGTACTCCGCCTTGAACTCGGCATCGTAGATGGAGCGGAAGATGTCCTTGAAGTTGCCGTCATAGGCCTTGAGGATCGTGTTCTTGTGGCTGAAGTAGACCGAGTAGTTGCGCGCAAGCCCGTAGTTGAAGGATGCGCGCGCGAAGCCCTCGATCGAGCTGTTGAGGTTGTGCTGCATCATCGCGGCGCCAGGGCCCTTGAAGGCGAAGTCCCCGATCTCCTGCGGCTGGCCGCCCTCGGGCGTGTACAGCATCGTCACCTTGCCCGGGCCGGGCACCTTCATCTCGACCGCCCGGTAGATGTCGCCATAGGCGTGGCGGCCCACCACGATCGGCTTGGACCAGTGCGGCACCAGGCGCGGGACGTTCTTGCAGATGATCGGCTCGCGGAAGATCGTGCCGTCCAGGATGTTGCGGATCGTCCCGTTGGGCGACCGCCACATCTTCTTCAGGCCGAACTCCTTCACCCGCGCCTCGTCGGGGGTGATGGTCGCGCACTTCACGCCCACGCCGTACTGCTTGATGGCGTTGGCGGCATCGACCGTCACCTGATCGTCGGTCTGGTCGCGGTACTCGATGCCCAGGTCGTAATATTTCAGATCCACATCCAGATAGGGGAGGATCAGCTTGTCCTTGATGAACCCCCAGATGATGCGTGTCATCTCGTCACCGTCGAGTTCGACGACGGGGGTCTTGACCTTGATTTTGGGCATCCGCGCTCCTCAGGCGTATCCGGGCCGCGGGGCTCCGCGGGCCAGTTGATCACGTGCCGGACCATCGCATCGGTGCCCCGCAGCGGCAAGGTGCCCTGCCGGGACGGGCGGGGGAACGCCGTCTGTCCCCATCCCGCACTTTGTCTTGCCGGTGGCCCCCTCAACCCCCGTAACATCGGGTTCACCTGCGCGGGCTAGGATTCCCGCATGGAGGTCATGCCGATGCCCCGATCGAACGGCGCGACGGCGGAGGAACGACGGGCGGCGCGGCGCGCCATGGCGGAAGCCGTGGTCGCGCGTGCGCATCTCGAATCCGTCCTGGGCACGGCGCGGGCCGCGCAGGAACTACGGGATCTGGCCGATGCCGCCGGCATCCGGCCGCAGGTCCTGCTGGCCCTGGGGGCCGGGCGGCGTGCGGGTGCCCTGACCACGATCCAGCTCCAGCTCCTGGCCGACGCCATGCTGCGGCTCGCAGCCCTGCCGCGCTGAAGTCGCGCTTGCGCCTGCGCCGTCCGCTCCGCTAATCCCCGCCGCGGGTCACGCCCCCCCACCGGGGCGCATTGCTTCTGAAAGGGAGCCCGCATGGCGATCGCCACGAAACCGGACCTGCGTCCGGCGAATCCCCGTTTTTCCTCTGGCCCCTGCGCCAAGCGTCCCGGCTGGACGCTGGATGCCCTGTCCGGCGCTCTGCTCGGCCGCAGCCACCGCGCGAAGGCGCCCAAGGCGGCGCTGAACGAGGTCATCACCCGTTCCCGCGCCATCCTCGGCATCCCCGCCGACTGGCGGCTCGGCATCGTGCCGGCGTCGGACACCGGCGCGGTCGAGATGGCGCTGTGGTCGCTGCTCGGCCCGCGCCCGGTCGATGTCGTCGCCTTCGAATCCTTCGGCCAGGGCTGGGCGACGGATGTCGCCAAGCAGCTCAAGGTCGAACACCGCGTGCTCGCCGCTCCCTACGGCGAACTGCCCGACCTCGCGGCCGTGGACTGGGCGCATGACGTGGTGTTCCCCTGGAACGGCACGACCTCCGGCGTGCGCGTGCCGGATGGTGACTGGATCGCGGCGGACCGGCAGGGACTCGCGATCTGCGATGCGACCTCTGCCGCCTTCGCCATGGACGTCACCTGGGACCGGCTCGATGTCGTCACCTGGTCCTGGCAGAAGGTGCTGGGAGGGGAGGCGGCGCACGGCATGCTGGCGCTCTCCCCGCGCGCGGTGGAGCGGCTGCTGACCTACAAGCCCGCCTGGCCGCTGCCGAAGATCTTCCGCCTGACCAGCGGCGGCAAGCTGATCGAAGGCATCTTCGCGGGCGAGACAATCAACACGCCGTCGATGCTCTGCGTCGAGGACGCGCTGGATGGTCTGCGCTGGGCCGAATCGGCCGGCGGTCTCAAGGGGCTGACCGGCCGCAGCGAGGCGAACCTCGCCGCCGTCGCTGACTGGATCGCGCGGACGCCCAACTACGCCTTCCTCGCCGCCGACCCGGCAATCCGGTCCTGCACCTCGATCTGCCTGTCCGTCACCGCCCCGTGGTTCGCCCCGCTCGACAAGCCGGCCCAGGCCGACGCCGCCAAGCGCATCGCGTCGCTGCTGGAGAAGGAGGGCGTGGCGCTGGATGCGGGCGGCTATCGCGATGCCCCGCCCGGCCTGCGCATCTGGGGCGGGGCCACGGTGGAAACCGCGGACATCGCCGCGCTGCTGCCCTGGCTCGACTGGGCGGCCGACGTCGTCGGCGCCGAACTGTCCCCCAAAGCGGCGGCGGAGTGATCCCGATGCCCAAGGTCCTGATCTCCGACAAGCTCTCCCCGGCGGCCGTTGCCATCTTCCGCGACCGCGGCATCGAGGTGGACGTGAAGCCCGGCCTGTCGCCCGCCGACCTGCGCGCGATCATCGGCGCATATGACGGGCTGGCCATCCGCAGCGCCACCAAGGTGACGAAGGAACTGCTGGACGTTGCCACCAACCTGAAGGTGGTCGGCCGCGCCGGCATCGGTGTGGACAACGTGGACGTGAAGTCGGCCACCGCGCGCGGCGTGGTGGTGATGAACACGCCCTACGGCAACGCCATCACCACGGCCGAACATGCGATCGCGATGATGTTCGCGCTCGCGCGGCAGATCCCGGAAGCCTCCGCCTCCACCAAGGCAGGGAAGTGGGAGAAGAACCGCTTCATGGGCGTGGAGCTGAGCGGCAAGACCCTCGGCCTGATCGGTTGCGGCAATATCGGTTCCATCGTCGCTGACCGCGCGGTGGGGCTGAAGATGAAGGTCATCGCCTACGACCCGTTCCTGTCCGACAAGCGCGCGCTGGAACTGGGCGTGGAGAAGGTGGAGCTGGAGGAACTGTTCCCCCGCGCCGACATCATCACCCTGCATACGCCGCTGACCGATGCCACCCGCAACATCCTGTCGGTCGAGGCGATCGCGAAGCTCAAGCCCGGCGTGCGCATCATCAACTGCGCCCGCGGCGGCCTGCTGGACGAGGCCGCGCTGGCCGAGGCGCTGAAGTCCGGTCATGTCGCGGGGGCGGCGCTGGACGTGTTCGAGACCGAACCCGCCACGTCCTCGCCGCTGTTCGATCTGGAGAATGTGGTCTGCACCCCGCATCTGGGCGCGGCCACGGCCGAGGCGCAGGAGAACGTCGCGCTTCAGGTCGCGGAGCAGATGAGCGACTTCCTGCTGACCGGCGCGGTATCCAACGCGATCAACATGCCCTCGGTCAGCGCCGAGGATGCGCCGCGGCTCAAGCCGTACATGGAGCTGTGCCGGCTGCTCGGGGCCTTCGCCGGGCAGCTCAGCCTCGCGCGCGACGGCGGCTTCCAGAAGGTCGCGATCGAGTACGAGGGCGCGGCCGCATCGCTCAACCAGAAGCCGCTGACCGCCGCCGTGCTGGCCGGGCTGCTGGGGCCGATGATGGAAGGCGTGAACATGGTCAACGCCCCCGTCGCTGCGCGCGACAAGGGCATCGACGTGTCGGAGACGGTTCATGACCGCGCCAGCGAGTACCAGACGCTGGTCCGCGTCTCCGTCACCACCCAGCGCGATACGCGTGCGGTGGCCGGCACATTGTTCGCCGGCGCCAAGCCGCGGCTTGTCGGCATCAAGGGCATTCCGGTGGAAGCCGATTTCGCGCGGTACATGCTGTACGTGACGAACCAGGACAAGCCGGGCTTCATCGGCCGCTTCGGTTCCACGCTCGCCGATGCGGGCGTCAACATCGCGACCTTCCACCTGGGGCGGAACGCGCCGGGGGGAGACGCGATCTGCCTCGTCTCGCTCGACCAGCCGGTCGAGGACGGGGTGCTGGAGCGAGTGCGCGCGCTGCCGCTGGTGATGCAGGCCACGCCGCTCGCGTTCTGACGCGGGCGGCTCGGATTCCCTCTCCCGCCCAGCGGGAGAGGGAGCGCGGCTGATCGGTTCCCGGCCTTATGCTTTCCTGACGTTCCAGAAGGTCGGAAAACCCTTCTGCACACCCGTTACCCTGTTATGGAAGGCCGTGGGCTGAAGATACTGGCCGAGCGGGATGCTCGGCACGTCCGTCATGCACTGGACCTGCATCCGGCGGCAGATCTCCTGCTGGGCAGCCAGATCAGGTGCTTCGAACCACGCCTCGCGCAGTTCTTCGAGCTTCGGGCTGACGCACCAGCCAGGCCAGGAGGAGGGCTGGTCACCGTTGCCGCGGATCGCGTAGTGGTTGGAGGGATCCATGTGGTCCACACCCTCCCAGCCGCTGTTGAAGCAGGACCAGCCGCCCTGATCCACCGGGCCGCGGTTGTTGCGGCGTGACAGCATGGTGCCCCAGTCGGTCGCGACATAGTCCACGTTCATGCCGATGCGGCCCATCACATCGGCCATCACCTCGCCGATCGCCTTGAACTGCGCATAGTCCGTGGCGGCGAGGATCGTGACCTTCTCGTTGGCGTAGCCCGCCTGCTTCAGCATCTCCTTCACCTTGGGAAGATCGCGCGGACCTGTCAGGGGTTCGAGGCCAGCTTCGCTCGCCATCGGCGTGTTCGGGCAGAAGACGCCATGCGGCACGTGATACATGCCGGGATCGTCACCGACGATGGACTGCATGAAGTCCGCCTGGCTGAAGGCATGCAGCATGGCCCGGCGGATGGCAGGATTGTTGAAGGGCGGCTGCAGGTGGTTCGGCCGCATCATGTCCACGCTTCCGGTCGGGTTGTTCACCACGATCCGGATGTTCGTGTCGCGGCGCAGCAGCGGCAGCAGGTCATGCGTCGGGTTCTCCCACCAGTCCTGCTCGCCCTGTTGCAGGGCGGCCACCTTGGTCGCGGCATCGGGGATGGTGGTCCAGACGACGCGGTCGAGATGCACGCGCTTGGGGCCGGCATTCCATTCCATCGGCCCGTCCGCGCGCGGGACGTAGCGGTCGAATTTCGCATAGACGTTGCGTGAGCCGGGCACGCGCTCATCGGCGACGAAGCGGAACGGGCCGCTGCCGATGATCTCGGTGATCTGCTTGAAGGGATCGGTGTTGGCCAGCCGCTCCGGCATCATCGCCGGCATGGGGGAGGTGACCTTGCCGAGGGCCGCGGGCAGCAGCGGGAAGGGCCGCTTCAGGCGGAAGCGGATGGTGCGGTCGTCGGGGGCCGAAAGCTCCTCGGTCCGTTCCATGAGCGCGCCGCCCAGCGCGTCGCGCTTCGCCCAGCGCCGGATGCTGGCGACGCAGTCACGCGCCAGCACAGGCTCTCCGTCATGCCAGAGCAGGCCGGAGCGCAGCTTGAGGTTCCAAAGCCTGCCGTCATTCCCGACCGTGTGCCCTTCGACCATCTGCGGCGAAGGCGTGAAGGTGGAATCCGAGCCATAGAGCGTGTCGAACACCATATGCCCATGTCCGCGCGTGACATAGGCGGTGGTGAAATGCGGATCGAGGAAGGCGAGATCGATCTGCGGAATGAAGCGCAGGACATTGGCGTCCTGCGCCCTGGCGAGTCTCGGTGCGGCCAGGCTTCCCGCGGCGACGAGCGTCAAGGCAGTACGGCGGCTGATGGACATGCGACCCCCTGTTCCCAAGACGTGACCGGCTTTGTTTCCTTCTTGAGGCGAAGGCTAACACAGCCCGGACCGACCGCGCGAAAAAGGAGTCGCACCGGTGCTGCGCTCCGGGGGAGCTCATCTAGGGGGCGGAAGGGGAAGGCCGGTGCGCGGGGGGGAGGAGCGGCCCCCGCCGCTCAGCGCAGGTGTTCCTGCAGCCGTGGCATCAGTTCGACGAGGTTGCAGGGACGGAAGCGGGCATCGAGCTGGAATTTCAGGATGTCGTCCCAGGCATCCTTCACCGCGCCGGTGCTGCCGGGCAACGCGAACAGATAGGTGCCCCGGGCCACGCCACCCAGCGCGCGCGACTGCATGGTGGAGGTGCCGATCTTCGCGTAGCTCAGCATCCGGAACAGTTCGCCGAAGCCTTCGATCGTCTTTTCCAGCACACGGCCGAACGCCTCGGGCGTGACATCGCGGCCGGTGATGCCGGTGCCCCCCGTGGTGATGCCGACATCGACCTGCGGATCGGCGACCCAGCCGCGCAACACCTGCTCGATCGCGTCCGCATCGTCCTTCACCACGTGGCGGGACACGCAGCGATGGCCGGACGCGGCAATGCGTTCGGCAAGCGTCGCGCCGGACGTGTCAGTCTCCAGCGTGCGCGTGTCGGAAACGGTCAGGACCGCGATGTTGACCGGAACGAAGCGGCGGCTTTCGTCGATCGGCATGTTTTCAGTTCACCACGCGTGCGGACGCGTTCACCACAGCGGTGCCCGGCTGGCGAAAGCGCGGGAACGCCCCGGCTGCGAGTTCATCAAGCGACGGCGCCGGCAGCCGCAGCCGCGAGGCATAGATCCACGTGTAGGTCAGCACGCGCGGAACGAAGGTGCGTGTTTCATCATTCGGAATGCTTTCGATGAACAGCAACGGATCGTCCCTGTAGACCATGCTGGCGCTCCAGCGCGCGAGATTGCCGGGACCGCCGTTATATGCCGCGAGCATGCGGATCAGGTCGGGCCCGACATCCTGATGCTGCGCGAGATAGGCGACATAGCGCTGCCCGATCTCCAGGTTGAAGGCCGGCTCGTGCAGCCGGTCCCGCGCGCTGCCCGCAAGGCTCGGATCGCCCGCCACATAGCTGGCGGTCGTGGGCATGATCTGCATCAGCCCGCGTGCGCCGACGGGAGAGACCGCCTGCGGGTTGAAATTCGATTCCAGCCGCGTCAGCGCATAGACCAGCGCCGGGTCGATGCGGAATCCGTCCTGCGGACGCAGTTTCGGGACCGGGAAGCGCGCGAAGTCGCGCGGCCGTCCGTCCTTGGTCTGCACCAGCGTTGCGAGACGCGCGGAGAGGTCGAAGAGTTTGGCATTGGCCGCGGTGATCAGCATCGCGCGGCCCAGGGATGGATTTCCGGCGGCATAGGGCCAGAGCCGCCGCAATTCGCGTTCCGCGATATCGGTCCGGCCGATCTGGATCGCGGCGAGCGCGCGCAACCCCTGCGCGGTTTCCGCGAGCGCGGCGGCATCGGCCTCACCGAGCAGTTCGCGTTCCCATCCGAAGCCGGGTGGCAAGCCCAGCGCCCGGCGGGCCAGCAGGCCGTAGAACGTGCGGGGCTGCTGCCCGGCCTGCATCAGCCAGGGCACGTAACCCTGGGGATGCCGCGTGCGCAGATGCGCGCGCGCCGCCCAGAAGGCCGCGCCGGCCTGCTGCGCCGCGGGGGCGACCTCGCTGCGGGCGGCCTGTTCGAACAGCGGCCGCGCCAGATCCGGCCGCTCCATGCGCCAGGCGGCAAGCCCGGCCATGTAGGCCGCCAGATGTGCATTCGCCCCGTATCGGCGTGCGGCATTGGTGCCGACGCGCAACGCTTCCGCGTCGTGGTTGGTGAGGAACAGCGCCTGCGCGAGTTCGCCCTTGAGGGCCGCGGCATAAGGGGCGGTCGCACGCGATCGGTCGATCGCCTGCAACGCGGCGTTCACCTTGCCTTCGCGTCCGCGCTCGCGAACCGTGCGGTCCAGCGCAGGGTTGCGCGTGAACGTCACGCGGGCGGGCTCGATTTCCTCCGGCTCGGCTTCGGGCGGGCCGTCGTCCAGCATGTCCGCCGATGGCGCCTCGGGCAGTACGGTACCGGGTGACGCGCGCTTCTTGAGGATGCGGTAGAGCTGCGGCGCCTGTGGATGATCCGCGTAACGTTGAAGCCACGCGAGGATTTCATCCGGTTGCACGCGATGGTAGCGACCGAGATAGCGTTCCGCGAGGATGTGGCCGGTCAGCGTCTGGTCCGTCAGCAGCGCCTGCTCGGCGGCGGCTTCCTCCAGCCTTCCTTGGGCCTGCAAGCTGAAGACGCGTTTGATGCGCACGGCCTCGGACGGTGCGAGAGGCTGCGGCAGGTTGGTGGCTGCACCACGTGCCCCCATTCGCGGCACGGCCAGCGCGGTGTCGTCACCGGCCTGCGCGCGGGCATCGTGGTGGACGGTCGCCGCGAGAAGCGCCGCCCCTGCCACAACGGCACGGAAGCGCATCAGGCGGGCCGGAAAGGGACCGGTCCCCGACATGGCCGGGCGGGGCTACACGACGAGATAACGGTTGATCAACCCTTATCCCGCTCGCGTCACCGGCGGCTGATGCCCGGTTCACGCATGGTCAATGGCTTGGCCTGTGCCGTTGCCACGAAATTCGAATCCGTCATCTTCCAGCGCGCGCCGGAGCTGCAACAAATCCGACCAGGCGAGGCGCTTCGCGCTGGCGGTCCGCAGCAGATAGGCGGGATGCAGCGTGGCGAGCGCCGGTACGGGCGCATCCAGGCCGGGGATACGCACATCGTACCATTTGCCGCGGGCACGGGTGATGCCCTCGCGCGACCCGGTCAGGGCGGCGAATGGCGTTTTGCCCAGCAGCAGAAGCCGTTTCGGCCGCGCAAGTGCGATGTGTCGTTGCAGGAACGGCAGCGACAGCGCCACCAGCCGGTCGTCAGGCGTCTGGTTGCCGAGCGGGCGCCAGTTGACAAGGTTGGTGATCACCAGCCGCGTGCGGTCGAGCCCGATCGAGGCGAGCATGCGGTCCAGCAACTGGCCGGATCTGCCGACAAACGGCTTTCCCTGGCGGTCTTCCTCGTCACCCGGGCCTTCGCCGACCAGCATCAGGCCTGTGTCGTACGTGCCGTCGCTGAACACGAGGTTCATCGCGGTCTCGCGCTGGGCGATGCCGTCGAAGGCGGCGATGGCGGCGCGCAGCTCCTCCAGCGTCGTGGCCGCGGCCGCGGCGGCTTCCGCGCGCGCCTGCACGGGCGGCACGAGCGTGGCGGCCGGGGCGGCGGCGGGACGGGGAGCGGCGGCGGAGGCCGCCGGCCGCGGCGGCGCCTCCCGCGTCTGGCGGTGGTCGCGCGGCGTGTCCTGGAGCGCCTCGTCCACGCCCCAGTCGATCTGCAACCGCAGCCATGCCAGATCGCTCATCCTGCAAGTCCTGCGCGCGCGGGGCGGCTTGCGCAAGCGGTCAGCCTGCGTATGACGGTTCCGGGAAGCGGCAGAGCGAGCGGCATGTCAGATCGCGAGGCGATGGAATTCGATGTGGTGATCGTGGGGGCGGGGCCTTCGGGCCTGGCTGCTGCGATTCGCCTCAAGCAACGCGCGCCCGACCTTGGCGTTTGCGTGGTCGAGAAGGGCAGCGAGGTCGGGGCGCATATCCTGTCCGGCGCGGTGATCGAACCGCGCGCGCTGAACGAATTGCTGCCGGACTGGAAGGAACGCGGCGCGCCGCTCGACACGCAAGCGGCCGAGGACCGGTTCCTGTTCCTGACCAGAACGCGCGGCTTCCGCCTGCCGACGCCGCCGCAGATGCACAACGAAGGCAACTACATCGTCTCGCTGGGCGATGTGTGCCGCTGGCTGGGACGCGAGGCGGAGGCGCTGGGCGTCGAGATCTACCCGGGCTTCGCCGCCGCCGACATCATCGAGGAGGACGGGCGCATCCAGGGGGTCGTCACCGGCGACATGGGCATCACCCGGGAAGGCGAGCCCGGTCCCAACTACCAGCCCGGCATGGAACTGCGCGCGACCTACACGCTGTTCGCCGAAGGCTGCCGCGGCAATCTCGGCAAGAAGCTGATGGCGCGCTTCGACCTGCGGAAGGACAGCGATCCGCAGACCTACGGGATCGGCGTGAAGGAGCTTTGGGAGGTCCCCGCGTCCCAGCACAAGCCCGGCCTGATCGTGCATTCCACCGGATGGCCGCTGAAAGCGGACACCTACGGCGGGTCGTTCCTGTATCATTTCGGCGAGAACCGGATCGCCTTCGGCTTCGTCGTCGGGCTCGACTACAGCAATCCGTGGCTCAACCCGTTCGAGGAGATGCAACGGCTGAAGCTGCATCCGGCGATAAGGCCGTTCTTCGAAGGCGGGCGGCGGATCAGCTATGGCGCGCGCGCGCTGAACGAAGGCGGGTTCCAGTCGATCCCGACGCTGGTCTTCCCCGGCGGCGCGCTGATCGGCTGCGACGCGGGCTTCCTCAACGTGCCCAAGATCAAGGGCACGCATCTGGCGATGAAATCGGGCATGGTCGCGGCCGATGCGGTCGCGGATGCGCTGGCGGGCGAAAGGCCCGACACGCTCGAAGCCTATCCGGCGGCGCTGCGGCAGAGCTGGCTGTGGGATGAACTGTACCAGGTCCGCAACATCCGCCCGTCCTTCGCCAAGTTCGGCCTGTATGGTGCGCTGGCCTACAGCGCGATCGACACCTATGTGCTGCGCGGCCGCGCGCCGTGGACCATGCACCACCACGCCGACAACGTGACGCTGAAGGACGCGGCGACCGCGCCCAAGCCCGACTACCCGAAGCCCGACGGCAAGCTGACCTTCGACCGGCTGTCGAGCGTGTTCATCAGCAACACCAATCACGAGGAGGACCAGCCCGCGCATCTGAAGCTGCTGGACCCCTCGGTCGCCATCGACGTGAACTGGAACCGCTACCGCAGTCCGGAGACGCGCTACTGCCCGGCTGGGGTGTACGAGATCGTGGGCGCGGAGGAAGGCAAGCCGCGCCTTCAGATCAACGCGCAGAACTGCGTCCACTGCAAGACCTGCGACATCAAGGACCCGACGCAGAACATCAACTGGGTCACGCCGGAAGGCGGCGGCGGGCCGAACTATCCGGGCGGGATGTAGGCAGGCCGGGCCTCCCTCTCCCGCGAGCGGGAGAGGGGATGGCACGGCAAGGGCACGCCCTATTCGTGCCCGCCTTCGAGGTAGGCCGCGCGGATCTCCGGCCGCGCCAGCAGCTCGCGCCCCGTCCCGGCCATGGTGATCGCACCGTTCACCAGCACATAGGCCCGGTGCGCGATGCGCAGCGCGAGGTTGGCGTTCTGCTCCACCAGCAGCACGGTCAGCCCGGTGCGCACGTTCAGGTCGCGGATCGCCCCAAAGATCTGCCGCACCACAAGGGGGGCGAGGCCGAGCGAAGGCTCATCCAGCAGCAGCAGCCGCGGCCGCGTCATCAGCGCGCGCGCGATGGCGAGCATCTGCTGCTCACCGCCTGAGAGCGTGCCGCCACGCTGGTCCAGCCGCTCCTTCAGGCGCGGGAACAGCGTGCAGACCGTCTCCAGATCCTCGTCATAGTGTTCCCCGCCGATGCTCTCGGCGCCCATCAGCAGGTTCTCGCGCACGCTCATGCGCGCGAACACGCGGCGGCCTTCGGGTGCCTGGGCGATGGCACGGCGCATGATGCGATAGGTCGGCCATCCGGTGATGTCCTCGCCCTCATGCACGATGCTGCCGCCGCGCGGGCGCGGCTCGCCGCAGATCGTCATCATCAGTGTGGACTTGCCGGCGCCGTTGGAGCCGATCAGCGCGACGATCTCGCCTTCGTCCACGTCCAGGTCCACGCCGCGCAGCGCCTGGATCGCGCCGTAATAGGCAGTGACGCCGCGCAGCGTGAGGATCGGCCGGCTCATGCTGCCGCGACGTCCCCTGCCGGCTCCTCGTCCTCGTCCCCTTCGCCGAGATAGGCGGCGATCACCTTGGGATCGGCGCGGACGGAAGCGGGCGGGCCGTCGGAAATCTTCTTGCCGTGGTCGAGCACAACGACATGGTCGGAGATCTTCATCACCACGCCCATGTCATGCTCGATCAGCAGGATGGAGACGCCGAACTCCTTGCGGATGCGCAGCAGCAGGGCGTTCAGCTCCTCGCTCTCGCGCGGGTTCAGCCCGGCCGCAGGTTCGTCCAGGCACAGCAGCAGCGGGTCGGTGCACATGGACCGGGCGATCTCCAGCCGCCGCTGCGCGCCGTAGGGCAGGGCGGAGGCGGCATCGTCCGCGCGGTCGGTCAGGCCGGTCGCGTCCAGCCACAGTTTCGCGGTCTCGATCGCCGCCCGTTCCGCCGCGCGGTAGCCGGAGATGCCCAGCAGCGCGCCGATGGTGAAGCCGGTCGCCGCCTGAAGCTTCACGTGCTGCGCGACCAGCAGGTTCTCCAGCACCGTCATGCCGCCGAACAGGCGGATGTTCTGGAAGGTGCGCGCCACGCGGCCCTCGCGCGCGATGCGGTGGCCGGGCAGCCGTTCCAGGGCAAGGTCGCCCAGCCGGATCGTGCCGGAGGTCGGGCGATAGAAGCCCGTGATGCAGTTGAACACCGTGGTCTTGCCGGCACCGTTCGGGCCGATCACCGCGGTGATGGCGTTCGCCTCCGTCGTGAAGGACAGGTCGCTGACGGCGGTCAGCCCGCCGAAGCGCATGGTCAGGTGATCGACCTGAAGCAGGCTCATCCGCGGCCCTGCGAGACGAGGGAGGCGGAGATCGCGCGGCGCCGCTGCAGCACGATCGAAGGCTCGCGGCTTGCGATCAGCCCGCGCGGCCGCAGCACCATGATCGCGACCAGTGCGCCGCCGAACAGCAGCATCCGATATTCGGCGAGGTCGCGGAACACCTCGAACCCGCCGATCATCACCAGGGCGGCCAGCGCGGTGCCCAGCAAGCTGCCCATGCCGCCCATCACCACGATGGCCAGGATGATGGCGCTTTCGATGAAGGTGAAACTCTCCGGGCTGATGAAGGCCTGCCGCGTGGCGAAGAAGGCGCCTGCGAAGCCGCCGAACATCGCGCCCAGCGCGAAGGCGGTCAGCTTGGTGTTGCGGACGTTGATGCCGAGCGAGCGGCAGGCGATCTCGTCCTCGCGCAGCGCCTCCCACGCGCGGCCCATGGGCAGGCGGCGGATGCGCATCGCGACCCAGGCGGTCAGCAGCGCCAGCAGCAGGATCACGTAGTAGAGGAACACCACGCGATGCGTGGGTGTCGGTTCCAGCCCGAAGAAGCCCGCGAAGGTGTCGGGGCCGCCCGACATGCTGAAGGACAGGCCGAAGAAGGTCGGGCGCGGAATGCCCGCGATGCCGTTCGGCCCGCCGGTCAGGCTGGTCCAGTTGAGCAGGACGATGCGGATGATCTCGCCGAAGGCGAGCGTGACGATGGCGAGGTAGTCGCCACGCAGGCGCAGCACGGGAAAGCCGAGGATCACGCCCCAGAGCGCGGCCAGGATGCCGGCGAGCGGCAGGCAGACCCAGAAGGAGAGGTCGAACGTCGTCGCGAGAAGCGCATAGGAGTAGGCGCCCACCGCGTAGAAGGCGACGTAGCCGAGGTCGAGCAGCCCGGCGAGCCCGACCACGATGTTCAGCCCCCAGCCCAGCATCACATAGGTCAGGACAAGGATGCCGAGGTCGAGGAAGTAACGGTCGCCCCAGACCAGCAGCGGCAGCGTCAGCGCGACGGCGGTGAAGAACGGCGCCAGTGCCGTCCCCGCGCGGGCCAGCGCGGGATTGTTCCCGAACGCCGCAAGGCCCGGAACACGCCGCCCGCGGGCCCACAGCGCCAGCAATCGCAGCACGAAGATCGCGGCGATGAGCCCGAGTGCGGCGCGCCATTGGGGCACGATGGTCAGGCCATCCGGCCCCGGTTCGGTGCGCAGACCGACGATGGGGATGAACAGGGCGGCCGCGACGAGCGCGGAGAGCAGCGCGTCTTTCAGCGCCCGGGTCATACCTTCTCGACGTCCGCGCGGCCGAGCAGGCCGGTGGGCATGAAGATCAGCACGATGGCGAGGATCGAGAACGCCGCCACATCCTTGTACTGGACGGAGAAATAGGCCGACCAGAACACCTCGATCATGCCGATCAGAAGCCCGCCCAGCACCGCGCCGGGCAGCGAGCCGATGCCGCCGAGCACCGCGGCGGTGAACGCCTTCACCCCGGCCACGAAGCCGATGTAGAAATCGATCACGCCATAGTAGAGCAGGTACATCAGCCCGGCGACGGCGGCGAGGGCGGCACCGATCACGAAGGTCAGGCTGATGGTGCGGTCCGTGTCGATGCCCAGCAGCCGGGCCATCTTCGAATCCTGCTCCACCGCGCGCATCGACCGCCCCAGCGGCGTGCGCGTGACGATCCAGGTGAACACCGCCAGCACGGCGAGCGTGGTGCAGACGATCAGCACCTGCATCCAGGAAAGCTGAACGACGAACCCGTCCTGCTCGAACAACCGCATGCCGCCGGGCAGCATCGGCTCCATCGGCTTCACGCGTGCACCCTGGGCAAGCTGCACGTAGTTCTGCAGCACGATCGACATGCCGATGGCCGAGATCAGCGGCGCGAGGCGGAAGGAGCCGCGGAGCGGGCGATAGGCCACGCGCTCGACCGTCCAGCCATAGACGGCGGCGAGCGCGGCGGCGAAGACGAGGGTCAGCGCGAGCGCCAGCGGGACGGAGGTGATCCCGAACGCCGAAAGCAGCACGAGGGAGATGAGGGAGAGGAAGGCACCGATCATGAAAATATCGCCATGTGCGAAATTGATCATGCCGATGATGCCGTAGACCATCGTGTAGCCGGTGGCGATCAGCCCATAGATCATGCCGAGCGTGACACCGTTGATCAGCTGCTGTAGCGCGTAGGCCACGCAGTCTCCCGTCTCGTTTGAAACTTCCCTCCTTACGGCATCGCATGCATGCCGTGGTGACGGCAAGAGGCTTGCGCGTCTGCGGCCTGCGTGGCGGGCGGCGTGCCCGCTATCCGCGCGGGCGCGACCCCGGCCGCGCGCCTGCGGGCCGGCCTGCGTCGAATCCCAGGAAGCCGATCTCCGGCTGCGGCGCGCCGCCGTCATTCGCCCAGAGCCGTGGCAGGGAAGGCGGCGCGGCCGGGGCGGCGACATTGCGCGTGGAACGGCGGGGGGACGGGGCGATGCGCGGCGGTGTTCCGCCGATCCCTGTCTCCTGGCCCCGGCTGCTGATCGCTCCTCCTCCGCCGCCCCCGCGGTAGCTGAGCAGCATGAAGGAGATGTCGTTCCGGCCCAGATCGACCGACAGCTCCAGCGGCGTCAGGCCCAGCACGTTGCGTGCGTTGAGGTCGGCGCCGCGGGACATGGCATCGCGCGCGTCACGCAGGTCGCCGCGGTTGATGGCGTCGAACAGCGCCTCGTTCGGGCCGAGATTCTGCTGTGTCCGCTCCGCCGCGCCAGGCTGGGCGCGCGATCCCGGCACCGCCGACGGCAGCGGTTCGGCCGGGCGAGGCTGCTGCGGGGCCGGCGCGGCGCGCGGGCCGACCTGGGCCGCGGCGAGGCCGGGCAGGAGAAGGGCGGGCAGCAGAAGGAAATGGAAGCGCATGGCGCAACTCTACAGGGTCGGCGCGGTCACCTGAAGCCGAGTGTGAAAGCCAGGACGGCGGCGGCCCAGACGGCGGCGGGCAGCATCAGCCAGGCTGAAACCCGGTCCAGCCGGAAGAAGTCGCGCGCGACGGTGGCGGCGAGCCCGCCCATGACAAGCGCGGCCAGCGCGGCCAGGGCGGGCGCGCCAAGGGTGAACAGCAGCGGTGGCCAGACGGCGTGCGGCAGCACCTGCCAGCCCCACATCCGCAATGCCCGGCCGCCGCCGGTCCGGCGCCAGACCCGCCACGCAGCCAGCCCGGCCGGGAGCAGCGCGCTGGCGCAGCCCATCGCCAGGGTGGGGAAGGGCACCGGCAGCGCGGCAGCACCGGGGGCCGCGGCGAACGCGCCCGCCGCCGCGGCCAGTAGCGGCAGGGCCAGAAAGCCGAGCAGCGAAGGCAGCGCGGGGAGGCCGGACGGGGGCGGGAACCTGCTGAAGACACATTCTCCCATGATCGCGGCAAGGTCGACGGTTCCCCTGCCGCAAGGCAGAGATTACACCGGACGACCGTGTCCAGCATCCGAAAGCCGCCCGTCGCATGACCGTTACGCGTGAGGCCTATCGCGACACCATGGCCCGATTGGGGGCCGCCGTGAACATCGTCACCAGCGTGGGGCCGCATCGCCGGATCGGCTTCACCGCCTCGGCGGTCTGTAGCGTCACGGACGATCCGCCCACGCTGCTTGTCTGTATGCGCCGCGACAGCGACCTGAACGCGGAATTCAAGGCGAATGGCGTGCTGTGCGTGAACACCCTGTCCGCCGCCCAGCAGGCGCTTTCCCCGCTCTTCGCCGGATTCAGCGGAGAAACGATGGAGGAGCGCTTCGCCGCCGCCGAATGGTCGGAGGCGGAGACGGGCGCACCGGTGCTCGAAGGCGCGGTCGCCGCCTTCGATTGCCGCATCGCGCAGGTGGTGGAGGTGGGCACCCACAGCGTGGTGTTCGGCCATGTGGTCGCGGTCCGCGAGGGCCCGCCCGGTGGCGCGCTGATGTATTTCCGCCGCACCTATCACCCGATCGGCGCCTGATAGCAGGCGCCCTGCGCGGGGGCTGGCGGGGCCGCCGCGCGCCCGACAGAGACAAAACGGGCCGGAGGTCGCCCCCCGGCCCGCCCGTCAGCCCCGCGCGGGACCGAACATCACATCTGCGCGTAGGCGCCGTTGGCCCAGAGATAGAAGACGTAGTCGGGCACCGTCACATCGCCCTTCGCGTCGAAGCTGATGTTGCCCAGAACCGAATCCCAGGCATTGCCGGACGCCTTCAGCGCGTCGGCCACCTTCCTGGGATCGGCGGACCCGGCCTTGGCGACGGCCTGGGCCCAGATCTGGATCGCGGCGTAGGTGTAGAGCGTGTAGCCCTCCGGATCGAAGCCCTGCGCCTTGAACGCCGCCACCACCTCGCGCGCCGCCGGGCGCAGCCGCGGGTCGGAGGCGAAGGTCATCAGGGTGCCGTTCCCGGCCGGGCCGGTGATCTGCCAGAATTCGTTCGTCACCAGCGCGTCGCCGCCGATCAGGGTGACCTGCATCCCCTGTTCCTTGGCCTGGCGCAGGATCAGCCCGCTCTCGGTGTGGTAGCCGCCGATATAGATCAGGTTGATATTCGCCTGCTTCAGCCGGGACACCAGCGCCGAGTAGTCGCGCTCGCCGGGCGTGTAGGCGGCGTAGATCACTTCGCGGAAGCCGGCGGCGTTGGCCGACTTCTTGGTCTCGTCCGCGAGGCCTTTCCCATAGGCGGTGTTGTCGTGGAGGATCGCGAGGCGCCGGCCCTTGAATTCCCTGGCGATATAGGCGCCGGCGACCTGGCCCTGCTGGTCGTCGCGGCCGCAGGTGCGCAGCGTGTTCCATGAGCCGCTGTCGGTAAAGGCTGGGTTGGTCGAGGCCGGACTGATCTGCAGGATGCCTTCCTCGGCATAGACCTTGGAGGCGGGGATCGAGGAGCCGGAGCAGAAATGCCCGGCCACGAACTTCACGCCGCGACCGGCGAACTGGTTCGCCACCGACACCGCCTGACGCGGATCGCAGGCATCGTCGCCGACCTCCAGCGCGAGCTGCTGGCCGAGCACGCCACCGGCCTTGTTGATGTCCGCCACGGCGGCCTCGGCCCCGGCCTTCATCTGGGCGCCGAAGGCGGCGTACTGGCCGGTCATCGGCCCGGCCACCGCGATGCGGAGCTGGGCCTGCGCATCGGCGGTGAAGGCGAAAGCCGCCAGCGCCGCCGCCGCGACGAGAGTCCGTCTGATCATATCCGTCTCCCTTTGACGTGAACCGCGCTGCGGCGCGGGTTGTGGAAGGCTAGCCGGGTGCGCGGCGCAGGCAAAGCGCCCCATCCGGCCGCCCCACAGGCGGGAGAAGTCGGGGCGGGGCGCTGCCGCGGCCTACGTCATCGGCAGGGCGACATGCCGCGCATAGGCGGGGCGGGTCTTCAGCCGCTCATACCATTTCGCGAGATTGGGCTGTTCCGGCCGCTCGAAATCGAAGCTGAACCAGCGATGCACATGCACGCCCAGGCAGATGTCGGAGAGCGTGAAGGCGTCCCCCGCGACGAAGGCCGATCGGGCGAGCCGGGCGTCCAGCATGCCCCAGAAGCGGGTGATGTTCGCCTTGGCGGCGTCGATCGCCGCGTTGTCGCGCCGCTCCGGCGGCGTGCGTACAAGGCCGAGGAAGACCGTCGAATGCGGTGCGTTGAGCGCGGTCTGCTGCCAGTCCATCCACTGGTCCACCCGCGCGCGCGCCTTGAGGTCCGCGGGCCAGAGCGGTGAGGACGGGGCGTGCGCCGCGCACAGGTAGCGCAGGATGGCGTTGCTCTCGAACAGCGTGAACCCGTCCTCCTCCAGCGTGGGGACCAGGCCCATCGGGTTCATATGCAGGTATTCGGGCGTATCGGTCTTGCCGAAAGGGCCGCCCACGTCGCGGCGATCGTAGTCCAGGCCCAGTTCTTCGAGCAGCCAGATCACCTTCATCACGTTCGACGAGTTGGCGCGGCCCCACAGGATACGCATGACTGTCCCCTTCTTCCTGTAAACGTGAGGCTAGCGTGCGGTTGCGACATCGCGCCAGTCCGGCGATATGCGCGGCCATGCCCGTGATGTCCCATCGCAAGGCCGGTCTCATCCTCGCGGCTGCCGCGGCCGCGGCACTGGCCGCGGCGCTGGCCAGCGAACGGTATGGCGGTCTCAATCCCTGCCTGCTGTGTCTGTGGCAACGCTGGCCCTATCGCATCGCGATCGGCCTTGGTGTGCTGGCGGCGCTGCTGCCCGCCCGCTGGGGACGGCTGGCGCTGATCGCGACGGGGCTGGTGATCGCGGCGGGCGGGGTGTTCGCCTTCGTGCATGTGGGGGTGGAGCAGGGCTGGTGGCCCTCGCCCCTGCCGGGCTGTTCCGACCCCGCGCTGGGCGGGGCGCAGAGCGTGGACGATCTGATGGCGCGGCTCCGCCCCGCGCCGGCGAAGCCGTGCGACGAGGCGGCCTACCTGCTGCCGTTCCTGCCGGTCTCGATGGCCGCGATGAACCTGATCTACGCTGCCGCCCTCGGCCTGGGCACGCTGCGGTTCCTGCGGCGTTCCCGGTAAGGCCGGTCAGCCCGCCAGCCGCCGCGCGGCGAGCTGTGCGGACAGCGCCTCCATCATCTGCCGGTTGATCGCGATCAGCGGCAGCAGCGGCGCCGACGTGCCGATCGCCTGATAGGAGTATTTCTGCGCGAACCGCGCGAGCGCGAGCAGGGAGCGCTTGAGCGGTTCGGGCAGCGCGTTGCCCGGCGCGGCAAGGTCGGCCTGCAACATCGACCATAGTTTGAGGTTGCGATACAGCGCGTCCGCGCGGCGCACGGCGTCATCCCCCGCCGCCTCAAGGCCGCTTGTGACCGCGCCGAAGACGCGCAGCTCGATCTCCTGCGGCGTCTCGGCGAGGCTTTGTGCCGACTGGTATCGGCGGATCGACATTCTCCGGCCCCGCCGATCACTGGAACAGCGTCAGCAGGCTTTGCGGCGTCTGGTTGGCGATGGAGAGCGACTGCACCGCGAGCTGCTGCTTGGTCTGCAACGCGGTAAGCTGGGCGCTTTCGGCGGCGAGATCGGCATCGACCAGGGCGCCCAGGCCTTCCTTGACGCTGTCGTAGAGTGTCGCGGCGAATTCCTGGAGGCCTTCGACCTGCCGGCTCGCGGCCCCCAGCGTGGCGAGCTTGGTGCCGACATCGGCGATGGCGCTGTCGATCGCCGCGATCGCGGCCTGGGCGCCGTTGGCGATGCCGAAGGCGGCGCCGGCCGCGATGGTCGGCGTGCCCGCGACGACCTGGTAGCCGGTGACGCCCATGGCGGCCGCGGCGGCGTCGGTGGTCAGGCCCGCGATCTCGTAGGTCGCCGGATCGGCATCCGCGTCGCCGTTGACGGTGTTGCCGTTGGCCACGGTGGAAGCGACCACGTCGATGCCGCCCGAGACGGTCAGCTCCCCGCCATCGACCGTCGCGCCGAAGCCCGCGCCCCGGATCCGCGTGACCAGCGCGTTCAGGCCTTCCAGGACCGACTGGCTGGCGCTGTCGTACTGGACATCCAGCACCTCCACCCGTTCGTTGACGCCGGTGGTCGAAGGATCGTCCGCGACCGGCGTGCTCGTCAGCGCGGCCGTGCCGTCGTTGAACTCGAAGATCACGCGCGACCCGTCGGTGCGCACCAGCGTCACCGAATCGCCGTTGGCGAAGGCGATGGCGCTGTCGAAGGTGACGGTCAGCGCGCCCTGCTCGACGGTCAGGCCGGCCAGGCCGACACCCTGGACAGTCACGTCCTGGTTGGTGATGGACAGCGTGCTGCCGGTCAGGTCCTTGATGATGTCGAGGTTGAAGTCGGTCGCGCCGGCCGGCGCATTGGCGGCATCGGTCAGCAGGTTGACGCCGTTGAAGGTCGCGGAATCGGCATAGGTCTGGATGTTGGCCAGCGCGTTGTCGATCTGCTGGTTGATCTTCGCCTTGTCGATGCCCTGCTGCTGGCCCTGGAGCACGGTCTGCTTCAGCGCGGCGAGCTCGTCGCTGATCTTCCTGACGGCGTTGTTGGCGACCGCGAGCGTGGCCTTGCCGAAGCCGAGGCTGTCCTTGACCGCTTCCAGCGCCTTGATGTCGGCGCGCATGGTCTGGCTGATCGCGAACACCGCCGGGTCGTCCTTGGCGTTGTTGATCTTCAGGCCGCTTTCCACGCGGGCCTGCGTCTTCTCCATCTGCGTGGAGATGGTGTTGAGCGACCGCACGGCGGCCATGGCATTGACGTTGGTATTGATCGAGAAGGGCATCGCCCGGCTCCTGCCGACTGGGTCACCACGCGCCGCCCGGCAGGGGCGCCGCGCGGCTCGGCGGAGATGGAGGCAGGAACCGTGCCAGCGATGGATGCGCGGAACGGGCGCCGCCCCCGGCAGGAATTGCCGGGAACGACGCGCCGCGCCGCGCCGGGCCGGTCGAAGTTTACCGGAACAGGCTGAGCAGGACCGAGGAACTTTGGTTGGCGATGGACAGCGACTGCACCGCGAGCTGCTGCTTGGTCTGCAGCGTGGTCAGCATGGCGCTTTCCTCCGCGAGGTCGGCATCGACCAGCGCGCCGAGACCCTCCTTCACCGAGTCATAGAGCGAGGAGGTGAAGTCCTGAAGGCCCTCGACCTGCCGGGTCGCCGCGCCGAGCGTGGCCATCTTCGCGCCGATATTGTCGATCGCCGCGTCGATCGCCGCGATGGCCGTGTCGGTGCCGTTCAGCGTGCCGTCGGTCGCACCGGCGGCGATGGTGCTGGATGTCGCCGCGGTATCGACGCCCGCCACCACCAGCACGTTGTTGCGGACGGAGGCGGCGAAGCCGAACTCCTTCATCCGGCCGACCAGCGCGTCCAGGCCCTCCAGCGGCGCCTGGGCCGTGGCGTCGTACTGCACGTCCACCACCTCGACGCGCTCGCTGACGTCCACGGTCGCGGGGTCGTCGGCCACCGGCGTGCTGGTCAGCGCGGCGGTGCCATCGTTGAACTCGAACACCACCGTGCTGCCGTCGTTGCGGACCAGCGAGACCGTGTCGCCGTTGCCGAACGCCATCGCGCTGTCGAAGGTGATCGTGTAGGCGCCGTTGGACACGTCCAGGCCGGCGAGGCCGGCGCCCGCGACGGTGGAGTCCTGGTTACCCACCTGCAGCGTGCTGCCCGCCATGTCGCGGATGATGTCGAGGTTTACGAAGTCGATCGTCCCGCCCGCGGCGGCGGCGAGCAGGTTGACGCCGTTGAAGGTCGCCGTGGTGGCATAGGCCTCGACATTCGCCAGCGCGTTGTCGATCTGCGCCTGGATCGTGGCCGCGTCGATGCCCTGCTGCTGGCCCTGGAGCACGGTCTGCTTCAGCGCGCCCAGCTCATCGCTGATCTTCTTGATGGCGGAGTTGGCGACGGCGAGCGTGGCCTTGCCGAAGCCCAGGCTGTCCTTGACCGCGGTCAGGCCCTTCATGTCCGCGCGCATGGTCTGCGCGATGGAGAACACTGCCGGATCGTCCTTGGCGGCGTTGATCTTCAGGCCGCTTTCCACGCGCGCCTGCGTGGTCTGCATCTGGTTGGAGATGGTGCTCAGCGACCGGACGGCAGCCATCGCGTTGACATTGGTGTTGATCGAGAAGGCCATGAGCCTGAATCCCCGAAGGTGTTTTTCGGGGGAGGGCGGCGGCCGCGACCATCGCGGCAACCCGGGATTTTCCCAACTTCGCCGGGAACCGTTCTCCGGCGCGAGACGCACGATGCCGCAGGCGGGTTGCCCGTGCGTTAATGCGCGAGCGCCGCGTCGGTCTCCGCGCGCGTGGGCAGGCTGCGCTGCGATCCGGCCCGCGTGCAGGCGAGGCTTGCCGCCACGACCGCGCGGCGCATCGCCGCCTCCAGCGCCTCGCCGCGATCGAGGGCTGCCGCCAACACGCCGGTGAAGCAGTCGCCCGCGGCGGTGGTATCGGTCGCCGTCACGGCGGGGGCGGGGACGATCAGGCCGGCTGCCTCCGCCCCCGCCGCCCCCAGCGTCCGGATCACGGTCGTCCCGGATGCTGCGGACAGCGCCGCGGCATCCTCCCCCGCGCCGAGCCGGTCGGCGAGCCAGGCCGCCTCGGTCTCGTTCGCCACCAGCACGTCCACCATGCGCAGCGCATCCACCGCGAGCGGCAGGGCGGGGGCGAGGTTGAGCACGATCCGCGCGCCCGCCCGCCGCGCGCGCCGGATCAGCGCCGCCGTCTCCGGCTCGGGCAACTCCATCTGCAACAGCAGCGTCGTGGCCGGTCCGAGCAGTGCGTCCTCCACCTGCGCCGCGCGGACGGCGGCGTTGGCGCCGGGGGCGACCACGATCTGGTTGCGGCCGCCGCCATCCACGGCGATCAGCGCGCAGCCCGTCGCGCCGTCCGCGCGCGCGACCCGGCCGAGATCGGCCCCGCTGGCTTCCAGGCCCGACAGGGCAGGGGCGGCAAGCGCGTCGCGGCCGACCGCGCCCGCCATGACGACGCCCGCCCCGTCCCGCGCGGCCGCGACCGCCTGGTTGGCGCCCTTGCCGCCCGGCTCCATCCGGCAGTCCCCGCCCAGCACGGTCTCGCCCGGTCCGGGCAGGCGCGCGACGGGGACGATCAGGTCGAGGTTGATCGACCCGAAGCAGACGATCACGAGGGGGTCTTCCCCCGCCACCACCAGCCGATGGCGATCCCCGCCACGGCGGCCAGCACGGCCGCCAGCCCGCTGTCGCCGAAGATGAAGGTCAGCACGCCCCAGATGCCGGCGACGATCAGGCCGAGCATCCAGAAACCGAACGCGACGCCCGCGAACAGCAGGAAGACGGGGCCGAAGATGAAGGCGAGGCCGAGGAAGAGCAGCACCCAGATCATCGCTCAGCGCCCCAGCACGGCCATGAATTCACTCCACTCGCGCTTGGACAGGCCGCTGTCCGGCTGCCCCACGCTCTCGCCCGCCAGCATCCGGCGCAGCACCGCCAGCATCTGCGCCGACAGCAGCGCGGCCCCCATGCGGTAGTCGCGGAACGCCGCGAAGCTGACCGGCACCCAGGCTTCCACCGTGCGCAGCATGGCCTCGGCGTAGGCGCGGATCTCGTACTGGGCATGCGCGTCCGCCCGCAGCGACAGGAAGTGCAGCAGATTGTGCAGGTCGATCTTCCAGTACCACTGCGTGTAGGTGTTGAGCGTCAGGTTCATCCGCGCCAGCTCGCGCGCCAGCCCGGGGCGGGAAGGGTCGCGTGCCGCGCCGTCCTCGTCCTCGTTCAGCATGTCGAGGTAGTGGTCGTAGCTGCGAGTCGCGTCCTCGCGCAGCAGGTCCAGCACGCGTGCGGCCTGATCGCCCTCCAGCACCTCGCCCCGGCCCTGGCGGTTGATCGTGGACTGGGCGGCAAGGTGTTCGGGTGCCGGCAGGTAGAATTCGCGGTCCAGCACCGAATACCGGGCCGAATACTCGTTCACGTTCGCCGTGCGGTGGCGGATCCACTGCCGCGCCACGAAGATCGGCAGCTTCACGTGGTACTTGATCTCGCACATCTCGAACGGCGTGGAATGGCGGTGCCGCATCAGGTAGCGGATCAGCCCGGCATCCTCGTTCGCCTTGCGCGTGCCGCGGCCGTAGGAGACGCGGGCGGCCTGCACCACCGCGCCGTCATCGCCCATGTAGTCGATCACCCGGACGAAGCCGTGGTCGAGCACGGGAATCGCCTCGAACAGCATCGCCTCCAGCGCCGGCACGGTGGGGCGGTGGGTGCGGCTCTCGGCGGCCCGCGCGGCCGCGATTTCCTGCTGCTGTTCGCTGGTCAGCGCCATGTCCGACTCGTCCCTTGCCGCCCGGCCGGGGGCGGCCGGGGACCCCGGCGGTAGCGGCTGGGGTCCCCCAGGGTCAAGCATGCGCCCCTTGCGGCCGCCGCCGGGCGGGGCAGGATGCGCGCATGACAAACGTCCTTGATGCCATCCGCGCCTTCCACCCCGAACTGACGGCGATCCGCCAGGACCTCCACGCCCATCCCGAGCTCGGCATGCAGGAGCACCGCACCGCCGAGCGGGTGGCCACCCTGCTCGAATCCTGGGGGATCGAGACCCATCGCGGCGTGGGCGGCACCGGTGTCGTCGGTGTGCTGCGCAACGGGTCCGGCAACCGCGCCATCGGCCTGCGCGCCGACATGGACGCGCTGCCGATCGAGGAGGCGACCGGCCTGCCCTTCGCCAGCACGACCAAGGGCGTGATGCACGCCTGCGGCCATGACGGGCACACCACCATGCTGCTCGGCGCGGCCAGGTACCTGGCCCAGACGCGGAAGTTCGACGGCATCGTCCATTTCATCTTCCAGCCCGGCGAGGAAGGCTGCGGCGGCGCGCTGGCCATGCTGGAGGACGGGCTGTTCGAGCGTTTCCCCTGCGACGCCGTGTTCGGCATGCACAACCGGCCGGGCATGCCGGTCGGCCGCTACGGCATCCGCGCGGGCGCGACCGCGGCTGGCGGCGCGTTCTTCGACATCGAGGTCACCGGCAAGGGGGCCCACGGCGCGCGGCCGGAGGCCAGCATCGATCCCGTTCTCGCCTCCTGCCACATCACCGCGGCGCTGCAATCCCTGGTCTCCCGCAACATCTCCCCGCGCGAGCCGGCGGTGGTCAGCGTGACCAAGGTGGTGGGTGGTGAAGCCTACAACGTCATCCCCGAGACCGCGACGATCTCCGGCACCGCGCGCTTCTTCGCCCGCACGGTCGGCGAGCAGATCGAGCAGGGGCTGCGCCGCGTGGCCGAAGGCGTGGCCGCGGGCTTCGGTGCCACCGCCCAGGTGGACTGGCGCCTGATCTTCGCCCCCACCATCAACGACCCGGCGCAGACCGAGGCCTATGCGGATGCCGCCGCCGAGCTGGTCGGCGCCGACCAGGTCGCCCGCGACAACCCGCCGGGCATGGGGTCGGAGGATTTCTCCTTCATGATGGAGAAGGTGCCGGGAGCCTACATCCATGTCGGCAACGGGGATGGGGCGATGCCGCACAACCCCCGCTATGCGTTCAATGACGAGGCGATCCCGTACGGCGCCGCGCTGTATGCACGCGTGGTTGAGCGCGGGCTGACCCGCTGAGGCGGCGTCGATCCCTCTCGAAATCCGGGCCCGTCTCGCCTATATGAACGGCGTCACCTCGGTGACTATGGCGATAAACGGTTCGTGGAATAAGCGTTTCGGACCCGGGGGCAGTACCCGGCGCCTCCACCATCCGGCCCCGCGGTCATCGGGGCCGCGCGGGGGCGAAACAGGCTCGACGTGCGCGGTAAAGACGGATCTTTTGCCCGGCATGGTTCCGCCGTTATCGGGCCGATTCACAAGTGCCAATGACAACAGCCGCGAGGCTGTGGCGCTCGCTGCCTAACAAAACTAGGTAAGCGCGGCTTGGGGGGCGCCGGGCAACAGAAGCCCCCCGCTTCCTAGGACCGGGCAGTCGGGCTATCTCTGGGGTTTCACCACCCGGAGAGACGATGGCCGAGGATCCTCCCCCGCCGCCGGAGAGCCTGCTGCCCTATGACGCCTGGACCGAGGACGCGCTGCGCCACGTCGTCGCCAGCGCCCTGTTGTACGCGGCGGATGAAGGCCTTCCCGGGGAGCACCATTACTACCTGACCTTCCGCACCGATCACCCGGGCGTGGTGGTGCCGCCGCGTTTGCGCGCGCAGTATCCGCAGGAGATGACCATTGTCCTGCAGCACCAGTTCTGGGACCTGAAGGTGGACCGGGAGGCGGGGCTGTTCAGCGTGGGCCTGTCCTTCGGCGGCGTGCCAGCCACGCTCGCCGTCCCGTTCGACGCGATCACCGCTTTCGCCGACCCGCATGTGCGCTTCGGACTGCGCTTCCAGGCCAAGATGCCCGACCTCGACGCGGAAGCATCGGACGCGCCTGCTGAGGCTGAGGCCGAGCCCGCCCCAACCGAGACGCCGGACGCCAAGCCCGATACCATGCCGCAGGTGGTGAGCCTGGATGCGTTCCGCCGCCGCACCACGCCGAAGGAGTAGCCGCCCATGAACGCGCCCATGCCGCGCCCCAGCAGCTTCGCGTTCTCGACCATGTTCCCGCTTGGTCCGGACCAGACGCCCTATCGCAAGCTGGATATCGGCGGCGTCTCCACGATGGTCTGCGACGGCCGCACCGTGCTGAAGGTCGCGCCCGAGGCGCTGTCGGAACTGGCCTTCCAGGCCGTCCACGACGTCTCCCACCTGCTGCGGCCGGGACACCTCGCGCAGCTCCGCAGGATCCTCGACGATCCGGAGGCATCGGCGAACGACCGGTTCGTGGCGCTGGACCTGCTGAAGAACGCCAATATCTCGGCAGGTTTCGTACTGCCGATGTGCCAGGATACCGGCACCGCCATCGTGTTCGGCAAGAAGGGCCAGCGCGTCTGGATCGACGGCGACGAGGAGGAGGCGATCTCCTGGGGCGTGCACCGCACCTATACGGAGACGAACCTCCGCTATTCGCAGATGGCGCCGCTGTCGATGTTCGAGGAGGTGAACACCGGCAACAACCTGCCCGTGCAGTTTGACATCATGGCCACGCCCGGCGGCCACGCCGATGACGAGATGCATATGATGTTCGTGGTCAAGGGCGGAGGATCGGCCAACAAGTCCTTCTTGTTGCAGGAAACCCGCGCGATCCTGAATCCGGCCAAGCTGTTGCCGTTCATCGAGGCGAAGGTGAAGACGCTCGGCACGTCGGCGTGCCCGCCGTACCACCTCGCCATCGTCATCGGCGGCACGAGTGCGGAGACGACGCTCAAGACCGTGAAGCTCGCCTCCTGCCGCTGGCTGGACGCGCTGCCGTCCGTCGGCTCCCGCGCCGGCCACGCCTTCCGCGACCTGGAGATGGAGCAGGAGGTGCTGGAGATGACGCGCCGGATCGGCATCGGCGCGCAGTTCGGGGGCAAGTATTTCTGCCACGACGTCCGCGTGATCCGCCTGCCGCGCCACGGCGCGAGCCTGCCGGTGGGGATCGGCGTGTCCTGCTCGGCGGACCGGCAGATCAAGGCCAAGATCACGCCGGACGGCATCTTCCTGGAACAGCTTGAGACCGATCCGGCGAAGTATCTGCCGGAGACGACCGACGACAGTCTGGGCGGCGAGGTGGTGCGCATCGATCTGTCCCGGCCGATGGACGAGATCCGCAAGGAGCTGTCGAAATATCCGGTCAAGACCCGGGTGTCGCTGACCGGCACGATGGTCGTGGCGCGCGACATCGCCCACGCCAAGCTCAAGGAGCGACTGGACCGGGGAGAGGGGCTGCCCTCCTACATCAAGGACCATCCGGTCTATTACGCGGGTCCGGCCAAGACCCCGCGCGGCATGGCGACCGGCAGCTTCGGCCCGACCACGGCCGGGCGGATGGACAGCTACGTGGCGGAATTCCAGGCCGCCGGCGGGTCGCTGGTGATGCTTGCCAAGGGCAACCGCTCGCGCGCGGTGCGCGAGGCCTGCAAGGCCAATGGCGGGTTCTACCTGGGCTCGGTCGGCGGCCCGGCCGCACGGCTGGCGCAGGACTGCATCCGCAAGGTCGAGGTGCTGGAATATCCGGAACTCGGCATGGAAGCGGTCTGGCGGATCGAGGTCGAGGACTTCCCGGCCTTCATCGTCGTCGATGACAAGGGGAACGATTTCTACGAGGGGCTGGAGTAGGATTTCTTGACTATATTCCTGTCATCTGTCAGATGAAACATCGTCACCCAACCCTTTCCCGCAGGCTGGAGAGGGACAGGGTGAGGGGAGCGGAGCCCCGGAAAGCCCGGATAAGATGGTAAGATCGTAAGATAGTAAGGCAAACGGCTCCGGGGCGGAGACAAGCGTGCCCCGCCACGCTAAACGCCCCCGATGCGCCTCACCGTGGACCGCCTCGACCACATCGTCCTGCACTGCCGTGACGTGGAGACGATGGCCTCCTGGTACCAGCGCGTGCTGGGCATGGAGCGGGAGGAGTTCGGCCCCGAGAACCGCACCGCGCTGCGCTTCGGCGGGCAGAAGATCAACCTGCGCCCCGTGGCCGCGCCGGAGGACTGGTCCACCGGCCGGGCGGCCGCACCGGGCAGCGCCGATCTGTGCTTCGTCGTCGCCGTCACGCCGGAGCATGTCGTGGAACACCTGCGGGAATGCGGCGTGACGGTCGAGGAGGGACCGGCCGCCAAGGTCGGCGCGCTCGGCCCCATCACCTCGGTCTATTGCCGCGACCCGGAAGGCAACCTGATCGAGGTTGCGTCGTATCTGGAGAGACTCTGACACATGGCCCGCCGTATCGGCCTGCTTGCCTTCGCCCTGTTCCTGCTCTGCATCCCGGTCGCCAACTGGCTGATCGGCAATGTGGGCACGGTCTGCGTGCCGCAGGGCCCGTGTCTGATCCCGGTCGCGCCGGGGCTGATGGCGCCCTCGGGCGTGGTCATGGTCGGGCTCGCGCTGGTGCTGCGGGACGTGGTGCAGCGGACGCTGGGGGCCGGGTTCAGCCTGCTCGCCATCGCGATCGGCGCGGCGCTGTCGGCCTTCATCGCGCCGGGTCCGCTGGTCGTGGCCTCGGCCGCGGCCTTCCTGCTCAGCGAACTGGCCGATTTCTCCGTCTACACGCCGTTGCAGCGGCGGGGCCTGCTGCTCGCCGTGATCGCCAGCACCCTGGCCGGGCTGGTCGTGGACAGCGTGGTGTTCCTGCACCTGGCCTTCGGCAGCCTCGACTTCCTGGCCGGGCAGGTGGTGGGCAAGATCTGGGGCATGCTGGTCGCGTTGCCGGCGATCCGCCTCGTGCGCAGGGTGGCTCCCGTCCCCGCGTGAGACTGGCCGAATTCGACTTCGACCTGCCCGCCGACCGCATCGCCCAGTTTCCGGCCCGGCCACGCGATGCGGCGCGGCTGCTGCATGTCGCCGCCGACGGGCTACATGACCGCGTGGTGCGTGACCTGCCCGCGCTGCTGCGGCCGGGTGACCTGCTGGTGGTCAACGATACCAAGGTGATCCCCGCGCAGCTTGAGGGGATGCGCGGCGGCGCGCGGATCGGTGTGACGCTGGACCGGCCCCTGCCGGACGGCACATGGCATGTGCTTCTGCGGAATGCGCGCCGCGTGGCGCCCGGCGACGCGATCGCCTTTCCCGCCGGCGTGACGGCGACGTTGCGCGCGAAGGAGCCGGGCGGGGCCGGTGTGCTCGCCTTCGACGGCGATCCGACCGCGGCCGGTGTGCTGGCGCTGCCCCCCTATATCGCGCGGCCCGAGGGACCCACCGCTTCGGATGAGAGCGACTACCAGACCATGTTCGCGGAGCGGCCCGGCGCGGTGGCCGCGCCCACGGCCTCGCTGCACTTCACGCCCGCGCTGGCCGAGGCATTGGATGCGCGCGGCGTCGGCCGCGCGACGGTGACGCTGCATGTCGGCGCCGGAACCTTCCTGCCCGTGCGCACCGAGACCGTGACCGACCACCGGCTGCATGCCGAACGCGGCGAGGTGGGCGAGGCGGCGGCGCAGGCCATCGCGGCGGCACGCGACGCGGGTGGGCGCATCGTCGCGGTCGGCACCACGGCGCTGCGCCTGCTGGAGACCGCGGCGGACGAGACGGGCAGCGTGCAGCCATGGTCGGGCGAGACCGATCTGTTCCTGCTGCCCGGCCACCGTTTCCGCACGGCCGACCTGCTGATGACCAATTTCCACCTGCCGCGCTCGACCCTGTTCATGCTGGTCTGCGCCTTCGCGGGCCCGGCGCGGATGAAGGCGGCCTACGGGCATGCCATCGCGTCCGGCTACAGATTCTACAGCTACGGCGATTCCTCGCTGCTGGAGCGGGCGCAATGAACCCTCACCCCAGCGCTCTCCCCCAAGCGGGAGAGGGAGCAGGGCAGGGTGAGGGTCTTTCCTTCACCCTCGCTGCCACCGATGGCCGCGCCCGCGCCGGTACCGTCCGCACCGCGCATGGCGATTTCGACACGCCCATCTTCATGCCCGTGGGCACCGCCGGCACGGTGAAAGCCATGACCGCCGACGCCGTGCGCGCGACCGGTGCGCGCATCGTGCTCGGCAACACCTACCACCTGATGCTGCGTCCCGGCGCGGAACGCGTGGCCCGCCTGGGCGGCCTGCACCGGATGATGGACTGGCCCGGCCCGATCCTGACCGACAGTGGCGGCTTCCAGGTCATGTCGCTTGCCACGCTGCGCGAGATGGATGAGCAGGGCGTGACCTTCCGCAGCCATATCGACGGGTCCAAGCACCGGCTGACGCCCGAACGCTCCATGGAGATCCAGCACCTCCTGGACGCGACCATCACCATGGCGCTGGACGAATGCATCCACTTCCCCGCCAGGGAGGACGAAGCCCGCCGCGCCATGGAACTCTCCATGCGCTGGGCCGCGCGCAGCCGCGCCGCCTTTGCCGAACGCCCCGGCTACGGCCTGTTCGGTATCCAGCAGGGCAGCACTTTCCCCGAGCTGCGCGCGCGGTCCACGGACGCGCTGCTGGAAATCGGCTTCGACGGCTACGCCATCGGCGGGCTCGCGGTGGGGGAGGGGCAGGCGGCGATGTTCGCCACGCTCGAACACTGCGTCCCGCCCTTGCCGCAGGACCGGCCGCGCTACCTGATGGGTGTGGGCACGCCGGACGACCTGCTCGGCGCCATCCTCCGCGGCGTGGACATGTTCGATTGCGTGATGCCCACCCGTGCCGGGCGTACCGCGCGTGCCTTCACCTCGCGCGGCATCCTCAACCTGCGCAACGCCCGCTTCGCCGATGATGGCGCTCCGCTGGACCCGGCCTGCACCTGCCCGGCCTGTACCCGCCATAGCCGGGCCTACCTGCATCATCTGTTCAAGGCGGAGGAGATGCTGGGGCCGATGCTGCTGACCTGGCACAACCTGACCTATTATCAGGACCTCATGCGTCGCATGCGCGGCGCGATCCTTGCGGGCCATGCGGAAGCGGAGGCAGCCTCCATCCGCGCAGGCTGGGCGGAAGGCGATATGACATGACGGAGGATTATTCGGGACTCACCCAACTCGGCCACGCCTCCCGGATCCCGGCCACGCCGGACCAGGCGGTGCTGGAGCGCGTGCCCAATCCGCACCCCGATGCCCGCTACGTGGTGCGCTTCGTCTGCCCCGAGTTCACCAGCCTGTGCCCGATGACCGGCCAGCCCGATTTCGCGCATCTGGTCATCGACTACATCCCCGATGCGTGGCTGGTGGAGAGCAAGTCGCTCAAGCTCTATCTCGCCGCCTTCCGCAATCACGGCGCCTTCCACGAGGCCTGCACGCTGGACGTGGCCAAGCGCGTGCGCGACCTGCTCGCGCCGCACTGGTTGCGGATCGGCGGCTACTGGTATCCGCGCGGCGGCATGCCGATCGATGTGTTCTGGCAGACTGGCGCACCGCCGGAGGGCGCTTGGATCCCCGACCAGGGCGTGCCCTCCTATCGCGGCCGGGGCTGAGGCGTTGGGCAACACGGTTCTGGTCCGCATGTACCGTGCCCGAGGGAGCCCACAGGCTTGCGCCCCGGGGAAAGGGCGTAACGAGGAAAATTTCCCGATAGCGTTCCGGACAAGCCTGTTCACGGGCTTTTTCAGCCCGTGACCCTCATCGAAGAACTGGCCCAATGGCTCTCAAAACGCGCAATCTCGGCCTTCTGACCCTGTCACTGCTCTCCGTCGCCGTCGGTGTCATCACCGGCTTCGGCGCGATCCTGTTCCGCATGCTGATCGCGCTCATCCATAACGTGTTCTTCCTCGGCACGTTCTCGACGGTCTACGACGCCAATCTCTTTACCCCGGCGAGTCCGTGGGGCGCGTTCGTCATCCTCGTTCCGGTCATCGGCGGGCTGATCGTCGTCTTCCTCGTCACCAATTTCGCGCCGGAGGCACGCGGGCACGGCGTGCCGGAAGTGCTCGACGCGATCTACTATAAAGAAGGGAAGATCCGGCCCGTGGTCGCCGCGGTGAAGTCGCTCGCCTCGGCCTTCTCGATCGGCAGCGGTGCCGCGGTCGGCCGCGAGGGGCCCATCATCCAGATCGGCGCGACGCTCGGCTCCTCGGTCGGCCAGATCATCCCGATGATGCCGTGGCAGCGCATCACCCTGGTCGCGGCCGGGGCCGGGGCAGGCATCGCCGCCACCTTCAACACGCCCATAGGCGGCGTGATGTTCGCCATCGAGCTAATGCTGCCGGAAGTGAGCGTGCGCACATTCCTGCCGGTGGCGCTGGCGACCGGCACGGCGACCTTCATCGGCCACCTGTTCCTCGGGCTGATGCCGGCGTTCGACGTGCCGGTGGCGCAGATGGCCGACAAGCCGGCCACGCTGGTCGCGCTGCTGCTGTTCGCGCTGCTGGGCGCCATCATCGGCGTCGCGGCCACGGTCTTCATCCGCGGGCTGCACTTCGCCGAGGAAGTGTTCGAGGCCATCCGGAACAGCTACCTGCGCAACATCATCGGCATGCTGATGGTCGGCGGGCTGATGTACGGGCTGTTTGTCGCGCGGGGCCAGTATTTTGTCGATGGCGTCGGCTACGCCACGATCCAGGCGATCCTGCAGACGAACCTCACCTCCGTCGGCCTGCTGGCGATCCTGTTCTTCGCCAAGCTGTTCGCGACCTCGGTCAGCCTGGGGTCCGGGGCCTCGGGCGGCATATTCTCGCCCTCACTGTTCATGGGTGCGACGCTTGGCGGTGCGTTCGGTGCTGCGGTCCAGGCCTTCGTGACGGTGCCGGGGATCGACGTGGTGAACTGCGCCATGATCGGCATGGCCGCCATGGTGGGCGGCGGCACTGGTGCTGCCATGACCGCCGTGGTCATGATCTTCGAGATGACCCGCGACTACGGCGTCATCATGCCCATCATCGTCGCCGTCGCGGTCGCCATCGGCGTGCGGCGCCTGCTGTCCAGCGAGAGCATCTACACGATCAAGCTGGTCGGCCGCGGGCACGCCATCCCCAAGGCCATGCACGCCAACATGTTCCTGGTCCGCCACGCGACGCAGGTGATGGACAAGGATTTCGTCGTCCTGCCGGCGGAGACGGGTTTCGATGCCTTCCTGCGGCAGACCGCGAAGAACGGCATGAAGCACATCGTGGTGACACGGGGCGACCGCATCGCCGGCGTGCTGCGCATCAACACCGAGCTTCGCCACGGCCTGGAGGATTCCTACACCGGCATTACCCTCGGCGACATCGCGGTGAAGAACTACACGATCGCGCGCAGCGGCGATGTGCTGTTCAACATCGTCGACCGCATGGCGCGGCACCGGACGTCCATGGTCATCGTCGCCAAGGGCGGCGGCCGGCCGCGGGCAGGGCAGGTCGTCGGCATCATCGCCAAGGAGCACATCGCGGACTCCGTGGCCGAAAGCCTCAGCCCGCTGAGCCCGTGAGGCGCGGGCTATTCGACCGTGACGCTCTTGGCGAGGTTGCGCGGCTGATCCACGTCCGTGCCCTTCAGCACGGCGACGTGGTAGGCCAGCAACTGCACCGGGATCGCGTAGAGGATCGGGGCCACGAAGGGATCGACTTTCGGCAGCACCACGGTCTCCGCCGCGATCCTGCGCAGGCTCGCCGCCCCCTCGGCATCGCTGAACACGATCACCTGCCCGCCGCGCGCGGCCGCTTCCTGGAGGTTGGAGGCGGTCTTCTCGAACAGCGGACCTGACGGAGCGATCGCCACCACCGGTACGGCGGGGTCGATCAGCGCGATCGGGCCGTGCTTCATCTCACCGGCCGCATAGCCCTCGGCGTGGATGTAGCTGATCTCCTTCAGCTTCAGCGCACCTTCCATGGCGATGGCGTGGCCGGTGCCGCGGCCGAGATACAGCACGTCCCGCGCCTTCGAGACGCGGTCGGCGATGCGCTTGATCTCGTCGTGCTTCTCCAGGATCTCACCCGCGCGGCCGGGTACTTCCAGCAGGGCGGAGGTCATCGCCGCTTCCTGCTCCGCGGTGATGCTCCCGCGTGCGCGCCCCAGCGCCAGCGTCAGGCAGGCCAGCACGGTGAGCTGCGCAGTGAACGCCTTGGTCGAGGCAACGCCGATCTCGGGCCCTGCCACCGTTTGCAGCACCGCATCGCTCTCCCGCGCCATGGTGCTCTCGGGCACGTTGAGCACGGACAGCACATGCTGCCCGGTGCCGCGCATGTAGCGGAGCGCGGCGAGCGTGTCGGCGGTCTCCCCGGACTGGGAGACGAGCAGCCCGAGGCCGCCTTTCTCCATCGGCGGGGTGCGGTAGCGCAGCTCGCTGGCCACGTCCGCATCGACCGGCACGCGGGCGATGGTCTCGATCCAGGTCCGCGCCGTGAGCCCGGCATAGAAGGCGCTGCCGCAGGCGCTGATGGTCACGCGGTTGATGTCCGACAGCGCGAAGGGCAGTTCCGGCATCGCCACCGCGCGCGTGCCGGGATTGACCATCTGGCGGAGCGTGTCACCGATCACCGCCGGGTGCTCGTGCAGCTCCTTCTCCATGAAGTGGCGGAAATTGCCCTTGCCGATCGCCGCCCCGGTCAGCGCGGTCAGCTTCACCTCCCGCTGCACCTCGGCGTTGTCGGCATCGTAGAACTGCGCGCCGGTGCGGGTGACGACGGTCCAGTCGCCGTCATGCAGATACGCGATACGGCGGGTGAGGGGGGCCAGCGCCAGCGCATCCGATCCCACGAACATCTCGTCGTCGCCGAAGCCCACGGCGAGCGGCGCGCCGCGCTGGGCGCCGACGATCAGCTCCGGATGTCCGGCGAAGACCATGGCCAGCGCATAGGCACCCTCCAGCCGCTTGAAGGCCGCGCCCGCCGCCTCGACCGGCGTCATGCCTTCTTTCAGGTGCAGATCGACGAGCTGAGCCACCGTCTCGGTGTCGGTCTCGGTGGAGAAGGTCTGGCCCTTCGCCTCCAGCTCCGCGCGCAGCTCGGCATGGTTCTCGATGATGCCGTTATGGACCACCGACACGCGCTCCGTGCCATGCGGATGCGCGTTGTGCTCGGTCGGCGCGCCATGCGTGGCCCAGCGCGTATGGCCGATACCGGTGATGCCCGACAGCGGCCGTGTGCTCAGGACGGCGGCGAGGTTGCCGAGCTTGCCCTCCGCCCTGCGGCGGTCGATGTGGCCGTTGACCAGCGTGGCGATGCCCGCGCTGTCGTAGCCGCGATATTCCAGGCGGCGCAGCGCATCCAGGAGCAGCGGCGCGGCATCCGCCTTGCCGATCACGCCGACGATTCCGCACATTCCTAGTTGCGCTCCTTGGGTTTGACGCCGCGTCCAGGTTTCACGACCTGACGGCCGCGCGCGATGGCCAGCGCATCGTCCGGCACGTCCTCGGTGATCACGCTGCCCGCCCCGGTGGCGGCACGCGTGCCGACCGTGACGGGGGCGACAAGGGCCGTGTCGGACCCGATGAACGCATCGGGGCCGATGGCGGTGCGGTGCTTGTTCACGCCGTCGTAGTTGCAGGTGATGGTGCCCGCGCCGATGTTGGCACGCGCGCCGATCTCCGCATCGCCGAGATAGGTCAGGTGGTTCGCCTTGGCCCCGGCACCCAGCCGTGTGGCCTTGAGTTCCACGAAGTTGCCGACATGCGCCTCCGCCTCCACCACCGTGCCCGGCCGCAGCCGCGCGAAGGGGCCGATGATGGCGCCGGCCCCCACGGTGCAGGCCTCCAGGTGGCTGAAGGAGCGGATCTCGGCGCCGGCTTCCACCGTCACGCCGGGGCCGAAGACGACATGCGGGCCGACGGTGCAATCGGGTTCGAGCTTCGTGTCCCAGGACAGGAACACGGTCTCGGGCGCGATGAGGCCCGCGCCGTTCCCCATCGCCGTCTCGCGCAGCGACCACTGGACCGCGGCTTCGGCCGCCGCCAGCTCGCGGCGGCTGTTGACGCCGCGGCACTCCGCCTCGGTCGCTTCCACGGCCGCCGCGCGCGCGCCTTCGGACGCGGCGATGCCGATCACGTCGCCCAGGTAGAATTCACGCTTGGCGTTGTCGTCCCGCACCGCCGCCAGCCAGCGCGCCATGTCCGGCCCGCGCCCGCAGACAACGCCCGCGTTGCACAGGCCGACCGCGCGCTCGGCCTCGGTCGCGTCGGCATGTTCGACCACGCGGGCGACATAGCCGCCGTCCTCGATCACCCGCCCGTAGCCGGTCGGGTCGGCGGGGCGCATGGCGAGCAGCGAGATCGCCGCGTCCCCGGCACCGGCGCGGGCGAGCAGCCGCGTCATCGTCTCTGGCCGGATCAGCGGATTGTCCGCGTAGAGTACGGCGACCAGCCCGTCGCTGAATTCGGGCGCGGCCTGCAGCGCGGCGTGCGCGGTGCCGCGCCGCTCGACCTGGGTCACGGTCGGATGCGGGGCGGCCGCGCGGGCGACATCGTCCATTCCCGGGCCCGCGACCACGACGATCCGGTCGAATGCCTTGGCGCAGGATGCGATGAGATGGCCGAGCATCGGCCGCCCGGCGAGGGGGAACAGCGCCTTGGGCCGCGCCGATCGCATACGGGTGCCCAGTCCAGCGGCAAGGATGACGGCGGTCGTTGTCACGGCGAATGAAGTAGCGCCCGGCCCGGTCAGCCGGCAACTACGCGTGGCGTCAAACTCGTTTTCGCTCAATTACCGGCGGTGGTGGCGCGGCGCGGCAATTCTCCGGATTCGGCCGACAGCAGGTACAGGAAGGCGGTGCCGAACCACCGCGTTTCCGCCGCGATACGCACCGGAATGGGCGCGGCATCGGGCACAACACGCGCGAACCAGGCCGTGCCGCGCTGGGGGCGGGCCGCGTCCTCGCGGTTCTGGTCGCGCCAGAAACCGGCGGTCTGGACGCCTTCGAAGGCGCAGCGCAGGGCCGTGCCCCCGAAAGGTGCCGTGCCGGTCGAAACGAGGGTTTCCGTGCCGACCGTGGTTGCGGTGAAGTCGACTCGGCGGCGCCCGTCGAACGTGGCCACACTTCCGTCGCAGCGGCCCGTCTCGTCGATCCGCCGGGCGAGGATCGCGAGTGCGGTCAGCGTGTCCACGGTGCCCGCGCGCATCGCTTCCGGCACCTCGTCGCGTTCGGCATCGTTGGGCGGCACCACGGCGCGGACCTGCGGCGTGGCGCCGTCATAGTCGATCGCCACGCGGCGCGGAGTGCCGCGCCAGACGCCGTCCATGACGTAGCGCTGCGGGCGCAGAACATCGCCGCCGGCGATGCGCCCTTCGGCGAGACTGGTCTGTTCGCCCCGCAGGAAGGCGGAGAGCAGGCCTGCGGTGCGGAGCGCGATCTCCACCCGGTAGCCGTCGCGGCCGAGATGATAGCCGGCCTCCAGCGTCAGGATGTTCAGCCCGCTGGCGTAAGCCGCGTAGGAGGCGCGCACGGGGCTCTGCGCCGCCGCGGGCAGTGTGAGCAGGGCCAGTGCTGCGGCGGCGCGGAACATGGCGGGACTGTGCGGCGGCGCGCGGCGATCGCGCACGCAACATTGTCGCGAGCACGCCGTCGCCCGGTCAGGCCCCGAAGCGCGTGCGGAACCACTCGTCCAGCATCGCTTTCTCGTAGCGCAGCGGATCACTGGACATCCGTCCTTCCGGCCGGCTCTGGTAGTCGAGGTCGGCGACTGTCTCCTCCGCAGTGCGGGGCGGGGCGCCATCCTGTGTCAGCGTGTAACGCAGGACGATGCGCGGCCAGGTGCTTCCGCTCAGGATGCGCAGGTGGTCGGCGCCCATGCGCCATGGGTCGATGCGGCCCGCCAGATCGACGTCGCTGATCTCGACCATCAGCGTCTGTCCGGGCTTCAGGTAGCGCGTTCCAAGGCGCTCCAGATGCGCCGCGATCTCCCGCAGCGTCCGCTCGCGCGCCGGGCCGCGCTGGCCAGAGGGACTGGCGTCGCTGAAACGCTCCGGTTGATTGAAGGAGACGTGGACATCCGCGCGGGTGGCGGCAGCGCCCCCCACCAGTGCGGCGCCGGCGATCAGCAGGGATCGGGCCATGCGCATGACGTACCTCCGGACGGGGATATGGGCCGGGCGCATATGCGTGGAAACCCCCGTGGGACGATCCTCGGCGCGGCCAGCGCTGCGGCCGTGCCGGCCAGGAAATCGCGACGCTTCATCTGATCTCTGCCCCCCGGCGCGCCGGGATGTCGCGCGCCTTTCTGGGCGGCAGCCTTACATTGTTGCGCCGCAATGCAAGAGATGAGCGAAGGTTGCCTTGATGCCGGAACGGACTGACCGCCAACGGGCGAGCGATGCTCGCGGTGAATCAAGCCCGTCGGATGGCCGTTACCCGGGTAGCGTGGCGAAGGCACTGCCGATGCGAAGAATGGCCTGCTTGATGCGGTACCAGGACGTTGCCAGGAGTCCATGCCGATAGGCGTCGAACATTGGGGGCATCCTCTGTCCGCCGCCAATTGACATGCTGCGTTGCAGCAAAACAGTGCGACTGCGGAATTTCATCCATGCCAAAAGGACAGATCTTCTGTCGCATTGTCCGAATGCGATTTCCCTGCACCCCGTCCCCGTGGAACGCCGGGAAATGGCTGTGGTGGATGCAGGACCGGGCCCCGCACCTTCACAGGCTGGAGCCAAAATTGATGATTTCCGAGGCTTGCGATGGTGGGCGCGGTAGGGATTGAACCTACGACCCCCGCCGTGTGAAGGCGATGCTCTCCCGCTGAGCTACGCGCCCATCGCGTCCGGAGCGCGGTTCGTAGCGATCCGCCTCGGGTGACGCAAGCCCCGCCGCAGACGCCGGTCGCATGGGCGGTCCGCGAAGAAGGATGGGTTCGCAGACGGCTGGAAGCGGCGCCTCCGGCCGGGCAGAGTCCCTTCATGAACGCGACGATGGAACGGATGAAGCGGTGCTGGCTGGGCGCGGGGATGGCGGCCGCCCTGATCGCGGCAGGGTGCGCTCAGAAGACCCCGCCCGCCGGGCAGATGCCGGCCACGGCCGCGCCCCGTGGCGCCGCCCCGGGCCCGGAACTGTGCCTCGGCCGGTATGCCTTGCGCGTGCCGGCCCGCGCGCGGGTGGTCGGGCGGGATCAGAGCATGGCCCGTCTTGGCCTGCGGGTCCGCGATCTGCCGCCCGGCACCACGCGCGATGATCTGCCGAACCATGCCCCGTGGCTGACCGCCGCCGACCTCAACACGCGCACCGGCCTCACGACGACCCAGCTCGCGCCCGACACGCTGCTGCTGACCTGGCGCGCCACCAACCGCGACGCCGCGATCGTGGATACCGAGGTGGTGCGCATGCTGCCGGGCGTGCTGATCGCAGCCCATGGCCGCGGCGAAGGCACCACCAACCTGGCCGCCCAGCGCGACACCGCCCTGGCCCTCGTGCAGGCAGCCGTCCCGCGCCCGGAGGCCGAGGTGCCCGCCGGCGGATTCTGCATCGACCGTGCCGTCATCAATCGCGGTTTCGCGGGGGAGGAGTTCGCTGGTGCCGTCCTTGATATCGGCCGCGATCAGCGTCTGTTCGCGACCACGCGCAGCAATGGCGGGGAGGTGGGCCCGCGCCTGTCCGACGGCGGTCCCGGTACCGCCCCGCCGGATGTGAGCGTCCTCCGCGCCGGCCCGCGCAATGCCGGTGGACAGGCCGGTGACGAACTGGTGCTGAGCCGCCCGCGCAGCCGGAACCAGGACATGCTGCTGATGTGGCGTTTCGTCGGGATGCCCAACTCGGGCGCCGAACCCGCGCTCGAACTGCGCCTGGAGGCGTCCGACGTTGCGGCGCCGGAGGCGGTGATCGCGGAGTGGGACGCCATACTCGCTTCGCTGCGACGCCGAGGTGATTGATCCTGCGGAAGAATCCTACGCGCCGCGGTCGGTCGCGTCAGTAGTCGAAGCCCCAGGATACACCCGCCCGGCCGGTGCCTTCGCCGCCGACATCCGCTTCGATCTTCACGTTCGGCAGCACCTCGATCTGCACCGTGGCCTGCGGCGTGCCGTCCGTGCCCTGGCGCGCGCCGAGATAGACGCCATCCGCCAGATAGCGCCCCGCCTCGACATTGGTCTCGCCGGTGTTCTCGTCGGATCCGACATTCAGCCGGTCGAGGCCGAGGCCGCTGCGCACGCGGTCGAGCGCGCCGCCGCCCGGTGAGGTGACTCCCGCCAGTTCCGCCGCGGCCTGGGCGAGGCTGAGGATCTGGAACGGCGTCAGCGTGCTCTGGCTGCGCCCGAACAGGATGCGCGCAAGCACCTCATCCTGCGGCATGTCCGGTTCGGAGCCGAGGGTGATCTTGGGTGCGCTGGCGGTGCCGCCCAGGTTGATCAGCGCGGTCACGTCGGCCGCCTGGGTCGCGGCCACCATGTTCAGCGCGGGGTCGATCCCCTGGCTGCCGTTGAAGTCGATCTTGCCCTCGCGGAAGGTGAAGCTCTGCGACAGGGCGGCGATGGTGCCGCGCCGCAGCGTCAGTTCTCCCTGGATATCGGGCGCATCCGCCGTGCCCGCGATGCGAAGCTGTCCGCCCATCTCTGCGTCCACGCCCATGCCGCGGATGAACACCGCGCGCGGTGCATCCACGGCGATATCCAATCCGATCCGCATCGCGGCGGCGGCGGCGGGGGCGGCGGCGGGGGCCGGCGCCGTCTGCGGCCGGCTGCCGTTGACCTCGCGCACCGGCAGATCGACCACGCTCGCGGGCAGCCGGTCCGGCAGCCGCACGTCGGCATGGGATATGGCGACACGGCCCGTCACGCTCATGTCGGCCATGGCCTCGCCCGCGATCTTCAGGTCCGCGCCCAGCCGGGTCGTGACCATCTCGCCCATGGACAGCGTGGCGTTGCGTGCCGTGATGGCCATGTCCAGCGGCAGGTTCGGAGTCGTCGGCCGCAGCGTGCCCTGGACGGACAGCGTGCCGTTGCCCGCACGCGCGGTCAGGTCCGCGATCTCCAGCACGTCGTCATGGGCGCGGATCGTGCCGTTCATGCCGGTCAGCCGCACACCCATCACCGAATCCTCGACGCTTGCGCCGGACAGGCGCACCGTGCCGGACAGGGCAGGCAGGGGCAGGGGGCCATCCGCCCGCAGCGCCAGCGTCAGCGTGCCCCGCGCCCGGCGCCCGGCCGGGGAGAGGATGGGGTCGAGCAGGGTCAGGTCCACCGGCCCGTCCACCGTGGCCCGCACCGGCCCCGTCATGTCCGTCCTGCCCTCGGCCGTCGCGCGCAGGCGGAGCGCGCTGCCGGCGTTCAGGTTCGCCTGGACGCTGGCCTTGGCCGCCTCCAGCCGCAGGTTCGCATCGAGGGAGGCGGCCGGCAGCGTCGCGGCCGGGCCGGAGGTCATCTTCGCCCCGCGCACCGCCACGCGCGCAGTGCCGGACGGGGCGGCCGGCGTGCCGGTGATGTCGGCATCCGCGTCCAGCGTGCCGGCGAGCGCGAGGTCGGGCGCTGCGATGGATGCGAGTGCGAGGGGCAGCCGCCTGATGCCCAGCTTCAGGGCCAGCGAGTCACCGACCTTGCCGGACACGTCGATGCGCCCGCCGCGCAGGCCGATCGCGACCGGCGCTATGTCGATGGGCGGGCCGAGCGTGATCGTGGTCGGCGCCAGCAGCCGCACCGGCTCGCCCTTCATCCTTGCCTCGAACGTTTCCAGCCGCACCGTGCCGGGGGTGGCGAAGCCGCCCGTCAGGTTGGCCGTCAGGAGCGGTCCGGTCAGGCCGACGCGCAGCGCGAGCGACTCCGGCGTCCCTTCGGCGCGCGCCGTCAGGTCGCCGGTGATCCCGCCCGCGTTCAGCCCGTTCGCCTTCGCCTCGGCCGCGATCTGCGGCGCGCGCAGTGCGTCCGCGACCGTCGCCGCCACGGAAAGCGCGCCCACGCGATTGCCGCTGGCGGCGATGTCGCGGCCGGTCGCGTCCAGCTTCGCGGCCACGCCGCCGGTCTGGTCCGGGGTCAGGCGCAACGCGGCCTCGATCCGGCCGGCGAGGCCGGGGGCGAGGGCGGCGAGGTCGGGCGCCTTGGCCGAAAGCGACAGGTCGGGGCGCTGGTCAGCGGTGACGCTGCCGCTGCCCGTGACTTCCGCCGTGCCGTAGCGCGCGAGCAGCTTGGGCACGTCGATCGATCCGTCCGGGCGGGGTGCTGCCTGCACGTCCACCACGATGGGCCGGTCCCCGATCGCGCCATTGCCCTGGACGTTGAGCGTCGGGGCGGAGAGCAGGTGCTGCCCATCCGCCGTAAGGTCGAGCTTGCCTTCGCCCACGCCGTCCACCGCCAGCACGGGCGCGGCCAGCACCACATGCGCGTTCGGGTCCGCCATGGTTCCCGTCGCGCGCAGGGAGAGATGGGCCTGCCCGCTCACCCCCTGGGCAAGGGCCGTGAGGACCGGCAGATCGACCTCCGCCGTCAGGTCCAACTGGTCGCCCGCCGTGCCGGATGCCTCGGCCGTGATGGCCTGGCCGGAGACGGTGAGCCGTTCCAGGCGGATCGTGCCCTCGTCCATTTCCGCGCGCGCCTCGACCGTGGGCGTGGCGCCGAGCACGTCACCCATCGGTGCGGGCAGCACTGCATCGGTCAGGCGCAGCGAGGCATCGCCGCCGAGCTTGGTGCCTTCCTGCGTCACGTGCCCGGTCAGCGCCAGCGCGCCGCCGGCCTCGACCCCGGAGGCAGCGGCGAAGGGGCGCAGGTCCGGCACATTGGCGCTGACGTCCAGGGCGGTGGAAGCGGCGGTGATGCGGCCGCGTGCCTCCGCGTTCAGCAGGGCGTGGGCGAGGGCGGCGCGGTCGAGCGTTATCGTCCCGTCCTCCGCGCGCAGGGCCGTCACGGACAGGGTCAGCGGGCCATCGCCAAGCGGCGGCACGGGCAGATCGGGCGGGGCCTGCACGCCGGTCGCGGCGACATCGGCGTTCACGCGCATCGCCGTGCCTTCGGGCCGGGTCGTGAGGTTCAGCCGCGTCTCTGCCACCGCCGCGCCGGCGGCGGCCAGATCCTCGGCCGTGACGGTGCCCTCGACCTGCGGCAGCGCCAGCGCGCCGCGCAGGCGCAACTGGGCCGCGATCTGCCGCAGCGCGATATCGGGCGGCAGGACGGCGGCGAGCGCGCCCTGCGTCACCTGCGCGGTGACGGCGAGATCGTTGCCGTCGCCTTCCAGCGCCAGCGTGCCTTGCGCGGTCGCATGTACGCCGCCGGCGAAACCGAGTTCGGCGCGTGTCTCCGCGCGCTGCGGATCGCCTTCGGCCGTGGCGTCCAGGCTCAGCGCCCCCAGCGCGGGCAGGCCGGCCACGCGGGCGATGATGCCGTTCTCCGGTTCGCGGATCTCGGCCTTGAGTGCGACAACGCCGGTGCGGTTGAGGGTGAGGGCGTAGCGGCCGCCGCCTTCGGCCTCCGCGACCAGCTCCGCGGTGCCGTGCAGGTCACGGCCCAGCGCCGCCTGCCCCTTCGCGCCCAGCACCACCTCCGTCCCGGCGATGGCGGCCGCGATATGGGCCCCGTCGAGCGACAGGTCCCGCACGGTGATCGCGACCGGAAGCTCGGACAGGCCGGCCCCGCCGCCATCCTCTGCCGCCGGCGCGGCCTCGCTGTCCGAAGCGGGAAGCCGCTGCAGATCGACGTCCGCGAAGTGCAGATGCGTGATCTCCACATGCCGCGAGAGCAACCGCCACGGCGACCAGGCCAGCTCCACCCGGCCGACCCGCAGCCACGTGCCCTCCGCATCCTGCATCTCGATGCCGCTGATCGTGGTCGCATGCAGCGGCGATCCTTCGATGGAGGCGATGCGGATGCCGGAGGCGCGTTCGGCCACATCCCGCAGCGTGGACTGGCCCATCTTCGTTTCCAGCAGGCCGATGACGGCTGCGACCAGCACGACCGGCAGTGCCAGGATGACGCCCAGGGCGATGAGGAGGATACGCCGCATCAGAACGCCTGCCCGATGCCGATATAGAGCTGCCACGCCGTGTCGCCGTCGGGTCGTTCGGTCAGCGGCACCGCCACGTCGGCACGGATCGGCCCGATCGGAGAATAATAGCGTACGCCGAGACCGGCGCCGATCGATAGCGTCTCCGGCCAGTCCGGCGCGCGGCCGGCGCCGATGCCGCCCGCATCGACGAAGGCCACAGCACCCCAGCTTTCCCCGAAGCGCTGCCGGTATTCCAGATTGGCCGCGAACAGCGTCGTGCCGCCAAGCGGCGTGCCGTCCCGCTGCGGCCCCACATGCTGATAGGCGAAGCCGCGGATCGTGCCGCCGCCGCCCGCGAACACGCGCCGGTCGGCCGGCAGGCTGGCCCGGTCCGCGCCAACCGCGGCCTGGGCGATCACGCGACCCGCCAGCACGGACCGTCCGCCGCCCGCGAGGTCGTAATAGGCCGACCCTATGGCGCGCACGGTGGTGAAGGATACGGAACTGCCGAGCAGGGAGGAGTAGGGGGTAACTTCCAGCCGGCCGCGTGTGCCGCGCGTGGAGTCGAGCGGGTTGTCCGCGTCCTCCCACACGAGCGCCATGGGGATGCCGATCAACGTATAGTTGTTGGTCTCCCCGGCTTCTTCGATCCGGCTCCGCTCGAACGACAGGCCGAGACTGCCGGTCAGATGCTCGATCAGCGGCCGTTCCACCGCCGCGCTCGCCAGCACGGCGGTGCGGTCATAGGCGTCGGTGGACTCGCGCAGCGCGCTGGTGTCGATGCGCAAGGTCTGGCTGCGCTGGAGGAAATCCGGCTTCGCGAACCCGGCGGAGACCCGGTAGCCATAGTCCTGCGTGCCCTTGTCCAGCAGGTTGCTGATCTCGGCCGACAGGGTCAGCCGCTCGGCCTCACCGAACAGGTTGCGATGCGTCCAGCTCGCCCGCAGCGAGGCGCCTTCCGAAGTCGCATAGGCACCGCCGAACTCCAGGCGGCGCGGGGGGCGTTCGACCGCCTCCAGCGTCACCGGCACTGCTCCGCCCGTGGCCTGGGTGGCCAGCCGGGCGCGCACGGCGCTGAACACGCCGAGGTCGAGCAGGTCGCGCCGCGCGCCTTCGACCTCGCCGGGGCTGTATGGCTTGCCCTCGCGTGCCGCGACCCGGGCATGGGCGAATCCGGGATCGACTCGGTCGAGCCCCTCGACCGAGACGGCGCCCAGGTTCACGCGCGGACCAGGATCGAAGCGGAGCTGGACCTGCATGGTCCGGCGCGCGTGATCGACCGTCAGCGTGCGGTCGGCGGTCTTGGCGAAGGCGTGGCCGTCCTCGGCCAGTGCTGCCACCACCCGCGCCTCGGCCGCGAGGATGTCGGCACCGCGCGCGGGGACGCCGGATGCGAGGTCCAGCGCCTCCCGTGCCTTGTCGGGCAGGGGTGCTCCGTCCGTCCCACCCGCCTCGACCCGGTCGATCGTATAGGCCGGTCCCAGTTCGACGCTGGCTTCGATGTTCAGCGGCGGGTCGGCCGGACGCGTTTCCAGGGCCGTCACGACGTCCGGCTGGGTGATATCGTGGCCGTCCGCGCGCAGCGTGACCTGGCCATCGTAGTAGCCCTGGCTGCGCAGCACGGCCTGCATGCGGTCCAGGTCCAGCCGTGCGCGGGCGATAACGGAGGCGGGCGAGACGGGATCGGAGTCCTGCAGCTGCGCCAGGATCGAGGCATCGCGCAGCATCTGGTCGCGCGCGTCATCGCCGGTCGGCCGGATCTGGAGCTGATAGGGCTGCAGGTCGGCCGCCCCCACCGAGCCCGCGAGGAACAGGGCGGGCCAGGAAAGGCGGGCGGAGCGGCACGGCATCGGGCACAGAAAGGCGCAGGCCGTGGCAATCTTGCGGCGAAACGAGGTCACGTTTTTGCGTTGGGGATCATAACGCCATATCCGTATCCGGCCGAGAGGAAGGAGAACGCGCCGATGCTCAACCCAGCAGCTCCCCTGGAGCTCAAAGACCCCAGCCTGTTCCGGCAGGCCAATTTCATCGATGGCAAGTGGGTCGAAGCCGACGGCGGCAAGACCTTCGATGTGGTGAACCCGGCCACGGGCGACGTGCTCGGCAAGGTGCCGGCCATGGGCGCGGCCGAGACGCGGCGCGCCATCGAGGCGGCGAATCGGGCGCAGCCGGCCTGGCGCGCACTGCTTGCCAAGGAGCGTGCGGCGATCCTGCGCAAGCTGAACGATCTGATGCTGGCCAATGCGGACGACCTCGCGCTGATCATGACGGCCGAGCAGGGCAAGCCGCTCGCCGAGGCCAAGGGCGAGATCGCCTATGCCGCATCCTTCATCGAGTGGTTCGCCGAGGAAGGCAAGCGTGTCTATGGCGATACCATACCGCAGAACGCCGCGGGCCGGCGCATCCTGGCGCTGAAGGAGCCGATCGGGGTGTTCGCGGCCGTGACGCCGTGGAACTTCCCTTCGGCCATGATCACCCGCAAGGCCGGGCCCGGCTGGGCCGCGGGCTGCACCGGCGTGGTGCGTCCGGCGAGCCAGACCCCGTTCTCCGCGCTCGCCATCGCCGTGCTGGCGGAACGCGCGGGCATGCCGGCGGGCGTGTGCAACGTCATCACCGGCCCGGCCGGCGAGACCGGCAAGGAACTGACGACCAACCCGCTGGTGCGCAAGTTCAGCTTCACCGGCTCGACCGAGGTCGGGCGGCTGCTGCTGGCCCAGTGCGCGAGCACCATCAAGAAGACCAGCATGGAGCTGGGCGGCAACGCGCCTTTCATCGTGTTCGACGACGCGGACCTGGATGCCGCGGTGCAGGGGGCGATGGCATCCAAGTACCGCAATACCGGGCAGACCTGCGTCTGCGCCAACCGCATCCTGGTCCAGGACGGTGTCTATGATGCCTTCGCCGCGAAGCTGAAGGCGGCGGTCGAGGCGCTGAAGGTCGGCAACGGCGTCGAGCCGGGCGTGACGCAGGGACCGCTGATCAACAAGGCGGCGGTGGAGAAGGTCGAGGAGCACATCGCGGATGCCACCGGCAAGGGGGCGAAGGTGCTGACGGGCGGCCATCGCCACGCCAAGGGCGGCAACTTCTTCGAGCCCACCATCCTGGTGGACGTGCCCAAGGATGCGCTGGCCTTCCGCGAGGAGACGTTCGGCCCGCTCGCGCCGCTGTTCCGCTTCAAGACCGAGGAAGAGGCGATCGCGCTGGCCAACGACAGCGAGTTCGGCCTCGCCGCGTATTTCTACGCACGCGACGTGGGCCGCATCTTCCGTGTCGCGGAGGCGCTGGAGAGCGGCATCATCGGCATCAATGAGGGCATCATCTCGACCGAGGTCGCGCCCTTCGGGGGTGTGAAGCAGAGCGGTCTCGGCCGTGAGGGATCGAAGTACGGGATCGAGGACTACCTCGAGATCAAGTACCTCGCTCTCGGCGGCATCGGGGCCTGAGACAGAACCCTCTCCCCCGAAAGGGGGAGAGGGTCACGCCCGCGTGGCGAGGCGTGCCGTGGTCGCTTCCCGGCGCCACGCGAGCCGTGACGATATCGTCATGGAAGCATCATCACGGGATGATGATCCGGCATAGCCGGGCATGGTGTGGTCCGAGCTTGAGCAAAGCGCATGCGGTGGGGGGCACCGCGATGGCTGCTCGCTCGCAACCAAGGGAAAATACATGCCCAAGCTGGGACTCGCCGCGCTCGGCCTCATCGCGCTCCTCGCGCCTGAGGCCAAGGCCGCTCTTCAGACCGTCTCCATCACGGCCGCCGATCGCGGCTTCTACTCGCAGGGCGGTGTGAGCAATCCGTCCAGCACGTTCTACACGACCGGTCGCGTCATGAGCGCGGTCGAAGGTGCTCCGAGCCAGATCCTTGAAGAGCGGAGCTTCTTCCTCTTCGACATCCCGACGACGCTGTCCGGCACGATCGTCAGCGCGGCCCTGACGCTGCGGCTCGGCTCCGGCGCGTCCGATACGGGCACCGAGACCTTCACGCTGTTTGATGTCTCCACCGACCTCGCCAGCCTGATCGCCGGCACGGCGGGCACGGACGCCTTCGCCGATCTTGGCGGTGGGGTGTCGTTCGGCAGCGTCGATATCGCGCCCGTCGGCTTCAGCTTCGATCTGGTCGGCATCGACCTCAACGCCGCCGCGCTGGCCGCCATCCAGTTCGGCCAGACCTTCGCGCTCGGCGGTGCCATCACTTCGCTTGCCGGCGTCGGTGAGGAATACCTGTTCGGCGGCACCGGCTCGATCGGCCTCGCGCGCCTCGACCTCGTGGTGGACGACGCGGTGTCCGTGCCGGCCCCCGCCGCGCTGCCGGTGATGCTGTCGGCGCTGGTCGGCCTCACCGCGGTTCGCCGCCGCCGCGGCTGACCTCGGGGTGCGCATGCCCGCCGGTCTTGGAGCCGGCGGGCATGGCATTCAGTCCCGGTCCGGCGCGCCGAGCGGAAACAGCTTGCGGAATGGGCGCGCCTCCTCCACCGCCCGGGCGAAGGATGGGCGTGCCAGCAGCCGTGCCCGGTAGGCCCGCAGCACGGGAAACGCGTCGGGTATCCGATACGTCCAATCCGCGTAGAATAGCGAGGGCGCGGCCGCGCAATCCGCCAGCGTGAAAACCTCGCCGGCCGCCCAGGTCCGGTCGGCAAGATGCCTTTCAAGCCAGGCATAGGCGCGCTCCAGCTTCTCGCTGGCGATGGTCAGCCCGTCCTCGGGTTTCATCGGCAGCTGGCCCAGCGCGCTTTCCACCGCGGACTGCATCGCGTCCATCACGTGCAGGTCGAAGAAGCGATCGAGGAAGCGGACCTCAAGCGCGGCCATCGGGTCCGCGGGCAGCAGGGGTACCGGGCCGGGATGCGTGAGGTGCAGATACTCGATGATGATGCTGGTCTCGACGATACTGCGGTCGCCGTCCACCAGCATCGGGAACTTCCGCAGCGGCCAGCGCCGCAGCCATTCCGCCGCGTGCTCCGGTGTATCCGGCCCGATGCAGCGGAACTCGAACGGCGTACCGTTCTCATACAGCGCGATAAGCGCCTTCTGCGTGTACGAGGAGAACGGGTGGCCATACAGCACGAGCGGCATCGCGGGACCTTCTCCTCGGGAATGGCTGGCCGGCGGGTGCGCCAGCCAGCCATGGCAGGAAAGGTTACGACCGACGGCGGCGCTTCGCGAGGCCGAAGCAGAGCAGGCCGGCACCGAGCAGGGCGGCGCTCGCCGGCTCGGGGACGGCGGCGGTGGCGATCTCGAACTGGAAGTTCGGACCGAACGAGCCGGCGTGGGTGTTGGAAGGCTCGCGCGACGGATAGACGAGGCTGCTGGAATAGGGCAGGTCGCGGTTGCGGATCAGGGTGATCACCGGGTCCACAGTGTAGCTCAGCCCGCCGTAGTTCGCGTTCACGAACGCCTTCGGGTCGTTGGAATAGCTGCCCATGACGTAGGTGGCGCCGGCGGTCAGCAGGACGGACTCGATACCCTCGAACCGGAAATACCCATCCAGCGTGGATGAGGCGCTGATGCTGGTGCTGGCCAGCAGCGTGCCGGACGCATCGAACAGGCCGACATCGGCCACGATGCCATCCATGCCCGCGTCATAGGCGCCGAGCGCGGTGACGCGGATGTCCTGCGAGGCGGTGAAGGAATAGCCGACCACGAAGCCCTGGCCGGACACGCCGCCGATCGAGGCGGGCGTGTTGATGGTGATGGCGGCCGCCTCGGCCGCGGCAGGGAGGAAGAGGGCTGCGGCGCCGGCGATGGCGAGCTGGAGCAGGTTCATGGTGTCCCTTTTTTGAAAGCAGGTCGCGCCGGGACAGGATGCAAACGCCAAGCCACTACGGCTTATTCATATTCATCAACAATTTATTGATATTACAGTTAAATGACGTAAAGTCTTCCGACGGGAATCACGAACATGCCCGCTTGTTTTTCCCGGCCGGCAGGGCGCCCACAGCGTCACAGCGCGACCCGCAGCGTCTCCCGCAATGCCCGCGCGCCCTCGGGCGTCACGGTCACGCAGCGCCGCACCAGCCCGTCGCCCTGCGCGCGGCGGACCCAGCCGCGGGCGAAGCAGGTTTCCGCGATGCCGCGCGCCAGCCCGCCGCCGAGATGCGGCCGCCGTTCGCTCCAGTCCATGCAGTCGCGGCAGAAATGTGCGGCCCGGTGGGCGCGGTCCAGATCGATCCCGGCCGCTGTGAGGCGCGCGGCCCCTTCCTCGGACAGGCTCCAGCCATCCGGGGCCGGGACGAGATGCGGCCGCAGCGCCGCGTACAGCGCGACCCCAAGCCTTCCGGCAAGGTGATCCCAGCAGGTCCGCGCCTCCCGCAGCGCAGTGCCTCCGCGCCACGGCGCGCGCGGGGAGACGACGGCGGCGAGACCCATCATGCCTTCGATCGCACGGGCCACATCGTCGGAGGCGACGCGGTGGTAGCGGTGCCGGCCCTGGGCATGCACCGCGATCAGGCCGCCATCGGCGAGCCGGGCGAGATGCGCGCTGGCGGTGGGTGCGGTGACGCCGGCAACGCGGGCGAGTTCGCCCGCCGTCAGCGCTTCGCCGCCCATCAGGGCCTGGAGCATCGCCGCGCGCGCCGAGTCGGCGAGCAGGGCGGCGATGCCGGCGAGGGCGGAGGTGGTGACCATGACGGCGCAGACTACGCCGGTTTTGTGAGAGGTGGCTTCGGTTCGGGGCGAAGTGTCGCTCGGGAGAGGGAGCGAGTGGGACTTCAGCCAGCCCACGCCTGCCGGTACAGCCCGACGATCTCGTCCGCTGTGGGCACGCGCGGATTGTTCCCCGGCGATCCGGATGCCAGCGCCTGCTCCGCCATGGTGGGCAGCAGGGCGTCCCATTTCGCCTTGTCGATCCCGTAGGCTTCGGGGGTGGGCACGGCGAGTTCGCGGTTCAGCGCCTCCAGCTCCGCCACCAGCCGTGCGGCCGCGGACTGGTCGCCTTCCGCCTCGGAGGCGATGCCCATGGCCCGTGCCGCGTCCGCGTAGCGCGGCAGTGCGGCGGGCAGCGAGAACCGCGTGACCGCGGGCAGCAACATCGCGTTGGACAGTCCGTGCGGCACGTGGAAATGCGCCCCGACCGGCCGGCTCATCCCATGCACCAGCGCCACCGAGGCGTTGGAGAAGGCGAGCCCCGCCAGCGTCGCGCCCAGCATCATCGCCTCGCGCGCCGCCGCGTTCGTGCCGTCGGCGTAGACGGCGCGCAGGTTGGGCGCGATCAGCGCCATCGCCGCCCTGGCCTGCGCATCCGAGAACGGATTGGCGCGCCGCGACACCAGCGCCTCAAGCGCATGCGTCAGGCTGTCGATGCCGGTGTCCGCCGTGGTGCGGGGGGGCACGCCGACGGTCAGCTCCCAATCCACGATGGCCGCCGTCGGCAGGGCCGCGAGGCCGGCGATCAGCATTTTCTCGTCGCGCTCGGTATCGGTGATCACGGTGAAGCGCGTCGCCTCGCTGCCGGTGCCGGCGGTGGTCGGCACGCAGACCAGGGGCAGGGCGCGCATGTCCGCGCGGGCCGGCACCTTCCAATCCCGCATCTTGCCGCCACCGGCGGCCAGGATCGCGATGGCCTTGGCGGTATCCATCGGCGAGCCTCCGCCGAAGCCGATCAGACCGTCGAAGTCGCCCTGACGCAGGACCGTGACACCGGCTTCGACAACCGTGTCCGTGGGGTCGGATACGGTGTCGGAAAAGACGTGCACGGGAATGCCGGCTTCCCGCAGCGGGTTCAGGCCGCGGTCGATCATCCCGCTCTTCACCAGGAACGGATCGCTCACCACCAGCGGCCGGCGGATGTCGAGGGCGGCGAGCACGGCAGGCAGCCGTGCGACCGATCCTCCGCCGATTTCCATCAGCCGTGGCGCGCCGATGCTGGTGATCATGCTGCGATTTCCTCCCGCGAGCGTTGCCGCGTTGTGCAGCCTGCCGGATGAGGATGACAAGGTTGGGGCGGCTCGCGCCCGTCATCGGCAGCGGGGAAGTGCATGTCTTGGAATTTTATACTTCACGGCCGCGGCTGATACCTGCTTAGCTTAAGCTTGTATTAACGCTGATAACTGACCTCCCCGATCCTCCCCCCAAGGCGGCTCATGAAGGCTGGTAACGGTACTGTCCCGATTGGCGCGGCCGAGAGCGGTCAGCGCAATGCGGGCATCTGCTGGCGCCTGGATGCACCGCGTCCCGGATGCGTGTGAACAGCAACGTAAGCCCAGGTCGATCCGCCCCGGTGCGTGAGGCCGGGAATGGCTCGCCATGTCCACGTCGTCCGGCCAAGGCGGCGGCGCCATCCGCTGCATTCTGAACGACTGGTGATGCCGCTGCGCAGAGTCCTCAGCCGAACAGAGGCTCTCCGCCGAGACCCGCTTCGCGACTGCCACCGCCCGACCTCAGAAAGAGAGCTGACCTGATGCTTGTTGTTCATACGTACTCCCGCAGACGCTTCAAGCAGGGGCTGCGTGCCGGCGTCTCGGCTGTCGCGCTTCTGGCGCTGACGACAGGGGTTGGCCCGGGCCGTCCTGTGTTGGCGGCTGATGGCGGCGCGGGCCTCTCTATTGCGGGCGGTCCCGGCGGTGCCGGCGGCGTGGATGGCACGCTCGCGGAGGCCACAGGGCAGGATGGTGCATCCATCGCCCCCGGCGGGACCGAGGGCGCCGCCGGCATTGGCGGCGGCGGAGCGGTGGACCTGACGACGGGCAACGGCGCGCCAGGGGGCGCGAGGGGCCTGTACGGAACCGGGGTCGTCAGGGGCGCGGCAGGTGCAACCGGCGCAACGGGACTCGTTGTCACGACACCGACAACCATCACCACAGCGATCGGTGGCGGCATCGGTGGGGAGGGTGACTCTTCCAGTCTCAACGTACGTACCGCCGGTGGTGGTGGCGGTGGTGGCGTGGGCGTCAGTGCCACGGCCACCCTCACGATCACCGGCACGGGCGCGGTGGCAGGCGGGGATGGCTACACCGCGCGCAACACCGGTGGCGGTGGCGGCGGCGTGGGTGTGTTCTCGTCGGCCAATGTCACCGTTGAGGCCGGCGGCGTCGTCACCGGAGGCTCCGGCGGTGGCTATCTTTTCGGCGCCGGCGGCGGAGGGGGAGGTGCGGCCGCCATCGTGCTGACCACGGATGGCGTTATCGCAAACAGCGGCACCCTGACTGGCGGCGCGGGCGGGGGCACCATGATTGCCGCCGGCGGGGATGGGGGCGCCGGCGTGCAGTTGCTCGCGGGCGGCACCGTCATCAACGCGTCCGGCGGCGTGATCACGGGCGGGGCTGGCGGCGTGGGGCGGGTGGTTACCACCGTGGCGCTGCCCACGGCACCTGGCGAGGGTGGTGCGGGTATCAAGGGCGCCAATATCGCGGTCATCAATGCCGGCACGATCACCGGCGGCGCCGGTGGTACAGGCTCCGGCTGGACCCCTGTTGACGGTCGGGCGATTCTGTTCACCGGTGGGGTGAATTCGCTGGAGATCCGGGCCGGCTCGGTAATCGGTGGCACCGTCACCGCTTTCAGCGCGGCTGATACTTTCCGGCTGGGCGGCGACATCGATGCTGCCTTCGATGTGTCCGCTATCGACACCGGTGGTCAGTATCAAGGCTTCGGGCTGTACGAGGTGGTTGGCACGGCCGCATGGACGGTGACGGGCACAACCGCCACCGTCACGCCCTGGACCCTGAGCGGCGGCGTGCTGGGGATCGCGAGTGACGGCAGCCTGGGCGATCCCTCCGGCGGCCTTGTCTTCAACGGTGGCATGCTTCGCTTCGATGCGGAGTTCGATCTGGACGCGACACGCACGATCGAAATCACGGCGGCCGGTGCCGGGATCGACACGAACGGCTTCACCACGACCATCGTCCATGACCTGGCCGGCCAGGGCGGGTTGGCCGTCACCGGCGCCGGCACGCTGATCCTGACCGGTGAGAACAGCTACACGGGCGGCACAAGCATCGACGATGCCGCCACCCTGCAACTCGGTGATGGCGGCACGTCCGGCAGCGTCGTGGGCGATGTGGCGAACAACGGCACGCTGGTCATCGATCGCTCCGGCACGCTGACCCTGGATGGTGCGATCTCCGGCACCGGCAGCGTGAGGCTGATCGGCGCCGGCACGACGGTCCTGGCCGGGAACAGTTCCTATACCGGCGCCACCGAGCTGGCCGCCGGCACGCTGCGGGTCAATGGCGCGATCGCGCGTTCCGCCGTCAGCGTCGGCAGCGGTGCGACCCTGGCAGGGAACGGAACGGTGGGTGCGACCTCCGTGCAGTCGGGCGGCACGATCGCGCCGGGCAATTCGATCGGCACGCTCAACGTCAGCGGCGACTATGTCCAGTCCGCGGGCGCCGTCTACCGGGTCGAGCTTGATCCCGCCTCGGGCGCTTCCGACCGGATCGCCGTCACCGGCACCGCCACCGTGCAGTCCGGCGCGGTGCTCGATGCGGTCAGGACAAGCGCCGCCGCCTATGTCCCCGGCACCAGATACACCGTGCTGACATCGAACGGCGGCCTGACCGGCGTGTTCGACCTCACCGGCGAGACCAGCGTCTCACCGTTCCTCGATCTGATCGGGGTCTACGATGCCGGCAACGCCTATCTCGAGGTGCGGCAGACGCGCGACCTGGCATCCGTGGCCGAAACACCCAACCAGGCGGCGACGGCCGGCGGCCTGGACAGTCTTTCCCCGACCGATCCGCTGACGGCGCCGCTGCTGAATCTCCCCTCCGAGGACGCCGCGCGCGGCGTGCTCGATCAGCTCTCCGGCGAGGTTCATGCCTCGGTCAGAAGCCTGCTGCTGGAGAACAGCCGGTTCGTGCGCGACGCAGCCGTGGACCGCATCCGCGGAACCGTCTGCCCGGAGGGAACGGCGGACAGGCAGGGCGGCAACCGTCCTGCCCCGGCAAACTGTGCCGGCCAATCCGACGGCTTGAGCGCATGGGCGCAGGCTTTCGGGTCGTGGGGGCACGCGGACGGCAACGCCAACACCTCCAGGCTGGAGCGGACGATCGGTGGCTTCGTCCTCGGGGCCGATGCGCCGGTATCCGGAACCTGGCGGGCCGGCGCACTCACCGGCTACAGCCGCAGCACCTTCAACGTGAAGGGGCGCAGCTCCTCCGGGTCAAGCAACGACACGCATGTCGGACTGTACGGTGGCACGCAGCAGGGAGCGCTCGGGGTTCGTGCCGGCGCCGCCTACACGTGGCATGACATCAGCACGAAACGCTCGCCCAACGGGCTTGGCGCGACCGAAAGCGCCAATGCGGACTATCGGGCGCAGACCGCGCAGGTCTTCGGGGATGTCGGCTACCGGATCGATGCCGGCATGGCAGCCTTCGAGCCATTCGCCGCGCTGGCCTACGTCACGCTGCATACGGACGGCTTCGCCGAGCGGGGCGGCGCCTCTGTGCTGGCGGGCCGCGACGGCGACACGGACGCGACCTTCACCACGCTGGGCGTGCGCGCCGCAACGGCGTTCGCGATCGGCCCTGTCGGTATCGTGGCGCGTGTGACGGCAGGATGGCGCCATGCCTTCGGCGACGTGACCCCGGACGCCACCTTGTCCTTCACGGGCAGCACACCCTTCGGCGTCCAGGGCATCCCCATCGCGCGCGACCTCGCGCTGGCAAACGCCGGCATCGACCTCCGCCTCGCGCCAAACGCAGTGTTCAGCCTTGCCTACCAGGGCGAGTTCGGCGCCGGCACCACCCAACAGGGCCTCCAGGGAACTTTCAGCCTTTTGTTCTGAGCGCCTGCTTCCTCACTACCTGGTTCTGCTTCGCGGTGAGACGGATCCAGACTGGTGTGCCCTGCGGGAGATTGATACTTATGCGTGCATGGTGAGATTGATGTTCGCGTTGTCGGCACTCTCTGTGCCCGCGCTGGCGCAAAGCCCGGGCTGGGCCGTGGGCGGCACCCAGCCGATGGTCGTGGTGCCATCGGGCGCCACCATCCCGATGCGCGTCGTCGTCCCGCCCGCAGGCAGCGTCGCCGTGGCACCCGCTCCGGCACAAAATGCCGCCGCGCCCTTGTTCCTGCCGCCTTCGACCGCGGCGGCTGCCGCTGGAGGCGCCGGGTCGCTGCTTGGCCTGGGCGCGACGGCGACGGCTATCGCCGGTGTGGCCGCCGCCTCACTGTTAAGTGGCTCGACAACCTCGACCACCACGACGCGCGGCCGCTGAGGCTACGCAGCACTTCGCGACAGGAGCTGGATCACCAGCACGCCTGCGAGAATAAGCGCGATGCCCGCCAGCGCAGCGGCATCCAGGACCTGCCCGTAGAGGCGCCATCCCGCGATCGAGATCGCCACGATCCCCACGCCAGACCAGATCGCGTAGGCGACCCCCATTGGAATGGTCCGCAGCGCCTGCGACAGGCAATAGAAAGAAACCGCGTAGCCCGCGACCACGGCCAGCGCCGGGGTGAGCCGCGTGAGGCCGTCCGACGCCTTCAGCGCGATGGTCGCCGACACCTCGAAAAGGATCGCGCCGGCGAGCCAGGCGGGGCCGGGGGTCATGCGCCGAAGGCGAGACGCAACCCTGGCTCCGGCCAGTCCACCGCCGCGAGTTTCCCGGTGCCTGATAATGTCACGAAGGCGGTGCGCAGGTCGGGGCCGCCGAAGCACAGATTGGTGGGATACATCTCGGGCATCTTCACCTGCCGCAGCACCTGCCCGTCCGGCGAGATCACCGTGATGTGCCCCGAGATCAGCGTCGCGACGCAGATATTGCCGGCCGCATCGACCTTCAGGCTGTCGAAGCGCTGGTAGCCGGGTAGCCCGCAGACCAGTCTTCCGCCATTCGGGGACGGGAAGGGAGCCTTCGCCACGCTGCCCGGCCCGGTGACGTCGAAGGCCCACAGCCGCGACGTCTCGGTCTCCGCGACGTACAGCGTGCGTCCGTCGGGCGACAGGCCGATCCCGTTCGGGCTCAGCACCGGATGCGCCACCTCGCGGATTTCGGACCCGTCGGGCTTGGCCCAGTATAGGCCACCATGGTCGCGGTCGCGCGCCCGGACCTTGCCGAGATCGGTGAACCAGAACGAACCGTCGGCCGAGAACACGATGTCGTTCGGGCCGCGCAGCGGATGCCCGCCGCAATCGCGATACAATACGGTGACGGCACCCGTCTTGGGGTCCACGCGCTCGATCCGGCCGCCGCTGTAATCGTCCGCCTGCGCCACGGGCAGCATCATCCCGCCGCGGTCGGCCCAGCGGAAACCGCCGTTGTTACAGACATAGAGCGCACCGTCCGGTCCCACGGCCAGGCCGTTCGGGCCGCCGCCCGGCTCGGCGATTATGGATAATCCGCCATCCGGCGCGACGCGGGTGATGCGGCCGCGGCCGATCTCGACAAGGGCGATCGACCCATCGGGAAACCAGACCGGGCCCTCTGGAAAAAACAGCCCTTCAGCGATAACCCGCGCGCGGGACATATGGACATCCGTTTGGTTGACGCGCAGGAGCATCGCCGTCGATCATCGGTCCAACAAGGGGGACGGTATGGCTTGGCGTGTCGGCGTGGATTCCGGTGGGACGTTCACCGATGTCTGCCTGTTCGAGGAATCCAGCGGTCGCGTCGCCGTATGGAAGGTTCCTTCCACTCCGGATGATCCCTCCCGCGGCATCGCCGAAGGCGTCGAATCCGGCATTTCCCGGGTCGGCTCCACGCCGGCCGATATCGCCTTTTTCGGCCACGGCACCACGGTCGCGACCAATGCGCTGATCCAGCATCGCGGCGCCCCCACCGGCCTGATCACCACCGGTGGCTTCCGCGACCTGCTGGAGATCGCGCGCCAGAAGCGCCCCGATCTCTACGACCTGTTCGTGGACAAGCCGCCGGAACTGGTAACGCGCGACCTGCGCTTCGCGGTGCCGGAGCGCGTGCGCCACGATGGCAGCATCGAGATCGCACTCGATGAAACCGCCGTGCGTGAGGCGGCGCGGGCGCTGAAGAAGGCGGGTGTGGCCGCGGTTGCTGTCTGTTTCCTCTATGCCTTCGTCCGGCCGGAGCACGAGGCGCGCGCGCTTGAGATCCTGCGCGAGGAACTGCCCGACACCTTCGCGACCGCGAGCCATGCCGTGGCGCCGGAATTCCGCGAATACGAACGGCTTTCGACCGCGGTGGTGAACGCCTATCTCGGCCCGGTGATGCGCGGCTACATCGCGCGCCTTGCGGACCGGCTGACCGCGCTCGGCCTCACTGCCACGCCGCAACTCACCCAGTCCAACGGCGGTGTGATCGGCTTTGAGGCGGCGGCGGAACTGCCGGTGCGCACGGTGCTGTCCGGTCCCTCGACCGGCGTGGTCGGCGCGCAGGCGGTCGGCAAGCTTGCCGGCTATGAGGACCTGATCACCTTCGACATGGGCGGCACCAGCAGCGACGTCGCCCTGCTCCGCAACGGCGAGTGCCGGCTGACCGGCGAGGCGATCGTCCACGGTTACCCGATCAAGGCGCCGATGCTCGACATCCACACCGTGGGCGCGGGCGGTGGCTCCATCGCCTATGTGGACAGCGGCGGGCTGCTCAAGGTCGGGCCGCGCAGCGCGGGCGCCGATCCGGGGCCGGTCTGCTACGGCCGCGGCAACGATGAGCCGACGGTGACGGATGCCAACGTGCTGCTCGGCACGCTGCATCCCACGCATCTGCTCGGCGGCCGCATGCCGATCCGGCGCGACCTGTCGGAGGCGGCCATCGCCAGGCTGGCCGAGAAGCTCGGCATGGACACGATGGCGACCGCGCAGGGCATCATCTCCGTGGTCACGGCCAACATGGCCAAGGCGATCCGGGTCATCAGCGTCCAGCGCGGCCACGATCCGCGCGACTACACGCTGATCGCCTTCGGTGGCGCTGGCCCGCTGCATGCCTCGCGCCTGGCGCAGGAACTCGACATGAAGCGGGTTCTGGTGCCGCGCACGCCCGGCATCCTCTGCGCCATGGGTCTGCTGCTGACCGACCTGCGCGCCGATTTCGCGACCACGAAGCTGACCCGGCTGGGCGCCGCCGCGGTGGAGGTGATGCAGGATGCCTTCGCCGGCCTCGAAACCCGCGCCGAGGCGTGGTTCGCGGCCGAAGGCATCGCGCCCGAGGCGCGGCGTCTGCGCCGCACCGTGGACGTGCGCTATCTCGGCCAGAACTACGAACTTCCGATCGCGCTTCCGGACGGCCCCATCAGTGCGGCCGCGCTTGATGCCCTGGCCGAAGGCTTCGCCGAGGCGCATCGCCGCGAATACGGCTTCGTCGCGGAGGAGGAAGTGGTGGAACTCGTGACCTTCCGCATCGAGGCGACCGGCGTGGTGCGCAAGGCGAGCTTCCAGCCCGAGAAGGAACAGGGGCCGGACGCTTCCGGCGCCCTGATCGGGGAGCGTGCGTTGTGGCTGCCCGAGGCCAATGGCCGCGTCACGGTCCCGGTCTATGACCGTGAGCGGCTGCATGCGGGCAACCGCATCGTGGGGCCGGCCATCGTCGAACAGATGGACGCGACCACGGTGATCCTGCCCGGCCAGGTCGGTCGGGTCGAACCTTATCTCAACCTGATCCTGGAGGCGGCATGAGCGCAGCGCTCGACGTGGCGCGTCCCGCGCTTGATCCGATCACCATCGAGGTGATCGGCTCCGCACTCACCTCGATCACCGACGAGATGGGTGAGGCGCTGGTCCGCGCCTCCTACTCGACCAACATCAAGGAGCGGCGCGACTGCTCCACCGCGCTGTTCGACACGGCGGGCAACACGCTCTGCCAGGCCGAACACATCCCGATGCATCTCGGCTCCTTCCTGGAGATGCTGCCGCACATCATGAAGCGGCATCCGGTCGAGCAGATGCAGCCGGGCGACGTGTTCGTCGGCAACGACGCCTATGAGGGCGGCGGCACGCATCTGCCTGATATCGTGCTGGCCGAACCCATCTTCGCTGAAGGCCGCATCGTCGCCTGGGCGATCAACACCGCGCACCATTCCGACTTCGCCGATCGCGGCCACGCCCATATCTTCCAGGAGGGCATCCGCATCCCGCCGATCCGGCTCTACAAGGCAGGCGTCCTGCAGAAGGACGTGCAGGACATGATCCTGCTGAACTGCCAGGTGCCGCGGGAGCGCCTGTCGGACCTGCGTGCGCAGATGGCGGCGAACCGTACCGGCGTCCTGCGCATGCAGGCGCTGTGCGCGCGCTATGGCGCGGACACGGTGCTCGCCGCCGGCGCCGCGCTGCAGGACTACGCCGAACGCAAGATGCGCGCGGCCATCGCGGCGATCCCCGACGGCACCTATCGCTTCGCGGATGTCTTCGACAATCCGGAGATGCCGGATGGCGTGCCCTTCACGGTGGAAATCGCCGTGGAAGGCGATTCCATGCGCCTGCACTTCACCGCCCCGCCGCAGGTGCGCGCTGGCATCAACATGACCCGCACGGCGCTGCTGACCAGCGTCTACTACGCGGTCAAGGCGGCGCTGGATCCGACCATCCTGCCGAATTCGGGGCTCGCGCGGCCGCTGACCGTCACCGCGACCGAGAACAGCGTGATCCATTGCGGCCCGCCCGCGGCGATCAACGGCCGCGCGCAGACCTGCCAGCGCGTCGCCGACCTGATCCACGGCGCGCTCGCGCCCGCCATCCCCGGGAAGATCACCGCCGCGCATAACGGTGCGCTGACGGTCGCGTCCTTCATCGGCACGCAGCCCGGCACGGGTGAGCCCTGGGTGTATCTGGAGACGATCGGCGGCGGTTTCGGCGCGCGCCCGACCAAGGACGGGCTGGACGGCGTGCATGTCCATGTCACCAACACCTCGAACCTCCCGGCCGAGGCGATGGAGGGCGAGTATCCCCTGACCCTGGTCGCTTACGAGCTGATCGACAATTCCGGCGGGCCGGGGAAGTACCGTGGCGGCATGGGCCTCAAGCGCGTCTATCGCGCCGAGGCGGAATGCCGCGTGCGGGTGGACGGATCGCGGATGAAGTTCGCGCCCTGGGGCCTGGAAGGGGGAATGGAAGGCGGAACCTGCCGGTTCGTCGTCAGCCCCACCGCGGAGCAAACGGCTCCGGGCGCCTACACGCTGCGTAAGGGCGACATCGTCGAGATCTACACCCCCGGTGCGGGCGGCCATGGCGATCCCCGCCAGCGCGACCCTGCGCTGGTGGCCAAGGATGCGCGCGAGGGCCGCTACGACGCTGCCACGTTGCGCGATGTGTTCGGATTTGAAGGAGATACGCCATGACGTTGCTGAGCCGCCGTCACGTCTCCCTCGGTCTTGGCGCGGTGCCGCTGCTGGCGCGCACCGCATTCGCGCAACGAAAGCCGGGCGTGTTGCGCTTCGGCCTGTCGTCATTTCCGCCGTCGATCCAGCCCTGGGCCAATACCGGCACTGCGGCGGCGACGGTGAAGCTGATGATCTACCGCGGCCTGCTGTCCTACGACACGAAGGGCGCGCTGCGGCCGGAACTGGCGGAGAGCTGGGAGCGCAGCGGCGAGGCCGGCTGGACCTTCAAGCTCCGTGACGCGGTGTTCCAGAACGGCGAGAAGGTCACGTCCGCCGATGTGAAGTGGACCATCGAGCAGGTCGCCTCCGAACGCTCCACTGCCTATCTGCGCACCGAGTTCCAGGGCGTCGAGCGGATCGAGACGCCCGATCCGCGCACCGTCACCATCGTGATGAAGCGGCCGACCGCGACGCTGCCGATCTGGATGGCGAGCTATCACATGCCGATCATTGCCCGTAACTCGCCGGCGAACGCGCCGGTGGGGGCGGGGCCGTTCCGGATCACCGCCCAGGAACGCGGCACGTCGCTCGATCTTGAGGCGTTCGACAAGTATTACCGGCCGGGCCTGCCCAAGCTGAAGGGGCTGCGCGCCGTTGCCTACCAGGACGAGAACCTGCGTGTCGCGGCCCTGCAGGCTGGCGACGTGGATCTGATCGAATATGTGCCCTGGCAGTCCTTCGATACGATCTCGGCCGATCCGAAGCTGAAGATGGACGCGACCGACGGTCCGTTCATGTACCTGACCTTCAACGCCTCCAAGAGGCCTTTCGCCGATGCCCGCGTCCGTCGCGCGGCCGCCCATGCGGTGAAGCGCGAGGACATCGTCAAGGCCGCCTTCTTCGGCCGCGGTTCGCCGCTGGAGGGCATCCCCATCGCGCCGAGCAGCGAATTCTTCGATGCCACGCGCTCCAAGGGCTGGAACTATGACCCGGCCAAGGCGAAGGCCCTTCTGGCAGAGGCCGGGCTCGCCAACGGGTTCGACTGCACGCTGCTGGCGACCGCGCAATACGGCATGCACAAGGACACGGCCGAGGTGGTGCAGCAGGGCTTCGCTGCGGTCGGCATCCGTGCCACCCTGTCGCTGCCCGATTGGGCCACGCGCGTCTCCCAGGGCAATCGTGGCCAGTATGAGGTCTCGGTCGGCGGCACGGCGGCTGACAGCAACGACCCGGACGGGTTGTCGAGCCTGCTGAACGGTTCGCTCGCGCCATCCTATGTCCGTTCCTTCGGGCTGCGCGTGCCGAAGATCGAGGAACTGCTGGCCGCCGGCCGTGCCGAATTCGACCTTGCCAAGCGCAAGGCAATCTATGGCGAGATGGAGCAGGTCGCGCTTGAGACCGCGCCCATCGTGGGCCTCGCCTGGCGCAGCCAGGCATATGCCATGTCCAAGCAGGTGGACGGCTTCCACAACCTGCCGGGCAGCCTCAGCTTCTTCTCCGGCCTGACGTTCGAGGACGTCTCGATCGGGGACGCCACGTGATCTGCGGGCTGGCCTTGGGGGAGGGGGACATGCCGTCATGCTGCTGAACCGCCGTCAGGTTGCTCTTGGCCTCGGGGCTGTTCCGCTGCTCACACGCGGCGTGCGCGCGCAGCGCCAGCCGGGCGTGCTGCGTTTCGGCCTGTCGTCTTTTCCACCCTCGCTCCAGCCCTGGCAGAGCGCAGGCACGGCGGCGGCGACCGTTAAGCTGATGATCTTTCGCGGCCTCGTTTCCTACGACACGAAGGGCGCGCTGCGGCCGGAACTGGCCGAAAGCTGGGAGCGCAGCGGCGAGACCGGCTGGACCTTCAAGCTGCGCGACAACGCCCTGTTCCATAACGGCGAGAAGGTGACTTCGGCCGATGTGAAGTGGACCCTGGAGCAGGTGATCGACGAACGCTCTACCGCGTTCCTGCGCGCCGAACTCCAGGGCATCCAGCGGATCGAGACGCCGGACGCGCGCACCGTCACCATCGTGATGGAGCAGCCCACGGCGACGCTGCCGCAATGGCTGGCCAACTACCACATGCCGGTCATCTATCGTGATTCGCCACGGTCCGGACCCATCGGCGCCGGGCCGTTCCGGATCACGGCGCAGGAACGCGGCACTTCCATCGACCTTGTTCCGTTCGACCGGTTCTACCGGCCGGGCCTGCCCAAGCTGAAAGGCCTGCGCATCGTCGTCTATTCCGACGAGAACCTGCGTGTGGCCGCGCTCCAGGCGGGCGACGTGGACCTGATCGAATACGTGCCCTGGCAGTCCTTCGACGCCATCCAGGCCGACCCGAGGCTGAAGATGGACGCGACCGACGGTCCATTCATGTACCTGACCTTCAACGCCTCAAAGGGGCCTTTCTCCGATGCCCGGGTGCGCCGCGCCGTGGCGCACGCGGTGAAGCGGGACGACATCGTCAAGGCCGCCTTTTTCGGCCGAGGCTCGCCCCTGGAAGGCACGCCGATCTCGCCGGCCAGCGAGTTCTACAACGCCGATCTCGCGCATGGCTGGAACTACGATCCGGCGCGCGCCAAGGCGCTGCTGGCCGAAGCCGGTGTGCCGGAAGGCTTCGAGTGCGCGCTGCTGTCCACCGCCCAATACGGCATGCACAAGGACACGGCGGAGGTGGTGCAGGCCAGCCTTGCTGCCGTGGGCATCCGCGCCAACCTCGTGCTGCCCGACTGGGCCACGCGCATCGCCCAGGGCACGCGTGGCCAGTACGACATGGGCATCATGGGCAGCGCCGCTGACAGCAACGATCCGGACGGGCTATCCAGCTATATCAACGGGTCGTTGCAACCGTCCTACAACCGCTCCTTTGGCCTACCGACGCCACGTATCGCGGAATTGCTGGCAGCCGGCCGGGCCGAGTTCGACTTCGCCAAGCGCAAGGCGATCTATCGCGAGATGGAACAGGCGGTGCTCGACATCGTGCCGATGGCCAGCCTCGCCTGGCGCAGCCAAGCCTATGCCATGACCAAGGCGGTCGATGGCTTCGTCAATCTTCCCGGCGCCCTGACCTATTTCTCCGGGCTGTCGCTGGAGCAGACCTCGATCGGGGACGCCACGTGATCTCGACATTGACTCGGCGCGGTTTCGTCGCTGCCGGAGCCGCGTTTCCCTTCGCGCTCCGCAATGCTCACGCCCAGGCGCCGGCGGACGTGCTGCGCTATGGCCTTTCGGCCTACCCACCGAACCTGCAGCCCTGGGTCAGCACAGGGGCATCGGCCGGCACCGTGAAGATCATGACCAACCGCTCCCTCCTGTCCTGGGGACCGAAGGGAGAGTTGCGGCCGGAACTGGCTGAATCCTGGTCGCTGGACGGCGAAGGCGCCTGGGTGTTCCGCCTGCGCGACGATGCGTATTTCCACAATGGCGAGAAGGTCACCGCGGACGATGTGAAGTGGACGATCGAGCAGGTCGCCTCGGACCGCTCGACTGCCTACATGCGTACCCAGTTCCAGGCGATCGCGCGGGTCGAGATCCCCGACCCGCGGACCGTGCGCATCGTCACCAAGCAGCCGCTCGCGGTACTGCCGACCTGGTGGCCGAACTACAACATGCATGTGGTCTGGCGCGGGTCGAAGCCGAACGCGCCCATCGGTTGCGGGCCATACCGAATTACCGCGCAGGAACGCGGCACCGCGATCGAGGTGCAGGCCTTCGACCGCTACTACAAGCCCGGCCAGCCCAGGCTGAAGACCATCCGCTTCATCGCCTATCCGGACGAGAACCTGCGGTTCGCCGCCTTGCAGGCCGGTGATGTGGACATCATCGAATACCTGCCCTGGCAGTCGATGGATTCGGCGGAGGCCGATCCGCGGCTCAAGGTCCTGTCCGCGGACGGCCCGTTCATGGATATCCTCTTCAACGGTGAACGCGGCCCGTTCACGGATGCGCGGGTGCGCCGCGCGGTCGCGCATGCGATCCGGCGGGAGGAGATCGTCAAGGCCGCCTTCTTCGGCCGTGGGTCCGTGCTGGAGGGCGTGCCGATCGCGCCCGGGACGCCCTGGTTCGATGAGGAACTGTCGCGTGGCTGGCGCTACGATCCGGCGCGCGCCAAGGCGCTGCTGGCGGAGGCCGGCGTGCCCAACGGCTTTTCCACCGTGATGCTGAGCAGCGCCCAGTTCGGCATGCACAAGGATACCGCCGAGATCGTGCAGCAGCACCTGGCCGAAATCGGTATCCAGTGCGAGCTGCGCCTGCCGGACTGGTCCACCCGCGTCAGCCTGGGATCACGCGGCCAGTACGAGATCGCGATCCACGGCGTGGCCGCCGACAGCAACGATCCGGACGGTCTTGCCGTCATCATGGATACGTCCCTGTCGCCAACCTACAGCCGCTCCTTCGGCCTTAAGGCGCCGCGCACGACGGATGCGCTGAACCGCGGCCGTGGCGAGTTCGATCAGGCGAAACGTGTGGAGATCTACAAGGAGATGCAGCGTGCGGCGCTGGAGGAAGTGCCGCTGGTCGGCCTCGCCTGGCGCAGCCAGGCTTTCGGCATGGACAGCCGAGTCCAGGGATTCGCGGTGATGCCGGGGGCGCTCAGTCTGAACTCCGCCGGTCTGCTTCCTGAGGTTTCATTCGGCTGATGCTCTGGTTTCTTCGGCGTATCGCGGTTTCGCTGCTGCTCGCATGGCTGGTGGCGACGATCGTGTTCATGACATTGCACATCGTGCCGGGCGACCCGGCCGAGCTTCTGATGTCCACGGGCGGTGTCGCGCCCGATCCAGCCGCAGTGGAGGAGTTGCGAGAAAGGCTGGGTCTGAACCAGCCGCTTATGACCCAGTACGGCGCCTTCCTCATGGGCCTGCTTCGCGGGGATCTCGGGGTGTCGCTGATCGACGAATACCCGGTTCTGGATGAGATCGCGCTCCGCCTGCCGCGCACGTTGGAACTGATCGGGGTCGCGTCACTGCTCGCCATCGTGGTGGCCTTGCCGGCGGGCACCTATGCCGCGGTGCATCGCGACGGCGCGTTTGACCGGGCGGCTTCCGCCGTGACGGCATTGCTGCTCGCGATCCCGGTCTTCGTCGTCGGCACGTTGCTGATCCTGCTGCTGGCGCAGATGCTGCGGGTGATGCCGGCCGGCGGCTACGTGCCCTTCGCACAGAACCCGATACAGCATCTGACATTGCTGGCGTTGCCCGCGCTTGCCATCGCCAAAGGGCTGGCGGCGGTGCTGTTCCGCATGACCCGTGCCTCGGTGCTCGACGTGCTGCATCGCGATCATGTCCGCACGGCGCGTTCCAAGGGGCTGGCGCCGGGGCACGTGATGACGCTGCATGTCGTGCGCAACGCGCTGCTGCCGGTGCTGACTGTGCTCGGCCTGCACATGGGCACGCTGCTCGGCGGCACGGTGCTGGTGGAATACGTGTTCAACTGGCCCGGGATGTCCACGCCGCTGCTGCGCGCGGTGGAAGCGCGCGACTATCCGATGGTCGTGGGCATCGTGCTGACGATCTCGGGCCTGTTCCTGATGATCAACCTGATCATGGACCTGTTATACGGTGTCCTCGATCCGCGGATCCGCACGGCATGAACCGGCTGACGCTGTTCGGCGGCATCGTCGGCGCGATCATCCTCGTCGCGCTCGCCGCTCCCATCCTCCATCTGCCGGATCCCGTGCGACAGGACGTGGCCAACCGCCTCGCCGGCCCAATGGCGGGTAGCCTGCTGGGCCGGGACGAGTTCGGCCGTGACGTGCTCTCCCGCCTGATCTGGGGCGCGCGGGTCTCGCTTACTGTCGCGTTCAGTTCGGCGGCCATTGCCTGTGCCGTGGGCGTGACGCTCGGCCTGCTCGGCGGCTATCTCCGGGGCATCGCGGAATTCCTGTCGGTCCGCAGCATGGACGTGATCCTGTGCTTCCCGCCGGTGCTGCTGGCGCTGCTCGTGGTCACGCTGCTCGGCCCGGGGGCGGGGACGCTGATCCTGGTGCTGTCCATCCTGTACGTGCCGGGTTTCGTCCGCGTGACCTACGCGGAGGTGCTGTCCGTGCGTGCGCAGGAATACGTGGAAGCGGTGCGCGCGCTCGGCATCCATCCGCTGAACATCATCTTCCGGACGATCCTGCCCAATGTCGCGGGGCCGATCCTAGTGCAGCTCAGCCTGGCCGTGGCCTCGGCGGTGGTGATCGAAAGCGGCCTGTCCTTCCTGGGGCTCGGAGTGGTGCCGCCGGATCCGTCCTGGGGCCTGATGATCCGGGGCGCGCGGGCGACGATGGATCAGGCGCCGCTGCTGCTGCTGTGGCCCTGTGCGGCGCTGACCATCACCATCCTGGCGATGAATCTGCTCTGCGACGCGCTTCGCGACTGGGTGGATCCGCGCAGCGGCCGACGCTCGCTGGGGTAGGCTCCTCGCATGTGGTAGAGGCGGCGCATGGCCCGCGCCGTCTCCGTCTCCGAGAAGCTTGCCGTCGGCAGCGTGGCCGTGGCGGTGGTGGTGCTCGCCCTGAAGGCGGCGGCGTGGTGGGTGACGGACAGCGCCGCGCTGTATGCGGACGCGGCGGAGAGCGTGGTCAACGTTGTCGCCTCCTCCGCGGCGCTCGCGGCCGTGCGGCTGGCGGCCGAACCGGCCGACGCCAACCATCCCTACGGCCACGGCAAGGCGGAATTCCTCGCCGCGGTGCTGGTGGGCGCGCTGATCGTCGCGGCTGCGGTGACGATCCTTTACGAATCCTATTTTGCCTGGCGCGAGGCGCGGCTGGCGCAGGCCGCCCCGCTTGGCCTCGCGGTCGCCGGCGTGGCGACGGTGCTGAACGGCGGCTGGGCCGCGCATCTGGGTCGGCGCGCGCGGGCGCTGCGATCCCCCGCGCTCGCGGCCGACGCCACGCATCTGTGGTCGGACGTCGTCACCTCACTGGGCGCGATGGCGGGGCTGGCGCTGGCCTATGGAACCGGGCTGCCCTGGCTGGACCCGCTCGCCGCCGCGCTGACGGCGGTCAACATCCTCTGGTCGGGCTGGCGGCTGCTGCGCGGCAGCATCGGCGGGCTGATGGATGAGGCGGCGGAGCCGGACCTGATCGCCCGCATCCGCGCCATCGTCTCCCAGGAGGCGACCGGGGCGCTGGAGGCGCACGACCTGCGCACCCGCCGCGCCGGGCGCTATACCTTCCTGGAGTTCCACCTCGTTGTGCCCGCGGCCATGACGGTTGCCGATGCGCATGACATCTGCGACAGGATCGAGGCCGCGTTGCGTGCCGAGGACGACGGGCTTCGCGTCACCATCCATGTTGAACCGGAAGGCAAGGCGAAGCACGTCGGCGTCGTGGTGGTGTAAGGCTCAGGCGGCTCCCAGCCCCTTCGGGTCGAAAACCGGCGTCGCGAGCCCAAGCATCCGCGCCTGTATCTGCAACGCCAGGATACGGGAGTAGAAGCGGATCTGCGCCAGGTTGCCGGCCTGCAGCCACAGCCCTTCCTGTCGCGTCGGTTTCCAGACATTGCGCAGCTCGCCAACCCACGGGCCGGGGTCGAGTGCTGTGCCGGAGCCCAGGCCCCAGACATGGCCGACCCGCTCCGCCACCTCGGGGGAGATCAGCCGCGCGATCCAGGTCTCCATCGGCAGGTAGCCGGTGGCATAGACGATCAGGTCGGCCTCCAGCACGGAGCCGTCGGCAAGCTCCACGCCCTCCGGACGGATGCGCGCGACGCTGGTATGGCTGCGCAGCGCGATCTCGCCGCTGGCAATCAGCTCCGAGGCGCCGACATCGATGTAGTAGCCCGACGCGCGGCGCAGGTACTTCATCGACAGGCCGGTCTCGTCCTCGCCGAAATTCAGCATGAAGCCGGCCTTTTCCAGCCGGGCATAGAACGCCGCGTCATGCGCGCGCACGGCGCGGCACGATGCCTTGTGCATCTCGGTGGCGAGCGCATGGGGGCGGGAGGCGGCGATGTAGTCGGCCTGTTCGGTGGTGATGCCCGCTTCCAGCGCTTCCTCGGAATACAGCTTGCTGGTGATCAGCTTGAACTGCGTGTCCGCGCGCACCACCAGCGTCGAGGAACGCTGCACCATGGTCACCGAGGCGCCGTGTTCCCACAGATCGGCGCAGATATCGTGCGCCGAGTTGTTGGAGCCGATGATCACGGCCTTGCGCCCGGCGTAGGCCGCACCGCTCTCGTACGCGCTTGAATGGCATTGCGCGCCGCGGAAACTGTCCATGCCGTCGAAGCGCGGCATCGCCGGCGCGCCGGACAGGCCGGTGGCGATGACGAGCTGCCGGGGCCGCAGCGTGACCGGCTTTCCGTCACGCACCACCTCCACGGTCCAGCTTTGCGTCGCCGCATCGTAGCGCGCGCTCCGCGCGGTGGTGGAGCACCAGATCGCGATCTCCATCAGATCGGCATAGGCCTCCAGCCAATCGCCCATCCGGTCCTTGGCGATATAGAACGGCCAGTGCGGCGGGTAGGGCAGGTAGGGCAGGTGGCAGGCCCAGATCGGGTCATGCAGGTGCAGCGAGCGGTAGCGCCGCCGCCACGTGTCGCCTGGCCGTTCGTGGCTATCGACCACCAGCGTGGGCACGTTCAGCCGGTTCAGCCGCGCGGCCAGCGTCAGCCCACCCTGGCCGCCGCCGATGATCAGGCAATAGGGCTGCTCGGTGGTGCCCAGTGCCGCCTCGCGTGCTGCCCGCCGTTCCGTCCAGGAGGCGCGGCCGCGCTCCGCACCGTGCTCAACACCGCGTTCGCGCCGCTTGCCGGTCTGCTCCTCGTGGCCCTTGATCTCTTCGGCCGCGGTGAACAGCGTGTGGCACAGCCCGTCGCGCAGCCGGACCTGGCCGCGGCCGCGCAGGCAGGCCGTCTCGAAGCGGAACCAGGCTTCGATCGTGCCGTCGATCTCCCGGCCGCTGCCGGGTTCCAGCGCGACACTGCTGAATGCCGTGCCGTCGCGGCAGGCATCGAGCATCGCCGCGATCTCGGCCTTGCCCTCGAACGTGGCGACCGACCAGGAAAAGCACAGCAGGTCGCGCCAGTAGCACTGTTCCTGGAACAGGTCGGTGACGGCGGCGGCCTGCGGCGCGCCCAGTGCTGCGGTGAAGCGGGCGAGCCACGCCTTGGCCTGATCGTCAGCGGTGAGCTGAAGCAAGAGCACTCTCCTCAACTGGCGCGAGGCGAGCAGGTCACCGCCGACGCGTCAACATTGCCGCGCCGGTATGCGATCGACGGTCAGTCCAGGCCCAGCGTGCCGCGCAGCTTCGACAGATCCTCCGCCAGCGCCGTGATCGGGCCCTGTAGCCGGTTGCGATCGGCCTCGGTCAGCTTGTCGTAGGTCTCGAAGGTCCCGTCGGGGCGCTGGTAGCGGTTCAGCACCGTGTCCACGCTGGCGAAATTCCCGTCCACCTTGGCGAGCAGTGCTGCGTCGGCACGCTGGATCAGCGGCCGGAACAGATCGACGATCTTCTTCGCGCCGTCCACGTTGGCACGGAAGTCGGACAGATCGGTGTGGCTGTAGCGGTCTTCCTCGCCGCTGATCTTGCTCTGCGCCACTTCCTCGATCAGGGCGGCGGCACCACCCACGACCTTCTCGGGCGGGAAGACGAGGCTGGTGATGCGGGTGCGCAGTTCGGTCACGTCCGCGAGCAGCCGATCGGCGACAGGCCCCGCTCCCTCCGTCGTGTTCAGCTTGAACAGCGCGTATTCGAGGCGGTGGAAGCCGACGAACTCGGGATCCTCCTCCGCCTTCTCATGATCGTCGGCGCGGGAGTCGATGGTCGTGTCGAGGTCGGAGAACAGCTCCGCGATCGGCTCGATGCGTTCGTAGAACACGCGCGATGGGGCATACAATTGCCGCGCGGTGGCGAGATCGCCTTTCTTCACCGCTTCGACGAAGGTGCGCGTGTGCGTGATGAGCTGCTCGGCTTCCTGCAGCACATAGAGCTTGTAGTAGGCCAGCGGTTCGACGAGATCCTGCGGTGCGGGGGCGGCCAAGGCCAGCCCCCCACTGCCCGACAGCATGGCCAGGGTGGCGCCGATCAGCATCCTGCGTCGCATGGGCTGTTCCCTTGTGGTGCGGTGGTGGTTCATGCGGCCAGCAACTCCTGGCCGAGGAAGCGGTCGGGTCCGGTCACGCCGGGCAGGACGAAGAAATATCCGCCGCCGACGGGCTTGATGTATTCCTCCAGCGGCTCGCCGTTCAGCCGCTCCTGGATGGCGATGAAGCCCTCGCGCAGGCTGCGCTGGAAGCAGATGAAGATCAGGCCCATGTCGAGCTGCCCTGCGCGCGTCACGCCGCGGCTGTAGTTGTACGGGCGGCGCAGGATGCGCGTGCGCATCGCCTCGGGCGTGTGGGGGTTGGCGAGGCGGATGTGGGCATCGTGCGGGATGCGCTTGCCGTCGGGGTCGGAGGCGTAGTCGGGGTCGTCATGCTCCTTCGCCCGGCCCAGCGGCGCGCCGCTGGCCTTGGCGCGGCCCATGATCGCTTCCTGCTCCTGCAGGGGCGTGCGGTCCCAGCGTTCGACCAGATTGCGGATGATGCGCACGGCCATGTAGGTGCCGCCCGCGGTCCAGGCCGGTTCCGCACCGCCCGGCTGGACCCAGATGAGCTGGTCCAGCAGGCGTTCATCCTTCGGATCGATGTTGGCGGTGCCGTCCTTGAAGCCGAGCAGGTTGCGCGGCGTCTCCGGCTTCGCGCCCGCGGCGTGAGGGGGCAGGAATCCGTCCAGCTTCCAGCGCAGCCGCAGCAGATCGGGCGTATGCTTGATCAGGTCGCGCAGCGCGTGCAGCGCCGCCATCGGCACATTGGCGCAGATCTGCACCAGCAGATCGCCATGTACCCAGGCGCGGTCGAGCGCGTCGTTGGGGAAGCGGCGCATCGTCTCCAGTTCGGCAGGGCGCCGGGCGGCAAGTCCGAAGCGCTCATCGAACAGCGACGCGCCGACGCCGACCGTGATGGTCAGCCCGTCCGGCACGATCTTCGGCCCCAATATTCCCGAATCCGGGGGCGGGAAGCGCGGGTCCGTCTCGGGCGGCGTGCCGCCCGCCATCAGGAAGGCGATGCGGCTGGTCAGTACGCGGAACAGGCGTTCGAGTTCGGCGCGGGACGGGGCCAGCACGTCGAAGGCGGCGACCAGCCCGGCGGCGGGCGGCGGTGTGACGATGCCGGGCTGGTGCGGGCTGTAGAAGGTTTCGGCGTGCCGCGCGGCCGCTTCGTCGCGGCCGGGCGGTTCCTGCATCAACTGCGCGCCCGCGCCGGACGCCCCCGCCAGCACGCCGCCTGCAAGCAGCAATCCGCGCCGCCCGCCTATGGGACCACGCGTCCTCATCCCAGCCCCAGCGCCTCACGCAGGGCGATGAAATCATCGGACAGCGCCTGCAGCGTGTCCGCGAGCGCGGCGTTGTGCGCGCTGCGGGCGGTGGCGAGGTGGGTGTCGAGTCGCTGCGCCAGGTCGGGCGCCGCCTTGCGTGCCAGCGGCTGGAGCAGGGTGTTGATGCTGCCGGCCGCGTCGAGATAGCCGGCGACGAGGGGCGGTGCCGGTCGTGCCGCGCTGCGCAGCTGCCCCGCCGCATCCGCCAGCATCAGCGCCGCGCCGGTCACGATACGCGCGGGCGGGATGCTGACGGCGCCCAGGCGTTCCCGCAGTGCCGCAGCGTCCTCCGCCAGCTTGGCGGCCGTCGAGGCCAGAGCAGGGGAGGGGCCGCCCGCGGCAAGCCCCGCCGCCAGCCGCCGAAAGCCGGTGAAGTTCGGGTCGGCGCTGCCGGCGGCGAAATCCTCCGCCCGGGCGTCCATGGCCGTGTCGAGATCGACGAAAACGAGCTTCACCACGGGCCGGATGCGCGCATAGGCGACATGGGCGTCGGCCAGCGCCTTCGCCGCGCCGGGATCGCCGGTGGCGACCTGGACGGCGACATCCTTCAGCGCCTTGGCGAGCGCGTCCGAAGCCAGGACGAGCTGCACCTTGTATTCCGCCGCCGGCCCGATCAGGGCGACAGGCGCGGGGGCGCGTGAGCCGGTATCCGGCGCGGAGGACGGGGTGACGACCAGCCGCCCGCGCGGATTGCTCAGCAGGCCGCAGGTGATGGCGAAATTCCCGGGCTCCAGCCGTGTGGTCAGGCGCTGGCTGAGACCGGGAGCGATGTTCTCCCGCTCGTCCACCACCATCACGCCGTCGAGGATCTCCCATTCCAGCACGCGCTGGCTGCTGTTGCGGATCTCGAAGGTGACGCGACCGGCCTCGACGGACAGCTCGGCGGGTTCGCAGCCGGATGCGGTGACGGTGACGGTGGTGACGGCCGGGCCGGATGCCTGCGGCTGCGGCGGTTCGCGCAGCAGGTACACATAGGCGGCGAGCCCGCCGACGGCGACCGCCAGGGCGACGGTCAGCCCGGCGCCGATGCGGATGGTCCGTCGCAGCGCCGCGTCATGCACGGGTGACAGCCTCCATCGCGGGGACCGGCCGCGGCGCCGGCCGCAGGAACAGGGGCAGGGTGATCGCCAGGAACAAAAGATAGGCCCCGACCTCGCCCACGCTCGGCCGGTCCGCGTAGCCGAAGATGCCGGACAGCAGCGCGCCCGCCGGCCCGTCCTGCGGCAGCGTCGTGCTCATATCGAAGGCCGGGGTCAGCCACAGGTTCCACAATCCGGCCTCGTGCAGCGACCGCAGCGCGCCCGCGAGCAGTCCGGCCGCGACGATCAGCAGGAACATGCCGCTCCAGCGGAAGAACCGGGCCAGGGGCAGGCGCACGCCACCCCAGGCGATGGCAACGCCGATCGCGACCGCCGCGACGAGGCCGAGCACCGCCCCCACGGCCACCGGGCCGCCGCCTTCGTGCTGGAGCACGGCGAGCAGGAAGGCGACCGTCTCCAGCCCCTCCCGCGCGACCGCGAAGAACACCATGAGGGCCAGCGCGACCGCGCCGCCGCTGCCCAGGGCCGAGTCGATCCGGTCATGCAGCGTGGCGCGGATCGACCGGCCCGCGCGGCGCATCCAGAAGACCATCGAGGTCAGCACCACGACTGCGACCAGCCCCACGCCCGCCTCGAACATCTCCTGCTGCCGCTGCGGGAATTCGGCGCCGAGCACGTCGAGCAGGATGCCGGCTCCCAGGCAGACCAGCACGCCGCAGGCCATGCCGATCCACACCAGTGGCATGAAGGCGCCGCGGCCGGTCTGGCGCAGATAGGCGGCGATGATGCCCACAAGCAGGGATGCTTCGACGCCTTCCCGGAGAAGAATGAGGAAGGAGGCGATCATGACCGGCTAGCGCAGGGGCACGGAACGGGGCACGCAGCGGGACTACTGCCATTGCGAGCGGTTCTCAACATACCTCGCTGTAATAATCGCAGCGGCGCATCAGGCGGGCAGATCGGTGCCGAACGCCTCTGTCCACGCGGATTTCAATGCAGAATCAACATCCTGAAGCGTCGCCGCCACGCCAAGCGCGTGCAGGCTGGTCACGCCCGCGTCGCGGATGCCGCAGGGGACGATGCCGCCGAAATGGGACAGGTCGGGGGAGACGTTCAGGCTGATCCCGTGCCACGTCACCCAGCGCGTCACGCGCACGCCGATCGCGCCGATCTTTGCCTCGCCCCCGGTCGCCGGATCAGCCACCCAGATGCCGACCCGTCCGTCCCGCCGCTCCCCCCGCACGCCGAATCGGGCGAGCGCGCGGATCACCCATTCCTCCAGCGCGTGGACATATCGGCGCACGTCGCGCCCGCGGCGCGTCAGGTCCAGCATCACGTAGGCCACCCGCTGGCCGGGGCCGTGATAGGTCCACTGGCCGCCGCGGCCTGCGTCGAAGGTGGGGAAACGGTCGGGGTCGGCCAGATCGGCACGCTGCGCCGAGGTGCCGGAAGTGTAGAGCGGCGGATGCTCCACCAGCCAGACAAGTTCGTCCGCCGTCCCGGCCCGCAGCGCCTCCACCCGCGCCCGCATGAAGGCCAGTGCCTCGGGGTAGGGGGTCAGGCCGGGTGCGATACGCCATTCCGGCATGGCGAGGCCCGTTGAAGCCGTCACATCCATCCGCTATAGGCCCCCGTCTTCGCGGTCGTGGCGGAATGGTAGACGCGCCAGCTTGAGGTGCTGGTGGGGGAAACCCCGTGGAAGTTCGACTCTTCTCGACCGCACCATCTTTCCTCTCCGCCGTCTGATTTACAGCGCACGGTCCTGCCGCCAAGGTCGGGCCATTCGGAGGGGAAGATGGACGAGGATTTCCGCAAGGCTGCGCTCGATTATCACCGGTTTCCCAGGCCCGGGAAGCTGAGCGTCGAGCCGACCAAGCGCATGGCGACCCAACGCGACCTCGCGCTGGCCTATTCGCCAGGAGTGGCGGCGGCGTGCGAGGCGATCAAGGCCGATCCGGACACGGCAGATGCCTACACGGCGCGGGCCAATCTCGTGGCCGTGATCTCGAACGGCAGCGCGGTGCTCGGCCTCGGCAACATCGGCGCGCTTGCCGGCAAGCCGGTGATGGAGGGCAAGGCCGTCCTCTTCAAGAAATTCGCCGGCATCGACGTGTTCGACATCGAGGTCGATACCGCCGACCCGGCCCGGTTCATCGATGTGGTGGCGGCGCTGGAGCCGACCTTCGGCGGCATCAACCTTGAGGACATCAAGGCGCCGGAGTGCTTCGAGATCGAGCGCACGCTGCGCGCGAAGATGAAGATCCCGGTCTTCCATGACGACCAGCACGGCACCGCCATCATCGTGGCGGCGGCGGTCCGCAATGGGCTGCTGGTCCAGGGCAAGTCGCTGAGCGAGATCAAGCTGGTCACGTCCGGCGCCGGGGCGGCCGCGCTCGCCTGCGTCGATCTGCTTGTCGCGATGGGCGTGCGGAAAGAGAACGTCACGCTGACCGACATCGTGGGGGTGGTCTACGCCGGCCGCACCGAACTGATGGACCCCAACAAGGCCCGCTATGCGCGCGAGACCGATGCGCGGACGCTGGAACAGGCGCTGCCCGGTGCCGACGTGTTCCTCGGCGTGTCCGCGCCGCGCGTGCTCAAGCCCGAATGGCTGAAGCATTTCGCCGAGAAGCCGCTGATCCTTGCACTGGCCAATCCCGAACCGGAAATCCTGCCCGAGCTGGTGCGGGCGGAGCGTCCGGACGCGATCGTGGCCACGGGGCGGAGCGATTATCCGAACCAGGTCAACAACGTCCTCTGCTTCCCCTTCATCTTCCGCGGCGCGCTGGATGTGGGTGCGACCACGATCAATGAGGAAATGAAGATCGCCGCGGTGGAGGCGATCGCGAGCCTCGCCCGCGTCGAGGCAAGCGATGTCGTTGCGGCCGCCTATGGCGGCGTGGCACCGGTCTTCGGCCGCGACTACATCATCCCCAAGCCCTTTGATCCGCGCCTGATCCTTGAGATCGCGCCTGCGGTCGCGCGCGCGGCCATGGATTCGGGCGTGGCCCGCCGGCCGATCGCGGACTTCGCCCAGTACCGCCGCGACCTCGAGCGCTTCGTGTTCCGCTCCGGGCAGCTCATGCGTCCGGTGTTCGAGGCGGCGAAGAAGGATCCCAAGCGCGTCGCCTTCAGCGACGGCGAGGATGAGCGCGTGCTGCGCGCGGCCCAGGTCATGGTGGATGACGGGCTGGCGCATCCGGTGCTGCTCGGCCGGCGCGCCGTGATCGAGCAGCGGGTGAAGGACATGGCCCTGCGCATGGATTGCGCGACGAACGTGACGATCCTCGACCCCACGTCGGATCACGAAGCGTTCGCACCGCTGATCGCGCTGTTCCAGAAGCGTGTCGGCCGCCGTGGCACGCCGCCCGAGGCGGCGGAGCGGGCGGTGCGTGTGCGCAACTCCACCGCGGCCGCGCTCCTGCTCGCGGCGCACCGGGTGGATGCCGCGCTGGTGGGGGGTACGGGCGACTGGATGCGGCATTGGCACCAGGCCTATGACGTGATCGGCCGCAGCGAGGATACCAGCCGCGTCTATGCGATGACCGGCGTGATCCTGGCCGGGGGGCCGTTGTTCTTCGTCGATACGCATTTGCTGGTCGATCCCACCGCGCAGCAGATCGCGGAGATGACCTGCCTTGCCGCGCGAGAACTGCACCGCTTCGGCATCACGCCCAAGGCGGCGTTGCTGTCGCATTCCTCTTTCGGGTCGTCGAATGCGCCGAGCGCCAAGAAGATGCGGGATGCGCTAGAACTGATCCGCAGACGCGATCCGGAGCTGGAGGTGGATGGCGAGATGCATGCCGACGCGGCGTTGATCCCCGCGATCCGTGAGCGTGCGGTGCCCGACAGCGGCCTGTCCGGCACCGCGAACCTGCTGGTGATGCCGGGCCTGGATGCGGCGAACATCGCCGTGAACCTCGTGCGCGCGGCGGCGGACGGATTGCAGGTGGGGCCGGTCCTGCTGGGCATGGCCCGGCCGATTCACGTGCTGACGCCGGGCGTGACCGCGCGCGGCATCGTCAACGTGGCCGCCCTCGCGGTGACGGAGGCGCAGAGCGCCTGAGCGCGAATGCTACGGGTGGCGTCGTCCGCTGACCTTTCCGCCATGGTCTCTCTCCCGCGTCGCGGGGGAGGGACTGGGTGAGGGGGCCGGGCTTCCGCACGGTCAGTCTCCTGGCGGACCCGCCCTCATCCCGATCCTTCGGGTGCGCGGGAAGCTACCGCCGCCAGTGCGCGAGGCGGTCGGCCGCCTCCGCCATGTCCGCCTCCGACCCGCAATAGGAGAAGCGGACGAAGCGTGATCCGCGCGTGCGGTCGAAATCCACGCCGGGTGTGGCCGCGATGCCTGTCTCCGCCAGCATCGCGGCGCAGAAGGCTGTGCTGTCGTTGGTCATGTGGCCGACATCGGCATAGAGGTAGAAGGCGCCTTCGGCCGGGCTCAGCCGGTCGAATCCCGCGCGCGGCAGCCGTTCCAGCAGCAGCGCGCGGTTGCGGCGGTAGCGGGCGATGTTCGCCTGCAATTCGCCGTCGCAATCCATCGCCGCCTCGGCCGTCACCTGCGCGATGTGCGGGGCGCTGATGAACAGGTTCTGCGCCAGGCGCTCCACCGGCCGCGTCAGGTCCTCGGGCAGCAGTAGCCAGCCGATGCGCCAGCCGGTCATCGACCAGTATTTGGAGAAGGAGTTGACCACGATCGCGCTGTCGCTGGACGCGGCGGCGGTTGCCTGCTCCGGCCCGTAGGTCAGGCCGTGATAGATCTCGTCGCTGATCAGCCGCACGCCGTTCGCATGGCACCAGGCCGCGATGGCGGCGAGCTCGTCCGCGTGCAGCATGGTCCCGGCAGGGTTGCACGGGCTCGCCACGATCAGCCCCGCCGGCCTGGGATCGAGGCGTTCCAGCATCGCCACGGTCGGCTGGAAGCGCGTTTCCGCCCCGGCCTCGATGATCTGCGGCACGAAGCCCAGGGCTTCGAGGATGTTGACGTAGGGCGGATAGAACGGCGCGGCCATGGCCACGCGATCGCCCGGATCGAAAGCGGACAGGAAGGCGAGGGGAAAGGCGCCTGACGCACCCACCGTGACGGCGATGCGTGAAACCGGCACCTCCAGCCCGTAGCGGTCGCGATAATGCCGCGCGATGCGTGCGCGCAGCGACGGCAGGCCGAAGGCTTCCGTGTAGCCGAGTGGCGCGCCTGACCGCAGTGCGGCCTGGGCTGCGGCGATCGCGCCGGCCGGGGCAGGGGTGGACGGCTGGCCGACCTCCATGCGCAGCACCCGCGGATCGGCGGACGCGCGCCGCGCGTCCTGCGCGTTGGCGGCCGAGATCACGTCCATGACGATGAAGGGCGGCGCGTGCGCCCCGCGCCCGACCTTCAGCACGGTATCAGTCCGCGCCCGCCGCGAGGCCGCTGCCGCGCGGATCGGTGAACCAGCGGCAGGTCGCTTCCCGGCCTGGCACGAGGCCGGGGCAGCCGATCGCATTGAAGCGGCCCGGATCGGCGACGGTGGGCGCCTGGCCGGCGATCGCGGCCCGCAGGGCGGCCGCGGCGGCAGCCGGGGCACCGCCCTGGCCGCTGCCCGCCGCCACGGCGCGGAATGCGCGGCGGTTGGCATTGAAGGCCAGGCCCGCGGCCAGCACCGGAGCACGGACCGCACCGGTGTCCGGGGCTGCGGCGGCGATCATGCCGGTCCCCGGCAGCATCCGGCCGGTGCCCCACAGATTGTTCATGCTGAACGCACAGGCGACGCTGTTGCCGTCCCTGTCCAGCGTCACGACCGTGGCGCTTGCTGGCAGCGCGCCGCCAACAGATCCGACGTTGCCGCCCTGGAACGCGGCGGCGGTCGCGCCAGCCGGGTCGGCGGGGGGCGGCAGGAAGGCCGCGATATCGTTGCCGGCCGGTACCGTCACCGCCTGCACGACGCGCGGCAGGGCGGCGCGCAGTTCAGGCACGGTCAGCGACGCCCCGGCCTGGGGCGCTGCGGAGGCGATCCGCTGCGCGAGCGTTCCGTTGTACATGTCGCCCACCCCCGCGACGCGAAGCTGCGCCAGCGTGGTGCTGAGCAGCACCTGGGTCAGCATCGCCCCTTCGGTCAGCGGCGCGCCGTTGGAACCCGCAAACACCGCGCGGATCTGCGGGTCGGCGAACAGTGGCGTGGCCACGGGAGCCAGGTCGCGGGCCAGGGCCCGGGAAACCCGCGTACCGAAGCGGGCCGCCTGCTCGGCCGGGGCCAGCAGCGATTCGAAGGGGCGGCGTCCATGGCGCGCGTGCAGCGCGAACAGCCCGCGCGCCAGCAGCGGCACGGCGGCTGGGCGGTCGCCGCCGCCAGTGCCGACCGGCCGGCCGGCCGGGAACACGATCGCGTCAGCCTCCGCATGGCCCGCGCCGTAGGCAAGGCAGGCGCCGCCGCCCATCAGCCCGACTCGTGAGGGAAGCGTCACCGACATCATGAACGCCGCAGCGACGGCCGCATCCGCGGCCGTTCCGCCGGCGGAGAGCACGTCGCGCGCGGCGAGGGCGGCATGCGGCTCGTCCGCCGCCACGCCGCCGAGGAAGCCGCTGACATAGCCGACATTCCCCTCGGCCGGGCCGCTATCCACCATGTTGTCGAACATCCCGCAGCCCGCGAGGGTCAGCGCGGGGAGGACGAAGCCCGCCGGGCGTCCTATGTAACGGCGCATGAGGGCGATCACGCGCCGGGGAATGCTCGCCGCGATGCCGGCCTGCCTCTGCACGCTGTGCGGTGGCTGGGCCGGGCGCGCGTCTGCACAACGCGCACCGCGCCCCATCGTGACCATCCGCGATGGAGAAACCGAAGGCCTCATCCGCACCTACGCTGCCCCCTTGTTCCGCGTCGCCGGGATCGACCCTGGCCTCGTGCGGATCACGCTGCTGAACGACCGGGCCATAAACGCGTTCGTGGCCACCGGCAACCGCATGTTCATCCACACGGGCTTGATCCAAGAGGTTGATGACCCATCCGAATTGATCGGGGTGATGGCGCATGAGAGCGGACACATCGCCGGTGGGCACCTCGCGATGATGCCCGACCAGATGCGCGAGGCGCTGATCACCTCGATCGCCTCGATGCTGCTGGGGGCCGCGGCCGGGATCGCCGGCGGCGGGTCGAACGCCGGCATGGGCGTGGTGATGGGCGGGCAGGCGCTGGCGGAACGCGGCCTGTATGCGTTCAGCCGCGCGCAGGAGAACGCGGCGGACCAGGCGGGCATGTCCTTCCTTGACCGCAACGGCTGGTCCTCGCGCGGCCTGCTGCGCCTGTTCGAGCGGCTGCGCGACCAGGAGGCACTGATCACCGACCGGCAGGACCCGTATGTGCAGACCCATCCGCTGACGCGCGAGCGGATCGAGGCGGTGGAGACGCACATCGCCCGGTCACGCCATGCGGATGCGCCCTTGCCGGAGGCGTTCAACACCGCGCTGGTCATGGTCAAGGCGAAGCTCGACGGCTTCCTCGATTCGCCGCAGACCGTGCTGCGCCGGTATCCGGCTTCGGACACTGCGGCGCCAGCCCGTTATGCGCGGGCGATCGCGCTGTACCGCGGCGGGCATATCCAGCCGGCGGTCGATCTCATCGACGGATTGCTGCGCGCCCAGCCGCAGAATCCCTGGCTGTACGAGCTGAAGGGGCAGGTGCTGTTCGACGGTCAGCGGCCGCGGGAAGCCATCGCCCCGTATCGCCAGGCCGTGCGGCTGCAGCCCGATGAGCCGCAGTTGCGCATGGAACTGGGCCGCGTGCTGATCGAATCGGGGGATCCCGCCATGCTGCGGGCGGCTGTGGATGAGATCGAGACCAGCCTGCGATCCGATGATGAGAACCCGTTCGCCTGGCGCCAGCTCGGCAGCGCGCAGGGCAGGCTGGGCAATCAGGGGCTGGCGAATCTTGCCTTGGCCGAGGAAGCCATGCTCAAGGGCGACCTGCGGCAGGCGCACGCCCAGGCGACCCGTGCGCTCGCGACCTTGCCGCCCGGCCCGTCACGGCTGCGGGCGCAGGATATCCAGAACGCCTTACGGCGGGAGAACCGGCAGAGATGATCCGAATCTTTCTTGTGACGCTTCTGCTGGCATTGCCGGCTGCTGCGCAACCCTTCACGGCGGAACAGCGGGAGGAGGTCGTCCGCATCCTGCGCGAGGCGCTGGTCCGCGACCCCAGCATCCTGCGCGATGCGGTCACGGCGATGCAGGCGGATGACGAAGCCAAGGCCGCGGCTGAGACCCGCGACGCAGTCGCCGCGCATCGCGAGGCGCTGGAACGCGACCCGGCCGACCCGGTGCTGGGCAACCCGGCTGGCGATGTGACCGTGGTCGAGTTCATGGATCCCCGCTGCGGCTACTGCAAGCAGCTGCATCCGGCGATGAAGGAGCTGCTGCGCCGCGATCCGAAGGTGCGGCTGGTGGTGAAGGACATTCCGATCCTGGGGCCGAATTCGGTCCTCGCCTCGCATGCGCTGCTGGCCGCGCAGGCCCAGGGCAAATACGGCCCGCTTTTCGATGCGCTGATGGCCCTGCGCATCGAACCGACCGAGGCGGTGTTGCAGACCGAGGCGGAGAAGGTCGGGCTCGACTGGGCCCGGTTGCGGCGGGATATGAGCGACCCCGCGGTGACGAAGCGGATCGAGGGACATCTGACGCTTGCCCGGGCGCTCGGCATCCAGGGCACGCCGGCTCTCGTGATCGGGGACGCGCTGATCCCCGGCGCGGTGAATATCGAGGAACTGGAAGCCTCGGTGGCGGCGGCCCGGCAGCGCTGAAGCCGGGGCGCGGTCAGCACTTTCCGCATCGGCGGGTCCGAAACGCTCGCGACGTCGCGCGCCCCTTCGTCGGTGTCTTATGCCTTGCCGCCGTCTGACGCTCCGGGACCGGGGTGCCAGTCGATGCGCAGTTCTTCCCGGAAGGCGAAGCGGACGAGATGGCGGGCGACCACGTCCTGCAACTGCGTCATCCGTGCATCGTCCGGTGCGCTGAGGGAGAGGAGCAAGCTCCCCTCCCGCGCGTCGAGCCGGCAGGTGCCGGTGGGGAATACGACCTGCCCAGACCGTTCGTCGAAGGTCACGTCCAGTTTGTGCGCGAAGTGCTTGCAGAGCTGTTGCAAGTACCGGCCAGCCAGCGGTGTCGTGACCGCGGCATTGCTGTGCATGAGGGCGTCCATCAGCTTCGCTCCACGTCCCGTGCGGCGGCGTCGAGGGCAGCGGCGATGCGGTCCGCGGCCTCTTGGTCGAGCGGTCCGCGCCGGAGCCGCAGGCGCATGGCGAGCTTGAGGTTGCCCATCGCCCGCATCACCGATGCCGGCACGGCCTCCACCCCATCGGCTCCGGCCGGGCCGACGCGGGCGAGCAGGTCGTCCACTGCGGCGCGATTGGCAGCCAGAAACGCCTCGCCCTCCGCGGTGATGCGGTAGAGCTTCCGCCCCGAGGTTTCGGGTTCGATCGCCGCGTAGCCCATGTCATCGAGCCAGGAGAGCGTCGGGTAGATCACGCCGGGGCTCGGGCTGTAGCTGCCGCCGAACCGCTCCTCGATCGCCTTGATGAGTTCGTAGCCGTGGCGCGGGTGCTCCGCGATCATGGCCAGCAGCAGCAGGCGCAACTCGCCGTAGTCGAACAGCCGGCCACCGTGGCGGCCGCCACGTCCGTGCCCGCGATGGCGGCCATGAAGGGGGTGGTGGCCGCGCGGGTCGTCCGGTGGGCTCCAATGGCGGCCGTAGCCGCCCATGTGTTCGTGTCTCATGGCGCCGATATAGAGCAAGATATATCGAAATTCAAGATATATCTAAAACACAGTCGGCGAGAGGCGCGGGCGCATGGGAGGACTCAACACGGCGCGGCGAACCGCGCTAACCACCTGTCCATGCCCGACGGTCTGATCCAGGACGCGCCGCTCGCCCAGGCGCTGTCCGAGCGCTACCTCGCCTACGCGCTCTCCACCATCATGTCCCGCTCGCTGCCCGATGTGCGCGACGGGATGAAGCCCGTGCATCGGCGGCTGATCTACGCCATGCACCAGCTCCGCCTCGACCCGGCGGGCGGGTTCAAGAAATGCGCCCGTATCGTCGGGGACGTGATGGGCAAGTTCCACCCGCATGGCGACGCGGCGATCTACGACGCGATGGTCCGCCTCGCGCAGGATTTCGCCGCGCGCTACCCGCTGGTCGCGGGGCAGGGGAATTTCGGCAACATCGACGGCGATAACCCCGCCGCGATGCGCTACACCGAGGCGAAGCTGACCGAATACGCCCAGGCGATGCTTCAGGGCATCGACGAGGACGCGGTCGATTTCCGTCCGACCTATGACGGCGAGGAGAAGGAGCCGGTGGTGCTGCCCGCCGCCGTGCCCAACCTGCTCGCCAATGGTGCCGCCGGTATCGCCGTCGGCATGGCGACCTCCATCCCGCCGCACAACCTCGCCGAGATCTGCGCGGCGGCCGCGCATCTGATCCGCCATCCGGATGCGACCACCGCCGACCTGCTGCGCCATCTGCCCGCGCCCGACTTTCCCACCGGCGGCATCCTGGTCGAGGAGCCGGCCTCGATCGCGGAAGCCTACGAGACCGGGCGCGGCGGTTTCCGCCTGCGCGCGCGCTGGGAGCAGGAGAAGCTGAAGAACGGCACATGGCAGATCGTGGTCACGGAGATTCCGTACCAGGTCGCCAAGTCACGGCTGATCGAGCAGATCGCGCAACTGATGGAGGAGCGGAAGCTGCCGCTGCTCGGCGATGTGCGCGACGAGAGCACCGATATCGTGCGGCTGGTGCTGGAGCCGAAATCCCGCACCGTCGATCCCGGCGTGCTGATGGAGACGCTGTTCCGCGCCACGCAGCTCGAGACGCGCTTCCCCCTCAACATGAACGTGCTGGACGCCGATCGCACGCCGCGCGTGATGGGCGTGAAGGGCGTGCTGCGCGCGTGGCTGGATCATCGGCATGAGGTGCTGGTCCGCCGCTCCCGCCACCGCCTCGCCGCCGTGGAGCGGCGTATCGAGGTGCTGGACGGCTACCTTGCCGTCTATCTCAACCTCGACGAGGTGATCCGCATCATCCGCGAGGAGGACGAGCCCAAGCCGCGCCTGATGGAACGCTTCGAACTGTCGGAGATCCAGGCCGAGGCGATCCTGAACATGCGCCTGCGCAGCCTGCGCCGCCTTGAGGAGATGGAGATCCGCAAGGAGCACAAGGGACTGACGAAGGAGCGCAAGGAACTGCTCGCGCTGCTGAAGGACGAGGCCGCGCGCTGGGATCGCATCGCCGGCGAGATCGAGGACGCGGCCAAGCGCTTCGGTGATCCCCGCCGCACCACGCTCGGCACGGCGCCCGCCGCGGCGGAGATCGCGGTCGAAGCCGTAGTGGAACGCGAGCCGATCACCGCCATCCTGTCCGAGAAGGGCTGGCTGCGCGCTGTGAAGGGGCATCTGGCCGATGGCGGTGACCTCAAGTTCAAGGAGGGCGATCGGCTCAAGGCGCTGGTGCCCTGCGAGACCACGGACCGCATCGTCGTCTTCGCCACCAACGGCAAGTCCTACACATTGAAGGCCGCCGACCTGCCGCGCGGCCGCGGCGACGGGCAGCCGGTGCGGCTGATGCTCGACCTGGGCAACGAGGACGACGTGATCGCGCTGTTCGTGTGGGGGGAGGGGCGGCGCTACCTCGTCGCCTCCTCGGACGGGCGCGGCTTCGTGGTGAAGAGCGAGGACCTGCTGGCGCAGACCCGCGCCGGCAAGCAGGTGCTTAATCCCAGGCCGGGTGCGGAAGCCGCGGTCTGCGTGCCGGCCACCGGCGATACGGTCGCGGTGGTCGGCGACAACCGCAAGCTGCTGGTCTTCCCGCTCGACCAGGTGCCGGAGATGGCGCGCGGGCAGGGTGTGATGCTGCAGAAATACAAGGATGGCGGGCTGTCGGATGTGCGCGTGTTCGTGCGCGCCGAAGGCCTGACCTGGACGCTGGGCGAACGCACGCGCACCGAGACCGCGCTGGACGACTGGCTGGGCGAGCGTGCGCAGGCCGGCCGGCTTCCTCCGCGTGGCTTCCCTTCCAACAACCGCTTCGGCTGAGGTTCCTCATGTCGCTTTCCCTTGTCCGCACCCGTCCCGCCGCTGCCCTGTTCGCGGTCTGCGCCGGCAGCCTCGCGCTGTGGGTTTCGGCGCGGGTGCAGGTGCCGTTCTGGCCCGTGCCGATGACGATGCAGACCTTCGTCGTGGTCGCGCTCGGCACGCTGCTGGGGCCACGGCTCGGCATGGCCGCCGTCGCGCTCTATCTGGCCGAGGGCGCGATCGGCCTGCCGGTCTTCGCTGGCACGCCCGAGCGCGGCATCGGCCTCGCCTACATGGCGGGCCCGACCGGAGGGTTCCTGGTCGGGTTCCTGATCGCGGCCGGTGTCGCGGGTCTCGCGCGCGGGCGCGGGCTGCTTGCATCCGCCGTCATCGTCATGGCCGCGCATGCGGTGCTATTCGTGCCGGGTATCGCCTGGCTCGCGACCTTCGCCGGATGGCAGCAGGCCGTGGCTGCGGGTCTCGCGCCGTTCCTGCTGGCGACGCTGCTGAAGGCCGGCCTGAACTTCGCCCTGGCCCGGGCGGCGTAATTATCGGCTTCAGCGCCGGTACGGATCGGGCAGCAGGCTGCGGACCGGGACCACGCGCGGGCCGGGCAGGATCACGCGGGCGTCCGGCGCGAAGTCGATCAGCAATTCCCGGCATGCACCACAGGGCGCGACGATGGCGATGGTGCGGTCGGGCTCGTCCGGCTTGGGATGGCGGACGGCGACGGCGGTCGCCACGGTGCCGTCGCCTTCAAGGATGGCGCGGCCAAGCGCGATGGGCTCGGCACAGATCTGCAGCCGCCCCACGACGGCGCCGAGATGCAGGCCGGTCCAGATGCGGCCGTCATGGGAACGGATCGCCGCACCAACCGTGTGCCAGAACGGGCGGTAATGCGTCCGCACGGCCTCGCGCGCGGCTTCGATCAGTTCCAGATCGGCTTCGGTCAGGAGGGCATCAGCAGGCAGGGGCGTTCATCCGGATCATGGCGCCCCATCCTGCGGAGCGGACCGGGCGCGGTAAAGCGCCCGATCCGGGAAGCTTCGGCTACTCGGCCGCTTCGGCCGCTTCCTCGTCGGTGGGTGGGGCGACCATGGCGTTGGCCACCTGGCCGGACTGGGCGCGGACCTTGCCTTCGATCGCGTCGGCGATATCGGGATGGTCGCGCAGGAACTGCTTGGCGTTCTCGCGTCCCTGGCCGATGCGTTGGCTGTCGTAGCTGAACCACGCACCCGACTTCTCGACCACGCCGGCCTTGACGCCGAGGTCGATCAGCTCACCGACCTTCGACACCCCTTCACCGTACATGATGTCGAACTCGACCTGCCGGAACGGCGGCGCGAGCTTGTTCTTCACCACCTTCACCCGCGTCTGGTTGCCCACCACCTCGTCGCGGTCCTTGATCTGGCCGATGCGGCGGATTTCCATGCGGACGGAAGCATAGAATTTCAACGCGTTGCCGCCCGTTGTTGTCTCCGGGTTTCCGAACATCACGCCGATCTTGAGCCGGATCTGGTTCAGGAAGATCACCATGGTCCGGCTGCGGGAGATCGATCCGGTCAGCTTGCGCAGCGCCTGGCTCATCAGCCGGGCGTGCAGGCCGACATGGCTGTCGCCCATCTCGCCTTCGAGTTCGGCGCGCGGCACCAGGGCGGCGACCGAATCGATCACCAGCACGTCGATCGCGCCGGAACGGACCAGCGTGTCGCAGATCTCCAGCGCCTGCTCGCCGGCGTCGGGCTGGCTGATCAGCAGGTTGTCCACGTCCACGCCCAGCTTGCGGGCATAGACCGGGTCGAGCGCATGCTCCGCGTCCACGAAGGCGCAGGTGCCGCCGCGCTTCTGCGCTTCCGCGATCGCGTGCAGCGCCAGCGTGGTCTTGCCGGAGCTTTCCGGGCCGTAGATCTCGACGATGCGGCCGCGCGGCAGCCCGCCGATGCCCAGCGCGAGGTCGAGGCCGAGCGATCCCGAGGGGATGACCTCGATCGCCTCGTTCCCGCCGCGGCTGCCCATCCGCATGATCGAGCCCTTGCCGAAAGCCCGCTCGATCTGGGCCAGCGCCGCGTCCAGCGCCTTGTTCTTTTCCATCCCACGCTCCTGTATCCGCGGCGAAACGTACCACCTTCAGGTTGTACGTCCTGGCGAAAATTCGCCCTATGACTGCATAGTCCCGTGCCACGGTGCCCCAAGGGGCGCCGTCATCAGCCAACTGTACCCGATTTGTTCGCGATTCCAGAAGAGGGTGGCGGCCGTTCGCGCGACAGGCCCCAGACGAAGGCGATGATCTCCGCCACCGCCCGATAATGCTCGGGCGGGATCGCGGTATCGAGCGGCAGCTTGTGCAGCGCGCGGGCCAGGGGCGGATTCGCCACCAGCGGCACCCCGGCCTTCTCCGCGGCGGTGCGGATGCGGGCGGCGACCAGATCGGTGCCCTTGGCGACCAGGACCGGCGCATGGTCGCTACCGCGCTTGTAGGAGAGCGCGACCGCGTAGCGGGTCGGGTTGGTGATCACCACCTGCGCCTTGGGCACCGCCGCCATCATCCGCCGCCGCGATCGGGTCTGACGGATCTGCCTGAGCCGTGCCTTGAGATGCGGATCGCCTTCCGTCTCCTTCAATTCCTGGCGGACGTCCTGCCGCGTCATGCCGAGCCGGCGCGTGTGGCGCAGCTGCACCCAGAGCAGGTCGAGTCCCGCCAGAATCGCCACGCCGCACAGCACCGCCCCGATCAGCCGCAGCAGTCCTTCCCCGACGTGCGGGCCGAGCAGGGTCGGGGCGAGGTCGAGCAGCCCGCTGAGGGTCGCCACCGATCCGCTGAGCACATGCCAGGCGACGCAGGAGAGCAGCGCGATCTTGGCCAGCGCCTTCAGCACCTCGATGAGGTTGTCGGGGCCGAACACGCGCTTCGCGCCCGCGACCGGGGAAATGCGGCGCGGATCGGGGACGAGCGGCTTGGCGCTGACCAGGAACCGCGTTTGCAGCACGGTCGCGGCGACCCCCAGCACGAGGGGCGGGGCCAGCAGCGACAGGACCAGGATCGCAGCCGCGCCGGCAGCGGCCTGCAGCGCGCCCGCCGGATCGCCGGGTTGCGCGTGAGCGATCAGAGCGGCGAGGCGCGCCGCCACATGACCGGTCGCGGCGGGGCCAATCAATCCGATCGCCAGCGCGGCCGCGGACAGGCTGGCGAAGGTCGTAACCTCTCGCGAATGCGCCACCTGACCGGATTCGCGGGCGCGTTCCAGCCGGCGCGGAGTCGGGTTTTCGGTCTTGTCCTCGCCGGATTCGGCTTCCTCCCCGGCCATCAGACGCTTCCGGGCAGCACCGCGATCAGCGGAACCGCCTGCTCGCGCCATGCCGCCAGCACCGCCGTGATCAGGGCGGCGAGAAGCCCGATCCCTGCCAGGACCTGGGCGGGCAAGGCGAGGAAATAGACCTGGATCTGCGGCACCAGCCGCGACAGCAGCCCGAGCGAGGCCTGCACCATCACCGCCGCGACGAGGAACGGGGCAGCCAGTTGCAGCGCGAGGCCGAAGCTGCGCGCGACGGCGCGGACCGCGACCCCTGTCGCGTCGGCGGCCGCGAAGCCCCGGCCGGGCGGGATGAGGGTATAAGATGCCTTGAGCGCGCCGAACGCCGCTTCGTGCAGGCCCGTGACGAGGATCAGCGTCACCCCCATCAGCGCGAACAGCCGCGATAATGCGGTGCCCTGCGGCCCGATCACCGCATCGGCGGTCAGCACCGAGGCGAAGCCCAGCAGCAGCGCGGTCAGCTGCCCGGCCATCACCAGCGCGAACAGGGCGAAGCGGGCCAGGAAACCGATCCACAACCCGACCGCCGCCTCGGATCCGACCAGCATGAGCATCCGTACCGGATCGCCGGGCGGGGCGGGCAGGAACCCGGTGAGGACAGGGAAGAGCAGGGCGGTCAGCACCATCGCGAAGGCGAGGCGGACCGGGACAGGCACCTCGGCCTCGCCGATCGCCGGCAGCAGCATCAGCGCCGTCCCGATGCGCGCGAACACCAGCATGGCCCCGAAGGCCTGCGCCGGCAGGTCGGCCAGAATCCCGGTCACGACAGGCCCACGCTCATGGCCTGATCGAACAGGGCGCGGGCGAAGTCGCTCAGCCGTCCGGCCATCCACCCCCCGGCCAGAAACAGCGCGCCCCCCACCGCCGCGAGCTTGGGGATGAACACCAGGCTGCTCTCGTTGATCTGCGTCAGCGCCTGGATCAGGGAGATCAGCAGGCCGAGGGCGAGGGCGGCGAGCAGCGGCGGGGCGGCGATGGAAAGCGTCAATGTCAGCGCTTCCCGGGCCGCCAGCGCGATGTCGGCCTCCATCGGCGCCTAGATCGCCATGCGCATGATCTCCTGATAGGCGGAGACCAGCCGGTCGCGGACGGCCACGGTCGTCTGCAGCGCGAGTTCCGCCTTGGTGATGGCGAGCGCGAGTTCGGTCACGTCGCCTTCGCCCGCGATCGCCTCGGCCGATTTGCGGTCGGCGGTGCGGCCCGCCGAGACGGCCGACTGCATGGCGCGTGCGACCGCATCCGCGAAACTGGGCGGTTCGCCGGCGGAGGCAAGGCCGCCGAGCGGCTGGGGCAGGGCGGTGGCTTGGGCCGCGCGATAGGCCGCGGCGGCGGGCAGGGCGCTCATGCGCGCAGCAACTCGATGGCGCGGACCAGCATGCCCCGCGTGGTTTCCAGCACCGACATGTTCGCGTTCCAGGACCGCTGTGCTTCCCGCATGTCCATCATCTCCACCAGGGAGTTCACGTTTGGGGTGCGCACATACCCGTCCGCGTCGGCGGCGGGATGCGCGGGGTCGTAGCGCTGGGGCAATTCGCCCTCGGCCCGGCCGATGCGCCGGACGCGGACCACCTCGGCCCCCAGGGCCCGGTCGAGCCGGCTTTCGAAGGTGATGGTCTTGCGCCGATAGGCATCGGCGCCGGGGGTCGAGCCGGTCGTGTCGCGGTTGGCGAGGTTCTCCGCCACCACGCGCAGCCGCGTGCCCTGCACCGCCATGCCCCTCGCGGACATGGCGAGCGCCTTGCCGAGGTCGGTTACGGTCCTGGCCACGGTCAGCTCCTGCCGAGGGCGGTGCGGAACAGGTCCGCGTATTTGCGCACGAGTCCGGTGACGAGACGCTGCGCGGTGTCCGTGTCGGCGACCTTCAGCAACTGGTCCTCAAGCTGCACGGCGTTGCCGTCCGGCGCGCGTTCGGTGGCCACACGCTCCTTCCGGACGCGGTCGGGCGGACCGAATGCCGTGAGATGCGCGCCGCTGGTCCGCGCGGGGGCAAGGCTGCGGTCCAGATGCGCGGCGAAGGGTGTGATGTCCCGCGCGGCGTAGCCGGGGCTGTCGGCGTTGGCGATGTTCTGCGCCAGCACGGCCTGCCGCCTGTCGAGCCAGACGAGGCGACGCTCCGCGAGCGCGAACATGCCGATGCGGGAAGGATCCATTTTGGCCTCCGTCGATCACGGACGTTCCTACGGGGGCGGGCTGAATCCTCCGTTAAACGCGGCGTGATCGCCGCTTACGGAGCGTCAACGACTGGTGGGCAAGAAATGTCCCATGCAGTCCCGCGATCCCGGCGACGGAGTCGTCATCGCCATCGGCCGCATCGCCGCGGCACTGGCGGAGGCGTTGGGGGCCGGGGCGCGCCCCGTGAACCTCGCCGGCCTGGATGCCGAGGTGGGCCTCGTCTGCGCGCGGACGCTCGCGTTGCCCAAGGATCAGGCGCAGGCCTGCCTGCCGGCGCTGACCGCGCTGCTCGGCCGCGTGGAGACGGTGCGCGATGCGATGCTGCGCAACCGCCCGCCGGACTAGCCGCGAGCCGTCCCCCAATCGTTCCTCCGGCAAAAGGCCGCCGACATGCTGTCCGACCCCGCCTCCCTCGGCATCGCCGCCGCATCCCTGCTGCTGGTCGTGGGGCTGGTGGCGGGGCTCGGCCGCGCCATCCGCGCCGCGGGACTGGCCGGCGCTGGCGCGGCCGGCCGGCGGCTGGCGGTGATCGAGGCGGTCGCGATCGATCCGAAGCGGCGGCTGGTGCTGCTGCGCTGCGACGGGCGGGAGGCGCTGGTGCTGACCGGCCCCGCGGGCGACCTGCTGCTGGAGGCCCCGCGATGACGCGCCTGCTCGCGAGTCTGCTGCTGTTGGTCCCCGGTGCGGCGCTGGCGCAATCGGTCTCGCTCGACCTCGGCGCGGAGGGGGCGGGCATGACGGCACGGCTGGTGCAGCTCACTGTCGCGATCGGGGTGCTTTCGATCGCACCGTCGATCCTGGTGATGGTCACGGCCTTCACGCGCATTGTCATCGTGCTGTCGGTATTGCGCACGGCGATCGGCGCGCAGGGCGTCCCGCCCAACCCCGTGCTGATCGGCATCGCCCTGTTCCTGACCTTCTTCGTCATGGAACCGGTGATGCAGCAGGCCTGGACCGACGGGCTGCTGCCGATGAGCGAGGGGCGGGTGGGGGAGATGGAGGGGCTGGCCGCCGCGGCCGAGCCGTTCCGCCGCTTCATGGCGGCGCATGCGCGCGGGGCGGACATCGCGCTGTTCCTCGACCTTGCCGATCTTCCGGCCGTGCCCGATCCGCAAGCCACGCCCTGGCGCGCCCTGGTGCCGGCCTTCGTGGTCGGCGAGCTGCGCCGTGCCTTTGAGATCGGCTTCCTGCTCTACCTGCCGTTCCTGGTGATCGACATGGTCGTCGCCAGCGTGCTGATGGGCATGGGCATGATGATGCTGCCACCCTCGGTAGTGTCGCTGCCCTTCAAGCTGATCTTCTTCGTCCTGGTGGACGGGTGGCAGCTCGCCGCCGGCAGTCTCGTGCAGGGCTTCGGGCCGAGCTGAGCGGCCGCGGGGCGGCGCCCCGCGGCCTGATCGGTCATTGGACGCTGTGCACACCCATCGCCCGGGTGCTCTCATCCATGCGCGCCTCGTAGGCGAGGCCCTTCCTCAACGCCCAGACATTGACGATATGGAACAGCGGGATCAGCGCGACGTCGTCCATCGCCATCTTCACCGCGTCCTTCAGCAGGGCTTCGCGCTCCTCGTCGTCGATGGTCGCAGTGGCGCGCGCGGTCAGGGCATCCAGCGCGGGGTTGCTGTAGCGGCCGGCGTTGGAGGAGCCGTACCGCTTGGCGCGGTCATAGGTGCCCATGATGTTCACCAGCGCGTAGGACGCCTCGCCGGTGGAACTACCCCAGCCGGCCAGCCGGGCACCGAATTCCTGGCGCGCGGCGCGGGGGGAGAAGGTGGTCCAGGGCACGGCCTCGACCTCGGTGCGGACGCCCGCGCGGGTCCACATCTGCGCGACCGCCTGTGCGGTCTTGGCATCGTTCGGATAGCGGTCGTTGGGCGTGTGCAGCGTCATCCGGAAGCCCTGCGGGAACCCGGCTTCCGCGAGCAGTTTGCGTGCGGCGTCCACATCCTGCTCGGGCGGCGGCACGTCCGGGTTGTAGGAATACACGCCGGGCGGCAGCCATTGCCCGGACGGGACCGCGGATCCTTCCATCACCCGGTCCGCGAGCGCCTGCCGGTTGATCGCGATCGACAGGGCGCGGCGGACGCGGATGTCAGAGAACGGGTTACGCGGCAGCGGCTTGCCGTCGTTGTCGAAGACGTGGACCGGGTTGTCCGTCCGCGACCGATCGAAGGAGATGTAGATCATCCGCAGGCCCTGGATGCTCGCGAGCGTCACGCGCTGGTCGTGCCTGAGCCGTTCGATGTCCCCCGACGGAACCTGATCGATCATGTCCACGTCGCCGGCCAGAAGGGCCGCGGTGCGTGCGCCGTCATTGCCGATGAAGCGGTAGGACACGTGCTCCCATTCCTGCTTCGGCCCGAACCACGCATCGTTGCGGGCAAGTTCGGTGCGGTTGCCGGCCATGTGAGAGACGAACCGGTACGGCCCGGTGCCGATCGCGGCCTTGCCGGAATTGTAGTCATCGGTCGTCGCGCCTTCGCCCGCATGGCGGGAAATGACCGCGACGGCGCCGAGTTCGGTCGGCAGCAGCGGGTTGGGCTGGGAAGTGTGGAGCCGCAGGGTCAGCGGATCGACCACCTCGACCTTCGTGATGGTCCGGACGAAGCCGCCGTAGCCGCCGGGGCTGTTCGGGACGTTGGGCACCCGCGCGATGGTGAAGGCCACGTCATCGGCGGTGAAGTCCTTCCCGTCATGCCATTTCACGCCGGGGCGGAGCTTGACCTCCCACAGCGTCTCGGAAATTGGACGGAGGCTCTCAGCGAGGCCCGGCTTCACCCGGGCATGGGAGTCCCGCTCCATCAGCCGGTCGAAGATATGGGCGGCCAGCGCCCCGTTCGGCGCGGCGTTGTAGAAATGCGGGTCGACGGAGGTGATCGAACCCCCGATGCCGATCGTCAGCGTCTGCGCGGCCAGCGGCAGCGGTGCGAGGATGGCCGGCGCGAACAGAACCGAAGCGAACAGAATACGGCGCATAGGCCTGGAACTCCCTAATTTTATGTCTCCCGCCTCAACCCTAGCTTGGGCTGCTGCCCATCGCTATAAGCATCGGATGACACGCGGCCGACGGGCCCTGCCCAGGACCGCGATAGGGATGGGGAGACATAAATGGCACGTACCTTGAGGGCGGCGTGGCTCGGCGCCGCATCAACGGCTGTTTTGATGGCAGGTGCCGCCTCCGCGCAGCACCTGACCATGGCGGTGGGCGCGCCGGTCACGTCCCTGGACCCACATTACCACCAGCTGTCGCCGAACAACGCTGTCGCGGACATGATCTTCGACAAGCTGACGCAGGTGGACGCGGCCTCGCGCCTTGAGCCGGGGCTGGCTGAAAGCTACCGGCCGGTCGCCGAGAATGTCTGGGAATTCAAGCTGCGGCCGGGGGTGCGCTTCCACAACGGCAACCCGCTGACGGCCGACGATGTCGCCTTCACGTTCGAGCGCATTCCCACCGTGCCGAACAGCCCGTCGTCCTTCGCGGTCTACACACGCCCGTTCCGCAACGTGGAGGTTGTCGATCCTCTGACGCTGCGCATCACGACGGACGGTCCGTATCCGCTGATGCCGATCGACATGACCAACCTGCGTATCCTTGACCGGGAGACGCACGAAGGGGCGACGACCGAGCGCTTCAACAGCGGCGAGCTGGCGATTGGCACCGGCCCCTGGAAGGTCGTGAGCTACAGGAACGGCGACCGGCTCGAACTCGTCCGCAACGACGACTACTGGGGGCCGAAGCCGGCCTTCGCGAACGTTACCTATCGTATGATCACCAACGACGCGACGCGTACGGCCTCCCTGCTCGCGGGCGATGTGGACGTGATCGACCAGGTGCCGACCGCGGATCTCGCCAAGCTGCGCGCCGATTCGCGCGTGACGCTGAGCGAGCGGGTGGGCCTGCGCATCGTCTATCTGTGGCTCGATCATGAGCACACCGACCCGTCGCCCTTCGTGGTGGACAACAACGGCCAGCCCATCGCCCACAACCCGCTGAAGGATGTACGCGTCCGCCGCGCGCTGAACATCGGCATCGACCGCGACGCGATTGTCTCCCGGGTGATGGAGGGGGCGGCGATTCCGTCCGGCCAGTTCCTGCCGACCACGAGCTTCGGCGCCATGCCCGACTATCCGGCACCGGGATATGACCCGGAGGCCGCGAAGAAGCTTCTGGCCGAGGCCGGATTCCCCCAGGGCTTCCGCATCACGCTGCACGGTCCGAATGACCGCTACATCAACGATGCGCGCATCATCCAGGCGATCGGTCAGATGTGGACGCGCATCGGCGTGCGCACGCAGGTCGAGGCGCAGACCTGGTCCACCTTCGTCGGCCGCGCCGGCAAGGGGGAACTCTCCGCCTTCCTGATCGGCTGGGGTTCCTCGGGCGGCGAGGCGTCGAACCCGCTGCGCAACCTGATCCATACTCCCGACCGCGATCGCGGACTGGGCGCATCGAACCGCGGCAGGTACTCCAACCCCGAGGTCGATGCCCTGATCGAAAAGGCGATCCGGGAACTTGATGACGAAAAGCGCGAGGCACTGCTGCGTCAGGCCTCCAAGATGGCACTGGACGACGTTGCGATGATCCCACTTCATATCCAGACCAATATCTGGGCTTCCCGGAAGGGCTTCGTTCATGAAGCGCGGGCGGATGAATTAACTCGCGCGCAGGATACGCGGCCCGCACAATGACAACCTACCTCATCCGGCGGCTGCTGCAGGCCGCGCTTGTGGTCGCCGCGATGAGCGTGATCGTGTTCATCGGCGTCTATGCGATCGGCGACCCGGTGGAGATCCTGATCGCGCCCGATGCGGACCAGCTGGAGCGGGAGCGCGCCATCGCGGCGCTCGGGCTCGACAAGCCGCTGTGGGAGCAGTATCTTTCTTTCGTTATCAATGCCTTGCATGGCGATCTGGGGCGGTCCTTCGTGTTCAACGAACCCGCCTTGCAGCTCATCCTGCAGCGCATGCCGGCGACGATGGAGCTGGCGATGGCTTCCGTCGTGTTCGGCGTCTGCATCGGCATCCCGCTTGGCCTGTATGCGGGGCTCTGGCCCAACTCGCCGGTGTCCAAGACCATCATGGCCGGATCGATCCTGGGCTTCAGCCTGCCGTCCTTCTGGGTGGGGCTGATGCTGATCATGGTCTTCGCCGTGCAGCTCGGCTGGCTGCCCTCGACCGGCCGGGGCGAGACGGCGGAACTGTTCGGGTTGAACTGGTCGTTCCTGACGCGCGACGGGCTCGCACATCTGATCCTGCCGGCGATCAACCTGTCGCTGTTCAAGATATCCCTGATCATCCGCCTGGCCCGGTCGGGCGTGCGGGAGACGATGCAGCTCGACTTCGTGAAATTCGCCCGCGCCAAGGGGCTGACGCCGACGCGCGTGATCGGTGTTCACGTGCTCAAGAACATCATGATCCCGGTCGTGACCGTGGTCGGGCTGGAGTTCGGCTCCACCATCGCCTTCTCGGTGGTGACGGAGAGCATCTTCGCGTGGCCCGGCATGGGCAAGCTGATCATCGACAGCATCAACGTGCTCGATCGGCCGGTGATCGTCGCCTACCTGATGATCATCGTGTTCCTGTTCATCACCATCAACCTGATCGTGGACCTGCTCTACACCGTGCTTGATCCTCGCGTGCGGCTGGAGACCAAGGCATGAGCGCGACCGCGCTTCCGGCGGAGACCACGCCGCAACCGGCGAAGCGCGAGGAGACGCCGTTTCGGCGCTTCGTCTCCGAGTTCGCCGAATCCAAACTCGCGCTGGGGGCCCTGGCGGTCGTCGTGCTGATCGCGCTGTGCGCGATCTTCGCACCCTGGATCGCGCCGCAGGACCCCTACGACCTGTCCCAGCTCGACATCATGGACGGGCGCCTGCCGCCCGGTTCGGAAGCGGCGGCGGGGTACACCTACCTGCTCGGCACGGACGACCAGGGGCGGGACATGCTGTCCGGCATCCTGTACGGGCTGCGCATCTCCCTCAGTGTCGGCGCGGGATCGGCGTTCATCGCCTTCCTGGTCGGCACCTCGCTTGGCCTGCTCGCCGCCTATGCCGGCAAGCGGACCGATACCGTGATCATGCGTCTGGTGGACCTGCAGCTTTCCTTCCCGTCCATCCTGGTCGCGCTGATGATCCTCGCCTTCCTGGGCAAGGGTATCCTCAACGTGGTGCTCGCGCTGGTGATCGTGGAGTGGGCAACCTATGCCCGCGTCTCCCGCGGCACCGCCATGGTGGAGAGCCGGCGTGAGTATATCGAGGCGGCGGAATGCCTCGCGCTGCCGTCGCGGGTCATCCTGTTCCGCCACCTGCTGCCCAACTGCCTGCCGCCGCTGATCGTCATCGGCACGATCCAGGTCGCGCGCGCGATCGCGCTGGAGGCGACGCTGTCCTTCCTCGGTCTCGGCGTGCCGATCACCGAGCCTTCGCTCGGCCTGCTGATCGCGAACGGCTATGAGTACATGCTGTCCGGCAAATACTGGATCAGCTTCTATCCAGGCATCGCGCTGCTGATCACCATCGTGTCGATCAATCTGGTCGGCGATCATCTGCGCGACGTGATGAATCCGCGGCTGAGGAAATGAGCGACATCACCATCGACGTCCGCAACCTGCGGACGCACTTCCATACCCGCGCCGGCGTGGTGAAGGCCGTGGACGACGTGTCGTTCACTGTTCGCAAAGGCCAGGTGCTTGGGCTCGTGGGCGAATCCGGGTCCGGCAAGTCCGTTACCGGCTTCTCGATCATCGGTCTGGTCGATCCGCCCGGCCGCGTGGCGGGGGGACAGATCCTGTTCAAAGGGCGGGATCTGGCCGCCTTGTCGGAAGAAGAAATGCGCGACCTGCGGGGCAACCGCATCGCGATGATCTTCCAGGACCCGATGATGACGCTGAACCCGGTCCTGCGCATCGATACGCAGATGATCGAGACCGTGCTCGCGCACACCAAGGTCAGCCGGCAGGAGGCCCGTGCCCGTTCGCGTGATGCATTGGGCATGGTCGGCATCCCGAGCCCGGAGGAGCGGCTGTCTGCCTATCCGCATCAGTTCTCGGGCGGCATGCGCCAGCGCGTGGCGATCGCGATCGCGCTGCTGCACCGGCCCGACCTGATCGTGGCAGACGAACCGACCACCGCGCTGGACGTCACCATCCAGGCGCAGATCCTGGCCGAGGCGCAGAAGCTGTGCCGCGAGCAGGGCACGGCGCTGATCTGGATCACCCATGACCTGTCGGTCATCGCCGGTCTCGCCGACGAGATCGCGGTCATGTATGCCGGCCGGATCGTCGAGAAGGGGAACGTGGTCGATGTGCTCGACCGGCCGCTGCACCCATATACCAACGGGCTGATCGGCTCCGTCCCCAGCCGCAACCGCCGCGGGACGCCCCTGCGCCAGATTCCGGGCATGACGCCATCTCTGCTCAGCCTGCCGCCGGGGTGTGCCTTCCGGGCGCGCTGTTCGAACGCCGGGGATGTCTGCACCATGGAGCCTGAGATCACCGCACCTTCACCCGGCCGCGAACTCCGCTGTTTCCGTCCGATGCCCCAGGCGCTCGCGGCATGAGCGCCGCCCTCGCCACCGCCGCCACCGAGGCGGCGCCGATGATCGAGGCGCGGGGGATCGCCAAGCGCTTCTCCCGGCCGCTCGACCTCGCGGCCAAGCTCGCGCGCAAGTTCGGTGCGGATATCTCCGAACAGACCGTGCACGCCGTCGATGGCGTGGATCTGACCGTGCACCAGGGCGAGGTGGTCGGGCTGGTCGGCGAATCGGGCTGCGGCAAGTCCACGTTCGGCCGCATGGTCGCGGGCATCATGCCGCCGACCGAAGGCAGGATGCTGTGGAGGGGGGGCGACCGGGCGACCCTGCCGGGGCCGGCGGCGCGGCGGGCCAAGCTCGCCGTGCAGATGATCTTCCAGGATCCGTATGCCAGCCTGAACCCGCGGCTGCGCGTGGCCGATATCGTGGGCGAGGCGCCGTTGCGCCATGGCCTGACCGACCGGCGCGGTTTCGATGACTATGTCGATGCGCAGATGCGTCGCGCGGGCCTCGATCCTTCCTACAAGCGCCGCTACCCGCACCAGTTCTCCGGCGGCCAGCGCCAGCGCATCGGCATCGCCCGCGCGCTGGCCGTGCAGCCGGAATTCCTGGTCTGCGATGAGGCGGTGGCCGCGCTCGACGTGTCGATCCAGGCGCAGATCCTGAACCTGTTCATGCAGCTCCGTGAGGAGCTGAACCTGACCTACCTGTTCATCAGCCATGACCTCGGCGTGGTCGAGCATCTCTCGGACCGCGTCGTGATCATGTATCTGGGCCGCGTGGTGGAGGAGGCGCCGACCGAGGAGGTCTTCACCCGCGCCAACCATCCCTACACCCAGGCGCTGCTGGCCGAGGTGCCGCGGATCGAGACGCGCAAGCGCAGCTTTGCCGCGATCAAGGGCGAGTTGCCGTCCCCGCTGCATCCGCCGCCGGGGTGCCATTTCCACCCCCGCTGCCCGCACGCCTTCGACCGGTGCAGGAACGAGCGACCCGTCCTGCGGGAGATCGCCCCGGGCCATCGCAGCGCCTGCCACCTGAACGACCGGCACTAGCCGCCTCCGCCCGGGGTCTTGAAACCCGACCCCGGGCGGGGGATATCTCCAGCGTGGGGAAGCCCGTTCAGGATCCGTTCGGCCGGGACATCACCTACCTGCGGGTGTCGGTGACGGACCGGTGCGACCTTCGCTGTGTGTACTGCATGGCGGAGGACATGACCTTCCTGCCCAAGGCGGACATCCTGACGCTGGAGGAACTGGACGCGCTTTGCGCGGCCTTCATCCGCAGCGGCGTGCGCAAGATCCGGCTTACCGGCGGCGAGCCCCTGGTCCGCCGCAACGTGATGTCACTGGTGGATGCACTCGGTGCCCGGATCGGAAACGGGCTGGATGAACTGACGCTGACCACCAACGGCACGCTGCTGACCCGCCACGCGGAAGGCCTGGCCCGTGCCGGTGTGCGGCGGATCAATGTCAGCCTCGACACGCTTGACCCCGCGAAATTCACCGCCATCACCCGTTGGGGGAAGCTGGAACGCACGCTGGACGGCATCTTCGCCGCGAAGGCGGCGGGGCTGGCGATCAAGATCAACGCCGTCGCGCTCAAGGGTACCAACGAGGACGAGCTGGATGCCATGATCGCCTGGTGCGGCGAGCATGGCTTCGACCTCTGCCTGATCGAGACCATGCCGATGGGCGAGGTGGAGCACCGCGCCGACCAGTACCTGCCGCTCAGCCTCGTCCGCGCGCGGCTGGCGCGGCGCTGGACGCTGACGGAGACCGACTACCGGACCGGGGGACCCGCGCGCTACATGACGGTGGGCGAGACCGGAGGCCGGCTCGGCTTCATCACGCCCATGACCCATAATTTCTGTGAGAGCTGCAACCGCGTGCGGCTGACCTGCACGGGCACGCTGTACATGTGCCTGGGTCAGGACGACGCGGCCGATCTGCGCGTGCCGCTGCGGACCGGGGGCGATCTCGACGCCGCGATCCGGGCCGCGATCGCGCGCAAGCCCAAGGGGCACGACTTCGTCATCGACCGGCGCCGCGCTGCGCCCTCCGTCGCGCGGCACATGAGCGTCACCGGCGGGTGATCCGCCCGGCGCGCGCGTCCGACATCGCAGCGCTCGCCTGGATCGAACATGAGGCGACCCAGGCCTTCGATGCATCCATCCGTGCCCGGGCCGCGCGCTTCGGGCGGCTTCCCGAAGATGCCTTCGCACCCTCAGTCGCCGCAGGGCAGGCCTGGGTCGCCGCCGATCCGGAGGACCGCCCGATCGGCTTCGTGGCCTGCGGCCTGCTCGACGGGCGTCCCTTCGTGGTCGAACTGTCTGTCCTCACGGCCCACCATCGTCGGGGGCATGGCAGCGCACTGCTGGAACGGGCGGCATCATGGGCGCGCCCCTGGGGTGTGCTGGCGCTGAGCACGTTCCGCGACGTCCCGTTCAACGCGCCCTTCTATGCGCGACGCGGCTTCACGATCCTGGAGCCGGGCACGGACCAGCCCGAACTCGCCGCGCAGCTCGCGGCCGAACGTGAGCGCTGGGGCGGCGTGGCGGCGCGCGTGGCGATGGTCCGCCGCCTGCCGTGATCGGGGAGTGGCCCCCTCAGATTTCCGCCTCGTGGAAGATGCGCGTCACATCGCCCTGCCATTCGTGATGGAAGCGCGCGAGCCAGGCTTCGGCCTGGGTCGGGCCACCGGCCACGATCTCCTCCAGCGGTACCAGATAGGCTTCCTCGCCCTTGTCGCGCGCGATCAGCCCGTCCCGCGCGATCGCGAGGACCTCGCGCGCGAGGTCGCGGACCGTACCCTCGCACCATGGCGCGTTCAGTCCCTGCCGGGGCACGGTCTGCCGCAGGCCCTGGTAGTCCTGGCATTCGCTGCCGCGTACCAGGGCGGATGCCGCGGCCAGCGCCGCCCGATCATACAGCAGCCCGACCCAGAACGCGGGCAAGGCCTGGAGCATTGCGGGGCTGCCCGCATCAGCGCCGCGCATTTCCAGGAAACGCTTCAGCCGCACCTCAGTGAACACCGTGGTCATGTGGTCGGCGAAATCGCCCAGCGTCGGGGTCGCGCCACCCGTCTCATGGCTCAGCTTGCCGGCCATGAAGTCACGGAAACTCGCACCCGCCACGTCGTGATAGTGGCCATCGCGCAGCACGAAATACATCGGCACGTCCAGCAGCCATTCCACGTAGCGCTCGAACCCGAAGCCGAGATCGAACGCCACGGCAGGGATGCCGGTGCGGTCCGGGTCGGTGTCCGTCCAGACATGGGCGCGATAGCTCTGGAACCCGTTCGGCTTGCCTTCGGTGAAGGGGGAGTTGGCAAACAGCGCGGTGGCCACGGGCTGCAGCGCGAGCGAAACGCGCAGCTTCTCGACCATGTCCGCCTCGGAACTGAAGTCGAGATTCACCTGCACCGTGCAGGTGCGCAGCATCATGTCGAGGCCGAGCCCGCCCTTCGTGGGCATGTAGCGCCGCATGATCGCATAGCGGCTTTTGGGCATCCACGGCATGGCATCGCGCAGGGCGGTCGGGTGGAAGCCAAGCGGCGCCCAGCCGATGCCGAGCGCATCGCCGACGGCGCGCGCTTCCTCCAGATGTGCATCCAGCTCGCGCTTCGCCGCGTGCAGGTCGGGCATCAGCCCGCCGGACAATTCAAACTGGCCACCCGGCTCCAGCGACAGGCTGGCACCGTCGCGCTCCGCGCCGATGATGTTGCCGCGGTCGCGGATCGGCTCCCAGCCCCGCGCGGCGTGCGCTTCCAGAACCGCCTTGATCCCGTCCGGTTCATAGGGCGGGGGCAGATTGTCGGCGCGGCGAAAGCCGAACTTCTCGTGTTCCGTGCCGATCCGGAAGCGCGCTTCAGGCTTGCAGCCTTCGGCCACGTACTCGACCAACTGGCGAACGGAGGTGATCGGCGTGAGGTTGGCTTCGCCGGGATTGGACATGCGTCTTCCGTCGTTGGGGGCGCGTGGCCCGGGAGGTCAGCCGCGCCAGTCGCCGGTCAACGCCTGGATCAGCGCCAGTCCCGCGATGGCCGCCGTCTCTGCCCGCAGGATACGGGGTCCGAGGCCGGCAGCCAGAACAAAGGGGCGCCGACGCAACCCGTCAAGTTCTAACGGATCGAACCCGCCCTCGGGTCCGATCAGCAGCGCAAGCGGCCGGGAGCCGGCATCGGCCAGGACGCGTGCAAGCGGCGGGGCCGTGCCCGATTCGTCGGCGACGACAAGAGATCGTGCCGCATCCCAGCCACCGATCAGGACGGGGAGAGGCACCGGCTCCCGCAGATCCGGCACGCTCAGCCGCCCGCATTGCTCGGCCGCCTCGATCGCGATGGCGCGCAGACGTTCGGTGCCGACGCGGGTGACGTTGCTGCGCGCGGCCAGCACCGGTTGCAGGACGGCGGCACCCAGCTCCGTCGCCTTCTCGGCGATCAGGTCCATCGCCTCCCGCTTCACCGCGGCGAAGACCAGCCACGGACCGGATTCGGGGGCAGGGGTGCGCAGCCGCGCGCCGACCCGGAAGGTGATGCGGTCCTTGCGCAGCGTGGCGATCTCGGCCTGGAACTCGCCGTCGCCGGCGTTGAACAGCGCCACGGCATCGCCCGGCCCGCGCCGCATCACGGTGCCCAGGTAGTGGGCGTGCCGCGCGGTGCCGGCGGGCATGGCGCCTTCGTGCAGCGTGGTCTCGACGTGGAGGCGGATCATCGGCATTGGGTAGCACCGATGACGCACACTGACATCGTCGCGGGCGGCTGGGTCGCGCGCCTGCCGGAATCCTGGCGGCCCTACGCGCTGCTGACCCGGCTGGACCGGCCGATCGGCGCCTGGCTGCTGTTCCTGCCCGGGCTGTGGGGCATCCTGCTGGGCCACCCGGACGCCTGGCTGGTCGCGCTGTTCGCAGTGGGATCGGTGGTGATGCGCGGCGCGGGCTGCGTGGTGAACGACCTGTGGGACCGCGACCTGGACCGGCGCGTGGCGCGCACGGCGGGACGGCCGCTCGCGTCCGGGGCGCTGCGGCCGTTCGACGCGCTGCTGTTCCTGGCCGGGCTGCTGGTGGTCGGGCTGCTGATCCTGGTGCAGCTCAATGGGCTGGCGATCGCGCTGGGCGTGCTGTCGTTGCTGCCGGTCGTGGTCTATCCGCTGTTCAAGCGCTTCACCTTCTGGCCGCAGGCGATGCTGGGCCTGACCTTCGGCTGGGGCGCCCATATGGGCTACGCGGCGGCCGCGGGCCGGCTCGATGCCGCGGCCGGGGTGCTGTACGCCGCCGCCATCGCGTGGATCCTCGGTTACGACACGATCTATGCGCATCAGGACCGGGAGGACGATGCGCTGGTCGGCGTGCGTTCCACCGCGCGGCTGTTCGGGGCGCGGTCGGCCGCGTTCGTGGGCGTGTGCTACGCGGCGACCGTGGCGCTGCTGGTCCTGGCGGGATGGCTCGCCGGGCTGTCCTGGCCGTTCTATGCGCTGCTGATGCCGGCGGCCTTGGTGCTGGCCTGGCAGGTGCGCAGCCTGGACATCCACGATCCCGCGCTCTGCCTGCGCCTGTTCAGGGCGAACCGCGAGGCGGGACTGCTCGTGGCGCTCGCCATCCTCGCCGGGTGGCTGTGACCGACCCGGGCGCGTTCATCCGCGCCCAGACGACCACCGCCCGGGCACCGCTGGTGCCCGAGATCGCGCTGCATCTCGCCACCGAGATCACACCGATCTGGCAGGCGAG